>Ga0272441_10000047_pt1 | contig 267282 bp, 211 predicted proteins | sample SSMProp6N_FD_193582 | JGI IMG/M metagenome (GOLD analysis project Ga0272441, IMG submission 193582) | Marine sediment archaeal communities from Little Sippewissett salt marsh, Falmouth, MA, United States - SSM-Prop-6N | ecosystem: Environmental > Aquatic > Marine > Wetlands > Sediment ...
TCCCGTCAGGACCGGTCATGACCTCGTGGGCCCGCTCAAAGCCCTTGACCGTGACCACCAGGTTCAGGGGCACGTCGGCCAGGGAAATACCGGTTACGCGGTCCACGGCCCTGCCGCTGATCACGATTGTCTCATCCCCTGTCGAGGACTCGGGCACGATCCCCGTCACCTCGCCGTAATAGGAGGTATCCACCAGGGCCACCCGGTACGTGGTGGAAAGACCGTTCATCTCCACCTGATCGTCCTGTCCCTGGTGATGGTAGATCTTTGCCACGTCCAGGTGCACGGTCACCTCGTCCGGGGAGTTGAGGGGTACGAAGAGGTCCATGGGCTGGGAGGTGAACACGCCGCCTGCCGGGATGCGGGCCACGGTGTTGCCGTTCGGGAGCGTCACGATCCCGTCCCCCAGGGACTGCTTGATCCCGGTGACGGAGAGCACGTTTTCATCCTCGTCCGTCAGGGTGAAAATAATCTGATCGGAGGCCGTCTTGCCGCCCTGCCGGGCCGTGACGATCTCGATCCCGGCCTCGCCCGTGTTCTCGAGCGCGAACCAGACCTTGCCGGTTCCTCCCCGGGTAAAGGTCTCGTTTCCGAGCTGGAGCACCAGGGTGCCGTCGGCCACCGCGATATCAGCGGTTCGGATGATACGGGCCTTCTCGCCCGGGTTGGGCGCGATCTCCAGGGTGGCGGTCAGGGTCTCCGGGTCCTCGAGGGTGTCGTACCCGCCCACGGTCACGGGGATGAGGTTAAAGGTTAAAGGTGAAAGGTTAAAGGGTTCCGAGAGGTGTTCCTTTCCTCCGACTTCGCATTTCATTCGGACATTGGAAAGGGCGCCCGACCCATTGTTTTCGACTTTGAACTCCAGGCGGTTCATGATGCCGCGTTTGAGCTTTGAGCCCTCGACCGGGGCGACTTCCAGCACGGGCAGGGTCAGGCTTCGGGCCAGACTCTCTATGCTGTTCTGATCCACGGTGGTCACGGTGTAGACCCGCTCGTCCCGGGCATAGCCGTAGTCCGTAAACGCGGTGCCGGTCATGAGGGCCTGGTTGACCCGCATCCTGCTCCCCTCGGGGCCGATGTCGAGCCAGTAACCCGCCACCTTGCCGCTCGTGTCCGCATGGGACCAGGTGAGGACCGGGGGATCGTGGTCCTGCTGGGCCGCCTCCAGGGTGGCGACGGGCAGGAGGTCCACGTTGAGATAGGCCGAGTTGGAGGGGGCCGATTCATTGCCCACCTCGTCGACAGCCGTGATCACGTAGCAGTGCTCGGTGGGCGACGGGGTGGGATCCGCCACGTCCGTCTGCTCGATGCCGGTCACCAGCGGGGTCAGGCCTGCAACCGATAGGATCTCGCTCTGATCGCTCCGGTAGATGGCGTAGGTCACGGGTTCCGTGTAGACCGGGGCCTCCCACTGGAGCCGGATGCCCTGGGGCACGAGGTCCAGGGTGAGGTTTGGGGGGGGGTTGGGGTGGGAGGAATCGGATAGCACCTCCACCGTGTTACTCATGCCGCTCACGGATTCCTGCTCGTTCTCCTCCCGGATCGTGGCCACGGCATAGAGGTGGGCCCCGTCCTCCTGGGTCTGATCCTCATACTCTGTTGCGGCGTCCACCCGTGCCAGTTCCGTAAGCCCGCCCTCACCCGGGGCCTGCCGGTAAAGCCGATACCCCGCGGCCCGGTCCACCGGGTTCCAGGCAAGCCCGACCTTTCCGCCCGCAAGGGCCTTGCCCGTCAACCCATCCGGGGCCGGCAGGGGCGGGAGTCCCCCCTGGTAGACCTGGAACAGGTTCTTGCAGCCGATCTCCAGGCCCTCGTTGTCCAGATCGTCCAGGCCCCGGTAGATGAAGTGGAAGGTCTCGGGATCGATCCATCCCGCATCGGCCGGGAGTTCAAAGGCCGCGTGCCAGGCCTCGGCCTCTCCTGCCCGGGGGTTGATCCGGGTAAAGGGCCCGATCACGGCCGGTTCCCGTCCGGTTCCCGAGAGCAGATAGGAAAGCTCGGGCGTGGTCCCGGGTTTGAGGGGCTGGTCCAGGCCCAGGGACACGATCACGGTCACGGGGTTCTGCTCGTCGTTCTGCACGGGTTCCGGGGGCTGGATCTCGAGGCGCAGGATTGAGGGGCCGTCCGTATCGATCAGGACCTGGGCACCCTCGTCCACCTCGGTGCCCCGGTTGCCCGCCACGTCCCTGGCCGAGAATACCGCGTAGGCCGTCCCGGTGGGAGTGTTATCATCGATCACGAAGAATCCCCGGTAGACCGTGTCCGTGTTCTTCGTAAGTTCCACCGCCATGGGGGTCCCGCCCTCCGGGGTGAGGCTCAGGAACGGGGCGGAGGCCAGGGGTTCGCTCACATTAAGGGTGACGTTCACGGTCCCCGGCCCCATGCGGCCGGTCCGGGGATCGAATTTTCCTTCGGGCTCGTACTGGATGGAAAGGGCCCGGGGCGGGGTGCCGTCCGCGAGGGCAGAGACCTCATCGGATAGCCCGCTCTCGTTTAAGGCCTGATCCACCGTGGTCGCCCGGTAGAACCATTCCCCCTCATCGGCCGGAAGGTCCGTAAAAGAGGTCCCGGGGATGGGGTCGGTGTTGACCTTGACGGCTTCACCAATGGCGCTGAAACTCGCCTGGGCCCGGTAGAGGTTGTAGCCCTGAACCGAGGTCTCCATGGGCCGCTGCCAGGTGAGCTTGATCGCGCCGTCGGCCTTTGCCCGGGCCGTGAGGTTCAGGGGCGGATCGGGAATGGAGGTATCCAGGGTGACCAGGACCTCGTCGCTCAGGGGACCGCTCCCCGCGCGGTTTGAGGCCCGGGCCCGGAGGCGGTTTTCGCCTTCCGCCAAGGTCACCTGGAAGGAGAAGGTCCCGAGGCCCGTCACAAAGTCGGTGGTCCCGGTCTCAATACCATCCAGGAGCAGCACCACTTCCGCGTTCTTGTCCGCGGTCCCGGTGACGGTGGTAAGCGGCTTGTTGGTCGCGGCATTATGCCCGGGCGAGGTGATCACCGGGGCCCCGGGAAGACCCATGGACACGTTCAGGGTGTATTCCAGGGTGGTGCTGTTCCCGAAGGTGTCATAGGCCGTGATCGTCAGGGTGTGGGGGCCGTCCGCGAGGGGGCCGATGTCGATAAAGCCGTTGTACTCGGGCGCGTAATCGGTCCGGAAGAGCACGCCGTCCAGGAAGAACTCCACCCGGCTCACGCCCGCTGGGTCCCGGGCCTCCAGGGTGATGCGGGCCGACTGGGTCAGGGTATACCCGTCCGTGAGGGGATCGTCCCCGGCCTTGACATTGGTGATCTCAGGCCCCTGGGAATCAGGCATGGGGGTGGCCTGGACGGCCGTGACCGGCTTCCGCTCACCGTCCGAGAGGTTCACGGTGGTGACGGCAAAGAAGTAGGGGGTCTCGTTCTGAAGGCCCGCCACCTTGGCCGTGGTCGCGGTGGCGGTGACCTTGGGGGTCATGCCCTCCACGGTCGAAAAATCCGCTTCGCTCACGTAGACCCGGTAGAGCTTGACGTACTGGGCGGGCTGGGCCGCATCCCAGGCAAGATCCACATACCCGCTGTGGGGCGTAACCGTGAGGTTCAGGGGGTTGGGCAGCAGGGTGACCGCGTCCATGGTCACGCCCGCGCTCTCGTTTTGGTCCGTATCAAAGGCCGTGATCCGGATGGGATAGAGGGTGGCGGCTGCAAGGCCCGTCTTCTCCAAGGTGTTCTGGGTCTTGGGAAGCACTTCGCCCTCGGTCGCGCCGTTGAAGTAGACCTTGTAGCCGTGGAGGTCATTGGCCGCGTCCGCGGAATGCTCCCAGGTAAAGACAAGGCTCGTGTCAAGACACGTGACCGCCAGGTTGGTGATTTCCGCGGGGGGCTGTGTGTCGGAGGGTGTGGCCGGGACCGGGGTCACCTGGGGATCGGCGTTTCCCATGGTGTCCACGGCGACCACCGCGAACCAGTAGGGGGTGCCCCTGGTGAGGTCCCGGACCGTGTAGGCAAAGGTACCGGCGCTCACGGTCCCCACCGGGGTGAACGCGGAGACGTCGCTAAAGCTCGATGCGGACGCGTACACCCGGTAGGAGGCGATGTCGCCGTGGAGCGATTCGTCGTACCCGGTCCAGTCAAGTGTGACCGTGGTGCCGTCCCCCTCCCCGTCGGCCGTAAGGGTGGTGACGGGAAGCGGCGGGACATTGTCATACACAATGGTGACCACCGCGTCTTCACTCACGTTCCCCGCGCGGTCCCGGGCCGCAAAGGTCAGGGTGTTCTCGCCGTTTGAAAGGGTGACTGCATGCCCCCAGTCGGTCCCGGCCGTGTGCCCCACGACCTCCTGCCCCCCCAGGAGCAGGGCCGCATAGGCTTCCTTGGCGCCGGTGATCACCTGGTCGGGATTGTGGGTGGGGGAGGTGACCGGGTTGATCACGGGTTTCTCCGGCGGCGTGGTGTCCACGGTGAAGTGGGTCATCATGGCCGCGCCCCGGTTGCCCAAGTCGTCCACCAGTTGGATCTCCACCTGGTACACGGATTCGTGGAAGCCGTTCTGAGGAGTGAAAATGATCATGTTTCCCCCTGAAAGCTCCCAGGTCCCGGCGATCTCCACCAGGGCGGCGTCCTTGACGGAATGGATGCTTTGATCCAGTCGCACGCCACTTGTCGCCTCGTTATAATTCCCGATCACGGTCGCGGGAGCCGGGTTCAGGAAGCCCTGATCCCCGGGCGTCATGGCCGTAACCTCGGGGGCCACGGAATCCACCAGTATATCCACCCACACGGGCGGGCTCATGTTCCCGGCCCGATCCCGGCTCCGGATCTCCAGGGCACTGATGCCTTCCGGTAAAGTCAGGCCCACAGACCAGTCGCCGCTCCCCGAAGCCGCTCTTTCCACATTGTCGATCCAGAGGGCCGTATCGTCCTCCCGGGTCCCGGTAAGGGTCACGGACGGGCTGTTGGATCGGTTCTCGGCAGGCCGCACTTGAATCAGGCCGCTTGTGACGGTCCCGCCCGTAATGGCTGGGGCCACAGGGGCCTGGCTGTCCACGGTGAAAGAAAAGGAATACTCCTGAGTGTTCCCTTCCATGTCTTCGGCCGTAAGGGAAACCTGATACGAGCCGTCGGCAAGGGGAGAAGTCGCCGGGGTGAAGGTGAAGACATCGTCTGCCTCGCTCACAGTACCGGTTACGGCCTGCCCGCCCGTTGACACCGCAATGCTCGCGGAAACGGCCGCATCGTCCACGGTTCCGTGCTGATCCTGCAAGGTGATGACAATCTGCAGGACTTCCTGAAGGGCGCTGCCGTCCGCGGGATCGGTACCCACCAGGACGGGCGGGGCGGGATCAATGATGTGGGGGAGGGTCTCAGAGAGGGAGTTGTTGTCCTCATTCGATTCCTCGACCAGTGTGGTGCTGTCGGCCGTGACCTCAACCGTGTGATCCCCTGCCAGGGCCGTCCAGGTCTGGGTGAGCTGAACGGAATCGCCCACAGGGATCATGGCACTGATTTCCTGACTGCCGATATCGGTTCCGTCGATCTGTAAACCCACCTGGAAGGCATCCACGCAAGGTCCGGCGCCCGCATTTTCAACGGTGGCCGTAAAGGTTACGACCTGATCGGCGGTCATGTCGGATGAAGGCACCCAGGTGATATCCGAAATGATCAGGTCGGGCGGCGGGCCCTGGGTCGTGAAGTGCCACACAGGCCCTGTAACCGTTTCGTCCTGGCTGTCCGTGGATACGATCTGCCAATAGTAGGTGGCACCTTCTTCAAGACCGGTCGCCTGATACTCGGCGGTTTCGACCCCTTCGGCCACGAGCACAAGGCTTGCCGCATCCGGCCCGAAGAAGACGTCGTAAGTCACCGTATCCCATGCGTTGCCGTCTCCTCCGCTCCAGCGAAGGGTCGCTGCGAAATCGGTCAACGGCACCCGGACCGCCCCATCCGCGGGATCGGGATTGCGGGGTTCGAGGGGAGGCAGGTTCGTGGGCGGCGAGTTGATGCAGGTGCTCTCCTCAATCAGCCACGAGGAGAAGTCCACGTCGCCAAAGACATCGTCCCCGTTGTACCCCGGACCGTTGACATCCCCCCACCAGTTCTCCTGGGCCGTCACGGCAGCGCCCGCGTTATACAGGCCGTAGTTCTGGTTCCCCAGGAAGTTGTTGCCCGTGATCTGCGGTTGGGCGTTACCGGCGGTGTAAATGCCGTTGGGGTTGTTTTCGATATTGTTGCACCGGATCAGGGCGTTGTTGCAGCCGGTGCCGTTGAGATAGATGCCGTTCTGGTTGCTGTTGCGGATTTTGTTGTACTGGATGGTGGGGGAGGAACTTGAGCAATAGATATTGGCATCGTTTGTATTACCGCCGTATTCCACGATGCAGTGCTCGAGAAAGGTGGAGGCATCGTCGGTGTAGTTGTTGAAATTGATCCCTTTCCAATCCCCAGGGGCAGGAGAGGAAGCATTGGAAGTAAATACAATCGGAGAGCCTTCTGTACCCTGTGCAACCAGTGCTCCGCGGTAACTGCTGTAACTGGCATGCCCGATAAAGAGACCCGCCCCGCTCGAAAACCGAACCTCCACGCCGGGTTCGATCGTCAAGGTTGCCACGCCGGTTCCGGGATAGTAATAAACCGTAACATCACTGGTGACAATATAGGGGACGCCTTCATTCCGCCACATAACATCTCGGGTAAGAGCCTCCCCAACAACCTCAATGCCTTGAATACCGTTGCCCGAATAGCTGTTGCCCTCCATGACCATGTCGGCTCCAACGTGAACGGGGTAGGAGCTATTGTTCGTGAAAGCATTATGAGCAATTGAGGGAAACGGTGTCGCACCTTCGCAATAAATTCCATAGCTGCCATTGTTGGAAATAGTGTTCCCAACCCCTTCCCCTCCAATCACTGGATTGGATGAACCAACAAGGTAAACGCCATAGTCACTGCTTTGCCGAATGATGCTATTTGTCACGGTGGGCGAAGCATACGTACAATTGATATTGGCATTATAGGTATGGCCCCCGTATTCCACGATGCAGTGATCGAGAAAGGTGGAGGCATCGTCGGTGTAGTTGTTGAAATTGATCCCTTTCCAATCCCCAGGGGCGGGAGAGGAGGCATTGGAAGTAAATACAATCGGAGAGGCCTCCGTACCCTGTGCGACAAGCGCTCCGCGGTAACTGCTGTAACTGGCGTGCCCGATAAAGATACCCGTCCCGCTCGAAAACCGAACCTTCACGCCGGGTTCGATCATCAAGGTTGCCACGCCGGTTCCGGGATAGTAATAAACCGTAACATCACTGGTGATGACATAAGGGACGCCTTCATTCCGCCACATAACATCTCGGGTAAGAGCCTCCCCAACAACCTCAATGCCTTGAATACCGTTGCCCGAATAGCTGTTGCCCTCCATTGCCATATCGGCTCCAACGTGAACGGGGTAGGAGCCATTGTTCGTGAAAGTATTATAGGTAATTGAGGGAAACGGGGTCGCACCATGGCAATAAATTCCATAGCTTCCATTATTAGAAATAGTGTTCCCAACCCCTTCCCCTCCAATCACTGGATTGGATGAACTCGCAAGATAAATGCCATGTCCGCTGCTGTGTCGGATGATGCTATTTGTTACAGTGGGCGAGGCTTGAGTACAATTGATATTGGCATTATAGGTATGGCCCCCGTATTCCACGATGCAGTGTTCAAGGAAGGTGGAGGCATCATCGGTGTAGTTGTTGAAATAGATCCCTTTCCAGTCCCCAGGGGCAGGAGAAGAAGCATCGGACGTGAACAGAATCGGAGAAGCCTCCTTACCCTGTGCCACAAGGGCTCCGTGATAGCTGTAACTGGCATGCCCGATAAAGAGACCCGCCCCGCTCGCAAACCGAACCTCCACACCGGGATCGATTGTCAGGGTCGCCACACTGCCGGTTCCATTGTAATAAACGTTCACGTCACTAGTAATGAGGTAGATAATGTCTTGTTTAAGCCATGCCGTATTAGATCCAATATGCCCACCTCTTACTTCGATGTAATCCTGCTCACTATCAAGACCTGAATTTCCAACTATATTGTTTATGCCCTCAGCGTAAGCACAGATTGCACTTCCTGCATTGCCATAAAACACATTTTCAGAGATGGTTGCGGAGGAATTAAGGGCGTTGATTCCATCAGCACTGCTATATCGAATAGTGCAAATTTGTATTTTAGGTGAAGAGGAGTAGCAGTAAACATTAGAATTATAGGTATGGCCACCGTATTCCACGATGCAGTGTTCAAGGAAGGTGGAGGCATCATCGGTGTAGTTGTTGAAATAGATCCCTTTCCAGTCCCCAGGGGCAGGAGAAGAAGCATCGGACGTGAACAGAATCGGAGAAGCCTCCGTACCCTGTGCCACAAGGGCTCCGTGATAGCTGTAACTGGCGTGTCCGATAAAGAGACCTGTCCCACTCGCAAACCGAACCTCCACACCGGGATCGATTGTCAGCGTCGCCACACTGCCGGTTCCATTGTAATAAACCGTTATGTCGCCAGTGACAACATAGGGGATACCTTCATTCTTCCATGTAACATCCCTGACGAGAGGCCCGCCAACAACCTCAACACCTTGAATGCCGTTATCGGAATAGCTGTTACCCTCCATTGCCATATCGGCTCCAACGTGAACGGGGTAGGAGCCATTGTTCGTGAAAGTATTATAGGTAATTGAGGGAAACGGGGTCGCACCATGGCAATAAATTCCATAGCTTCCATTATTAGAAATAGTGTTCCCAACCCCTTCCCCTCCAATCACTGGATTGGATGAACTCGCAAGGTAAATGCCATGTCCGTTGCTGTGTCGGATGATGCAATTTGTTACAGTGGGCGAGGCTTGAGTACAATTGATATTGGAATTATAGGTATGGCCCCCGTATTCCACGATGCAGTGTTCAAGGAAGGTGGAGGCATCATCGGTGTAGTTGTTGAAATAAATCCCTTTCCAGTCCCCAGGGGTGGGCGAAGAAGCATCGGACGTGAACAGAATCGGAGAAACCTCCGTACCCTGTGCGACAAGCGCTCCGTGGTAGTTGTAACTGGCGTGTCCGATAAAGAGACCTGTCCCACTCGCAAACCGAACCTCCACACCGGGATCGATTGTCAGCGTCGCCACACTGCCGGTTCCATTGTAATAAACCGTTATGTCGCCAGTAACGATATAAGGACTCCCAGCCAACGTCCACGTGGTGTCCTCAGTGATTGTCCCGCTGACATAGGTTTCGGCGTAAGATAAGGTCGGAAAGGACAGGAAAGAGAAAAGGATCACGAAGACAGTGTACCAGAGGAGTCTCCTCTTCCTTCGGTCTGATTGCAGGGAAGCAGTACGGGGAATTCTGTTTGAATTCGGGTTCATCACGTTGGCCATTTGAGCTGCTGTCTTCATGATCCATTCTCCGTTTTTTTCTCACCACAGAGGCACAGAGGGCACGGAGGTGACTTCTTTTTTTACTTGCCGTTGACCCCGGTTAAATGGACTTCGTGTTTAACGGGGCAGGGACGCCGGCAAGTAAAAACAACCAGGACCTGCGGGCCTATCAAACCCCGAGGCAAAGCCGCTGTGGGTTTTTCTCTTGCCCCCCTCTTCCGCGTAGCGAGAATCTTCGATCAACGGGCAAGAGAAAAGATCTTTCCCCTCTGTGTTCTCTGTGACTCTAGCGAAGCGGGTGGTGAGATCCGCACTAATCAAAATCACATTTTCTTCAAAAGACGCCTTATCTGTTTTGGAGACGGGAGCAAATCTTTCATCTCTTCGGGCAACCTTTTCACCATTTTATATTCGGCCACGCCGATAGGCCTCTTGGACTCCCGTAATGCATACTCGACGATGGTCTTATCCTTTGTTTTGCAGAGAATGATCCCAATGGATGGATTCTCATCAATCATCTTGACCTTGTCATCGAGGACCGCTAGATAGAACTGCATCTTCCCCACATATTCAGGCAGGAATTCCCCTATTTTCAATTCGATAGCCAAAAGGCACCTTAACGTCCGATGATAAAGAAGGAGATCGATAAAATACTCCTTATTCTTAACTTCCAGGCGGTACTGACTGCCGAGAAAGGCGAACATGTCACCCATTTCCCTTAAGAAACGTTCGAGTTTAGAAATGATCGAGTTTTCAAGTTCACGCTCGCCATGCTCGCTTCCAAGTTCTAAAAAATCGAAGAGGTATTCATCCTTCACGGCCAATTTGGCTTGATTGGTGATTTTTTCAGGCAATGTTTGATCAAAATTCGTCTGATTGAGCAGGGTTTTCTCGTACATCTGGTTCTCGATCTGATGGACCAGAACCTTTTTCGTCCAACCGAATTTACGGGTGGCTCGAATGTAGAATTCACATTTTAGATCCTCTTTACATTTGTCCATAATGATGATGTTGTGGGTCCATGCAATTTCTGCAACCAGTGGTTGCAGTATTCTATTTGAAGAATAGCAGCGATAAAAATTGCGCATATACCAGATGTTTCTTGAAGAAAAGCCTTTTATCCCTGAGAATTCGCTTTGCAGATCTTTTGAAAGTTTTTCAACCACGGCCTTGCCCCAAGTTTTCCCGCCTTGCCGTTCTACGATCATTTTTCCGATATCCCAATAAAGGCGGATAAGTTCCTTGTTGACCGCCTTTAGTGCCTCGTATTGCGCAGAATGTATCCTTCTTTTGATACTTTTTAGAAGCGCTGAATAATCTTTTTTGTTTATTGGATGGTTCATTTGTATCTTCTTTCTCACCAGAAACACTGAGGGTACAGAGGTGATTCTTTTTTTACTTGCCGCTGACCCCGGTTAAATGGACTTCGTATTTAACGGGGCAGGGACGCCGGCAAGTAAAAACAACCAGGACCTGCGGGCCTATCAAACCCCGAGGCAAAGCCGCTGTGGGTTTTTCTCTTGCCCCCCTCTTCCGCGTAGCGAGAATCTTCGATCAGCGGGCAAGAGAAAAGATCTCCTCCCTCTGTGTTCTCTGTGACTCTAGCGAAGCGGGTGGTGAATTTTATTCTAATCAACCTTCTTTCCGCACGTCTCACAACCCCCGACCGACTTCACCCTTTCTTTCCTGGACTTCCAAGACAGGGCCAGGCGGTTCAAGTACACTTGATATTCTTTCAGCCCGCCCGCGAGATAAAAGACGTTCTCGATCCCTGAACGTTTTACAATCTCCTTCACATCTTTATTCACTTCTCCCGATTCGTTCACGATCAGAACCGAATAAAAAGGAAGGTTCCGCTCCCTGACGGCCCGATTGACGGCGCGGCGGAGCATTTTCTCAGAAAATCCGCCTTTTCCGAGTTCTTTTGACCCTTGCGAGGGAGCAAGCGGCACATGAATGGCCCGGGAAAGGGCTCTAAACGGCGTTTGCACGGTGGAGACGTCGATGATGATCCAGTTGTCGAAATCCTTTTCCTTGTAAAAGGCATGAGGAGGCAATTTGTTCAGTTCGGCCTGGGCAAAGGGGTCGCCCTCGATCTTGCCACCCTTTTCTTTCCAGGCACTCAGCCCACCCGCGAGGATGGAGGCGTTAAAGCCTTTGTCTCGCAGATGGAGGACCTCTTGTTCCAGTTCGCTGTACCGGTAGCCCTCGTTGATGAGGACAATGGGGGACATTTTCAAGAAGGCCTTGGTTTTTATGAAATGGAGGGGGATGTTGATGGCGCCCGGGATTCGGAATTTTTCAAAGGTCTCTTTTGTGCGGACGTCGACGAATGCGATCCGCTGTCCGTCCTTCAGTTTCTGCATGAGGGTGGTGGCGGAGATGAGAAGGGCCGGGTCGCGCTTTTTGAATTCCGGGTTTTTGGGTACGATATTTTCTTCTTTGGCCACTGTTATGGAGATGAGACCGATCAGGGAAAAGAGAACCACTGTTAATCGGAATATATTTTTGGTTGTTGTGTTTGGTATCATGTGAATGTCCTTTGGCTTTGACATATTGTTTTTAAAAACATTTTCTCACCACAGAGGCACTGAGGGCACAGAGGTGATTTCTTTTTTTTACTTGCCGCTGACCCCGGTTAAATGGACTTCGTATTTAACGGGGCAGGGACGCCGGCAAGTAAAAACAACCACGCCCTACTGGCCAATCAAACCTCGCGGCGTAGCCGCTGAGGTTTTTCTCTTGCCCCCCTCTCAGGGGCAAGGGAAAAGATCCCCTGCCTCTGTGATCTCCGTGTCTCTAGCGAAGCGGGTGGTGAATAATTCTTCTAATTGGCGATTCTAACTATGCCTTCCCTCATCAACGCCACATTAAAATTCAATAGCAAGCCTAGTTTGAGCTTGGCTAACTTGAGGTATGTCAGCACTTGTGCCCGATGAATCGGCTCGATTTTCTCACAAGCTTTCAGCTCGACAAGTACTGACTTTTCTACCACCACATCAAGCCTGTACCCGCAATCGAGTTCTTTGCCTTTGTAGACTATGGGCATGGCCTTCTGGGCCTCGTATGATATGTTTCTCAGGCCCAGCTCATGACATAGACAAGTCTCATAAGCCGATTCCAATAAACCCGGCCCCAGTGCCCTGTGTACTTCGATTGCAGCCCCGATGATTTCACTTGTCAGTTTGTTCAGGTCTGTTTCCATTTTTCTCACCACAGAGACACAGGGAGCACGGAGGGGTTTCCTTTTTTTGCTTGTCGCTGAGAGGACGGCAAGCAAAAAAACCCAGGCCCTGCAGGCCAATAATACCCCTGGGCGAAATCGTTGATTGTCCTTTTCTTATTTTTCACTGATCGAGGCCTCGCTATGCGGAAGAAGCCGCCATGAAAAATGACCACGTCCTGATGACCGGGAAACCCCCGCTGCGAAGCCGCTGAGGTTTTTCTCATGCCGGCCTCTCACCGGCATGAGAAAAGATACCCCTGCTCTGTGTTCTCTGTGCCTCTAGCGAAGCGGGTGGTGAATAATCCTTTTTAATCGAGGTTGACCTCTACACTACTCTCCACCCCCGCCTGGAGCTCCACCACATCGCTCCAGCACTGCTCGCCGCTTTCATCCGCACGGAATTTGTAGAGCCCCACAGGGATCACGAATGCCACCTCCCCTTCAGCGTCCGTGGCCTCATACCGGCCCAGATAGGCGCCGTTCGTATCGAAGAGGTACACCCTGGCACCGGGGACATCCGCTCCAGCTCGAAGCACATGAATCCGGGCCAGGCCCTCATCGATCACGAGCGTTTCATCCTGCCGGCTCAACACCTCCGCCCAGTACTGCCCGCCCAGGTAGTCCGCCCGCACGCGGTAGTCCCGTTCAGGCAGGCTGTAGACCACCCGGCCGTCAGAGCCGGTCACTCGGTTGAGCCCCAGATAGGCCCCGGCCGGGTTAAAGAGATAGGTCTTCGCACCCTCGATCGCTTCCGGGGACAGGTAAATGCCTTCGACCGTGACGGTCACATCCTCGTGATCGAGGGTCAAAATCTCGGAAAGGGTCGCGGGGACCTGGAAGACTTCCGTCCAGAATCGATACCCCAGGTAGTCCGCCCGGATCTTGTAGGTCCCGTCCGACAGATCGAAGGACACTTCTCCGTCGTCGTTCGTGGCCCCCGAAAGACCGATGTAGGCATCCTGGTCATTGAACACGTAGCATTTGACGCCCGCCAACGATTCCGATGCACCCTTTTGAAGCGTAAAGGCGAAGGCGCCGCCCCCGACCGAGATGATGACCGGGTTGACCTGATCGGCCGGGAGGGTCTCTTCTCCACTCCAGGACTGATTCGCCTGGTAATCGGCCCTGAATTTATAGATCCCTGCGGGGAGTCTGAAGATCACCCGTCCGTCTCCGTCCGTGGTCTGATGAAGGTTCAGATAGGCGCCCCCGACCGTGAAGGCATAGACCTGGATGCCCTCCCGGGGCAGCCCGGCCCCGGTCACGGTGACCTCGGCATCGGCCATGGGTACGTTCACCGAATGGTTTTGCCAGGCAAACACGTCGGACCAGAACCGATCCCCCATGAAATCGACCCGGACCTTGTAGGGCTTTTCAGGCAGACTGAAGACGACTTTGCCATTTTCATCCGTAGTCAGGAATTGGTTTTGATAGGCGTCCGTGGGGGTAAACAGATAGACCTTGACCCCCGTGATCGGGGTGGAGGTCCCTTGAAAGACCCCGGATGCAGTGATCTCCACCGATTGGTGGGGAATGGACAGGGTGACCGGGGTATCTTCCGTCACCAGAACAGGGTCGGTCCAGAAATGATACCCGAGGTAATCCGTGTGCACCTTGTAGACGCCTTCCGGAACGTCAAATGCGACGATGCCGCTTTCATCGGTCACCTGCGAGATCCCCAGATAGGAACCGGCTTCGCTGAAAAGATACGCCTTGATCCCGGCCATGGGGTCATCAGGCCCCTTTTGGATAAGGACCTGAAAGGTCCCGCCGCCCGCTGCAATGGCGACAAAGTTTGTCCCGCCGCCCTCAATCGTGACCGGATCACTCCAGTATTGGCTCCCGAGGATGTCGGCCCGGAAGGAGAAGTCCTTGCCCACGGGGAGCTCGAAGGTTACGATTCCCGCCGCATCGGTTTCCCTGTAAAGGCCGAGATAGGCCCCGCTCCCGGAGAAGAGATAGACCCGAACGCCCCGGGCAGGACCACCATTCATCCCCACCGAAACCTCCACGGCCTCTTCCTCCACCACAACTTCCGCACTCAGGGTGCCGGGGACCGTGATCACGTTGCTCCAGAATTGGGAGCCCAAATAGTCCACACGGAAGGTATAGGCCCCGTCCGCCAGATCAAAGGATACCTCACCTTCAGCGTCCGTTGAGCCGTAAAGCCCGATGTAGGTCCCTTCGCCGTCGAACACATAGCACTTGACGCCTGCGAGGGGCTCGGGGGCATCGGTCCGGACCGTGACCGTAAAGGCCCCTCCGCCCACCGAGATGTCGATAGGATTGACCTCATGGGCCGTGAGGGTTGCTTCTTCGCTCCAGAACTGACTGCCCTGGTGATCCACCCGGAACTTGTACGCTCCCTCCGCAAGACGGAAGGTCACGCGGCCTTCCGCGTCGGTCATATCTGCGAGACCGAGGTAGGCGTCGGATGCCGAGTAGACATAGACCGTCTCCCCTTCCTGTGGGAACCCCCCGCCCGTGACCGTGATCAGGGCGTCGGCCATGGGCACCTGTATGGCGGTATCGGCCCAGGTGAACGGCTCCGACCAGAAGGGCATTCCCAGATAATCGGCCCGAACCTTGTAAGCTTTTTCGGGCAGATGGAAGCTGACCTGACCGTTTTCATCCGTGATCCGGTATTGACTCTGATAGGCGCCGGCAGGGGTAAAGAGGGATATCTTTATGCCTTCAATAGGTTCGGACGACTCCTGAAACACCCCGCTGAGGGTCAGGGTGACGTCCTGATGGGGAAGGGTGAGATCGATGTGGGTATCGGTGGTCACAGGGACGGGATCCGTCCAGATCTGATACCCCAGGTAATCGGCCCGGACCTTGTAAGTGCCCTCGGATACGTCGAAGGCGGCCAGGCCGTCTGCGTCGCTGACCTGATATTCGCCCAGATAGGTCCCGCTCTCTTTGAACAGGTACATCCGGACCCCCGGCATGGGGTGTTGGGGGTCCTCCTGCAGGGTCACCTGGAAATGGCCGCCGCCCGCATCCAGACTGACCGGATGGGTCATGCCGCCCTGGATGACGGTCGTTTCGCTCCAGTACTGACTCCCCAGGATATCGGCCCTGAATTTAAAGCTGATGCCCACGGGCAGGTCAAAAGTGACCTCGCCGTTTTCATCGGTGATGCCATAAATGCCGAGATAGGCCCCGCTTTCGGAAAAAAGATAGACCCGGACGCCCGGCACGAGGCCTGTGGCCATGGAAACCGTCACGGTTGCGGTCTCTTCCGGGATGATCACCTGGATGAAGGAAACATCCGGAAACAGGACCACATCCGACCAGAAATGACTCCCCAGGTAATCCACGCGGAACTTGAAGGGGCCCTCTTCAAAATCCGAGGGATTAAACAGGGCATTGCCCGATTCATCCGTCACGACGGATTTTCCCGTATAACTCCCTGCCTCGGTAAATGCATAGACCTTGATGCCCGTAAGGAACCTGTCCCTGTCGGTTTCCACGCGGACAACGATGTTTTCTTCGATGGTGTAGGTCTCGGTCATCACGTTGCTCAGGTTCCCGGCGAGGTCCCTTGCCAGGAACTTGAGCGTGGTATCCTCGCTGATCCCGATGGGCGCGCTGTAGGGGGTGGATTCCACCGTGGGGTCGCTCCCGTCCGTGGTGTAGAAGATATCGGCGGTCTCATCGGACTCGAGCACAACCATCTGCGTCGAGGTGTAGGACCCGCCCGAAGGAGACGCCGTGACCGTGGGCGGCGTGTGATCGATGGTGATCATGGCGGGACCATAGGCGGTGTGGGAAGAATCCTCATCGGTGATCACCGCATAGACGTAGTAGGCTCCCTCCAGGGTACTGATATCCCAGTTGTAGGCGTCATCATCGCCGTCGGGATCTTCATTGATCCCTTCCACGATCAGGGTCCCGTCCTGATCCAGGTTATCCGTATCATAGTAGAGGGCAATCAGGGCGTTACTGTCCGGGTCGCTGTCCTCCCATCGGATCAGGAGGGTATCCCCGTTGGTCAGGACGTCCTGGGAAGGCTCGATGACGGCCACCTGGGGCGCCTCGTTGACCTTTTCGGATTTGACGAAAAAGTTTCCCGTTTCCGAGAATCCCCCCGGAATGCCGTGCTCGTCCACGGCCTGGGCCCGCCAGAAATATTGGATATTGTTCGGCAACTCCCTGGTGACGATCCATTCCGTGGTATCGGACTCCCCCTGAACCACGAACTCTGTCATGGCCGCGTCCCTGTAAACCTCAAAGCTGTAGGTCAGGACGTCTCCGTCCGGATCTTTGGTCGGGTTGACGGAGAGCTTGGGGGTCACGGTCTCGACCCAGGCATCATTGCCGGGATTTCGAAGCGTCGGAATCAAGGGATTGTCATTGATGGTGTTCACCATGAAATCCCCTGTCACCCAGCCGCTCTCGGCCCCCCCGTCTCCGGCCTTGGCACGCCAGTAATAGCGGGTGTTTTCCTCGAGTCCGCCGACCGGCCACTCCGTGGTGTAGCTCCCGGCCTGAAGAGGATCCGAAACCATTTTTTCGGGGCCGTCAAAGGTGTTGACCGTGTCGATTTCGAAAGAATAGATTAGGTCGTCTCCGTCTGGATCCTCCGAATTGTTCGCCACAAGGCCGAGATCCCCTGATTCCACTTCGCTTCCCGGGACCGGGAAAACGATCGACGGTGCGCTCGGGGCATGATTGGCCGTATGGGTATAAAGGGACGAGAGCGGGGTTTCCCTTTCGGCCCCGAGCTGATCTGTTGCAATCGCCCGCCAGTAATACCGGGTGTTGTCTTCCAGGGGAGGGTTTGCCGAAACGGTCCAGGAGGTGGACCCGTCCGGACCTTCTTCCACCTCCGGGACCGAGGCTACCAGGGTCTGCATCTGCTCGTCTGCATAGACCTCAAAGGCGTAAGTCACCAGGTTGTTGTCCCTGTCCGCGGCATTGGAAACTGCGAGGACCGGGTTCAGGGTGTCCACTTCCAGACCGTCTCCGGGAGAATTGACGTTAAAGGGCTCCGGGGGATCGTTTTCCGTGTTGATGAAAAAGCTCCAGTAGGCCCAGACGCTGTAGCCCTCGCCGTCCGTTGAACGGACCCGCCAGTAATAGCGGGTGTTGTCCTCCAGGGCCTGGGGGATGGTCCAGGTGGTGGTCTCCTGCGGATCGGGCAGAGGCGGATCATCGAGATCCGCGTACCGGATGAGCAGAGAATGGGTAATGGCCTCGTTTCCCTGGGGCACATCGGTCTGTGATACGACCAATTCGGTCATTTCCGGATCGGAAAAGATATCGAACTCATAGGCCACCGCGTCGTCTTCTCGGTCCTCGCTGTTGGCGATCACCAGATCGGGGGACGTATCGGTGACGCTTTCCTGCTCCAGGGGTGACAGGGGATCGGGAATGCTCGGCACGGTCTCGCTGACAATGGGATCCGAGCCTCCCAGGAATTCCTCCAGGTCCGTAAGGCCGTCCCCGTCAAAGTCCCCGGTGCCGTCCCGGTCCTGGGCCCCGAAATGACTCATCTCCCAGTCGTCGCGCATGCCGTCGCCGTCCGTGTCATAGATGGAATAAATGGTCAGCACCACTCTTTGGGTATCTTTCAACTCACCGTCTGAAGCGGCAAAGATAATTTCATAAGTCCCGGCCTGACCCTCTTCCGGGGTCCAGTCGAAGATCCCGGTCCCGTCCTGCCCGTCGGTAAAGGTCGCCCCCACGGGGAGGGCCTTGGCCGAGAGCGCGGGTATCGTTCCGTCCGGGTCCGTGGCCTCCACGATGAAGGAGACCTGCTGCTCTTCGATACGGATCATATCCGGAATAAACTGGAGCACCGGGGCCTGCGCACCCGGGACCGGGTCATCGAAGACAACGGTGTAAGACCCGTTCGTATCGGCATCGAAGAGGTTCAGAAAATATTGCCATGTGTGATCCGGGTTCCTGCTCTTTGAGATCCAGGCGTTTTCGGCCTTGATGCGTTTGCCGTCCGAGCGGAACACCTCTTTGATGTCCTTTGCACCGGCCGTCGGGTCCGGGAGTCGGACATAGATAAATCCTGCGGATTGAGGCGCCGTGAGGGTGTAGCGCGTCTCCGTCCCGGAGGCCCCTTCAGTCTGAAGCCCGGCTGAGGTCGACAGATCGAGGACTTCCCTGTCCACGGCTCCGGAATCCGACTCATAGAGCCGGTATACGCCGCCGTCTTTGGCCAGGAAATCGCCGATCAGGTCCCGCCCGGGAAGGTCCACCAGGACGTTACGGATCAGAAAGTGCGTATTGGCGGCCTGAAGAAGGGAGGTGAGTTCACCGCCAAGCTCGTCCGAATGAGAGAAGGAGGCCTTGAATTCTACAAACCGGCCCGACAGGGTGCAGGTCATGATCCACCGGGCCACCTTTGAGGCATTGGGTTCGATATCGCCAAGATCCACCAGCAGGCTTTCGGTGGCCGGTTGTCCGTCCACTTCGCTCCCCTCGATCCTGAAGCCCACCACCAGGCCCTGCTCGTTTTCCACGATTTTGGGCTGGGCCGAATCGATCTTCAGGTCCCTGGCCACGCCGAATCCGTTATTCTTCACCCGAAGCCCCAGGGAAAAGGGCACGGGAGGTTCGATCTCCGGCGTGAAGGCATCATCACCATAGACATCGGAGGGAATAAAGTAGTCGAGCGTCAACTCCGGCATGGGTTTTACAAAGATATAGTCCGGGGTCACCTCGGTGATGTTTTCTTCGCCTCCAATGGTATAGATCAGGTTCGCGCCCACGTAATAGAGGGTGCCCGACGCCACGCCGTTGGATGCGCCCGGCGCCGGAATGATCAACCAGTGGATGTCGGCCGAAGACGAAGGTGCGACGGCCCCGGAGCCGTCCACCGATTCGATGTTTTCCATGGAATCCACACGGATGAAAAAAAGGGCATCGGTATTGTCGGGATCCGAAGAGGCAAGGACGGAGTTTCCTTCCTCGTCCGTAAAGGCGACCTCCACGCCCACATCTTCCAGGGTCACATGGGAAAGACCGTTGTTGATCCGCATGTGCGCATCAAAGGCCTGACGCTCCAACGTCAGCTCCTGCTTGATCTCGATATTCACCCTGGCGCACTGGGAATCGTCGGTTGTGGCGAGAGTCCGGGCCGGTGACGGTAAAAGAACAGCCACGGCCAGAACAAGGGTCTTCACAAACTTGGCGTTCACCAAGTGCTTTGCCAATGATTTTGCCTTTCCCATGGGGTCTTCCTCCAATTGGTGAATCTTTTCGGACAAGTTATAATGCCCGTCGGATGCGTTCAGAGATTGTCAAAAAAAAAGAAATTTTTTCTCACCACAGAGACACAGAGGGCACGGAGGTGACTCTTTTTTTACTTGCCGCTGATCAAAGATTCTCGCTGCGCGGAAGTCGCCGGCAAGTAAAAAGGACCAAGCCCTGCGGGCCGTCAAAACCGTTGCGGCGAAGCCGCTGAGGTTTTTCTCATGCCGACGTCCCTGTCCCGCTCATTACCAAGTCTATTTGAGCGGGGTCACCGGCATGAGAAAAGATACCCCTGCTCCGTGTTCTCTGTGCCTCTAGCGAAGCCCGCCGGAGGCGGACAAGCGGGTGGTGAATAATTCTTATAATCAAAAGTACTATTCCATCTTCACCTTCAGTCCCTCCCCTTCGCATCGAAATCGGTCGAACTGAGGGCCGGATTTGTCCTGCGCTTTTCGAACAATCCTCATGGCAATGTAATCCGCATAGTGCTCCATGAAGACGCCCTTTTGAGGGTCGGCAATTTTCCACGTGCCGTTTTCATAAAATTCGGCCCAGTTATGATAGTCCCCCGCTTTTAGAACACGGTCCTCTTTGCACACATATCCGGCCATGCCGCGCGCCGGAATGTCGCAGGCCCTGCACAGGGCGGCAAAAAGATACATGCATTCCGTACAATCTCCTTTTCTGTACCTCAGGGCATAGAGTGCACCCTGGACCTTATTCGAATATCCGGCATATCGGACGTTTTTCGCCACCCAATGGAAAATGTTCTCCGTCGTCCTGAGAGAATTTTTCCCCTTGAGCATCTGCGCGAGTTGACGGATCTCTTCATTGTCCGACTCAAGATAGGTCTCGGGCCCCAGAAAAGGCCGGGAATCATTCAGGGCCGTTTTATTGGGCTCTTCAGCCAGGTGGAGTTGAGCCTTGATGGTGACGATTTTTGTTGCATATGGCGGAAAGTCACGGAAGGAAAACCGAAGCATTCGACTGCCGAAATCGTCCGAAATTTCTTGATAGGGATAGGACGCCTCCAGATGGACGGAGGTCTGTGCGGCAGTCTGCTCCACAGGGGCATAGGTCCAAAAAACAGCTTCTTTTACGGTGCGGTTAGAGTGATTTTTTACGGCAAATCGATATTGGATCTGTCTGGAGACGGGATATTGGGCAGCCTTTCGGATGGGCCAATCTGATCTTTTTACAACGAACCAGGCAAAGCATACGCATAAGATACAAAGCCAGAGCAGAATCTTTTTCATAGATACCGTAAGAATAACAGGGTTTTATCAAATGTGGAGGTAAGTGAACTTCAAACCAACGTCTTCGCTGATACTCTCCATTTCCTCGAACGCCCCTATTTTCTCTTCGAGCAGGATGTGCTACGCAAAAGAGTCGTTTGGTATATATTAAAAACAGAATATTTCGGAATTCTTCTGTCTGTTTTGAATATTTTAGTTCAAGTGTATGCTTTTTCTAAAAAAACACATCGAAATAAAAATCCTATACATTACATTCATTCTGTTTGTCCAGCATAAATTCCGAAAACTATAAAAATAATGAGATTTTTTCGAATTCCCGTGAAAATCTCATCCTGCCGGCCGGGAGAACAACTTTGGCTTTCAACCACAGGGTTAATTTTGGAGTAAAGAGTAAATCGCCTCTCTGTCTGCTGCGACTAAGGTCAGTCCAAAAATCAGGGGGTTTTCGGTTTTGCGGGAAGAGTTTTTGGCAGGGGATTTGCTTTGCACAGGACAATCTTCCGCAAGCATTGGGAGCATGGTCTCGTTTCGGGTCAAGCAGTTCCTGAAATCAAGGGCATGGGCGAATGATTATTTTGACGGCTCGAAGGATATTTCGAAATACGATCATTTGCCTGGTCCTAATTTTCTCCACTTGACAGATGCCGAGGTCAGCGGTTATAGACACCTTATTTTAAACCTTTATGAAGGCGATCATGTCAAAATTACCTGTCGGCAAAGTGGATCCGAATTTCCTGGAAAAGCTCCTTTCCAGGCATACTCATCAAAACAAAAGGGTGATCATAGGCGCCGGGATCGGCGAAGATGCAGCAATCATCGACATGGGCCGGAATTATCTCGTAGCAAAGACCGATCCCATAACCCATGTGACGGGCGATTTGGGTCATTATGCGGTGAATATCAATGCCAATGACATTGCGGCCATGGGGGGGAAGCCCCTCTGGTTTCTGGCCACTGTCCTCATACCCGAGGGCAGCCTGGCTGAGGAGCTAGAACGCATCTTCTCACAGTTGTCCGAAAGCTGCTCAACCCTGGGGATCACTTACTGCGGCGGCCATACGGAGATCACGACCAGCGTCAGAAACCCCGTCGTGATCGGCCAGATGCTCGGAGAAGTGGACCCTGAAAACCTGAAGCCCAGTTCAGGAGCCAAAGAAGGGGATGATCTCCTCATGACCAAATGCGCAGCCATTGAGGCGACGGCCATCATGGCTCTCGAAAGGCGGGAGGTCTTGGTGGAAAGGCTTGGGGAGGATTTTGTTGGGAGGGCCGCAGCCTATCTGCGGGATCCGGGCCTCAGTGTCCTGAAAGAGGCGGGGATCGTGGCGTCTTTCAGGGAGGTTCACGCCCTTCACGACCCCACGGAAGGGGGCATTGCAACGGGCGTCTTTGAGATCGCGACCGCCAGCGGTCTGGGCGCTGAAATGGACGTCGACCTCATTCCCATCACCGATGAAACCCGCAGGCTCTGCGACTTTTTTGACATAAACCCCTTAGGCACCTTTGCTTCCGGGTCTCTTCTCATCGCCGTCGCGCCCTCCGCCACCCGCAAAGTCATCGACCGATTGGGAGCGGAAGGCATTCCGGCCGTCCGTATCGGTTCGCTGGTTCCCGTGGACCGGGGGATGGTGCTTCTCAAAGGGGGGAAAGCCGGTCCGTTGCCCGTCTACCATCAGGACGAACTTTCCAGAATCTTCGGTTGATCGTCAGGGACCATGAAGAAAGGATCCTGTTCCGGAGAGCCAGGCTTTGGCTTAACCCCGGAGGGGGAACATAGTTACAAGTGACTAAAGTGTCGAGTGACTAAAGTTGCGGTGGCGCTCCGCGACCTTCATCAGGAAAACGATCATAATAAAAAGACCGGAATTTCAAGACTCACGGGGTACTGGAGAACTGGAGTGATGAAAAAACATTCTCACCGACTGCGGCGGTATTCTATGAACGCCATTTCAAAAATCTCACGGCAGCCCGTCATTTTTCTAATATTCCAAAACCGCTGAAGACGGAATCTTCGACTCGCACAGAGACACAGGGTCACATAGAATTTCCCCTTTTTCCTTGAAACTTCATAGTCAAAATTTCTACAGTCACACAGAAAGATAGGGCCCATCTTTATTTACTGCCATTCATTCCAATATTTAAGTTTTTCTCTCCGTGTTCTCCCACCGGGGCGTAGGCCCGATGGGCCGGAGGCTGTGGCTCTAGCGACCAAAAGGAGCGGGTGTGAGAAAGTAAAGATTCCTGCCCCGTCGGGCGGGGGAAGGTCCGGATTTTCCGTGTTAAACTAAGTTTTTTTGCGCCTCGGTTCGGTCCCCCGGCTCACACCTGCAACCGTTCCGACTTGAGGGCATAGGCCACACCGATGCCGGCAATGAAGCCCACGGCCAGGTTGGAGGCCAGGGTGATCCCCAGCATCAGGAGCACGACAAAAAGATCCTTTCGTTCCCGCACATCCGCCATGCTCAAGGCAAGCTGGCACCCGGCGAAAACGAGCAATACGCCCAGGACGGCCATCGGAAGGAGATTGACCATGGTGAGGGCATGCTCTCCGAGGAAAAGGGCCAGAGCAATAAATATCGCACCGATCATGAGATTTGAACCGGCAGTGCGGGCCCCGAACCGGTAGTGGGCCGCCAGGCCCCCGGCCCCGTGACAGAGGGGCATCCCTCCCACCAGAAAGCTGATGGCATTGGCCAGACCGATGCTGATGCATGCGGAACGGTAAGTCACCTTTTTCGATTGAACGCCGAAATACTCCTGAGACAGGTCCACATAGGCGATGACGGCATTGCCCAGGGTCATGGGGATCTGGGGAAGCACCAGGGCGAAAAGGGCAAAGGTGAAGTCAACGCTCGCCGGCATCCCAAGGGGCAGCAGACCGGGGATATTGATGCCCAGCCGCAAATCGTCGAATCCTTCGTGAGTCCCCAGGGCCAGACCGATGACGGCCCCGCTGAAAACCACCAGAAGGCCTGCGGGAAGCCTTCGGTTCTCCAGAAGCAAAAGCGTCAATACGCCTCCCAGGATACCGATCACGATACCGATCGGGACCGGTCCCAGGGCCTGTACCGAAAGATAGGGTTCGGCCGCCTGCCGCAGGACCTGAAATTTTGAGGTGCCGACCATAAACTTGATCCCCTGTGCCGTAAGAAGGGCCCCGGTGGAAAGCTGAACGCCCCTGACAACCGGTTTGGGAATAAGCCTGCCGATAATCGTCATCGCCCCGGTGATCCCGATAGCCAGGAACACCACGGCCAGGATGGCCCCCGAGGCCAGGATCTGGTTCGCGCTCATGGCCGTTGCAATGGCGTAAGCGCCGATCACCTTCATGGGCTGTACGGGCACCGTAACCCCGAAGTAGGTGCCTGAGAGGATGAAGTAGAGCCCTATGGAAAAGAAGAGCCCAAGGGGTGTTAAACCATTCACCAGGATCATGCCGATGGCCAAAGGCAGCAGAGTTCCCAAATCCCCCAGGGAGCCTGCCAGTTCCATCCTGTCGAAACGGTATTTGGTCTGCTTTTTTTGATTTTCCATATAGAATTTCCCGTTAGGCCCTCGTTTTTGAAAAGATATTGTCATGACCAGGCACCTTCATTCTTTCAATATGCTAAACGATTACAATGCTTCCCATAAAGGAAACATCGAACAAGAAGCCACAGAATGATCCATATTTCACTTCTACTTTCGATCACTCTTGTCCAAAATAAATTTTGTTTTGGACACTACTGACTTTCGACATTCTGCGGTTTGGAAAAGCCCTTTTAAGATTAGTGGTCACAGACCCCCAATGTCAATGGTGCGCCGGGGGCGATCCACCGGGGAAGGGAAAATGGGATTCATCTCGCCGGCAAAAACCTGGTTCTCTTCCCGCCCAATTGGGCCGGGATCTACGATGCGCCAGGATGCTTTACACGAGACCACCATTTTTAGGGGACGACACGATGGCGGGGCCGGCTCAACGCTTGCCGGTCTGCTGGTGCAGGGTCATGTTTTCAAGGTACCCCTCGATGATATTCTTGGGATCAAGATCCAGCAGTTCCGCATAGGCCTTGAGGAAACTCCTGAGATAGATTGCGGGGGGAAGTTTTTCAAAATCATCGCCTTCCAGGGCCGTCAAAGTCGTCACGTTGATTCTGGTGATTTCAAAGACTTCCTGCCGTTCGATCCCAAAAAATTCTCTCGTCTTTTCAAGATCTTCCCCACAATTGCACGCCTTTGACAGGATCTCCGCGGCCTCGGGCTTCAAAAGCCCCGCTTGAATCTTTTCTTTTATCCTGTTTAGAAGCGTACGGGTATCCTCTCCCGGGCCATTGGAAAAAAGAGGCACGGCCTTCCTGGTATTCCTGTCACCCCGGAGGGTCGGATCCATCCTGCCATTCTTCAAGAGAAACTGCTCGTACTCCTCTCTTTTTTCCTCATCGATCAGGGTCAGGTAGGCCTTTTCAATTTTCCTCAATATCCGATTTCGTTCCTCCTCACTAAAGAGGGAATAGGTAATCAGGGCATCACCATCGTAAGTGGAAAGGGCCTCCTTGTAGGCTTGCCTGACCTCAAAGTGCGAGGCATTGACGGGGATATCCAGGATTTCATAATATGTCAGGTTATCGAACTTCGTGATCATGGCATTTTAGTCGAACAACGCGGCGTTTCCATTGCTGGTTATCTTTTCCGAAATATTTTTCAATGACACGGCCGTCGGCGTGTGCGAATAGGTATCGATAAACACCCTTCTGGCAGACACGGCATCATGCACCCTCTCATCATAGCCGACATTTTCAAGGAATTGAAAGGTCGAGTAGAAGTGTTTGTTGCAGACCTTTTGAATCTTGTCCCCCAGCCCGGTGTCGGTGCATTTCCGGCACTGATTGATAATGAACTTCAGACTGAAAGCGCCCAGTTCTTCACGAAGGCGCTCCCCCTTGTCCCTGTCATGATTCAGCACCATATCGATCACATCGGACGGGGATCTGAAATATTTCTCCCCGGAGAAATCCAGGACCTCCCTGGTTACGTCCCTGAAATGGGCCTGCCCGAGAATTTGTTTGATTTTTCTCAGGTAGGTGGCCTTGATAAATCGAAAGGTGTTCTCGATCGATGTCGGCTCAGGTGTGACGACAAACACCCCCTCATTTGAAATCAGGAAAAAATCCAAAGTATTGAAGTTGGTCCCGGCCCCCAGATCCAACAGGATATATTCGTAGGGCAGTTTCTGGACCGCCCGGATGATTTTTTGTTTTTGTGTATGGAAGAGGTTGGCGATTTCCATGGAACAATCCATGGATGTAATCACGAAAAGATTGGGGATGCGGGTGGGCACCGCGGCCTGTGCGAGGTCCGAGATCTTCCTGTTTATAAACTCGTGAAGGCCCGTCCCGGGATTTTTGAGTCCCACCAGGGTGTGGAGGTTTGAGCCCCCCAGATCAAGATCCACCAGGACCACTTTTCGTCCCTGTCTCGCGAACAGTGCCCCGAGGTTAGCGGTGATAAAACTCTTCCCGCTTCCCCCTTTTCCTCCCCCTATGGGAAATATGTGAGGCATAAATCCCCGTTCTTTTTTGATCGACCCGTCTTAAATGTGGCTGTCGATGATCTCCAGGCCCACCAGATAGTGGCCCCTTAATCTCCCCTGATCATTTTTGGTAATGTGCCGAACGGCCGTGGCCAAATAATCGGAAGGGTAAGGAGACTCTTGGGTATAGTATTTTACTTTCAACGTATCCCCCACTTTGAGACGCGGCATGATCTCTGAGTTTTCTTTGACCAGAACCGCCATGGACGACGAAGCGAGATTCATGATCTTGAACTGGTAGGGAATATCGAGTCCGTCAATGGCCAATTCGGCACTGTAGTATTGCTCCGCCTTCGTTCTCGGTTCGCACCTTCTTTCCGCCAACTGGTTGGGCGCCAGGTATTGCTCCATGCCTCTCCCCGCATTGATGAAATGTTATGAAGAATAGGTTATTCTTTCCACATAAGGAGACTCTTTCCGCTCCGGCCTATGCATCAAGGTTCAGGTTTGGCAAATTACGGATAAGCATACATAGATAGCCATATTTGTCAATAAATTTTTTATAAATTAACTCAAATATATATAATTTATCCATATGGTGAGTGCAAAATATCACTTTGACACCATATATTGTATTTTACCTTTTCCAGATTATCAGAACAATCACGGACCGCAGGCTCAGTTCCGTGGATTGGATTGACTTGGATAATGGTTTGTACTATTTATGAATATCATGAATAAAGAAAAACTTATCGAAATTATCCAGGGCCTCCTGAGCGTTGAAATTGATCTAAATTTCTTGTTGAAACTAAAACAAAAAGACCTTGAGACACTCGTCGCCTGCATCAGGGAAAGAGTCGACCGGGTGGGGGAAAATTAAAGCCCTGCCTGTTGGAGGAAGGGGCCCCGGTCTTACGCGACCCGATATGATCACGGCATCTCTTTCACGCATTTTCCGCAATCTGCGGGCTTCAAACATGCCTCATGGCGCTTTTGCAGCCGCCCGTTCACTGATTTTCCCGCCGACGGCTCTTCCCCGCCCTATAACGCCCTCCTTCTTACCCGATAACGCCCGGGAACCTTGAAACCGGCCGGTATATGTTTATTTTCTGGTTAAAAATAATTCGCTTTAATACCTAAGTATAGCTTTTCACAAATACGCTAACAAATAACGTGTGATTTGGCCGCTGAATGGTATCGATGTACACCTGAAGTTGGCTCACCACAGAGGCACAGAGTTCACAGAGGAAAATTCATTTTTTCATTTCCGTTGAGAGGACGGAAATGAAAAACGACCAGACCCTAAAGGTCATCAACGATAGCCAGCGGCGAATCCGATCAGGATTTTTTTTGCCCCCCTCTCAGGGGCAAAAAAAAGGGCCTTTTCTCAGTGTCCTCTGTGTCTCTAGTCACGCTACTGCGTGACCCCGCAGGGCGGGACAGGCGCGCGGTGAAACTCATTAATGGAAAATGTCAACGTAATTATAAACCAAGATACTAAGGTCCACGAAAGGGGCAAGAATGCGCTTTTTTAAAATTCTTCTCATGACGTTCGTTCTTTTGGCCGCCGTTGCGGGAATTTCCCCGGCAGCGGAATCTCCCTATGACATCAACCTGGACGTCAAGGAATTCACCCTCGATAACGGCATGCAGTTTCTGGTCGTCGAACGCTCCGCCACGCCCCAGATCGCCTTCCGGCTCGCCATCCGTGCCGGGTCCGCCCTCGAGGACCGGGGTAAGACGGGCATTGCCCATCTTCTCGAACACATGATGTTCAAAGGCACCACCAATTTCGGCACCCTGGATCCCAAAAAGGACAAGGCACTCCAGAACCGCATCGAAAATGCCTATCAGGTCATCCTGGCCGAGGAACAAAAACGGCAACCCGATCAGGCACTCATCGAGACCAAACGCGCCGAGATGGACACCCTCCGTCTTGAAGTTCAGAAGATCTACGTCCCCCAGTCCTTTTCATCCCAGCTCGGCAGGAACGGCGCCGTCGGGGTCAACGCCTTTACATCCAGGGACCAAACCCAGTATATGGCGTCCATGCCTTCGGACATGATCGAGCAATGGTTCTCCATAGTCAGCGAACAGATCTTCGAGCCCTCCTGGAGAGAATTCTACGTGGAAAAGGAGGTCGTCCAACGGGAATGGGCCTTTCGTTATATCAACAATCCCGACGGCGCGGCCTGGCTGGACCTCAATACTGCCGCCTATATCGCCCATTCCTATCACAACCCCACCATCGGCTGGAAATCCGACATGGAAAAATTCAACACCAAAGATGCCGTCGCCTTCCACAAAAAATACTACAATCCTTCCAATGCGGTATGCGTCCTGGTGGGTGACGTCACCCTGGAAAAGGCCCGGGAAATGGCGCGGACCTACTTTGGAAGATATCCTGCGGGTGAACGCGCCCCGGAGGAGGTCACCCGGGAACCTCTGCAGGAGGGTCCCCGAAAGAGCGTTCGCTATCTCAAGGGGGCCCGCACGCCTCTTCTGAGGATCGGTTTCCACACCGCCCGCATGGGGACGAAAGATTTTTACGCTCTGGATGCCCTGACCATGGTCCTGAGCCAGGGCCGCAGTGCCCGGCTGACCCGGGACATCGTGAACAACGGCCTTGCCGTAGATGCCTGGGCCTACAACCCCGACAACCGATACGCGGGTATGTTGATTCTAGGCGGTACGCCCAATGATCCGGAAGACCTGAAGGATCCGGCCCTTTCGGAGTCCGAAAAACGCCGGAGCTATTTGAAGGCCTGCGAGGAACTGGAGGAAAGGCTCCTGGCCCGGGTGGAAAGATTCAAGTCCGATTTGGTATCCGAGCGGGAACTCAAACGGATCAAGAAACTCAATCACCGCGATTTTCTCGAGAAGATGCGGAAAAACGAAGACCTGGCCGGCACTCTGGCGACCATGGAGGTCCAGATCGGATGGCGCTACCTCGAGACCTATCTGGAAGAGCTTGCCAAAGTGACGCCGGAAGACATTCGACAGGCCACCAAAAAATACTTCAGGTTGGACGGCCGGACCAGCGTATATGTCCTTCCCGGTGGTGATCCCGACCGGCCGCCCGAGCAGTATACGGAGGTCCGTTCCCTGAGCGGGGCCGCGGCGGGAAAAGCGACAAGACCGGACACCCTGACCAACCATTCCCGGTATCCCACGCCCGAGGGGTGGAAACACCCCCTGTCCTTCGACAGAAAACCCGAAAAGATCCAATATCCCCGGGCGGAAATCGCAAAGGCCGACGGCGCTGCGGTCTTCTATCTCCCGGATCGTGAACTGCCTCTGATCGATCTCACGATTTTGGTCAAGGCGGGCTCCGTGGATGTGGACGATACCCTGACCGGCCTCACCGGCATTTTTGACGAAAGCCTCATCCTGGGAGGAACGGAACGGTACACGCCTCAGGAACTGGCTCTCGCGCTGGACGAAAATGCCATTCAACTCAGCGTCTCAATAGGTGAGGAAATCGCGGCCGTCCATCTCTCCGTCATGAAAGAGGATTGGGAAAAGGGCCTTCACATGCTTCGGGAGATCCTGACCCGCCCGCGGTTTGATCCCGAGGTGCTGCAAGTGGTCAAGGATCAAATACTGACGGCCCTGAAACGGCAGAGTGGGGATGCCAGGGCCGTTGCCGGCCGGGAGATCGGCATCTGGCATTTCAAAGGGCATCCCTATGGGCGCGATCCACTTGAGGCCCAGGCCACAATCCCTAAGATCACCGGGGCCGACCTCAAACGGTTTCTGGAGACCTATTTCGTGCCCTCCAACATGGTCGTTTCCGTTGCCGGCGATATCGAGAAATCCCGGATCTTGAAGGATCTGGCTGCTCTCTTTGAAGCGCTTCCCGGGGGCAAAGCGCCCGAGCGAAAACTGGATGATCCACCGGATACCCCGCCCGTCCTGACCCTCATTCATAAGCCGGGACAGATTCAATCCCAGATCCGGCTGGCCTTGCCCAGCATCAAGCGGACACACCCGGACTACTGGAAAGTCAGGCTTCTGGCGAATATCTTCGGGGGCAGAGATTCCCTGCTCTACAAGCGCCTGAGAGATGATCTGGGTCTGGTCTATTCCACCTATTTCTTTCAGACCTACAAATGGCAGGCCGGCCTGCTGGGGGGGTATATCGGTTGCAAAGGCGATATGACGGCCTCAGCTATTGAGGAAACCGTTCGTATCATGGCTTCCCTGAAAAAGGTCGTCCCGGAAAAGGATGTGGAGCAAAAACGTCTGGATGTCCTCAACAGCTTTGTCTTCAATGTAGATACTCCTGCGGCCCTGGTAGACGTTTACGCCCGGTATCATCTCCGGGGGGAACCCCTGAACACGCTGGATAGAATCCAGGAGGCCTATATCGACGTGACGAAAGCTGAACTCGAAACCCTGGCGAACAAATTCCTCGCACCCGAAAAACTGCAGATCTTCGTTGTCGCAGACAAAACGATCCCGGTAAGCCGGGAAGACGGTTCCCGGGTGACCCTCGAGGAAGACCTGAAGGCCCTGGCCGAACGCCTGGATCTGCCCTACCGGGAATTACCGTTGAGATGATTCCTGGGTGAAGCGTTCAGCTAGATAGGCTGTAGGCATTTAGGCTGTGAGGAACCGCAGGAAGGGAACATGCATGATCACATATCGAACAACCGGAGAATTCCCCAAAGAAGAAATGTATGGTGGAAACCGAGAAGGTTTTGGGCGCCCTGCTTCGATCAATGCGCGGATAGAGAAGGGTTCGGAAGCTAATAGCCTTTAGCCTACAGCCTAAACAACCTGAACGGTTACGTTTCCGGATGAGCACAAACTGGAAAATGATATAAACTTTGCCATTTGAAATAGCCAGGACCCGTATTCTGTGCTATAAAGGCTTTCCCGTAAACAAATCGTGCATCATAGCATACCGTTCAGGGTTATCCCTTCACTCAGGAGGTTTATTGATGGATCTTTTCAGAAGGATCGGTATAGGGATTGTAATGATCGTTCCCACATTTGTCGGCGGGGGCGCCGTATGGAGTATATTTCATAACTGGTTCGCCGTTGCCGTCTGGATCGTGATCATGGCCGTTGTGGCCGCCGGTATCATCTCCGGTAAATGTCTTCCGACCTGGGAATCCGGAAATTTTCAATTCGGATAGACACCCGGCACCGATCAAAAGAAAAAACCAAAAGCACGTCTCCCGCAGAGGCGCAAAGACGCAGAGGGAAAAGTTTTAAAATCCGGGAATTTTCTCCGTTAGGTCGCACCGTCGCCAAAGCGGGATTCATTGCGTTCACTCAAATCCTAAGCCAACAGAGGAAACATAATATAAATTTTTTATTGTTAAGCCCTTCACTGCGCCGTAAGCCTGCCCCGTGAAACGCCTAGCCTTTTTCACTGGGGCGCCTCTGCGGGAGAAGAGAATCCGGACCCCGAGGACCTCAACCACAAGGCCGTCGGCTGGATGCTCAGGGAAATAGGTAAACGCGATCGCCCGACTGAAGAGGCGTTTCTAAAGACCCACTATAAGAAGATGCCGAGAACCATGCTCCGCTATGCCATCGAGAAATTTCCAGAAAATTTGAGGCAGTAGTATTTACGGGGGGAGATAGTTGACTAATCTCGTGCAGAGACGCGGCCTCCGGCCCATAGGCCTACGCTCATGTGGGTGACGCATAGAATGACCGGAATTAAAAATTAGGAATTCAACATTCAAAATTGTTTTCCCCCTCTGCGCCGTAAGCCTGCCCCGTGAAACGCCTAGCCTTTTTCACTGGGGCGCCTCTGCGGGAGATATTGTTTTTCTTCCTGACAAAAAAGCAAAAAAAATCCTTAAATCCATAGAAAATGGATCTAAGGATCGCTCCCGGTTTTAATGATCTAAAGGGCTATCCCAGCCCGGACAAAATCCTGTCCACGTCGCAGTGCGCCTCGAAATGATCCGCCAGCAGGTCATACTGATGAAACCGGGCCAGGCGCCCGTGCCGGGGCGTGCGCTCCTTGAGCCCCTTTGCCCTGCGGATGGCGTTGAGGAACTCCCCCCTGAATCCCGGACTGTCCAGGATACCGTGGACATAGGTCCCGGAGATTCGTCCTCCTTCGACGGCACAGCCCTCTTCCCAGGCCTTTTTCTTGCCGGGTTCTCGAATGCGCAGAAAGGGGGCACCTTCCTGCTTCAGGATCCTGCTTTTCCCCATGTGGATCTCGTAACCGCTCACCTTCCGACCGTTGATAAGGCACGATCCCTGAACGCGTCTGACGATTTTCTCCGACGCCAGCAAGGTCTCCACCGGAAGGAGATCCAGGCCGCTTACCCGCTGCCGTGTCGATTCCACGCCCAAGGGATCCCTGACGGCTTTTCCCAGGAGTTGATATCCTCCGCAGATACCGAGCACCCTTCCGCCTCCCCCCGCAAAATCCCGGACGGCCCGCTTCCAGCCCGAGTATCCCAGCCAGCGCGCGTCTTCCATGGCGTTCTTGGTGCCGGGCAGGATCACCCAGTCGTAATCCCGTGAAAGCTCCCCGGGACGGAAAAGATAATTGACCACGACATCCGGCTCTCTTTCCAGGATTTCGAAATCCGTGAAGTTGGAGATAGCGGGCAGTTTAAGGACGGCGCAATTGACGGTTTTCGTTCCGACAGGTCGGACCCTGCGCCTGTCCTCCTGGACCGCTACGGAATCCTCGGGATCGATCAGGATGTTCCGATAATAGGGCACCAGGCCGAATACGGGTCTTGCCGTCTTCTTCTCGATGTATGCCATCCCGGAGACGAAAAGCCCGGGATCCCCCCGAAACTTATTGATCAGAAAGCCGACGGTGAGTTCCCGTTCCTTTCGCGTCATGAGGTGGAAGCTTCCGATGATCTGCGCAAAAACCCCGCCCCGATCGATATCCCCCATGAGCACGCACGACGCGCCCACGGCCCGCGCCATCGCAAAATTGACCAGATCGTTCTGCTTGAGATTCATCTCACAGCAACTCCCGGCCCCTTCCATGACGATCACATCGTAGTCCGCTGCCAGTCGATGATAGGATGCCAGCACGGCCTCCCTCAGTCTTGATTGGTAGGCAGGGTAGTCCACCGCGGCGTCCATCTGTTCGAAGACCTTGCCCTGCAGAATGACCTGGGCACCCACGCCGCTGGAGGGCTTCAGGAGGATGGGGTTCATGTGAACGGACGGGAGCAGGCCGGACGCCTCGGCCTGAACCACTTGGGCCCTGCCGATCTCACCCCCCTCGACGGTCACAAAGGAGTTGTTGGACATATTCTGTGCCTTGAAAGGCGCAACCCGGAACCCCCTTCTCTTGAGGATTCTGCAAAATGCCGCCGTTGCGATGGATTTTCCCACATCGCTGCCTGTTCCCAGAAACATCAGAGACTTTGCCATGGCTTGAAACCCGCTCTTCAGATCTTTTGAAATAAACGCGTTTGATTGGAGGATCGGTTTATGGTGGGGGAACTGGGTGAGTATAGGGGAACATGACCGGAGCGGTCAATGGGTCATCAGGCGGGATGAAAAGAAAAGATATTTCACCATGAAGGACATGAAGAGCATGAAGGGTAAGAAAAAAAATTCCTCACGCCCGCTCGCCCTGAAAAACGGGGCTTCGCTAGAGAACTCAGAGCAACCAGAGAAAAACATATTTTAAATAAAAAGAAGTTCTCCGCGTCTCTGCGCCACAGCGGGAGATACAGTATTTTTCACACCCGTCGCGCCAAGGCGCGGCTAGAAGAAAGTCTCCCGCAGAGGCGCAGCCTCCGGCCTATAGGGCCTACGCCCCGGCGGGTGACGCGGAGAAGGACAAAAAAAGAAAAGACGGTCTCTCTCAGATCCCATAGCCTCCGGCCCATGGTATCTACGCCCCGGTAGGAGAAGGATCAAAATTAAAAATTAATCATTCACCATTCAAAATTGTCTTCGTGTCCTTCGTGGTGACGAAAAGTTTTTGATGCCGCAAGCCTATCCAAACTCGTCCGAGTTGAGCCTCTAGCCTAACTCCTTCAGCGCTCGCTCCGCCTCGTCCTTTCCGGGGAAGTCCTCCTTGCCCTTGACCGCTTCGGTCAAGTGCGCCCGTGCCTCCTCCTTTTCACCCAGCTTCAGGCTGATCATGCCCAGGTGATACCGGAAGATGGGATTTTTCAGGTCCTTCTCATCCATGCCGGACAGGATGCTTTTCGCCTTCCGGTATTGCCCCTGCTTATAATAGACCCAGCCCCCCGTATCCAGAAGGTTTGCGGCATTTTTGAACTTCTGCAAAAGGGGGCTCATGAGCTTTTCCGCTTTGACCAGGTTTTCTTCCGTCGGATCATACTCGGCATAGTAAAAGGCCAGGTTGTTGGCCGCAGCGGCGGAGTCGGGTTTTTTCGAAAGGACCTCCTCGTAAAGGACCTTGGCCTTTCCGTGTTCCCCCTTCTGTTCCCGCAAAGCCGCAATCAGCATGATCATGCCCAGGTGGTTCGGATTCTTTTCCCGGATCTTTTCATACTTTGCAACGGCCTGGTCCACGGAGCCCTGAGACTGCTCCAGGCGTGCAAAATTATAGAGCACCTGGGGATTATCCGGATGTTTTTCAAGGGCCTTTTCAAAGGTTTTTCGAGCCTTATCCACCTGTTTATCCGAAGCATAAAGCTTGGCCAGCAGGACCTGATACCCCACATTGTCGGGGCTTTTGGCAATCTGCTTCCGGCATCGCTCGATGGCCTTGCCCGGCCGCTTGCTTCTCAAACTCACGCCCACCAGTTGGTTGAGCGCCGGGGCAAAATTCGGATCGATCTTCAGGGCCTTCTCGAGCAGGGCAACGCCCTCCTTGTCTTTCTTTTCCACCAGCCTGATGACGCCGTTCTTTTGAAGGGCCAAAGGAGAGTCAGGGTCCATCTCCAGGAGCTTTCCCCAGTATTTCTTGGCCCCGGAAAGATCCTTCCGGGCCAGGGAGAGGTCCCCCAAAAGGGCCAGGGCCTGCTTGTCTTCGGCATTGATCTCAATCATCTTTTCAAGTTGTTCCCCGGCCAGATCCAGCCGTTTTTTCCGCCTGTTGATATCCACCAACCCCAGGCGTGCCTCCCGGACCTTGGGATTGACCTCCAGAATCTTTTTGAAGGTTTCCTCTGCAAGTCCCGTCTCACCGTTCAACAGATGCACCTTGGCGAGATTCAGTTGGACGGGTATGTTCCCGGGTTCTTCATGAATCACGGATCGGTATTCCGCGATGGCCCCCGGGAAATCCCTCTCCGTGGCCAGGATGTCCCCCTTGAGGGTGTGGGCCCGCACATCTCCCGGGTTCTCCTTGATGATGTCGTCGACGAGCGCCAGGGCCTCTTGTCTCTTTTTCTCCTGAAACCGAACGGTCGCCTTCAACAGCTTGGCCTTGAGGTATCCGGGCCCTGTCTTGGTCTGCTCCATGTATTGATCCAGAAGAGAAACGGCGGCGGCGTTTTCCTTTTCGGCCAAATGAAGTTTTGCGCGCATATCCACCGCCGCGTATTTTTCAGGCATGTCCGTGATGGTCTGATCGAGCGTCCCGGTAAGTGCCGTCTTATTCTTTTCCTTGGCATAGAAACGGGCCAGGGCGATCCGGAGATTTTCCCGGTCCGGATGATCCGATATCAGTTGCTTGAGGACCTTTTCCGCTTCATCCTTGCGATCCGTTCTCTCGTAAAAGCCGACCATCAGCAGTTCGGATCCTTCCCGGTCTTTGTTCTGCTCGATAAAGGTCCGGTACTCCTCTTCGGCCTGATCCAGTTCCTTGTTCTTTTCCAGGATCTGCGCCAAAAGGATCCTTCCGGCCTTGTGCTCGGGAACATTTTTCAGGAGTTCCCTGAGAAACCCCTTCGCGCCTTCCATGTCCTTGTTCCTGAGCCGGATGTTTGCGAGCATGATGTAGGTGTCAGCCTTTCGCGGATTTTCCTCTTTTAGGGCCTGTAAAATGGATTCCGCCTCCGCTTCCTTCCGATCGGCCATGAGATATCCTGCCTTGAGAAGTCGGGCCTCGACGTGCTTCGGTTCCCTGGAAAGGACTCGTTCGACCTTCTCCCCGGCTTTGTCCTTGTCCCCGGCCATTAAAAAAATCTTGCCCAGTTCGACCTGGGCGTCCATGAGGTCGGGATTCAGATCCACGGCCTTGGCAAACGCCCCGTAGGCCGGTCTCCAGTTCTTCTCCCTCAACTCGATCCTCCCGAGCATGTAATACCCTCTGGCGAACTTGGGATCGATCTGAAGGGAATTCTTGAACTCCAGCTTGGCCTTGACGTAGTCGCCCTTCTCAAAAAGCACCATGCCCTTGTCGAAGAACTTCATCTTCTTTTCCTCGGGACCGGAACAGGAGGAAATTAAAACGATTGTCAATATCAAGCAAACCGATTTAAGCACGGTATTCGTTAGTGTTTGCATCCAAACCTCCGAAAAACTGCAATGTTGAATTTTTAATTTTGAATTATTAATCAAAAACACTATGTTCTCGGAAACCTTGACATTCCATCTGACTGCCCAATTCACAATTAAAAATTCACAATTAAAAATTACTCTTTTGCCCTGTTTTTACGATAGCCGTCAAAATTTTTATCAACTCATTTGATTCATCGGTAAGGCCGGCAAGATCTATGGATGGACAGATCTCGCTGTCCTGAATCAATCGCAACCAGTAATTCGCCTCCCTGGCCTCCTTCGAAGCTATAGACATCTTGGCGACAAAATCCTTTCTGCTTTGTCCGGCAAGGGCCTCTTCGATATTTGCTCCTATGCTGGTTCCTGAACGAAGCAACTGCTTTGAGAGAACATATTCCCCTTGGTCCCTTATAGCCATGTACTTTTTGATAATTCTGAGTGCAAACGCGTAGGATTTCTGCTGAACAACATTATCTTTCATTCCTATTTCAGTCTCCGCATTCGTCATTTAAGATTTAGTGCTCAACATGATTTCTAAATGAGTTTCTCGACTCCCCAATTCATAATTCAACATTAATAATTAAAAATTCAACATTAAACAACCCCCTTCACCCCCACAACCAACAAGGCCACAACCGTCCCCACGGCGAGCTTCCTCGTTTCGCCCCTCAGTTCACCGATGAGCACCTCGTAACTGAAGAAAAAGGCGATCATTTTGACCGCAATCATGCCCATGTGCTCGATACCCGCGGCAAAGTCCGGCAGATTCGGGACCACCAGGGCGATGAAAAGGATCAGGAAATCCATGGGCGTGGTCCTGAAACCCTTTGTCCGCCTTGTGAACTTCATGGTCAGGATGGAAAAGCCCACCAGAGCGCCGAAGGAAAGGTTGTAGATCTGAATGGACTGCTGGGTCATCATGGGGATGAAGGCGGCCTCACCCAGGTACACGACAAAGGGGATGCTGAGATAGAGTGAAATGCGAAGGGCGTGCGCCATGAAAGATCGCTTGAAAAGCCGGACCAGCAGGAGGACGACCACCAATCCGAGGGATGCAAAGCCGAGATAGGACGGCACCTCTTTGGGCATCAGACAGGAAAAGAGAAACAGGAGCGGCGTCCCGTACGCAACAAAACGAAAGGTCACCTTGATAAAGACGTATCTGTCCTTCAGGATCTTGAGCTTTCCTTTGACGGCCTGGTCCAGAAAGTCATAGCGCTTGAACCGCCATCCCGTCTTTTCCGCCACAAAAAATCCCGTGAGAATAACGCCTGAAAAGACCATGTAAAGCCCCAGCAACAGCCACTCGGAATAGAACCTCAAAGCAAAGGCCGAAATGACCAGGAACGCCTGGACCACATAAATGAGCACCACGGCTTCGGTATGGAAAAGGCCCAGGCGCAGGAGCTTGTGATGGAAATGATTCTTGTCCGCTACAAAGGGGGATCGCCCCTGGGCCAGCCTTTCGAGCATCACGGTCAGGGTATCCAACACCGGAAATCCGAGAAGGATCAGGGGAAGCAACGGGCTCAGGGCGCCGCCCCCCTGGGTCAAACCCAAGGAGAGACTAATGGCTGCGAAACCCAGAAGCTGGCTCCCGGCATCACCCATAAACACATTCGCGGGGTAGGTGTTGAAACGGAGAAACCCGAAAATGGCCCCCACCATGGCAAAGGACAGCACGGCGATCGGGATGTTCCCCGAGCGATAGGCCAGGTACCCGATCAGGGCAAATGAGAGCATGGAGATGCCGCCTGCAAGCCCGTCCAGACCGTCCGAAAGATTCACCGCATTGGTCACCCCGACGATGACCACGAGGGTCAGGGGGATGGCCAGCCAGTTCGGAATGCAGGCATCGTCCGGCAACAGCATACCGAGGCACTGGATCTTGATCCCGCCGTATAAGATGACGACCAGAGCGGCGATGACCTGACCCGAGAACTTGGCCTTGTAACCGAGGTCCTTGAAGTCGTCCAGGATTCCGAAGACAACCACGATGCCGGCGCCGACGATAATCGACCGGATGAGTTCGTTTCCCTGGGGCCACAGGACAACGGGAATGAGCGTTCCCACAGCCATGGCCAGTCCGCCTGACTTGGGAACGGGCGACGTGTGCACCTTCCGTTCGTTCGGGAAATCCAGGGCATGGACCCTGATCGCCAACCTCCTGAACACGGGAATCAGGGTGATGGTGATAAACAGGGAAAGCAGTAATGTGGAGAGAAAGATCAAATGGATTAGTTTTGAATGTTAAATTTTTAATTTTGAATTGCGGTCATTCACCCGCGGAGGCGGAGGGGAGAGACAATTTTGAATTTTTAATTCTTAATTGTGAATTCCGATTATCCTCCCACTTGGGTGTAGGCATCTCAGAGCTGTAGACCCTGCGAAATGAATATTTCACCATGAAGGACATGAAGAGCATGAAGGGGGATGGTCACCGATGCTTTTCACTGAGCGGCGCAGCCATGCCGAAGGCAGACAAGCCGCGTTACATAAAATCAGGGACTGGTTTTATTCTCACACCCAGTCTGTCCCGCTTTGTGGGATTCACTGCGTTCACTAGAGGCACAGATTCTGCCATCAGATCCTCGTTCCGCGACTCTGGTTTTGTTCTATGGCGGCAAGCTTTTCCTTAACCCATGAACGCACCAATTGGGCCCGATCGATCCCCGAACGTTTGGATTCCCTGTCGATGACTCTGACGTCTCTGGGATCCAATCGCAACTGGATCAATTTCTTGGCCGGCCGTTTAAATACAATATTGGATTCTTCCCATGCTGCAAAGTCTTCTGGCTCGTGATTATCCCAAAAAGCTTCCAGATCTTCATCACTCATACGGGCCATATCCGGAAGTTTCTTTTTATTCGTCATTTCCCGCCCCCTTTTTTTCCAGGTATTTTTTGCGCTGATTGGGATTCATATCTCTGGCCGTGATGATTTTCAACATGTTTTTTCCGGTTTCGCGGCCCATTTCAGAAACTTCATCAGGACTTAGTATTCTCACAAGCACAAGGAGGGATCTACCCAAAAATGAGAAAGTGTTCTTCTTTTCCGGGACAATTCCAGCCGAAACGCGCACCGCCTGAACCTACCGAAAGTGCAATGCATTGCCGCCAATTCACAATTTATAATTAATCATTCAAAATTAGGTTCCTATTTTCTATCGGTAAAGAAAATAGGAACCTATCAGTTTCTTATATTCCCCCAGTACCCGGAAAAGATAATCCTTGTCCAGCCACCACGGATCAATGCCCCCGGCCCTTTCCACCCCATGAAAACAAAAGGTCAAATCATGCCCCTTCAATGCCCGTTCAAAGGCCAGCCTCGAGCGGCGGATATGATAACCCGAGGTGACGACCACGGCTGACTCGATGTTTTTTTCTTCCATGAGACGGATGGTCATGCCCGCCTCGGTGAATGTTCCGCCGAGTTCCTGGTTGGTCTGCCGATCCTTTACACTTGCCCTCCCGATCAGGACCTTCTCTTTCGGAATCTTACTCGGAATGCCATATTTTTTGACCAGCCAGGACCATTTAATGATCGGATGCCTCAAAGGAAACATCAAATAATCAGCACCCTTTTCCTGAAAGACAGCGACCCCCTCTATCACGCGACCGGGATCCTCCCTGGGTGATCCGGCAAGAACGACAACCACTTGGGGCTTCTCGCATTGGAAATCATTCGTACCCGCAAGAAAACTTTCGCCCTGCCAGATAAAAACAGCGGACGCTACAATGAAAAGGATCACAAAAAATATAAAAAACCGAAAAATAACGTTGCCCTCTATTTCAGTATTTCAGTTTTTCTCTCCAACTTTTTTCGTGTATTTCGTGGTAGAAACAATTTTTCTCCCGCTGAGGCGCGAAAAACAATTTTGAATGTTTAATTTTTAATTATTAATTCTGATCCTTCTCCTACCGGGGCGTAGGCCTTATGAGCCGGCGGCCATGGGCTCTGTAAGAGATAGTCTTTTCGTTTTTTTGTCCTGCTCTGCGTCACTGCGTCTCTGCGGGAGGCTTTCTTTTAGCCGCGCCTTGGCGCGACGCATGTGAAAAATACTTTATCTCCCGCTGAGGCGCAGAGACGCGGAGAACTTCTTTTTAAGCATCAGCGCGATATCATCTCCCGGCAGCCCTCTCATCAACCATAGATTAACCCGGCTAATTTTGATTGACGATCAATTTCAGCCCTGTTAATATTGATTAACATTTCACTCGGGAGGGAAAAAATTGCCAGCCATTGAAATCGAAAACAGAATCAGGCAGATAAATCCCTGGATCTTACATCCTGAAAAATCAGGGGAATTTATCGATCGCTTCCTTCCCGAGGAATACGTTCATCGCATGGCTCAGAGCGCCCCCATTCGAGCAGATCGGGCCTTATTGATCGTTGGCCCCAGACAATCCGGAAAATCGACCATGGTTTGGCGCCTGTTAAGGGACCTGGTCCCCGAGATCCTGTTTCTCAACATGGAAGATCCTTTATTAAGAATCGGATGTGGTTCGCCCATCGATCTTGCTGCATACCTGCGGGACAATTTCTCAAATCTGAAAGCGTTGTTCATCGATGAGATACAGCATATGGATGAGGCCGGACTGTTTGTAAAGGGCCTCGTGGATGCCCGTTTGGGCATCCCCCTCCTCGTTACAGGGTCTTCATCCTTTGATCTGCGCAGCAGGACCAGGGAATCTCTGGCCGGGAGGGCGACCAGGCGCCTGCTGACACCATTCAGCGCGACGGAAATGCTTCAACATGCAGCACCGAAAAACCCCGTGGCAAAAAGGCATACCTTTCATCAAATCTTTTCAAACCACCTTGTTTTCGGAAGTTACCCGGCCGTTTACCTCGCTCCGGACCGGGATGAGAAAACCATGCTCCTGAGCGACCTTGTTGAAGCATTCATCCTCAGGGATGCCTCTGATCTATTCAGAATCAAACGGGTGGACGCCTTCCGTAAATTGCTGCCTCTTCTGGCCGGACAAATCGGGAACCTTTTGAGCTACTCCGAATTGGCCTCCATCTGCAACATCGATGTGGGAACGGTGAATGCGTATATCGAAATTCTGGAGGAAAGTCATATCGTCAAAAGGCTGCGACCCTTTGCCGGGGGTAAACGCCGCGAAATTACAACAGCACCAAAGACATTTTTCATAGATAACGGGATCCGAAACCAGTTGCTCAATAATTTTTCGCTTGAACTACCCTTGAGAACGGACAAAGGGCAACTTTTTGAGAATTGGGTCTTTTCCGAGATTTACAAGAACCTGCCCTTGCAGAGTTCGGTGAAGTTCTGGCGCAGCAAGACACGAGCCGAGGTCGATTTCGTCATCGAGCATGCGGGGACCCTATCCGGCCTGGAGGTGAAATTCTCGTCTTTTAAGTCCCCGAAGGTCAGCCGATCGTCATGGAGTTTCATGGAGGCCTATCATCCTGACAGGTTTGCCGTCCTGAATTTGACCCTGGAGCAGGATGCTGAAATAAGGGGACGTGAGGTTTCTTTTATAACGCCCGTGGGCTTTCCTCGGTGGCTTGAAGGTGTCTTTGCCTGATCGAGGAATTTTTTCTCCCGCAGAGACGCGAAAAACAATTTTGAATGGTGAATGATTAATTTTGAATTCTGATCCTTCTCCTACCGAGGCGTAGATCCTATGGGCCGGAGGCTGCGGCTCAGCGCCTCTGCGGGAGACTTTCTTCTAGCCGCGCCTTGGCGCGACGGGGGTAAAAACATTTTATCTCCCGCTGAGGCGCTGAGGCGCTGAGAAAAGCATAAAACCAAATATTTCTGGTTTTAACCCCTGTCTTCTCTGTGTTCTCCGTGGGCTCTGTGAGAGATAGCCCTTTTTTTGTCCTTCTCTGCGTCACTGCGCCTCCGCGGGAAAAATGTTTTTTTACTTTTTTCTGTTCTCCCGCTGAGGCGCAGGGGCGCAGAGAAAATCATCCCTCAAAACCATTGACGCACCGGGTAATCCCGTTTTTCATCAGGGCCTCCCCGAAGTTGAGCAAATAGCCCAGCTTACATCCCGTCAACCGCAGATACGTCTGAACCTGTTTTTTGTGCGCCCCGGTCACCCGCTCAACCGACTTCAGCTCCAGAATGACCTTGCGATTGACGATAATATCCGCGCGGAAACCCTCATCGAACCTGATATCCTCGTATACGATCGGCACAGAAACCTGGCGCTCAACCTTCAGCCCTTTATCCTCCAAAACCCTTGCAAGCACCACCTCGTACACTGTCTCCAAGAGCCCCGGTCCTAACTCCCGATGGACGGCAATTGTCGCACCAACCACAATAGTCCCTATTTCATTTTCCGTCATACTCCTGGTATCCTCCCGCTGAGACGCTAAGGCGCTGAGAATCTTTTCTTATAAAAAACAACAATATCTTTTTCTCTGTGTTCTTCATGAGCTCTGTGAGAGATAGCCCTTTCTTTTTTTTGTCCTTCTCTGCGGCTCAGCGTCTCCGCGGGAAAAATGTTTTTGTGTTTCCTTTCACGCGTCAGAGTGATGCCGATGATCTCTATTTGATCAATTCACCATTCATCATTCAAAATTAAAAATTATTGTGGCAGGAACTCATCAAGCACCGGCACCACGTCCTTCACAAAGGCCTGAAGTCTCTTATCCGCATCCTCGACTTTTTCATATTCAAACACAGGCGTCATCACCCGCACCAATGCCCCATCCGTCCTCTGCCGCGTCAAGGCATCCCAAAAGTTGAATATCTTCATTTGATAGGCATTGGTTAATACCCTTCCCCGCATGGGAAACCAGTAATAGGACAACTGCCTCGTGGCACCCTTTTGCATGAACGCCCGATTGACGGGCATAAATCCCTGGCCTTGTTCCGATAAATCAAGCACCGCCTTACCGGCTTGCTTGAATTCCCAACCGCTCCCTGGGAGGCATGTAGCCGGGGAATGGATGGATTCCCCCTTGCTCTGGGTCTCATAATAGGCCACATAAAAATTGACAGACTGGCTGGCGGGATTCTTATAGTCGACGATCACATAATCACTCAGATCCAGGGTATCGATAAATTTCTGTTCCATGGCCTGAGGCATGCCAGACCATTGGCCGATCTGCTTCGGAAATGTGTGGAAAGGTTTACTGATGGGAATCTTTTCCCTGAACTCGACGCCCTGAGATATGGCGAGGGTCAGGGCCAGGAGAACCACGCCGACGATAAACTGTGGAGGGGAGAAAAAATTTTTAATTTTTAATTTTGAATGGTGAATGTGAGGCGGGGAGGTGGAATCGCCTTGTTCCGCCTGTCCGCTAGATGCTGTGGGCTCTTCGGATGATAGAGTCTCACCTTTCGAAGTCTTACCGGCGGTCGACTCCTTCCAAATCAAAGTCAACAGTTTCATCTCGATCAGCAGCACTGCCAGGGTGAACATGAAGAGAAACCACCCTGAGAAACCATGAAAAAAGCCTTCCGCCACTTTTGCGCCCCACAATTCATATAGAATACCCGTTACCGCGATTCTTATGCTATTGCTTATTATTGAAAGAGGGACCGTTGAAATCACGATAACCGCCCTCTTCCAAAATGCCGCCCTATAAAAATAGGCCAACAGCAGACCCACGATGATCAGGGGGAAAAAATACCTCAGACCGCTGCATGCATCCACGACCTGTAATTGGGTAAAGCCCAGATCAATGACATTCCCTTCCCTGTAAGCCGACATGCCGTAGAGCCGCATGAGATAAACACCCAATTGGGAACTCACGAGCTTCAATTGAAAGGTCAATTTGTTATTGATGAAATGCGGGAGAGGAAACATGGCGAGCATAATGATCAGAGCGAAGAGAATGGATTTCAGTTTCTTCCAGCCCAGATGCATCCAGCAGAGGCCCAGAACGACTACCCAAAAGGAGAAATACAGAGCAAAAAATTCCCCGGATAATTCCCCCGTAAAATAAACCACAAGCCCCATGAACAAAACGAAAACTCCGACCCATGACGCATTACTGAGGATATTCTGAAGCCTCTTACGTTGGTCCCATAGGATATAAAGAACCACAACGGGAATGAGCCACCCATAGGAATAGTCCTCTCTCGTCCAATCCTTTGTGAGGAGCCACGAAAAGGTTGAATAGTAAATGCCCATAAGGAGAAGCCCGTATAGGACGGTCTTCAAAACATCCCGGTAATCCATATTAAGTTTTTGCGTCATATTACCCCACACTGAAAGAGTCTGAACGATCTACCCGCAAGGCATATCCAACCTGAAAGCCGTTACCTCTTTTCCGGCCTTTTCCGCCTACCGTTTATCATCCGTTTGAGTTTTTCGAACATCACCAAAACGACAAATAATGGAAGCACCCTTTGTCGCTTTAATCGTGTCGGTTCAGTCACAAGGCGGTACAGCCACTCCAGCGAGTGTCTGCGCCAGAACGCCGGAGCACGCTTTACAGTGCCTGCAATGGCATCCAGACTGCCGCCGATGCCCTGGCATACCTTTACATGCTTAAGGACATCACGATGTTCGCCATACCATTGTTCCTGTCTTGGGGATCCTAGCGCGATGAAAAGGATATCCGCCCCGGACCGGTTGATGCGATCGATGAGATCGGGCATCTGCTCCGGCGTAACATAACCGTGAGACCGGCCCACCATTCGGATTCCCGGATAAAGGTCTTTCAATTTTTCTTCAGCCAGGGCATTGACCTCGTCTCTGGACCCATAGAGAAAAACGCCTTTACCCTCATCTCTGGCCAGCTCGCAAATATCGCATAAAAAATCAGCCCCCGGTATTCTTTGAATCTGGGTGCCGTAAAGAATCCTGGCAGCCATGACCATCCCTATGCCGTCAGGAATGAGTAAATCGGCATTTTTGTAGACGCTGTAAAGCGCATTGTCCTTTGGGACAGAAAAGTTTTTCTCAGGGTTGCTTGCAAATACCACATGGGGGCCGTCCTGACTCTGAAGAAAATCGTGAACCCTTCTTATGGCCAGATTCCGGTCGACCGCATCGACCCATACATTCAAGATATTCAGTCTGTCATACAAGGCTACTGATCCGCTCATCATCAACAAGTGTCCCCGTGCATATGGCTGTTATGAAAACCACCTCATCCGGTTTCCCGCTCTTTGAACCATGGAGGACCGGGCAAGGGACCTTGACGCCATAGCGGGGCGCATACCACCCAATCAAAGGATTCTCTACTCCCCTGGATTGCTCGAAATCTCCTCCGTCAATGCGTTTCATGAATATGACGGCCCCTCCTCTCTCAATTTTCAACCACCCTCCACTGCTGTCGATCTTTGAATCCGGATGAAGATGAAAATGCAGTTCGTATTTGTGATGCCCTTTTCCTCGGAAACTGTCCTTGACCACAAAGTGACGGTCATCGAAAAAGATCACGGTCCTTGAATGCCGGACCCTGCCAGGCAATCTTTCGTATCCATCGTGATAAGCCTCAAACGAGAAGCCGTCTGATCTGTCTTCTCGTTTCTTCAAAGCGGCGCTGAATGGATGGGACCAGATAAATCCCGTTTCCTGGACGGCCTGATCCTGATCATCGATCCTCACGGTGTTATGGGCCCCGGTCCCTTTGAAATACCTTCTGGATTCAGGATCGCCGTTATACCTGAAGGTACCCGGATCAACCAGGATCTCTTTTCCCTGTTGCTGAAGTGTAATCGAAAGGGCGTCGGCGTGTCCGTGATTGTAAAGAGGCGGCATCCCCAAAGGTCCGTGATCGAAGGTCAACCTAACGCCTTCATTCCCCTCTATTACCGTATACCCGCTCTGCTCGAACGTCTGCACACTCTTGGAAGATGTCGATTCGGGCTCATAGCGCTTGGGATTGACGCCCGGAGCGACGGCCCAACCGTCATCGCTGTCCCCGATGGAAACCGACCTCCCTTTCCTATTTGTAAAATGGGACAAAAAAGCTTCCCCATCTTTGAGTCTCTGAGTCCAATCATTGCAGGCGGCCAAATGGTTTTTTTCGAGAAAATCGGTTGCGAGCCAATAGAGGTCGAGTACGAATCGATGGTAACCCATGGACTGCTCGGCCGGGCCTCCGTCGTCCAGCACCTGGTGTCTCAATTCCTGATCAAGCAGAGAAAATCCTCTTTCAAACCAACGTTTCCCCTGTGCCGTGTTACGATATACAGCCCCTGAAAAAACCAACCCAAGACATTCACACACCGTATGATTGCCAAGCGAGGCATACAATGAAAGACGTTTTGAGACCCAGCACCCGTGCTCATAGATCGCCCTTAGAACCTGCCCGCAGTCTTCCTCACTCCAATCGTTCTGTGTGATGAGGCCATAAACAAACACCGGCACTCTCAGGCCGCATTCCATGGGCGAGATATAATGGGGACCCATCAAATACGGGTTTCGTCCGATCCAGTCCAGGATCCCCGACTTGACCGCCTTGCGGATGCCGGATGGGTCGCTGACCGTTGAAGACCTGCCGGCGAGAATCAGTTTCGTGACATGCTGTAACCGTCCCGGTTCCCACACTGCGCGTATATCCGGGATTGCAGCGTTTAACGATATCTCCCCGAAAAACCTCTTCCGGTTTTTTTCCTCAAACGCCTCTATGGAGCGCTGATCGGTATTCAGGGTTTCGATCCGCCCGTTCAGGAGGCTTTCAATTTCCTGTTCATCCGGGTCCCATTCAAGATCGGGCATTTTGAGGACTGCCCAATCTTCCCGTTGAATCCGGGGAATGGGCAGAGAGGGGCTTCCGTGGCGGACTTTCCTCTTGAACCACTCATTTTCCAGGCGATGTTTGGTTCGGTAGAGAAGTTCAGGCAGCGAGGCCCTTTTCAGCCTCATCATGTATTCTTTTGGTGTGGGCATGGGGGGTAGTTTTAAGCGAAAGGCCGACTGCAAGAAACATTTTTTCTCCCGCAGAGACGCTGAGGCGCGGAGGGGAAGGGCAATTTTTAATTTTGAATGTTGAATTCTGAATCGGGCTCATTCTACCATCGGGGTGCAGGCGAACCGGAGACTGTCTCTCAGTGCGATATACACTTTTTTTCTCATGCTTGATGATCTGTGATGGTCGATCATCGGCCGGTTTTTTGTTCCGAAAATTTTTCCTGTCTCTTTTTTATAATCTCCATTAATGATCTGAGGGCATCATTGATAGACGCATGATCCGAAAAAAATCGGGCTACATCAGGATCAATTAAAACCAAATTTGTTCCCTCAGCATACCTCTCGGCATATTTTCCCCTAACACCTTTGCTGAAATCATACTCTTCCATCATATCCGGATCGTTATTGTTTGCCTTCATAATCCTTCCTTTCTTTCTTAGTCGCTTTCCTGGCACTTATGATACGGATATTATCTCCTCTTTCGGTGTGAACCACAACAACCAATCGTTCTTTATGAGACCTTCCAACAAGCACCACCCGCTCCTCATGGTTCGAGTGCAAAGGATCATCAATTGTTATAGATAATAGGTCGCGAAATGCTGAGGCAGCTTCCAGGAATGAAACGCCGTGCTTTTCTAAGTTACTCTTTTCCTTTTGAGGATCCCATTCAAATGTAAGCATTTCAACCCCAGAAATCCGCTTTTTACAAATTATTTCTTGGAAGAACTCCTAAATGCAATAACCAGGTATCTACCCGAAAATACAATTCGAAAAGATCCTATTTTCTCACACCCGTTCACTTCGTTCACTAGAGACACGGAGCTATCAGAGAAGAACATAATATTCTTTTCTAAACCCTCTGCGGCACTGCGTCTCTGCGGGAGATGATGTCCTTTGTTTTTACCGGATAGCTGCCGCCTGACCGGTTTGAAGGGATTCGAGAATTTTAAAGGTGACGATGGAAGTATTGATGATCTCCTCCAACGGTATAGGTCCACTCTCACCCTTTAATATGGATTCGACAAACGCCTTTACCTCTTCCTTCTGGCCCTTGTCCTGAACCATCAATTTCTTCTTCCGGCTCCTTCCAGCGGAATAGATCAGGGCCTCTTTAAAATCATTCAGAACGGCCGTGCATCCATTGGTGTAAATTTCCACCCGCTCCTTGGGCAGGCTTTTGTCCCCATTTGCAAAATAGGAAATCGCGCCGATGGACCCATTTGCATAGGACAGGGAGATCTGAACGGTGTCCTGCAATTGATGAGGATCCTGCATTGAAACCGCGGATACACTCACGGGCAAAGAACCGTTCATGAAGGTCAAAAAATCCACGAAATGACAAACTTCCCCAATGATGCGACCTCCCCCTGTTTCCATATCCTGAATCCAGGAATCCGGCGGGATGTTTCCGGCGTTGATGCGATAGGTCATGGCCATGGGGCCGCCGCCCAGGTCCTTCTTGATCATTTTGGCCAGCGGAGAAAACCGGCGATTATAGCCAACCATTAAGAGCAATGGTGAATGTTTAATGTTTAATTGTGAATTGTAGGCTTCCGTAATCTCATTCAGTTGGTTGATGGTTAGGCAAAGGGGTTTTTCGACGAAAACATGCTTTCCGGCATTCAACGCCTTCAAGACATACCCGGCATGGGAATCGTGGCGGGTGGCAATGAAGACGGTATTGATGTCCTCATTTCCCAGAAGGTCCTTTTCATCACCGCAACAGAATTCAAATCCGAACCGTTCGGCCACCGATCTGGAACTCGTCCCTGACGATGTCATCACGCCCTTCAGGGATACTTTATCCGACTTTGGAATATTCGGTAAAAGATGGCTCTGGGCATAGGAACCGGCACCGATAAATCCGATCGCAACGGGGGCGGGCTGGTGCCCCAATTTTGGATCTTTAATGATTAATTTTGAAGTCCCGGTATCATGATCTTTCGACGTATCGTATTCGATCAGGATGCCGATGGACGGCTCCGATTTTTTCAAGATCATATCGTAGGCGGCCGGGGCTTCTTCAAGCTTGAAGATATGTGTCGTCAAATAGCTCACATCGATTTTACCGGTATATAACAGCTCCTGAAAGGCCTGCATATTCCGCTTTTCGGTCCACCGCACATAGGCTGGTGGATAGTCCATCCCCTTTTCCTCGTAGGCCGGATCATACCGCCCGGGACCGTAGGAACAGGACATTTTCACCTGAAGCTCTTTCCTGTAATAGTGTGGGTCCCGGTCGAACCCTGTGGGCACAGCCCCGACCACTACGACTGTTCCCTTCTTTCTCGCTATGGCACCCGCGAAATTGATGGGGTCTAACGACGAAGACCCTGCCGTAATGATCACCCCGTCGCAACCCAAGCCCCCGGTAAAATCCATGATTCGGTTTTCGATGCCGTCTGCATTCCGCTCCAGGCTCAGTTCAACGCAATGTCCCCCTGCAATCTTCACCATACCTGGGTCCACGTCGATACCGACGGTGCGTATACCGGACGCCTTGAGCAACAATCCCGTCAATTGGCCCAGAAGTCCCAACCCGATGATGGCACAGGTTTCACCCAGCCGCAGGTCCGCCTGACGCACACCCTGTAGGGCAATAGCGCCCAGGGTGTTATAGGCCGCCTGCTTGAGATCCGCATCAGGCACAAGTTTCACGCAAAGATTTTCCGGGACGCTTACGATCTCGGCGTGGGATGAGGTCAATCCGCCGCAAGCAACCCGGTCCCCGACCCGGAACTCCTTGACGCTCTCTCCGACCTCAATCACTTCCCCCGCAGATGAATATCCAAGCGGCGAATGCGCATCGAGTTTTTTCATCACCGCCCGATAGGTCTGCACAGGTCCTTGCGATTTCAGAACATCCAGGACCTGCTTGACTTGTTGGGGACGTTCTTTCGCCTTTCCCACAAGGGATTTTCTTGCGGTCTTGACCGTGCTCCCTTCTGTCCCGCCACTGATGAGAGAAAAGTAGTTTCGGATCAATACCTGACCAATGTCCACTTTCGGAAGGGCTGCATCGATAACGCTCATTTGTCCGGATTTTAGTTTTTGGGTGAGTTGCTTCATCGTAATCAGACCTTTTTATCTTCCTAATTCTATCTTCTGGCACCCCGGCAATACCTCAATCCGGCCACCACACTTGTAATCACTCAATGAGAAAATTCCGTCTTTAGTGCCTATTGAACGCCAGGGAGACATTGGATCAATCCCTTTTCACCAGCAGCAAACACGCGTTCACAGTTGTAAATAACATCCCTCACGGCCCCTTCCATAATAACAAAAGCCCGTTGATCCCCCGTCCCATTCAGAAGAAAAAGAGAACCGTCTTCGCAACCTATAACCACCTTCCGCGCCTCATCGCTCGCTGCCAAACACGTTATTGGATCGACGAACTTGCGCTGCCATAAGATATTTCCCTGGCAATCGAAGGTGGTTACCCAACCCTGCTTCGTTCCTACAATAATTTCCTTTCGCCCGTCTCCCGTCAGATCAGCCGTTTCCAATCCTGTCATAAAGGGCTCGCCTCTCTTGCCGGGTCCAAAGAATTTCATCCAAAGGGGTTTTCCGTCACCACTATATACCCTGAGTTCATTCCAGTGTCCGCTCAAAGTGTAGATCACCTCTTCTGATCCGTTCCGATTGAGATCCGCCACGCGCAATTCTGACATGCCACGCTGCAACCAGGCATGCATGTTGGTGAATCCCGGCAAAATCCCGCTAAACATGTGATCCGAAACGAGCTCATGGTCTTTGCTTATCACGCTGATTTGAGGATTACCGGTGAATGCCTTACCCGCAATCACGATCGGGTCTTTCCCGGTAAAACCGGAATTTCCCAGCCGGGTCAAAGCCGTGTTATTTCCCCAACGTGTGGGAACGCTTGCCTTCATCTCGCCATCAAGAGTTCGGAACTCCACGGTACAAGGCCGTCCGACAGCTATTTCTTCCTGTCCTGTGCCCCAAAGATCACCGACAACGACGGAATAAATGCCGGTCATGTTATTGGGCGGACCAGGATTCGTGAACCAGGGAGCATCGTAGCGGTCACCGATGATGAAGCTGGGGTGTATGGAGGCTTTGACTTTCCACAGTTCCTCACCTTTGGAAGAAAAGGCTTGTAGAATGTCGTCCTTGTATCCTGCCAGCAACGAAAAGGCGCGAGACTGTTTCTTACTTCTGGCAGGCCATATGCTCAAGACCTCCCCGGCTTGCCGAATAGTATGGAGTAGTCTGCCGTCTACTGCCAGGTGGGAGATGGTTGCCGACTGATCTTTTTGGCTGACTGCCCATATCCCCTGCGCCTCCGGATTTTCCGTCAAAGCAATAGCGGTTACCTCCCCCTTGAGATCCATCTCCCATAAAGGTACCCAGTCAGGTTTCGGTTTTGCCGCCCTCGCTGCATCTTTCGGCGGAATACTCAGAGCTGAGGCAAGCCCCTTCAGGATGGTCTTGATGCGTGCCTGCAAGTCGACCTGAGGGACGGCAGAAACAGTAATCTGCTCTCCTGCCTGCACGACGGCATTTATTACCTCACCTTCAACAGCCAGATGGACATTGGCGGGCTGAGACGCGGACAGGACTGCAGTTTCATCAAGGAGATTCCAAAGAACTGTAACCGGGCTATCCGAATTGAAAATAACCGATTCTTTGACGGACAGTTCCGTGGCTCCAGTCAACAACACCTTGTCCCTATCTATGTAGCTGAAAGAGGCCTGGACATAAAAAGCCGGAGAATACCAAGGACCGGTTGAGACAAAACCCGAATCCATGCCCGTAATCAGGTAGGAACCCTTTTTAAGGGTGGAAATCACTTTCGGCCTTGCTTCACTAAATAAGACGTTAGCCAGAACAAGCGGCTCATCCTTGCCCAACGAATGGGAAACCTTTGCCCGGACAATCCTATTTGACAACTGTTCAAAGGGGACATCTGCTCCTATGAGAACCCCGCCATTCGCCGTGAGGATACGACGGGACGGCTTTCCCTGCGATTTGACTTTACTCCCCAACTCCCACGAACTAACCACGTCAAAAATGCCCGCCTCAAGAGGAATTAATTTGTCCACGACGACCGCATGCCGACCCTTCAGATAGACGATATGGCGCTGCCAGTGCGAACCCGGCATATCCGGGACCTCGGTTTCGATGTAGGCAAAATCCTTTGTCGCCAGGTGACGCTTAAGAGCCGCGCTCCTGGCCACATGGGCTCCGGTCATCCCATTGTACCAGACGTTGAGATCGTTGGCATATCCGTAGAGTATGCTTTTCCCGCCGAACATGCGGAGCCGATAAAGTGAATTCAGTTGGTAGGGATGCCTTCCAAGTCCCTCGAACCCGTCCAACAGCAGATAATCGTCGTTCTTTTCGAGCCCTGTCCGGTAGGAAAGAATTTGAAATGTTTCCTCGGTAGGCACGAAAGTCCGGGCCGAAACCCGGTCGGTTTCGGCCAGAGGTGCCACGGTTATCTTGCCGATCAAATCCGTGGGAGCCTTCATGTCAATATCAGGATCGGGCAAGTAAGACTGCCCGATCCTGAATCTGGTATAATCAAAACCAAGCCTGTCCGCCATCCACAAATACCTTGTCTCCTTCGTTATATAAGCAGCCTTGTGAAGCAAGCTGAGAGACAGGTACTTGTTTGAATCATCTTTCTCCTCACCTGTCATTAATATTTCCAGGGCTTTCATCATTGTTCGATCTGTCCCGCTTTTTACAAAATCCTCAAGACCATCCATCAAAAAAAATTCAAAGATAGGCTCTATTGATGTTGAAATCCAATGCAATGTATCCCTTTCACCCCAGGTAGGATTGCCCAGGAATGAAGAGAATGCTTTCCTTACATTCTCAATTCTTTTGTCCCATGCCTTGTTAGGGTAATATTTGGAAAAGTACCTGCTCCCTGTATAGATACACATCATGTGCCACAAATCGTGACGGCTGCCGTTTGGTTTAAAGTAACTATGGTTAGGATCGTAATGTAATTGATGTTCAAGTAGCTTATTTGTGATTCTCAATCTTTCATTATCCGAAAACAATGGACTTTCCTCTATGAGATCCCAAATGCAATCAACAAGATGTGATCTGTAATGGGAATTTTCGACAAGAGGATTGATGGAATTCTTGAAGGACGGACTTTTCTTATTAGGAATTGGGATGTCCTTTATATCAGGAAGGGCCATCTCCTTAAAAGCATCGACATATTTACTTTCCCCTGTCATATAATACAAAGTAGCTGCGATGCTTATAGGGTTCCAACCAAAATATGTCGCTGCCTTGTATCCTGTTTTTTTGCCATTTCTTGTCTTCCTCCAGCTGTCCCTCCAACTATAAACGTCTAACTCAGCATTTTTTAGTTCTATGTCAGGAGGAAAAACACCTTCCCCGAGTTTGACATCCATAAGCCACCCCACCTTGAGTAGGCTTCCTGGTGCCAGCATGACCGAAAATCGCTCCGCAGCCTTTCCCACCCCATCATCATCCGACCCTCCAAGCAATATAACGTTATGCCCAGTACCAAGAGGATTATGAAGTGACCGCACCACATAACCACCTTTACCAGGATACCTAATGTCCAGCAGAGTGTACCATTTGCGATATAATGCCGCAATAAACGCATTATTTGCCATGTTTCCCAAAGCGATAACATTCGCTTCGCATAGTATTTCTGCTGGCCCGATGTCGGTTTCATGACAAGGGACTTCAACTCCAGTAAGATCGAAAATATGTTTTTGTAATCTTCTGGCATATTCAGTGTATTTTTTGGAGCTGGGTGCAATGATAACTACACAGGAACCTCCCTTATTAACCAGCAAGGTTTCAATGTAGAGTTCCTTCAGCCTATCCATTGGTGTCAATTCTTGCGCAAATCCATTTGAAACCTGTGAAGCAATTGCAAAAAATAACACCAATAAACCCACACCTGAACATTTTAGCTTGTTTACCATTTCAGAATTGCTTAGTAGAGAAAATATGCAGAGTTATGATCGAAAGTCGTGTTTGAGGGTTTAGGTGGTGTACCCTCTGGGTTATTGTTCCAGAAATGATCCGGCATTTTACACAAATAATATTGAAGGATACAACACATTAAAAAAGATAAGGCAATTGAGCTGAAAAGGCCGGAGGCATTTGTTGAAGACACACTGATAGAGATTGTCCGGGAAGACGCCCGGAATCTTCTTGCTGAAGAATTTAATGCAGAAATTCAGGACTTCCTACTAGAGTATGAACATTTGCGACAAAGGATGTAAGACAGCAGATTCTTAAAACTGACATTTTCCAGATTTTGGAATCCAGACCGGAATTAAACTTGTTCCAGTGGAAGTTCCCAGGAGTTGTGACCGTGAAGCGGAATGTGAGGCGATCAAATTCGAGTCGGACATCGCTCCCAAATACGTGAGGGCTACAAAAACTATGGAGGCCCTTGACCCGCATTTAATAATAAATTTTCCGATTATTGTTTATTAATAGCTTGTAAAAATACTTCAGTAATTTGTTTTTCGTATTTTTCATAGGTGTATTTTTGATTAAACTTTTCTTTCCCTTTTCTGCCCATTTCTTTTCTCAATTCTTTATTCAAAACTAATATTTTTATTTTCTCCGCTAAATCAACGGGATCTTTCTTTTTAACAATAAATCCAGTTTCAGAATCATCTACAACATCAGGAATTGCACCTTCATTTGTCGAAATAACCGGTAACTCTGCCTGCATAGCTTCAAGATTAACTAAGCCCCATGCTTCAAAAAACGTCGGAAACACGAATATGTCAGCATTTAAAAAAGCTTGTTTTTTTTGTAAACCATATTTTGGCCCTACAGATATTATATTACTGGAAAGATTATATTTGTTTATTAATTTATTTATTTTTCCCATAATATTTCCCCTTGCAGCCCCACTTAAATCCAATTGAAAATTTATATTTTGTGATTTTAATATATTCGCCGCTTCAAGTAACACCAAGATTCCTTTTGATTCAATAAAATTGGATAAAAATAAAATTATTGGAATTTTATTCTCTTTTCTAATAATTGGATAATTTTCAGTTTTTATTGCATTATTTATAATGAATATATCCCCTTTAAAAACAGTTTTAATATCATAAGTTAATCTTTCTGATAAACAAATCACAGAAGTATTGTGAAAAAATATTTTGTATAATAATTTCAACAAAATATTTTTCCTGGAATTCTCTAATATTCCCTTACCTCTTAGGTGAACAAGAATATTGGCTTGAGAAAGTTTCAAGGGTAAAAGAAGGATAAAATCGCGAATAAAAGCAACTCCTTTTACTGCTGGCACATAATAGACTAAATCGTAATTTTTTAATGACTTAAATAAGATTAGAAAGAAAATTTTAATGATTAATAGAAACTTTTTAATGCTTATTCGACCAACATTTTCTGTTTTGTTATTATAACTTATTGGCAAAATATCAAAATCGAATTTTTTGTTCAAACAAGAACTCGAAATTATATTTTTATTCGATATATTTGAACCATAATAAGGAGGTGGGAGTGGAATTGGACAGAATATCTTTTTCTTATTGATTAAATCAGTAAGAATTTTATTAATTTCCTTAGAAATCATTTTAGCACTATATGGAAAAGCAAAATTTCTTACTTTATTATCGTTTATAATTTTGATTATTCTATCAATAAATAATTTAGGATCTCTTCCATCAACCACAAAGCATGGTATACCATTTACTCCCAGGTTTTTTATCCCGCCAACATTTGTTGCAATTACTGGAGTTTTACATGCTAAGCTTTCTAATATTGTCATTGGTATGCCTTCATGATAAGAGGTAATTAAAAAGATTTCTGCTTGACTATATAATTTTCTCAATTCATTTTGGTTATATATTGCACCCAAGAAACATATAGGAACAATATTTTTCTTGCGTGATATATATTGTCTTAATTTCTTCTCATAGGATCCTTTGCCTGCAATAATACCAATCCAGCTTTTATCAATTTGATTTAATTGTTCAATAACATCTACAAATAATTCAAGTCCTTTAATTTCCTCGATTCTACCTACAAATAGAGCGATCTTGTTTTTACTAAAATTTGATGTAAATGTTGAAAACTCATTATCATCATAAAACATACTGGTATCAACAAAATTTGCTATTAAGTAAACATTTTCTTTCTTTAAGTAGTTTATAGCTATAGAATAACAGTCATCATCAATTGCTACTACCTGCACGGCATTTTGTAAAACTTTTTTCCTTATATAACTCCATAATGATATTAACAGAGGAATTCGTAAAAAATTAAATCTTGAACGAATTATCGCATTAGCTGCTCCATGCATATGCTGCAAAAATGGATATTTTTTATTTATCCAAAATGACATTTCCAAAGAATGTGAATATACTACATCAACATTATAATTTTTAAAATACTTATTTATGCGTTTGCTTTTAATAAACACATGTATTCTACTTGGGATAATATTATTTCGTGGTATGTATATAACGGGTATAAATTTTATATTTGATGAAATAGAATTTTCATTGTATAACTTTTTTCTATTATGTGTTATTCCATATAATATTATAGATTTACACTCAATATATGGCAAAATGCTTCTAATTACAGATGCTGTACCACCTATATTTCTTTCCTTTTCAGTCGATAATAATGAATAGAAATCTATAGGTGCAATAATTGCTAAATTTTTCATAGGATATTATTTATTTAAAGTTTCATTTAATCATTTAAATACTAGTCGACATTCAAGCATGTTTTTAGCCAATGTTACTATTCAAAATTGGCAAAAGATAATTTTTCACTATCTTTTCCCAGGTGTAATCACCTAAAGTCTTCCTAATTTCATCAGATCTGTAAGTCTTACAATTTCGAAACGTCTCTTCAAGAGCTATTGCAAAACTTTCAGGGTTATCATCACACAATACTCCGTTTTTTTCATTTATTACTTTTATATTTTCATAAGTTCGAGTTGCAATGCATGGCATGCCTGATAAGATATATTCAAAAGTTTTGGTTACCGGTTGATATTCATAATATTCCGTAACTGGTACATAGGAAATACCAAAGTTACAATTATCAAAAAATGGCTGTATTTCGAAATGAGGAATACGGCCATGTATTTTAATAATGTGATTAAGTTTTTGCTTTTTTACCAAATTTCTCAAATCGGCTATTTCCTTACCATCGCCGACAATATCATAGGAAACATCAGTGATGTTGGTATTATTTTCTAAAAATATAGATAAGCCTAATACTGTCTGTTCTATATTGCGGCCACTTAAACTGCCTACATAAAGCAATTTTAAATCTGTTTCAAAATTCTTATCAGTCTCTGAAATAATGTCTGACCCTAAAGGTAAAATGGCAGATTTCTCACGGTCAAGATGCAATTGAGTTCTTAAATCGTCAGAAATGATGGTTACAAAATTGAAATGTTGAGTAGCCATTTTTACATCTTTGTTGTATTTCATTCGTGCATGTTTGTTCTTACTAATTGATAACGATCTTATATCCACAATCATTTTTTTCCGTGGAACAAATTGCTTTAAAAGCTGGCATTTTTCAAAATATTTAACGAATATTATTCCTTTAAAAGCTGATGCTTTTAAAAAGGCTCTAGTAATAAAACGTATCCCCCGTAGTAGCCTTATGCCCCTATTTGAAACATACTTCACATTAACCCCGTCCATCTCAAGCTTGGGAAGTCCCGAATCAAAACAAAGGAACGTTACGTTGTATTCGTCCTTTATATACTGACAGTATTTATAATAATCAGTAAAATAGCCGAATTGTACTTTGTTGATTATTAAAATATTTTTCATTTTGACTTTAGGTGTTGCTACTCGTAACTAAATGATAGCAGGCTTTTCCAAAAACTTTCATGACAAGGATACCAATAATGACACAGCACTCCGATTTTTTCCTCATTGCTGCTCGCATTAAGTAATAGCCTCTCCACTAATGGATTTCAGATTTTGCATCAGACTCAAAACAATGAAGAAAACATAGTTAAAATCGCCGTGGAACAGCCCATTTGTCATGCCGTTCAGATAAATCATTACAGCCGTCACACACATGAAAATGTAATCACCCCTTAAATGATAATTTTCAATTTCGCTTTTCTTATATCCAAAGGCTGAAAATAGAAATAAATGGAATAAGATATAGCCTAACAACCCTGTATAGCTTAATAATTGTATATGTAGGTTATGAGAACTTGCAGCTTCCGTCGATTTATTCCCAATTCCAACACCGAATACAGGATGAGAATAAAAATTTTCCATTTCACATTTCCACATCCAAGCCAGCCCATACGCACTGGCCTTTAAATGATCTGGATTAACCATTCTTTGATATGTTTCGAATTTCGCCCTTTGTTTCTGCGTGTAGTGCCTGGTAATTTTTGATTTAACCTTGCTATAATCTTGGTATGTAATTAAAGTAGAAAACCCAAGCGTAACTAGAAAAGTCGCAGCTGCGATAAAAGCGACTAATCCCCTTGCATAGCCTCTTCTTAAGATAAAATAGTATATGGGTGAAAGAATTAAATTAACGAGCAAATTCCGCGAAAAGCATACAAAAAATGCAAATAAATGTAATATCAATATAGGGGTAAGTTTTATTTTTCTGAAATTTATTGTAAGGAAAAAGGCAATGATTAAAAAGGTTGCGCCCTTTAAAGGATTAATATTAAGAGTATAAACTCTTGCATGCGTTTGCAGATAATTTAAAATTAAAAATACAGCGAATATGGTGACTGATGATATAAAATGAAGCTTTAAAGAACGATACTTTCTCTCGTCTGTAATCAATAAACGTATCAATAAGTAAGTTATAAAAGGAATAAAGACGGTATGAAAATAGACATGTCCGCTTTGTATTTTATGCGGACTGGTAACAAAGAAGGAAAGACAAAATAACGCGAAAAGAATTATCCATATGTCCGTCCCAGTTAATTTCAGGAACTGGGCACCAAAAATCAATTTTATCAAGTAGACAAAAGACAGTGCAATTATACCTGCTGTAAATGCATCAAATGTAACGATACCAATTTCGTATGGTAGTATTATCTCCTTAAATGGCAAAACGAAAATTAATATATTTAGACAAAGATTAGCATCATAAAAAGCGACAGTTAAAAAGAACAGGAAATTAATGACAAGGAAGGGCAACAATAATTGATTTCCACTAATAAAATTCGCGACAATCAAATCTGCAATGGCGACAATAATCAATAAAAAATATAATAAAATTGTTTTATTAATAAATCTCATCAAATATTTCCTTTTTTTGTCTTTTCTGAGTCCGGAAGCATTATCCCATTTATTTTAAAAAAAAATGCATCAAATTTTTTAACTGCTTACTTCGGTACCAGTAATATGTTAAAAAATAATTCAGTGCAATTATTATTGAACCAATTATTCCAGAAAAATAGAAACTCAAGCAAATTGATACAACCAAAAGCAATATAAGGGAATAATCGTCCTTGAATGTCCGAGTTAATGTAATTCCTAACAATGATTTTATTGTTATAAAGTAGGCTATCATCAGAGTGATAAAATCAGTTAACAAAACAGCACTGACAACACCACTTATTCCCCATATTTTTGCGCCAGGATAGGCTGCCACAAAAGCGATGACAGCGACACAGGCCACTCGATAAAAATCCAAATCCGCCCTTTTTAGTCCAAGGGCCACGGACGCGGATACCCGACAAAGACTTCGCACAAAAACAGCCACGGATAAGATCTTCACTAAAGGGACAATATGCATCCACTCATCACCGAAGACTAAGGTAACAATCTGATACGCAAAAACGCCTATAATCATTGCCACTGGAGCCACTGCAGCTTCTAAGAGCAACAGATAAGATTTATAGGCCTTATGAACTTTTTTGATATCATCCTGGACTGACGCAATTACAGGAAAAGCCACTTGCTTCAAAACGGGAGCAATTTTTGATAAAGGCTGCATTGTAATTTTGCTTGCTAATTCATATGCTCCCATGGCATCAAGTCCCAGGAATGGAGCAATAATAAATTTGGGCATTTGAGAATAAACCATATACATATAGTTGGATCCAAGTTGAAATAACCCGAAACTAACGAAAGGTTTTATGTCCGCTACAGAAAAATAGAATATAGGCCGCCATCTTTTTAAACCGATAAGAAAAAAAATCATGCTACTAAAGCCGAAATAAGCGATTTTACCATAAACAAATGAATATACCTTCAATCCTTTATAGGCGAGGAAAACACATAAAACAACTTCGAGTAAAGCAGCTCCGATATCAATCATGCTAACGCTCCTAAAATTGAGCTCTTTCTGCAATAGATAATTGAACTGCTGTCCAAAAGGAATTAAAAGAAAAATCACTGTAAAAATTTTCAGGGGAATCAGAAGATCTCCTGATTTAAAAACCAAACAGATCAACGGAGCTGTGCTGTAAATTAAACCCCATATTAAAAACCCAGCAACCAGATTCAGCCAAAACAGTGAACTGCTTTGTTTTTGGGAAATTGAGCCCAGGGCAATCACTCCGTTGCTTATCCCGGCGTTAATCGTTCCCATCCCAAGAAAGAAAACGGTCATTAACAAAGAAATCAAACCAACTTCGCTGGCCGACAGGAGCCGGGCCAGGATGGAAAATTGCAAAATTTGCAGGACAATGATTGACACCTTTGAAAGGCCAATCCATATCCCACCCTTAAATGCTTTTTCTGCAATGCTCATCTAAAAATTTTTTAGGCTAATTAGTTGAATTTTTTTTAGGTTTTTCGAATATAATTCATATATTTTAGCATCTTAATGCGTTCTCTAAGAATGTCAGTGAGTTGCTTTTCAGTTCTTTCAATGGACTATCTAAGGGTTTATGATACATAATGTTTGCCTCAATATTGCTTGATTCAATGGTTTTTGCCCTGTCTTCCTCCCCTACGAGCTGCAACAGGCTTAAGATCCTGCTGTCATTTTGCGCATTTTCGATAACTGAACAAAAAGGCTTTGAAAAATTCAAAGCAAAGGCCGTTCCGTGCAAGGATGTGGTGAGAATAAAGTCCGCATGTCTAAATAACCATAGGAACTCGCAAGGACCTGCCTTTTTTATCACACAGGAATTTTTCTTTCTAATATCTGCCAGTCTGCCGTTCAGGTAAACCACCGGCATGTTTAAGCGGGCCTGAACTTGCTCAATCATTCCGTCGACTTGAGGGTGAGGGTTAAATGCATAGTTCAGTACATATGCCAGGATATAAGGATGCTTAATTTTTATACTGGAAAGCTCGGCTAACCGGCTCCATTCGTTGCGGTCCAATAACAGGGTCGGATCGCAGACCACTTCCGCTTTTTGCCCGGTTAAATCACTTACAAGTTTGATCCCGGACTTTTCTCTGACGGAGATTCGATTATAAGAAGCAAGATGACGGGCATAAAGATCTCTCAATTCTTCAGGAATGTAATTCGTTGCGAAACTTGCTGCAAATGCAATCCGCGGCGATTTTGTCTGGTTACAAAAAGAAAGAAAAAAAGTGCAGTCATCCTTTATGTGTTTCGGATTCCATACCTGATCGCTTCCGGTGAGATAGATATCATAGGAGGGAGGATTGTTATGGATATCCTCAAAACATCTATACGATTGCTGGGAAAGTGAAAAACACCGATCATAAAAATGTTGAAACCGTTTTTTTCTGATGGCGGGCGCGAATCCCCAGCGTAGATTTGACAAAAAAGCGCGACCATTTCGTTTTAAACGGTTCTTAACGCGATCTTTAGGCCGATGTCTGTTATTTGGGAAAACATAATCTATAATTTCGCAATGATAACCCAATTCCAAAACCTTGCGCTGCAGCGCATAGGCTTGTAACGCTGACCCGGGGTTCAACACGCGGTGCATGGTAATCAGGCCGACACTTTTTTTTATTGGTCCCATTTCAATAGCCTTAAAATACGCCTGGCCACAATTTTATGTATATTTACAGAAAGATATATTAGTCTTGCATTCCATGCGATTGCGCCTAAATTAGCATCTTCCCTGAGTTTACGTTTCACGTAGCCGTATGCTGCTGGCTTTTTAGCCCCATGGCGCATCTGGCCTTCGGCAACCACAGTAACCGGTTGGTGTTTTAAATCGCAATCCGGGATTTTGTCTACCACGGATTTCCCTTTTTCAGAAAATGCAAGTACCCCGCTTACGCCAGCCTCATCCTCCTGGTAAGTTTTTCCCCATAAATCACCTATTCGGATATCCGCCGCCGATGAAGTCATTTTATATTTGCACCGATCATAACAGGCCTCATTCATGCACAGATTTCCCAAAAAAAATCGGTAGAAAAGATCTCCATTTGTTTTTTTAGAACTATGGCGCGCCTTTCTTTCCCCAGTAAATGTCATTACAAACGAGTGATGCCAGCCATCGTGCTTATCACGCCAGCTAGCGCTTGTAATTTTGCCCGTCTCACGCTCAACATCCCGCTCATATTTTCGCCAAAGGTTCATTGACGGTACGCCATGGCAAAAAAAATCCATAAGCACAAAATTATCCTCGATGTTCCGTTTCCTTATGTAACGGCGCACAGAGTCTATCTGGCAGGGTGTTCCTGTTATTAAAAAGCGGTCCTTCCGGTTCAACATCTCAAACCCCGGCATTGTAAAGCTCTGAAGATATTTTGAACCGATGCTTGCTTTGAACTCTTCAGCCGTTGAGGCTAAAAAATGCTCCGCCCTTTTCGTCTCAGCATTATACCGGACGCCAATAGCCTTATAACCCCGCGAAATAAGATGTTGGCCGATCTGAAAGCCGATACCCCCGGATGAACCAGCTGCGCGAACACCTTTGTCATTACTCCATCCTGCATATGAAACAGGTTGCGAATCGGCCGCGGACATCACTTTGTCATCTAAATAAGCACATACAGATATACATAGACCGCATTCGCTGCACGACTTTTCATCAATTATGCGGGGCTCATAAAATCCTTCTTGATTTAATTCAAGGCGAATAATTCTTTCCGGGCAGGCTATCGCGCAGACCCCGCACCCATAACAATTTTTTAGGAAAGATATGTTTTTCATTTCAGGATATGGAAAGAGGGACAATCCTTAAATAATTAATAGCCCCTCTCCATAAAATCTGTTCCAGATTTTATACAACGCGGCTTGTCCGCCCTCCTGAGGCGTATAAACCTCCGGCGGGCTTCGCCGCTCCCTTTAAAAGATGATAGATTACACGGGGCAAAGGGGGAAAGACATTACGGAAAAGGCAATTTTGAATGTTTAATGTTTAATGTTGAGTTGTGGCTTTTCCCCACCGGTTCGCAGGTCTATGGGCGGAGGTTGCGTCTCCCCGCGAGACACTATCTTTTTTCTCTTCTCCCGCAGAGGCGCTGAGGCGCAGTGAAGGGCTTAACAATAAGGGTTTTCATTTTGTTTCTCGTCTTCCTCCGCGTCACTGCGTCTCCGCGCGAAACCGTTCTTGAAAAACCTTTGCAATACCGATGCTCCTTCCGGATCGCCAAGTTCTTGCAGCCGGTTAATGATGTCTGATGCTTTCAATTTGCCGGAATGCTCACACAGAGCCGCAGGGATCATAGGGGATTTTTTTGTTGTCTTGAAAGGTTATCAGGCTTTTATACCTTTTTCGTGTGTTTCGTGTATTTCGTGGTAGAAAAACAATTTTGAATGGTGAATGGTTAATTTTGAATTGGGATTCTCATATACAGCCTGATATTCTATTTTCTACATCAGCTCAAGAAAATGATCGACATCCATCCGAGCATGCTTCAAAATGTGATAAAGCGTCGAACGCTTAATAGGTCTATGCGCTGGAATCGTTAGTTTTAGCACTTCATCATGGATGCGCTTTTGAAGCCTTATGTGGCTTCCTTTTTGTCTGACCACGACCCACCCGTCCCGCTGAAGAACACGAATCACTCTATCATATGAGACACTTGGGATTTTTGTCATACTGCGAGTTCCGTGATCTCCGTGCCCGGCACCAACATCATGTCATCGTCCACGGGCTCAAGATATAGTTCAACGGCCTCTTTGATGTTCTTTAAAGCATCCTCTCTAGATGCTCCCTCGCTGATACATCCAGGAAGGCTTGGAACATAAGCTGTAAACCCTCCTTCTTCACTTGGCTCAAGAACGACTTTAAGTTTCATTTTTTACCTCCTCCCATTACCGATAAATCTTGGACATCTGTTAGACGTCCAATTTTAGCAATTTTACTACACGTCCTTAAATGACGTGATGGGCGGAAAATCATCTTGTTTCAGGATGATAAATTGCACTGCTTAGCATCCCTTCTTCGTGTCCTTCGTGAACTTCGTGGTGAAAACAATTTTTCTCCCGCTGAGGCGCTGAGACGCAGAGGGGGAAAAACAATACCGAAAAGGCAATTGTGAATGTTGAATTATTAATTTTGAATTACGGTCATTCTATGCGTCACCCACCGGGGGCGTAGGCCAATGGGACGGAGGATGCGCCTTCGCGAGAGATCGTCTGTGCAATTCAACTATTTCCTAAAATTTCTACTATGCCGGCAATATGTTCAACAAATGCTTCAGCCTTTGGCATTAAGGGTTTCACTTGATTTTCTTCGAAATCAATAAAGTCTGCATAGTCGCTCTCTTGGCGCCTCTCGAAAAGATCATTATAAATGGTTGCCATATCTTTCGAAACAATGCCGGGTTTAACATAATACCGATTAAAAAGGCTGCGAATTCCGGTGTGCTTTGATGACGATAAACCTTTCGCAGCGAGGAGGCCCGAGACAGCGTAGTAACATGCGTAATAAAGACGGTTGACGCAAGTATTCCAGCGATTCGCTGCGGCAAGAACACGGGCATCTTCCAGTGTCTCTCGCCCCTTCTGGATTCGGTAAATAACAAGTTCCTTTTTCCACTTTTTTGTCATAGCGTGATGCCGTCTTCGATAACATGATCGTGAAATGGCGTTGATGAATAAGGTGGACGATACCAATCTTTGTGGTTTCGAATAATTGAAGAAATCACCTCACCTGTATCCCACTCAATCTCATATAGTCGGTGCCTAATTCTATCGATACGATCATCGTTAATAGGCCCATCAACCAGAACTAAAAAATCCCAATCTGACTCGGGTGTTGCGTTCTCACGAGATTGTGAACCGTATAAAATAACTTGTGCATCCGGCTCGACCTCCTGAATTGCCATCTTTATGGTTTTTAATAATACCTCTCTTTTCATAAGAAACATTCCTCAATAAAATCTGTTCCAGATTTTATACAACGCGGCTTCGCCGCTCCCTTTTAAAAATGATAGCTTACATGGAGGCAAAGGGGGAAAGGCAATGAGGGAAATACAATTTTGAATGGTGAATCATTAATTTTAAATTGCTGTCATTCTCTGCGTCACTGCGTCTCTGCGCGAAACCATTTCATTGCCTGTCTTGAAAGACCTTCGCGATAATGCCTGCTCTTTCCGGATCGCCAAGTTCTTGCAGCCGATTAATGATGTCTGATGCTTTCAATTCGCCGGAATGCTCACACTGAACCGCAGGGATCATAGGGGTTTTTTGTTGGATTGAAAGGTTATCAGGCTTTTATAGCTTTTTCGTGTATTTCGTGGTTAAAACAGTTTTTCTCCCGCAGTGGCGCTGAGGCGCTGAGGGGAAAGATAAATAAAGACAATGTTGAATTTTTAATTTTGAATTCGGATTTTTTCACGCGGCAGCGTAATGCCTTTTCCGTTCCCGCAAATCACAGGGATGAAGCGTCTGCGGCAGTCTGCGTGGGCTTGTCGGGGCGCAGCCTTGGCGAAGACCGGTCTGCGGTTAATCATTCCCTTTTACTACATCCTCCGCGTCACTGCGTCTCTGCGGGAGATCATCTCCTCAGAGTTGCTCATCCACCTTATCCGAATTTGATTTGGCCCATTCAAGGAAAGCGCCACGGAGCACCAGCAGGTCATCCAACTCTTCGTTGCAAATGGCGTAGAGTTCCTCTGCCGTGATTTCATGATAAAAATGCACCATTCGATTTCGGTAACCTGCAAGAGTTCTCAGAAGCCTCGAATGTTCCGGTGAAAGAATCCCTTCCCTTTCGCATTCAGCGGCGATCTGTTTGTATTCGCTTATGCCCTTTTCATAGGCCTTCGCCAGGATGTGGCGACCCATGTCCATCAGGGCCTCCAGGGATCTTCGAAGGCACGATTCTGCTGCCCAGACGTTTTTTGTATCGGAAGCGAAGGCCTCCATATTTTCAAGCGGGAGCCGTCTGATCTCGGCAACCATTATGGAAATCCAATCGGCCCTGTCCGCAAGTACTCTTTTTGTAGCCCGGCCTGGTGTCATGCTAATCTCCCCGAGACTCGCCAAAGATAAGACTGAGCCTCTCGCGTTCTAAGAAAGCGAGATCGCCTGCCCGCCTTAATACATAGAGTTCATATTCATCGGCCCTGTATGGATCGTCGCAATAGAGCCTTTCCCCTCGAATAATATTGGCCGCCACAAAAGGATCGACCTCCTCAAGGAGGCATAGGTCCACCCGGTCCACGCCCAAGATATCCTCCAGAGCCATGCTCAGTTGAACCTTTTCATGAACGGACAGGGTGGTTGCCGGGCGCGTCTTTATACCGATATCCACGTCAGATGTCGCCGTCCGGTCCAGAAGTCGTTCCCCTTCCACAAGACGATAGATCTCCCTTGCTCGGCTTCCGAAAGTGTACAGGATCTCTACTCCGAAGCGTTTACAGGTCTCGTCGATTACCCTTTTTATGTCAGTAAGGTCGTTCATAAAAAACCATCTTGCGGTTTAAACCCGCTATGATTCCGTCTTCAATATAACTTGGAAACATTTCCGTCAAATTTTCACCGTACATAAATTTAAACGCGAGTTTTTTTAGGTTCAGATAACTATACTCGCAAAATTATCGGCCACCGAACTACCATTTTTTCTTATACCTTTTTCGTGTATTTCGTGTATTTCGTGGTAGAAAAACAATTTTAAATGGTGAATGATTAATCTTGAATTCCGACCATTCTCCGCGCGAAATCGTCTTCCATTTCTAAGTTTGCCTTGGCAAGGAAATTCGGCCGCTTTTCAAAAACCTACACTTCGGATAAAATTGCACCTTGACATCGCATTATTATCTGATTATTATGCTAACAATTATCCAATTAAGGAGATTAAGGCGATGTCTGCAAAAGATTATTTATCTGCAACGGCCCTTTCAAAAAGGACAGCCGCGACATTGGATGCACTAGAAAAGGACGAGGCTGAAAAATTCATCATTCTCAGAAACAACGCCCCTAAAGCCGTTCTTTTATCCATTGATGCCTATGAAGCCATGGAAGAAGAGATGGAAGACCTGCGCCTTACCGCTCTCGCCCTGGCCCGTCTCCAGACATTTAGGCCGGAAGAGGCCGTGTCCCATAGAGAAATGATGGAAAAATTCGGCCAATGACCTGGTCCATCATCTACCACCCTGATGTTACGGAGGACTTGGAGAGCGTCGGCCCTTCCGGGGCTCGGCGAATCATGCGCGCTATCGATTCTAAGCTTACGACCGCGCCCACGGCGTTCGGCGCGGCTTTGTCAGGGAATTTGGCCAATTTCCGAAAACTCAGAATCGGAGATTATCGAGTGGTTTATCAGGTCAGGGAAAAAACGGTCATTGTTTTTGTGCTGGCGATTGGTCCTCGAAGAGATAAAGAAATTTACAGGGCCGCCATGAAACGCAAATAGCGCATTTCGGCGCTCACTAGAGACACAGGGTTCACAGGGAAAAACTTAAAAACATTTCTTCCCGCAGAGGCGCTGAGACGCAGAGGGGAAAAGGCAATAAGAAAAGGACAATTTTGAATGTTGAATTATTAATGGTGAATTCGGATCATTCCGCATATTCCAATTCGTTTCCCCATCGACTAATCAACGAAGACCAAATCAGACAAGGGAGGCGAGAAACTCTGTCGCCGGCTGGTGAACAATGCCGTCTTTGTCTTCGAAAGCCGACCCCTCTTCAAAGAAAATGCTTGTCGCGCTGGTTTCCGGAAAACGTTGTTTGAGATATCTCAAGGCCTTGTTCGAGCCTTTTCGGCCCTTTTTGCATTCGATAAATGAAACCGGTTTGTTTTCTTCCGTGATGACAAAATCCACTTCTCGACTGTCAATATCTCTGAAATATCGCAGTTCCATGTCCCGCCCCTGGGTATCTTCAAGATAACGGCACCATTTCAAGATATGACAGGCAACAAGGTTTTCGATTCGCGCACCGGGGTCTTTTACGACCGTCCAGTCCATATGGTAATGTTTGGCCTCTTTCTTTACAGCTCTGATTTTGGGTGCACCAAATGGATAGACTCTGAAGATCATGTACAAATTCTCAAGAATCTGTACCCACCTGGCAACCGCCTGATGGGATACCTGCAAGTCTTCCCGGAGGGCATTGATTGAAAGCGGGGAACCCACAAGCTCGGGGAGACGGATGACAAGGCTTTCCAATAAGGCAATGTCCTTAACCCTTTCGAGATCCTGAAGGTCCTCGCGGAGGAGTCGGGTGCGATATTCCCTTGCCCATCGTTTCGTTTCTTTTTCAGAGCCCTGAGTGAACGGTTCGGGGAAACCACCATAGTGTAACAAGTGTTGCAGGTCCGAAATGGAGGTGCCCCCAATCTCTGCGAAAGAGAATGGGTAAAGATGATGAAAGTGATATCGCCCCTGTAATGAATCCCCACCATGCCGGTAATAATCCAGCTTTGCACTACCTGTTACAAGGATTTTGAGGTCTTTGCCGCGCTTATCAAAAAGGCCCTTTACAACCTGTCTCCATCTGGAATATTTATGGACTTCATCAAGCACAAGGAATCCCTGACCGGTTGGAAAGCGTTCACGGATGATATTCTCTCTATCCTCCGGTGAATCCCAATTCATATATCGGTCCTCAACACGCGCCTTCTCCTTTTCCAGAAGATGCGTTGCAAAGGTCGTTTTACCCACCTGCCTGGGACCTGCCAGAAAGACCATCTTGCGGTCTAAATCTTTAATGATTTCGTCTTCAATATATCTTGGCAATATTTCCGGCAAATTTTCACCATGCATAAATTTACACGCGAGTTTTTTTAGGTTTGCATAATTTTACTCGCAAAATCGCCGAACATCAAGCTATCATTTTCGCTCAATCTTTTCTCGGGGGAATTTTGGGGCCGTCCTTAAATAATTCAATAAAATCGGTTCCCGATTTTATACAACGCGGCTTGTCCGCCTCCGGAGGGCTTCGCCGCTTCGGTTAAAAAGTACTATCTCACACAGGGCCACAGAGAATTTTCTTTCTTCAAATCAAAAACTTATCCAGGCTTTTATACTTTTTTGGTATATTTCGTGTCTTTCGTGGTAGAAAAACAATTTTGAATGGTGAATGTTTAATTTTGAATTCCGATCATTCTATGCGTCACCCACCGGGGACGTAGGCCTATGGGACGGAGGATGCGTTTCCGCGCGAGATCATGTCAATTAGCCGTTAAAGAAATTGAGCAAAAACCTTTTTCAGATCTTCCAGATCTTGAAGATTGTTGTGGAGGACATCGAAGACGATTCTTCGATCAATATCAATATACTCATGAACCAATGTGTTTCGAAACCCTGTCATACGGATCCATCTGTCTTCCAATTCTTCAGAGATATACCCTTTCGCTGCTAAAATCTTAGGGATATCGCTATACCAGTTCACCGTTCCCAACTCTAATTCGGCGATTACATGATTGCCCAGATCGATGACCGCCTCAATGGCAAGGTGCAGAAAGCGTTCTGTGCTACCGTAATATTCCGGGTTCTCGATGAATTCCTGGAATGAATAACGCTTCAATCCATTTAAGATGCCGAGATAATCGTCAAGTTTATTAAGCCTCTTTCGTATGACTTCCCGTCGCACCATTGAGAATCCTTTTCTTATAGGCCGCTCGTTGCACTGCCAGGTAAGGGTAAAAGTCCAGATACTGCCTGACAATTTTTGAATAAACTGCTCCTCTGGCAAAATCACTTCTCTTATAAATAAGCCTATTCAGCCTTACCGCTTCGTACTTCAACACAATATCCTCTGTGTTCATCAATACCAGATCCACGTCACAGAATCCCTCACGCGCTAAATCAGCGAGAAGTTCCAACTTAAAATGGGAGGACATTCCCTCATCAGTAAAAACAGCCAGGTCCATATCACTTTCCTGATGCACCCTGCCCTCTGCTGTGGACCCAAAAAGATAGACAGCCTGTATCTTTGGATGCCCCTGAAAGACCTTTTGTAGGTTTCTTAGATTCGGTTGCTTTTTCATAATAAAATCGGTCCCCGATTTTATGTAGCGCGGCTTCGCCGCTTCGTTCAAAAAAGGATACCTCACACAGAGAGCTTACCTTTTTCGTGTATTTCGTGGTGAAAACAATTTTGAATGTTTAATGTTTAATTTTGAATTACGGTCTTTCTCCGCGTCCCTGCGTCTCTGCGGGAGGCCATCTTCTGATATTTTTCAAGTACATGCGTCATGAGGAGATTGTTAGTCCGGCATTATCGATCAGTATGCCAATTTTCAATTTTCAGTCCGTAGAATGGCTTGAAATCGTCGATGTTTCTTGTCACAAGGATCAACCCGTTCACCCGGGCTATCGAGGCGATCTGACCGTCTACAAACGAAGGCGTTGATCCTTTGACTGACAATCTCGCCCGTTCTTTTGCATGCCACTCGGCGGCCCTGTCATCATAGGGTAGAATCAACATGGTTCGCCTGACAACATCATGAAGGAATAAAGAAATAATATCCCTTTTTCGTGAGCGCGGGAGACGTTGACATCCAAATTGAAGCTCATGCCAAACAGGGGCGGCCGTGACCATTTCGCCCTGAAGGTGTTCAAATTTCCCCATAACAGATTTGTCGGGCTTGGTTTTAACCGCTTCTGAAAGCACATTTGTATCCAGGAGGTATTTCATCCATTCAACTCGACTTTTCTTCCGTTGGATGTATCTCTGAGATCTTCGAAATCCTTATCTGAGATCTTCGTTTTTTCATCAAGGAGATTCATTCGAAATGTGGTCAAGGCCTTCCAAAAACCGCCATATTGACCGCAGAGTTTTTCATACTCCTGAATCGACAATAAAACCGCAACCGGCTTTCCACGTCTTGTAAGTTTGACATAGGGGCCTTTTTCCACATAGTGAACGATGGAAGGAAGTGTGTTTTTCGCTTCGGCTATTGAAATATGTTTTTGCATCATCGCCTCCTTCGTTATCGGATTCATCTATTATAGCCATCTTTATGGCCATTCACAAGCGGTGGTTTTACGGTTTGAATGTTGAATGGTTGATTTTGAATTGAGGCTTTCTCCGCGTCTCTGCGTCTCTGCGCGAGACAGGTTTTTGTATTTTTGTTTTTACACCCCGTGGGCTGTGACTCTGTGTGAGATCGTCTTTTTATCGCATGCCCCCGGGACCCGCCCTTTGACTTTAGACAAATCCGCCCTGGAGGCAACGTTGGCGAAGAAGCTGTATTGGTTTCGTGAGGTTTACCCTATAGTTGCACCGTTAGGGTTTAGTCAAAGGAAAGGATCAAATCCCTGGGTAAAGATGATTGGAAATGTTTGTCGTTCGAGACAATCAGATGGACATCACGAAAGAGCCCTGAGGCAATAATGAGGCTATCTGCTGCCCGCAATGTTTTCCAGTTTACCCGCGCATCATTGCCAATTTTTTCCAGGACATCAAAGGTTATATCCTGACAATAGCTGTTCGGAAAATTCATCAGGTAGTCTCTCACCTTAGTCGCAACACCGGTATGACCTTTTCGTATCGGCCCCTGCATGACCTCAACGATCGACAAAATGGAAAAGACGGCCTCCGCATCACCTGTCTCAACACTTCTAAACAGTGTCTGAGCTAATGCCTCATAGGGCTGAATTGAATCGGTCAGGTAAATGATGATGTTGCTGTCAATTAAGACGCGTTTCCCATGAACAGCCTTTTTCAGAGCGGCCGCTGAAATCATTTTACCTGTCTTCTCTTTCCCTATCGATATAGTCCGTCACATCTTTACCCGTTTTGGCGATAGATTTCGCGGTCAACCCTGAAAGCTTATCGGTGAAAGAGGATACAGTTTCCAAAATGAGCTTATCATCTTCACGTCTAATGAGCATTTTCGCGCCGGGCCTGATTTCCATTTCTTTACGAAGGAATGCAGGCAGGATGATATACCCTCTGTTTGAAACGGTTACACTAATCGGTTCCATGCTGACAACCTCCATTTTGTCTACAAATTAATATTTTATCTGCAGAATTGGCATTTGTCAACAATGGGAAACTTAACTCACATTTTGATTTATCACAGCTTCGCCGCTTTGTTCAAAAAAGGATATCTCACACAGAGGGCATGCCTTTTTCGTGTATTTCGTGGTAGAAAAATTCTTCTCCCGCAGAGGCGCTGAGACGCAGGGACTTTTTGTTTATTAAAAGCAAGAATATCATTTTCTCTGTGTTCTCCGTGGGCTCTGTGAGAGACAGTCTTTTCGTTTTTTTGTCCTTCTTCCACCGGGGTGTAGGCCCTATGGGCCGGAGGCTGCGTCACTGCGTCTCCGCGCGAGGCATATATTTGTTTATTTCTCATAACCAGACTGTCACGCTTTGCGGGTTCGGCTCATACGAATCCCTGGATACGTTTGACATAATCCGGCTTTTTGTTTATCATCTTATTTGTTTAATAATTTAATTTTCCCCGGAGGCCGTATGAACACAATTATGAAAATTAGCTCCCAGGGGCAGATTCGTATCCCCAAAAAATTCATGAAGACCCTTCGAATCGATACGGGAGATTATATCGAGCTGGCCATAGAAAATGGCCATATTATCCTGAAGCCGCGAAAACTCATTGACCCCACTCAGGGTTGGTATTGGTCGCAAGAGTGGCAGGAAATGGAAACCGAAGTCGATGAACAGATAAAGAATGATGAACTATCGCCCGCACTTCAGACCGCAGAAGAAGGCATCGAATGGTTAAAAAAGTAAGCCGTTACCGGTTCAGTGAAAAATTCAAAAAAGGATACAAGAAGCTCCCAAAAGAAATCCAAGAGAGATTTAACGAAAAGCTCACGCTTTTTCTTAATGATATGTCTCACCCTTCCTTAAGAGTAAAACGGCTGCAAGGGACGATGGATCGCTGGGAGGGTTCCATATCGGAGAGCTATCGATTCACATTCGAATTTCAAAAAGATACCGTTATTTTTAGAGTAATCGGAACCCATGATATCCTGATTCGCGAAAGCCGACCTCGGTAAGTGTTTCCGGGTAAACCGCGGGCATGGCTACTACACTTCTTTCAAAAAATGATATTTCATACAGAGGGTTTTCTTTTTTCAAATGGTTCGATAGATTCCCCTGCTTTTCTATAGGCCTTTCCACAGGCAAGGCATTCCAGGTCCTCGGAAAGCCTTTCACCGCATTCACAGGCCCAGCCGATTTGCTTGGCAGGATTGCCGACGACCAGGGCATAATCCGGCACATTCCTCGTAATGACCGTTCCTGCGCCGATAAAGGCATAGCGACCAATAATATTCCCGCAGATAATCGTCGCGTTGGCCCCAATCGTGGCGCCTTTTTTGACAAGGGTGGTTCGCAGCTGATCCATCTTTCGTAATTGAGCCCTTGGATTGTACACATTGGTGAAGACCATGGACGGGCCGCAGAAAACACCATCTTCGAGCTTTACGCCCTTAAAGACTGAAACGTTGTTTTGGATTTTGCACTGCCGACCGATAATCACATCCGGTCCAACAACCACATTCTGGCCGATATTGCAGCCTTCCCCGATGATCGAACCGGAGAGCACATGGGAAAAATGCCAAATCTTTGTGCCGGCTCCGATCGTTACATTTTCATCGATAACGGCGGTCTCATGCATAAATGCCTCGGATGAAACGCCTTGGGTGCCGGAAATCCGATCATTATTTTTCATGTCATCTTTTGACAAACGGTCATCCATCCTTTTGGCCTGCTCCTAATGCTGTGCCCTCACCAGGGGCATTGATCTTTCAGGTTTGAAAAAATCGGAATAACGCCTGAGGGTTTCGGGTTTCCTGTCTCAATTCGGGGATTTAAGCAAAAACGGGTTCGCACGTTCAGAAGGAATACCGGTCACTTTCATATTTCGCAAATCACTGACGATCTTAATGGACGGCCTTGCATCTTCGACACCGTATCCGTGCCCAGCCAGAATGTCTTGATACACAAGGGTATGCAAGTCTGCAAACCCTCCTGAAAACTCGATCTCCTGGTTGTCGACAGTAATCGACCGGTAGGTCGGCAGGTTCTTCTCTCTGGCTGCCCGGGGCAGATCGTTTTTGTCTACGGAGAGAAACCACCTCACATTGGCTTTTTCCAGACTCATGTAACCGGCCATTTTCCTCTCATTCGCATAGTGCAATTCCTGATAGTCGAGGCCGCCGAAGATCCACATAAGCATGTCAAAGAAGTGAATCCCGATATTAGTGGCCACCCCGCCCGACTTGCTGATATCCCCTTTCCATGAAGTGAAATACCACCGCCCCCGTGATGTGATGTAGGTCAAATCGATATTGTGCTTTACGGTCTTGTCTCCTTTTTCGATTTTCTCTTTAAGCGCGGCAATAGCCGGGTGCACGCGCAATTGCAGGATATTGTAAATTTTTGTTTCCGATTCCGATTCAAGCTCCGCAAGCGCATCGAGGTTCCAGGGATTCAGCACAAGCGGCTTTTCACAGATGGCATTTGCGCCGATACGCAATGCAAATCGAATGTGCGCATCATGCAGATAATTAGGTGAGCAAATGCTTACGTAATGCAATCGTTTTTTCTCATCTCCGCGCTTCAGTTTTTCCACATGCCGATCGAATCTTTCATATTCAGTAAAAAAGGCAACATCGTGCGAAAAACTGTCAAGAATTCCGACGGAATCAGAGGGGTCCAGCGCCGCAATCAGATCGTTGCCGGTATCCTTGATCGCTTTCATATGCTTTGGGGCCACATAGCCGGCAGCTCCGATTAGGGCAAAATTTTTACCGGAAACACTTTTTATTGATGCTGTGTCATTTTTCATTGTGTTCTTTTTGTCTTTTTCCTTAGGCATTGCATATACTCCTTGTTCCTGTGCCGATTTAACATTGTTTCTGGTGTCTGCCTTTGAGATGGCACAATGTAATCGTTTTTTTCCAGTGGAGCATTGACCGCTATTCTCATTTTTTCTTTTTGTTTTAAATACTCTGTGTGAGACATGTCTTTCACTTTTTTCTTCCCCTCTGCGTCACTGCGCCTCTGCGGGAGACCATCTTCCAGCATCAGGAGATCAGCACAAGTCCTTTTACCTGCCTGAAATGCTGATCCTTTGAAAAGAGGGAAAGGCCATTCTGGAAAGCCACGGAGGCGATCCAAATATCATTGGTTGGAATCGGCGTCCCGTTCTTCCTTAATTCATTGAGGACCTCCGCATAGAATTCGGCTGTATTCTCATCAACAGAATATAAACGGACCCTTGGAGAATCCAGAAACTCAGCCAACTCCCTCCTGTTCTCTTTCTCTCTTTTCCCACCCTTAAACCCCGAGAGAAGTTCACCAATGCTGACGGATGAGATGCCGATAAGTCTTGATTTTTTTAAGGTTAATACGGTCTCCGGGTCTCCCTTAAGCGCATAAGAATAGATGTTCGTATCGATCAGGATATCCCTCACCCCCAAAGCTCCTTGTCAAGGACGCGTTCAGAATCGATTTTTCCCTGAATGGACTCGAACTCCTCTTCGGACCATCTTCCAAACAGATGATCCAGGTCGTCATGGACAGCAGTAAATTTCTTTTCCTTGACCAGGCCCATTTGCCTTTTCAGTGTATCAATCACGAACTGATTGATGCTTACACCGCTTTCCCGGGCCATTTGTTTCAGCTTTTCGTCCAACGCATCGTCTATTCCTCTAACGGTCATGGTTTTCATGGTTAGGACCTCTAAAAAATGGCGTCATATTTCAAATGCACAATGCCATCATTTTATGCATTCACCTTCAAGGTGTCAATACCCGAGCGCGCAGGGGCCACAGAGGGGGAAGACAATTTTGAATGTTAAATTTTCAATCTTGAATGCGGGGTTTTTCACGCGGCAGCATGATGCCCTTTTCGTTCCCGCAAGTCGCGGGGATGAAACGTCTGCGGAAGTCTGCGTGTGCCTGCGGTTAATTGTTTCTTTCTTTTCCTCACACCCGCTCGTTTCGCTCACTAGAGCCACAGAGGAACCGGAGGAAGACATAAAACCCTTATCTTTTTGGAGGTAACCCCCTGTGGCCTCCGTGACTCTGTGTGAGAAAGGAATCCCCCATCACGAAAACATCCTTGCGATCATGTCTGAAAGGCTGTCCTGCCAGGGTCTGGGGCTGAAGCCAAAGCGGTCGCGGATCAGGGAGCAATCCAAAGCGGAGTTGGCGGGTCTTCTTGCCGGGGTGGGATATTCCTCGGTCTTGATGGCCGTCACTTCTTCCACCCGGAGCGTATCATAGGATCTTGCCAGACTGAAAATTGTCTCCGCGAAACCATGCCAGGAGGTATTCCCTTCACCGCAATAATGGTACGTACCCCAGGCTGTTTCTCTGCCGTCCCGGTAACGTGTTGCAATCATCAGGACGGCCTCGGCGAGATCCGCCGCAAAGGTCGGGCATCCGAACTGATCGGCCACGACTCTCAGGGTTTTTTCGTTTTTGGCAAGCCGCAGCATCGTCTTGACAAAATTCGCGCCATGAACCCCATAGAGCCAGGATGTCCTCAAGATGATATGCTCCCGGAGATGCTTCCTGACCTCTTCCTCACCCGCGGCCTTACTCTTTCCGTAAACGCCCAGAGGTGAGATAGGATCGCTTTCGAGATAGGCACCGCCCTTTTCTCCGCTGAACACATAGTCCGTAGAAATGTGAACCAGGGGAATCCCGGCCTCCGAGCACAGAGAGGCCAGGTTGGCGGGGCCGTCACGATTCACGGCAAAGGCCGAATCCGGTTCTGATTCGGCCCGGTCAACCGCGGTATAGGCTGCCGCATTGACGACCAGAGATGCCTTCGTGTCATCCAACACCTTTCCGACCGCCGCAGGGTCGGTGATATCGAGTTCCGGGAGATCGAGGCCGAGCACATCCAGCGAATGTGTTCGCCCTTGCCGGCATATTTCCCGGCCAAGCTGCCCCTTCGCACCCATCACCAAAAGGGTCATTTCTTTTCCCCGTAGACAGGAAGGCGATCACGCGGCACGTCATCCAGGCAGGGATAAATTTTGTCTTTTTCCGAAAGGATCGGGCCGTCAATGGGCCAATCGATATTTATGGTTGGATCCGACCAATTAATGCCTCCTTCGCATTCGGGCGCATAGAGGTCACTGCATTTGTAGGAAAAAAGCGCGGTTTCACTGAGCACACAGAATCCATGTGCAAATCCCTCCGGGATATACATCTGACGTCTGTTTTCATCCGAGAGTTCCGCACCCGTCCATTGTCCGAACCGGGGGGAGCCGTAACGGATATCCACCGCTACATCAAAAATAGCACCTTGCAGGACCTGCACCAGTTTTGCCTGAGCGTGCGGGCACTGATAGTGAAGGCCTCTTAGCGCTCCTCTCACTGAGCTGGACACGTTATCCTGCACAAAATCGGACCGGATCCCTGAAGCCTCGTATCTTTGCCGGTTATAGGTCTCCATGAAATACCCCCGCTTATCTTCAAATACGGCGGGTTCAATGATCAGCACCCCCTCAAGTGAAGTCGTCAATATCTTCATTCCGAATTATCGACCTTCCCTGATCATGTTCAGCAGATACGTTCCGTAATTGTTGTTATGGAGGGGTTCCACCAGTTTTTCAACCTGCCCGGCGTCGATATACCCCATGCGAAAGGCGATTTCTTCAATACAGGCAATCTTTAGACCCTGCCGCCTTTCAATGGCTTCGATAAAACTTGAGGCCTCCATGAGGGTCTCGTTGGTCCCCGTATCCAACCAGGCGATCCCTCTGCCCAACTGCTCGACCTGCAGGCGTCCTTTTTCGAGGTAGGCCTTGTTGACATCGGTTATCTCAAGCTCGCCCCTGGGGGAAGGCCTCAGGTTTGCGGCAATATCAAGCACATCGTTGTCATAGAAATAGATACCGGTCACGGCCCAGTTCGACTTTGGTGCAACGGGCTTTTCTTCGAGATCCAGCGCCCGACCGTCCTGGTCGAAACACACCACCCCATAGCGATCAGGATCTTTTACCCAATAGGCAAAAACCGTTGCCCCATCCCCTTGAAACGCAGCTTTTTTCAGTTTGGCCGACAGCCCGTTGCCGAAGAAGATATTGTCGCCGAGGATGAGGCACACATTGTCCTTGCCGACAAAATCCCGCCCGATCACGAAGGCCTGAGCCAGCCCTTCCGGGCGTGGCTGCTCGGCATAGTCAAAGGAGAGACCCCATTGGGAACCGTCGCCCATAAGCGTTCTGAATCTCGGCAGGTCTTCAGGGGTCGAGATGATCAGAATTTCTCGTAGACCGGCCAGCATGAGAACCGAAAGAGGGTAGTAGATCATGGGTTTATCGTAAACCGGCAGCAACTGTTTGCTCACGACCCGGGTGATGGGATAAAGCCGGGTTCCCGAACCACCGGCAAGAATAATTCCTTTCATTGTTGATCCTTTGTTGATTTGTTAATTGGTTGATTTGTTAATTGGTTAATTGGTTAATTGGTTGATTTGTTGATTTGTTAATTGGTTGATTTGTTGATTGGTGTACTTGTTGATTGGTGTACTTGTTGATTGGTTGATTGGGATAATCGCTAAATTGCCCTTGACAAATATACTAATCGACCATTTGACTATTCAACTATGTAACTTTTTAACAAATTAACGATTTAACGACTCAACCAATTAACTACTTTACCAATTAAAGGTCCTCTTTCCTTTGCTTCAGATATCTGATGTATCCGTTAAGTACTCTTATCGCTATCTTTATTTCCGTAATAAATCTCTCAGCCTCGTTCTCATTTATGTGTCCACATTCTAGTGAGGCATCTAAATGATCAATCAATTCAAACAGAGATCCTCTTGACTGGCGACAGAATTGAATATTTTCCTGATAATGATAACGACCATAACCCTCTGCAATACAAGCGGTAGCCGATCTTGATGCCCTGATCATTTGATCATTTAATCGATATCGTTCTTCTGAGGGAAAGTTCTTACACAGCCGCCATATATTTCGCCGTATCTCCCGGCATCGTTTCCAAATCTGCAGGTCGCGAAAATCGCCATATTTGCTATCTTCTATATTGCCAGCTAGTTTCGCCATTCGACTTTTCCTCAATTAACTAATTGACAATTCGACAACTCCACCACTTGACCATTTAACCAATCGACGAATCAACAATTTAACTATTTTTACCAATTCCCCCATTTAACCAATCACCGAGTCAACTATTTTACCAATCAACCAATAAACCCGTTAACGCTTTTCCCCTCCCCATACTGGCGAGCGATCCATTTTCGGTATTCTCCGCTCTGAACGGATTTTACCCATGCCATATGATCCAGGTACCAGTCCACCGTTCTTTCCAATCCCTTGTCAAAACTATGGTGCGGTTCCCAGTCCAATTCTCCCTTGATCTTTCCGGCATCTATAGCATACCGCCGATCGTGGCCCGGACGATCGGAAACGAAATCGATGAGGTTGCGGCTCGATTCTTTCCCAGTGCGATTGAGGCGAAGATCGAGAAGGTCACACAGCAAATGAACGATTTCAATATTCTGCCGCTCTTCATTGCCTCCGATGTTGTAAGTTTCCCCGGGTCGCCCGTTTTCGAAAACCCGTATCAGGGCATCACAATGGTCGACGACATAGAGCCAGTCCCGGATATTCTTGCCGTCTCCGTATATCGGCAACGGCTTTTTTTCGATGATATTCAGGATCATCAAAGGAAGAAGTTTCTCGGGAAACTGATAGGGACCGTAATTATTGGAGCAGTTGGTGATCAGGGTCGGCAGCCCGTAAGTCCGAAAGTAGGCCTTGACCAGGTGATCCGAAGCGGCCTTTGAAGCGGAATAGGGGCTCGATGGGTCATAGGGTGTTTTCTCTGTGAATAAACCAGTCGGGCCCAGACTTCCGTACACCTCATCCGTAGAGACGTGCAGAAAGCGAAGGCCGTCCGCCTGACCGGAGGTCTTCCAGATCTTGTGAAAGCGCTCCAGGAGCCTGAAGGTGCCCATTACATTGGTTTGGACAAAGGCCTCGGGCCCACTGATGGATCGGTCCACGTGAGATTCGGCGGCAAAATGAATGACGCCTTCTACTTTTTCCTCTCCGAAGAGCTGTTCGAGCAAGGCAGGATCGCATATGTTGCCATGAACAAAGCGATATCTTTCGGCCGACTCCGGCCTTAGATCCTCAAAATTGGCGGGATTTCCGGCATACGTCAAGGCATCCAGGTTGATGATGCGCCAAAAGGGCCGTGTCTCCAGTGCGTGGCGGATGAAGTTGGTACCGATAAATCCGCTACCGCCTGTCACAAGAACTGTTTTTTCTTTCATTTTATCCTTGACCAAGAGGAAACTCTCTATTTCAATCTTTATAAATTCATGCGCTTAGTATATCTTTTTATAAATACGTCAACAAATACCCTATGAGGTGGACACGGAATGGTATCGATGTATACATGCAATTGGCTCACCACAGAGACACTGAGAGCACGGAGGTGATTCTTCTTTTTACTTGCCGGTGAGAGGCCGGCAAGTAAAAACAACCAGGCCCTGCTGGCCAATCAAACCCGCGGCGAAGACGCTGACGGTTTTTCCATTGCCCCCCTCTCAGGGGCAATGGAAAAGATTTTCTCCCTCTGTGGTCTCCGTGTCTCGAGCGTAGCGGGTGGTGAAAATGACCTACGCAATCTGTTAGCGTATTTATGATCCGAGATGCGCGGCTGCCATGTCACCCCTTAACCGCCTTCGCGATGCGTTTCTGGTCTTCTTCTTTCAAATAGGGATGCATGGGCACGCTGAAAATGCGATGTGAGCTGTCTTCGCTTACGGGGAACGCACCTTCCCTGTAACCGAGGAAGGAAAAGGCGGTCTGCAGGTGCAGGGGCCTGGGATAATAAATCGCCATGGGAATGCCAGCCGCCTGGAGTCTCTCCTGGATCTTCGCCCTTTCATTTTCGTCCGCGGCCAGGACGCCATATTGCGCCCAAACGCTCAGGTAGTCCTGCGGCACGGTCGGAGGCGTCAGGGAACCGCCCGACAACAAGTCATAATATCGCTTCGTCACCTCCTGGCGCAACTCGATCTCTTCGGGGAAAATCCCGAACTTTTCCAGAAGGATGGCCGCCTGAAGCGTATCCATCCGGCCGTTGATCCCGATACGGATGTTGTCGTATTTGTCCGTGCCCTTTCCGTGAACCCTCAGAGAATCCATCTTATCGGCCAAACCGTCATCGTTCGTGAAACACATGCCGCCGTCCCCATAGCATGCGAGGGGTTTGGCGGGGAAGAAGGATGTGCATCCGATATGTCCCTGCCTGCAGGCCTTCTGTCCCTTGTACTTTCCGCCGAAGGACTGCGCGGCGTCTTGTATAACGAAAAGGCCATGCTCTTCCGCAATGGCATTGACGGCATCGTAATCGGCGGGCATTCCGAAAAGATCCACTGCAATGATCCCCCGGGGCGTCCATTGCGGATCGAAATTTCCGGGAAGCGGATAAACACCGGAATCTTTGGCCTTGACCGCCTCGACGGCCAGTTTCAGTTTGGCGGGATCCATGTTGAAGGTGACCGGATCGATATCCACAAAAACCGGAACGGCGCCCAGCAGGGCGACCACTTCCGCCGTGGCAACGAATGTGAAGGGCGGGGCAAAGATCACGTCCCCGGGGCCCACGTCATAGGCCATGAGGGCCATCAGCAGGGCGTCCGTACCGGAACCGCAACCGATGGCATGCTTTACGCCGACATAGGCTGCAAGCGTGTTCTCCAGTTCTTTGATCTCCGGTCCCATGATGTATTTTCCGTGCGCCAGAACGGCCTGGATTCGCGCATCGATCTTGTCCTTGATCCGTCGTTGTTGTGACGCTAAGTCGATGAATTGCATATTTTTATTATCCTTTTTTCTTGTAAAATGGTTCAGTGCACATGACTATCGTTTTCGTGACGATTTGGTCCTTTGAAACCCGTTCAGCCATTGAAGGGTCATGAAAATCTCTTTTCGAAAACAAAAGCATATCTCCCGCAGAGACACAGGGACGCAGAGGGAAAAACCTTAAAATATGCGGCTTTTCTCTGTTAGCTCATTGGCTCCAGTGAACTCAGTGAATCCCGCACAGCGGAACAGGCTAGGCGGGCATGATAAAAAAATTTTTTCTCTTCTCACACCCTTCATGCTCTTCATGTCCTTCATGGTGAAATATCTTTTCTTTGCTTCTTCGTGTCCTGGTTCAATAAAACCATCAACCCTCCATCAACCGCTCAACAATCCGCTCGGCCGCCTTCCCGTCCCACAGCTCCGGGACTCTTCCGGCCTTGCCGCCGGTCTGCACGATCTCATCGGCCGCGGCCAAAATCTTCCCCTTATCCGTCCCCACCAGCGTATTCGTTCCCTCCTGGATGGTAATGGGTCTTTCAGTGTTCTCCCGGATGGTGACGCAGGGAACACCCAGCACCGTCGTTTCCTCCTGAAGCCCACCTGAATCCGTCAGCGCCATTTTCGACCGGGATACCAGGGCCAGGAAATCCAAATATCCGAGCGGGTCGTTCAGGATCAGCCCCTTCATGCCCTTGACACGACTTTCAAACCCAAAGGTCTGAATCTGCTTGTAGGTTCGGGGGTGGATCGGAAAGACAATAGGTATCCGGTTCTGAATTTCCTCGACAGCATCGAGGATGCCCTCAAGGATTTCCCTCTCGTCCACATTAGAAGGGCGGTGAAGCGTCATGGCCGCATAGGGGATCGGCCTGCCGTTTTTCATCAGGTCCAGCCTTTTGTGGATATCCGATTGCTTGGCCTTCTCGACGTGTTTGAGGAGGGTATCGATCATGACATTGCCGACAAAGAAAATCTTCTCTTCGCTGACGCCCTCTTTTTTCAGGTTCTCATCGGCGTCCCTGCAAGTCGTGAAAAGGTAGTCGGCCAGGGTGTCCGTCACCAGTCGGTTGATCTCCTCGGGCATGGTCCGGTCCCCGCTCCGGAGCCCGGCTTCCACATGGGCCACGGGGATGCAGAGCTTGCTCGCCACCACACTGCATGCCAGGGTGGAATTGACGTCCCCCACCACGAGCACGAGGTCGGGCTTCTCTTGCAGGCAAAGCCTCTCAAAGACCGGCATGATGCCGGCGGTCTGTTCTGCGTGGGTACCGGAGCCGATTTCGAGGTTGATGTCGGGTCGGGGGATCTCCAGGTCGTCGAAAAAGACCTTGGACATCTTGGCATCATAGTGCTGCCCCGTGTGGACGAGGACGGGCTGCACATCGGATTGAAGCTTCATCACCTCCACGATGGGAGCGATCTTCATGAAGTTCGGCCTTGCGCCGACGATGTTAAAAATTTTCATAGGCTTGCTAAGATAATTTTGAATTGTTAATTGTTAGTTTTGAATTGGGATCATTCTCCCGCAGAGGCGCGAAGACGCAAAGAAAAGAGAGGTTGATTCCTTTTTATTAAAACCCTCCGCGTCTCTAAGCGAGACAGGCCTTTATGTTTTCTTCCCGTCCCGTTGATGCCACTTCCACGCCGACTGAATGATCACCTCGAGGTCCTCATATTTCGGCGCCCAACCCAGTTCTTTCCGGATTTTTTCCGAATCCGCCACAAGAACGGCCGGATCACCGGCCCGCCGCCCTTCCTCGACGGCCGGGATGGGATGCCCGGTCACCCTCCGGGCCGTTTCGATGACCTCGTAGACCGAATACCCCTTGCTGTTTCCGAGATTGTAGGTAGCGCTCTGCGCACCGTTCAAGAGGGCCTCCAGGGCCAGGATGTGGGCCCGGCCCAGATCGTTCACATGGATGTAGTCCCGATCACAGGTGCCGTCTTGCGTGGGATAATCCGTGCCGAACACCTTGATATGATCCCGCTCGCCCAGGGCAACCTTGAGGATAAGGGGGATGAGATGGGATTCGGGATCGTGTCTTTCCCCGATGTCTCCGGACGGGTGGGCCCCGGCCGCATTAAAATACCTGAGGCTTGCATACCTGAGTCCGTAAGCGGCATCGCAATCGGCTAGAATTTTTTCAACCATGCGTTTCGTGGTCCCGTAGGGATTCGTAGGTTCACAGGGATGACTTTCACGGATGGGCACCTCCACAGGCTCCCCATAAACGGCCGCTGAAGAAGAAAAGATGAAAGACTTGACCTGATGCCTGATCATGGCCTGGAGGAGTCTGACAGTTGCGACCACGTTGTTTTGGTAATAATCCAGGGGGATCTCCACGGACTCCCCCACAAGGGCATAGGCCGCAAAATGCATGACCGCCTTGACAGGGTGGGTTGAAAACAGATCATCCAACAGGGCCTCATCTCCGAGATCTCCTTTGACGAAAACCCCGCCGGGTAAAAGTTCCTGATTTCCCCTGGACAGATTATCCAGGACAATCACCTGATAGCCCTCTTCCAGAAGGTGTCTGACCATATGCGTCCCGATGTATCCGGCTCCGCCGACAACAAGTATCATTTTCTATCACCATTTGAGTTGATCATCATGTTTTTCAAGACCGTATCCCGCATGGTTTCCGGTGAGGACATGCTTATCATACGGCCCAAGTTACGGGAATAAGTTCCGATCGGATTGTCTAACATTTCCTGTCCCGGCTATTAGAGGCGCCAGAACTTGACCCCACTCGCTTTGACCTCCCTTAAATCCACCACGCCCTTGACATCGATGAGGCAGCCCTCGGAAACGAGTTTTTCCTCAAAGTACCGGACGGTCCGCTCCCGGTAGGCCTTGTGGGGAACGGCCAGGATCGCGGCCCCCAGGTCCTTCATTTCCGTCTCAGGCGTGAGTGTGATGCCGTAGAGATGTTGGGCCTCGGTCGGATCGGCCAGGGGATCGGTCACAAAGACTTGAACCCCGTAGGATTCCAACTCCCGGACGATATCCACGACCTTGGAATTCCTGAGGTCCGGGCAGTCCTCCTTGAAGGTCAGGCCAAAGATCCCGACCCGGTTGCCCTTGATATTCTGGTTGCGATTGATCATCATTTTCACGGCCTTTTCCGCCACGAATTTACCCATATTGTCATTGATTCGCCGCCCGGCCAGAATGACCTGGGGATGATAGCCCACGGTCTCGGCCTTGAAGGTCAGGTAATAGGGATCGACACCGATGCAGTGCCCGCCCACGAGCCCCGGACGGAAGGGGAGGAAGTTCCATTTGGTTCCGGCCGCTTCGAGAACCTTCAGGGTATCGATGCCCAGTTTGTCGAAGATGATAGCCAGTTCATTCATCAGGGCGATATTCAGGTCCCTCTGGGTGTTTTCAATGACCTTGGCCGCCTCGGCCTCCTTGATCGTCCCGGCCCTGAACACCCCGGCCTCGATAACGGATTCATACACGCCGGCCACCAGTTCCAGGGTCGCGGGGTCGTCCCCGGAAACCACCTTGAGAATCCGGGTCAGGGTATGTCCCTTGTCCCCGGGGTTGATCCTCTCGGGCGAATAACCGACATGAAAATCCTTCTTCCAGACCATCCCCGATTCTTTTTCCAGGATGGGCACACAGACCTCTTCCGTCACGCCGGGATAAACCGTTGATTCAAAGACAACCACGGCGTTTTTTTGCATATACCCCCCGGCGGTCCGGGTGGCACTGATTAGCGGCGTCAAATCGGGCTGTTGGGCCGCACCGATGGGGGTGGGCACAGCCACCACGATGAAATCCGCCTCCCGGATTTCAGTGGGGTCGCAGGTATATCTCATGAGGGTCGCCTCGCGGAATTGCTTTTCCGACACCTCATGGGTCACGTCCACATGTTTTTTGAGCCGAACGATCTTCTCTACGTTCAGGTCATACCCGATGGTTGGATATATCCTCCCGAAATGGACTGCCAGAGGAAGGCCCACATAACCGAGCCCGACAACGGCGATAGTCATACTTGAAGTAAAAGGTACGGTCATGGATCCTCCGAATTTAAGATTGCGTATGAATTTGGTCTTTTGAAACGCATTCAGCTATGGGGTTGAAAAAGGCGTTAAACGCCCAGCCTGCCCCGTGTGCGGGGCTTCGCTCAAGACGCAAAGAGCGCCAAGATATGTTTTTTTATCGAATCGGAAATTTGGCAGGCTCCGCCCCTTTGGAGGCACAAACACGGCTCCCGTAAAATTCAGATGCTCCATGTCTTGTATCGGCCGACAAATAACTTTGATGAATCACCGCCCAGCGGCACCACCCCCTAGAAGGGTCCCCGGAAAATCCTTCTGAATCCCTTTGCCCATCCCTTATCCTGTCCGCCGCTCTTTTGCATCTCATTCCCGGGTTCAGGAGAGGCCGGCGTCACATCCCACCCTGATTCGGAGTCAGGTTCCGGCCTCCGTTCGGCAGGATAGCGATCACGGGAAACCGGGCTCTCCAGCAACTCCAACAGCCTTTCCTGAAAAGTCTCGCTGTTCTGAGTTTCCTCATCCTGGTGCTGCCGGATCATATCCGTGAGCAGGATGAGGCGTTTTTCAATGGCCGTGAGACGCTGAAGGATGGCCGCGCTTGCCGCCAGGGACTGCTTCTTGGTCCCGGCCGGCGCGTGTTCGCGGGAAGGATCAAAAAGTCCGGCCTCCTTCTTGTCGTTGACGACATCCTCGATAACCGCCTCGCCGATATTCTGAAGTTCATCGGCAAAGCCGTAAACCAGGGCTGCATCGCAAAGGATATTGATAATACGGGGGATACCTTTTGAGTATCGGGCCAGGGCCTCAAGGGCCTCCCCGGTAAACAGTTCCCGATGATCCGCCCCGGCCACCTGCAAACGATGTCGAACGTAACGGGCAACCTCGTCGGAGTCCAACCCCCGCAGGTGACTGTGGACGGTCACCCGCTGGGCAAGCTGTTCCAGTTCTTTTTTCTTTAATTTGGCCCGCAGTTCGGGCTGTCCCGCCAGTACGATCTGAATGAGATGCTGTTTTTCCGCCTCCAGATTGGAAAGCATCCGGATCTCTTCAAGGGTCCGGATCGACAGGTTCTGTGCCTCGTCAATGATCAGAACGACCCGTTTATTTTCTGCAAAGCGTTCTACAAGAAAACGTTGAAACCGGTCCAGCATCCCGCCCTTGTTCATGCCCTTCACCTTCAGCTCAAACTCTTCGCAAATCATCCGGATGAACTGTCCGGTCGGCACAGAGGTGTTATTGATAATGCCCACATGGATATCCTGGGGGATCCTGTTCAGGAGGAAATTGATCAGGGTCGTCTTGCCCGCCCCTATCTCGCCCGTGATGACAACAAAGCCTTTGTTCTCGGCCAGGGCGTACTCCAGATGAGTGAATGCATTCTCATGGGCGGGACTCATGTAGATGTAATCGGGGTCCGGGGTGAGATTGAAGGGCTTTTCTTTCAGACCATAAAAGGCTTCATACATCGTGAAACAATCCAGTTTTGAATGTTGAATCTGCAATCTTCAATTCATCATTGAGAATTCACCATTCAACATTAATGACTTATCCCCTCGCCTTGTTTAGCACGGTACCGATCAGGGGTCTATCCTTGAGGAGTTCCGCGGCCCGTTCCACATCCTTTGCCGGGGTCTTTTCCGCCTCCGCCACCAGCAAAATGCCGTCCACAAAGCGGGAAAGCACGAGGGGATCTGCGCAGGCGAGAAGCGGAGGGCTGTCAAAAATAACGAACCGGTCGGGATACCGCTCCCGCATCTCCTTGATCAGGGCCTCCATCCTGGGTGATCCCAAGAGTTCTCCTGAATTGGCAAGTTGCTCTCCGGCCGGCAGGAAGACCATTTTTTCGATGCCGGGATTGATAAGAAGGTCAGGGATCTCCGCACGACGTAAAAGATAATCGGTCAGGCCTCTTTCGGGCTCTAATCCAAGGAAACGATGCACCGAGGGTCTTCTCAAATCCGCATCCACCAGCAGCACCGTCTGATCCAGTTTGTGGGACATGCTGACCGCCAGGTTGAGGGCCGTCAGGGTCTTGCCTTCCCCATGGTTCGCACTGGTCACGAGCAAACTGTTGCCGCCGATCTGCTCCATCTGATTCAGGACCTGGGTGTGGAGGATCTTGATCTGATCGGTCATGGCTTCATCATGGAAAAGGGAGACGATCTTGTTTTTCCTTAAAATACGTTCTTCCACCTTCATGATCCTCGTCCGGCAGTAAGCCGGATTGATTTCCTCACAGACCGGTTCAGGAGGCCGCCACAGAGTCTCAGGCTCCTCCGCGGCCGGTTCAGTGATTTCCGTTTCCTGCAGGGGGGGGAGGTCGTCGTGCGCTCTTGCCTCCTTCGCCTTTTCCATGGCCTTTTTCAATTTGCTCATCGCTTATACCGTAATGGTTCGATTGGTCGATGGGTTGATTCGTGTCCATCCGGAAATAAAACCCGGGCACGGGCGGGTTTTCAATGCCCTCATGACCCGATAAACCCCGAGATGCCTATTTTAATCAGTTTGCGCTGGATCTTGATCCAGAGAATCTCCAGGGGCATGACGTATTGATCGAACAGGTAGAGGCCCAGGGCGATGATCGCCAGAATGATCAGGACCCATACGACCCTCTTGAGGCGTCTTGCGCGCCGCTCCTCTGCGCTTTCCATGAGGTTGATGACGGAGAACACCGGTACCTTTGTAATATCGGCCAGATGCCCCTCCGACTTTACAGAGGGGTCCACGGCCTCCCGGAGTGCCGCCATACCCACACCGGCCCCCAGAGCCAGGACAAAGGCGATGAGGACGATGGCGATCCGGTTGGGTTTGTATGGTTTTTCCGGAAGCTGGGCCGGATCGATGATGGTAAAACGCTCGCCCCGCTGGGATTCCTCCATGCCCTGGGCCACCTTAGCCTCCATGAGCTTGTTCATGAGCTCATTATACTTGATCCTGGCACTCTCATGATCCCGCAGAAGCCGGTTGTACTCCCTCTCGACCGAGGGCGCCGCATCGATCTTACTCTGAGATTTCGCAATCCGCGACTTGACTCGCCGCTCTTCTTTTTCAAGGCGCCCGATTTCCAGTTCCGTGGAGGCGATCTGGGTCTTCAGGTTGATGTAGGCCGGATTGTCGGGCTTTTCCTCGATCAGGGTTTTCCGGACTTCAGTCGTTTTTAATTGGGCCACCTCGTCCGAAAGGGCCTTGACTTCTTTACCGAGTTTGACGACATCCGGGTGTTTGGGGCCCAGTTTCGTCTTCAAAGTGGTCAAACGGGTCGTCAGTTCGTCGAGTCTTTTGATTTTTTCGAGGGAATTGTCCCCTTCCGATCCGACCTCGGCCTCCAGTTCATCGATTTCCTTCTGGAGTTTTTTGACGTCCGGGTGTTTTTCCGACAGACTGCTCTTCAGGGAGACAAGCTGAAGCCGCAAATATTTGAGGCGTTCGGACGGATTCATCACCGTCTTCCCTTCCTCCGTCATGATGGGCCTCAGGGGATCCACATTCGTAAGCTGTCCCTCGAGCAGGATCTTCCTTTCCATGAGGGCGTTGATCTGCGACTGGATTTGGCCCAGATTACTCTCGAGTCTTCCGATGGCCTGTAAATTCACGTTGCCTTGTTCCGGCAGCTCCCCGATGTGGGCCTTCTTGAATTCACTGATCTGGTCCTGGTATCCGTCGATCTGCTTCCGGATTTCGGCCAGTTCCTGCTCGAAAAAAGTCGTGGTCGTGGAGGCCCTCTGCTCCCGGGACTTCAGATTCATTTCCAGATAAAGCGAGGCCAGGACATTGGCCACCTTCTGGACCGTGGAGGGGTTTTTCCCCTCATAGGACAGGGAAAAAGCGATGGTGGCCGAGGTGGGTCGCCCGGTCCTCCGGTCGATGACATCGGCGCTGATGGTCTCGAGATGGATGTCCTCCCTCATCTTCTCGATAATCTCCGCGGTGGTATAGCGCTCCGTCAGCGCCCGATAAAGGCCGAACCGGTTGATGATCTCCATCAGCCTGGACCGGCTCATGATCTGTTGGTTGATCACCTGCAGTCGCTCTTCCACAAACCCGGTGATGGTCGTCTGAACGTATTCCGTGGGAATCAACTGGTTTTCGATCAGGATCGTTGAACGGGAGAGATAGATCGAGGGGAGCACGAGAGAGAGAACCGCACCCAGGATGAAAATGATGAGAAAGGAGACGACAAACCCCTTCCTTCTTCGCCGCATGATGCCTTTCAGATGAACAATGTCCTTTGCTTCATCCATAAAAGAGCGTCCTTTTTCCTTCTGTAATTTATGCTCACGTAAGTGGGGGCTGATGTTCCAAGGTTCGTTGAAACTCGAAACACCGCTTTTCCTTCAAAAGCCGGAAGACCCTACACTAATTATTCGATCAAAACACGGCTAACCTTGAGATATTTTTTAGATAAATGAAAAGTTTAGGCCTTTTAATATGCATTCAGCTATGGACGGATCATGACAATCTCTTTTCATGACCCAGGACCTCTCCATCATTACAAGAGGCTAAATGAATAAAAAAAATGAAAAACCGGTGTCTTTGGGTCATCCGTCCATCCGAACCTGCCGGATCATCACGGCGCACCTACCATTTTTTGGGAAACCGGCACAAAAGATGGAGCCATACCCTGTTTCGATCATACCCCTGATTTTCGGAGACGGTTTTATCCTTGTGGTATGAATAGTTGTATGCCACGCTCAGGGAATAGGTCTCCGTCAACTTGTAATTGAGTGATGTGCCGAGGTCCAGATGACGGCTGTCCTCCTGGCTGAATTCCCCCTCCGACTTGGAAAGATAGGCGCCGGCCGTAAATCCCAGAGACAGACGGCTGGTGATATTTTTTTTTCCGTCAAAGTAGAACTTGTACCGGTTGATCGGATCGCCCTGGGAAGAATAGGTCAAATCTTGATTGTACCCGATGGTGCCGCTATAATCTTCTCCGGTTTTCTTGAGGGAGATATCCGCCAGCCCGCCCCAGCCGCTGTCGGACGCCTCGACCCGCTGAAATACCGTGCGATAGGGATAGCCGGGTAGAAGCGAAGAATCAAAGACCAGGCCCTGTTTAACGCTAAAATAGTCCGTGCTGGTGTAGCGAGCGCCCAAAAAACAACTCAGTTGCAGGGTCTCGGTGAAGGGATGGGCCCAGCCGAGATAGAGGCTGTAGTTGTCCACCTGGCTCGCATCGGAATCGTAAGCGGCGTAACCGGTCTTCACCGTAACGACGTCCTTCATATTCGCCAGCACATGGTTATAGGTCAGGAAGAGGCTGTCGGTATCGTAGTCCACGTCGTTTACGCTGTCATAGTCCGTTTGGGTGTGATCGAAACTCAGCCCAATATCGTCTCTCTCCGTGAGGCTATAGACGACCCCGCCTCCCCCGTTGAACCGTTTCCTGTCCTCAGGGAAGGTCACGATCCCCGTTTCCTCGAGTTCGGATTCCAGGGTCTCATCCTTTCGATAGGAAAACCGTGCCTCCGCGGTAAGGCGTTCCGTCACATTGTAGGCCCCGTCGAAACCGAAATCGTAGTATTCGGTGTTTCTCCTGGTCTCGTCAAGGTATCGGATCACGGTGACCGCCCCGCTTCCCCGCAGGGAAAGCAAATCGGTTTTGTAATCGACATCCAGGGCGGGACGAATGCGGGTCAGGAAGTCATCCTCCTCATAGACCCGGGAGAAGTCGATATTGTCATTGTATTCTCCCGTGATTCCGACGGAGGGCTGCAACGAGACCTCCGCTGCCGGGGCCGAGGGGGCAAAAAGAATCGTAAAAACGAGCAGACAAAAGCTCATGCAGACGGACAATACGATTTTTTTCAGATGCGGCAGAAACATGATCTCTCCATAGTTGTGGGTGGGTGAAAATGTTTTTAAGTCGCCGAGAGATTACGCCTCAAAATATTCCTTGTGCCTTAGACCGTAATATTAGGTCCTGCCCCTCCTCAGGGCACAACCACCACGTCGCCTCGTTCGAGCAGAATATTCTGCTCCAGACCTTCTCCTTTTTTCACCTCATTGTAGTCAAAGCGCAGCGCAACGGTTTTTCCCTCCTTCAGCCTCAAAACGAGGATCTTGCCCGGGACGGCATAGGGATTCAGTCCGCCGGCCATGGCCAGGACCTGCATCACATTGGTGTCCATATTGATGGGAAACTGGCCGGGCTTGTTCACCTTGCCGATGACATAGGCGGTGAGGCTGCTGGCCCTCAAAAGCATCACCGTGACCGTGGCGTCGGGGACATATTCCCCAAGCTTTTTCATCACGTTGTCCCTCAACTCCGGAACAGTGAGTCGCGTCACATCGATTTCACCTATCAACGGATAAGAAATGATGCCGTCCGGCGGCACAAGGATCTCTTTATTCAGGCTTTCGTCTTTCCAGACGGAGATCTCGAGGGCGTCCCCGGGACCGATCTGATAGGTATTTTCCCGTATGCCCGACGCCTCTGAAGGGGCGTCTGAAGCTTCCCTGCCTTCCACACGGGCTGACGGGGTTGCAAGGGAGAACGTCAGAACGATAAGACACAGGACGGATAATGCGAGCTTATTTTTCATGGCGAATCCTAAGGAAGAGATGTCATCTTGCCCCTCTTCTGTAAAAAGAAGGGGATTTTAATTGAATTTTTCAGACTTTCACTCAAACGTTTTTTTTTACTATCTTTGGTGAGGGAAGTAAAGCCCTTAATTTATAATGATAACCTGTGGTTTCGGTTAGTATTCTATTTTAATCAGCGGGGCTCTTATGCTTTTTATAAAAACCTTTGAACCCGGAGCCTCTCCCGTTCCCTTCATATCCCCCCTGATTCCGGCAACGATTTGCGCAAGGGTAATAATCTCTTGACTTGCCCCGGGGGCTCCATTAAAAATGACACTAATAGAGTATCAGGTGCCCTTCGGGGCTTAATAGGGAACCTCGTTTAAATCGGGGACGGGCCCGCCGCTGTAACCCCTCCTTTTTTCTTTGAAAAAGGGAACCTTTTTGGCACAGTCAGACCACTGTTTCTCTGGATCGGAATGGGAAGGTCGCTAAAAGGGCGGGGGAGTCAGAAGACCTGCCTGGACTTTAAGAATTTGCCTTCGCGGACAGGGGATTTTCTGAAGGATCTTGAGGATAAAAAGGGACATCCCCGGATCGATGCAATAATCGGTCCGGGGATTTTTTTGGATCATTCGGAGATTGATGAAGGCGGAAGCATGGTCTTTTACCGGCTTATCATGGGGGTCACTGAAGTTTATGGAGATTGCGAAACCCATAAAAAAAGGAGGATGGTCATGAAAACGTGGAAAATTTTTTGCCTGTTTGCGGCCATCATCGGTCTGCCAGAATTTGCCCAAGCCGCGGAGGACCCAAATGAGGCCGAACCCTCGGTCACATTGGAAGAGGTCGTTGTGACCGGGACAAGGACGGAACAGCGGGTGGAAAGAATTCCCGCCAACATCACCGTAATCGATGAGGCAAAGATCAAGAATTCGAACGCCAAAAGCATCCCCGATCTTCTTCGCTCCGAAGAGGGGATCGTGGTGAGAGATCTCCTGGGAACGGGGAAAACGGCCCAGGTGGACCTGCGTGGATTCGGAGAAACAGCGCCTTTCAATACCCTGGTCTTGGTAGATGGGCGCCGCGTAAATGAGATTGACCTCAGCGGAGTGGACTGGACACAGATTTCCTTGGATCAGGTGGAACGCATCGAAATTGTGCGAGGCACCGGAACCGTGCTCTACGGAGATAATGCCGTAGGCGGGGTGATCAATATCATCTCCAAGACCCCGAGCGAGGGATTGACATTTACCGCCGGAAGCACCCTCGGCAGTTACAGCCGCAACCAAAAGAAGGTCTCTCTGCGCGCGGGAAAAGACAACGTGGCCGCATCGATTTCCGCCAGTTACGACTCCACGGACGGGTACAGGGAGAACAATAACTTCCGTGCCAAGGACATTGGAGGGAAAATCGTCTATGATGCTCTTGAACATCTTTCCCTGAATCTTAGCGGGACCTATCACTCGGATGAGTATGGGCTTCCCGGGGACCTTACGGAAGCGGATTTGGAAATCGACCGACGGGGGACCAATGAACCCCTCAACGAAGCCCAGACCCGGGACAAATACCTTCAGCTCGGGACAGATGTGGATCTCGGAGCCTGCGGTGCTGTTGAAGCCGATATTTCCTACAGGGGGCGAGACATCGGGCAAAAATTCGTCAACTCCTCTTACATTTCATATGCCGAAACAAAGACCTGGGGATTCACGCCGCGATACATCTGGGATGGAGAGATCTTCGAGCGCGGAAACACGCTCATCGCGGGCGTTGATCTTTACTGGTCTGAGCAGGACGTGCAATCATTTTTCGGGGCGCCTCCGGCCCCATCCGGCCTCGCCAGTGTGGAAAAGGACTCCTATGGCCTCTATTTCAACAATGATTATTCTATACTGAAGGATCTGATCCTGTCCATCGGGGCGCGGCACGAACATGTGAAATACGATTTGAAAAAAGAAGACCTCACCGGTTTTTTTGGACCGCTTTCGGATTCGGTGACCGAAAGGGAGAAGGCCTACAGTGGAGGACTCTCTTATCTCTACAAGGACAAATCTTCCCTCTTCCTCCGCGCCAACCGGAGCCTGCGCTTTCCCCTCACGGATGAATTGATCGAGTTCGATCAGCTCACCGGTCAACCCCGGGTGAATTCAGATCTGAAACCCCAGGAAGGCAAACACTATGAAGTGGGCATACGACATTTTTTCACCCCTGATTTCATGGCGAGCCTGACCCTCTTTCGAGCCAAGATCAAGGATGAGATCTTTTTGAATCCGACCCCGGCCCCCTATTTCGGCACCAATTCAAACCATCCCAAAACCCTTCACCAAGGGGTTGAAGTGGGCGCCAGGGCCGACCTTTTCAGGAACCTGACCCTTTCCGGCAGCTACACCTATGAAAAGGCGACCTTTAAAACCGATCCCTTTGAAGGAAATGACATCCCGGCGGTACCCAGGCACAAGGCCAACTTTGGGTTGAGGATCCACGACGTGGTACCCGGTCTCGTCTTCTCCGCCGATTACAATTATGTGGGATCGAGCTTTCTCATCAGCGATCAGGCCAACCAATTGAAAAAACTTGACGATTACTATACCCTCAACACCAGGCTTTCCTATGAGTGGAAAAGCCTTAGAGCCTTCGTGGGGGTAAGCAATCTCACGGATGAAAAGTACGCTGAATATGGGGTCGCCGGTGCAGGCGGAACGACGCGGAACTTCTATCCCGCCCCTGAAAGGAACTGGGAGGCAGGGATTGAAATAACCTTCTGAGCGGGAGCGGGACAGGCCGATGCTCTTTGAAAATCATGTCCATGGACCTCACCCGATCAATCTCTAAGTACGGTGGTACTCACAAAAGTGTTTTTAAGGCGCCATTTGTTTTTTATTTTATTGAGCATGATCCTTTTGGGTGTGACCTCGCCCTTGTTCTGTGCCACCTTCCGTGACGCTCTCGACCGCGAAATCACCCTGGACAGGCCGCCGGAAAGGATTGTTTCTCTGGCTCCGAGCCTGACGGAGGTCCTCTTTTTTCTCGGCCTGGGCGACAGGGTCGCGGGCGTGACACGGTTCAGTTCCTACCCCCCGGAAGCCGCCCGGAAACCCAAGGTCGGGAGCTATATCAACCTGAACATTGAAAAGATCATCAGCCTGAATCCGGATCTTGTAATCGGCACGGTGGACGGCAATGCGTCCAGCACGGTCGGCATGCTCGAAGAGGCCGGCCTTAGGGTGTTTATCGTCGATCCAAGAAATGTGGGGCAGGTGATCGAAACGGTCCACAAACTGGGTCGCATCTGTGGAGTGAATGAAAAGGCGGAGACCCTGTCCCGGATGTTGCAGACCCGGGTCGATCACATCCTGGAGAAAACCGGGATGAGGGAAAAGCCCCTTGTCTTTCTTCAGATCAATCTCAGGCCGATCATCACCGTGAACAGGCATACCTATCATCACGACCTGATTCGACTCGCAGGCGGAGTCAATATGACCCGAAATGAATTTCTGAACTACCCCAGGATCGGCCTGGAGGAAGTCATCCGCCGAAAACCGGAAGTCATTCTCATCTCCTCCATGGAGCGGGGGGGCACGTTTGAAAAGGCTCGAACCGAATGGATGAAATGGACTTCCATTCCCGCGGTACGGCAGAATCGGGTCCATCTCATTGATTCGGACCTGATTGACAGGCCGTCCCCGCGCATCGTGACCGGGTTGGAGGATATGGCGCGATTGATCCACCCCGAGGCCGGATGGGATTAATCCTGAAAGGACCTATCTCCCGCAGAGACGCAGGGACGCGGAGAAAGATAATTAAAGACAATGTTGAATTCTTAATTTTAAATGTTGAATTTTTGATTTTGAATTCCGATCTTTCTCCCGCCGGGGTGGAGGCCGTGGGCTCTGTGAGAGACCATCTTTTCATTTTCTTGGTCTTTCTCTGCGCCTCAGCGCCTCTGCGGGAGAAAAAAAGTTCTTCTCTCTGTGAGCTCTGTGGCTCTAGTGAACGCAGTGAACGGGTGTGAGAAAAGAAAAAAACCTATCTCCCACAGTGAAGCAGGGACGCGGAGGGTTTAAACAAAAAAAAGATACGGGTTTATGTTTTCTAACCCTTCGTGCCCTTCATGTTCTTCGTGGTGTGATTATCTTTGTTTTTTATTTTTCTTTCAAAAACGAAACGGATACCAAAATTTCAATGGTGATGCATCCCCTATCAAAGGCCAATAAAAGACCCCTGAACCCGGCCAGGGTGGCAACCCTATCCCTCGGCATGGGCCTTTGCCTTCTCTTGGTCATGGCCCTTTCCCTCGTGATCGGCACGGCCGAAATCTCCCTGAGCCATATAACGGCCCTTGTCTTCGGGAACCTTGACGCAAGCGATCCCACACGGATGATCATCCTCAAGATCCGGCTACCCAGGATTCTTCTCGCCGGACTTGTGGGGTTTTCCCTGTCCCTGGGCGGGGTGGTCTTTCAGGCCATCCTGCGCAACCCCCTGGCCGATCCCTTTATCCTGGGCATCTCCAGCGGCTCCGCCTTTGGCGCCGTGCTGGGCATTCTGGCGGGATTCAGCTTCAGCCTGGGCGTTCCGACGGTGGCCTTTTGCGGGGCACTGATGACCATCTATCTGATCATGACCCTGGGAACCCGGAAGATGGGGATGGAATCCTCGACCATCCTCCTTACGGGGGTCATCATCAACGCCTTTTTCACAGCCATCATCATGTTCTTTATTTCCACGACCGCTGATAATCGCCTTCATACCATGCTTTTCTGGCTTTACGGGGACCTCTCTCAAAGCCGTTACGGTCCCTTGGTTTTCCTGACGCCGGTCCTTTTGCTGGGTTCCCTTTTGATCTACGGGTTCGCCAGGCATCTGAATCTAATTACGGCCGGTGAGGAAACGGCCCTACAGCTCGGCGTGGAAGTGGAAAAGACAAAGAAGGTCTGCCTGCTGGTGGTCTCCCTGATGATGGGCCTGGTGGTTTCCTTTTCCGGACTGATAGGCTTTGTGGGTCTCATCGTCCCCCATCTGGCCAGAATGGCCTTTGGGTCCGATCACCGTCTCCTGATTCCGGTGGCTGCCCTGGGTGGGGCCTCTTTTCTGATTGTCGCCGACACCCTGGCCAGGATACTTATCTCCCCCAGCGAACTGCCGGTGGGTGTGGTCACCGCATTTCTGGGGGCTCCGTTCTTCATCTATCTTCTCAAGACCAGGGGGAGTCGATGGAACCGCTCATGACCTTGGAAAATATCGGTTTCAAATACGGACCCCTGTGGGCCTTACGGGGGATTCACCTGGAAATCGGCCCGGGGGAAATCCTGGGGATCCTTGGACCCAATGGATCCGGCAAGAGCACGCTTCTCAAAATCATGGACGGAATCCTGGTCCCGGAGGAGGGGGAAATCCGAATAAAAAACCGGTCGCTCAACTTTCTCGGACGATCGGGGATTGCCCGGGAAATCGCCATGGTGGCCCAGGAGAGCTATTTCAGATTTTCCTTTTCGGCCCTGGAAGTGGTTATGATGGGCCGTTTCCCTCATCTCAAAGGCCTTCAGTTCGAGGGCAACAGGGATCTCGAAGTAGCCGCCGAGGCCATGCGGGCCACACAGGCCGACGCCCTGGCGGACCGCTCCATCCATGAACTTTCCGGGGGAGAAAAACAGAGGGTGCTCATCGCCCGGGCCCTGGCCCAGGAGCCGAAGATCATTCTTTTGGATGAACCCACTTCTTTTCTGGATCTTAAATTCAAGAGAGAGGTCTTTCGCCTGATTTCGTCTCTCAGTGAGGACAAGGGATTAGGTGTGGTCCTCGTGTCCCATGATATTGATCTGGCAGCCCAATACTGTCACCGCCTCGTCATGTTGAAGGAGGGATCGGTTTATCAAACCGGCGACCCGGAAAGCGTGGTCACCGCGGCCAATGTTGAGGCCGTCTATGGTTGCCCTGTCCTGGTGGACAGGCATCCGGTCACCGGGCGACCGAGGGTGAGCCTGACGTGAGGCAGGCCCTGACGTTGGTTAAAAACAAAAGACTCTCTCCCGCAGAGGCGCGGAGGCGCAGAGATTTTTTCTATTTTCAAAAACGACATCATCTTCTCTTTGTTCAGCGTGGAATGATTGTGAGAGAGGCATCTTTGTTTTTTTGTCTTTCTCCGCGTCTCCGCGCCTCTGCGGGAGAAGGAAAAAGATAAAGGAGATTCCATGATCGACATCTTCATCAAGGGCGGACCCGTCATGTATCCGCTCCTATTTTGCTCGATTCTTTCCCTGACCGTGATCATTGAGCGAGCCTTTTTTTGGATTCGGGAAGATATGCGTCATAACCAGAACCTCGTGGACGATGTCCTGGAACTGTGCCGCAAAGGGAATTGGGACACCGTCCGGGAAAAGGTGAAAGGGTCCAAGGATTATATTATCAGGATCCTTGTCAGCGGCATTCTCCATCGGGAGTTTTCAATGACCAAGGCCATGGAGACGGCTGCCGCCGATGAAATCAAAGAGATGCGCCACTTTCTCGGGGTGCTGGATACTATGATCACGGTGGCCCCTCTTCTGGGTATCTTCGGGACGGTGATCGGCATCATCTCATCCTTTGAACTGCTGGGAACCGCCGGGATCGAGCATCCACAAGCCGTAACCGCCGGCATCGCTCAGGCCCTCATCACCACGGCCTCGGGGCTGGGCATCGCCATACTGTCCGTTTTCCCTTATAATTATTTCAATGCCCGGGCGGAAAGTGCGGCTCAGGCAATCGAGAAGTATGCCACGAGCCTTGAAATCGTCTATGAAAAACTCATATCACCCCCCGAAGCCCTGGAGGGAGAATCGCCATGAAAGTCCATTTGCCGGGACCCAGACGGGCGCGAATCGAGATGCTGCCCTTGATCGATATCGTCTTTCTCCTCCTGGTCTTTTTTATCTATGCGATGCTCTCCATGGCCGTTCACCGGGGCTTGCCCGTGGTGCTCCCCGAATCTGCGACGGCCAAAATCGACAAGGACCTGATTATCTCCGTGACGGTCATGAAGGACGGCACCATCTACCTGGACAAGGAGAGCATAACCTTTGCCGATCTGGGGCCTATCCTGAGGCAAAGGGCCCAGGGAACCGGCGAAAAGGGCGTCCTTCTCTTTGCCGATCGAGACCTCTCCTATCAAAAGCTGTTTGCCGTTCTCGATACCATCAGGCAGGCGGGCCTCACCCGTATCTCACTCCAGGCGGAGGTGAAGCAGTCGCCGTGAAAAGCTTTATCCCGGCCGCCATACTCGCCCTTTTGCTTCACGGTCTGTTCCTGGTCGTGCCCCCGGAATGGAGGCCCGGGAGGTCGAAGCCATTGCGGCGACCCCAACCCGTCACCATGACCCTCTCTTATCATGTCCCCGCTAAACCTGCGGCTCCGCCGGCAAAAATACCACCGGCTCCCCGAAAGGCTCCCGCCCCGGCTCCCCCAAGGCAATTGAAGAAAGAGACAAAACCACCGACCCCAAAGACCAGGCCGAAAATCCGAAAATTCGAGAAGAAAAAAGTGCAACCCCTACCGGCACCCCAAAAGCCTCTCCCTCCATTGCCTCCTCCGAGGCCGGCCGCGGCCCCTGAAAAAGAGGCACCGAGGAAAACCAAGGCCATTACCGACAAGCCATTTCCCAAGGGCGTCGATGTATTTTCCCCCAGGACGACACCTCGGGGGCAGGGCTTACAGATCAGGCATAAAAAGGCCACTGATCCGGCACCTCCACCCCTGGTGGATGCCATACCCGTTTACAGGAAAAACCCGGCCCCCCGATACCCCCGGATGGCAAAACGCCGTGGCTACGAGGGCACCGTTCTTCTCGAAGTCCTTGTCGACCGTGAAGGGAAAGTGAAGGAACTGCGCATTTTTCATTCCAGCGGATACCCTGTCCTGGACAAGGCCGCGCTTTCATCAGTGAAGAAATGGATATTTGAAAGTGGTAAACGCGGGGATAAAAGCATCGAGATGTGGGTCAAAATTCCGGTACGCTTTCGACTGAAGTGACGGGGCCATGTTGAGCCCATTCGATATTTTTTGACAGGATAACCGGGATCGACAGGTTTATTTGAGTTTACGCTTGGCTTTCGGTTTTCACGCTTACACCCGCCCTTTCGCACAGAAGGTCCACCACCCTATGAACCGCATCGAAAGGAGGGTACTGCCCCAAAAGACACCCCGAGATTTCCGCAACGATCTCTTTTTTCGGGTAATTCATGCGAAACAATCGCTTATACTCTTCCACGGCCTCTCCATACAACCCAATTTCCTTGAACGCCTCGGCCTTGTCCAAGATGCCCTGAATACCTCCATGGCTGTTGACCGCCTGCTTAATCGTGTTGATGTCTTCATGTGAGATCTGCTCGCCATCCTTCAGGTCCTGAGCTGAGATCTCCTTTCTTAACAACAAAATCTTTTCCTTGACCTTTTCCCGTGTTTTCGGATCCAGTCCTCTGTTGCTCACCAGAATATGCTGGTAGGTGTTGAGCGCCTCCTCAGGAAGGCCCATGGATTGGTACACCTCTGCCTCTTTGATTTTGGCGGGGACATTCATTTTTCGTCCGCTACTTCCCTTTCTTGAAAAAGGACTTCAACCCCTTCTGTTTCGCAACGACCCCCTTATTGAGCGAAGGCAGGACCATGTCACAGTTCATTCTTACCATAGCAACGGGTGTCGTGAGCCCCATGACGATCAGGAGATAACCCGGATCCGTCTTCCGAATATAGACTCTCTTTTTCCCGAACAGCAGATCCGCTTCCCGGATACCCTCCATGGCCTGAACAAACCGCCGCCACCCATACTCGGCCGGAATCCCTTGAGGCGGGGGCGAAGGAATTTCTTCAACCAGGCGATCTCCTTCAGGGGATAACAGCATGATGCCGTGAACATTATCAATACTCAGAATGTCTTGAAATAAGGCCTTCATTGTCTCCTCTTTATGCCCTTTCTCCTAGGATTTCCATAAGCCGATCACGGGGGCATTTCCGATCTACGGTAATGACCGTCGTCTTGTCCTGTCCCGGCAGGAGCATAAAATCCTTTGCCTGATTCTTGCTGACATAGCCAACCTTTAGTTCCCCTGCATCGAACAGGGCTCCGGCCCGTGCTATTTCCACCATGATGCCGTCCCAAGAGGGATCCTGATAAACATCCGCCTGCGCCGCCCTCCCACCAAGGACCTCTTTTAAGTCGACCCTGATCTTTTCCGTGAAGGATTCGGTGCCCTGTTTCTCAACCGAAACGTCTTCGAGTGCTTCCTCCTTCGCCGTTTCCGAAACGGTCTGCTTCCTGGTATCTTCCTGTTCGTCCTTCAGTCTCATGGCCTCGAGCAGTATCGCCCGCAGGTCGCTTTCAATTATTTTATCTTTTACGGGACAGACGTTCTGAATGGATAGACTGACCTCTTCCCAGGAAAAAATTTCATAGGCGGCCGATTCGGCTCGCAAACCGTTGAGGCGCGCATCCAGAAGTTCTCCTTCTTTGAAAAAGAGAACACCCTGCCGGCCGGACACATTTTCGGTGAGACGGATCGTGCAGGTTCTTTCTTCCATCTCCATCAATTGAAGGAACATGCCGGAGGAAACATTGTTCAAGGTGCCCCCGTCTGCAGAATTTTCCAGAACCGACTGGATGTGACCGGCCAGGTCGTTGACCATAAAAGGCTTTTCAACATACCCGGCGGCCCCACCCTTTTGGGCCAGGTTTTCCGTTTCGGGAGTACTGTACCCGGTGATGACAATGACCGGAATGTCAGGATAATGTCGATTCATTTCCGTCATGAGAGAAAGGCCGTCCATTCGGGGCATCTTGAGATCAGCCACCACCAGGGAAACGGCATTTTCCTTCAATTTTTCCAGGGCGACGAGGCCGTCTCCGGCCATCAGTACGGACAGGGTCTCGTCGTATTTCTCGAGTCCGTCTTTCAAGGAAAGCAGCATTTCCTGGTCATCGTCAACGACCATCACATTTTTTCTCATGACACCCCCCTATTTTTTTCAGGAAGCCTTGTCAATATCCACAATTTTCACGCCGGCGACGTAGTCCATGGCTTCATACTTACGAATGCGTCCTATTTTTTTCGCAATATTATTTAACCGGCCGATCTGTTCTCGTATCCTCATCATTTTCGGGTAATCTTCGTGGTCGGTTTCCAGGTGTGACAAGACATCCTGCACAGTGTTTCCGATAATCGTCAGGGGTTGATTCAACCTATGGGCAACTCCTCCCGCCATCTCTACCACCCCCGAGAATTTCTCCTCGTTCAGCCGCTTCTTCTGTTTTTTGATTCTCCGGGTCACGTCCCGAGCGATGATCTGAATAGGATTCAATCCCCCTTTGTTTTCAATGAGAGTAGCCAGAAATTCGAGGTGGAAATCGACCCCCTTCCTATTCATGACGCTTAGGACACCCTCTTCCCGACCTGTTTGCGTGACAATGGTCAGCAATATGGAAAACAGTTCCTTATAGAGGGGAACCACGAAATCGAATATCGACCTTCCGATAAGTTCATCTCTTCGAAATTCCAGGAGTTCCGCTCCGGCCCGATTGATATTGAGGATTTCCCCTTTTTCTCCAAGGAGAAGGATGGAGTCGGTAATGGCATTGACCATCGTTTTGGCACCGGCGTCTTCCTCTCCGCCCGGGCCCGCTCTGATGATCTCCCTCAAGACCCCATCCAGACCGGTCAGTCGACCCTCGGCATCGTAGAAGCCTCTGGCCGTCACATCGCAGCATACGGGTCTTCCATCCTTTCTCATCAGAAAAATCCGGTGGCCCTCGACACGGCCCGTCTTGGCGACGGCCTCAAAAAGCGCGACCCTGTCCTCACTGTCACTGTATAATTCAAAGACCGGGCAATGCTCCAATTCGGAAAAGGTCGCGAGGCCGAGCATGCCGGCCAGGGCGCGGTTGCCGAATACTAACCGCCCATCGAGCGTCGTTCTGAAAACGGCGACGGGAAGACCCTGGATAAATTCGGCACAAAAACTCTCCGACATATCAAAACCCCCTCGGGGTGCACTCTCTTCCGTATCTTCATTTTAAAAAGGTCGAGCAATTACGTTTTTAGGCGTTGACACCCTTTACCGTAAGGCCCTTTCCGTGATCCCGGAGCACATTGGCCGTCTCCTTCCTGATATCGGAAAGCATCTCCAGGTCTTCCGCCAGTTCCACCACGGCGGCCACCACCCCTTCCGTGAGATCCTTGTCACCGGCCTCTCCAAAAAAGGAAATTTTCCTGTCCGCGTATTCGAACTCACCCGCGAAGGGATCCAGAAATGCGAAACGGTCCGCCATTTCGACAAACTTCTTTCTGAGCAGGATGCTAAATTTTGATCCGTTCTTTCCACCGTTGTCAACCATCCCCTCGAACCGGGCCAGCAAGGTCTCCAGAGATTGAAGAACGGTGCTCTCCGGGGCCTCTTTCGGGGCAGGTTTTGCCAAAGGTTTCTTGTCTTTCTTTCTCACGGAGATCTTGCTGACATGAAAAATACCGCCGACCTCTTTTGTCTTCTTTACCAGGCGTTCACGGTTCTTCTCCGATCCGTCGACATCCCCATTTTCCCAGGTGTAGGACCCGCCGATAAACAGTCCACTGTGGAAGAACAGGACCGCTCCGTCCTTACCGTCATCAATGGAAACCTCGATAAACCCTGTCAATTTTTCGGCACTCATCTTATTGATGAGTCCATCAAGGTCCGTGAATTCCGTGGAAAGATCCTTATAGATTTTTTTTGCGGCGGGAATACTTGCCCAGAAATAGATCTTCTCCGGATCAATCTCATAGACACCGATAACACAATTGTTCTCAGCGGCCGCCGTCATCATGCGGTCAACGGCCTCTTTCCCGGTCGTCTCCCCTTCTTTGTCCATCAGGACCCCGTCCAGGAGAGCATCTTTATCAAAGAAAATAGCTCCTTCCACCGAGGAAGACTGAAGGTGGAAGCCCCCCGAGCTCAACTCTCCCTGGTAGTGCTCGAACAACCGCTCCATATTCACATAGTAACTGTTCAGATTCTCAATGACGGGTTTCTCTTTTGGAATAATAACCATATCTCATTTCTCCACTCGCGATTCAGGTGTTGTGCGCTGGTCATCGGAAACGTGCCGGGTTCTAAGCCGTGCGACTCTGTCGCCGTCGACGCAGCCTCTCAATAGACAGCCGGATACTGTCCTGCATTCTAGATACGGCCTGGGCAAGATCACCGATTTCGTCTTTCGAATCGATGTGGATTTCAGCATCCATTTCACCCACGCTGATCCTCTCGGCAAGGTCTGTCAGCGACTTGATCTTTCCCGTCAGGCGCTGGCCGTAGAGGGCCACAATCATGCCGATCAGCAGGAGGGTTCCCCCCAGAATGCTGAAGACGATGCTCTTGGTACTTGTCGTCATCGCCTGGGCCCGGGATTCCAACTGAATCATGGGGCGCGTAAATTCATCAAGATAGGTTGTGGCGGCGATCACAAAATCCGTTCCCTTTACAGGCGTGCAGACCATGTATTTTTCCCTGAAGGCACCGTCTTTATCCTGCCACGTGTAATAGCCTTTGGATTCGCTTGCGGCTTTTCCATGACTGAAAACCTTCCAGAATCCGCCAAAGTTTTCGCCCATGGGTTTCTTCAATTTCGACATGTCGAAACCGACGAGTTTGGGATTTGTATGGACCCAGTTTCTCCAGACGCCGTCACTGTCGGGAACGGCATGAAGGGCCGTATAACCTGTCTTTCCCACCTTTTGAACGGCAATGGCCCGAAAGTCTTCATCCGCATAGAATTGTCCCCTCTTGAGGTTCCGGTTATTGTCGAGGTAGAGCCTCACTTCGGCTGCGACGGCCCTCGCCTTGTCTTTAATGATCTGTTCCGCCAGGTTGGTGACGACCCTCGTGCTTTCCCCGCTAATGAGCACGGAAAGGCTGTTCAACTGACCCAGGTACAGCACTCCGGCGGTGATAATCAGAATAATGGGAATAAAGAAGAAAAGAACAAAAATTTTGCTCCTCAATCCCATCCTTTTGCTCTTTGAGCCGGTCTTTTTCGGCGACTTCATTCTTCGGCTTTTTTGAACCTCGCCAATGTCTTCCGGGACCTCGGCTCGGGATTGCATTTCAACCATGTTTTCCTCAGGTTTTTTCTCAGGCCTGGATACCGAGATCAAATGTCCGCATGCCTGACACTTTGCTTTAACCTCCTCCCCCTTGATTTTCGAGGGGTCGAGCTGATATTTCTTCCCACACTCCTCACAAATGACTATCATGGCTTACTCCTTGATTTGAATTTTCGATTGAAAAAGCATTGTCTCTGTCTTCAATCTTCCGTTTTATTTTTCCAAACCCATGGTCTACCGGAACGGATATACGCCCGATTATCCCCGGATCGATTTACGCGAAGACCTTAGGGCTGTCGCCGCTCGAATAAATACCTTCTAGTAACCCTTCTCTTTAATTTTACCGATCATGTTCTGTTTAAACTCGATCTTTTTTTCATCCCGCTGAATCTCACGGGCGAGAAGTTCAACCAGTTCCGCCGCCCTGTGGCTCGGAACCTGTGCCAAATTGAGACCCAGATCACCGATCGCATCTTCAATGATCACTTCGGCTATGGGCCCAACGGCCAGGGCCATTTCTGCGTTCAAGGTGTCAAAGAAATCTTCGTCCAGCATCTTGACGGCTGCTTGGGCAGGCTCAATCAATTTAAGTTCAAGCAACTTTGAGACCATTTCCCTGAGATCCACCAGGCTCAATCCTGTCTTCTCGGCCACGGAAACAATCTTCTGTCGGCCGTCCATCTCCATGAGTACACTCAGCAAATGACTGTCGAAGGAAAATTCTTCCATGTCCTTCCTTACGATACGCCTGAAAACCATGCCGGAAATTTCACCTGATAAAACATTCATTGAATTTCCTCCTATCCTTTTGCACACCTCGGCGTGCGAACCACACATCCCCTCTCCAACGGCCAGTAAACCCTAACGCTGCAAAAATCGAGAGGGTAAACATCGATCAAGAGGTATCCCTTTCTTCCATTTCTCTTCATTGCCTCAACTCCGCCCGGAGTGCCCGGAATTCCGCCCTGATAAGCGCTTTGATCTCCTCCAACGCATAGACGAAGGCCTCATGCGACGGCTTGGAGCTTCTTTCGAAACCCGTGGGCCTTTCTCCCGCCTCCTCCCCGGCCGGAGGGCCTTCCGTTTGAAGTAGCATATCCGTTCTCTTCTTCTTTGGCGAAAAAATGTTTTCTTCAGGCGTTTCGTCTTTAGGGTCGATTTTTCTCTTGACCCGCGACACGGCAATCGTCTTTTTCAAATTTTTGAACCTCCTGACTTCCGTCAGAAGTATTTTTTCCTTTTCCTCCTCGGCGATGTCCGTATCGAGATTAACTCTTTCCATGCCTGAATAAACCGAGGTCAACACCTTCATCACGCTTGGATGTGCATTGGCCTTATTGACCTTTATGTATTTGGCGATCGATATGATCATTTGAAGGAACACATGGAGATTTTTGTCCCCCCGGTACGCACGTTCCATTTTCGAAAGAAGATCGATGAAATGCGTCATTCCCTCATCCGTGATTTCCCAGTCTATCGACAGAAGAATCGACTTTATTTCCTCAAAATAGCTGGCTTTTGATTCGTCCTCTATCTTTGTGAAATCGAGGGGCCCTTCGTCTTCATTGAAGAAACAGTCCAAGCGACTTTCGAGTTCTTCCGTGACGCTGGTCTCTAAACGTTCAGCCATTGTCTATCTCCTATTTCAGCTCCTTTTGCAGGGAGGTCATAGTCAGCATAATGATCTTTTTAAGCGTCTCCGCCACATTGGGACCCTCGACGGCACTGGCGTCAAAGGAGGGAACTTTCAATCGGGCATTCAGGTCCTTTTCAAGTCTGTCCCTGGACAAAAGAGGGATATCCTGATTTTTGAGGTCCCTTTTATTGTATTGCAAGACAAGGGGGATCTTGAAAATGCTTTTCTTGTAAGAAGTAAGGTTCTCCTGGAGGTTCTTCAGAGAAAGAACGTTTTCCTTTCTTCTTACCGCCATGGAATCCGCCACAAAAACGACGCCGTCCACACCTCTCAGGACCAATTTACGTGTAGCATTGTATTTGACCTGGCCGGGCACTGTATAGAGCTGAATTTTCACGTCATAACCCTTGATTTTCCCAATATCAAAGGGAAGAAAATCAAAGAACAATGTACGATCCCCATGGGTTTTTATCGTTACCATCTCCGCTTTAATGCGATGATTGAATTTGCTGTAAATGTATTCGAGGTTGGTGGTCTTCCCACCTCTTCCGGGACCGTAATAAACGATCTTCGCCTGAACCTCTTTTTTCTTCAGATTGATAAAGGCCATGAAAAGATTCCCCGTCTATAGATCTCTCCTGCAATCATTGTGCATGTCGATATCATATCCCTTACCGGACCTTTCACGGGGGGTATGACGCCCCAAGAATTGTCGCGATCTTTTCAGTCGCTTCCGCCACCTTCAGTCTCAGGAAACCTAAGGATATCTCCTTCCCGAAAATCGTTATCAGCAAAAAATCCGCCATAATTTTACTGAAATGAATATTTTCTTTCTCCCCTTTATGAAAAAGCAGAGAAAACTCATCCTCTCCGATGATTTTGGCCATGGAACTCACCGCCCCGAAATTGCCTGCTGCCAGGGCGGCCAGAGAATAGATATCATGTTCCATGTGACCGTTATCCACATTCGCAATAATATTCCCGGCCATATCGATCAGCGAGACGCAATGAACTCCGAGATCCGAAAAATCCCCCTGAAGAACTTCTTCCAACTGGTCAAGCTGTTCCTGGTTAAGGGTATATGTCAATGCTCTACCTCCCGGAAAACCGGCGTTGAATTTTGCGATTTAACCCTTTATGACGCCCCCCAAAAATTCCCGCCCGTGGCGAAAAAGATCCCGGTGGTCATCATTGTCTGTGCCATGTCAGTTTATATCCAATCTCACCCTTGCCTGAATCCCGCCGCCCTTACCCGTTTCGACGTCCAGGCGGCCGCCCATTTCCGCCAACAGCCTTCGAGCGACCGGCAAACCCATGCCTCTTTTTCCCGGCTTTGTGGTATAGAGTGGAATGAAGACCCTGCGCATGTCCTCTTCACCTATCCCCGGCCCGTAATCCCGTACCACGATAACAAGCGTTGTCTCATGGCGTGAGACAGTCAATGCCACTTCGGGATCAGGGGTGTCCATCACGGCCTCAACGGCGTTATCCAGAAGATGGTTCAGGGCTTGTTCCAGGGCCGGGCTATACCCACGGACCATACAGTTCCCGATATCCTGTGTGCAAATCAGGTTAATATTCCGATCCTTCAAACCGGCCTCGGCGATTTTTTTAAAATGCTCCCAAAAGGAGATAAAATCGATTTCCTCAAGGGGGCTTACAGGGGGAACGGCATAGGACTTCATCGCCTCAACCATATCCTGTTGCCGCGTCAAAAGGCTTAATCCTCGCTTCACATAGATCTTTCGTTTTTCATCATCAAATTGATCATAGTTCTCGTGCAAAACATCGAGAGTAACCTTGAGAGCGTTCACTGAATTACCCAACTCATGGCGTATCGTGGACAAAATCTCTTCCTGGTACCGGATGAAATCGATATCGCCTGTTTCCCATTCCAAAATGAACCATCCCCCCTTTCACCTCGAGGATTTTTCCGAAGACGTCTATGAAAAGAACGCGATTACAAATGAATCGCATACATGTATCAATAGACAATATATTTACATTAATGGAGTAAGTGGTAAGTTAAGCAAAACAGATGCCATTTTGGATCGCGACACTATTTTTTCTTTAACTATCTAATAATAATAAGATTATTCAAAGTGGAAGAAGGGGAGGCAAAAGAAGGTAGACAAATTTGGATGGGTCAAAATGAACCATGTGGTGCATTTTTGACGGCCTGCGTCAGGGCGTTTTCATATTCATTTCCTTGAGCTTCCGTTTAAGGGTTGAAATGGAAATTCCCAGTGCCCTTGCCGTCCGGCTTTTGTTTCCGGAACACGCCTCCAGGGAGGAAAAGATATAGCGTCTCTGTATGGCCTCAAGCGGAAGTATCTCCCGAAACGCGTTTGGAGACGCAACCCTTTCCGGATCCCCCTGACCGCCACCGGGCATGACCAGAAGGTCGGCCGGCCGAATTTCATCTCCCCCCAGAAGAATAGAAGCCCGTTCAATGACATTCCTCAGTTCCCGAACATTGCCCGGCCAGGGGTAGGCCGTCATTTTCTTGATATCATCTTCAGGAATTTTCACGGGTCTTCCGCAAAATTTTTCCACAAAATAGTCGGCAATCTCCGGAATGTCCTCCGGGTGTTCACGAAGCGGCGGAATGCGGAGGCTAAAAACGGCCAGACGGTAATAGAGGTCCTGCCGAAACCGCTTGTTCCTGATGGCCTCTTCCAGTTCCTGATTCGTGGTTGCGATGATCCTGATGTCTATCGGGATGTTGCGGCCGCCGCCGATCCTGCGCACACTTTTGTCCTCCAGGACACTGAGAAGTTTGCTCTGGAGTTGAATCGGAATATCACCGATTTCGTCCAGGACAAGGGTTCCACCGTCCGCCAGTTCGAAGATGCCCTCACGACAGGCATCCGCTCCGGTAAAGACGCCTTTTTCGTGCCCAAAGCATTCCGCCTCCATGAGGTTTTCAGGGATGGCCGTACAATTAATGGTCAGAAAGTCTTCCCGTTGAGCTTGCAGGTCGTGAATGGCCCGAGCCACGACATTTTTGCCCACCCCTGTTTCGCCCGTAATCAACACATTGGCTTCCGTGTCTGCGGCCATCATGATCTGTTCTCTGATCCTTTTGAGCACCAGGGACGAGCCGATGAGCCGTTTTTCCTCCCTCTCCCTTTTTTTCTCATAGTCACGGACCTTGAGTTTCCCTTCCATGTGGACACTCTTGACGGCCCTGTCCATGGTGATCAGGAGTTCGTTGAGATCAAAGGGTTTTGAGAGATAATTAAAGGCTCCGGCCTCCATTGCATCGACAGCATAACGGACTGTTGCAAAGGCGGTAATAAAAATGACCTTAACGGTGGGATTGATTTCCAGAATTTTTCGACAGACCTGGATACCCTCCATATCCGGAAGGTTCTGATCCAGCAAGACCAGTGGGGGTTGATGTTTCTCAAATCTTTCCACCCCTTCGGCGCCGGTTTTTCCGGAAAGAACAAAAAAACCTTTCCCGCTCAGGAAATCGGACAATGAGTCGACAAAGGCCTCATCATCATCCACGATCAATGTGCTCAGGGGCCTGTTCATGATCAGGGCTTACCTCTCTGGACGAGACAATTGTTTTACCTGGATTCGGATCCTTTAATAAGGGAGAAATCTCTTTACAAATTCATCAATTAAAAACTTAAACCAATTTTTCCTTTTTGATGTCAAGGAAATAAGAACAGCCTTTTTGGTATATTTTAATTTCTTTTCTCAAAAATTCGGTCTAAATCCCGTCAGTTGCCGGGCTCATTCTCTTCCACATCTGCATTGTTAAAAGGTTAAACCCTCCGAGTGGACTTCATGAATAACATGGTTCAACGAAATCATAACCACAATACAAGGAAAATTTTTCGGGAAATCGAGGCATGGATTTGCAGGCCATGGGGACCTCTTTTCAAAAACGAAAAAACGTTGCCCGGGAATTCGCACAAGATCTTCTCCAAGGCGGGCGAAGCGTCTCTCCAAAAAATTCCACGCAAGTCTTTGCACGGTATTAGCTGACGAGGTTCATCGCCGCCGCCGTTGCCCCGTTTTCATCGATTTCCCCAATGGCCCCTCGTTTTTTAAAGGAGGTCCCCATGACCGAAAGACTCGGCCTTGTAATAGAACGGGCGGCCAAAGGGCCGCCCGTTTTTTGTTTGCAAGAGAGCCGTTCCCGGATGGGACCTAATGACACGTCCTCCCCACCGGCTTTTCAAGGGCCAGCTTAAGCACTTCATCCATCTGACCGACCAGATGAAAATCCAGGTCAGCCTTGAGTTTCTCCGGAATTTCCTCCAGGTCGTTCTTATTTTTCTTGGGGAGAATCACCTCCTTGATGCCGCTTCGCCGGGCCGCCAGGATCTTTTCCTTGATCCCACCGACCGGAAGCACCGATCCGCGAAGCGTCACCTCCCCGGTCATGGCCAGGAGAGGTTTGATCGGCCGACAGGTCAGAAGCGAGGCCAGGGCCGTCAGCATAGTGACTCCGGCTGAGGGGCCGTCCTTTGGAATAGCCCCGGCAGGGACATGGATATGCAGGTCGTGCTCACTGAAGAAATCTTCCGATATTCCCAGATCTACGGCCTTGGATCTCAAGTAGGTCAGTGCGGCCTGGGCTGATTCCTTCATCACATCCCCAAGTTGTCCGGTCAGGACGAGTGATTTCTGTCCCGGCATCATGGCCGCTTCTATGAAAAGGATGTCCCCTCCCGATGGGGTCCAGGCCATGCCGGTCGCCACCCCGGGCACAGATGTCCGTTCCCCGAGATCGGATGAGAACCTGGGCAGTCCGAGAAAATTTTTCACTTCGCCCCCCTTGATCACGAATCTGCCCTCCTCTCCCTCTGCAATCCTGCGGGCCACGCCTCGGCATATGGCCCCGATTTCCCTTTCAAGGTTCCTGAGACCGGCTTCCCGGGTATATCCCCGGATTATCTTTTCAATGGCCGGCTTGAGAAAAGAGATCCGGTGGGAATCCAGGCCGTGATCCTTGATTTGACGAGGAACGAGAAATTTCTTGGCAATCTGAACCTTATCCTCCTCCATATAACCGGGGAGTTCGATGACCTCCATCCTGTCCAGCAGGGGGCCGGGGATGGTGTCCAGTTGATTGGCGGTTGTGATGAACATCACCCCGGAAAGATCAAATTCAACCTCGAGATAATGATCCGAAAAACTGAAATTCTGTTCGGGATCAAGGACTTCCAGGAGAGCGCTGGAAGGGTCTCCTCGGAAATCCGTACCGATCTTGTCCACTTCATCCAGCATAAAAATAGGATTGTTGGTGCCCGCCTTTTTCAGGCCTTGAATGATCCTTCCGGGCAGGGCACCCACATAGGTCCGCCGATGTCCACGAATCTCGGCCTCGTCCCTGACGCCGCCGAGAGAGATCCGCACGAACTCACGCCCGATGGCCTCTGCGATGGAGCGCCCCAGGCTGGTTTTCCCCGTTCCGGGAGGGCCTACCAGACAGAGAATCGGACCTTTGTGCTCAGGATTCAACTTGCGGACGGCCAGATATTCCAGAATCCTTTTCTTGACCTTCACCAGGTCGTAATGGTGGCGATTCAAGACCTTCTCGGCCTTCTTTATGTCCAGCCTCTCAGTCGTGGCCTCAGACCATGGGAGTTCCAGGATCCAGTCCAGGTAATTCATGGACACAGTATACTCCGATGAGGACGGGCTCATTTTAGCCAGCTTGTCGAGCTCCTTGTCAGCGACCTTTCGAGTATGTTCAGGAAGGTTTTTCTCCTCGATTCTTTCACGTAATTCATCGATCTCGGAGGGCTCCTCCTTGTCCATTCCCAGTTCCTTTTTTATCGCCTTGAGCTGTTCTCGGAGGTAGTATTCCCTTTGGGTCTTGTCTATCCCCTTCTGCACCCGGTGCTGGATCTTCTGCCCCACCTTCCCGAGTTCCAATTCCTGATTGAGAAACAGAGTCAGCCTTTCGAGACGTTTTTTTGTATCGACACATTCAAGGATTTTCTGTTTCTTCTTGTGATCCATCTGAAGATAGGCCGCAATCATATCCGCAAGGGGGCCGGGCTCGTCTACGCTCCGTGAAAGGTGGATCATTTCTTCCGGGATATTCGGGGAAATAGCGACCAATTCCTTGAAAAGATTGCCGATGTTGTTCATAAGGGCCGCTATATCCTTGCCCGAATGATCTACGATCTCGAGTTTTCGGACCTTGCCCTTGTAATACTTGCCTTTGGTGACCACATCTTCGATGCTCGCTCTGGAAAGCCCCTGCACGACAATGATGGTCCCTTCGGCGGCCTTCGATATTTTGATCACCCTTGCGACCGTTCCCACCTTTTCGATATTTCCGGACTTTGTCTTTCCGCCGTTCTCTTTCGATTTTTTTTTGGACACCACAAGAAAGGTCTCCTTCTCCATGACGGTTTCCACCATCCGGATGTATTCCTCATCCTTGATCATGAGGGGCAAGACCATCTTGGGGAAAAGCACATCTTCGATGACCGGCAAAATAGGCAAGGTCTTGGGAATCGTATTACCATTCCTCTTCATGGGCGCATCCTCTTTTTAATTTATATTTCAATGATATATAACATTTATTTATCTCTGATCCCGGCGTATGCGGGCAAACAGGACAATTTTCTTACATATAACGTCTTCGAAGGAATCCGACGTTTTCTTTAATAAAAAAATTAATCACTCCCGGGAAATAGTAAAGGGAGAGCAGGGTCTTCTTTTGGTATAAGGATCATGCTTGTCCAAGATCGACAAGCTTCCAAGAAAGCAGAAAGATGAGATTCGGCCTTTTCTTCTTTCTGCGCAACACGCTTAAATTAAAGGATTTTGACAGGAATATGGGACGCTGAAAGGGGCTTAGGGGTCTTCCCCTGACAGAGGGGGGTATGGGCAGGTAAAGAAACCGGGTTCAGAGGACCCGATTTTGGCTTAACCTCAAAGGGGTATCGATAACAGGAACCCGAGCATAAAATGTCCAGGGACTTCGATTCACAAAATATGGTGGCGAATTTTCAACTTGAAAAGAGCATTTACCGCCCAGTCTGCCCCGTATGCGGGGCTTCGCTCAAGACGCCAAGATCGCCAAGATAGAATTTTTATCGAATCGGAACAAACGACTCGATAAAGACTTCGCATCCCTCGCGTCTGCGGTTCAATTCTAGTCTCAATGCTCATAGCCTTAATGATTGGATGAAAACCACCTAAAGAGGGCCGATTTCCGGCATACCTGCCTCTTTCACCTTCCGCCAGGGCCTTTCCGAACCGAATTGTTCATCACACCAACGGGTCCCCCGGTTCAGGCCGTCTTCAAAAAGACGGCGATAGGCCTCAAGTTTTTCGCCCTCGGCCTCGCGAGGAACCCAGATCGGATCACCACTGTACAGGACAATCCTGGCAAAGGGTTTCGGGATCAGATAGCGATCCCAGGAATTCAGCATCCAGCATCTGTCGCCCCCCCAGAGGGTTGGAATGATCGGCACCCCGGCATCCCGGGCAAGAACCACCGATCCTATTTTTGCCACCCGGGCCGGCCCCTGGGGCCCGTCGACAAGCATGGCACCCAATTGTCCTTCCTTGATCTTCTGAACCAGTTCTCTGAGGGCCTTCGAGCCCCCGCGTGTGGATGAGCCCCTTACATTTCTGAAACCCAGCCAGGCCGCCACCCGGGCCGCATACTCACCGTCCCGGCTCTGGCTGATCATCACGGTCGGATGACTCGGGCCGAAATGATGGAAATGATAGGACATGCGCTGGTGCCAAGTGGCATACACGGCACCCCCCCCGGACCGCCGAAGTGCTTCCTGTTCCCGGCCTTCCCCCTCCCATTTGACCACTCGGCATGAGATCATCCAGAGCTTGATCAGGAGGGCGACCAGAGGCGGGATGATCCTCAGGGCAACCGGATCATACCAGCGAAACTGATGTTTCATATTAGAATTCAACCGGTTTCCTTTCAATGAGGTTCCGCGCGGGGGCCGCCGGCGCGTGTTTTCGGTGTCCGGAGGACCCTTTCGCGGGTCACATCCTCTTTACCACTCCGACGGCCGTAAGATACAAGAGGCGCATGCCTCCTTCGAGTCCCAGGAGTCGGGCGGCCTCCCGGTCATAGAAGGCGCCGATGCCGCAGCAGCCCAATCCCATCGCCGTTGTCGCCAGATAAAGCCTTTCCCCCAGACGACCGGCCGCCAGCATGGCATACCGGTAGGCCCGTGCACCCCACCTTCGATCCAAGAGATCGAAATCCGCCAAAAAAAGAAAGTGGGCCCCGGCATTCTTCAGCCAGGACTGGTCCAGACAGATGCGGGCCATGTCTTCACCGAGGTCCCCGGGAACGATCATGCCGTATTTCTTTTGCACCGTATCGATCCCATAGAATCCAGGGGCCAGTCCCTCAACAGCCAGGGCCAGAAACCCTGCATGCGGCATGGGCACACCGAAATCTTCCCTGCCGGGTTTTCCCGGGTCGGCGCGGCACAGGGCATCGACAAGGGGCATCATGGCCTCCTGCGACAGGGGACTTCTTACGAAGTTGCGCCGGGAACGGCGCTGAAGCACGGCCTCACCGACATCCATAATTTCCGGCCACACCAGGGCGCGATCCAGGGGATCGAGGGATTGGAAAGAAAGGCCCGTTTCGTGACGCACCTCTTGCGGGGGCAGCCGGATCGATCCGGGTCGGGCGCCTGCACGGTGGATCTCTCCAATAACCGGATAGTCTTTTTCAAGTCCTGCTACACGACAGGCCTCCCCGATTTTTCCCGGGAGAGGGGGAATTTCGGCAGGTCCCTTTTCGCGCCCCACGGAAGGACCGGGCACAGAGATGGCGGCAAGCGTGACTTCTCTCTGTGGATCAAGCCCCAGAAAACGGTCGACAACTTCATCCTGGAAATCATCATGGACCCGGTACGGCAAACCCAGGGCCATCAGGGCCAGAATGAGGTTTTCAGCCACATGCCCCGTATCCAGGAGGTGATACCGGTAGGCCCGGTCCCTGTATTTCCAGGCACTTCGAAAAAAAATAGCAGTAAAGAGAAACGTCATCACCGGGGACCCGATATCGCCGTCAGGAAGGATCCGGAGAACACAGGTCTGCGTTCCTTCTTTTCGTAGGGGGTGAAGACCATGGGGCCGGACGGCGAAATGGTACAGGCCGTTTTCCAGTCCCCGAATCGCTCCTGCGGTCACATAGATCTCGGTGGGATAAAGGGCCCCGGCCGAGGCCGCGCTTCGAAGATAGAAATCACCGTCCGCATAGCGCGCCCTGGCCGTCAGGCCGTTGGTCACAAGCAGAATGCGGGAAAGATCCTCGATTGTCACCTCTTCTGCTTCACCCGCCACATCGGTCTGCTTCAAAATATGGGAAAGCCTTTTTTCCGGAAGCGGGACATCTTTGGGAAGCAGAAGGGGATCGATCCCCTCGTATTTCTTGAAGACTGTCGGCTGATTGGACCAGTCCAGCATGTGGCCTGTCATTCTGTGGCGGTCGTAGCTGGAATGATCGTGGTATTGGGCACCCGTTTTGATCGTCATCGCCCTTTCCGCCGTGTCGCGCCTATGCGCATTTCCCTCTATGAAAAAAATATCCCCTTAATTTATCAGTTATTTTTTGTAAAGACAATGTGTATCATTCATCCTAACTCCACTGCCTCATTTGCAGTCTTATGCTCCCCGCCTTCCGTACCGTCTATCAGTGAAACAAGCGTATGGACCATAGTTTTCATGGCCTCGGCCTGTTCTTTCAGGTGCACCGATGCCGTGGCGGACTCTTCGGAGTCTGTGGCAATTTGCTGCACGACGGTATCCATTTCCGAGACGGTGCCGGTCACCTCTCGAACCCCCTGTGCCTGCTCATTTGAGGCCTTATTGATCCTTTCAACAAAGTCTTTGGCTTTCCGGTTGCCTTCGGCAACTCGGTTAAACGCGTCAACCGTCTTGGAAACCAGATGAGATCCGTCTGAGATTTTCTTGACCGTACCCTCTATGAGTTTCGCTGTATCCCCGGCCGCCTCTGAAGCTCTCAGGGCCAGGGATCGCACTTCGTCCGCCACCACCGCGAATCCCGCTCCCGCCTCCCCGGCCCGGGACGCTTCAACCGCCGCGTTGAGGGCCAGGAGGTTTGTTTGAAAGGCAATCTCGTCGATTGTTCCGACAACTTTGGATGTCTCTTGACTCGCCTTTGAAATCTCCGTCATGGAAGAGCTCAGGCCGGTGGCCGTCTCATCGGCTTCCTGAACGACGTGACCGGTCTCTTTCATGAATTGATCCACACGGGACGCATTTTCGGCATTTTGTTGTGTCATGGAGGATATCTCTTCGAGGGAAGAGGAGGTTTCTTCCAGGGATGCGGCCTGGGCTGAGGAACTCTCCGCAAGGGATCGACTGGCGCTGGAAATCTCTTCCGAAGCGAACAACAACTGCTCCGCTCCCTGATTAAGGTTTGAAATGATTCGGCGGATCGGTTTGCTGATGGAAGAGGCCATATAAAGTGAAAAAAACACGACAAGGAAAAGGGAAAAGACCAGCACAAATAGCGTGACGCGAAGGATCGACCGGTTAGTGGCGTCGATTTCCGACAGGGAGGATGCCAATGACTGAAGATTTTCTTTGATGACGGCAGATTGTTTCTCCAGGGTTTCCCTGACGACGGCATCCGCCTGTGCGGTTTCGCCCTTCACTTCTTCCTGCTTGCGCACCAACCCTTCAAATTCCCCCTTCAGGGATTGTATTTTACTTTCTCTTTGGGCTTCCGTCTCTTTGAAGTCATGAACATCGAGGGCGATCACGATGCGGCCGATTTCAAATCCTGCGTCATCCTTAAGTTGCCTGTAGGTCAGCAGATAGTCCCGGTCCTGAATGTTTTCATAGGCTGTCTTGACGTTCATGTCCGAGGCATGAGGAATCGAAACGAAATCGCCCTTTGAATCTCGGAAACTCGATGATTTGATGCTGCCGTCCACATAGATCGCCAGTTTGTATCCCATACCTTCCACGGCTTTGATCAGGTCCTCTCTGAGATAGTCTTCAAAGAACGGCAATTCAGTATGCGGTGGAATTGAAAAGGAACCGTCAAATTCGGACAAGAGTAATCCTTCTCCATCCTGCCGGGTTTGGAGAAAATCTCTGAAGGCCTTCCCCTGTTTTGCAAGGGCCGATTTTTCCTGATCATTCCGGATTTTGAGAAGGATGTTGTTATTGATAAAATTTTCGACAAGATCGGCCACCAGCTTTCCCTGATGTTCGTATTTTCTTCTGATCTCTTTATTCAGGGAATCGATTTCCTCCTCTAACAAGGATTTGGTATTTTGTTCCAGCAACGTAAAATTCCGTGTGATCTGAAGGAGTCCATCGTTGATCGCCCCCCACTCCCGGTTGACGGCCTGATTGCTTTTTTGGATGCCCTGAAGTTTACCGGACATAAAACTAAGGCGCCCTTCCACCATGGCCTTAATGACATTGAGTCTGTTCTGGTTATAGAAAAAAAGAATCATGACCGGGACCATGCCGATCATGAGTGTCAGGAGAAAAATTTTTCTTTTCAATGACATTTTATGACTCCGAAGGTTCCGTTTCTGGATTGAACCGAAAAAGTATGGTGAATGGGAAATCAGACTCCGGCACCTGTCCGTTCATTTTATTTAGCTTAATTTGGTCCTCTCCCGCGGATCGGAATCACCGATCCGCGGGGGTTCTTTATCCCGATGTTGAAACTTTGGGGTTATCCCATCGTTACGACGCCGGGGGTCACGCACCTACTTCGTCATCACAAAGGCATCCATATCCAAATCCTTTTTGATGATCCGGGTGGATTTCAGCACCTCCAGGGCAGTCCGGAAATCCGCCTTCTTGAGGTCAAAGCTCTCGAGATCGATCAACCGTTCTACTTCATCCAGCATGAGCCGCTGTTTTTTCTCAGTGGTCTTGAATTCGGTCCTGTTTGCAAGCTCGGTCATGAGTTTAGTGGTCTCATCCTTATGGTCGAAGGCATATCTCCAGCCTTCAAGAGTCACCTCCATGAACTTGCGGCACAATGCCGGGTCCTTTTTGGCCAGGGACTCATGGGCATATATGCCGTCTTCCGGAAGATTCATCCCCAGGTCCCCATAATTGAAAACAACGAGGTCCTCTTTCTTTACCCCCGCTTCAAGGACCTGATGATACTCGTTGTACGTCATGGCCGAAGCGATATTGAGTTCCCCTTTAATAAAGGGCCCCATACTGAATCCCTGATCAACGATTTTCACATTGCGAACCCTGTGTTTTCTTATCAAGGCCTTTGGAGGAAGCTGGAAATCTCCAGGCCAAACACCCATGGACTGTCCCGAAAATTTTTCCACCGAGTCAATACCCTTTGACTTCATGCTTAAAAGAAGCAGCGCGGATCTCTGGAATACCTGCCCGATGAGAACCAGCTTTTCGCCTTTCGCCCTAAGCCTCATAGCCGATATCAACCAACCGGTCGCAAAGTCCACATCCCCTGAACTGACCTCCCGCAGCGCATTGAGCCCCGGACCCCCGTCTCTGATTTCAAGATCTATGCCCGCTTTCTTGTAAAATCCTTTTTCGAGCGCCATATAATATCCTGCAAACTGCGCCTGGGGGACCCACTGAGTCCTCAGCGTCATAGCTTGTGCCGAAACAACCCACAGCAGCATCATCAGGGACAACATGCAAAAGACTAAACGCGTTTTCATCAATTGATCTCCTTTCAACTCAAAAATTAATTTCGCTTTCTCGAAAAATGTAATCGGTACCGAATGTTTTTTCAATATCCATGCCAAGGCAAGATTCAATCATTTTTGAAACAAATAAAGGCAATTAAGGAACTTTGCATGTCGTCATCCAAAAAGAACACATCTGTCATAAATAACAAATTTGACATATCGTCAATCGGTTGACGTTTCCTGTGCTCTGTCGAACACCCGAATCTTCATGGCCCTGATTCGGGCGGCTATACTATATTTCCCTTGACTTTCAGCACATCTTACAGTATTTTGATTGAAAAAACTATAAGTTTTACTGCCAAAAGGAGGGTGGGCATGAAACTGACCGGAAAACAGCAGGCCTTTCTGGAATATGTCGCTCAATACATCGCGCAATGGGGTCAGTCCCCCAGTTTTGAAGAGATCTGCGAGCATTTCGGTTTCAATTCCTACAACACGGTGACCACCTATCTCAAAATACTGGAAAGGAAAGGCTATATTCGCCTCCCCCCCATAAAAAACCAGAAACGGGCCTTCGAGGTCATCAGCCCGGTGGAGACCCGGCGGTTCGAGTTTCCCCTCCTGGGAAAGGTGGCCGGAGGGAAACCTATCGAGGCGGTGGAAACCGTGGATGCGATCGAGGTCCCCCCTTCCATGATCGGACAAGGCGACCATTTTGTGCTCCAGGTCAAAGGAAATTCCATGAAGGAAGACGGCATCCTGGATGGGGACTATATCGTGGTCCGGAAGCAACCCACGGCCGAGAACGGGGAGACCGTGGTCGCCCTCATCAACAACGAGGCCACAGTCAAGAAATACTACCAGAGGAAAAACACCGTGGAACTCCGCCCCGCCCACAAGGGGATGGCGCCCATCATCGTCAGGGAAGGTGACCTGCGGATCGAAGGAAAAGTGGTGGGGGTGATGAGGCATTATAAATAAGGCAAAAGGTCAAAGGTCAAAGGCTAAAGGAAATAAAGAAATGACCGGCCTGCCCGAGGCGGACAAGCCCGGAAGCTTCGGAAAGTAAGAAAGGGTGCCGTGATCTCCGATCGCTCGTTCAGCTATGGGCGGGTCATGACCATCTCTTTTCAAAAACGAAAAAACGCTGCCCGGGAATCCGCACACGATCTTCGCCAGGGCGGGCGAAGCGCTCCTCCCACAATGCCACGCAACTCTTTGATCGAGCGTTCCACCCAAGGTTAATCGCCGCCGCCGTTGCCCCGTTTTCATCGAGCTACCCGGGAGGCCCTCGTTTTTGAAAAGAGATGGCCATGACCCGGGGCCTTCATCATTTCAAAAGGCCAAACGCGTACCCTCTTTTTTATTTTAGTTTACATGAGACACTCTATCCGGGAGCTTGAAATCTTGGACCGTCATATCATCCACTTACATATCCCCGCCTTTCCCATCGCCGTGGAGCGCGTCAGTCGGCCGGAACTCAGGGGCCGCCCGGTGGCCGTGGCGCCCCCGCATTCGGAACGGGCACTGATCCTTTCCGTGTCCGCTGAGGCACGCAGAGAGGGTGTTTTCAAGGGGATGCCCCGTGGCAGGGCCGTAAAATTCTGTCCTGATTTGCGCGTGCTACCGCCCAATCCGGCCCTTACGGAAAAGGCCTCCCGGATGCTGTCAAAGATGGCGGCCGGCTATACACCCCTCTGGGAACCGGCCCGACCGGGTCATATCTATCTGGATGTAACCGGAACAGATCGTCTCTGGGGAAGGGCCAAAGACACGGCAAGCCGTCTCAGAATGGGCATCCGCGAACGGTTGTGCCTCCCCGGGACGGCAGGGGTCTCGGGCAACAAGATGGTTTCCAGCATCGCCTCCCGGATCATGTCACGGGCAGGGGTGACGGACGTGGATCTCGGGCAGGAGTCCCGATTCATGGCCCCCTTGAAGGTGGATGTTCTCCCGGGTATCGGGCACGTCCGCAAAAGGATCCTCCTGGAAGAACTGAACATCACCCTGGTCCGGGAAATCGCCGCCATGGACGTAGGAGCTCTCAGACTGGTCTTCGGCCGGTCGGCCTACGTGATCCACCAGAGGTCCTTCGGCATCGATCCCACGCCGGTTTATCCTCCCCGCCGAAAACCCGCAGTGCGCGAAGAGGCGACCCTTCCCCGGGATGAAAACGACGATAAAAAACTCCTGGGGATCCTTTACGGTCTGGTCGAACGGTGTGCCCATCGGCTTCGGGAACGCCGAAGCCTTCCCCGGACGGCGGGGCTCATGCTCCGGTACACGGACCAGGAACAGGTGACCCGCCGGATCATCCTGCCCCGAATGAGTTTCTGGGATTTCGATCTCTACGGTCCCCTGGAGACGCTCTTTTACAAACTCTGCCGACGCCGGGTCAGGGTCCGGTTCATGAGGGTGTGGTTCCAGGACTTCTCGTCTCCCGATCTCCAGCTCCCCCTCTTTCCCTCCATGGCACCCGTTCCCGAAAAAAAGATCGAGATCATCAGGGCCCTGGACCGTGTCCGAACCAAGTACGGCGAGGAAACCATCAGATACGGTCGGACAGCGTGATGTACGCACCACGGAGGCACGGAGCACCAGAGATATTTTTCCCGATCGGGCAAAAGCGCGAAAAGAAAAAGGTGAAGTTTCAACACAATGCGCCGCTTTTTTTCTGTTCTCTGCGATCCCCGCGATCTCTGTGTGAGATATAGTCTTTAGTCTCTTAATTTGTAACTGTTTAGCCTTTTGAAACCCATTCAGCTATAGGCGGGTCATGACCATCTCTTTTCAAAAACGAAAAAACGCTGCCCGGGAATCCGCACAAGCACATCGCCAAGGCGGGCGAAGCGCCTCTCCCACCTTTGCCATGCACCTCTTTGCCCGAGCGTTGTCTACCCAAGGTTCATCGCCGCCCTCGTTGCCCCGTTTTCATCGAGCTTCCCCTTCGGCCCTCGTTTTTGAAAAGATATTGTCATGAGCCAGAACCTTCATTTAATCTTCCCGCCCGTCGCGCCACGGCGCGACTGGAAACGCAGGGCCGTCAGGGAAAGCAATCTTAATCTAAATACTTTTTCTCTCTATGTCCTCTGTGAGCCTTTTATCCGCCAAAATTTTGTGGCGGACTGTGGTGAAGTATCATGAATTTCGTTCATCTCAACGTCCACTCCCACTACTCCCGGGGCTGGGGCATCGGCACCGTCGAGGAACTCTGCCGGTCGGCCAGAGACCTGGGCATGGACAGGCTCGCCCTGACCGATACCAACGGTCTGTACGGCCTGGTCTTTTTCCTCGAAACCGCCAGGGACATGGGGATTCGACCCATCGTGGGGAGCGAGCTGACGGCGGACGGCCACCGGGCGGTCCTCCTGGTCCAAAGCCTCGAGGGCTATGCCGGTCTCTGCCGGATCATTTCGGACCGCCACTGTCACCAGGACTTCGATCTGATTCGGTCCCTCCGGGAACACCGCAGGGGCCTCATTGTCTTTTCGGATGATTTCAGACTCCTCAAGGCCCTGAAAAAGGACGACCCGGAAGACCTCTTTGTCGAAATGTCGCCGGGTTACGACATGGCCGGATGCTACGCCTTTTCCCGCAGGAGCGGTATCCCGCCCCTGGCCACCAACCGGGTCTACCTCATAAACCGGGACCAGTTCCCCCTTCACCGGATCCTGCGGGCCGTGGCCCTCAACGGCAAGCTGTCCCGTCTGGAAATCGATGATACCTGCAGGGAACACAGTTTCTTGAATGCCCCCCGGGCCATGATCGACCAGTTTCCGCATGCCCCCCGGGCGATCCGCAATACCTGCGAGGTAGCCGAGAGGTGCCTCGGGGACTGGGACTTTGATCGCGTCGTCTTCCCCTGTTTCGAGGAAATGACCGACCGCGAGGTCTATGACCGACTTTACCGGGCCACGATGGAGGGATGCAAACAACGGTACGGGGCCATCACCCCGGAGGTGCGGGAGCGGGTGGCCTACGAGATGAAGATCATCCGGGAGAAAAACTTCGCCCACTACTTCCTGGTAGTGGCCGATATCGCCCGCAAGGCCCGTCGCTCCTGCGGCCGTGGAAGCGCAGCCGCCTCCATCGTGTCCTACGCCCTAGGGATCACCCATGTGGACCCCATCCAACACCACCTCTTTTTTGAACGATTTTTAAACCCCGGCCGCATGGATCCCCCGGACATCGACGTGGACTTTGCCTGGGACGAGCGGGACCAGGTCATCGATGATATTTTTGCCCGGTACGGGAACCGGCGGACCGCCATGGTGGCCAACCACAACACCTATGGGGCCCGGTCCGGGATTCGGGAGGTGGCCAAGGTCTTCGGTCTGACCGAGGCGGAGATCGGCCGCGTGACCGAACGAATCGGGTACGGTCTGCGTCTCAAAAAGGCCTGGCGGAACCTGGCCCAACACCCCAAGATGAGGGGGGTCGAATTCACCGAACCCTGGGGCGAGATCCTGAGCGCAGCCGTGCAACTCGAGGACCACCTCAACCACCTTTCCCTTCACTGCGGCGGTGTGGTGATCGTCCCCGATGAGATCCGCCGCTACTGCCCGGTGGAGATCTCCGAAAAAGGTCTTCAGGTGCTCCAATGGGAAAAGGACGCCGTGGAGGACGCCGGGCTTGTAAAGATCGACATCCTCGGGAACCGGAGTCTGGCCGTGATCCGGGATGCCTTGGATCTGGTGAAAAAAAACGACGGACGCCGTATCGACTATGCCGCATGGAATCCCCTTCAGGATCCCCGGACCGTGGAGATCTTCTACCGGGGCGACACCTTCGGGGTCTTTTATTTTGAAAGCCCCGCCACCAGGCAGGTTTTGAAAAAGGTGGCCTCGGGATTTACCTTCGAGGAATACCTCCGGCAGCATCATTTTCACCTCAACGTGGTGGTTACCTCCATCATCCGTCCGGCCTCGAACCGAAGCATCCACACCTGGATTTCCAGGCTCCACGGCCACCCCTGGGAGCCCCTCCACCCGCTCCTTCGCCCGGTCCTGGACGAGACCCTGGGGGTCATGGTCTTTCAGGAGCAACTGAGCCGGACGGCCATGCACCTGGCCGGTTTCGATGCTGCGGAAGCAGATACCCTGCGAAAGGTGGTCAGCAAGAAGCACAAGATGAAAAAACTTCGGGACTTTCATGTCCGGTTTATCCGGGGAGCGACCGAACGGGGGGTCAACCCGAAGGTTGCGGAGGATATCTGGCAGATGATGATGGGCTTTGACGGCTACAGTTTCTGTAAGCCTCACTCGGCCAGCTACACCCTGGTGGCGTACAAGTCCGCCTATCTCCGGGCCCACTACCCGGCCGAATTCATGGCCGCGGTGATCTCCAACGGCGGGGGCTACTACTCCCCCTTCGCCTATCTTTCGGAGGCCGGGCGCATGGGGCTCCGGGTCCTGCCGCCGGACATCAACCAAAGCGAGATCAAATACACCGGAAAGGATAAGGCAATTCGAGTCGGTTTCATGCAGTTGAAGGAGCTCTCCCAAGAGGCTCGTGAGGCCCTGATCCACGAACGGACCAAACACGGCCCTTTTGTTTCTCTGGAGGATTTCCTGAACCGGACAGGCACCCATGTCCATCTCCGGGACATGCGGGTCCTGATCAAGGCCGGGTGCTTTGATCGCATCGCCCGGGGTCTCACCAGGCCGTCTCTCATGTGGCAGGCCCTCCGGTTCTTCGACCAAAAGGAGGAGGACAAGACCCCGGGGCTCTTCGACCGGCGGCAGGGGAAACCCGTCCCGCACCGGTCCGGGTTTCCCCGAAAAGACTACCCCGAACACCTCAGGCTGAAGCACGAAATGGAGACCCTGGGGTTTTATCTTTCCATTCATCCCCTGGATCGCTATCTCCCCGTCCTGGAAGGACTCCGCTACGTCAGGGCCCGGGATCTCCACAAATGGACAGGAAAACACGTCACCACCATCGGATGGATGGTGACCGGCAAGACCGTGTACACCAGACAAGGAGATTCCATGAAGTTCATCTCCTTCGAGGACCCCACGGGGATTTACGAAACCGTGTTCTTTCCCAGGGAGTACAACCGGTTCTGTCACATGCTGAGCCCCATACGGCCCTATGTCCTAAAGGGAAAAGTGGAAGAAGAATTCAACGCCCTCACTCTGACGGTGAACTGGGTCGGATTTCTGGGATAACCTGTCAGATTTTCAGGAAAATATTCGAAGGAAGGAAAATTATTGCGCCCGAACGGGCGAGAAACGGCACCGCAAGCAGTGGGGCGAACAACTCCGTTTCCCCGGCCTTGAACGACCGGGAATGGGGAGAGCCGTCACAGTCCGGCATCTCTCTTTGACGCCCCGTAACCTACCCATCATTCCTCAAAAAACCTCGACGGCAACTCATAGTACGAAATGGAACCCTCGATCGTGCTCAGGATATCTATACTCGGATCCCGGCTCGATTTGTACCGACAGTCACAACAATGCCAGTACTTCCAAGATTTCGCGATGGCTTCGTTCAAGCATTCGCCGTAATAGGGGCAAAGGGCGTTTCTTTCACCTTTCTTGTAAACAGGATGTCGTTTTCCTTTCATTGCTCAACCCCACGAAAAACTTCCTGGATAGTGCATCATTGGATTGCGTTTCGAGTAAGGATTATCCTTTTATGCATTTATGTGATTAGGATCTTATTTGGAATATGTGACGGAGGTAAATAGTGTGTTCTCTGTATTTTATGAAGGAAAATACCTTATTTTGGGCACCCTGCCCTAGGGTCTTCCGGGTCCGAAGTAATGGTCTCGACCAACCCCAGGATCTCTTTCGTGGTCGAAGAGTGTTTGGACAGAAAATGATTTGCTCCCCGTGCATAGGCCGCCTGTCGATATTCGGGAAGATCATGGCTTGTCAAAATGATGACAACGAGCCCGGGATACAGATCCTTCAGCCTTCTGGTAATTTCAAGGCCATTTTCCCCGGGCAACTTGATATCCATAAAAACGAGATCGGGCGTCCTGTCGTTGATCTTGACCAGGGCCTCCTCCCCGTCCACCGCCTCATCCAGGTTCAGGGAGGGGAATTTGGATTCCAGAATCTTCCTGAGCGTCAAGCGAAATATGTCGTCATCTTCGACAAGGAGTACATCTGTCATATGTATTCCCGAAACAGGCATGCGTTACCTGATATTTTAAAAAGAATAGGCCAACAATAAACTTCGGACTGTAAACCACTTTACGGGAGAGCCGCCGTATGGTAAATAGGGTTTACACTCCATATTTAGGGTAGGTAGACCTTATTTCTCTATTGGGGGTTCAAAATGGCGTAGGGGTAGGCTGGATGTCGCCGGCCCTCTTGCTGACGCTGGACGGCCTTCATCACCAAGCCTTTAGAGGGCTGAGGACATGAGAAATCCCACAAAAATCGTCATTGCGGAAGACCATACCATCCTCCGGGAGGGGTTGCGTGCCCTTTTGTCATCTCAGCCTGATTTCGAGATTGTCGGCGAGGCTGAAAACGGCCGCGACGCCATTCGGTGCGTTGGGGAGGGAAATCCCGATCTGATCCTGATAGATCTTTCCATGCCGAAAATGAACGGTCTGGAGGCCATCAAGGAGATCAAGAAACAAAGCTCGGGGACGAAGGTCGTTGTTTTGACCGTTCACAAGACCGAGGAGTATATCCTTGCCGCGCTTCAGGCCGGGGCCGACGGTTATGTATTGAAAGATTCGAACCATGCAGAGCTGGAAATGGCCATCAAAAATGTTCTGGAAGGGAAACGTTTCCTCAGCCCGGGGATTTCCGAGAAGGTCATCGGCGGTTATCTTGAAGGGAAGATGACGGTTCATGCCAAATCAACATGGGATACCCTCACACAAAGAGAACGTGAAATCCTTAAACTCATCGCAGAGGGCAACAAAAACAAGGAAATTGCAGATTATCTCTGCATCAGCCTGAAGACCGTAGAGAAGCACCGCACCAACCTCATGAAAAAGCTCGACCTCCACAATGTCGCATCATTAACGGCCTTCGCCATTGAAAAAGGGTTGATCAGCCGTTAAAAAGTATCTCGCAAATCCTACAATAACCTGAAATTATACGCATTCCAGCATTCCATTGTTCCAATTGTGGGCGGAACGAACCAAGTCCCGAATGTTTCCCGATAGGCACTTGCCGTTGTCTATTTACATCATTCTTGCTCCGCAACGGCCCATGCGGCCCGGATTTTCGTACCCTTCCCCTTGTTAGAAGCCAGATGAAAGTCCCCTCCGGAGAGTTCGGTTCGTTCTTTCATGCTGGACAGACCGAATCCCGTCTCCGGACTTTCCCGGGAACGCGCCTCTTCTAAATCGAATCCCGTGCCGTTATCCTCGATGACAAGCTCCACACGATTATCCCATCTTCTGAAAGACAGGCGGACCCGACTCGCCCCGCTGTGTTTTGCAATATTGTTGAGGGCTTCCTGAAGCACCCTATAGATGACCGTCTTGAGGTCTTCAGGGACATCCCTTTCCTCCAGATCTATTGCCGAGTCGATTCTAATGCCTGAGTAAATGTCCTGAAACTGGCGGCAGAACCATGAAATCGTCGGGAGAATTCCCAGATCGTCCAAGGTGGAAGGTCTGAGGTCCATCACGATTCTTCTAACCTCTTCGATCGCCTTTTGCGTGAGGGGAACGATGTCACCCAACAATTTTACCCGGGGCCGGGACCCATCTCCGGACATCTGATTGAGGACGTTCTCCAAACTGAATTTGATGGCTCCAAGAGACTGACCGATACTGTCATGGAGTTCCTGGGCGATCCGTTTCCGTTCCTTTTCCTGTGCCGATATCAACTGTGATGAGAGAAGGCGAAGTTCCTGCTCCGACTTACGAAGGGCCGTTTCGATCTCCTTTCTTCGGGTAATGTCCACGACATTTCCCAGAACCGCAGGTTGACCTCGATAGGAGATAAGGGTATTTCTCCTCGTCACCCAGATGGCCTTTCCCTCCTTAGTCAGCTCCCTCGCCTCATATTCCGACGGCGCAGACTCTCCCCGCATTCGCATTTTTCTGTATTCTTGGACGGTGGGACGATCATCGGGATGGATAAGGTCCAGAGAAGCCATGCCCGTGATTTCCTCCCGGGTATAACCGTGCATCCTGGCAAACCGCACATTTGAAAATGCGATGCGTTCATCTTGCTGAATAAATACCCCGGTCAGGGATGCTTCGACCAGGGTGATGTATTTCTTTTCAGACTCTCGCAGGGCCTCTTCCGCCCTTTTCCTCTCTTTGATCTGTTTGCGAAGTTTCTCATTGGCCTCTGCCAGATCCAGGGTTCTCTCCCGAACGCGCATCTCCAAAGTGTCATAGGCCTCTTTCAGGGCCTCATCACCCCGCCTGCGCTGGATAGCAAGGGCATAGTGCATGGCCAGGCGCTGAGTCGTTTGGAAGTCCTTTTCCGTATAATCTCCGTCTTTGTTTGCAAGAGCAATCTGACCGACCGGGTCTTCGCCCAGCATGACCGGTACCGACAGGAAACGGTTGATCGGAACATGCCCCTCAGGGATTGCACCGGAGGCCGGATGCTTCGTCGGAGAATTGGTCACAAAGGCTGCTCCAGTATTTAACGCATGACCCCAGAGGGCATTGTATTTCCCGTCTTTCCCCTTCGGAAAAACAAATTTTTTGTTTACATCTCCAACACGGCATTGATCTTTCACCATCCGGGAGAAGGTGTGGACCACCAGATCACCGGTCTCGGGATCAATGGAAGCCACGTACCCGTGTTCACTCCCTGTCAAGGCCTTTGCATGCCGAAGAATGATATCAGAAACATCGTCTATAGAGCTGGAAGAGGACATCAGGGGTACGTACAATTGCGACAGGGCCTCATTGATGGCCAGTTCCCATTTTAAACTCTCTACGGCCCGCTTGCGTTCCGTGATGTCCGTCACCGCAGCAATGGACCCGGTGTAGCGACCCGCATCATCCCTCACAGGGCTTGTTTCTATAAGGGCATGAATGCGCTCCCCGTCCTTCCGGATGAGGTCAAAATCGTGAATCTCTTTCTCGCCCTTCCTTCGCCGCCCCAAGTTCTGCTTACAGAGGTTCACCCCCTCGTTATCCATAAAAAAAGACAAGGGCTGCCCCAATAGTTCCTCCGGTTCATAGCCGAGCATTTGAGCCATCCGAGGATTGATAAATGTCGTTTTTCCCTTCCTATCTACGACCCAAATGCCCTCCCGGAGACTTTCTACCAGCCCGCGATATTTCTCTTCGCTCTTGCGCAAAGCCCTTTCGCTCTGCTTGAGATCTCTGAAAAGCAGGTTGTAGGGCTTGAGCAGGCCTGTTTCGATAAGGGCCTTGTAAATCAGGAAAAAGGACAAGATTTTCAAAAAATGCCCGACAAGATTTGAAAAACCGTAGGCATGAACATAGAAGGTAAAGAATAATTCCGAGGCTATTGTGAGCAGGATGGATGCGGCCAGCAGGTTAAGGACATTTTTATCAAAATCCCTTCTTCTTCCATACAGAAGGATCACACTACCTGCCAAAAAAATGCAGACGATGTATTCGCTGATCTTCTTGAAGGCCGTTAGCCCCGATCCCTCGATGAAGCAGTCCGGAAAGATGTTCCAGAAAAAAATAGACAGCAACACCAAAGAAAAAACCAGGCCGTAAGCGGCGAAAACCAGGCCGGCCCTGAGCCTTTTCCTCATAAGCATGGGAGCAAACAGGAGGGAAAGACTTTCCAAATACCGCGCTGCAATCCACAGTTGGGTAGGGAGATTTGTCCGGGCCTCAGGGAAGATCCCCATACCTTTATAGGAGAGGGTATGGATGAGATCCAGACCGGCGATATAGAGATAGGCGACCCCCAAAACCAGGAGATAGCTGTTGTCGAGGGTGCGCCGCACATTCCAGGCCACGATGAAGATACCGCAGGCCACAACGATGCTGAAGGTCTCGGCCAGACTGTGGAAAAGGAGGTAGTTGTGGAGGCTTACCAAGTAGAGACCCGCCAGAATCAGAATGCCTGAAAATATCACGCCGTACTTATACTTCCCGGTCACCACTTGCCTCCTTCTGTAACGAATGGAATAAAGCCGTGATAACTCCGAACGTGGGGAACCTGATGATTGAAATTCCGCTAAGCTAAAATCCCTCTGGGCCCGGATCCTTTACTGCACTGGCCCCCTTTCTTCGTGATCTTTCCAATCCCGTTGGACTGCTGCCTCTTTAACTCTCCCGGAACACTACCAGCTTTTTTTGTTTGGCTCAACTATTTTAAATCATTCCTCAAAAAGATATGTTGACATTTCCAAAAACATTCGTTCTAGTTGCAGTGATGGTCCGAGTCTATACCCACGGCCCTCGGGGTATAGAGTACACTTATGGGTTCAAAGGGTCAAACTTGGTCTCCAATATTCATAAAAGGCGTACCGAATGGAGGAGGTGTATGGCCGGAGGTACGGTCAAGTGGTTCAATGATTCAAATCACCCCCCATATTTGGATCGATGAACGGGATATCCGGTATGATTTCATCCGCTCCTCCGGTCCCGGCGGGCAGAATGTCAACAAGGTGGCCACGGCCGTCCAGCTCCGGTTTCATGCGGCCAGGGCCGACTATTTGCCTGGAGATGTCCGTTACAGGCTGGCCCGACTGGCCGGCAAACGGATGACCGATGAGGGTGTTATCGTCATCCAGGCCCAGCGATTCCGCACCCAGGAACGCAATCGTCAGGATGCGTTGGACCGTTTGATCGCATTGGTTCGACGGGCGGCCGAAAGACCCAAGCGCCGCATAAAGACAAGACCAACAGTGGCCTCACGGAAAAGGCGTTTGGAGCAAAAACGACAGCGCAGTAAAATTAAAACAACGAGACAACCTGTTCACAACTCATCAGATTAATGCCGGAATCTTACATGAACAACCCGGCCGGATTTTAACCATCCTAAATCCACCGCCTAATTTGCGTATCATGCCACCAACAAGGCACTAGATGTGAGCCGAAGATTCCCTCCCCAAATGAAGGTCGTGAAGCGACACCTTAACTTTAGTCACTTGAAACTTTAGTCACTATGGGCTATGCATCGCAAGGCCTTCGGCCAGTTGGGCCTATGGCCCGGAAGGAGGAACGACCACCTGCCCGCGAGGCGCAGGATAGAATGATGCCGTAATGTATCAAAGGCATACCATCATCAAGCCATCAAGCCTGTTTTTTAATGTAGATATCCCTCTTGGGATAGGGGATTTCGATGCCCTCTTCGTCGAAGACCTCTTTGACCCGATCGGTAATGTGGGAAATAGTGTCCATTCTCTTTCTCGGCAGGCTGATCCAGACCCTGGCTTCCAGGTTGACCGCCGAATCCCCGAAGCTCTTTGCCACCACCTTCGGTTCGGGATTCCGCATGACCCAATCCAGTTCAAGGGCCAACTTTGTAACGATTTCCTTGGCCTTTTTGATATCCGCATCATAGGCTATGCCGATAGGGATTCTCACACGAATCTCCTCGGTGATCGTGGTGTAGTTGATGATATCCCGCCTCATAATCTCGTTGTTGGGGATGATGATGACAATATTGTCGGTGGTTCGAATTTTGGTGGCACGAAGCCCGATGTCCAGCACATCTCCCCAGGTCGAGGAATTGATCGGAGCAGTCCAGACCTCGATCCGGTCTCCCACCTCAAAGGGCCGGTCGATAATCAAGAGGATGCCCGCGATCAGGTTGGAGAGGGTATCCTTGGCCGCAAAACCGATGGCAATACCGGCAATACCCGCACCGGCGATGAAGGGCAGGATGTTGACCCCCAGGACATCCAGGGCCAGGATGGCCGCCGTCACGAAAATGATGACGCTGGCGAACCGGTTCAGGAGGTCGAAGATCACGTCATCGACTTTACTCTTTGTTTTGTCGGCGAGCTTTTCTCTGAGAATGGGCAGTAAGGTCCTGGCCATACCATTGGTAAAGGAGGCCAGGAGCATCACCATGAAGGCGAAAAAGATCCTTTCGATCACGGGCAGGTTGATCAGATTCAGCAATCCGATGCCTGCCAGGATCAGAATCGTATAGTGACCCGCTTTTCGGACTAAAAAAAAGAACTGGCCGGTCTCACCAAAAAAGGGATGATCCTTGAATCGTTTTCTTGCCCTCCTGACGATCCAGTTGAAGGCCCACCAGGCAACAGCGGCAGCCAGCAGGATCAGGGCCACCTTGATGCCGGCGTCCAGAATCTCTTCCTGGTGGGCCATGAATTGTCGAAAAATGTCCTGAAATGGGTTTTTCATCTCTTCTCTCTCTTTATCCGAAGTTTAATTTCTTCCTAGAAAAACATCTCAGAGCACCTTGAGGACCTTGAAAGGAATCCGCCCCTGGGTCATCGCGTCCTTTATGGCGCTCTCCGAACCCAGGACCTTCACCAGGCCGTTCTCTCTGATGCCCTCCAGCGCTTCACCAAAGCGCCTGAAATCGTCGGCCGTCGTGCCAAGGACCTCTTCCCGTATCTTCTGGCGATCTTCATCCGTCTCTCCCGAAAAATATCGCGCCATGGAGGTGAATCCCTTGGCATCGGGCAACTGGTATTGATCGATATCACCGATGGCTCCGATAACGGCCTTGGTCAGTTCCTCTTTACTCAGATCGGCCTTCTTCAGGAATTCGGTCGATTCATCGAAGGCCCGGAGGGTTTTGACAAGGTTTGGATCACGGTAGGACACAAAGGACACAACCCCCGAAAGCCTGGAAAAAAGACAGAGGGCTCCGTAGGCCCCACCCTGGACACGCACGCTATCCCACAGCCAGGAGTTTCTCAGATACCGACAGATCACATGCGCCGAGCCGTGAAAGCGATAGCCCCGGGAGTAAAGATTCCCGGCCTTGCCGACGTAGTTGACCTGAGCCGGAATGGTCATGCCTTCAAAGTCGTCGAGGGTTTCGGGAGACCAGTCCGGTTCACCGGCCGATGAAGAGGCGGGCAAAGTCTCCAGGAATGCCTTGACCTGGGGTTCAAAGGTTTCCCAGCCTCCCTGATCCAGTGTGACATTGACGACCATGGCACTTTTGTCGACAAGGATGCGCTTCACTTCTTCAAGGTTTCGGAGCACACCCGGCCAATCCTCGTCCACGGCCTTCGCAAGGTCCCGCAGGAAAAAGAGATAACTCAGGCCGGCCATCTTTTCTGCGGCCCAATCGGCCTCGCTGAAATGCGCACGCAGGCGCTCATTGACGATCTGATGCCCCGCCGGAACAAGTTTCTGCTCCTGCCTTGCCTTGGATTCCAGAACCATTTGTTTGAAACGCTCCCGATTGTCCAGCCTCACAGTCAGCAGCACATCCCGGATGATCCCGAGCAGGTCTTCCGTCTGCCCCGTCATCGCCTTTCCTCTGAGGAACAGCCAGGCCGCGGCCCTGTCCGACTCTTTTATGCCTGAAGTCAAATAACTCGGGTGAATGCCGCCCGTCTTTCGACTGATCCGCTGCGTGAGGGAGACAAAATTCTCGGTCTCGGTCCCCATCTCCAGAAGAGCGCGTCCGAACAGGTGCACATAGGGGAGATACTTCTGGGGCAGGGCATGGAGATTGAGTCCGACCTCCAGGTAGGCGATGCCATTGGTAAAAAGATCATGATAAAGGAGCCGGGTGCCCCTCTCTTCAGATAATGCCAGGGGAATCATCCTGTTCTGTCTATCCAGATCCTTCAGACTCAAAGAGGGGATGGTCGCCAGGGCTTCGGGCGGGTCAGGAGTCTCCTGGATCTTTTGAAGTGTTTGGGTCGTTCTGACGGCTTCCTCGAGATCGGCAGGGCTCATGGCCTTACGGACCCTGGCCAGTCGCTCACGCTCATCTTTCTCCTCCCGTTCGGCCATTTCCGTATCGGGTTGCAAAAGGAGGGTGATGCGATGAGGATTTTTCAGAAAAAATCGCTCAATCATCCCCTCAAAAAATCCGTCGCCGGCCGCAACAGCCGATTTTAAGGCCTCGAGAGGCGCCTCGAAGGCGACCAGTTCCAGAGGATCATCATCATAGAGCCAACTGTTCAGGGCCCTCAGCATAACGACCAGGCCCCGCGGAAAGTTGCCGGTGTTGTTCTCCCTCAGGGCAAATTCGACGGTATTGAGGGCCGCCTCCACGGTCAGGGGGTCAATGCCCTCCTCTGAGAGGCGCTGCAGGGTCTCCAGGATCAGGGCCTCCACCTTGTCGGCGTCCTTGGGATCTATGCCCTTGAGGCCGATGGAGAAATACATCTGGCGCAATTCACTTCCAAGCCCTTCACCGGCCAGATCCTCCCCATAGTTTGAATCGATAAGGGCCTTTCTGAGAGGTGAACCCGCCATGCCCAGCAGGATGTACTCCAACATATGCATGGCCAGGTTGCGTTCGGGACGGCTCGTCTCCTCCAGGACCCAGTTCAGGGTAAGCATGCCTTTTGAACCCTGATCCTCCCCTCCACTCGCAGGGAAAGACCGGGTCAAGCGCCCGGGTTTTTCAAAGGGTTTTTGGAGCGGGATCTCTGATGCAATTTCAATCCGTTCGAAATCCCTCAGATAGCCATTCACCAGGGCAAGTCGCTTTTCGGGGTCATCGTCGCCACAGAAATAGATCCGGGCGTTCGATGGATGATAGAACTTTTCGTGAAAGGCCTTGAACCTGGCAAAGGTCAGGTCGGGTATTTTTTTTGGATCTCCGCCGGAATCCAGGCCATAGGTGATGTCGGGGAAAAGGGAATGCTGAGAAAATTCAGCCAGACGCGAGTCGGGGGAGGAATAAACCCCTTTCATCTCGTTGAAGACGACCCCTTTGTATTTCAGAGGGGCGTCCTTTTCTTCGATATCATAGTGCCATCCCTCCTGTTGCAGGACATGGGGCGTGAGCCTGGGATAGAAGACGGCATCGAGGTATATGTCAATGAGATTATAGAAATCCTTAAGATTCTGGCTGGCCACCGGGTAGCAGGTCTTATCGGGATAAGTAAAGGCATTTAAAAATGTCTGCAGCGATCCCTTCAGAAGCTCTACAAAAGGTTCTTTGACCGGGTATTTCCGCGAGCCACAGAGTACGGAATGTTCAAGGATATGGGGAACCCCGGTCGAATCGGATGGAGGCGTCCGAAAGGTGATGCCGAAGACCTTATTCTCATCGTCATTGGTCAGGGACAGGAGTTCCGCGCCCGTTTTTGCGTGTCGAAACAGTTCCGCCCTTGTCTTGAGTTCCTTGATTTCCTGCTTCCGCACACTTTCAAAACCATGGATCATGCTCATCGATTCCTCCCGTCTGATGAAACTACTTGATTACAAAATTGATGCACGAGTGTGCCGATCATGGGAACCTCTTTTAAAAAACGAGAAAAACGTTGCCCGGGAATACTCATAAGATCTACACCAAGGCGGGCGAAGCGCCTCTCCCACAATGCCACGCAAGTCCTTGCATGGCTTTGACTGACGAGGTTCATCGCCGCCGCCGTTGCCCCGTTTTCATTGAGCTTCCCGATGGCCCCTCGTTTTTTAAAAGAGGCTCCCATGACCGGAAGTTGCGACTTTTAAATATAGACAAATGGTTTTGATCCCTGAAATTCACCATTGGGCGCTTCGTTAAATGCTGGTGAATCTTCCCAAAAGTGTTGCCACCATTGTCTTTGATAAACCCTTGTCATGTTTTTCATGCGACTGTAGGGTTAACGCAAGGTCAACCTATACCATGTCTTTACGAGATATTCAACATCCTGAAAATTCAAAGCAATTCTTATTCTTCTCATCCGAATCCCGAGTCGCATACGCCTGATCGAGTGGCCCTTTTCAGGGACTCGCCCCTCCATAGTCCTCCCCTCTCCAACCCTCTAAAAATACTCAAAGATATGTGCCCACACGCTTGACACGCCTGGTTCCAGTCTCTATACTTCGCGGAACGGTGTCCTATCTGAAATTGTAAAAACCACGTTGAACTTTGAATGCCCAATTCAAACCGAAATAAAGGAGGAAAAACCATGAAACGTCTTGCACTTATCAGTCTATTGCTGTTCCTTGGCCTTACTCTTTTTGTCACCATGCCGGTTCAGGCCAAGACGACATTCAAATTGGCCACGGTCACTCCTGCTCATCATGCCTATGCGGTCGGGGCCCAGGAATTCGCCCGTCTCATTAAGGAAGGAACCAATGGTGAAGTGATTATCAAGGTATATCCTGCCGGACAGCTCGGGAAAGGAGAGAGAGAACTCCTGGAAGGGCTTCAGGTCGGAACGATTCATCTGGCAGTGACTGCAACGGGACCCGTTTCAAACTTCAGTTCCGACATGGGGGTCGTGGACCTGCCTTTCCTCTTCACCAGCCCGGCCCACGTAGACAAAGTTCTTGACGGTGCCGTCGGCCAGGGACTGTTGGACGGTCTCCAGTCTGCGGGCATCCAGGGGCTTGCCTTCTTCGAAAACGGATTTAGAAATTTCACCAACTCCAGCAGGCGCCTCGTGAAGCCTGAGGACTTCAAGGGATTGAAATTCCGGACCATGGAAAACCCCGTTCATCTGGCCTCTGTCCGCCAACTTGGGGCCCAGGCCGTGCCCATGAGCTGGGGCGAGGTTTACACGTCACTCCAGACCAAGGTCATTGACGGACAGGAAAACCCTGTCGCCATCGTCCATGCCTACAAACTGAGTGAGGTGCAGAAATACTTGAGTCTCACCGGTCATTTCTATTCTCCATCTCCCCTGAGCATGAGTCTTAAAAAGTTTAAGCAACTCAAGCCCGAGTGGCAAAAGCTCTTTAAGGAGGCTGCCGTCAAAGCGGCTGCTTATGAACGAAAACTGATCCGTGACAATGAGGCCAAACAGCTCGAAGAGATCAAGGCTCGGGGTATGGTTGTAGACACCGTGGATAAAGCTGTATTCATAGAAGCCATGGCCCCGGTTTATAACAAATTCTACGGGGAATACCCCGACTGGAAGGGGATTGTCGATAAAATCAGAGCGGCCCAGTGAGGATCGTTCGACATCGATAATCAATGGTCCGGCAGCCGGTTGTGCCGGCCCGGGGTCTATCCATGTGACCGTTGATGACGGCATACGCCTGCGGCCGATTCTGATCGGGTCGCCGATACAATCGTTTCAGGGGTAAACGGCACAGGAAGGCCGCAATACGAGAATCACCAGGATTGCGGCATCCTGGTCGCCCCCGGCAAGCGGGTTTTTTTGTCATGAACCCCAGGTCGTCTTCGCAGAAAGGCCTTCACCCGGCCGCCAACCTTCCCGAAACCTGACCCATTTACAGATAGAAGCAATGCAGGGATCATTATGCCCAAGATCAGCGACTGGTTGAACCGTGTGTGTGAGATCGCCCTGATTGTCATCCTCTCCGCGATGGCGATCGTGGTCTTTATGCAGGTCCTTTTTCGATACGTCTTGCACCTGCCCCTTTTCTGGACCGAAGAATTTGCGCGCTACTGCCTTGTGTGGGCCTCCCTGCTGGGGGCGGCCATTGCCCTGAAAAGACAAGAGCACATCGCCGTGACCTTTTTTCTGGAACACTTCCCGCAAAGATTCAGGGGCCTCATGACCCTGGTGGGCCGAATATCCGTCGCTCTGATCCTGGGAGTCATGACCTGGGGAGGCGTAAAGCTGGTGTGGATAACCAGTGCCCAGATCAGCCCGGCCCTTCGCATCCCCATGGCGATTCCCTATCTGGCCCTGCCCATCGGTTCGGCCGTCATGTTGTTTCACATGATCAGCTTTATCATATACCGACCCGTTGAGACGGCTGCCAAAGATCCGGACAGACCGTAACGGGGAAGGGGAAACATGGTCGTTTTCACGCTCATCGTCTCTTTTGTGTTCTTTCTGCTCATCGGGGTTCCCATCGCCTTCGTTCTTGGGCTGACCCCTCTGGTGGTTCTGATCACCCAGGGAGAGACCCCGCTCGTCCTGGTCGCTCAACGAATCTTCACCGGAATGGATTCCCCCGTGCTCATGGCCGTGCCCTTCTTTATCCTGGCAGGCAATATCATGAGCGCAGGCGGCATGACCGGACGGCTGGTCAAATTCTGTCATGTCCTCGTAGGCTCCTTCCGGGGAGGGCTGGCCTATATCAATGTCGTCATCAGCATGATCTTCGCCGGCATTACGGGCGCCGCCGTGGCCGACACCAGCGCCGTGGGCGCTATTCTCATACCGGCCATGAAGAAGGACGGGTACGACAGTGATTTTTCTGCGGCGGTCACGGCGACCTCTTCGACCATCGGCCCGGTCATCCCGCCGTCCATACCTTTCATCCTCTATGGCGTCCTCGGCGAGGTCTCCATTGCGTCCCTGTTTCTTGCCGGCTTCGTGCCCGGTGTTCTCCTCGGGCTCTTTCAAATGGGGGTCGTCGGATATTTCGCCCACACGCGAGGATACCCCAAAAGCCGCCGCCCTTCCCTGCGGGAGGCCGTCAAGGTAAGCATAGATGCCTTTCTTGTGCTTTTAATGCCCATGATCATCCTCGGCGGCATCCTCACCGGCGTGTTCACGCCCACGGAAAGTGCCTGTGTTGCGGTTTTCTACGCCCTGTTCATCGCTCTGTTTATCTATCGGGATATCCACCTCAGAGACCTGCCCCGGATCATCATCAAAACCGGGGCCACAAGCTCCCTGGTCATGCTCGTCATCGGTTCGGCCAGCATCTTTTCCTGGCTCCTGGCCAGTGAGGAAATCCCTCAACTCGTGACCGAATCGATTCTGACCCTGACCCAAAACAAGGTCCTCATCCTCCTCCTGATGAACATCCTGCTCCTCATTATCGGCACCTTTATGGAATTGACCGCGTCCCTGATTATCCTCGTCCCCGTCCTTCTTCCGTTGATGTTGAAAATCGGGGTGGATCCCCTGCACTTCGGGGTGATCCTGGTCCTCAATCTCGTCATCGGCCTGACCACGCCCCCGGTGGGCGTCTGTCTGTTCATTGCCTGTTCCATTGCGCGAACCAGCCTGGAGAAGCTCTCGAGGGCCATCATTCCCTTTCTCCTGGCATCCATTGCCGTACTCATCATCTGCACTTACTGGGAAGGGCTCATCATGGCCATTCCCAAGTATTTCGGTTATATGGCGATGTTTCCCTAGGGTTTTTGAATCTTGGATTGCACTCCCTGTATCATCTGCATCACGAAAGGATGTCGGATCATGAATCGATTCAGAAGCATGTACTTTATTGCCATTCTCGTTGTCGCCATGAGTGCCCCTGTCTCCGCCGGAGCGGCCGACTCATCCGGCAAGCCCACTCGCGGCAAAACCGTCTCTGAAATTTACACCAAAGGCCAAAGGACCCTCCAGATCGTCTCGGGCGCTCTGTTCACGCCCGCTGATCAGGACAAAGGGATATCCTCCTTCGATTATGCACAAACAAACATTCGACTTGGGTTCATGCGGAACAGCCCGAGGGATACGACATCCTGGTTCAGGGGCAATACCGAGGTCATCCTCGAACTCTCAAATTCCATCGTGTTGAAGGGTCCCGGAGACTATCTCGGAGGAATCACCGGCCTTGTCCGCTATAACTTTGTTCAGCCCAATACCCGGTGGATTCCCTATATTCAGGGCGGTGTGGGGGTTGTCTACAATGACGTGTACAAGGATAAGACCCAGTCGGCTATCGGACAGGCCATTGAATTCACCCCCCAGGCCAGCGTCGGCCTTCGCTACCACCTGAGCAGCCGGTGGTCCGTCGATGTGGAGGCCATGTACCACCATATCTCCAATGCAGGCATGTCGGATCGAAACGGGGCCATCAACGCCTTCGGCGGGTTTTTGGGGCTTTCCTATTTCTTCGATCGGCCCTAATTCACTATGCGGTGTATAAGTTTAAATTTTTGAAATATATCTCCCGACGAACAGATCCGGTTGCCAGCGGTTTCTCCGCGGGACCACATCCCAAAAAAAATTTTACCCCATCAGGGTGCCCGGAGATGCCACATGATTGGCGGGCAGAGGTTTTCTCCGATTTGAAAAAGAACTGCCTTGAAAACAAAGCCTGCCGTCAATGTTCGGGGAGATACTCCATATAAAAACGGTAGAAAGCGGCCAGGATAAGGGAATGGGAAATGTGTCCCTCCCTGATGAGGTCGGGAATCTTTTCGATCGGTTCGAGCAGGACCTCGATATCCTCTTTGTCATCCTGCTCCTGCCGTCCAACCGGATAGACATCCTTGGCCAGATAGGTCATACACCAATTGTTCAAAAAGGCGGGATTGGGGCGGACACGTCCCAGAAGGACCATCTCTGCTGCCTCATACCCGGTCTCTTCTCGCAGTTCCCGCCGCGCGGCCTCCAGGGATGAGTCCGAGTCCTCGACGAGACCCCCCGGGATTTCCAGGGTCACCTCCCTCAGCCCGTGCCGGTACTGCCGGATGAGGACGACCTCCTTTTCCGGTGTCACGGGAATCACATTGACCCAGTCCGCAGACTCCAGCACATAAAAATCATGCGATTGGTTCGTCCTGGGGGAAAGGGCCCGATCGACCCGAAGGTTAAAGATGGAATAAGCGGCCTCCTCTCGCGACGAGATCAGTTTCCATGGTTTTGGTGGCATAGATCAGCTCCGGAATGAATAAATTGCAATTATTCGGAATAATAAAGTTTCATATCGCAGACATCGCGTTTCAAGAAATAAAACAAATCGTAACTGCCTAGTTTTTCAGATGCATTCAGGACTAGGTGGGTCCTGTCCATCTCTTTTCAAAAACGATATAAACGCTGCCCGGGAATCCGCACAGGAACAAGGCCAAGGCGGTCGAAGCGCCCCTCCCACAATGCCATGCACCTCCTTGCCCGAGCGTTGTCTACCAAGGGTCCATCGCCGCCCTCGTTGCCCCGTTTTCATCGAGCTACCCACTGGACCCTCGTTTTTGAAAAGATATTGACAGGACCCACAACCTTCCTTTTTTTTCAAAAGACTAAATTGGTTTTATAAATTATCTTTTTCTACATCCCCTTCACTTGTCGGAGCATGGCGCAGATCCCGCCATCGGGGTCCCGTTAAATGCGGGGGCTATTTCACTGTGGGGATCTTTCTGTTAAATATTCAGCCTTCCTTTCTGAATCACTCATGCATCTTGTTCTGCACAGACCGAGATTCCAATGACCCCTCCGGCACGCTCTCAAACAAGGCCTGAACATCGGCCAGTTCGTGACTCAGGGGAATGGCGGGCAGGCTCTCGAAAAAATGGCGACCATAGCGGCTGTTGACCATTCTGATATCCAGGACGCTCAGGACCCCTCGGTCCGAGCTGTTTCTGATCAGCCGCCCCAGCCCCTGCTTGAGGGAGATAATGGCTGAAGGAAGTTGATAATTCATAAAAGGGTTTCCGTTTCCGGCCCGGATGGATTCGATTCGAGCCGCCACCAGGGGATCTCCCGGCGAATCAAAGGGGAGCTTATCGATAATCAGGCAACTGAGCGTCTCACCGGGAACATCCACCCCTTGCCAGAAGGACCCCGTGGCGAGAAGGACCGAATGGGTATCCTGCCGGAAGTTTTGCAGGATCACCGACTTGGGGGCATCTCCCTGTTTGTAGATCTTGTAAGGGATCTTCCCCTCCAGCTGCCCATGAACCAGGTGAAGATTATGATAACTTGTAAAGAGGACCAGGGCCCGTCCGGATGTAATCTTCAAAATTTCGGCGATCCTTTCCGCGATTTGGGCCCCGAACCGGGGATCATTGGGAAGAGGCAGGTCTTTGGGCACATACATCAGGGTCTGTTTTTTGAAATCAAAATGAGACGGAAAGATGCCCTCGATGACCGGATCTGAAAGCCCGAGCCGGGATCTGAAATATGAGAAATTCCCGTTCGTCGACAGTGTGGCGGAGGTAAATACCAGTCTCTTCACTTTATCATAAAGCATTTCCTCCATGCTTCCCGCAACGTCGAGAGGCGAGGCATGAAGGATGATCCCTCTCTTTCGTCTCTCATACCACTTCAGCCAGTTGGCATCCTGAAGGGACAGAATCTCTTCCAGGGTGCCGTCGAGGGTTTGCGCCCGGTCGGCGAAGGCCTGAACAGGCGTGCTCCTGAAAGATCGGATTTCCCTGTTTTCATGAAAAAACCCCAGCCCCTGACGAATCATTCGCGCCGGCCCCGAAGCAATCCTCTGAAGCGTCTTCTGATCCAGGCGTCCCCGGTCATCCCCTTTTCCTAAAGAATCCAAAAGATGCGCCGTCCCCGTTCGGATGAGATCGAGATGATGCCACAGGTCCTTGTGTTCAGACGCCTTGAGGGTCTTTATTTCCTTTTCCGCATCCTGGATGAGTTCCAGAAGTTGATGGGTGCTGACCCTTCTGCCAAAATAGGTGGTGGCGATCTCCTCGATCTTGTGGGCCTCATCGAATACCACCACCTGAAAACGGGGAATAATCTCACCGAATCCACTCTTTTTGACCATCAGGTCCGCGAAAAAGAGGTGATGGTTGACGATGATAATCCTGGCCTGTGCCGCCCTTCGACGCAGGGCCGTCAAATAACAGTCCTCCCAGTGCAGGCAATCGGATCCGAGACACTGCTCCGACGTGGAAGACAGGGCATCCCACAGCGGGTCATCATCCCGCATCCAGGGCAATTCTCCCCGGTCGGCAAATGCCGTGTTTTTTAACCATTTCTCCAGCCTTTGCCTGAGGGCTTCCTGGTCCGGCCTGAGGAGTGTGGCCTGGGAAAAGTGCTGATGATATTTGTGGAGACAGAGGTAATTCTTTCTTCCCTTCATCAGCATGGCGTCAATTTTCCGGCCGGTGGCATCTCCGAGAAGGGGGATGTCCTTGTAGAAAATCTGTTCCTGAAGGTTCTTTGTCCCCGTTGAAATGACCACCTTTTTGCCACTCAGATAAAGTGGGACAAGGTAGCCCAGGGTTTTGCCCGTACCGGTGCCCGCTTCAATAACGGCAGGCTGTTTTTTCTTCACGGCCTTACGGATGAGACGGGCCATTTCAATCTGTGAAGGGCGGTATTCAAATCCTTCCAGCTTGCGGGCCAGAATGCCTTTTCGGCCTAGGATGTCTTGCATGGAGTCGGATAGGCTGGACATGAGGGGAATATAGCCCCGGGAAGCCATGCAGTCAACGAGGAAAACCCCTTCCTGATCACCATCAAGGCCTCGTCTGTTCCGCTGGGTTTAGTCCCTTCCGGCATGACGGATTGTGTCGGCCGAATTTTCCGGAGAAAAAATTCGCTCTATCGTCAACCTTTCAACGCCCCGTCAGGTTTTGGCCGGAGAACCCTTTGTTCCTGATGGAGATGCGTCATTCCCCGCCACCTCGTCCGGGCACTCGGCCGCCCGGCGCATGATGTCTAAGGACCACAGCTTTTCGTTCATTTACTTGAAATCATGCGTTATTTCTTCCTAGGGGTATTTTTTAAAGACGATGATTGAGGAGACATTGCCGATTTCACAAGACAAATCCGCACTGCGCCACGATTTTGGCATAATACGTGCTAGATAATGCAAAGAGACGGTGACCCAAAACCATAAGAATGCATACAAAGGAATGCACCTATGGAAAAAGAGATTCTGACCATTGAAGAAGCCGCCGCACTTTTGCAGATCGGAAAGCGATCCCTTTACAAACTTGCCAAGGAGGGAAGCATCCCCGGCAAGAAAATTCTGAACAAATGGCGATTTGAAAAGGAAAGCTTGAAGGCCTGGATCAGGGCCGGCGAAGAGAACTAGAAAACACCCAAACGTAATTCCAGCGTATTGCGCGTCGGAACGGAACATCCGCGAATCTAAGGATTGAGAACCGCATGCCCACACCGGATAAAATCAGTCGTTTCAAGATCATTAAGGAATTAGGAAGGGGATCGCAGGGGATTGTCTATCTCGCCACCGATCCTCAACTCGAAAGGCAGGTCGCCGTAAAGACCCTTCACCTCCACATGCCCGGAAACGGTGAAAGGCAAAAGCGCTTGATTCAGGAAGCCAGAACCGTCGGGAGACTCCAGCATCCGAACATCATCCCGGTATATGAGGCCGGAGAATTCAATGGAACGCCTTACCTCGTATTTGAATTCGTGGAAGGCCTGTCCCTTCGCGATCTCATGAGGCGTGAAGGCCCATTCGCGGTCCACCGGGCGGTGGACATCATGCGACAAATCCTGGACGGCATTGGCTATGCCCATCAGCAGGGAATCGTCCATCGAGACATGAGCCCCTCCAACATCCTGATCAGCAAGAACGACATCCCCAGGATCATGGATTTCGGAATCTCCATCATGACCGAGGGTGCGGAGAACAGGGAGAACGATCTTTCCGGAACCCCCTGCTACATGTCTCCCGAACACTTCTCGAAAAACCCCGTCGGACCCTGGTCGGACCTCTTTTCACTGGGTCTCATCTTTTATGAAATGGTCGTCGGCAGTCCCGCCCTTCGGGCGGACAATGACTTTGCCGTGATGTACAAAATAGCCCATGATGCCGTGCCTGCGCCGTCTCGACAAAACGAAGCGGTCGACCAGGAGCTGGATTCGATCATCCTGAGAGCCCTTGAAAAGGAACCTGACGCCCGCTACAGAAATGCCAGGGAAATGAGGATGGCATTAGATGATTATATTTCGCCGGAGGCAAACGACGACACGGAAGAGCCGTCCAAAATCGACACCAACGCAACCGTTGATTTTCTGCTGAGACGAATGCGCCACAAAAGCGATTTTCCCACCTTCTCCGGCTATATCATGGAAATCAACAGGAAAGCCTCTTCAGGCAGGCTCAATGTGACCTCCGCCTCCCAGCTCGCCAATACCATCATCAAGGACTATGCCCTGACCAGCAAGCTCCTGAAACTTGTCAACTCCGCCTTTTTCGGTCAGTTCTCCGGGCGGGTGACCACCGTTTCCCGGGCCGTGGTCATCCTTGGTTTTGAGCAGATCAGGACCGCGGTGGCAAGTCTCCTGCTCTTTGAACACCTGCAAAACAAATCCCAGTCCATGGAATTGGGGGACGCAGCCATCGGTTCCTTCATGAGCGGTATGATTGCTGAAGATCTTGCCGAAAAAATGGGGTTCAAGTATACGGAGGAGGCCTTCATCTGTGCCATGCTCCGCAACCTGGGAAAGCACCTGGTCATCTTTTACTTCCCCGAAGAATACCAACAAATCAAAAAACGAATGCTTCAGAAGGACCTTGACGAATTGGCCGCCTCCCGGGCCATCCTCGGCATCTCCTATCAGGAACTCGGCGCCGGCATCGCCAAGGCCTGGAAATTTCCGGAAAAAATCGTCGAGAGCATGAAGACACCGCCGCAGGGGAAGGTTGAACGGGCAAAGAACGGGGACGAGATGCTTCGAAACCTATCCTCCTTTTCCAATACGCTCTGCCATATCGCCAGCACCCTGGAGGGAGAAGAAAGGAATAATGCTCTCAAGGGTCTCCTGAAGCGATTTGACAAGAGCGTGCCCATCCCCAAGAAGCAACTCGCCAAACTCCTGGACTCGGCCAGAGAAAAGGTCGAAGCATACTCCGGTACCTTGAAAATCAATACGTCAAAAAGCCAGTTCCTGCGAAATCTGACCGAATATTCCAAAGAGAGCCTGAAAACACATCGTCCGGTCAAACAGGAGACCGTTTCCGAAGAAGACGTTCAGACTTCAGAGACGCCTCAGTATCAGGGTCTGGAGATTCAGGATACCGTGTCCTCTCCGGAGGAAAACAAGGACCCCAATGCCATCCTGATTAACGGCATACAGGAGATTACCAACACCCTGCTGGAGGATTTTGAAATCAATAATATCCTGACCATGATCCTGGAGACCATGTACCGGGGATTCAGCTTCCATCGCGTTCTTCTATGCCTCGCAGACGGCAGGCAGACCCAGGTCCGTGCACGCTTCGGTTTTGGTGAAAATATAGAAAAGATCATTGAGGGTTTCAATTTTAAAATCCAACGGGCTCCGGATGTCTTCAACATCGCGGTGACTCAGGGCAAGGACCTGGGCATCGATGATACCGGGGATGCACGTATTCAAAAAGGCATTCCGGAATGGTATCGGCGGCTCGTAGCGGCCCCTGCCTTTGTGCTTTATCCTATCCTGATCAATAAAAAGCCCCTGGGTCTTATATACGCGGATAAAGAAAACCCCGGACGGGTGCTTCAGGGGGACAAGGTCCAATACATGAAGACCCTGTGCAGCCAGGCGATCCTGGCCATGAAACAGATCACCCTGAAATCCTGAGGCTTTTACTTTTTTTTCTTGCTCTTTTGCCCTCCCGGTCTCGCCTCTTTTCGGGTGAACGACAGGCAGGGCATACCCGATGAGGCCCTGACAGCGGCGGCGGGCAGGGTTTTGCACTTGAAGTCAAGGGCCCTGCAACCGTGAGGGAAATGCTTGTCCCAGGTCACATAGTAGTGTTTGCAATTCCGGCAAAAGACAAAGTCGGCATCTTTTTTTGGAGGGCCGTCTCCCCGAGAAGGCATTTTTTATCCCCTGAAGAGGGTGAAGATTCCCACAACGATAAAACCCAACCCCGCAAGCACGGTTATAAACTTTGCGGAGGCCACATGGGACAGGGCGGATCCTGCCAAAACCGCGATGGCTGAGGCCAACACCAGGGCCAGACCTGATCCCAGAAACACGGTGAGTTTACTCTGGGGCGAGTTGGATGCGTAGAGGAGTGTTGCGATCTGGGTTTTGTCTGCGATCTCTGCAAGGAAAACCGTACCGAACACCGTTAAGAAAAGCTTAAAGTCCATGTCGTTTATGGTCCTTTCGTTTTGATGCTCACGGCCACGAATATCAGGAAATACGGCCCTGGGCAAGGACATTAAACCCTGCGTCGGCTGAACCCGTGCGGGGAAGGTTTTAGAGTTCGACGTATCTGCAATCGACTTTTCAAGTATGCACCATCCTTGACTTTTGATATCCGCGGGTTTTACCCTCTTATCCCTTTGCCTTTTTTTGACGGGGCTGGCAGAGGGCACTGACCCCGAAGAGCATCTCATGCACACGTCAATAAAAAAAATCCGGCTTTTTGTCCTACTGATCCTCATCCTCCATGGTCAGGCATGGGCCGGTTTGTCCGTCTCGCAAATCGCCGAAAATTACGGCCCTGCCGTCGTTGCAATCACCGCCTTCAACAAGGAGGGACTCCCCCTCTCCTACGGGAGCGGCTTTTTTTTGAACAGGGAAGGTGATCTGGTAACCAATCACCATGTGCTTTCAGGATGTGACCGGGCGGCTGTAATGTCACAGGAAGGGACAGAAGGCACGATTCTCTTCATATCAAGAGCCGATCCCCGTCTCGACCTGGTGGTGGCCAAGACCTCCTTCAAAGACACCACGCCCCTGACCCTGGGGAATTCCGACGGTCTTTCCGTCGGGGAACGGATCATTTGCATGGGAAACCCCCCAAAACTCCTCGGCGCGCTGTCGCTCGGGGAAGTGAGTCATCTAAGGAAAATGGGGCGCTTTGAATTGATACAAATGACCGCCCCTGTCCTGCCGGGTTGCAGCGGCGGGCCTGTCTTCAATGCCCGGGGAGAGGTCGTCGGGATATCTATGGCCTTTCTGGATTTTGACCCGAATCTCAATTTTGCCCTGCCCGTGAACGACCTTGCGGCCCTCAAACCGGTTCACCTGGAGCTTTCCCGGCTCCCGGAGATGACGGCCCGGCTCGAAGCCGTTGTGCATGAAAAGAGGATCGTTGAGGTGTGGATGGGGGAAAACGCCCCTCGGGTCCCCGCCGCCTCGAAAACGTCTGAAGCCGCCCTGCACGGTCATCCGGCCTTTCAATCGGGACCCCGCACAAATCTTGCTCCCGGAAGCCCGGAAGGACACGGGCCGGCGCCCGGAACCGTTTATTTCAAGAGTGGAAAGACCCTGCGTTGCGACAAAGCCTGGAAACAGGGAACCACTATTTACCTCCTCATGCAAGGCAAACGCTTCGTGCTCGGCTATGAACAAAATAGCATTGATATGAAAAAATCCTTTGATCCGCCCCTTTGAGGCATCCGGAAATCCTTCAATGAACCATGGCCGGCAACAGGCGTATCGGGCCATACCAGGCCGTGGCGGTTTCACCGGTGTCGTCCGTGTCGGTCATGATGGCAACGGCCCCTGCTTCGGGGGGATCTTGACCAAAGACGGCCCGATAGTCTTTCAGTACGTCTCTTGTCTCCTCCCGCCACTCACCCGCGCGTGACGAACCGCTCTCGACGGCTATCATGACGGCATTAGAGGTATAGGTGTTGGGCGCCCATTGGTCGACCGGAAGCCTGTTGGCCCAAATATAATTGATTGCACGGGTTCGCCAGAACAGGATGGATGGAAAAACCACATAGATCCTGGCGGAATAGTCGTCCGTTTCCTTATGCAGGGCATTCCCCGTTGAAATGATGTGTTTGATCTTCCACTTCCATCTCAAAATGGGGTAGGTCTTTAAATCATACCTTATTTTGAAATAAAGCGCAGAGGCGGAGGATTGACTGTCGGCCCGGATACACCACTCGTGATTCACGCGTTCCACCTGGTAACGGGTCTTTCCCATAAAAGACTTTTCCTCCCACTTTGGACTCAGCCCGTTCCGGTAGTCATCCAGGAGGATTTCGGAGGCATACGCCGGAACGGTGACCTGAAGAAACAAAAGGCACAGGGCCCGGAGAATTGTATTTTTTGTTGTCATGTCCCGGGAAACCCCCTTTTTCAGGTTCTTGCCGATCCGCCACGCCCCCGAATGAATCGGGTCGATGGTGGCGTCTTCTTCGGTCGTCATGGGGCAGGCCTGTTTGCAGGGTTACCCCCTTCGATAGCACAAATGCATTGATTAATCACCCGTGATTCCTATATATAATAAAAGGACATTTGGAAATCCTTCATCGGAACTTCGACTTCTTCTGTATATACCGTCCGCCGCACCCTCCGAAAACTTGCTGGGAGACAAACCATGCCCATGACAAAGATTGTCTGTACGATCGGTCCGACCTGTGATTCACCGGAGACGATCCGGGAAATGATTCAGGGGGGAATGAGTGTCGCCAGACTCAACTTTTCCCACGGGACTCAACGGGACCATCTTGAAAGAATCCGCATCATCCGCGAGGTCTCGGCATCACTGAAGCGCCCAGTGGCCGTTCTTCAGGACCTTGCCGGGCCGAAGATCAGGGTGGGGGTCATTCCGGAACCGGGGATCAAGCTTGAAACGGGCCAGTCGCTCGTCCTCACCGGACAACGGGTGGAAAGCACTGATGAGAGGGTGCCTTTGGCCTACGCGGATCTTCCCCGAGAGGTCGAACCCGGAGATCGTCTGCTTCTGGCCGACGGGCTCATGGAAGTGATCGTCCGGGAAATCCGCGGAGAGGATATCCACTGCGCGGTCGTGACCGGAGGCGTCCTCACCTCCCGCAAGGGGATCAATCTGCCGACCGGGACGATCAAGGCCCCTTCTCTCACGGACAAGGATCTCGAGGACCTCGATTTCGGAATGGAAAACGGGGTGGACTATGTGGCCCTTTCCTTTGTGAGGAGTGCGGCGGACATCCTGAGAGCCAGGGAGATCATCACGGCAAGAAGGAAAAGCATCCCGATCATTGCCAAGATCGAGAAGCACGAGGCCATAGAGCATATCGAAGATATTATCGCGGCCTCCGACGGTCTTATGGTGGCCAGGGGAGACCTGGGCGTCGAAATTCCCCTGGAAGAGGTCCCCAATATCCAAAAAAGACTGATCAGGGAGGCCAATCTCGCGGGAAAACCGGTCATCACCGCCACCCAGATGCTCCGCTCCATGGTGGATTCTCCCCGCCCTACGCGTGCAGAGGCCACGGACGTCGCCAACGCCGTCATGGACGGGACCGATGCGGTCATGCTCTCGGAAGAAACCGCCAGCGGATCCTATCCCGTCAAAGCGGTCCGGTTCATGACCCGCATCGTGAAAAGCGCAGAGGCACACTTTCCCCACGGCAAATATCTTCAAATGATCCCTCACAAGGCCGTCCCGGAGTCCGTGGCTCACGCCTCCTGCATCCTGGCCGATCACCTCGGGGCCGCAGCCATCGTGGCCCCGACCCAGTCAGGCCGGACCGCATGGTATATTTCCAGGTTCAGACCCGCAAGGCCTATTATTGCCATCTCTCCCAATCCCCGGGCCATAGGTCGTCTCTCCCTGTGCTGGGGCTGCATTCCCCGCCCCGTGGGGGAGCGCAGGAATACGGATGAAATGATGGAGATGGCCGCCCGGGAGGCCCTTGAGAGCGGCCACGCCTCCAGAGGCGACCTGGTTGTCATCACATCGGGACACCCCGTCTGGGTCGCCGGGACCACCAATATGGTGAGGGTCAAACAGCTATAGCACAAAAGGAGAATCAAGCCATTCCAGCCATTGTCAAAGTCCTTGTCGTCTTATCCCTCGTCCTGCTGTTGAACAGGTTGCGACTCCAGTTGAGCCTCTCCCTCCTGGCAGGATCTCTGGTTCTTTCGCTCTGGATGGGCCTCGGTCCCATCCAATGGCTTCAGATCCTTGTGCTTTCGGCCACACAAATGCAAACCATCAGCCTGCTCGTGGTCGTAGTTCTCATCTTGATCATGAGCAAAATCATGAAAGAGACGGGCCACATGGACAGGTTGGTGGAGAGTTTCGCCCATCTTTCCAAAGATGCCCGTGCGGTGGGTTCCGTGATGACGGCCCTGATCGGTCTGCTCCCTATGCCCGGGGGCGCCCTGTTCTCCGCTCCGATGGTGAAGTCTTCTCTCTCGAAGCATTCCGTCACCAGGGAGCAGTTAACTATCCTCAATTACTGGTTTCGCCATATCTGGGAATACTGGTGGCCCCTTTACCCGGGCGTCGTACTCGCCGTGGCCCTTTTGGAGGTGGACCCCTGGCGCTACATGGCCGTGATGGCACCCATGACGCTGTTTTCCCTGCTGGCCGGGATCATCTTTGTGATCAGGCCGATAAAAAAACTGGAGCCCTCCCGGAAAGGACACCTTTCATGGGCGGGAATCAAGGCCTTCCTGTGGGAAATCATGCCTATCCTGATCGTTGTCTTTGCCATCCTGCTCCTGGCCGCATTGACAGGCATTTCAAACCTCCTGAATTTTTCGATCAGGATTCCCGGCGCCCTCTCCATTCTCCCGGGCCTTGCGGCAGCCATGATATGGGTGTGCAGGGTCAATCACGTCTCTTATCAAAAATTCAGCACGGCCGTTCTGGACAAAAGCCTCCTCCCCATGGTCTTTCTTCTTGTGGCCATCATGGTGTTCAAGGGCGCCATGATCGATAGCCGGGCCGTCGTTCAGATCCGGAACGAATTGATGGCCTACCATATTCCCGTGATCCTGGTGGTGATGATCATGCCGTTCGTTTCCGGGCTGATTACCGGAATCGCCATCGGATTCGTAGGGACCTCTTTCCCACTCATCATCCCCATGTTTCCGCCGACCCCGCTCCTGGACTACCTTTCTTACGCCGCCCTGGCTTACACCTTCGGGTACATGGGCATGATGCTCTCACCCGTTCATCTCTGCTTTCTTGTGACAAAGGATTACTATCACGCAAACCTCCTGAAAAGCTATCGCCACTTAATCATGCCCGCCCTGATGATCATGGCAACGGTCACAATTCTCTTTTTTATAAGCCGGGCACTTTAACCCGCATGGGGCCACGACCACCTGCTGAGGCCTCAAGGCCCCTGAACGGCTGATGTCGGGACATTCTCACTGGAAAATCAGCAGGATTTATGATATAAATGAGGGTTTTGAAATCATGGAAAGGGGGAAAAGATGGAACGCACAGCTCAATTAATCATCGATGGAAAGACCTATGAACTGCCCATCACCGAAGGCACGGAGAAAGAAAGAGCCATTGACATCTCCCGGTTGCGACAACAAACCGGGTTCATAACCTATGATTCCGGCTATGGCAATACCGGGAGCTGTAAGAGCAGCATTACCTTCATGGACGGTGAGAGAGGCATCTTGCGTTACCGGGGGATTCCGGTCGAGCAGCTGGCGGAGTATTCCACTTTTAGAGAGACGGCCTACCTGCTCATCAACGGTGAACTGCCGAGCAGAAGCGAACTTAACCGCTTTTCGGTCCTTCTGAACGATCATTCGCTCATTCACGAGGACATGCGTGAATTCTTCGAAAAATTTCCCCTGAGAGCGCACCCCATGGGCATTCTCTCCTCCATGGTCAACGCCCTGCGTGCCTTCTATCCCGAGATACGCGAAAGGTCCGAGGAAGAGGAACTCGATGTGATGTTCACCAGGCTGATCTCAAAACTCCGGACCATGGCGGCCATGTCCTACAAGATCTCACGAGGGCACAAGGTTGTCTACCCGAGACACGATCTCACCTATGCGGCCAATTTTCTAAATATGATGTTTGATTCCCCTGTACGTCCTTACTATATTGACCCCGATGTCGTCGAGGCCCTCGATGCCTTTTGGATCCTCCACGCCGACCATGAACAGAACTGTTCCACGGCGGCTGTTCGACTGGTCGGAAGCGCCCGGGTCAATCTTTATGCCGCCATCGCTGCGGGCATCTGTGCCCTGTGGGGACCACTCCACGGTGGAGCAAATCAGGCCGTGGTGGAAATGCTGACCGATATCCAGGCCAACGGCGGAGATCCGGATCCCTTCATCGCCAGGGCAAAGGACCGGGACGATCCCTTCAGGCTCATGGGTTTCGGCCACAGGGTCTACAAGACCTACGATCCCAGGGCCCGGATCATGAAAAAAATTTGCGACGTGGTCCTGGGCAAGCTGAAACGGCAGGATCCCCTGTTGGATATCGCAAGAAAACTGGAAGAAATCGCCCTGGAAGATCCCTATTTTATCGACCATAACCTTTATCCCAATGTAGACTTCTACAGCGGGATCGTTCTAAGGGCCATAGGGATCCCGGTCAACATGTTTACCGTCATGTTCGCGATCGGCCGTCTGCCGGGCTGGATCAGCCAGTGGAAGGAAAGCATGGATGATCCGGACTGGAAGCTTCATCGGCCCAGACAGATCTACACCGGCCCCAATGAGAGACCCTACATCCACATCGATGAAAGGGAAGGTTAGGGGTACCCGGCCCGGTAACGGAGGATCTTGCCGAATTCCCGGAGGCTTCGATGTCGTTTCTCGACAGGCCTTTTCCGACGACGAATCGGGCTCCCTTGTGCGATGAGGAGTCAGGAATCCGCAAAAATTCTTTTAGCAAAAGACATATCCCCTGTGAACCTGTAACGGGATCTTTGATGGGAGGAGACCATGGACTTGAAAATCTTTGAAAACATGGAAGCCGCCGACCTGCGGAAATATCTTGAATTTCTGCTCTGGCACTACCGGGTCGTGGATGCCTTCTGGTTTCTCCGGTTGGTCGAAAACTATGACCAACCGACAGCCGAAAGGATCAACGAACAGGTTTGGGGGCGGGTCGCGGGGATGGCGGCGAAGGACCTGGTTTCCCGATTCGGAATCCGGGAAAAAGGACTAAAGGCCTTTGTGAAAGCTCTGAGATTTTTTCCCTGGTGCATTCTGGTCGGGTATGAGATCGAAGAAACCGATGATCACGTGATGATTTCCGTCCCTTCCTGCCCCACCCAGACGGCCCGCCTCAAGCGCGGTCTGGGGGAATATGTATGCAAGGACATGCACCGGGCCGAGTTTGAAAATTTTGCACAGGAAGTGGATGACCGCATCCGGGTGGAATGTCTATTCGCACCGCCCGATCCCCATCCCGACGATATGTTCTGTAAGTGGCGTTTCTATCTCGATCATTGATAAATATTAATATTATCAACTAAATTTATTGAGGCCGATGACCCAAAGACACCGTTTTCATCAAAGAGTCAAACTCATGCGAAAAATGATATGCAGAGAGAGGTCACAGTATGGGCAGAGATCTGAAGGCAGAGCTTAAAAGGCTGAAGAAGGAATACCTTGAGACGGAGCGAATCCACCAGGAAGAAAGAGAATGTCTCTTTCAGGTCATCAATACCTTTGGAACCGTGGTGGCCATGCACGAAGAGATGGTTCCGGAACTGGAAATTCTCAAAAAGATGGTCGATACGGAGCAGGCCCTTCCTCTCGACCTCATCGACGTGGAACTGGGAAAGCTCAAGGATAAGATCATCGCAGAGGGAACCGAACCACCTTCCGGTTCCGTCGACCCGGCGCAGGTGGAAGAACTGGAGGGGTTGCTTTCCGAGTCCTGCCGCGGTGTGAAAAAAATCATCAATGCCGTTCTGGATGATTTCTATCCGCTGACCGATGAACTCGCGCAAAGGGCCGCCGCTATCGATCTCAACTGCCAGGAGGGGTTTGACCGGGCCGGGTTCGAGAATGTCATCGCAGCCTTTCTTGATCTCATGCAAAGTCTGAAAGCAAGAATCTCTCAGGATTTCAGGCATATCAACAGCTCTTTCGTCCATCTCCTCGACCAGGTCAAGGATCTGGAGAAGGACTTGAGCCGCGAATACGGCGAAAAAGAAAACCTCAAAGAAATTGAATATTTTGAAATGAAAGTCAGCTCCGAAGTGGGCTCTATTGTCAATTCTTTCAATATCAACAGGACCATTGATGAAATAAAGAGTACCGTCCTTGAAAAAATCGATAATATAAAGCGCTTGGTTACGGAAACGAAAAAGGAGGCCTCAAAGCGGGTAAAAAAGGCCCAGAAAAATATTAGCAAACTCCAGAGCCGGATCTCCGACGCTGAAAAAAGCATGCTCCAGATGAGCAGAAAGGCCCGGCAATTTCAGGCGGCGGCGGAAAAGGACGGGCTTACGGCCCTCTATAACCGCAAATCCTTTGATGAGAAAATCATCGATGCCCTGCAGACATTTCGTGAGCAGAGCACGCCGTTGTGTGTGCTCCTCTTTGATGTGGACAAATTCAAAGAAATCAACGACACCCTGGGGCATGTGGCCGGAGACAAGGTCTTACAAAAGGTGGCCCAGTGCCTTATTCAGAGTTTTCGAAAGGACGACTTCATTGCGAGATATGGCGGGGATGAATTCGTGATCGTCATCGAACGACTGACCGGTGAAATGGCTCGGGAGAAGATCCTCAAATTCAGGAAAAATCTCAAAAGGATTCGCTTTACCTCCTATGCGAAGGGCGACATTCATATCAGCGTCAGCGCGGGAATTGCCCTGGCAAAAAAGGGAGATACACCGGAGACGCTTATCGAAAGAGCTGACAAAATCATGTATACCCAGAAGCAGAAAAAACACGACACCGAGACCAACGCATAAAGGTTAAACTGATCTGAAAGGAATCATTCGAATATTTTGTCTCACCTCGAAAAATCAGCACAGGTTTTATTGCCCCCCGTCACCCTGGAAGTGCTCGAAAAGCTCTATTGCCGATGCAATCGCCGGGAATATATTCATCCTGATCCCCTCGAATTTCTCTATGCCTATGATGATCCGAAGGATAGAGAACTGGCGGGCCTTATCGCCTCATCCCTTGCTTACGGGAGGGTGGCTCAGATACTTAAAAGCGCCTCTTCCGTATTGAACCGTATGAACCCTTCTCCTTCTCTTTTTCTCCGAAATGCATCCGAGAAGACACTGCTTTCCATGTTCTCGGATTTCAAGCATCGTTTCACGACGGGCCGAGAACTTATTCGAATGCTCTTGGGGGCCAAAATCGCCATCGAACGCTATGGTTCCCTTCATGAATGCTTTGTCGCCGGCCTCGGGGAAGACGACGACAATGTACTCGAGGCTCTTTCGTTCTTTGTGAATGCCCTCTCAAACGAATGCGGCCATGGACGGAACAGCCTCCTGCCGACTCCCGCCAAAGGAAGCGCCTGCAAACGGCTGAATCTCTTTCTCCGCTGGATGGTCCGAAACGATGATGTGGACCCCGGGGGCTGGGACAAGGTTCCGCCGTCCAAGTTGATCATCCCCCTGGACACCCATATGCATAGAATCTGCAGGCTCCTGAACCTCACGACCTGCCGTCAGGCAACTATGCGTACCGCCCTGGAGATCACCCGCGCCTTTGCCGGCCTTATCCCGGATGACCCCACCCGGTATGATTTTGTCCTGACCCGCTTTGGTATCCGAAACGATATGAATCTGGAAGGATGGCTGAAAAGGATTTCCGTGTAAAGTGAAGGATCCGGGTCCAAAGGGCCCGGTTTTGGGCTAAACCTTAAGGGGTGTAAATAGTTACAAGTGACTAAAGTGTCGAGTGCCTAAAGTTACGGTATCGCTTCGCGACCTTCATGAAGAAAACGATCGCAATAAAGAGACTGTAATATCAAGACTCACGGAGCACTGGAGTGATGAAAAAACCTTCTTAACGGCTACGGCACCATTCCACGACCGCCATTTTAAGCATCTCACGGCTGCCTGTCACTTTTCCAATCCCGCTGAAGACGGGATCTCCGACTCTCCAAATCATTTTTCCGGCAGAGCCAACTGTCGCTGAGCCCAGCAAAATGGAATCTTCGACTCGCCCTAAGGACCAGGTTTTTAACAGCGAATAACGCCCTCGATAGATTTCCTTGCCGTTCAATGAACATTATCGTTATGATAGACGTATGATCCTGACCGGTTTGAGAAGGCATCCCTGAATTCACCCTAACGTTGCATAAAAAACATGACAAATTGTTAGTAATCACTGGAATGCACCATTAGTTGCTTCCTGAAATGCAAGTGGATCTTCCCAAAAATGTTGCGATCATTGCCTTTGACAATCCCTTGTCATGTTTTTTATGCAACTTTAGGGTTCACGCATCGCCGAGGAGGCCGCCATGAAAATTTTTATGACCGGAGGAACAGGTTTCGTCGGGACCATGCTCACAAAAAGGCTCACTCAGGAGGGGCATGAGGTCACCGTGCTGGCGCGAACGATCAGGCCGAACCGTGCCTTACCCCGGGGCGCCGTCTACCTGGAGGGAAACCCTGCCCGGGAAGGCCCCTGGCAGACCAAGGTCTCGAAACATGAAGTGATCATCAATCTGGCTGGGGCTTCGATTTTTTCACGATGGACAAAGGCGACCAAGGCGGCTATTCGTGACAGTCGTGTCCTTACGACCAGAAATCTCGTGGAGGCGCTTTCGTCCCGCCAGGGACAAGAGACGCTCCTTTTGAGCACTTCCGCCGTGGGATACTACGGCTTTCACGAGGACGAGGAACTGGATGAAAGCGGCCTTCCCGGAGAGGGCTATCTTGCCTCTGTCACCCGGGAGTGGGAGTCCGAAGCCCTCAAGGCCAAGCCCCTTGGTGTCAGGGTGGCCCTTATGCGTTTTGGCGTCGTCCTAGGCAGGGATGGGGGAGCCTTGAAGCAGATGCTTCCCTTGTTCAAACGATTTCTTGGAAGCCCTCTGGGAAGCGGAACACAATGGTTTTCATGGATTCACGCAGGGGATCTGGCCGACATCTACTTGTTTTTAATAAAGGGACGAGCCGTTGAAGGGCCTGTCAATTGTACCGCCCCGAATCCTGTCCGCAACCGGGAGTTCACCAAGGCACTGGGCGAGACTCTGGGCAAGCCCGCCTTTATGCCCTCGGTCCCGGGATTCATGATCAAAACCCTGATGGGTGAATTCGGATCCACCCTTCTAAAGGGGCAAAGGGTTCTTCCAAAAATCCTTCTCGACCACGGTTTTCAATTCCGTTTCCCTGAAATCGGAAACGCCCTTCAGAACCTTCTTCGGTAGTCTTAAAACGATTAGGCAGGAAAAAACATCATAACGGCGGGTTTTGAGGATAGACCCCAGGGAATAACAATCGGGATGTGCTGCATTCAAGCGGCATAAGACATGGGCACCCTCCCCCTATTTCTGCCGGGGTTTCGGGGTTTTGGTCACCGCCTTCAGATTCGTCGTTCTGTAAGGAACACGATACATCACGTGCACATCATCCGTGACCATATCGTGAATTTCATAGCGTTCCACGCCCCCCTCGCCTTTGGGGTAGATGCCCACTTCGTCCTCGACATCTATCATCATGAATACCTGGTTTTGCTCCAGGTCAAGGGGGTGCACATGATCGGGAGGATCCTCTCCGGGGATGCTGTACACGAGACCAAAATAGTTCTTGTCATCCTGGGGCGTCATTGAATCGGCATCTTCCATGAGGGCCTGATAGACCATGCCCGATTTGATCGTCTGGGCGACAGCCCGTAATTCCATCCGCCTTTTAAAGGAGATCACCTTGCCTTTTCTTTTGTCCGTCATTCTCGTTTTCTCTTCGATTCCGAACTCCTTCTATTCTTTTCAAGTGTTTAAAAATGCCGGGGTCCGACCACTCCGCATGTCGGAACGCGCAGTTTCAACCTTGCCCCGATCAGTTCTCAGAATGAAGGTCTCTCGTCTCTCTTTGTTATTTAAAGCGGTAGGTAATAATGCCATGTGAGGTATCATAAGGGGAGACACTTACCTTGACTCGATCACCTTTTATCACCCTGATCCTGTTCTTCTTCATCCTGCCAGAAAGCACACCCCGGACAATGACATTATTCTCGCACTCGATTTCCACATTGCCGCGGCCCAGAATCCGGGTCACAAATCCTTCCAGTTCTATAAGATCGCTTCGGCTCAAAGCACCCCTTTTTTCCCTATTCCCATTACCGGGTCAGGTATTTTGTATGAAGGTAAGGTCTAACCACATAAAAGCGGAGACACCCTTGACGCGAATTCAGCATCTCCGGTTACAGAAAGGTGTTAACATGCGGGTTATATATGCTATTTCATCTCGAAAGGTCAAGAGAAATCGCCCGAACCCTTCAAAAGTCGAGGATGCTGCCATTATGATTCCCGCCAAAATTTGGCGGGAAAACCTCCGGCCCGGCTTTTCCGATTTGTCGGGGCGAAGCGCAACGAAGACGGCGGGGTAAAAAAAAATGATAAAATACTTTAAATCCTCAGCTTCAACCCAAACAACACGGTTCTTCCGAACGGCTTCGCCTGGAATGGACAATTTCTTGTCGATATGATTCGGCCCGTCTCTCCGTTAATGCCCTGAAAATACTGGCTTTCTTTTTTCAAGAAAGGCCCCCGCGGCCTCCTTGTGATCCGCGGTCTCAGATAAAAGTGATATATGAGAGGAGATATAGTCCAGATGGGATCTCAGGTCACTCGTCAAGGCCTGGTAAACCGCCCTTTTCATCATGCGAACAGCAAGTGGAGGCCTGCTCCCTATTTTTTCCGCAAGAATCATCGTCTCTTCCAATAATCTGCCATGGGGCACGACACGATTGACCAGTCCAATCTCCAGCGCTTCCTGCGGGGTCAAGACATCCCCGGTTAGAAAGAGTTCCAGGGCCTTGGCCAGACCCACCAGCCTTGGGAGAAAAAAGGCACCGCCGTCTCCGGGGACCAGGCCCATCAGGATATAGGATTCAGCCAGTTTTGCCCTGTCGGAGCATATTCTTAAATCACACATGATCGCCATATCCAGCCCGGCGCCCATTGCGGCCCCATTGATAGCGGCGATCACGGGCTTATCCAGATCTTCAAGGGTAAGGATGATTCGATGTACACCCTCCCACAGAAAATTCTTCATATCCCAGGAGCGGAGCTTTCCTTCCGCCATATCCCGAATGTCCCCGCCGGAACAAAAGGTATCCCCTTTTCCCGTGATTACTATGACCCGCACCCTGTCATCCTTTTTGGCGTCTTCCAATGCCTTCCGCCAGGAATAGATCATTTCAGGACTGAAGGCGTTCTTCGCCTCCGGCCGGTTGAGTGTAATGACGCCTGTATGTCCTTCGGTTTTATAAAGAATATGAGGTTCATTCATCGTGTTTTCCTCGTCTTCAGGTCGTTTGCCTGCATCATGTCTGGGGAGAAAATCAAGACCGGGTGGGCGTTATCTCTTTAAGCCTTTATGCACGTTTCGGCAGGGTTGCGTGGTCCGCCGGACAAATCCGGCAGAGAAAATATCAAGGGGATGCTATCGCCGAATACCTTTATGCTCCGTATGAATAGAAATTTTTGAAATGAAGAACAGCGACTTGGTGTGGTCCTTTGGTCTATGGTTTTCTCCAATAGGTCTTCCTAAAAACCCGGGATCGCCCGATGTTTCTCTTTCCATAAGATTGCGGCAGGGGGTCTAACCCGACCCGAACTCAATTTTCGGATGATACGCCTTTCAAGCCGATTTCTTCGGCGACTTCCCGCATAGCCGCGATGGTGTCCGTCATCAGGTCGCCCAGTTCCATGCCGAGCATCCCGGCCCCCTTTTCAATGACGGCCCTGTCGACACCGGCTGCGAACCTTTTGTCTTTCCATTTCTTTTTGACTGATTTCGTCTTCAGGTCCAGCACGCTCTTGGACGGGCGAATCAGGGCCGCGGCCGCGATTAGACCCGTAAGTTCGTCTATAGCATAAAGCGCTTTTTCCAACTCGGTTTGCGGCTCGACATCGGAGCAAAGCCCCCATCCATGGCTCACCACGGCCCGAATGTAATCCTCGGGCCAGTTGTTCGCCTTAAGGATTTCTTCGGTCTTTTTGCAGTGCTCATCGGGATACCGTTCATAATCGAGATCGTGGATAAGACCGATCACGCCCCACTTCTCTTCATCCTCTCCGCGTTTTCGTGCAAAATAGCGCATCACACCCTCAACGGCGAGGGCATGCTTTATGAGGCTCTCGCTTTTGTTGTATTCCGTAAGTAGACGATAAGCCTCTTCCCGTGTCGGGGGACTGGAACCCATAAGATAACCTCCTTGTTTATGCGAATTGGCCGCATCATATAAAAATCAGGTTGAAAAACAAAGCCCTATTTTGTCGCGTCCCCCTGTGGCCGGGAACATCCGTCCCCGAGGCAAAACACCTTCAGCGGATCTTCAGGGTCTCATGTCAAAGGCCAAAGTCCCAATGTCAGATGAATATTAACGCCCAAATATCTCGATTTTAGCATTACGCTAAAGAAACGCCCTTTACAATAAATCCATTCCATATTAGTCTGTAAATTTGCGAATAAAATGAGGCGACTGTCCCGATGCGGATAAACTCCGCCGGATGATTATATCTTGGGGAAAAAGTTTGATCATTTGCAGGTCGATACAGAAAGGAGAAAGCGATGCCATCCAAAACCAGGGAAGCAAGACTTGAGCAAAAGGCCGGCCAGGAAACAAAGCTGAATCAGCGCCTGGCTGATCTGGCTGAAAGGGGTTATGATTCGAAGAAGGCCGTCAAGGATACCAAGGTGAGACTGTTGAGATCCGAATTGCGTAAAACGACGGCCAGACTGAAAGCCATCGCGGAGAAGGAGAAAAAACGCGAAGACATGGCCAGGAAAAAAGCGGAAAAAACCGCCGCACCTAAGAAAGAAAAGGCCAAAAAACAGAAAGAGGAAAGTGCGGCCCCCGAAATCAGTAAACGGCAGCAAAAGAAGCGGGAAAAGAAAGAGAAAAAACCAAGCAAGGACGCCGCGGAATAGCCGGTCTTTCCTTTGAGTCTTTCTTAACGGCGGTGGAAAATCCCCCACCGCCCTTTTTTTGTTTATCAATTCCCCGATGCTTCAGGTCGATACCGATCATGATAATGTGATTAATTTTAATCGGCCCACCCGGAAAATGGGGAGTGTCCCCGATCAGGACCCGGACCCTTTGCCGTGTATGGTAAAATTAGAGGAGATTTTCAGTAATGTTTGGTTTACTCAGGAAACTGTCAAGTAAAGACATGCCGATCAGGGTATCTGTCGATAATGACATCTGCGTCGGGTGTGAAAAATGTGTGAAAATGTGCCCCGAAGTGTTTCAAATGGGAAGCGATATTGTTGTCGTCATAATGGAGGACGTCCCTCCAGAACACCAAAAGGCCTGCAAGGAAGCGGCCGAACACTGCCCCGTGGAGGCCATCACCATCAAAAATTAAGGTCCCGGGCATGTCAAGCAGCCGAGCATGAAGGCTTTTGCCTTCGACCCTTCGCATTCCTCCAAATTCCCGGTACAACCGGTACAACCACCATCATGACGACCTCTAAAATCAGGATGGATTTTTTATGCCCGTTCTTCATGGTTTATACCCCAATCATAACACTGCGTCCAGACTGCCCCAAAGTTTATTTGTCGGCCCTTACCCCTTGCCTCCTTCCTGACTCCGGCCTAATGATACATGTTTCATGGCTTGTATCATACCCCTGCCGAGACGATCCTGTTCCATCGATAGGAACTCCCGGATGAGATCCCCCAAGAGGCTGTAAGGTCGCCCGGCCTCTTCTCTCAGGTGATTACAGAACGCCGGGACCCATGTCAGGATGTGATCATCCAGAAATGTTTTTTGCAGGTCCCGCCAGGGTTCGGTGTGCGTGTCCGCCGAACGGCTTTCCTTGAATGAAAGAAAATGCATGAACTCGAATTCCACTGACAAATGATCCGGAACAAAGTCGCCTGCACATTCAAGGGTGGCCTCCCTATAAAACGCCATCAAATCGGCCATGAGATCTTGACCCCTGCCATTCTTCCTGTATGCAGACTCGCAGGGAGGACAGATGGGTCGGTAATCGAAAAGCCTCACATATTCTACCTGGAGATCCTCCAGACCGGCCGTTTCGATCACGTCAAAAAGCGCATCGGCCCTTTCACGGATCGAGGAATGTCCGAGCTCTGAAAAGAAGGCTTTTCCATCACGGGCGGTCAAAGGAAGGCCTGTCTCTTCGCCGGGATAATCCAGGGCATGATAAAGGAGACTGTAAATCTGGCTTCTTATCCATGGTTCAGGGTTTGCGGTCATTGTCAATGCGGGTCCTTTCATGGGGTGGTTCCCCTTTATCCCTTTAAAAACCGAGCCCCTTCCCCTGCGAGAAACGGCTCGGTTTTTTCCGGTAGTTTTAGTTGGGATCTATTTGATTGCGCTCCTCTTCTTCAGCCGCTACCCTTTGTTTTCTTTTGGCCAGACGGTCCAGACCCACTGCGCCGACCACGACGGCCCCAAGGGGAATGTTGAAAAACCCCGCCATCTTTACGGCCTGCTTGACGGATTCCACTGCAGCGCTCTTGGGGGCGGCCAGGTCTTTTGCTCTGGCCGCGAGGGTTTCCAGAAACGCCTTGTTCTCGGACAGCCGGGCCCATTCCGCCTCATACCATACCGGCGGGATGTAGTAGACATTGGGTTTCGTGCCGAATTCGGGGCAAAGAGGTTTCGCCTTTCCCGCGGCAACAAGCCGGGACACTTTACTCGAGGGATCCTCCAGATCACCAAAAGTCATGGCATCACCCACGCAGGATTTCACGCAATAAGGTTCACTCTGTCCCTGATCGAGCCTTGTGGCGGCACAAAAGTCACACTTGTCCGCCTTTTCGAGGAGGTACGGGACCCCATAGGGGCAAGCCTCCGCGCAGGTCCCGCAGGCCACGCACTTGTTTTTATCCACCACCACCAGGCCGTCTTTCCGCTTTGTGATGGCCTCGGCCGGACAGGAGGCAAGACACTCCGGCTCATCACAATGCATGCACAGCACCGGGATGAACAGCCGTCTCAAAGTAGGATAGTCCCCTTCCTCCCACTGCACGGGCCGTATGCGATAGTGCTCCACCCTTCCACGTTGAAGAGGTGGAACATTGTTTTGGATTTTGCAGGCCACCATACAGGTCCTGCAACGGATGCATTTATTGAGATCGATTACCATACCGTATTTAGCCATTTTCTATCACCTCATTTATGGATGTTGATGATCATCTGACACCTTCCCAGGCCGCCACTCAAGGGTTCCTCGTTGTGGGGCTGGAAGTCGTTGTCCAGGATGCCGACCGGACCCACATCAGATTTGATCCCCTTGGAATATGAACCGAATTGGTGATAGACGAATGCTGTTGTGGGATGTATGGCCTCAGTCACTTTCGCCACGGCCTGAGCTTTTGCCCCGGTCACCCGAGATCCAACCCAGACCTTGTCATTATCTTTTATCCCCAGGGCCTTGGCCCTTGCCGTGCCGATCCAGATCTTGTGAAGGCCGATCCCGTCTCCGATATAGTCTTCATTGAGGTATCGGTTGTCCGCCGAACTGGAGTGGGCATTGATGGCGCTTTTCCCGGTCACCAGGTAGAATTCATCCTGGGCGAGATCCCTTGTCATGGTGCGAAAATCATGCGGCAAGGGGTCCACGTCCTCGTTGTTATGATAGGGGGAATCCGGATTGTGGTAAAAATCCTGACCCAGCCAGATAGAATAGATCTCCAGCTTGCCCGAACGGCTGGTGGGCTTGTAAGGTTTGGACTTATAGGGAAATTTTTCGTAGGTTTTTTCGTATTTATATATCGGGCCGTTTTTTTTGAGACCGGCGATATCCGTACCCAGCGGTTTAAGCTGTTTATTGTACCATTCTTCAAGCGTAAAATCGAAATACTCTTCCAGACCCAGACGCTTTCCCACCTCAAGAAGAACCTCGGCCAGGGGCATTATGCCTGCCGGCGGCTTGACGATCTGCCTCGAAGCGATAAAGGGATAGGTACTCCAGGTGGACTGACGAACCGTCTCTCTTTCCAGATAGGTGGCATCGGGCAGAACAATGTCGGCCCAGTCCACGGTGATGGTGGGCCAGTTTTCACAGACGACCACGAATTCGGCGTCCGTAAGCATTTTTCGCGTCGGTTCGGAGGCGTGGTTGAACATGTTTACAGACGTAATGAAAAGCATCTTGACCGGATAGGGTTTGCCCTCACTCACGGCCGAGTAATACCTCGGGACCACGGGCAGATCGGTGGATCCGAAGGGATAGCTTTTGGGATCGAAGTCCACATTGGGGACCTCGATCTTGGGCGGCTTCTTGCCCGGGGGCTGGCCAAAGCTCATATAATACGGGCCACCCGAGATGGGGGGCTGCAGGAAGTAGATCCCTCCCGGTTTGTCCATGTTGCCCAACAGCATGTTGACGATGCCGAAGGCCCTGATCTTCTGTATCACATTGGCCTGCTTGGCGGCCGCCACGGAACTGATCTGGACGCTTGACCGGGGCTTGTTCTTCCCCAGCTTTCTTGCAATTTCTCTTACCTTGGCGGCGCCTTGAGGAATCTGGCAGATTTCCGCAACTTTTTCCGGGGTGTACTCCTCGGACCTCTCAAGAAGCAATTGAAGGGCAGTCTTGCACTGGCTGCCATTGACCTTGTAGGTCCCGTACAGGGCCTGCGTAAGGCCCTGAGTGTCGTGAGGCATCCCCTTGTCGGTCTTCAGGTCCCAGACCAGGTATTGTCCTTTGCCGTCCGTAAGAGGTAGACCGTTGTCGGTACGAATCAGAAAAGGACCGTTCGTATATCGGCCGACAAAGTCGAAATCATAGAGGTCCTCCTTTAAAAGGACATGAATCAAACCCAGAGCAAAGGCGATATCCGTATCCGGTCTGATCGGGGTCCAGTTGAACATGGCCCCGTCTTCTTCCATACGGGGATCCACGATTTCGAGCTCCAGGCCGTTTTCGAGCCCCCGGGACACCTCCCTCATGGTCCAGGTGCCCCCCGGTGTCCATGAGCCCGTCGTGGGATTATAGCCGATGTGGACCGTATATTTTGCCTCAGAAAAATCACAGGTAAAAGAAAAGGGGGGAATGCCCGACATCATGTTGGCAATGGCACCGGAGGAGTAACAGGAATCACCATGGAAGTGGCTGAAATTGGGTGTCCCATACACCTGTCGGAAGTAGTCGAAAAAATCGATACTCGGTGTTTGCATGGGGCAGCCCCAGAGAAAGGCAACGGCCTCCGGATGCCCCTCTTCCCTGTGTTGACTCATCCGCGCCGTAATGGTGCTGATAGCCTCCTCCCAGCTGATTCTTTTGAACTTCCCTTCCCCTCGCTTTCCTACTCTCTTGAGAGGATATTTCAGCCGGTCGGGTCTGTAGAGTCGATCCACGGCGGACATGCCCTTCGCGCAGATCTTCCCGTCCAAGACGGGCATCCCTTCAATCCCCTGAATCGCCTCGACCCGTCCATCCACGACCTTAGCCTTGATGGGGCAGCCGAACATGCAAAAGGAACACATGCCGTGCACCCATTCCCCCTGTCCTGAAGCGGCAGCCTTTGCGGGGCTCAATGCAGTGAGATTTAGGCCCTGTCCGGCAGCAAGAATCGCAGCAGCGGTTCCCGTGGTTTTCAGAAAACCCCTTCTGCTCATTTTTATGTCACCCTTTTTGGACATCTACAATAACCCTCCTTTCTCCAGGCCCCAACCCTTGCCCAAGCCCCCCATTACAATGTCCTTCCATACTCCTCCCCCTGGGAGGAACTGGCATTCATTGGGACAGATCATATATTTAAGGTGTTCATGCATCTCCCCTGTCGATTCCCGGGGGATGATAGATCAGGTAGGCAAATAATCAGAGCTTATTTTGATTTTAAGCATTTTCTATTAAGCAATTTGTTTGCCAAAATGCGGATAAAAGGGGGAAGGACTTAAGTAGTTGAAATCAGGCCATTTTTAATCCAGTCATATGCATTGGATCAAAAATGGGAAATAATCCATGGTGTCAGGTTTTTTTCCAGGATGTAAACAAAAAACATATGAAATTTCAATATTTTATATCATAATTGAAACAATATCATTACCGTAGGATATGGGATATAAATAGTGCGGATGACGATCGCGAAGCGGGGGACAGAGGGTGCCTTGATGGTGGATCAGGACTGATTTCAGTATTTTTATTTTTTTCCCACACTGTTGACGTGGTCCGATCCGGAATTCGTTATTTAAAATTTATTGAACGCACATTGAAACGCTCTTCTTGGTGATTCATGACCGCCCGTTCGGTGGCGGTCTCCGTGCACATTCACATTTTTGTCCAACCGACAAGGGCATTGCTGTAAAGCATTTTAATCAGTCTGGCCCTCCCTTTGATTTCCTGTTTTATCTCCCGGAGGAATTCATCCGGGGTATATCCTTTTCGAAAGGTGATATTAAGCCCGGTTTTGATCAGATAACCGTCCTGATATCGTTTTATGATCTGATACTTATGTTCAACAGGCCAGACGCCCTGTACCGTCAGGTAAGCGGTTCCCGTATCCTTGAGGGAGCCTTTGATCAGCCGGTAGGCATGATGACGTTCTTCCGGCGGCAAGATATTCAGTACATAATTTGCAATGACCACATCATACTTTTTTTTAAAAACAGTTTTATCCGGATAAAAATTAGGATCAAAATCCACCACCTCCAGGCAGCCGGATTTGAGCAGATCCGACTTGGCGAACCCGTCCTTGCCCGTACCAAAATGCAGGACACTCTTATGAGCGGCCAATCTTTCCCTGCAGATGATCCGAATCGGCTCGGAGGATTGCCTGGTGTGGGAAAGCGCCGTCAGCCGGGAGGCCACCGTTATGGCGGAGGCCTTTTTTAATCGGATCTGTCCCAGATCCTTGTCCAGGGATTGTTCGATCTCTTCCAGGGGGACCGACCATTTGTTCGTGGCCGGTGTGAAGGTGTATTGCTGGGCGTTGGAACCGAAGATGGTGTAGGACCCGTTTTTTTCAGGGATGATATTCCATCCGGCTTTCAGCATTTTTTGTGACAGTTTCATGATTCAGATCATTGCTGGGCTTGCGTGATTACCAAGTCTGTCGTTGACTCTTTCTGTTATTTTCAGCTAAATTCCGTAGCCGCTCTTTTTGTCCCTTATCGGCTTTCATATCATATTTTCTCTTTCGACAATACTGCTGACCGTGCTATATTTTTTAATTCCAAATTGTTCCCCCACCGGTTTCAGAGTGTCATTCCTCAAATGTCTTATCCGGATATTGGATTCTTAATGGTCTGGACATGGCGCCAGGCTATCAAAAATAAAACAAGGGCCAACGGCAGAGCCTTTATTCCCCCTATTCACCGTTGATATACAGAGGCACATTCCGTATACTTTGTTCCATAAGAAAGGGAAGAGTTCTATGAAGGGTGACGCACACCGGACAGAGCGCGGCCCAAGACGTGGATTTCTGATCCGGATCCATTGCAACCGAAACGATCCTCGTGGCATTCCTCAGGCGCGTGGGATGCCCCAAGCCCTGATCCGGGAGGCACCATGAAGAAAGCATTTTACATGAATGTCTTGACCCTGAGTCTGGTTTGCGCCGTCTTGTCGTTCCCCGGCACCGGCCTCGCCGAAAACAAAGACAAAGAAGAGATGATGTGGCGGGGTTTCATCCTCATGGAGGCCGTCGAGAAACACGCATACGACATCGGGCCCTCAGAGAAACTCAATTGGCGTCACGGCATGAAAAGCCATTTCAAGAGCCAGCGCGCCACCATCCAGGTCCTGTCCGCTGATCCGCTCGGCAGCGGCGACACCAAACTCTCAGGAATGGTCTACGCGGAAATACAGGACGAGGAGATATTCGAGGTCCGCCCGCCGGCTGAAAAATGCAACCGAAGCTGGGTCCTCAACAAGGATACCCGACAAGCAAACGGCTCCGCCATGATCCGGGACAACCAGATCAGGATCATGTTCGCAAAAAAGAGCCATATGGACGCCGCCGGGGCCATCCAGGAGGCTATTCGAAAATGCGGGACCGATGAAGACTGCCTGGCCCGGGTCTACGATCGGTTCAAAGGCGTTGTGGAAGATCCATCCAAGTCCTTTCCCATCAAAATGGTGGTTCAGTGCTTTCCCTCCTGCCCGGGCGTCATCCGGACTCACAGCCTCCGAATGCGCGGGCAAAATTGTAAAAACGAGGAGAAGACCGAACGGGACGATTCCCGCGACATCCGGACGGAACTCTGCCTGCCCATGAGGTTTGAGATGGATGGGACCTACACCAGGAGCAAGGACGGGGATCAAATCACGGCCTATTTTCAAGATAGCGACCAGAACCCCTACAAGGGTTTCGACGGTGAAGATCACCCCATCGAGTGGCAGACCCGGTGCACGGTCAACCTGACCAACGGCCCCCCCGAGGTGCGGATCTACCGGCTCACTGAAGACGCCCTCCCCAAGGACATCACCGACAAGGAGGAAAAGGTCCTTGTGGGCGAAAAAGTCAAATTACAGGGAGAAGTCGTAGGCACGGGCCTGGGTGAGGAAATCTTACGGGTCTGGAAGGTGCCGGGCCAGGTTATCAAGGACTGGCGGGCATCCATAGAGAAGGCGGACATCATCTACTTTGATGAGGATAACTTTGAAAAAGGCATCGTCCAGTTCACGTGGTCGGACGGTTCTTATGGCGGGGAGGAGAAGACGGTCAAGTACACCGCAGATTATATGGGAATCGAGTTGGAGGGGGAGACCCGTTTCAAGGTCTTTGAACCACGTGTGAAATGGCTCGAAAAGAAACTGGGCACCTTTGTGGGCATCCGCCAGAAGCAAATCGTTCAGGATGGCACGCTTCAAAGGATAGAATGCGAAATGACGCCCGAGAGTCCTGCCATCTTTCTCAAGGCCAAAGTGACCGTACCCGACGGTTTCGAAGGCGCACGCAACTGCCTCCAGTTCGTGCAGCTGACCAGCACCAACGCCTGGTTCCTGAGACGATATACCCCGGATTACAACTGGTTCAAAATATTCTTCGTCGACTATTGCGACAGTACCTACCCTTACTCCGGCCCGGTATGCGGAGGGAAAGATTCCGTTCTTGAAATGCGGGATTCTCCCGGGGACCCTCTGGCCTATATGAATGCCGCTTTCGACGACAGCCGATTCAGGACCTATCTCATGTTCCGGCCCGGATCGGATGACCGAAGCAGCGTCTGGGTCCCCCTCAAGCTGATTGAGTGGGGCTGGAAAGGAAGCGTGACCCATACGAGCACCATCTATAATGATAATCAACCCCCCTGCGCAGGGCGCTACAGGCTCACATGCGAAAGACCGCCTTCCCGATACGACTTCAATGAATCGGATTCCCCCGTTCACCCCAAATGGGATGGATATTACGACGAATCAAAATTGGTTCCGATCAACACGAGGATTTCGACCCAAAATCCCCAGGCCACACCCCCCGCTAATCAGGGAGACTGGTCCGGGTGGCAATGTCCGTGATAGTGATAGGGTCAAGTCTGCCTTTGACTCTTTGATAGGGTCAAGTCTGCCTTTGACTCTTGGTGACATCTTCAGCTAAATGCCGTATTCGCTTTTTAAGGGTGAAATGAGGACTTCAAAATGAAAGAGTCGATCCTGCTCTTGAGGGGATATCGCCCGGCGCTATCTTTCACATTGCCTTAACCCTATGGTTGCATAAAAAACATGACAAGGGCTTGTTAAAGGCAATGATAGCAACACTTTTGGGAAAATCCGCTTGCATTTCAGGAAGCAACCAATGGTGCATTCCAGGGATTAAAAACAATTTGTCATGGTTTTTACCCTTCGGGAAAGCCGAGGATACCGCATCTCCCGCGTTATAGAGGGTTTGCGGTAAGCGACTACAGCTTCACCTTCAATGCCTTGGATCTGCAGCATCCTCGACTTTTGCAACGTTAGGGTTAGCTTTCCCCACCTGCCCGTCTTCTCATAAATCGAGATGACAGATGGCAGGAGAGATCACAATTCACAAATCAAGATCCAAGCCCAATTCCACGATTCTATTATATTCCCCTGTCGGAGGTCTTATCTTGGATCCGTGCTTTGAACACCCGGACAGCCTCTTTCGCATACTTTCTCACGAGCACCTGTCGATCCAGGTCGTTGCTTTCCATGTCCTGATCATAGGCGGGGTGGGCCTTGGCCAACCTTGGTATCCTGATAAAACCGGGCCCGTTGCCCTCGGCCGTTTCAACAAGCAAGTCAATGATCGCCTCATCCTCGCAGGGGATGTCCTCGATCCAACCCAGGCGTCGCATGCATTCAAAATGCGCCAGGTCTATGAGCATGAAATAGACATCCATGAGAGGCACGAGTTGATGAGATGGCAGGCTCTCAAACCCATAGCCGTTCCCCAGATTCAAGGCACCCATAATAAGATGATAAATAAGCAGACGGCCCTTTTGTTTGTCTTCGCAAAGAACAAGGATGAACTCGTCCGGCAAATCCTGCCAGACCGTGTCTTCATCCAGAGACCCGCCGCCGGACAGCATGGCCTTCCACGCCTTAAAGCCCCTGCGAGCCGCCTTTTGGCGACCATAGTCCCTCAGAGATACAATTTTACCCATATAAAGCCCTTATCATGGCCGACAGTCCCCTCCTGGATCATGCCTCTTGCTTCATCACGGCCCCCTGAGGTGGAGAATCCTATGGATGGCCCGGTTTCAAGGATCATACACAGGTTCCCTTCTTTCAGCCCCAAGCGACGCAACCATTTCTAACCCGGTCGCTGTTAAGGCATGTTAACTTCCTTTAATTCATCACCCAGATATTCACGTTCATTCTCACCCAGGATGCCAAGCGAAAGGCCAATCAGGGTCCATAGATGAACCGTATGGTATTTTCCCCCGTAGTAACCCGCCAGGTCGTGAATCTGGGAATGGCAGTTATGGCAGGCGGCGACACAGTAATCAGCGCGCGTAGACACAATCTGATCGAACTTTACCTTGCCGTACGCACGCCGGGCGTCGGTATATCCCGATTGAAGAAAACCGCCCCCTCCGCCGCAGCAGTAATTGTTGGATTTATTGGGATACATTTCAATAAAATTTTCTTCTCCCACAAGGGATTTAATCACAAATCGCAGGTCCTCCGCCACAGGATCCCCGAAGCTCTTTCTCACGATCTGACATGGATCCTGAGCCGTAAACTTGAGCTTCAGGTCCTTGTTCCAATCAGAGTTGACCTTCAGTTTTCCCTCCCGGATCCATTTGGCATAGTATTGGTAAATGCTTACGATCTCCAGGTCCGTTTTGATGTTGAATTTTTTCAGTCCGGCCCGGACTGAATAGGTCACGTGGCCTCATTCCGTATTGAGAAAAATCTTACAACCCAGCCTTTCAGCCTGACCAACGGTTGTCTCCACCACATGCCTCCAGGCGTCATCGTCTGCGAGAAACATGCAATAATTCTCTGCTGCCCAACCTTTACTGCCGTAAGTCCAGTCCGCCCCAACAATATCAAGAATCTTCCAGAGCGGGACCATCTCGTCCGGTTCAGTGACCGGTTCCCTTGAATTCTGGTTGAGGTAGAACACCGCGCCCTCTTTGTCTATCGGAGCCTGGAGGTTTTCCCAACCCGGCTGCGTCTCGTGGACCTCTTCCAGCACGTCTTCCACCACGAATTGAAAATCTTCGGGGCTTGCCCCCATCGCGCTACAGCTGTCATTCTTGAGCGCCATATCGCAGGAGCCCACGATGCCCTTCGGTCTGGTTTCCCGAGGCCAACACTGCCGGGCCAAATAGACCATTTGGGGTATGTCGACTTCCATTGGACAGGCATACACACAACGCTGACACATTGTACACATCCAGACCCAGGGGGTGGTCGTAACCTCTTCATCCATCCCCAGAGCCACCATCCTCACAAACTTTCTGGGATCCATGCCCTCCAGACCCGTGGCCGGACATCCGCTGGCACACGTTCCGCATGTATAGCAGCGGTCCAGATTTCCTTCAGGCAAGAGATCCCGAACCTTAGCCCTGAATTCGCCTTTGAGCTCGTTGAAAACGATTGGTGCGGTCTCCATATGCAAATATTCTCCTCTCCTCTTTGGCCAATAAAAATGCATGAGGCTTTTGGCCTAAACAAGCCCCTTTCCTTTTTCTCTTGCTAATGGACAGCAAGTTGCGTGCCGAAATTGAATAATGAGACATGTTGCGGACATAATTTTCGTAGCGCCTATGATTTAATACAGACAGGCGTGATGGAACGAAGGTCAAGATTGTCCATGGCATCGCATTTTTGCAAGGGCATGTCAGGAAAAAACCACAAAAACGCAACATCTCGAATACCCCTTGGCCCGACAAAATCTGCGCGATCCCGATAAAACGGCCCCGGTCTGCCCCTGATGGACATCCGCATCCCCCATGCCCGCCTTCACGTTTGACGGCCTTCTAAAAGGTCCCACCGAAACCGTGTTTCCGCCCTTCCAGAGAAAACGGGAATCTCGTGCAAGCCGTTATGTATTCCCCCTGCGCCTGTCCTGCGTTTGATACGGGCCGGAGGTGACGCGTTTCTCGACCTTTTACGATCGCATCCAGTTTAAAAAATCGGATCGCGGGAAAAAACAGTAGAGCAATCTCGGATTTTATGTTAGACCGGCGCGAAATAATTTTAATGGATTGATTTTTCAATCAGAGAGGAAAATCATAATGAACAACGAAGTTGTGCCCGGCGATACCATGTCATTTGCCGATGTCCTCCGGGAAATGGACATTGATTTCCTGGTCGCCGGGGAGTACGGCATCACGGTTGAAGATGCCGCAAGATTCCTGGACCACGATCATTTTATGTTTCTCGACGTACGTACGGACGAGGAGCATAATCATCTGAGCTTTCCCTTTGCGGTCCATATTCCCCTGAAAGACCTGCCGGACCGAGTCTACGAGCTTCCCAGGGATAAATTCATCATCACCTTATGTACGTCGGGATTCAGGGCGGCCATGGCCTACGCCTTTTTGCGGACAGACGGATTCATTGAGGTCAAGGCGTTGCAAGGGCGCCTGGACCAACTGGCCGGCGTGATGACGCCCGGCAGATTTTATCGACTCGCATCTTAATTTTCAGCGGGAGGGGGACATCCCGAGGGACATGGGGTCACCCATCTTGATTTGAGTATAGGTCAAGTCTGCCGTTGACTCTTGGTATTATCTTCAGCCAAATTCTGTATCCGTTTTTTTATATTCTTATGGACGTTCTCCTTCTCTGATGGTCCCCAGCGACCATCAGAATTTTTTTTAAAACCGCCACGAAGTGCTCCACTCGGCCAAGAATCTCAGAAGCCGCTTTTTGGGAGCCGGGTTCATCGGGAACAGGGTCAGACTGATTGAGAAAATCGATTGTACGGCGCCACTCCGTCAGATCCGGTTCCAGTTCACCGGCCTGCCCTCGTCTACCGCCCCATCCAGTTTCACGAAAAGGTCAACATCACTGAATTCATCGGCTTCTCCCCGGGCCTGGGGGCCGAAAAAGAGAGGCATGCGTTGCTGACGGTCAAAGGGCCTTTGTGACAATCTCGGCCACATCCATGACCTCTAACCTGTCCTCCAGTTCCTCTGCCTTGATCGCATCCTCCAACATTTTTGCACATTGCGGACAGGCTACCGCAATAATCTGCGCCCCGGTATCAAGTGCACTCCTGACCCTGATCCTGTTTGGACTGTTTTTCCCTCCACCAAGGATATCCGTAAAGAAATTGCCGCCGCCTCCCCCACAACAGAAGGCATTCTCCCTTTTTTGTTCCATCTCCATTGTCTCGACACCCGGGATAGCCTCCAGGATGTTTCTCGGGGCGTCATATTCCCCGTTGTGTCTTCCTAAATAGCACGGATCGTGAAAGGTTATTCTCGCCTTGTATTCTGACAGCGACAGGTTTTTTTCTTTGATCAAGGGCGCCAAAATCTGTGTGTAATGACAGACATCAAATTCACCCCCCAGGGCAGGATAATCATTCTTGAATGCGTTGAACGAATGGGGATCCAGGGTGATAATCTTTTTTATTCCAAGCTTTTTGAAAAAAGCGATATTCTGCTCGGCAAGAAACTGGAAAAGCCCTGCTTCGCCTAGGGCCCTAACCTCATTTCCATCACATGTTTCTTGATCGCCAAGTATTCCGATGGAAACCCCCGCCCTAACCAGGAGGTTCCCCACTGCCTGTGCCATTTTCTTTGCCCTTTCATCATAGGATCCTACACAGCCGACATAGAACAGATAGTCCTGGTCTTTGTATGTTTCAACAGGTGTCCCTTGCGCCCATTTTCCCCTTTCATTTTGCGGCTCTTTATAGGGATTACCATTTATGCTGATATTTTTCAGATAATCTCTTACAGCAGGAGGAATGATTCCTTTGCTGACAAGCTCTTCTCTGGCCGCGATAAAGACGTTTACCAGGTCTTCACCGAATGCAAAAACACAGTGTTCCACACAGTTGGCACAGGTCGCACAGGAAAAAAGGATGTCCTGAAAGCGTTCGCTGTTTGCTAGCTCACCGTTCAGCCACGCCCTGATCAACCACATCCTTCCTCCGGGTGAATAGGTCTCGAATCTGAATTTTCTGTAAGTCGGGCAATTAAAAGCAGTATAGTCACTTGTAAGTTTGCAGTAACCACATCTAAAGCACCTGTGGATGATGTCCTCATACTTCATCTGATAAGCCTCCCTATCTCTTTATGGGACAAGATCCCAGTTTCCGGGGTTCATGATGTCGTTAGGGTCCAAAAGCCCCTTCACTTTTCTGATAAGTTCAGCCGTATTTGGATCCATTTTTTCCATGGCCAGCTTCTGTGCTCCGACCTCACCTTTCCATACCATTCCGCCAAGCTCAAACGTAAACCTGTTTGATTCCTCTATCGCCATTCTTGTTTTTTCAATATCCTCTTCATCCGCCCTGTTAAAGGAATAGTTGAAACCAAACATAACGCTGTTTCCCATCAAGACCTGGTGGACATATGAGCAGATCATTCCATGCCTATGTGCTATCTCAATACCCTTCTCCCACGCTTCGGGAACTTTGTCTAAAGGTATGATTGCTCCCGTGTATTCAAATCCCCCTCCTTTTCTAAAATCAGCGGCTAGAGCCGCCAGAGGAGGCACATCCAGAAACCTTTTTTTGAGGGCAGGGTGAAGATCTTCAACAAATTCTATTCGGTCCCCTCCCTTGAAGTCCAGGAACAGTTTTTTGTATGCCTTCTTTTTCAGCTCAAGCTCGTCTTCAGCGTGTCCGGATACAATGACAATAAAAAACACATGATTCATCCACTCCGGCTTTTCCTGGCTTATGAGAAAAAAATCCTCTAACAAGTCTAACTGGGTAGCCTCAAACACGGTATCCGTGATCAGGTGAACATCGTCCGTTGAAAAGGCCATCACCTCTCTGTATTTCGGTTTAGGATAAAGCTTCATGGAAAGCTTTGTTACAATCCCGGTGGTGCCGAACCATCCAATAAAGAGGCCCGGCAGATCCGGAAGAGGCCCTCTTGTGAACCAATAAGGGCTGACAGAACAGGATCCTATCTTGCATATTTCACCCATGGGAAGAACGACCTCCATACCGTTTATCATGTCTGAATTGACGCCATATCTTGGTGATATATGACCGTGTCCTTGAATAAGGGCATTTGCCACAACCGTTACGGTAGGAGGCGCCTCCGGAGTCGAATGCTGGAGGTCCGGGCAATTTTTTTCAAGGTAAGACCTCAAGGCGGCCTGGGTGACCCCGGCTTCGACCACCGCATATCTATTGATTCTGTTTACTTCTATAATCCTGTCCATTTTCTTCATATCCAGGACTATTCCGCCTCTATTCGGTACGACCAGCGCCGATAAGGTGAAACCACCACCCAGCGGAGTAATGGGAATTTTCTCCTCATTGGCTATCAATACCACCTTTTGAACTTCCTCGACGGTCTCTGGCATTACAACATAGTCAACCTTCCTGGGTTCTTGAGCTCCTGAATCTCTGGAATAGATGAAAAGCTCTTCCTGGCTGTTTGATACACTATCTTCTCCGACTATAGCGACTAACGAATTATATATATCCATGTCTCCTCCTGTGCCTTTTGGTGAGGGTCAAGTCTGCCTTTGATTCTTGGTAATATCTTCAGCTAAATTGTGTATTCGCTTTTTATCCTCTGAAATGAAGATATCAAAATGAAAGAGCCGACCCTGTTCTTGAGGGGATATCGTCTGGCGGTATCTTTCACATCGCCTTAACCCTATAGTTGCATAAAAAACATGACAAGGGCTTGTTAAAGGCAATGATAGAAACACTTTTGGGAAGATCCGCTTGCATTTCAGGAAGCAACCAATGGTGCATTCCAGGGATTAAAAACAATTTGTCATGATTTTTACCCTTCGGGAAAGCCGAGGATACCGCATCTCCCGCGTTATAGAGGGTTCGCGGTAAGCGACTACAGCTTCACCCTCAATGCCTTGGATCTGCAGCATCCTCGACTTTTGCAACGTTAGGGTTAGCTTTCCCCACCTGCCCGTCTTCTCATAAACCGAGATGACAGATGGCAAGAAAAGTTACAATTCACAATTCAAGATTTGACCCATTTACGAAAACGATATCATCCAACATGTCAAGTTATTGAATGATTGAAGGACGCCCTCTTTCCCTCGCTCTCCATCTTACAATTCACCTTTGTTTTTCAATGCGTGAATGATCAAGAAGCTATTCCATTCAGGCTGGGATGTGCTCCATGTACCGTCATGCCTCTGTGTTTTGTACAATCTCCTGAAAGCCAACTTCAACTGAGCGTCCCCTTCTGCGGCATCCAGATGCGCCAAGGCATTCATCGTTTGATAAAAGGGAACTGCTCCCGCCCATATTCCCGAGTTCTTCTGCGCCTGTTGTAAATTCTTCACCGCCAGATCCACCGCCGCACTTTTGGAATACCGGGGGTGGACCACAAAGGCTCTCAAGGTATTATTGTAGGAGGACCAACCGCACCATCTACCGTATCCGCTGGATCCTTTCTTCTGGAGCCAATCGTACATTCTCAGGATGTCGGGGTCATCTGTGCGCCCGAAGACGCTGGAAAGAAAAAGGGTTGCGCCGGTCATCAAAAGAACCCCCGAACCTTTGGTGAAAGGAAGTCCGTTTAAGGCACTCTCAGAGATTTTTTCTGCAAGACGGATTTTTTGACCCCTATAAATGAGCGATGTTCGGTCCAACATCCAATCCAGCCCCTTTCGGGCAGGTTCAATCTGATCTCGAATCGTCAAATGAAGCGCGAACAATCGTTGAGTGGTCTGGATGAACGACCGTTCCCAGGAACCATCAGAGGATTGGCCGGACAAAAGAAAACGGACCGTCTCCTCGAAATCCTTTTGCCAGCTCGAATGATGCTCCTCCTTGAGCCATTTCTTTCGGGCGTAAAGGCCCGCAGGGGTCTTGCTTTTTCGGAATATTTGATAGGGGTCCGATCGAAATTTCATGACGAATTTATCCCCCGGACACTCCGGCTGATCCGGGTAAGGGGATAGATGCCGATCTTCCTCTTACCCTATGCATTCAAGATCCAGATAGCGTAGTTCAGAATGCCGGCGAAAGTCACCCACGCTACATACGGGAACAGGAGAATGCCGGCTACCGGACGCACTTTCCAAAACATGACGGTGGTTGTCACGATGAAGATCCACAGGACGATCAGATCCGCCAGGGCAACCCCGATTTGATGAAGGCCGAAAAAGACCCAGGACCATATCGCGTTGAGGATCAGTTGCAGTATATAAACACCGAGTGCCGATGTTGCGATACGTGTATAGTGCTCACGCCAGACCAGCCAAGCCGCCACGGCCATTGAGGCATAGAGAAAAGTCCAAACCGGTCCGAATAGCCCGCCCGGAGGCGTCCAGGAAGGCTTCGCGATCCCTTGATACCAGGCATCTGGTGAGAACTGACCCCCGACCGCCGCTATAGCGGCGACCAGCATCAGGCTGAAAAGGAGCCCGATCAGGCTCGCCAGCCCACCGTGTCGTTTGGCGTGATCTGCACTGACCATAGGCCTCCATTATACTTCGGATTATCCCCGCAAACCAACCGGAACACCGGCGTGAAGAAATCGGCATTGGGTGAGGGTCAAGTCTGCCTTTGACTCTTGGTAATATCTTCGGCTAAATTCCGTATCCGCTTTTTAAATTTCTTATCAGCTTTCATCTCATATTTTACTCTTTCGACAATACTGCTGACAGTGCTATATTTTTCGATATCAAATTGTTCCCCAACCTGTTTCAGAGTGTCATTCCTTAAATATCTTATCAGGTAAACTGCTACGTTTCTTGGTTCATTAAAATGCCCTCTCCTGGTCACATACAACTCCGCCTCTTTTATAGCATAGGCCTTGCATACAGCATATTTTATTTTATCAATATCAGGCGCAAGCCTTCTAGTTTCCGGGATCTCCTCATAATTTTTCAAATTGAAAAATTTATCTTTTAACCTGTCAACAAAACGCTTACTCCCAAGAACGGCAGGCAGGTTCTTTCTTCTAAATATTTTATTGATCTCTTCAGGTGTCTCTTTAAGTACAAACTGTTTATATAGCCTGATACTTTCCGGTTTTGATTTTGAAAATAGCTTTAAGATATAATCTTTATGCAGCCACTTATACTTCTTCGAATCCGAAAGATATATCTTATGAGTGCTCCATTGATATTTTTGCAGATTATCTACCACCCCTGCTTCCAATGGATTTCTATGGACATACCTGACGAGTTCAAGCGCATAGCTGTCCGATTCGACAACTATCGATTTATATCGCCCTCTGAAAAGCTGACCGTCACAACGGTGCCTTTTATTGTAACGTTGGGTATAAACACCATTCAAATGTCTCATGGACCTGGATAGATTTGCATCCGGGGTCTGGACCAGGAGGTGATAATGATTTGACATCAGACAATACGCCGCAACCTTGACATGAAAAACCTCAGCAAGCTCTTCAAGAAGATCAACAAAGGACCCATAGTCTTCCTTTGCTACGAAAATCTTTTCCCCACGCCTACCACGATTCATCACGTGGTACCACGCATCTGGATATTGAATTCTTAATGGTCTAGACATGAGGACAGGCTATCAAAATATAAAATAAGAGTCAACGGCAGACTTGACCCCTTTGCTGTCGAGGAGATCTGAATTTGGCTGAAGGTCCTTTTCGCGGGGAAGAATAATTTTTTTGATGATGCAGGCCTTGAAGCCCAAGAAGAAGCATGGGGCCATCCTTCTCTTTGAGGATATCCTCCCGAACCTCGATCACATAATCCGGCCTCAAGCCCAGTAAAAACTTGTCAAAGGCCGCATGATGAAATTTGCACAGAGATATGCCGTTCTTTACTATCCGTTCCCCGATGAAGGTAGGGAGCAGACCACCCGAACCGAAGCTGTCATCATACGGAGTTGTCGTGATCCCACCTTCAAATCTACATCACGCCATATGAGTCAAGAGTAGACTTGATTTCTTAACGTGTCTCCCCATCTCCGCGACTCCGTTCACATGGGTTTTGCATTCCTTTCAATGGCTTCCGGCAATTCAGAGGGGCTTGTCACCACATCCGTTGCCAGAGCGAGTTCATCCTCTGTCCCATATCCCCAGCGAACGCCGATGCTTGGCATGCCAACCGCGGCCGCAGACAAAAAATCGGTGTCCCTGTCTCCAATCATGACCATGGGGCTCGCGGTAAGCGTATCATCCGAGAGGATGTCGCGCAGCAGGTCTGACTTTGAGCGGTAAAGGCCGCAACCATGCACCTGAGCAAAAAAGGCGCCCAGATCGAGGAATTCGAGGACTGAGACTGCAAGGTCTCTCCGCTTGGAGGTAGCGATGCAAAGGGTTGACCCTTTCGAACTGAGCTGATAAAGCACCTCCCGCATCCCATCGTACAAACGATTTTCCCGGTATCCGGTCGTGCTGTACCTTTCCAGATACAATTCGATCGCACGCAAGAGTCTGTCTTCTTTAGCCGCCCCCATCAGTTCCGAAAAGGTTGTATTCAAGTGGGGGCCGATGTACTTCTGGAGCTCCTCCTCCGGATGCGGTTCGAAGCCCAGTTGAACCAGGGCGTAATTGATCGAGCGCGTGATCCCCTCCGCGGGATCCGTAATGGTTCCATCCAGATCAAAAATAACCGTACTCATTCATTCCCTCATGCGCAGAAGCCCTTTATCAGACACCCATAAGTCTCTTGAGGCATTGGGGCCCCCGATCCCTCGCTCAAGCCACGCCCCGGTCTGCTGACGGCGAGGCGGAACGGGCATGCACCCGGTGAATTCAAGTTGCAAGTGCACCACTTGATGCCTGCCGGAACACTTCATGGGGTGACCGGTCGTTAAGACATTTTCTTGGTCTATGATTAAGTTTTTTAACAGGAAAGGCAAGAGCTTATTCAGTGAAATTACTAAAATCTGATCCTTTTGGAAAGTATTGGCGAATAAGACTGTTTGTGTTTTCGTTTGAGTTCCCTGCTGATAGTCGTATGCTGCCGGTCTATCCATCGTGCAATCTCTCGAAGACTGAATCCGGCACAGGTTAAATGACTGATGACATATCTATCATTTTCTGTAAGATGGCTATAAGACATGACAGGCTCCTTCTGGTGTGAGGTTAGTTGAATTTCCTGCACTACCAGAAATCCTGTCATGTCCTACTCTTATCTTAAGTGGTACACTTTGAAGTTGAATTCACATCTTTCATATTTTTGCTTGACTTGAGGGTGCCAAAAAGGGAAAATTTAATTATTTTTCTGTTGAGTTAACAACATGAGAATACTGAAGAATACATCCGGTATTCAAAAAAATCATACCGGGCACATATTCACCGTCATTTTCGAACGATTTCTTGAATACATCATCTCCTCACCTTGCCCTCACATCCTTGTTACTCACAACCAAACAGCTTAACTTGCAGCCATTTAAAATATTCCAAAAACCAGACAAAAGAAGGGTCAGTCATAAGAACAAGGAACACAGGCTCATTGAAAGGTCTTGTTGTTTTAAGCGCATTTCTGCTGCTTTTTTCCTTCAGCGTCTCTGATGCATCTGGTGAGTTTTATGTGATAGCTGGAAGCAGAGGATCCGGAACCGAAATAAAGTCCCTCCCGTACAGTATTTCATCTGCCGGATTCTATTATATCAAAAAGGACTTGTCCTGCGCGGCCGCAAGGCACGGCATCACCATCACCGCTGACAATGTCACCCTGGACCACATGGAATTCAGCCTGGCCTGGCCGGGAGGCACAGAGGATTATGAAGGGCTTTACATGAATGGAAGAGCCAATGTTGAGATCAGAAACGGAACGGTAAAAAATTCTCTCAGGAGGAGTATTTGTGAGGCTAATTCTTGAGGAACAGGTCACAGGATAATCAATATCCGTGCAAGGGACAATGGGAGTAGCGGCATCTATCTTAAAGGCAAAAGCCATCTGGTTGAAAGGTGCACAGCGTTGGGAAACGGTGGTTACGGCATTTTTGCCGACCCCGGCTCAACCGTTACCGGCAACACCTGCCGTAGTAATGCAGATCACGGGATATATAAACGGGAACAACCTGGTTGACCAGAACAGTGCAACCAATAATGGCACTAATATGAACAGTTGCGCAGACTGTACATTTGGCGCAAACCATGCGCCGTCATAACGTCCCCCCGGCCGCAGTCTGAGCCAGATCCTGCAGGCAGTGAAACAGGAGAGGGGTTTCAATACCACGGATAGGTTTGCTGCCAGTGCCAGGGTGTTAAAGGGGACGATGGAGCTATTGGTTACCTCCATGAATCCAATGAATAAATTGCTTGTTTGTTAAGCATCTTTTAATACAGCAGAGGTAGAAACGACAATTGCCTCGCATCAGAAACACTCTGCTTTTTTGATTTCCCCTAACCTTAGAAATACGCTTTAAATCAATACAGTAATCCATCAGATTCAAAGAAGTCCCGCAAAACGCAGTATGTCAATATATCATCAACGTCCTTATGTCCATTTTAGTAGTTTAGCTTTTTAATTAATTGTACTGAAAGCATTTAAAAAGGAGAAAAGGCCGATGAATAAAGAAAACATGGATATTTTTCCCAGAGTGGAAAGTTATTATGAGGACTACGGCCAGAGGGCCAGAAAACTGAAAAATGAAGGGGAAAAAATTATCGGGTACGTGTGTTCACTGGTCCCTCTTGAGATTATTTCAGCCGCCGGATGTATCCCCTTCAGGATACGCGGAGATATCCGTGATCCGATCACAAAGGGAGATGCAAATCTTGAGACTATCGCATGCCCCTATTACCGAAGTTGCTTTGATCAATCAGCAAAAGGGAAACATGATTTTCTTGACGGCTCTGTGGTTGCCCACGGCTGCGATAGCATGACAAGGACTTATGCCGTATGGAAGTATACCCTGGACCTGCCCTATTCTCATTTTATCAATTTACCCCATACTATCAGCATGTCTTCCATGGAGTTCTTTAGAGAGGAACTGAACACGTTTTCAAAAAGCCTTGGAAAATTTGCAGGCAAAGAGATTTCAGATGACGACCTTGCTGAAGCCATCAGCCTTTATAATGAAAACAGGGATAAAGTGAAGGCCCTTTATGAATTCAGAAAATCCGATCCACCCGTTGTGTCCGGGACCGAAATAACAAAGATAGTCACTGTCGGGGCAAGCCTGCATGTAACGGAAGCAAACAAATTGTATGATGACGTCCTGAAGGAACTCGAAAAAAGAAAAGAATCACCCTTTAAAAAGACACCGAGGATCATGATTGACGGTGCCTGCGTGGACAATATTGAACTCGTCAGTCTCGTGGAGGACCTAGGTGCTAACGTGGTTATAGACACCCTTTGTAACGGCACCAGGGATAATCTTCCTCAAACGGATACCGGAGGGGATCCTCTATCCGCCTTGGCGGAGCGGTATCTGGATAAGATAAATTGCCCCAGGACTTACAGGGAAGACAAGGAGCAGAACCTTCAGAACGAACTGAAGTCGAGATTTGGGGATATTGGCTTTTACGCAAGGGAATTTAATGTCGATGCGGCCATCCTTTATGTCTATAAATATTGTGATCCTTTCGGATTTGAGGTCCCGGCGAGAAAGGCCTATTGTGATTCCATAAATCTACCAATCTTGTATTTGGAAGATGAATATTCGACTGGAACCATTGGTCAGCTGAAGACAAGGATCCAGGCATTTCTTGAGATGGTTCAATAGGGGCGGATAAAGCTGATCCCAAAAAGGAGGTTTTGGAACATGGCTGAAGAAATGAAAAAACACAAAAAAAGAAGAACCGCGACCAAAGCGGCCGCTTCTATTGGTCCTATGGTAAAGGAGGCGATCGGCGGTACTATAAAGGCAAAGAAAGAAGGGAAAAAAATCGCCTACACATTTATCGTTTGCCTGTACGATGAGATCCTCAGGGCCATGGACATCGTGCCGGTATGGACAGAGAATTATGCTGGTGTGTGCGGGGCAAAAAGGGACGCGGAAAGATTCCTTGAAAGAGCGGAATCTTTAGGATTTTCGCGCTCTCTGTGCACATATGCCCTTTGTGGTCTTGGCTTTGACCAGTGGAGGGAAGAATTGGGCGAAATGCCCCCGGATGCGCCATGGGGAGGCCAAGCAAGGCCTGATATGATGCTGTCAAGCGGCCAGATCCTTTGTGACCCGCGGAACAAGTGGTACCAGGCAGCGCAACAATTTATGCCGGATGTCCCGATCCATAATATAGATCTTCCATATCCGCTTTACGAAGACGATGTCCATTACAAGGATGTTCAGGGCTACTACATCAAGCATATTATGGAGGAATTACAAGGATTGGTGGCCTTTCTGGAAAAACAGACCGGGAAAGAAATGGATTACGACCGGTTGAGTGAGCTTGTTGATTTAGGCGAGAGGACATGGACCCTGATTCATGAGACCTATGAATTGAGAAGGGCTGTCCCCACGCCCATGGGCACAGGAGACGCCATGAACACTATGGTGCCTATGGTCTTTATGCTCGGCACGCAGGAGGCTTACGATTTTTATGCAGGATTGAACAAAGAGCTTAAAGAGAAAATCTCTAGGAAGGAGGGCGTCATAGAAAATGAAAAATACAGGCTTCTCTGGGGCGGGGGATTGCCGTCATGGTTTGCCTTGACTGATTTTAATTATTTTAACAGTAAGGGAGCCGTTTTTCCGGCGGAAACCACCTATCGTATGGTCCAACCCATCTATAATATAAATATGCCTGAAACAGATGACCCCATTGAGCGCCTTGCCTGGAGATGGTTCGGGTACTGGGTCTACTGGTATGATAAGGCCAGAGAAAGGCCCGGATCCCACCCGGATGTGGAGTGGCTCGTCCAGTATATTGAAGACTATCAGATCGATGGTGTTGTCATGCATGAGGCGTTTTCATGCAGGACCTGGCATCTCGGCCTGATCTGGCAGTTGAACCAACTTGCAAAAATATACAAGCCAATTCCGGTTCTTATACTGGGAAAAGCTGGAAGGCAAGAAAAGGGGAACAGGGAACTTCCTTCACTGGTCCTGGAAAGTGATATTATTGACATAGCCTCTTATTCCGAAGTGGATACAAGAAACAGGATTGATGCCTTTATTGAGACACTGGAAACGGTCAAAAGAAACAAAGTGGATTAGTACTTGCCTGAATCACGGGATGCGATGAATGCCCCGGGCGAAAGACATCGGTGTCAGGCCTACACAGTTGACAAGTTGAGATCCAAAATAATTTTATCAATCTTTTTTTTGGATTAATCCGAGTTTCTCAAGGGGTTAGCAGTAGAAGTTGTTAAATTTTTGTGATGGTATCATAGGTTTTTCATTTTACATCGAGTAAACAGGAGCAATTATAAATTGCTCCTGTTTACTCGGTACAGAGGTTTACAGCAAAAATATTTTAGTTGAAAGCCATAGATCCCTTTCCTATTTTCAAGAGTTAAAGATAAAAAGCATCCGGATACTCAATTCGTAATGGCCTGACCATCGCTGCTCCTGTGATTTTGATAAATATTGCTAATCCCCGTACATCATAGAAACATATCTGTCAACTGTGTGGGCCTGACACCTATGTGTTCCAAAATCACAAAATCATGCTCGGCTAAATTAGGTATAAAGAGTCAACGGCAGATCTGACCCCATTAAAAAAAAAGGAAGGGGGCGTCAATGTGATCAGCCCCCTTCCATTCCTGTCATCAGGTGCGGCCCTAGACGGCCAAAGCCCCGGGATCATCTCCTGCGGTTTCCGCCGCCCATGCCCTGACCGCGACCGTCCCGCGGTCCCCGGGCCTGGCCGCGTCCTCTGCCTCTTCCCTGACCCCGGCCTTGTCCCGTGTCCTGGGCGGGGTCGTCGGGGTTGCATCGTCCAGCCTTTCGGCCCGTCAAGGGGCCGAGACCCTGGGGTCCGCTTCCATCTCCTCTAGGCATATGGTTCACCTCCTTTGCGATCATGTGCCGTGCTCACTTTTTGAGCCTGTGCTCAAAACTTAAGCACGGCAGCGCACCTTGTCAAATGCAAAATCATGGCGGGGGCGACCCTAAAATCAAAAGAAAGGGCAAAGGGCCTAACCCAGGAAAAAAGGGGGCGTCCCCATTTTCACGCCTCTGGAGGGTCTGTGGCTAATTATTTTTCCCCAAGCAGCATTTTGGGCCAGGTCAGAGACAGTTGGCTATGCCGGAAAAATGATTTGGAGTGCTGGAATATTGGAGTATTGGAAAAGTGACAGGCAGCCGTGGGATGCTTAAAATGGTGGTCATGTCATGCTGTCATAGCCGTTAAGTGTGTTTTTCCATCACTCCATCATTCCAGTACTCCAACACTCCGGGAGTCTTGAAATTTAAATAATATAAAACCCCTTAGGGATTAGTACAAAGCCGGGCCCTCTGGACCCGGATTCTTTACAATGGCCAAAAAGCGGTCTTCGGACCGCCTTTAAACTAGAATTTTTCACCCCCTTTCGAAGTGCCCGTTTTGGGTGTTTTTTGACCTGCAATTTTGGCTGGTTTGAGACCGGCTTGAGCGACCGATAGCTCTTTCCCTGAAGCACTACTGTGTAGGCTCCACGGCGCAAGCGGTCGATTGTCGCCTCCCCCAAAATGCGGTTAGGGAAGGCGTCGGTCCATTCAGGGATATCCAAATTGACAGTCACAATAGTGCTTTTGCGCTCGTCGCGTTCAGAGATGATATCATGGAAGTCTTCATCCTGATTTGACTTCGATGTTTTGAGACCGAAGTCGTCGATGATCAAAAGATCTACAGCACAGATCCTGGCAAAGTGCCTGTCAAAACCGTTGATCGCTCTTGCAGCGTTTAACCGGGCGAGCATCTTGGAAGCCGAGGTGAACAGCACACTGTAACAGCTACGGATAGCGCTAGAATTTCGGGGACGTTGTTGACTAGATTGAATTCCCTCCCGAGCAAATCGCGCAGAGATTTCAGGTAATGGATCTCAGGCTTTGAATGATTTCCTTCCCGCCAAAGGGCGCCTCGATCCTCCGGACCAGGGTGTCGGAATGCTCTGGAATGATATGCCTTTTTAACCGAAATACGCAACGGGCAGGGTCTTGGACCCTGGGCGAAGTTGGGACATGGAAAAATGTCAAAAAAAATATAGTCCTTGACAGGTAAGGCCGATTTGGTATCATTCCGGTCGGCTTTTAGAAGGCAAATAAAGACGTTCTCAAGATCTTATTCCCGATGGCAAGTCCTTTATTTTTCATCCGGAAATAATTTTTTTGTGCAATTTTCACGTCAACCCGCCGGGCAGGTCGGCGGGATTTCTTTTTCTACACCACCGCAGGGTTGGGTATGAAGCTGTTTACTCATAAAGGAGATTGAAATGGTTGAGGTTGTTCTTTTTCATAGTGGAAATCCTGCTTGAAGAAGTTGTCAAACGGCCATAGGTGTGGCCAAAAGCATAAAAAATGATTACAAAGATTCAATGGATTTAAATATTTACACAACCGACTCGCAAGAGGCCAAGGACTTTGAGATCAGAAGCGCTACAACGGTCTTTGTCAATGGGGAAAGTGTTTCCCTTGAAGTAGCGTTATCAAATGAAAAGATGAATGCCTATTTGAAGGAAAGAATGTAGGTCACGCATGCGAGTTCGGCCGGGGCATCCCTTCGGTGAGCCGGGCGGAATGAAACCCGATGCGCCGTGCGCCTGCAGCCAACCCTTCTTTTTTTACCACGGCCTAACGCAGACAAATGTCAGGCCGACCCCCGTGACAAGGAGGGGCCTTTCACGGGACAAGCCGGCCTGTCATGATCCATTATGCCCTTGGGGCAAACAAATATTTAGATATACACATTGTATGTAATTTGAAAATGCGAGGCGTAGCGTGTCGAGATAACACCGCTTTGCGGTTTTATGGGGGCACTAGGCCCGTGTCCATGGGGTCACATCTTGATTTGTGAATTGCGAGGTCCACGTCCGACCAAACCTCATGTATCCGAATTTCTTCCAATACCGCCTCAAAGACACCATCCGGCTCAGACGGCAAAATACTTCTGAAATAACTCCTCGGACCTTTCGGCCCCTTTTTCAGTCATGGGCACGGATTTGTTCTTTGATTTGGGGTTGCCGATATACCCCTTCTCATGCAGGCGATCCAGGACATCCCAATCCATCCCCTTCCAGGCCCTGACGCCCAATCCCTTTTCTTCAAAGGTCGTCAGATAGAGAAGGGCAAGAGCCATATCATCGACTTTATCCTTGTCATATGTCATTTAACGTTTCCTCCAGGGAAGGGTGGGTCGCTCTTCAATTTTTAAATAATAAAATCGCTTCTCGATTTTATACAACGCGGCTTCGCCGTTAAAAAAAACGCGTCATAAATATCGATGTCGATCCGGGCAGATCATTTGATTCTTAAAACACTTGAAAGCATGGCCACGCCCTGCTCCGTAAATCCCATGGCTCTGTACCGCGGTCCTCCCCGTTCCGGTGGACTTGAGGTCACAATTTGGGACCTCAAGTCATCAAACTCTCCGTTTGTCAGGTCGAACTGAAATCATCTGGAAATCTTTGATTTCCGGCTGAACACGAATTAGTATAATCTGTCCTCCTGCGATGACGGCCGTTTTAAATGGCCTTCCGGATGCCCGGCGAAGGACTAGGTCGGGGGTGGCTATAACTTACGATCATATGAAAGGGAGAATACAGCTGAACGGCTTCAAACACAATGTACATCCCTGAAAACGGCGGGGAAGATACAGGAGACCCATGTGATGCTTGAGAAAAAAAACAAAGAGTTACAGGAGCGCGTAAAGGAACTGGATTGCCTGTACAGCATCTCCAAACTCATCGAAACGCCGGGCCTGTCCATCCGGGAATTTCTTCAGGGGACGGTGGAAGTGCTCCCCCCGGCCTGGCAGTACCCGGAGATTACCTGTGCCCGCATTATTCACGAGGAGCGCAGCATAACCTCACGGAATTTCAAGCGGACACCATGGCAACAAACCCAGGCCGTCAGGGTCCGGGGACAGATTTCAGGCAGGATTGAGATTTACTACCTGGAGGAGAGGCCCCAAAGGGATGAGGGACCGTTTCTGAAAGAGGAAAGGAATCTCCTGGATGTCATTGCGGAACGTCTCGGGCATGTGTTCGAATGGAAGAGAACGGGAATGGAACTCAGGGAGAGGGAGAAGGAACTGGCCGCAAAAAACGAAAATCTCCAGGAGGTCAATACTGCCCTCAAGGTGCTGTTAAAAAGAAGGGAGGAAGATCGGATAGAACTCGAAGAAAAGATCGTGGCTAATGTGAGGGAAATGGTCTTGCCCTATATCGATAAATTGAAAAGAAAAGGGCTGGATGAAACCCAAGGGGGCCTGCTGGATATCGTGGAGAACAACTTGAAGGATGTCGTCTCAGGCTTTCAACGCGGCCTGACATCCACGTGCAAGAATATCACCCCAACGGAACTCAAGGTCGCTGATCTGGTTCGCCAGGGCCGGACGACCAAAGAGATCGCCAACGTTCTAGATTGTTCCATCCGAGCCATTGAATTCCATCGGGGCAACCTGAGAAGGAAGCTCGGTCTTAAAGGGAGAAAGGGCAACCTCAGATCCCACCTCTTGTCCCTGCAATAATAACAGCTTTCACCTGTTATTGCCCTGCTATTCTTTTGTCATTTACAATCAAGCCCTTGTCCTTCAAAATTCAGGAACGTGACCATTTCGTGAACGCCGGAGAAGGCAACAACATTTGGATTTTAAAGAGTTAAAACCATGCAAGAGATATACTTGACCATATCGGATATGCAACGTCTTGAAGAAATCCTGGATTTTCTTCCTGAAAAAGAGTGGAGCAAAAGCGATAATCTTCATCGCCTCGTTGAGGACCTCGAGCGAGCATTGGTCGTCGGTCCGAAGGAGATTCCCCCCGATGTGGTGACCATTCATTCAAAGGTGGGCCTCAGGGATCTTGATACCGAGGAAGAAATGACGGTTATCCTGGTGCTTCCGTCGGAAGCGGACCTTGCAAAGGATAAAATATCGATCCTCGCCCCGATTGGTTCCGCCCTTATCGGCTACAGGGCCGGAGACACCGTCACGTGGAAGGTCCCCTCCGGCATGCGAAGACTGCGGATTGAAAAAGTCCTGTACCAACCGGAGGCAGTCGGACAATATGCCAAGTAAAGGATTTAGGGGCCGTTGTTGACTAGCTTGCCTTGCCATCCCCCTCAAAATCGCCAAGCAATTTCATGTAACGAAGCTCAGATCGTGAATGACCCCTTTTCCGCCCTGCGGCACAGCGCGGAGCATCTTTTCACCTCCGAAAACCTGATCATCAGGGCCGGGATTCTTCACTTTTCAGCGGCTCGATGACAGGCCGGCCTCCAATTCCGAAATCGCATCCGACAGGACCGAAATAATCGTATCGCATTCCTCTTGGGATACGATCAGAGGCGGACAGATGAGAAAATGATCGCCCCTGAAGCCGTCGGCGCATCCGGAGCAGGGGTAGATGATCAACCCCTTTTGAAGGGCTACACCGGCCAGCTTTTTGCTCAGCCGCATTTCAGGCGCAAAAGGTTCTTTCGATGCCCTGTCTTTCACCAGTTCGATGCCCATCAGGAGCCCGAGGCCGCGAATGTCTCCCACAACGGCATGCTCCTTCAGGGATTCGGCGCAACGAAAGAGATATTCCCCCATTTGGGCCGATCGCGATACCAGGTTCTCACGAACCAGGATGTCCAGGACGGCCAGCGCTGCGGACGCGGAGACAGGGTTTCCCGCAAAAGTGTAAATGTGCTCGAAGGCCCCGTCGTTCTTTTTAAAGACATCGAGCACCCGTTCATGAACGGCCACTGCGCCAAGGGGGCTATAGCCTCCGCTCAGACCCTTTGCGAGGGTCATCATGTCGGGCACCACATCCCAGTGATCGATGCCGAAGTTCCTGCCCGTGCGTCCCATGCCGGTGATTACCTCGTCGACAATCAGCAGAACACCGTACCGGGTGCAGATCTCACGAACCAGGGGAAAGTATTCCGGGGGCGGCACCGTGGCGCCGCACGCCGACCCGACCACGGGTTCGACGACAAAGGCCATCACCCTTTCGGGCCCTGCATCGAGAATGGCCGCATCGAGATCACGGGCGCAATCAATGTCACAGCCCGGGTAGGACTTCCCGAAGGGGCAGCGGTAGCAGTAAGCCGGTGCGATATGGGGCAGATCGATCAGCATCGGGGCGTATTTCTCCCTTCGCTTTTCCATACCCGTCACCGCAAGGGCTCCCAGGGTGGCGCCGTGGTAGCTCTGTTGGCGGGAAATGATAAGACGCTTGGACGGCTCCCCGTTTATCAAGTGAAATTGCCTGGCGATTTTAAAGGCCGTCTCATTGGCCTCGGAACCGCCGGAGGTAAACTGGAAATAGTTCAGGCCTTCGGGCGTCATCTCGGAAAGCCTTCGGGCCAGTTCGAGGGTGGGTTCGTTGGTGAAAAGGTTGGAGATGCAGTATGGGAATTTTTCAGCCTGTTCGGCCATGGCCCCGGCCACTGCGCGGCGGCCGTAACCGATATTGGTCACGGCAATGCCGGATATGGCATCAAGATACTTTTTCCCATCGGTATCGTAGACAAAAACGCCGTCGCCGCGTGCCAAAACAGGGATGCGTCGAAATTCCAGGGAGGTCATCTCAACAGGAAACACATGATTCTTCGTGATCTCGCCCATCACAGTCCGTCCTTTTTTTGATGGATAGAAACCTTCGCTTTCATGAGGAAACAAAAAACCCCATCTCTTTTTTCGAGAAATGGGGTCCCGGTTTCACCTCTGTCATGGCATCCTCCAGGGGAAAGAAACATCAGCAGTCGAGTGGGTATGGGTTTCAGGGTTTGGGGGTTTAACGGTGCGAAGCCTATATCAATTGAGAATATACTGCGGCAAAAACCAGGGGTCAATTGCCAATAAACGATGATCGATTATTAATGGAAAAGGGCCAAAGAGAAGACTATCCCTTTTCACCCAGCCGCATTTCTGAGCTCCCCAAACAGCCGGTTCAGTTCGGGTAGCTGATAGTGCGCGTTGAGACCGCTCGGATTCGGCAAAACCCAAAGCCGGGAATTGTCGATCATATTTTGCTGCGGCCCCAAGGTGACCTTCCTCTGAAAGGCGGTCCGGAAAGCCCCGAGGCCAAGGATCGCCACGATTCGCGGCTCATACCGCCGGACCTTGCGTATCAAGTGGCGACGACCTCTAACGAGTTCCTCGTCATCCAGTTCCCGCTCTGCTGCCGTGGTTCGCCCGACGAGGTTCGTCAGGCCGCACCCGTAATCGATGAGATCCATCTGCTCCCACGGCTCCAAACGACGAGGGGTGAATCCCGATCCGTGAAGAGCCTTCCAAAAACGATTACCGGGCCGAGCGAAGTGGCAGCCCACGGCGGCCGAGTAAAGCCCCGGGTTGATGCCGCAGAAAAGCACGCCAAGTCCCGGTGCAAGGACATCCGGCAGTTTGCTCCCCCGGGCCGCCTGTATCTCCGACGGCGTCGGTTTCGCATATGGTTTTCTCTTCACCCGTTGTGTCCTGGAAGCAGAACCATCTTGGAGCATCACCTTCTTGAGCCTTCCCCATACCTGACTTTCGATTCTTTCACTTCAATGATCCTTTCTATGTCCTCTTGTGGGACTGGGTCCGGCTTGAACCGGCGTATGCTCCGTCTCTTTTTTACTACTTCCAGCAGGCTATCATAATCCATTGTTGCGTCTCCCTCTATTTTTCGTAGATTAAGTGGATCGTGTTATCCAGGATATGTCAAGAACACGAAATTTGACACGCACAACCGAAAAGGACTTTCGACGGGAGAACAGGATAACGTGTTATTTCACGACTCCAAGCATACTTGTCATGAACTCGGTCGCGGCACCACTTCGCCACACATAAAGACCGACACCCAAAACGACTAAGGCAATGCCGTAGAACGTTTTGTTGGTTCCCATATCGCCGGTGAAGATTTTTACCACACAACAGATCATAAACAGCACAACAACAGCCGTCACAATATTGCCCGCATTCAAAAATTCCATCAGTTCATCTCCCCTTTGAATTAAGCTTCTGGGACCGCATGCGGCCAATTCTTCTTTTTTTTGCCGCAGACTAACGCAGACATATGCCAGGCCGACTTGGCCTGACATTATCTATCATGCCCATTATCTTCTTCCATTCAATCTCAGGATAGCCGCTCAAGAGAGTATTTTCTGTTATTCTGTCGAGGTTTTTCATGCTTTCGCCAATGGCTATCAATTGCATGCAAATGGCATCGAGTTTTTCCATTCCGGCTTCGGAATTCGTAAAATCATCCGCCGATAAAACCGGTTCAAACCTCCTCAAAATTCTCTGGGTGGCTTCATAGACTTGGAAGAGTATCTCGCGGGCCAATTCGACATCATACATAGACGGCCTCTTTTTCGATTCTTCTTTTAAGAAAAGGATTCATCTTCTCTCGGTATCTAACGATATCGACACCACATTGAAATTCCTCTTCCAAATCCTGTTTGATGCCAACCAAATTGAACATATCGGGTTTTCCGAGTACGACCACGACATCTATATCGCGCGCTTCGTTCTCCATGCCGCGGGCGACAGAGCCAAAAAGGCCGATCTGGAGTATGTCATATTCTTTCCTTTTGAGATCTCTAAAACGTCTCAGAATCTGGATGATATCGCCTCTCATCATTGTTTTTCCTCCTGCCCGGGTCAGGGAAGGGCGGATAGGGTCTCGAATTAAATCTCAAACCGAATTTGCCTTGAGCCTACTTTCGTCATAAATCTGTATATATGATATACCCTTTAATCGCAACACGTTATCTCTCAATGTTCTCGGCGCTGTTGAACTATTCTCCCCATAAAATTGCCGTTCATCGAATTGCAGTCGCGCGATGTCTTCAAAAGGTCAGACGTCGTGAATGCTATCTTCAGGGCCGAGAACGGGGCACTCAACGCTGACCGTTTCCGGGTACTTGAGGCCGGTACCGGTATTCAGGAGGACCACCTTTTCCTCCGGTTTGATCCAGCCGTCCCGGGCAAGTTTTGCGGCCGCGCTCAATGTGGCCGCCCCTTCGGGGCAGACAAAGGCGCCTTCCCGCGATGCCAGCAGGGCCTGTTTCGCCAGGATGTCCTCATCGTCGACAGCCACGGCACACCCCCCGGTATCATAGACGGCCTCGAGAACCAGAAAATCCCCGAGCGCCTTGGGAACGGTTATCCCGAAGGCGACGGTACGGGCGCCTTCCCAGAACACCGACTCCGGCTTGTTCTCCTCCCATGCCTTGACAATAGGGGCGCACCCCGTCGACTGCACGGAGACCAGTCTCGGCATTTTTTCATCGATCCAACCGAGTTCACGGAGTTCCTTAACGGCCTTGTAGATCCCGATGAGCCCCACCCCGCCGCCCGTTGGATAGAGGATCACGTCCGGGAGATGCCAGCCGAACTGCTCGGCAATTTCGAGGCCCATCGTCTTTTTCCCTTCGATGCGGTAGGGCTCCTTGAGGGTGGAGGCGTCGAACCATCCATACTCAGCCACCGCACGGCCCACGATTTTACCGGCGTCACTGATCAACCCGTCCACCAGGTAGAGATCCGCCCCTGTAATGCTCACCTCCTTCCGGTTTATGTCAGGAGCATCCTCTGGCATCACGATCACCGCCCTTATCCCGGCCGGTGCGCAGTAAGCGGCCCAGGCGCCTCCGGCATTGCCGTTGGTCGGCATGGCCAGGACCTTGACACCCAGTTCCCTGGCCCGGGAAGCACCCACGGTCGCACCCCGGGCCTTGAAAGTCCCCGTGGGGATGATCCCGTCATCCTTCATGTAGAGGTTGGGCATGCCGAGTTGGGTACCGAGCCTTTGAAGCGGCACCAGAGGGGTCATGCCCTCTCCCAGGCTGACGATATTTTCCCTTTCCTTGACGGGTAACAACTCCCGATACCGCCAGAGGTCGGCAGGACGGGAGGGAAGGGCATCCTTACGAAAATTTTCGCCTACTTTTTTCAAATCATATCGAACCAGGAGAGGAGAACTGCAGCGGCAGACCTGAATCGGCTTCTCGCTTTCATAGGTGGCGCCGCACCTGGGACACTCCAGATGAGATACGTACATGGATGACCCTCCTATTTCAATTTCCCTCTTTGCGAACTTTGCGCCTTTGCGGTTCAAGAAAAACTCATTCAATCAATTTCACGAAAAACGATACGCCTTTACCCTAACCCTTTTGGATCCGCTCAGAACTTCCAGCTTCCCGTTACAAGGTTTTTACTCAGATCAGGGCAATGTTTCTTTATTTTTTCGGCCATATCCCGACCGACCAGCGCCCCATCAAGACTTTTCACCTCGCAAAGTTGTTTGATGGTCAAATTCGGGGGATCCAGCGGGTTTTCTGATGTAAACGATACATAGTCATTCATTCTTGCCCCTCCCAGCCGCGCGCCTTTCAGGCTTGCCCCCTCGAAATCGGTTTCCCTGATCATCGCGCCGGAAAAATCCGCACCATCGAGATTCGCATTGCGCAGATCCGCCCCGCCAAGATTGGTAGAAGACAGATCGATCTCTTCGAGATTGACGCCTTCAAATTTGGTCTGTACTAAATCTGCTCCGGCGAAATAAGCAGAAACAGGATAGGATTTATTATCAAGCTTGTCGAAAAAAGAACCGTGCATCGTGGCATGTTTGAAAATGACGTTTCGCAGGATGGCTTTCTGAAAACCTGCACCGGCAAGCATGGCATTGGAAAGGTCTGCGCTTGTGAGGTCAGCACCGTCCAGGTGGGCTTGCCGAAGGATCGCATGCCGTAAATTTGCGCCGCGCAAATTCGCCTTTTCCAGGTTGGCCCCGCTCAAATCTGCGCCCTGCAGATCAGCGTCGGAAAGATCCATGTTTTGCAGGTCCATGTCCACCATCTTTGCCCCACGCAGAATGGCCTTGTTAAGACTTGCCCCGGCGAGTTTTGTCTGATGGAATCTTGCGCCGCGCAAATCAGCCTGAGTCAATACGGCGCCCCTCAAATCCGCCTCACGCAGATTGGCATTGACAAGAAACGCCTGTGCGGCCACGACACCGCGAAGATTTGCTCCCTTGAGCCATGCTCCCCTGACAGTCTCCAGCACCTGTGCTTCTTCGCCGCCGCTCCAGTTGGCAGGCTTGACCGACACATCTGCGTCAGTAAAATCGGCAACCGAACTGACGCCGAAAACATTAAAAAATTTTGGTCCCCAAACCTTGAAATTTCTAAAATTCCTCAAAACGGGGGACTGATTAAACAGCTCCGCATCTATGGCTCCGATCGACAACACGCTGAGCACCGCCACCAAACCAACGACACCGACCGTTAACCCGATACGCCGATACGTGCGCCTGTCCTTTAAGGCCCGTTTCCACGCGTAGGCGCTCGTGCGTGCACTGCGCAGGGTTCGTCGTGCAAGCCGCTGAAACATGAAAGCGGCACCAATGGATATACTCAGAATGCCGACATGGAAAACCGTGCCGACCCAATCATGCCTGTGAATGTAGCGTAACCAGAAAAGCACAAAGATGCCCGGAACCATCCACCAAGCCAGAATGGTTGAGATGAGGGCCTTGGAGCGGGACAAGCAGGGACGCGAGGGTTTCAGCAACTTGAGATGAGCGCAAATGATACTACTCAAAAGCCACGGATAAGCCTTTTCGTAAAGCTTCGATCCATCAGGGTATACGGCCGGCTGTTTTGACAGCGCTTCCCACAGGGTCTGCAGGTAAATGTTGAAATAGAGATAGAAGCCCAGCAGGATTAAGGGTGCCGCCCAATAAAAGCCCACGATGGGTATCTGCGTGCCGATAATCGGAAGGGGTGACGTGGCGGAATTGGTCAACAGCCTTGCATCGGTGGTGGTCGCGATGGTCAGCAGGGCGTATGCGCAGGTAAGCAACATACCGAAGAAAAGCTTGCGCGCATTCTTTGATATTTCTTCGATGATGCCTAGTGGCTCCGGGCCGAGCAGGCCTTCCGGAAGGATCGCGTGGCACAGATCCGTCCCTGCCAGCTGCCGGGGCTGAAGACCGATTGCGCCTTTCAGATCTGCCCTCTGCAGTTTTGCCTGGCTGAAACGGGCGTCTGATACAAGAGCGGCCTGGAAATTTGAATCGGAGAGATCGGCATCCTGAAAGTCGACCCCTTTGACAATGGCCTCTTGAAAATATGCGTTCTGAAGATTTACCCCCTTGAAACTCTCCCTCTCGAGATTGGCCTTCGACAGGTCCGCACGTTGGCCTCGTTGACCCTTTGAATCAAGCCACAGTTGGTGCCGTTCAAGCACACTCTCGATCTCCTCAGGCTGAACCCGGGGCGATTTGTCAACCTCTGTTCCCATGTGCATACCCCCAAACAGGTCGGCTCCCGGTCTTTTGAGGCCGCGCCGCCCTGCACATCTGAAAAGCAGGGCCTGTTCAATCACTCTTGTGTAAAACAGGAAAACGCACTCAAAATTGTATGCAGGATTGACGTTATGTTCAACAAATAACTGAACGACTCATTCATGAAAAAGGTGGTGAACAGCCTGCTTCTCTTCTTCAAATCCCACCGCCGGCATGGTCCTTTTCTCCGCACCTGAAAATATCGGAAACCCCGATGGGGGGGCTGCGGGGAGCGTCATTCAATGTTCGGCATCAGGGCCCACTTTATGAACCAGTCGCCGGTTTCCGGTTCTCTGTCCAGGCAGACAATGCCTCCGTTCTGAAACTTGATGACCTTTTTTTCAATGGATCCGGTAATCAGATAGGAGGCCATCCTTTCCATGAAGGGCAGATGTCCGACCAGCATGATATCTTGTTCATCGAGGCTCCCGGACGCAACGGCCGCAACGTCGTCCAGCGGCTTGAGTCCTTCCATGGCCGCCATGGGCGCCTTCGGATCGAGTGCCGCCTGAAAGACGGCCGCGGTCTGGCGTGCCCGGGCCTTTGTGCTGTGCCGGATTTGCCTGACCTTGATGTGATATCCCTTTGCGACTTGGACGATTCTTTCAACCTCTGCGATGCCTTCCTCCGACAGGCCCTGTTCGGGCGAGATCTCTTTGGGCAGGCTCCTGCCGTGTTGCACGAGATAAAGCGCCATAGCTTTTCTCCTTTTTTCGTCTCGGGAAACCCCGGAGGGAATTTTGCCTCCTGCCGAAGATGAAACCGCGGAACAAAACTGAGTCTGAGGAGTCCCCCATTTAAAAATGGGCTTTTTTTTCAAGCCCGGTGGACAACAGAAAAAAAATGACGGAGCCCCTTCACTGCAGCCCCGAGTCATGCACACGGATCAGGGCATGGGTCTCCTGCCCCTCTTTATAGATCAGGGTGTCTTTATCCAACAATTCAAGGGAGATCTTTGATCGTTCCAGGCCGCCCCTCCCGTCACCCCGCACCTCGTGACCGAAGAGAATATTACCGAGGCTGTGGGGTCCCGGAGTGAGGTCTCGCCACATCAGGTCACCGGCCTCGAAGTACTGCAGCCGGTCGACCTCCAGCACCCCCCGGAAGGTCTCGTTTCCGGGCACATCGACGATGCGGATGACCGACCCGTTGTTCTGGACCTTCCAGAGTCCTTCAAAGGGGGCCTGTTCGCCCACGGTGACCACCCCGGGGATGACGAGCGGACCGTGAAACGTGTTGATCCGGACATTGACCTTCCCGGGCTTGGTGGGCGTAAAGCTCAGCACCGAGTATTGATTATTATGGGAATAATAGGTCTTGGCTATGCCGGCACCGGTGCAGGATACACTGCCAAGGACCTGGTTGGCGATATCGCGCCACCGGTAACGCCGACCGTCTGGACCCGTCACAACGGCCCGGTGATTGTGAAAGCCCTTGATATGGAACCCGAGGGAGATGGCCTTTCCGACCGGTCGGGGCTCGTTGATTCTCTGAACCGTCAGGGTGTCCCGGTTGAGCACGAGGGCGAAGATGTTATCGTCGTTTTGACTCCCGTAGGCCAGACCCCGGTTGATGGGGCTGGAGAGTCGGATCTCCCGCAACCCTCCCCACCCCGCCCCCCGGGCATGACTCAGGGCGATCTTCCCCACGAGCCGGCCCGTGCCTTCGAAGGGATCGTCGGGACTGACCCGGACCTTTTGGTAACTTATGCCCCGCCCTGCCCTAATCCATTTGCCGTTACACCGCTCGGAGGCAAAAATAAAGGGGACCGTCGTGGTTCTCACCTTTCCGGTCATATCATATTCCTGAATTTGTGCCCCCATGAGCACGCCGGTATCGATGGAGGGCTCCCGGAGCAGGAAAACCGGGGGTTGAGAGGAAGCAAAGAGGCCCTTATGGCAGAACTGGATGCGCACGTCGGCCCCGAAGGGGACGATGGGAGTGAGGGAAAGGGCCGAGTCTTTCGAAACCGTCGGCACGAACACGAAGTAATCCGATATCCCCCACCGGGATTTGAGGGATTCGATCCCGGCGATGAGGTCATCCACGTTCCGGTCCAGGAACGACTCACTCACATTGATGCCGATACTTTGCAGAAAATTGTCCAGCAGGGCACCGCTGAAGGTGCTGCCCGCCGCCGCCTGTGCCGTCATGCCGGCCGTCTTGAGCCCCACTCCCGCGCCGATCACATAGCTCAGGAGCCCACCCAGAGAGACATTCCCCACAAAGCGCCAAGTCTTCATGGCCTTGGGATATGACCAGGCCAGGGAGCTGTAGTCACAGGCCTGGAGGGGGCGGACCTGCTCCAGCTTATTCCTGTCGAGGACCGTTTGAATCCTTGCCATTACAGCAGGAGACTTCTTCCCATAGATCTCGGCGGAGGAACAGGCCGGATACGCCGCAAGGCCTGCGCAAAGCGCGCCGAAGACAAGCAGAACATGCCCGAACCGGCAGGTCGCCGTTCTTCTTTTTTTCATTTTATTTTCCGCATGCTGAAATACCCGAACATGGGCTCATTCGAAATAACATAGTCGCCTTTTCTTTTGACGAGGTAGATGTTCCATTCCTTGTCGTGGCTGTAACACGTGCTGCCCCTGCCGAAGTAAGAGCGCCCGGTATAATAGTTGATGGTCTCCTTGGTCAGGGGGTTCTTCTTGTAGGCATCGAATCGAAGGACATAGGTGATGCGGCTGAAATGACAGGGGTCTTTTGCCTCCTTCCGGCTGCCCTCGTGCCTTGTGTATCTGCCGACGTATTCGCCTCTGTTTCTTCCCGGCCGGAAGGTAAGGATATTCTCTCTCATGGCCCATCGGCCGATAAGCGTCTCCGGCGGGAACTTCGCCGCCTGAGGGTCTTTCCCGAAACCCGGTGACTTGACTTTGGAGGCGACCACACGCAGCAGTTCGACGGCCATCTCCCCCTGCAATTTTCCGCGCAGGCGCCTTTCGACCTGCTCCGGCGGTTGCAGGACCATGGCAGGCACATGGTGGGGTGCGACACCGAAATATTGGTAGACTTTGTTGTCATATTTCCCGTTCATGGCCTCCAGGGCATAGAACCACAGTTTATCCTGACGCATCTTCCGCCCGTCCGGAAACCGGTATCCCAGCGTCCAGGCGAGCCGGTTCAGGTAATCCTTGGTCTCATCTGCGAGGCCCTCAAAGCGCCGGACGAACACGGGGTCCTCCTGAATCGCCTTCAACTGTCGTCTCAGGGCATGCCCCATCATGACGGCGAGATTGCCCGGATACTGTTTTGCATATTGCGGGGCCGAATACCCATTGGGCCTCAGGTAGAGTTGGTTGACCGCGGAAAGCAACATCCGGAAATACGACGAATACTGTTGTCCCTGCGCGTACGCGGCAATCGGGGGGCGAGGAAAAAGAAGGCACCCGACCAACAGACAACCAAGAATTATGACAGAGATTTTTATCCTCGGGCACTTGCATCGCTGCACAGGTCTTCTTCCGGCCTTCATTCCGTCCCTTTGAAAATGGTTCATGGTTTGTTTTCACTCCCTTCGCCCAGTCGGATCCTGAAGCATCCGTTTTCCCTGCTGAGGGTTCAGCCGACCGGCATCCGGCAAACCCCCAGGGGGTTCCCTTTTCCGATCGGGCGGCACACCAGATCCCAGTGCGCTCCGGCGAGGAACCGGGCCCTCTTTCTTTTGTTGACGATATGTTGTGCGGAAATCCGAAGCGGACTATCGGTCAGGCTCATCCCTGAATAGTGGACGATCTGCATTCCCCAGGCTACAGGGTATCGCTCCCGGAAAATGCTATTCCCGGAGGCTCCGTCCTGCTATGGGATGCTACCATCAAAGGTTTCTTATTTCAAGAACTGCCGCCCCAGTGAGGAGGACGGAGTGTAAAAGGGCGTAACGCTACGTTTGACGTATGTATCTCGCAGTTTACTTCAAGGGACTTTGTTGATGAGGTTGACTTGGCGTCTCCCTGCTATTCATCATCTTTGACACGGCTGGTGTGGAGACGCCAAGCTGTCTGGCAGCCTCCGCCGGTGGCAACCCGTATTTTTCTACCGGTTCAGAGGTGTGTTTTGATCTCACCCTGGATAGATGCTCTCGACTGCCACCCGCCTTAAATTCGATAAAATTGCTTCCTTCTGAAATGCCCTCCCGTACGTGACTCCGACATATCCCTTTTGCATCCTCTTTATGGTCTCCAAGCCACGAAAGAACAAAATAGCATTTATTCAACCTTGTCAACAATTTCCCCCATTTTAGGCCAAAGTATGTAAACTTTTAATATAAAGCGATAATTTATTTCATTATTTTATGTCATTAATTTACATACTTTGACATAAACATTTTCCGCAAAGCCTTATCTTCCTGTTTTTACATGCTTTTTCTGAAAGAAACTGCGGCATGACTTTTGATATACCTTCCGAGAGTATAAGCACCCGTAGCGCATACTTTAGGAACGGCGCGCAGAAGCCGCACAGCACAAAAAAATGCAGCCATGTGCGCGTGACGCCATGCAAGTACACCTACAGAGGTCACTATGAACATTGCACCCATTAGCACTCATGCTGACATTACGACGCTCCTACCCAAGCCAAAAACCAAAATTGAAGGCATATGGGATGCTGTCAAACCCCAAGAATCATCCCCCCTGGACATCTACAACCTTCTTGGCACCATTTCCGAAACCCGGTGGGCCCTCATACAGTTCGGGCAGGAAGCCGACAGCGGCCTAGGGTACGAAAAATACCTTCAATTCCCCAATGCAAAACTGCAAGCCGTTGCGAACACGATTGTCTTGACGTCCGATAACAGCGATGAGAAGGTCTATAAAATCGAACAGTGGGTTCAGGACAATGTCAGGTATGTCTCGGACACCGAAAACTACGGATTACCCGAGTTATGGGCCTACCCCACGGTAACGGTGGAACGGGGCACCGGGGATTGCGAGGACGGGGCGTTCCTGATCCACAGTCTCGCCCTGCATGCCGGTGTTTCACCGGAAAGGCTGCGCACCTACGGCGGAATCGTCTATGCCGACGACTACGGCCTTTCGACGGGGGGGCATGCATGGACGGCTTACCGGCGGGAAATCGATGATCAGTGGATTATCGCTGACTGGTGCTATTGGGCAAAAGACACGCCGATGGCGGAGAGAATCCCGATGGCCGACGAACACAAGTACATAGACGACTATTTCTATGTCGAGGTCGGACGCACTGTGGAAACACCCCTGACCAACAAGGTTCGCTATGCCCTGCTGACCAAGGGAACGCTGGTAGATCATTTTGTCTGAAAGGGGGATCGACACGGCATCATCAGCAGAAGATCCGGAAACAACCTTCTCCTCAAAAAACTTTGAAAATTAAAGGTCTAATCGGTATTTAATTTTCAAGTTTAAATTTGGACGAAATGTTTTGTTTTGCCCGGGCTTTTCCAAGATCGATTAATCGTCGGTTGAAGCGGTATTTTGGGATTCAAACCATGTTCGGTTCGCCAAGACCACAGATATTTCCACCTGCCGCTCCGGAATTGACCAGTAGTTAATAAGAAGGCGATTCTTTTCTTCTTCCGAAACAAGGGTATATCCATTCTTCTCGTAAAATGAGATGGCCCATAAAGAGGCTGCCCAGGTGCCAATGAGGACGGGTTTCTCTGTCATGGTCTCCAAGTGATGGAGCAGCTTTGTCCCGATCCCCCTTTTCTGAGCTTGCGTCCGAACATAGGAATGGCGAATCAGCGTAACGTCTCCTTTATTCTGCATCCCCATGACGCCAAGAAGCTCTCCATCGTGTTCCATTCCCCAAAAGACAACATCATCCCCCATTTCACACATTAGTTCTTCAAATGGCATGTAGGGTTCATTCCAACAATCTTCCGGTATGGATTCTTTATAAGCTTGAGCCGCATCATTTATGATCTCAAAAATAGCACTGAAATCGGATTCATTACACTGCCGTATCATCTTTATGCCCACCTGATTGTTTCGATCGCGTCATAAAATACAGCATCCAAAAATACCATAAAATTTTTGATTATTGAAATGATAAGGATTCATATTGAGTATTTGGGGACTTTTTTAACATTTTGGGAGGTTGGGCCGAAAAATCGATAACAGGGGGCATCCGGCTTAGACGGCGGATGAGGGAAAAAAGGCAGAGTCATGATGGCGACCCTGCCTTGTGATAGTTGGATCATATGTATGATTATTCCTTTTTGAGCTTCTTCCTGCAACCTACAAGTCCCTCTAAACCAGAACCGAGAAGGAGCATGGCTGTGGGTTCTGGAACAGGGTCTTCGGGGACAAAAAAAATGACCACCGCCATGCTGGAAGGATCTCCGGCGATAATCACGGATGAGGTCAATCGATGTTTGGAAAAAGTTGGGAAAACCAATGAATTGATGCTATTTTTTTACCTTAAAGGTAAAGAAAAATATTGACACTCTTGTTCTGATATAGAATATTTTTACCTAAAGGGTAAAGAATAACAAAAGGCGGAATCTTATGCTATGGAAATTCAATTCAGGACGCACAAATTACAAAAGCAATATGAAGATGCGAGGGAAGCGAAAAAGGCCTATGGCAGGGAAGTCGCAAGGCGTTACATCCAGCGAATTGATATCATCAAGCAAACCCATGACATTGAGGAGTTGCAGATCTTACCCGGATTGCGTTGCCATGAATTGAAGGGTAATCGCCAGGGTGAATGGTCCGTAAAGCTGACCGGCTTTTATCGGCTGATCTTCACCCTTAGTGGTGAACAATTAGAAATCGTTTGCATTGAGGAGGTGAGCAAACATTATGATGACTAAAGGAGGAGGTATCCATTCTAATTTGGCCATTCCCCCAGGGGAGTACTTGGAGGAGGTGCTTGAGGAATTGGGGATGACCAAGGAAGAATTGTCGAGGCGTATGGACCGGCCAGCCAGCAAATTGAGTGCGATTTTTAAGGGTCATAAAACTATCACGTCCGATACGGCACTTCGGCTGGAAAAGGTCTTGGGTGTTCCAGCTCATATTTGGACAGGGCTAGAGGCAGAGTATCGTCTAACTTTAGCCAGAGAGGAGGATAGACTGACAGAGGAGAGATTAAAAGATGAAGTAGACTTGGGTTCATGCTATCCCTATAGAGACCTAGTCAAGGCCGGAGAGATCAAGAATTATTCCCGGAGGACAGATAGGATTCGGGCTTTACAGGAATTTTTTGGGGTCATGTCACTAACCAGTGTTCCCCATTTAAAGCGCTATCAGGTCGCTTTTCGAATTGGGAAATCAACCAAAGGTGAGCGGAAACCAGAAGCGGTAGCAGCCTGGTTGAGAATGGGTGAGCGGAGGGCCCAAAGGATGCAATGCGCTTCGTTTAATGGAAAGCGATTGAGGATGACTCTTGGGGATTTGCGAACTATGACTCTTAAACCGCCCGAGAATTTTCAAGAGCCTTTACGTCAAAAACTCGCAGACTGCGGAGTGGCTCTCATTATCTGTCCGCATTTTTCCAAAACAATGACGCATGGTGCGACCTTCTGGCTAGGTCGGGAAAAGGCAGTATTGATGATTACGATTCGGGGTAGGTGGGCGGATATCTTCTGGTTTAGCCTGTTTCACGAGATCGGGCATATCCTTCTACATAGTCGTCAGGGCGTGATTTTGGAAGAAGACGGTGACGATGGACAAGAGAGGGGGGCTGACGTTTTTGCCTCCAATACACTTTTGCCCCCAAAAGAATACAAGTCTTTTGTTCAACGAAAAATATTCTATCCTAATTATATCAGAGACTTTGCAAGGAAACTTGAGATAGACCCAGGCATTGTGGTTGGACGTTTGCAGCATGATGGTCACTTACGTCAGAATTGGGGAAATAAATTGCGTTCTCGTTACGTGTGGAAGAGTTGAATAACCATGGATATTTCAGATGGCTTCCGAAAGACGCTTCAGGGAATACATCCCTGATAGGCCGGCGATCCCTTTCGGTCGCTTTTCGTGTTTCGATGAAAAAAACAATAATTCGCCTGTTTTTTTTATTTCGATCCAAAAACCGGAGCCACCCCTACTGCAGGCCTAAAAACCGCTTCGGATTGATCTCGTAGATATGGCGCAAGGTGTCGGCATCCAGGGAGAGGCCGTTAAACTGGCTGTTTTGTGCTGTTTTTTCAATCCGGCTCTCCGCTAAATACCGGTCCAACAGAATGCCGGTATACCTTTTCTTTTCAAGCATATCCCGGTAACAGGAAAAAACACCGGTGACATATTCCGCATCTTTTGATGGATCCTCTGTCAACACCATGTCCGTGGCAAAAAGGAACCGGTCTTTATACGTCCGGATCAGCCCCTGGTAAAGTTTCCAGTACCGTGAAATATATTCAAGCGTGGTGTAGGCCAGCTTTCCTTCCCCGCAGCTGATATCGGTATAGACATTGGGATAGGTATTCAGGATCAGGGCGATCCGGTCCAGGTCGATCAAGGCCATGCAAAAATGGGCCAGGTTAACAGTCAGTTCAGGGTAGGCATCCAGAACCCTTTTGAGTTCAGGCCAGTAATACCGGGCATTGGCATGAAAGACAATCGGGACCCTGTTTTTTTCGCAATAGGCATAGACGCGCATCATGTGCGGGGCATCCAAGGGGATCTTGAAAAAATCATAGAACCGGTAATGGCCGTTATAGAGTTTGAGCCCTTTGCCGCCTTTGGCAAGAAAGCTTTTTAGCTTTTCGAGCATCCTGGGATCATCCGGGCTGAAGCTGGCAAAGGCATGATAAAGGCCCGGCGCCTCTTTGCAGATCGCAAGCAGTTCTTCATTGTTTTTTTCAAACCCGGTAAAGCCGGTCAGGCCGTTTTCCGGCTCCATCAGCACCTGGTCAGGGCTGCCCATAAGAAGGATCGATCGTATGGACATCTCTGCCATGGCATCATTATATTTAATGGCCTGGCTTTTGTCCTGGATATGCTCATGCACGTCAATAATGGAAAAAGGCCTGACGGAGCCGTCAAAAGCAGGGCACAGGGCCTGCCCTGAAAAAAACAGGAGAATGAGTACGGAGGTCCGGAAAATATTTTTCACAAAACAGCCTCTTGAACCACACATCCGGCCGGGCTCTTCCGGCCGGCAGTCTGAATCCATAATGACGGTCGCATTCTGCAGCCAAACTTAAATCGGTGTGCATTATTCCATTACATTTTTGCCTTTGTTCAAATTCTTCTCCATGACCTGACCTTTTTTTTTCACATTCCTTTCCTTGACAGTGCCGGGCCGGTTTACGTTGTTTTCCATGACATCTTTATTTTTATAGACCGTGCCGTATTTGGGGGCTTGGGAAGAGATGTCGGTCTTGTCTTTGGAATTCTTGTTGAACTGGGGGGCAAACTCGGCCTGAACGGGACCAGCGAAAAACAGACAGATAATGGATAGGTAAAAAATACGTTTCAACATTGGCTTTCTCCTTTTAAATTGAATGAATCAATCCACGGCATGCTCATTCTTACTCCATACCGGTTTTTCAAGTCAAGGCCGGGATTGATTACAGACCCATGATGCAGACACGGCACACCTTTGCCACCATAAGCCTTTCCGAGGGGGAAAATATCGGATGGGTTCAAAACATGCTGGGTCATCGTTCGTTACAGATAATTTTCACGAAATATTATGCCTGGATGCCGAAAGAGACAAGGAATGACGGAGCCGCCTTTATGAAGGTCTATCAGTCCGTCAAATATTCGAATGGTGGGATGTCTCGGACAAGGCCCATTTCAAGCCTATCTCGATTCTTGCCCGATCCTCTTGAGTAAGGTTTCGATCTCCTTTTTGTTGATTTCTGCCTTTTCACCTTTGAAATAGGTCATCAGTAGATAGATTGTCATTTCGCCTGACTACCAAAAGTATATGAGCCGATATCCGCCCCGTTTCCCCTTTTTTATATCGGAGCTGGCGACCCTTACCTTCCATATCTCTTTGTTCCAGCCCGGAATAGGATCCCCAATGGATGGATCCTCCTCCAATCTTTTGATTTGACCACGAAGATCATCCTTGACATGAGGGTACTTCTTTTTCAGGGCCTTTATCGACTTCTGGAAAGTTTCGGTCAAACGAACATCATAGGTCATCCCAGACTTCCTTCCATGGTTTGATCCTGCCTGCTCTAATATCCTCCAGCCCCCTTTTGACTAATTTCTTGAATTCCGCAGATTGGCCGAGGATTCTGGTTTCTCTCTGGTCCTCGAATTCTTCCAGGATTGAAAGCATCTTTTCGTAGTCTTTGATGGGGAGGATTACCGCAGTCGGGTTTCCTTTCTCATCGACGATATACTGTTCACTGGCCGGGGGAGTCATGATAAAACTCTCCTTTCAGATGGTTAAAAGGCATCCAGACATGTTGATTTTTATTGTTAAATTACCCTGACCCTGTTCAAAATGCAATGAGATTCCGTATCCTGCCCGATATCCCACTTTTCCTAAATTGTATTTGCGCCTTTAGCCTTTGCCTGATGACATCTCCTAAAATTTCACTAAAAAGAGAGCCCAAAAAAATAAAGGGGACGGGTAAATTATTCATTTCAATGATTTTCACTTCATTTCCGAACACTACATGCATACGATCTTTCTCCCTTAAGAAGAAATCAGTCTTTTAGTATCGCAATAATGACAATCAGGAGAGATAAATGGCGGAAGGGTTTGATTACAGCACGGAATATGGCAGCGAATCTTTAAAGATCCCACGTCTTCTAAAAAAATGATGCACTGCCTGTTTTTCAGATGGCTTCCGAAAGACGTTTCAGGGAATACACCCCCGATAAACCTGCGATCCTTTTCGGTCGCTTTTCATGTTTCGATAAAAAATGATCCTTGAAATGCTGATAGATTCTGTCAACAAAGATTTTACTTCCGATGATCCCGCTATCTGTGAAATACCTCGTTCGATAACGAAAGCGATCCATCTCGGTCACTTCAAAATTTTTTTCACGTTCCTTCTCAGCGCTCCCAACCCGCCCCTTTTCATAAACGAACTTGCGGTAATATCTGAGCCTTTCCGTTTTGCCTTCCACACCGAACTCCTTAAGTCCGAAATCCAGGGAGAGAAATTCATTCTCGTTTTTTCTTTGCAGATGATATCCCAGCGAACACCACCGGTATGCTTCGGGCTTCTTCACAATTCCTGCCCTCACAGGGTTGAGATCAATATAGGCCAGGCAATTGATTAATGTTTCACCGTTGTCCACGATCACGCTTTTGAACCGGCCGGACCAAAAGAATCCCTTCCGGCGGTGCCTGCGATTGTAAAACCTCGAAAACCCCTGCTTGATCTCCTTCATATATTCAGAAAGACTGGACCATTTCTCTCTCAACAGAGGTATCTGCCCTTCGCCCAACACCATCTCCTTATCATCGCCGTAATATTCTAAAAACCTCCTTTTTATCTCTTGGTCGTCAAATTCCTCTCCCGGGTGCATCCGAACCAACAAGTGGAAATGATTCCCCATGACACAAAACCCCAATACTTCCGAGAAGTATACCGAGCTTAACCTCTTGATTAGGCTTATCAAATATTCCTTTTCAATATTCCCCAGCACAAAACCATCCAGGGCCGTTCGTGACATCACATGGTAAACCGTCGGTTCGTCTTTCACAATCAAACGGGCTATCCGTGGCATTGCGTGTTCCTCCTTTCAGGAAATCGGACTTCCATTGATTTTGGGACTCTTGAACCCATATCAAATTCCATATATATTTTCAATTATAATTCGCCTGTCCCCTTTTTTTTGTCTACTGTCTTTTTCTCATGACACGGGACAAAACCGTCGAAGACGAAAAGACGGATCAGTTCTGATTCATGGCTGTAATTGTTGAGGATTGAAACCAATCTAGATTCATCAATATCCTTGCCATACCAGAGATTGAAATATGTCCCGGTGTTTCTAAAAAAGGCTTTTGTGGCATGACGCTCCGTTTTATGCTTAAGCTTATCAATGTCCCTTGGTTTCCCTTGTTGTTTTTTCGTTCTCTTTTCTTCGCTTATATCCAGCTTTTTCAGATAGTGGGCGAGCGGGCCAGCCTCCAATGCTTTTGCGAAAGCCACAAATTCCTTTGTGTCTTCTGCCTCTTTTATGGCTTCTTCGAAGAGACGCCTGTCGTCTTGATTTGGTTCTGAGATGCCGAGAATGGTGACTACCTTGGATAGTTCTGTATGGTATTCATCAAAGATCGTACGGCTTCTACCGATATAGGCTTTGAGGGCGAAATCCATATTGCTCACTCTGTCTTAAAGGCCCCAAAGATCAACCTTTGGTCCAAAAGTATGTCCTCTAGAGTATCCAGATTCCCATAATGATTCTTCAAAAGAATTTTCCTGCAGGTATCTCTTAATGAGAGACTACACATAATCATTATGGTCTCCACGCAATTGATTTGGTAAATTGGCCCTGGATTACACGGAGGTTCATTGAATGAGACCTCTTTTTATTCCTGAGGCCAAGAAATTTCATCGAATCGCTTTTGGCATTTAGCACCGTATTCAGGGGTTACACTTTTTGCATAACTAATGAGCCCTGCCAAATGATTTCTAAATCCAAGTAAAGAATGAAAGTCTCTGCGCTGGCAGTGCTCAGCCACACTATATTTTTTGGCATAATGAAGATGACACCTGAGATTGTTCTTAAAATCTTTTGTGAGTTTTGGCTTATCCCTGTCAACAAGTAACCCTGTTACAATTTTCCTTGCACCAGGCGGCACAATACAAGTCTTTTGTGTATTACTCCGGAAACCATAGTTAGATAAAATTCTAGCAGATTTTCTTATCAACTCAGTAGCTTTTATCCGATCGAGATCCCTGCCAGAAAACACCATATCATCTGAATACCTGGTGTATATGGAGTTCAAGGATTCAGCCAAGTCCGAGAGCTTTATATCAAGTTCTATGCATACAAGGTTCGCGAGCATAGGACTGGTAGGAGCACCCTGCGGAAGATGGCCGACATGTGGGCATTCATATTGTTCTATGTTATAATGCTTCATCGATTTCCAACGCCTTTTCTTATACCTCGACGAATATGGTCCAAGCCTGGTGGCAATACGCGCAAACTCAAAGGAAAGGAGATGCCTGTATCCCATTTTCTTGAATACATGGTAGACTTGTCTTTCGGAAATTGACTCGAAAAAACGCTGTATATCTATCTTGACCAACCACTTTGCACCGCAATGATTTGCTGCATTTTTATAAGGACTTGTCCCTGGAATGTAGGCTTTTGAACAATCGTGCACATTACAACGCAACAAGATATTTTGGTGTATCCATCTTTGCATGCGTAATAGAGAAGGCTGTGGTATTGCGATTATGCGGTATTTACCATTGTGTTTTTTTATACGAAAAGTTCGATACGGATCTATTTTGCGAGAAACAACACTATGGATATATTGGAATGGGACATCCACTATTGCGGCAAGATGTCCAAGCGTGAAGATAACTGGTAGATCTGCCTTTCTGTAGGCTTTTCCTTCCTTTATGAGAGATTTAAGGTATTCAGAAGAAAATCCTTTCGAGTTTCCTTCTCTTTCATAAATATGGGGGTTCCAGCTACTCATCTACTTTACCTCGCGAAAGCGAGGATGGATGAAAAGATACCGGTGAGACGTCGAACTGAAGGGTCTTTTCATCCAACCTTGGTGCATATCGGCTGCTTTTCCTCAGGATAGCGGACTCCGCATCCCTTGTCTGCACCAACAAACCATCATGATGCAGAGATAACACTAGATTTTCGCTGGACCCCCCGGTATTGCTGGGGATAATAAAATCTTTCCGCTTCTTCATTAGTAAGCACGAACTTTTCTTTCGACACGCGAATACGACGAAACCTCTCGACTAGATCTCTGCCGAAAGGAGTTATATTATAAGTTCCATCAATTAAGCAAAACTTTTTTGCACTTTTCGTAATTTGTTCAAAGTCTGCAGCACTTAAATTCATCCACGATGGAATAACATCCACTCTAACTTTTTTTAGCAAAAGCCCCAAAACAGACAGAAGCTTTATCTGATTCTTTTCGAGGGTTCTTGTTTCTATCGCTTCAAGAATTTGCAGGGCGAGTCTATATTGTCCGCTTCGCCAAAGAATTTCGGGATCATCCGTTGCGCTTTCTTCATAAAAACACTCGAATAATTCTGTCGGTATTGACCTATTCGGAAACAAAGCTTCCCAAGTGGGACCCCCAGACCACAAGATTACAGGCGAATTATTTGGACAGCCATGCTGAAAAACAATAGGGGCCATCACTTCGCCATATCCGAGCGCAGCACCAGGCTTAGATGTCCTACTTGCATACTTTTCAAGCACTTCTACCACCCTATCGTTCCATGCCCGAGCTTTCGTTGGCAATTTCTTACAAAAAAATATCGCCTCTTCCCCCCTATCTCCAAAATATCTTATGTTGTTTCTCAACCTCAAAAGCCCAATAGGATGCACAGCGTATGCGGCAACAATTAATTTGCATTTCTTATATGATAACCAGCTCTTCACTGATGGTACGACTTCTTTGCTCCAGAATTTAGAGATTCTCATCCCTGATCCAACAATATCTTCCACTAGAATTATCAGATCAGTTTTCTCGGAACGCATACTATTAATTGTAGGTGAAACGCGGACCGTATTTGGATATGCCCTTTTCAAATTTTCGAGTAAGTGCCCGATTCTATCTGCGCTACTGAAGCGGATTCTTGTTTCTGCATCCTCAACCCCTTTATCAATGGGCTTCCTAATAGGAAATAGTGCAATTGGAGGCTTGCCTTTTTCAATAAATTGAGAAAGCAACTCCCTAAGGCTCTTTTCAAATTCTCCATGAGATATTAGTTTCAGCGATCGCAGCAACAATCGGGCAATTGGAATATCCGGAGAATCGAACTGCCTTAGCCACCTAACAGTTCTGGGATGATCTTCTAAAAGCATTATTTGTCTTTGCCTCAGAAGGATTAAAAACTTTATGACAGTCCCATAGCCATGATGGCGGCTTTGGTCGGAGAATCATAGAACTGCCACTGAGTAGCGGTCAGAATGGCATCAGGTATATCAGCCACGTCTCGTTTGTTCTCACTAGGGATGAGAATTCGTTTTGCACCGGCTTCAACTGCGAGCTGCATCCTTTCAGGGAGGGCATTGACCTTTATGAGCATTCCCTGGATGCTCATCTCACCCAGGATGACCGTACGCTCAGCAATCTGCTTTTGAATAATGGAAGATACCATGGATACAAAGAAGGCCACTGCTATCTCGGCACCCTCTTTGGCCTGGTTGAGGTTGACCGCCTGTATTGAGAAATCGTATGTCTTCAGGTCCTGCTCGATTCCGAGGTTTTTTAAATTGGCCCTGAGATATGCATCTGCTGTCTTGATGGATTCTTTCATCTTAGCGGAAAGGCTGCCAAGAGGAATGATCCTGCCGGAACCTCGATTCATTTGGGTCTGAATCAGAAAAAAGGCGAGGCGGTTTTGGGCCGCATCAGTACCGATTGTATAAACACTTCCAGGAGGGAGTTCTCCCTCAACGATCAATGTCCCGCCTCCGCTCTCCGGAACAGTGACATAGGTTTCCTGGCCTGATTCACGGTCAATACAGGAAAAGCTCGTGTCCCAGTATTCTAAGCCTCCCATCTTTTTGAGCTGCTCCTTGACACGGCGCCTCATCTCCATGGCGTATTTCAGATATTCTTCTATTTCTTCCTTGGTTACCAGGCCATCGGGATGGAGCAACTTGATAAGCCCCGACACAATTTTCCTTACAGCCTTCTGGTCTCGACCGCCAAGATGTGATCCGAAGCGGAAATACCGCTCAGGATAGTCGGCATAACTGCTCTTTCGTATCTCGCGGAATACCTCTGAGAGGTAATCCGTAACAAGGCCGAAATGGCTTGTATAGACGGCATCTTGGGTCTTCTGGAGCTCCCACCCCGGAATGTATGCATGAATCCGATCATAAAACGCCGTATCCATCTCCTTTGGCATGGGATAAAAGAGATTGGAGGTCCGAACGATGGTTTCTATGTCCCCATCGATATTCCCAACAAAGACGACGGATCCCTCGGCCGTGATGATATCGCGACCCCGGCTGAAGGCACCGTCTTCCATATAACCCTTCATGATGTTGATGCCGTTTCTATCCGTAAATTTTATGCCGGAGGCCTCATCAAAGGCCACAACATCCCAAAGGCAAACCAGCCCTCTTTGACCTGTGCTGAGGTTTACGAACATCTGTGCTGAGGTCGTCTGCCCTCCGGAAACAAGGTGACAATAGGGACTCAGTTGCTGGTAGACAAAACTTTTTCCCGTCCCGCGAGGGCCTAACTCGACGGAGTTGAAGTTTCGCTCCACAAAGGGCAGTAACCGAAGGATGTAATGCATCTTTTGCCGTAGCGTAAAGGACGGGTGATCTGGTTCATAGCCCATGGAACGCAAAAGCAGGTCAAGCCACTGGTTCCGTGTAAAACGTTTCCTTCCCTCGATAAAATTCGTGATGTTCAGATTAGAGACCTGGATGGGTCGAATACTCTTAATAAAGAAGGGACGGTTGACACCCTTAAATATGAAGGTTTCGTCGTATGTCAATTCTACTTCAGCCCAGATACCCCCCAAGAGCAGCCGATCGTGGTTCCGGACATCCATTTCGTCGATATTGATAAAATCGAGATTCAGGCTAGAGAGACGCGCCCAATATTTGTCATGGGTTTCAACAAGGCGGACAGAGATTTTATCGATTAGTTCATAGGATGTATGCTGCTTGATAGCGGATTTTACAGCCTCTCGTTCGTCAGGTTTTACATATTTACTTGAAAGAACCTCTCGAACAAACTCAAGTCCCTCATTGATAGCCTCCTCATCCGTGGATGCGCAATATTTCCCAAGAAGGAATTCGATGACAAAGGCCGGGACACTGAAAGCAGTGCGCATTCTGCGCAGGAGGTCCTTCCGGACGACCAATCCCGGAAACACCTCATTGGCAAGTTGGTCAAGTTGATCCAATTCGACAGGATGTTCGGTCATTGAAACCCCTCTTTCCTATTCACATGTTTCTTCCTATCGTGAGTTTAATGCCACCCGGTGGAAACTGTTCCTCTGTTTCAGCATCTTGAATCTCAATTTCAAGAAGATCCCCCTCCTTAAAAGATAAAGACGAATGAAAGAACAGGTTCACGTTTACCGTTTGATTCTCTGCCGTATCCACTTTAACTTTCTTTGGCCGCCCTGTTGCCAAGACGGACCGTCTCTCCCCTTTTTCATCCTTTTGAATGACATCAATCGAAAGGGTTCGCCCAATCTCACCGAACAAATCCATCTGAGGGCGGGCTTTCTCTTGATGTGTTTTGGCGCGCAAGGTGACTTTGACAAGACTTTGCATAAGCGTATAGGCTGGCAGAACGATCTCTACTTCAACCCGCTTTTTCTTGGCTTCATGTTGGCGTGAGACAAGATGAGGGATAATCAGTTCCTGGAGCGTTGCCCCACCATGGGAAAAAGATTTTTCGGCCTTAAAGAAGGCCAATCCTGGCGGAAAGGCCACTTTAACTGTGCTATCCCAGTCAAAAGGAAAGGTCTTCAGGGGCAGGTCAGCCTCTGCGGGAACCAATGCGAAGCGTGCCTTCAGTACATGGCACCATGCCTTGTCACAAGGCGCCTCGGGAGGCAGTTGTTCTTCATCCATAAGGATAAAGCCGTGGTCCGTCACAATATGGATCTCAGGATATCCCCAGCGGTGGAGTTTTCTCACCACCCTGGCGAGTCTTTCAATTTCGATGTAAAGGTGTCTTATAAGGGCCTCCGCACTCTCATGCCCGATATAATCCAATTCTTCATGACCGAAAACCACTAGGAGCTCTCCAAGATCCGCAGGGGACTTTGTTGCGTTCTCAATCTCTCCAATTTCACGACAGTCCGCTCCAAAGTCTTTCATATAGGCAATGCGGTTCTGCCGCACACCCATATCCTTCCCATTGACCGTTGGGTGAAGACTATTTCCCTGCTGCGCGAACCCTAATTCGGAACCGGAAATAGGCATCAAGGCGGTCATTCCAAAGGGTGTGACAGGGGGAAGCCCGGCAAGCATGGGGTTGATCCTTACATCCAGCCCGGAAAGGACCTCTCTGATCTCATGGGCACAATCAAGACGGAGGCCATCCACGATGATCACAGCCCGTTTGCCTTTGGCTTTCCAAATATGCTTTTCTAGGTGTTGTGTGACCGACGGTATCCCTGGTATTTCTGCAGTGTCCTGGGCTTTAAAAAGTTCAAAGAAACGCTGATTAAGGACATTTAGGTAATCGCCATAAACACGATCTGCGACCATCCCCACAATGGGAAGCTCCCTCTCCATGGCGAGGTGCCGAATCTTAAGATGTTTGAGATCCAACCGGGGTGCCCATTCAGCAAAAAGTGCTGCCAATTCAGAGGACGTTTGTCCTTTTTCCACACGGTTAAAGGTCTTTTCGATTGCGGATTCAAATAGACCCAGGTCTTCGAGCAAAGTCCATGCACCAGCTTCGGTATGGCTGGCCTTTGCATATTCGGACTCTTTCCGGATGAGCGCACCATATTTCTTGAAAAAGGCCTTTGTTTCGGATGTCTTCTTTGAGGCCTTTTCAAATGCATCAAAAGTATGCCCCCATCGTTGCTGTACGAGATGTGGGAACCCAAAAGACAAGCCTTTATGTTCGGCAGCCCAATTAGAAAGATCCAGCTTCATCTCTACATCAAGGATCAAACGGTCCCACACAGGCCGTGCTTCCGCATCACGAAGCCATCTTCTCAGAAGATGGCCGTGGTTTTCGCGGACTCCTATTGGCGGAAGCCTGTTAAAAAAAGGAAAGTCTTCAGGCTCGCCATAGCCGAGGAAAGTTTCCGTAAGCGCAAGACCAGCGACAAATTCGTGGATCCACTCCGAAGGTTCTTCCATATGAAGACCGAAGCCATAACGTTCCTTCACTGCATCAAGAAATTCCTTTTCCAGGCCCTTTTCCCGCAGTTGAGACCATGCCCCATCCGGAGCCGCGGCCAGGTCCAGGATGGTCTGTTCCAAATCGCCAACCAAACGAGACTGAACCAGTTCAGGGGTCAAAGTGGTCTGCCAGAAGGCGTGGGGCCGGTCGGAAAATTTTGCTGTATACTTGGCGAGCAAGGAAGTCAAACCACCTTCCCAGAGTTTCCGCTGGTCAGAAGGATTTGCTGGCAATGGGACGCCTGCCTGCCGGAGAAATGAAAAGAGGGTCGGCCGCTTCCCCCCTATCCGCCAGATCAGGCCAGCAACCTTGTATTCCACCAAAAGTTCAAGGTGATGTTCACCCTCCTCGTCTGGGCTTTCAAGTCTCTCTTCAGGAAAGGGAATATAGACAACAAATCGCTTGTTTTTTCTTTCTTCAGGCGAAAGCCCCGCACGCTCCATGTAAATCCGATGTTTGATCCATATCTGTCCCCAGGAATTCTCCGGATTGTAATCCAGAAGGTAAAAGGGTGCCTTCCCCATTTCTGCCAGATATTGGTTTAATGCCGGAATCAGACGCAGGAACTCCCGCTTCTCGTCGAACCACAGGCAGACCTGTGCCCGCTTTTCATACTGAAAGCGCTGTAGAAATTGATCGATAAGGGCCTGTAGAATCATGTTTAGATAACCTTTGGAATTCGAAGCACCCCTGTCTTTTGAAGCGGTTCGATATTCATCCTGACACCGTCATCGATATCCGGGTCCCATCCTTTGGGCCTTTCTTCGGCAGACTTCCAAGGGGTAAGGATACGGAAATCCTGCTCTCCCCCGTCAGGTCCCTGGTGGTCGCCTTCCTGTATCAACTGAAGCCGACGGTCCAGTTCCAGGGCTTCTTCGAGCTGAGCCTGCCAGTCCAGTCTATCCTCCTCGCGATTCTCCTTGGAGGCCAAGGCCGCCTCGCGGCGGAAAGCCTCAATGGCCTCCCTCAGGTATGTCCCCCGCAACATGGCCATACCGTTTTGGTCAAACCTGTGGTAATGAACCAGGGCACCGAAAGCTGCCTTTCCTTTGCCCTGGCGGCTTGCAATATGCCAGATGATGGGGCGCTTCTTGTAGAGGGAGGTTTGGTATGAAAAGAAGGCGTCCTCAAGCCATTCCCGGATGCTATTTACCGCCCGGTATCCCTTTACCTTCTTTTTAAGCTCATTAATGATGTCAACTTCGACCTGGGCGATCGGCTGGCCACTGAAAAATCTTTCGAGCTCCTGGTAGATACGATCCATCAGACCGGTCTCTTTGAAAATCGTCTGGAAGGGCACAATCCCGTCCCCATCGGCCTCCACCACCCGCTTCACCACATAGGAAAGCAACCGCCATACATGTTCCATGCGTTTTTGTTCGGGAGTCTTCCTTTCCATCTGGGGCCAGATAATCTCAGACGGCCGGTCGCCGAGGGTTGCTTCAATGACCTTCCTCGTGGTGTCCGGGATACCGTAAAGGCGATAGACCTCGTCGTTGAGTTCATCATAGAGTTTCTGGATACGCGCATTTTCCAGGGTCTCGAACTCGATAAGACGGTCGAGGCGCTGTTTGATTGGAGTCGAATTATCGATGATGTCTTCCCGCAAAAGCCAGGGCTGGGTGAAGCGCGTGGAAATTTCGTTGCCAACATCCCAGGAGGCTTTGGCGTCACGGATTTCGCTTGAAAGAGTGCCAAGCCTTTCTCTTTTTTTACTTGTAAGACTTGGGATAGGGAAACGTTTCACGACGCCCACTTCCCACCGGCCACCCATTTTCTCCCTTGAGGTGAAAGTCTTTCCAAAACAGAGGGCCATGTCGGAGTTGAGGATTGCCAGCAGGCTCCATGTGTCAGACTCTTCGCCAGGAAAAATCGCGGGTCCTTTGTGACCAAAAATGCATCCATCCGGCATGATTCGGACATTGAGAATTGACGCAGCAAGAGGCCAGGTGAGACCAGGTTTAAAGTAGTGGTCCGTGTTTTGGACCCTACCGATCTCTCTCATTGCTGCTATCGTCTGGGTTGTCCAATGTAAGGCCAAATATACATCTGCATAAAACCGGGAGAATTCGCCACCCTTAGAAAAAGGAACCCAGGGCAAACCTTGTCCAAGCGAGACGTCTGGGAGTTCCCATCGGCAACGCACAAAACGCTGATCGTCAGCTGTGGCAAGGCCCTGAACGGCAATCCCTCTGTTAGGATCTAGCGAAGGCATCTCACGAAAAATATGGGCGACAAAGCCAACACGACTAAACGCGAGCGGCGCCCCCTGGATAGCGCGGAAGTCGCGCCGCGCGACATCGAAGCGGACTCCTCTGCTTTCGCCTTTAAGGGCACGGACGAACTCCTCATGTCTCCCGTCTCCATCCTTTTTGCGCCCTTTAAATTGGGAAAGATCGAAAAAAGCCGCCCGTTCGCCTTCAGTGACCACGTAATAGGCTCTGTCTGCCTGTTTCTCGGTGGTCTCAATCCCCTCTCTGGCCTGGGTCGCCCGGATGGTCGAGACCATCAGCTTTCTGCGAAGATCCGGATCTGTAAGTATCTTTTTTATGTCTACACGGCGTTTACCAGGCATGTTCAGCCTCCCACCTCTCAATAGAGTGGGCCTCCCATTCTGCGATCAAACCAGCCAGCGGTCTGTAGTCCTTGTGGATGCGCCCGGCCTCACAGGCTTCGAAGTACCGGTCCTCATCGCTTTTTCGTTCGTAATGATCGAGGGGCAACAGGTTATTTTGCATCAGGATGAGGTTTCCTAATATAAAGGCAGAACGCCCGTTGCCTTCCCGGAAAGGGTGAATCGCCAGAATTTCATTCATGAGTTCACTGGCAAAAATAAAAACATCTTCATCTTCATCAGAAAGAAGGGGAGAGCAGCTCAGGATATCCCTTTCAAGCAACAGCATTTGGGGTTCAATCCCTCCTATTGGCAATGGCCATTTTGTGGGTCCCTCGCCTTTATGGAGAGAGACCGTGCGCCATTCACCGGCAAAGGGATAGATCGATCCCATCAGGGCCTTGTGCACTTGACGAATAATGGACAAAGTGATCGGGACAGGTTCGGGGCGGCGAAACAATTCAGCCACATACTCCATGGCCCTACCCACGCCTTGATCTTCCCGCCTGTTGATTTCCTCCCGATCCAGACAGCCCGCATAATTGAGGCAGAGACCGTCTTCAGTTTGGATCCAATTCCACTCCCGCTCGTAGTTCAGCCAGGGGTTTGCGACGATTTCAAAGGCATCCGGGATCAATGCCTTACCATCCAGTTCTTTGAGGCGAGCCAATTCAAGCTTCCTCTGATCGGCCGGTACGATATAAAAAACATTGGGTTTGGCCCCTTGGTAGTGTTCTGCGACCCTCTTGCCCTTGCCTCTTTTGAAGCGAAAACCGAAATCCCTTTCCTCCCAACGCCATTGGATCGTTTTCACAAGGCCCCTCCCCTGATCACCACAGCAGCTGTCTCAACAGTAGCATCATCAAGTATTCCAGGTCCCACATCGAGCATAATGATAATGGGATTGCGGGCTAATAAAATATCGCGTCTCAATTTTTCAAAGGTCTTGTTTGTCTTAAAAGTGGAAGGGATGAGCGCACCGATATATCCTTCCTCCTCCACAAGCTGGGTAGCCCTGTCTATAAAAGCTGCATAAATATCATTTCTCGTCATGGGATACATAGTCTTCACGAACTCTTTCACTTTTGGGACAAAGGACCCATAGGGAGGATTCATCACCACCACGTCGTATTTTCGTGAGAGCATCTGTAACAATTTGACTCCCCGGGCTGTGTCCTCGGCAAACAGGCGATCGGACAAATCGACCCCAATTTTCGAAGCCGCTTCCTCAATAGCGCTTAAAAGCTCACTTCGGAGCGTTTCGGCTTCTTCTTCCAAAAGCCGGCGTTCCAGCCTATACTGCTTTACCCTCTGTGCTGCTATCAAATCCAATTGTTCAGAGGGTTCCTTTAAAAACTGGGTGATTCCACGATCATGCGCCTGGCGCTCGACCCAAAAATCAATCACCTTTTTGACCCCTTCCCGCACCTGCACGAGGCTGCCGAGCTCTCCCACATTTCGAAGGTTTTCCCAGATGGTCTTAAAAAGTTTTTCTTTTATGTCCGGGGATCCGAATCGCCCATTGATATGTTCTATCAGGGAACGCAATCGGTCTTTCCCCAGGTCAACGGCATTGGCCACCACCAAGTTGGTCCTGCGAACACGAACCTCACTGGGATCATACCCCTGATTAACCGCTGCTTCCTTCACGGTCAGAAGGAGGGAGAGAGACGCGATCTGAATTGCTCTGGGATCGATGTCAACCCCAAAGAGATTGTGCTCCACGATGGCGACAGGAATATCTTTTGGGTCGCCAATCGAAGGTTTTTCCGGCCAGCCGGGTTTGCCGGCGTTTTGGATTTCTTCTTCATACATACGGAAGAAAAGGCCGAAGGCATATTGTCCGAAATGCATGGTGCCGCAGGCAGGATCAAGCAATGCAATGTCGCGCACCCGTTTGAATTCCAGGACTTCGCCCGTATCCGTAAGCTTCCTGTAGGGAAGCTTTTCACCGGTTGCCGGTACGAGATAATCGGCGGCCGCATCGGTTGAAATGTTTTCATCCGGCAAAGGGGGAGGGCCTTCCGGGTTAAGGACAGAATCCGGGTGCATCTGGATCCACAGGCGTCCCAGGGTATTGTCCACCAGGGTTTTTACAATCCAGCCCGGTGTATAGAACTGGTTGATGACCGCCAATTCGTAGGAACTTCCCGGAGTTCCTTTGTTCTTCGCCCGGACCTTTTTCTTTTCCTCCCGATTGAAAAACTGGTAAATCCACCCCAGGAAGTCCTTGGCCCGGTAGACCTCCTCGGGGATGTCTTTGTTGATCATGTCAATGACCGTCATAAGGCAGGCATGGGTCGGCCACAGGCAGGAATATTCATGATCAGGATCAAAGAGTAAACGGATTTCGGCGGTAATATGTCTGAAGGCGGCAGTCAGACCGTCTCTCAGGAGGGCCTCCTCGGCATCCGCCTCGTACTTGTATCGCGAGCCGCCAGCAGCGCGGAAATCCCGGAGATAACGGGACCGGGCCTGACCGGGGATAGGCGTTATGATCTCTGTTTGTTCGGGCTCTCCCTCAGGGTCTTGGGGCGAAGGAATGAAAAGAAGTTTCCGGGTCTCCATGCATTTGAGTCCGAGGAGACGGTTCAAGAAAGTGTAAGCCAGCTCATGCCGAACCGCTTCAAAACCCCTTTTGGGATTTCCTTCAGAAAGGATTTCCCTGTTTAAAAGGGCCTCAACGCTAAGTCGAATCTTGTGTGATTCCTCCTGAAGGTTCATCTCCTCCAACGGGGCAATTTTGCCCTTGAGCCCTAAACCGAGGCGTTTGAGCTGAGCGGACAAATCCTGTTCAATGACCCTTCGCACCTTCGGGACCCAGGCCTTTACCGCTTCTTTCTGTTTATCCAGAAGGTTTTGGAAATCTCCTGTCATTTTACCACCACCGTGAAACCCTCGCGGATTCGCTTTTTGATTTCTTCGGCGATCGTTTTAAAAATCTGATCCACATCATTTTCAGTTTTGAATCGCCTGCCGACAAGGCTTGATCCTGGTGACCAGTCAAAGACTTTTTCCCCAGGAGGTGGTGTCGGTTCAGCTAACTCTCGCAGTTCGGCCTCAACCTGGCTTTTGTACCCCTGGATGGCCACAAGGGCCTGGGTCAGTGAAGTGAGACTGTGCTTTGCAGCAGCATTGAGAAGGGCCTGGGTCGAGTCAAGGTTTGCGTCTGTGAAATGGCACGTCCCACCAGGGCCGAAGATCCCATCGATCACTTCATCGCGCTGATCTACCGGTGCGTTCTGATAGTAACTTCCCTCTCTGATTTCCATAATGGTTGCTTGCACTTTATTCCGGACTTTCTCATAGGTCTCCAGATAGGCCGTCCGGTATGCATCCCTTGCCGATTCAAAAGCAGAACGATAATCTGCCCATCGGGATACAACCTCTCTATTTTCAATAAACGTATCCATGTCTTTCAGGGCCTGTTTCAGGGACGAATATACGGCATGTTGGACCGGGACGGGGTGATGGACTGCGAGTTCGGCAATCTGTCTGGATGTATGAAAGTCTTGATGCCGATTGGCATCAAGGAAGGATCTCAATGCCTTAAGCTCTTGATGAAGGCTTTTCCACGCCTCCCCGGACTGTAAGAATAGCAACACGGCCTTTGTGGGGGCCTTGACTGTCACGGGTTCGGAGAGCACCGAATCCCCTTCGATCACCTTTTTCGATACCGGTAGGCCGGCCTCAGCATGGCGCCTGGCCTCTTCAATGCTTGCCTTAAAATTTTCCCCCAATTTTCGGATTGCCGCGGCAATGGCATTGCCTGATTCCGGCACACCACTGACATCCATGGAAATTAGAAGTTTGCCTGCCTCTTTGAGCTGTTCAACGGAAAGGCTTGTTTCCGTGAGACGAACGTGAATTTTCTTGAAGGTATTTATCTTTGCAAAAAAGTCCTCGGAATCGCTGTATTCATAACGGGGTTCAAGGCCCGTTCCGGTGGGTTCCTCCAGGTACACGGCACCTGCACGAAAACAGGCCGCGAGGATAAGTCGCACAAGTTCACCGGGCCATCCAAAAGGGGGACGGCTAAATCCTTTAAATCCTTTGTTCTCTTTTGCGTCAAGGAGGACAGAACCCGTAGGATCGAACCCTTCGTCCTCTAAATCTTTAAGAACTTCAATCACTTGCGAAACCAAGTCGGATTCGCGCTGAAGGCCGCCCTGGGTATCAAAAAAATCCAATTTCGGGGCAACGGAATGAAGCGCCGTTATACTTGGATTCAGGAGACCTCTAAGCTGCTTTACAAAATCAAATTCCCTATCGGCGGTCGCGAATCTGGGATAGACATTCGGGATCACGGAGATAACGGCGGTTTTTAATGGCTCCCGCATATCTGGTACTCCGTCAAGTTCAATCTCCTGCCCACCATAAAACAAAATGCCGGAGAGAAACGCCGCTTCCAGGTCCCGAACCAATGCGGATTTTAGTTCATCTCGCTCCCTTCTCTTTTCAGAAAGGGCATCTTGCATGTCTTTGGCGCTGTCTTCAATGAATCGTTTGTCGCTTGTGACTTTCAGGAGGGCCTCGTACCTCCTGAGTCTTGATTCAAGCCTTTCGGGAGTTGCGGCAACCCACCAAATCCTTTGGCCCTTGACTCCGCCTAGCTGGTTCTGTTTGCTGATTTCTGAGATTTCTTCTTTCCTGCCTGCTGCCAGAGGGCTGATAAAGCTCACCTCAAGATCCGGTCCTGTTTCCAGCGCTTCGCCGTCAAGGTAAACTCCAAAAGGGAAAGGGACTTTTGTTTTGCCTTGAAAAACGGAAAAATTGTTGAGTCTTTTCCGTGTAATGAGATCATCCCTGCAAATTTGCTGGGAAATCCGGCGCACTGCGGAAATACTGATGCTTTTGGGGCCACCGGTCCGCACCATCTCCTGAATCGCCTGCTCGACGGTTCTTTCATGCTCATTCAGATATTTCCACTCACCCGTGGCCTCATCTTTGCCGACATAGCCGGCCTCCTGAAGTTTTTTGAGGGTTTGTTCAACCTTCTCACGATGTGAGGCAATTTCCGTATCCAGGTCACGAATCAGGAGCTTGGTCATGGTTTCGGGGATACGGGGCACCCAGGCTATCTTCTGAAGGAGCCAAAGAACCTTGAGGAGTCGCGCCGGCTCAATGGGGGTACCTTTGACTCTTTTGTCGGACTCGGTGATGGCGCGAACCCCTGCGGCACCAAGGTATTCTTGGGATAAAAGGTCGTTCTCAACGGCATCAAATATTTGATCAAAGCTGACAATGGCGCCAAGTTCTTCATCCCCCAGCTTTTGAAGCGTTTCCATGACAACGGAAATCATTGAACGAACGCCCCCTGAGAGGCGGAACCCTGAAAGGGCCTCGAAGATATCCTGGGCCAACTGAATTTGATGCACCAAAAATGGGTAACCGGCCACAAAACTGTCTTCGTCCATAGTTCCAAGATGGCGACTCGCTTTAAGATCGGCAAGTTGAGCGATATGGCCTTCTTGTGCGCGATAAAGTTCACGAATCTGCGGCTCTTCCGAAGGATGCTTTTTCAGAATACGATCGGAGACGACCTTGTTGATCTCATCGGAGATGAGGTGCGGTTTTAATTCGAATCGGGCATTGAGCCGCCCAACAAGAGCCGGCTGGAAGTTCGTACGATCGACCACCTTTTCGAGATCCTGTTGACTCGTAGCAATCAGCCACACTTTTCCCTTGCCTTTATTGCCCACCATCTCGGCAACGGCATTGAGTTCACTGATTTTATCTTTGGAATCCCCTATAAAGGTGCCCATCTCGTCGATAACAAACACAAGGTGTTGCACCTTGCCGCCTGTTGTTTTTTGCGCGCCAACCCAAGTGACAAGTTCGTCTGCTATCCCTTCAGCAGTAATTTTTTCATGGCGAAAAATGACATCCAGGGCCTTCTTGGCCTCTTTTTGATCCGGGTAATTGGATGGATCAATTTCAGGGAGGATGGCTGCCAAACGGTGTCGAACAGTCGTCAGATCATCTCTGCCCTCCGGATGTCTCCAGCGGATGCCACATCTGTTTTCATAAGTTTGTTCGAGTTTTTCCAGAAGACCGCGATTCTGAAAGCGGCGTTCTATCCGGGCGATAACAAAATTTTCGGAAAGACCTATATGCCGATAAAATTCACTTAATATGATTTCGCCGACAGAATTTTCGTTAGTAAGAGATTGCCGGCTCTTGATTTCGAAGGGAATGATTTCTATTTGTGTTGTTGCTTCGAGTTCCTTGAGACGCAGAGCCACGGATTTTCCGCGCGGGGTGTCTGAAAGGTGCTTAATGAAGGCGTCGATGCTACGCTCAGGGGAACCAGCACTAAGGGGTTCATTTTGCAGAAGGTATCCAAGCACCTTTGCAAAGTGTGACTTTCCGGAACCGAAAAAGCCCGATATCCAAACGCCCATGACATCCCGCGGTGTACCGCCGCGCCGGAGCATCTCACTCTGCTGAGTAAAACAATCGATAATGTTTTTTACATCTTTTTCGATTCTATCGGTAAGAACATATTCGCGAAATTCGGTGGCCAACGACGCCCTGTCGAATACTTTTACGATTCCTTCTATTTTTTCCCCGATGTCCCGCTTTATGAGATCCCGAATGCTCATCTTGCCGTCTCCTCCAGTCTGGGCTGCATTCACTTCATGAGCGCCTAAGTAAGCTTGACCATAAGGTAATTGCCGCTGTCCGGCTGATCCATAAAATAGGTTTTGCCGTCTCGTTCTTTTCCCGGATGCGATAGGACGATTCGACAATTAAGGTCCCTGACTCCTTTGAGGACCTCCCCAAATCGAATAAGTGGATAAAGTGAAATCGTCCCATAAACAATAACACTCCCCCCGGGTATTTCTGTCGCAAGCTCAGCAAACCTTTTTTGGAGACCTGCCTCAACGCGTTTTGAGAGGCCTTGCTTCATCCATCTGTAGTCTTCGAATTCATCTTCCTTAATCATTCTCAATGCCTCTTCATCGAGAATTTGAAAAAGAAAATCATCGAGATTTAAAAGCCGATAAGAAATGCCCTTTGCACCTAGATGAGGGATGAAACTATCAAGAAGATATTCCCTAAAATCAAGCTCTTTTTCCGGAGGGTAAATAAACCTGATTGAATTATCGGTTTTTAAGCCTCCCTCCGCGTTCAGCGGCTCCTTAATCAGGTCAAACAGAACTTCAAATTGTTTTTCCATTAGACCGCCTCCAAATCCAATTCGACGACGTCTGCCTGTATCCTGAAGTGCAAGGCTCCTCTACGGTTCAATTCACCGAGCGCGTCAATGACTTCGTAGCCATCAAGACCCACGAGACGGAAGATATTTGATCGAATAAGGTCCATGGGTTTCACACCTGCCAGACGAAGCGCTCGAATCAACAAGCGCACCGGCGCTCCATAGAGGGCGGGTCGCTGGGTCACCTTCTTAATCTTTCCCTGAGCCAAACCAAAATCCCGGATGCTCGCCATGTAATGTTGTGAAATTCTTTTCTTGGTTGTTTCAGACCACCCTTCGATTTCGGGATGGCTTTTTTGGCTATGGCTGATGAATGTCTCCACTTCATTTACAAAAACTTGGGAGGGTGCCTTTTTGAGGTGTAAAAAAAGCCATTTCTGCCCTAGATCCGACACCAATCGATCATTCAGAGCAAAAAGAACATATGCCGTTAGAGCAAATTCCGGTTCTGACTGACAACGTACCCATTCGATAAAAAATGAGAGAAACAATGGCTGATCACAATCCAGGATAAAACGGCCCCTGAGTTCGTTCCAAAGCTTTGTTCGGGCCGATGTAGACGCCCTTGCGAGCCGATTCTCTTCAAGGACTAAACGTCTGAAAGCATTCCCAGGTAAAGGATCTCTAATGCCTTCAAGTAACAGCCTCATGTCCGAATAAAGTGCCGATCGCGTTGAAAGGCGCGCAGTATATTTTGACTCTGATTTTAGGCCTGGAATTATAAGTCTCTGATCACCGGTATTTCTAATGGCCTTCTCGTTCATGTAGATTTTTAAATCCCTCTTGGGAAAAGTGGGCGAGGACAAAATTTTAGGTGATTTGGATCTATGCCAAACTACCCGCATCGGCCCCTTCTGTCAACAAATTAAGGGCATTTAGGTGCATAGGTCTTATTGGATAACCATTTTAATTCATTAGAGTAATAACCTTGAGACCTCTACCAACAGGTTTTACTCACTGACAAGTTTGAAATCAATTTTAAATTACTTGGGCCGAACTCCTCACAATTGATAAAGGAGGGGAGAGATGGAAAGAGCTGTGAACGATAGGGAAGCCGCTAAAATCCTCGGATTAGCGATTCAAACTTTGAGAAATTGGCGCCATAACAGGAAGGGGCCGCCCTATATCAAACTTGGAGAGTCTGTATGGTATCAAGTGAGAGATCTTTTGGAGTATATGGAAAACTGTAAAATTCGATTGGATGTCTGAATCCTGAAAGCGTTGAATCTATCTTTTTAATTGCCTCTTGTTGGGCCGGTAAAATTCGCGCCAGGGTAGCTATAGGGTAGCAAAAACTGAAAAAGGGTTACGGCCTACGACCGTAACCCCTTGAATTCGTTGGTAGCGGGGAGAGGATTCGAACCTCTGACCTTCGGGTTATGAGCCCGACGAGCTACCTGACTGCTCCACCCCGCGATAAGTTTGACAATATATCAATGGGGTCCGTATTAGTCAAATGAAAAGCGCAACAAATCGCTTATCAGGCAACCCAGGCGATAACCACCTAAAAAAACTACCATATCCGTGACCCTGTCTGGCTGAAAGTTGGCCGGCACCCTCCCTCGGCAGGTTTCCTAAAATGCGGGAAGGCGAATGATGAAGGTCGTCCCTTGCCCGGGGCGGCTGACGGCTGAGATATCCCCGTTATGCGCCTCGACGATCTTGTAGGAGATAGACAATCCCAGCCCGGAGCCCCTTTTCCTCGTCGTATAAAAGGGTTCAAAAATGTGTTGCAGATCCTCTTCCGGAATCCCGACACCCTCGTCGCTGATCCTGATCTCGACACCGGACGGGATGGTATCTGTGGCAACGGTCATGCGGCCACCCTCCGCCATGGCCTCGAACCCGTTTGAAATGACGTTGATGAAAACCTGCTTGAGTTTGTCCGGATCGCAGTTGATTTCCAGGATATTTTGCGAGGGTTGCTCATAAAATCCATATATATCAGGTGGATAGACTTCCATCATGATTTTGACGACATCTCTGACGATCGCATTGATATCCGTCATCCGTTTAACGAGACTGTAGGTCTTGGTAAAATCTCCAAGCCCAGCCACCAGTCTTTCCAGTCTGCCCACTTCCTCAAGGATCATGTCCAGTTTGTGGATATCCCTCTCGTTCTCCAGGCCCTTTTTCATCTGGCTGGAAAAACCGCCGATAATCATGAGAGGGTTTTTGATCTCATGGGCCACATGGGCCACGGCCTGGCCCACGGCTGCAAGGCGCTCGGACTGGAGCAACTTCTTTTCAAGAACCTGTTTTTCCGAAACATCCCGGATAAAGGCCGTGAATGTTTTATTTCCCTCCAGTTCCAGGACAGAGAAGCTCAAATCGATGGGAAATATCTCTCCACTCTTTCGAAGCGCCACGGCCGCCAGGGTCTTTCCCATGGCATCCGGCTCCCTCCTGTCAAAAATACGGTGGAAAAGGCTTTCACGATTTTTGTACCGGGCAGGCAGGAGGCAGCTCAAAGGCCTGCCCAGGATCTCACGCATCGAATACCCGAAAATCCTCTGGGCCGCATTGTTAAAGAGAACGATTTCATAGTCTTCATTAAAACTGAGGATGGCGCTGGTGGCCGTATCAAGAATGGCCCTGAGTCTTTCCTCCGACCCCTTGAGTTTCCTGATCAACTCCTGATAATCCGTGATCTCCCTTGCAATCTCCACAAAAGAATCGAACTCCTGCCCCCCCAGGGAGATGGGATACATCGTGAGCATGAATTCCCTGGCGTCTCCCACTGCAGGTTGATGATGGTGGATCATTTCGACCCGGCCCCCGATTTTTCTTGTTTGTTCGAGAGGGCATCCCTCCTCTTCAAGCGTGCAGGGGCCATGAGTGCGTTCCTTGACACTGTAACATTTGCGGCCGAGCACATCTTCTTTCTTCAGGTGATACCGGTTCAGGAAGGCCCTGTTGACATCCCTGATATTGAATTCAGGATCAACGATCATGACCTCATCGCTAATGCCGTCGAAAATCGCGTCATAAAACGGGTATTTTTGGGGGGACGCTTTGAATGGCGAATTGTCTCGCGCCGCTCTCATTTTTATTCGATCCGTTTCCCGAATCGGGTCATCATCGGAGTTCTTTGACATGATCGTGTCCTCCTCTGCCCGGCGTATAGAAGACATACTCACGTGAAAGAATAGCGAACATCGTATCCGTACCTTCCCTGATCGCACGGTACAGCGCCTTCATGGACCCCGCTTCGGCCAATGTTTCCCGGTATTCCGAGTGATCGTAAAGTCGTTCGTCCAGGGGCAAAAGGACCTGATCCATCGTGCCGTACCAGTTCATGCCCAGCAGCCCCTTCATGGTCATGACTTTCCCGTACAGGTGTTTAATGTGATCCGTTCTCAAAAGGGGGTTGATCTGATTGATCATGCAATCTATGAGACCGGCCAGATAATAAACCTCCCTCATCTTTTGCTCATTTTCCCTGTAGCTGAAGACAAATCTCACCGTATCGGCTGTGCCCCCATTTAGCACAGAATGCGGAGGCAGGGCCACATGCCCGCCGTAACCCCCTTCATTTGCTTCTCTATGCTGCCTTTCCATTTGTTGGGAACGGTGTTTAAGGATCTGGACGAAGTACCGGCTCTCCCAATAGGACCACCTGAACTCCCATGGGCTCGAAACAATGACATTATCCGGGGCAAGACCGACCCATTCTTTGATATGGATCACTTTAGCCATCTTTACCTCGTCGGCTCCCGGTTCATCCCCCGTGGGACAAGGGATAAAAAGGATGAATTTCAGGGAGCGCTAAGTCAATTTATTTATAAAGACTATAACGTATTCGGTTGCAGGTTTTATTGAACCGCAAAGTCGAAAAAAACGCAAAATCATTATCGAACCGTTCCTCCAGGTCCGCCCTCTCACGGTCGGGGATGGTGTTTTTCATGAATCTCTTTCAGGCGTTCCCGGGTGACGTGAGTATAAATCTGGGTCGTGGAGATGTCCGCATGCCCGAGCATGACCTGGACGGCCCGCAGATCCGCCCCGCACTCCAGGAGATGACTGGCAAAGGAGTGTCTCAACAGATGCGGAGTGATGACCTTTTTAATGCCTGCCTGCAGGCCGTATTTTTTGATGATCTTCCAGAAACCCTGTCGGGTCAGGGCCCCGCCTCTGGCATTCAAAAAGAGATAGGGAGAAGGTCCTTTTTTCAGCAGGCTTGCGCGTCTGTCGAAAAGATAGGTCCGAAGAGCCTCAACCGCCTGCCCCCCCATGGGGACCATTCTTTCTTTTGATCCCTTACCCATGGTTCTGACAAATCCGGCCTCCAGATTGACCTGTGATATCTTGAGTCCGACCAGTTCAGAGACCCGCAAACCCGTGGCATAGAGCAGTTCCAGCATGGCCTTGTCTCTCTGTCCCAGGGCATCCACGGCCTTTGGTTGTGAAAGGAGGACTTCGACTTCGCTTCGGCTCAAGACGTTCGGAAGCTTGATAGGCAATTTCGGCGTTTCCAGAAGCCTTGCAGGGCTTTGTTTGAGCTTCCCTTCTGAGACGAGGAAACGGAAAAACATCTTCAGGGCCGAAAGATTCCTGGCTGAACTCCGATGGGACAACTCACCGTCAAGACCGGCCATGTAGTCCATGAGATCATCTCGGGAGAGGGTCAAAGGGGCGAGTTTTCTCGCCTCCAGAAACCTGAGGAACCTTGTCAAATCCCGGCTATAGGACTGAATGGTATTTTCCGCCAGCCCCCTCTCAACCCTCAGGTGATGAACAAATTGATCGGCCAGCAGGTCTTTTGGGTCGTCATGTTCTTTGTTTTGCATGGCTTTGATGATTTCGTTAAGAGGCGCCTCTTGCCCTTATAAATATCCGAACTCAAAGAGCCCGGTATTGGGCTGACCCCTAAAAGGGGATGAGCTTGCCTTGCTCCCGGTAGGGCAAGAGATGTTAGCCACCCGTTCGCTACGCTCTCTAGACATACACAGACTTTTTGCTTTGCCGACAATGGCAAAGCAAAAGGTGCTACCCTTCTGGTGAAAACTCACGCATGAGGTGTTCTTCGCGAAGCGATGGCGCTTTCATTCGGCCATGTCGGCCGGATGAAATGTCCGTGTCAGTCTGCGTGGGTCTGTGGCCCACTATTCTTCCCCTTTTCGAATTCCCTATACGGCATTTTTAGCCCGCCCAAAAAATTTAAATCGCAAAAAAACTTTCAAACGGCAACGCCAATGAACTATGACCTTGCTCAGAGAGCCAGGATTTCTACTCCAAATTAAAAGTCGTACAAATGGTCATCCATTGTCAGTATCCTCGGGCCGTCTTTTTCGATAACGACCGTTTCCTCCAACCTGACGCCCCCCTTTCCCGGAAGGTAGATGCCCGGTTCAACCGTAACGATCATTCCCTCCTTGAGTTCCACAGGATTTCTGGGGGCCAGTCGGGGCCGTTCATGGGTTGCCAACCCGACCCCATGGCCAAGGGCATGACCGAAATATTCACCGAAACCGGCTTCCTTGATGAGGTCCCTGGCCACACTGTCGGGAAAGGTGCTCTTGATGCCCGGCAGGACGACCTCGAGGGCTGCAAGTTGGGCCTTTCGTACGGTGCGGTATATCTTTCTGAACTTGGGGCCCGGTTCCCCAAGAAAGACGGTCCGGGTCATATCGCTCCGATATCCGTTAAGTCTGATGCCCACATCAAAGACGATGGGCTCCTTTTCACGAATCTTCCGCCTGGAGGGCACGGCGTGGGGCAGGGCACCGTTGGGCCCGGACGCCACGATACTCGGGAAAGCCAGATCATCCGCCCCCTTTTGCCGGGCGAGGCTTTCGATGTGCCAGGCGATCTCTTTTTCCATAAGGCCGGGCTCAAGGCCTTCGATGACCTCCGCCAGGATCTCATCCATCATGACCGCCGCGGCCTTTACGGCTTTGACCTCCGCCCGATCCTTGATGATCCGCATGTCCTCCACCGATCCCTTCAAGGGCGTAAGCCGCACCGGCTTCACAAGTTTTTTCAATCCGCTGGCCAGTTGCCGTTGGAGTCCCCAGGTCACATACTCTTCTTCAAAACCCAGGATCTTGGCCCCGGTCTTTGCCACCAGGCCTGGGAAGTCTTCGATGAACCCCTTTTTCAGGGTGTATACATCGAAATCCGGCGCATCCTTTTGGGCCTCGATCGTGTACCTGGAATCCGTGATGAGGATGCAGGCCTTTGCATTGATAAGAAGGCAACCGGAAGATTCGTTGATCTGACCGTCTTCGGCTTTAAAACCTGAAAGATAGCGCCTGTTTTCAGGCTGGACGACCCAGGCGGTATCGGCGGCATGATCCGAAAGTTTGGATCTGAAAGCGGCGATACGTTCTCGATATACCGATTTTTTCATTCTTTCTCGCTCCATCTGATGAATTGTGCTGGTCATTTTCAAAGGGAAAAGGAGTGTGCAGGGCCCTTTGATCAAAAACCCTTATCCGACGCGACCGGCCAGAGGGATAGGATCCGCTGCGGGCTGGGGGATCGTCTCCGGTCGCCTGGCAGGCACGGAGAAACCCATGGGGATTGAGCATGATCGCCTGACGACAAATCATACTCAGTTTAACAGACTCATTCGTTTAATGCAATTCCCGCTAGAATTCGTACTTCAAGGCCAACCCCAGATCCTTCCCCCCTGTCGTAAAGAGGGAGAGGTCGAAGCGATCCTGCAAGTCCTGACGGTATTTGTTTCGAACGGCGCGGTTGTGTTTGTGGGCGCTATTGACGGCACTGTAGATATTGCCGGAATACCACCCCAGCTCAAGGAAGGTCAGGATACCGCCGAGCACCTCATGATCATTATCGAAGGATTCGTAAGCGGCCCATATAAACAGACCGTTGAGGAGAAAGGCCACCGCCCCGTCCTTATAGCGCTCGCAGTAGACGTGTCCGAGACCCGGCAGGACCCCGGCCATGACGCCTGCGGTGGTCGGATTTTTATAGGGCAATGCCTCGCCTTTCAGACTCCTTTCGGAAAGATCCAGGGCACTGGGGAATAAGGTGCTTTCTTTGTCCACCATCTCAAATGTTTTGGAGGCCTCCCGCCACTGATCGGTCCGCATCCTGCTCCAACCCAGTCGGTAAAGGGCACGATTTTGAAAATCCGAACCAGGAAACTTTTCCACGACCATCTTGAAATACCGGTCGGCTTCGGGAAAAGCCCCCTGAGTGTAATAAGACTCAGCGATCAGCAGTAACGCCTTTCCACCGATCGGCCTGACCGGGAAGTCACGATACAGACCCAGGCAGATCTTTCTGGCCTCCTCAAAGGCCTTGTTCTTGAAATGACAAAGCCCGATGAGATAACCGACCTCGGGGATGCGTTCGTCTTCCGGGAAAAAATAAATGAGCCGCTCGAATTCGATAATGGCACGCGGGTAGGCCTTTTTCTCCATAAGATGGCGAGCGAAGGTAAACTGGTCCTCACTGTCGATGGTGATTTGGGCGGAAAGGAGATACCCGGGGAAGAGAAACAAAAGCACGAATACGAAAAAAAACAACCTGAGCCATTTATTCATAATCCTCTCTCTTGGGGTGATACCACCAAAAATCGTTGTTTTCTACGGGATCGTATATCTTCCAATGCCCTTCGGATAGGACCATCGGAGATACGGAGGTCTCCCCCTTACCCTCATGGATGAGCCGATCGACCGTCATCATCCAACCCACAAAAAACCCGTGTTTTTTAAAGGCCTTGACGCTGTATGACGCACATGAGGGCAGGCTCGGACATCGATCCCCGTCCACTGCGGAAATATGTTCCTGATAGAAGGAAACAAACCACGCTGCGGGATTTGTGCCCGAACCCTTCTTGCTGGCCGAAGGCCCGGATGGATCCGATCCCCCTTTTTCCGAGGCCATCGCCAAAGGAGACCCCATAATAAAAAAAACGATCAACCATATCCTGAAAAACATTCTCATCAGCGGCTGTACCTCACCTGGCGGCCGGTCACTTTTCCCCTTGCCTCGCTCGTGGGGAATTCTTCGGCCCATGCGGCCAAGACGGAGGGGGAGTCCCGAAGGCATCATAAAATGACTTCCAACTACGAAGAATATCTAAGAAAGCTCCAAATCAAAACCTACTGAAGAGGTAAAAATAAGTCAAGATTATTGGAGGCCGACGTTGACATCGTCTCTCGCTCTTGTTACTTTTCGTTCTTACCGTCGGCTTCGCTCCATCCAGAAACGACCTCATCTCTATTCACGGCATCAGTCTGCCGGCTCCCGCGGAAAGCCACCGTTTTTACGATGTACTATCCTGCATCCGTATCCGGTGACTTCAAACGGCCTCTTGTGTGACCGATGCGGGTGCGTTTCCCATTGAAAGAGTCACAGAGCTCAGCCGCTGTGTTCACAACCCGATCGTTGCAGGTTCATGGTTTTCGAACCGACGCGGACCTTTCTGCACGCGGCCGGGCATAGGGCCATGGGCTTTGCACTTCGGGACTTTAATAGAAAGGGAAGAACCCACAGACATGTACGAGGGCAGAATCATAGAATACATAGAGCAGGGTAAGTTTATCTGCACACTATGCCTTCAGGACCAAGGGAGCAAACTCCACCTTTTGACGCCCACCAACCGTGAAGTCAACCTTCCGCCTAAAAGAGCCCTGCTGGTCTCGCGTGGATCTGCGAATATCAGCCGATCTCGGGAAGAACTTTTGACCCGCCTTAGAAAGGCGGAGGAAACACGAGAGGCATTGAAAGGGCAGATCGACGTTCTGGAGCTCTGGGAACTGGTGCGGGAGGAGGGAAATGACTTTGACGGTAAATACCTGGCCGAACTTTGCTTTGGAGACACCGTCACGGATGACCATATTTCCGCGCTCGCAAGAGCCCTCTTTGAAGACAAACTCTATTTCAAGATGAAGGACACGCGTTTCCGCCCGAACTCCGAAGATCGGATTGAACAGATCTTAAGGGAACGAGAAGAGGATGCGGCCAGGGAAGAACTTCTCTGCCAGGGCGGAAAATGGCTTTCTGCGATCCATGAAGGGAAAAGCGTTCAGGACCCTTCCTGCAAGGAGGAAATCATCCGTCTTCTTGTTGATCTGGTGGTCTTCGGCAAGGAGTCGCCTCATTACAAGTACGGAAAAGACCTTTTTTTGAGAGCCGGGATCTCGGATATCGGTAAAGCCAAAAATTTTCTGATTAAACTTGGCGTCTGGGATGAAGACGAAAACCTTGACCTCATTCGATTCGACGTCAAAACAACCTTTAATCAAGGGGTCATTCAGGCCTCCCGGCAAATGATCGGTCTGGACGTGGCGAAAACAGACAGAGAAGACCTGCGTGATCTCGATGTTTTTACGATCGACGGCCCCCTGACAAGAGATTTTGATGATGCCTTGAGTGTGGAGATCCAAGGCGACGAAATTCACCTGGGAATCCATATCGCCGATGTGGCGAGTGTCATTGCCCGAGACAGCGTCCTCGACAGGGAGGCCTCTCAAAGAGGGTCTTCCTTATATCTCCCCTGTCTGCAGGTCCCCATGTTGCCCCATGACCTCTCTCAGGATTTACTCAGCTTAAAGCAGGATTGTGATCGGGGGGCGCTTTCCCTCCTCTGCCGATTTGATAAAAAGGGAAACCTGCTCGATTCCAGGTTTACCCCGAGTCTGATCAGGGTCCGGCGGCGGCTGGATTACGATCATGTCGATACCTTCTATCAGGAAGACGAGAACCTGAACACGCTTTACCGGTTCAGCCAAATCCTTCACCAGAGGCGTCTGGACGGCGGGGCCATGGTGCTGTCCCTGCCCGAAATTGCTATCCAGATCAATGCCGCTTCCATGATCGACCTGGTCATGGTGGAACAAAACACCCCTGCGCGGATGATGGTGGCCGAGTCCATGATCCTCTATAACTGGCTCGCCGCCAGGTTTTGCCGCGACGCGGAAGTCCCGATCCTCTACAGAGGTCAGGAGCGGCCCGGAGATCGACTGCCTGTCGACGAAACCAACTATCCGTATTTCGTCTTCAAGCAGCGCCGAAAAATCAGCCCCCTCATGATTGATACACGCCCCAGGCCCCATTCAGGCCTCGGCCTGGACGTTTATACCAATGTGAGCTCTCCCATCAGGAGATATGCGGACCTTGTGATTCAGCGTCAGGTCCGCAACGTCCTTCTGGACAAATCACCCGCGTACCATGCCGAGGACCTTGAAAAAATCCGCATGGCGCTTGGTTCCGTGCTCAAGGATCTCAACATGGTAAAAAGGAATCGCCTTCGCTACTGGCTCCAGAAATACCTTCACCAGCATGAAGGAGAAGTGTTCCCGGCCTTCGTACTGGATGTGATGAAGAGCAGATACCGTCTTCTGTTGCCCGATTTGCTCTTTGCGGTGGAGATGAAACGTCAAAACGGGCAGGATTTTCAGGCAGGACAACCCGTCAAGGTCAGGATCAACAAATCAGATCCCTGGAATGACGTTCTCAAAGTGGAGTATGCGGGGTCGTAAGGGGATTAGTGACTAAAGTTTCAAGTGACTAAAGTTAAGGTGTCGCTTCGCGACCTTTTTTAGAAGGGGATCTTTGCTCCCGCTTTTGATCGGAATTTTGCAGGTTCAACTTGCAGAAATCATAACTGGTTAGCTTTTTGAAACCCATTCAGCTATGGACGGGTCATGGCAATCTCTTTTCAAAAACGAAAAAACGTTGCCCGGGAATCCGCACAAGATCTTCGCCAAGGCGGGCGAAGCGCCTCTCCCACAATGCCATGCAGGTCTGTGGATGGTGCTGACTGATGGGCTTATCGCCGCCCTCGTTGCCCCGTTTTCATCAATCTTCCCGCTAGGCCCTCGTTTTTAAAAAGATATTGCCATGACCAAGGACCTTCATCTTTTCAAAAGGCTAAATGCATACAAGAAATCGAATACCTTGCGGGTGATCAGGGATTCCCCTCGATATCCTGATCTCACAGACATGATATGCAAACCAGGCGGTGGATTTAGGGTTAACACTCCCCACGGTGCCCCTGCTAGGTTCCCTTTAGGTGCAGATAAACGCTTCCCAGCAGGAGAGGGCCATGTTTTATCATCACCTTTTGCCTGGTCTTCCCCGAAGTGCGGCAGATTTCCTTCAGCGCCTTGACCTCACCAAGACCCAACCTGTGCCCGTTGATCCTCAGGTGAATGCCGTGTTTGTCGAAAAGATTGGTCTGGACCGCTTCAAAGCATATTTCATCTTTGGAGGTCACGGTGACCGTATCCGCCGGTCGCAGCAAGTGATGGCTGTGGCTGTTGACTCTCAGAACCATGTGGTCCAGTTTTGGCTCCACTAGACGGACCACCATTCTACCGAACACTTCTTTGTCTTTCGACACGATAATTTCGTAAACCTTCCCTTTCTTTCTCAAGGAAAATCGCTTCATGAGGCCACCCGAGGTGTCGATCAGGAATCCCCTGTCCTCTCCGGTATTTTTTTTGACGTCCCCCACGAAGCCTTTGAAATTCACACTGATCCCTGACGTTGGGGCGAATTTTGGAAGGACGTCCATGATCCGCAGCTTGTCTCCCCGGACCACTTGAAGGGACTCTCTGTTTCCGACAAGCACCCTTTCTCCCTTGGTCTCAATAATAAAATAATCGATCTTTCCGGGCTTGCCCTTTTCTATTTTCTCTCCCGTTCGCCGTCCGGTAATGTGAATGGGAATTTCAACGAACTTCTGATTATCTTTCCTGACGATGAGACTTGTATCCCTGAAAATACCGAAATCCTTCCGATAGTCATTCAAGCCGCCGTACCCGAGGATGTCGAGGCTCAGCCCCCGTTCATAGTTGGATTCGATGTGCGTCACCCTAATGGAATCCCCATGCGTCAATTCAAGGGATTGATTCTCATTCAAGACGATCGGAATGCGGCCATTGATGGAAACCACCAGGTATTTCAGGGTCGGGGGGTCCAGGACGAGTCCCGGCGATTCGGGGATGATGCCGAAGAGTTTCTTGAAGGCATTGATAACGAGATTATGATACCGAACCTTGAGATCAATAGAGGGCAGGAATTTGGATGTCTCCACACCAAAGGCCGGGATTTGGTGCCGCGTGAGGGCATAGTAGGTGGCGGACCTTCGCTGTTCCTGGTGCAGGCTCTTTTTCTCTCCCGTTCGGGTGTTCATGAAATGGAATTTGTAGAGGTCGTTCTGGATATGGGCATTGACTTCACGGATGACATTCTCAGCCATCTCCCCCAGCCTGATGACCTTGTCCGAATCCGGGACCCTGTATTCCCTGCAGTCTGCGATTATGGACTGGCCGAACCGTTTGGGATTTCGCCATTTGTTGAGGTACTTGGGGTAGTAGTAGCCAGCACCGTCATGGAGGTTCAGCAGGTAATCACTTTCACTGATCAATCTTTTAAGGATCGTGACGATCTTGTCTTCAGTGCTGTTTGCGGCGTCCTCGTGGGTGAATTTCCGGTTCATATCCCCGTTGGCGCCCCGTTTGTTCAAAATAATGGAATTGAAATTAGCCCGGGGCACGACGATCAGATTTCCCTTTTCCAGACTCATATCCGCATAGAGATCGGCCGAGAGAAACCCCCCGGGCTCGTTTCCCTGTATCCCGCCGACGAGCATCAGGGTCTTACCGGGTTTTTTCCCATAGATCTTATAGATATTCAGCTCGTAGGCCGTATTGGGAAAGTATACGAGATGTTCTCTTTTAGAGAACGCACTGGGAGGGCAAAAAAGAAAGGCCAAAAGCACTATGGTTATGAGAAAGGCGTTTCTCTTGAAAGACGCCCATGGACTATAAATCATCTTTGACCTCAAATGCCTTTTCCAGCAGGAGCTTCCCGGACTGGTCATAAACGATGAAATGGATGGATGAAGGCGGATGGGAGGTGTTAGTCAGATCAAATTTTGCCTTCATCGGCCTGAACCGCTGGATGAGGAAGGGTTGACCCCGGCGGTAATTGACCGGCCGTCCCTCTTTCAATTTTCCAATGGGATAACTCAATTTCTGAGGCGGATCGCTTTCTTCGATCTTTGCAATGGTGTGAACATAACCGCCCGCTGCATTTTCTTCGGAACCCAGATTGAACAGTTTAAAATCTACCGTCAACCGGGAATCCTCTTTCCTCATCACCAGATCCCGAACATCCACAAGTGCCACCGCCGATTTTTCAGCCTGCACAGGGGATTCCTGAGGTGTCGGTTGCGATGTCGATGGTTCAGGTTTCTTTTTTTCTTCCGGCGGCGGAGCAATAACGGGTGCAGGTTTTGCCTTGGGCGCAGGCCTTCGCCTTACCTCAGGCGGAGTCTCTGTTTTTTTCTGCGTTGCGGACCCCCGCTTTTTCTTCCGGGGCTTTTCTAGATCCTGGATATAGCCCCTCAGAAGGGCAATGCGCTGTTCGGCTTTCTGGATGGCCCTAAGATCATCATTTGATTTTTCAGCCATTTTCACCAGTTGTCTCTTCTGCTCGACCATCAGGCGGCGAAGATTCAAATAGCCGTTGATCGCGAAGATGGATACAACCGCAAACACGATGAAGAACAACATTGACCATACAATAAGCACAGGGGAGATCTTAAAGGATCGCACACCACCCAGGCTCCTCATGATCATGACGGTGAAACGTTTTTCCCTGCTGCCCCTTTCCCTTGGAGGGTTGACTACCTCTTCAGGGGACGCCATTGCTCTTCTTTGATCTTCCAATGTCCGCCCTTCCTTGCAAGGTGAAGCTCTTTGTAGCCGATGTCCTGATAGGCGTCGGCCCTGTATGCTTGCAGAAAGCTGGCCCGGGCCCTATGCCCCGAGACCCGGGTGATCTTCAGGTCTTTCAGACCGATGCTCAAACGACTATACTTATTGTTCAGACGCTGCCTGTGCTTCCTCCAGGATTTGACATTCATTCCCCTGGACACAAAGGTGGGATGATAACAGGAAATATAGCCTTTTATATCCTTATTTTCCCAAGCCCTTTTCCATGAAAGAATAAACTGTTCGACCTCCTTGCGGGGGAAAATCTCTGTTTTCTTTTCGGCAAGAATCGTTTTCTCTTTTCCGGTAAAATATTCACCAATGATCTTCCACTCTTTACTGTTTTGTTGAAGGTAGAGCATTTTCTTGCCCTCACTCTGAAAAGAGGAGGTGCTGTAACGCTGGGTAAAGGTCGCCACGACAACACCGTCGCTTTTCAGCAGGCGAAGATTGTCGACCAACACTCGAATTTTTTTATATTTTTTGGCCAGCCTGGCCTTGTGCTCCTTCCAGGCCTGCCGATCTTTCCCTTTGTTTTCGAACCGTGCGCCGTACAAAGACATATATTCATCGATATTCTTTGTTTCCCAAGCCTGCCGCCACTTCTCAATGATCCCCTCCAGGGCCCGGGCCTCCTCTCTGACGGTGACGGGACCGGCCATTTCAATCCGGTCAGTGATCACGACGGGCGTATCGTGCAGTTTGATATACCCGGCCAGTTCATCGATGTTTTGATTGTCCAGAACGATGCAACCGTTGGAATCCTTCGGCTGTAAAGCCTTATTGGTGCCATGAAACCAGATACCGTAGCCCCCTCGCCCTTCCTTGGCATCGACCGGGTTGGGGTAATCGATGGGGAAGGCCCGTCTACCGTATATGGGAGAGAGTTCTCGTTCCACAAAGCTCTTTGTAAAAAAATAGATGCCTTCAGGAGTCCTTCTGTCATTCTTTCGGGACTTTTGCCCGTCTTTCTCACCCGTTGAGCATCTGAACACCTTTTGTGGCCTGGCGGGGGTGTCTTTGTGATACAAAAAGACCTTCTGTCTGGACTTATCCACCAGCAGGGTATAATCGGAGCCCGCTTCCGGCCATTTCAAAATAGCCGCAGGGACCCGGTCCACCTTTTTCGAAACGGGCTTTCCGGATTCGGCCGTACTTGGAAATGCCCAGGGGACAAGAAAAAAAAGGAAAACAAGCCATAAAAGGTGCGTCTTCGCTCTGGTCAAAAATCTCATCCGCTGTTTATTCATCTTATACGAATACCCGCTCGAAAATCTCATCCACGTGTTTGAGGTGATAGTCGAGACTGAAAATGTCCTCGATGTCTTTTTCCGTCAAATATTTGCGTATCCCCTGGTCCTCCAACAAAATGGCCTTGAATTCTTTCCCGGTATCCCAGACCTGCATGGCATTTTTCTGGACCATTTCGTAGGCCACCTGCCGTTCGAGGCCAAGGTCGGCCAATTTCATAAGGACCTGTTGAGAAAAGATGAGCCCCTTCAGTTTATTGAGGTTTTCCGTCATATTCTCGGGATAAACCACCAGATGCTGAACGATCCTGGAAAGGCGGTTAAGCATGTAATCTATGAGAATGGTGCTGTCGGGACCGATCACCCTTTCCACGGAAGAATGGCTGATATCCCTTTCGTGCCAGAGCGCCATGTTTTCCATGGAGGCGAGGGCATTTGTGCGGACAAGGCGTGCAAGTCCCGCGATATTTTCGGACCCCACGGGATTTTTCTTGTGAGGCATGGCCGACGAACCCTTCTGGCCCTTTTCAAAGGCCTCCTGCGCCTCCAGAACCTCTGTCCGCTGAAGGTGGCGTATTTCCACCGCGATTTTTTCCATGGTGCCGGCCAGGATCGCCAGGGCCGAAAAATATTGCGCGTGCCGGTCCCGCTGGAGGATTTGAGTCGAGATTTCCGCCGGTTTCAATCCGAGCCTTTTGCAGGTTTGGGCCTCGATCTTGGGCGATATGTTGGCAAAGGTCCCTACCGCCCCGGAGATCTTTCCGTAGCTGATCACATCAAGAGCCTCTTCGACCCTTTTCAGATTCCTTTTCAGCTCAGCATACCAGACCGCCAGTTTGAGTCCAAAGGTGATCGGCTCTGCGTGAATGCCATGAGAGCGTCCGATCATGACGGTATGCTTGTGTTCCAGTGCCCTTTCCTTGATGATTTCCATGAAGCCATTAATGTCCTCGATGATCAGGACCATGGCCTCCTTCAAGAGAAGGGCAAAACTGGTGTCGAGCACATCCGAGGAAGTCAGGCCCAGATGTATGAATCGGGAATCAGGTCCCACATGTTCTTCCACGTTGCTCAAAAAGGCAATGACATCATGCTTGGTCTTTTTCTCGATCTCCAGGATGCGATCCACCGAAAAGTCGGCCTTCGTTCTGATATTCGCCATGGCCTCCCGAGGGATGATTCCCTCCTGGGTCATGGCCTCACAGGCCGCGATTTCCACTTCAAGCCATTTGGCGTACCTATTTTGCTCTTCCCATATGCGCCCCATTTCAGGGCGGGTATATCGACTGATCATCGAACCACCATCACTTTCATGTCAGGTCATCAAACGGTTTTTCCAATAGGAGAAAAATCTGTCCACTTAAGGGGGTAAGTTAAACCAATCATTTAAAAAAAATCAATGAAAAACCTGTCTTTCGTGTCAAGTCAATGGCATGGCACGGGAAAACATCTCTAACCGAAAAACGACATACGGTCCTGAGGGGGTTATCAAACAGCTCAACAGATTGATATTTTCTTTTTTGCCCCCATCTCCCTCAGAGGGCTTCCAAACCCGCCTTTTTCTTTGACACAGTTAAACGTTTCCCCTATATTTCAATGATATTAACCTCCTTCCCCACACACGGCCTTGGAGGGGCTGATATGACCCGTCGTCTGATCTGGATAGACCTGGAAATGAGCGGCCTTGACCCCGAAGAGCAAGTCATACTCGAGATTGCCTCACTCGTAACCGATGAAAATTTGAATATCGTCGCTGAAGGCCCCAATATCGCCATACACCACTCGGAAGAGGCCCTTGAAGGGATGGAAGACTGGAGCAGGGAACATCACCAGGCATCAGGCCTCCTGGACCGGGTTAAATCCTCCCCATTGACTTGCCGGCAGGCCGAAGAGGAGACACTCAAATGCTTCACCCGCCACTGCGAAAAGGGAGAATCCCCTCTTTGCGGGAATTCCATCTGGCAGGATCGTCGTTTCCTGGTCAAGTATATGCCCGAACTCGAGGCGTTTCTACACTACCGCAATATTGATGTTAGCTCCATCAAGGAACTGGCAGGCATGTGGTACCCCTCCCTAGCACCCTTTACAAAGGATACGGCCCATCTGGCCATGAGTGACATCCTGCAATCCATCCAGGAACTCCGCCACTACCGGGAAAAAATCTTCATCCCCTGACGTCAGGTATTCCGGCAACACAGTAGATCCCCCAAAAATCCCGATCACCGGCAAGGCATTAGATAATGCTTTGATGGCGGATCAGGGGCGTTTATGCCCGGTTACTGCATGACTCAGGGTATGTGTGATCCGTGCAACGAAGAAAAGAGGAAAAGGATTCGGAGATCGGCAATATCCAAATAAAGGATCCCGGCACATCTTAGATACCCGCCCATTTAAAAGGCAGGAAGATTCACCCGGCCCTTCGACGATCTCGTGACACGGGGAAGGACCGGATTTTCTATGTAGAAACAAATAAAGAGGGAGGAACGGAGTCCTCCCTCCGGAATGTCTTTACCATCCCCAGGTCAAATACTGGTGCATGGAATCGGAGGCCATTCTTCCCGCTCCCGCGGCCAGGATGACCGTGGCCTGACCCGTCACGATATCGCCTCCGGCCCAGACTCCCTTCTTGCTGGTCTTACCGGTTTCCGGATCAGCGATGATGTAGCCCCACTTGTTGACGTTCAAGTCAGGTGTGGACTGCGTCAGAAGAGGATTGGCTCCCGCCCCGACCGAGATAACCGCCAGATCGCAATCCAGCATGAATTCAGAGCCCTCTATGGCTATAGGACGACGGCGGCCTGAATCGTCGGGCTCGCCTAGTTCCATCTTCAGGCATTCCATGCCGGTCACCCGGCCTTCGTCATTTCCAACGAATTTGGTGGGTGCGGTGAGAAGGAAAAATTCGATCCCCTCCTCCTCGGCGTGGTGAATCTCCGCATTTCGGGCCGGCATTTCGTCTCTGGAACGACGATAAACGACTCGCACATGATCGGCGCCCAGACGCATCGCCGTCCTGGCAGAATCCATGGCGACGTTACCCGCGCCTAAAACGATGACGTTCTTACCCAAGGCAATGGGTGTATCATATTCGGGAAAGAGATAGGCTTTCATCAAATTGGCCCGGGTGAGATACTCATTGGCTGAGTAAATTCCGATGAGGTTTTCACCGGGAATGTTGAGAAAGCTGGGAAGTCCGGCCCCTACACCGACATATATGGCGTCAAACCCATCGGCGAAGAGTTCGTCCAGGGAAACGGTCCGCCCTACGACCTTATTGCATTCCACTTTTCCGCCCAGTCTCTCCAGGAAATTCACTTCGGAAAATACGATCTCCTTGGGAAGCCTGAACTCCGGAATACCGTAAACCAGCACGCCGCCCGGTTTGTGGAAGGCCTCAAAAACGGTTACATCATGGCCCTTGAGAATCAGGTCACCGGCTACCGTGAGACCCGAAGGCCCGGAGCCCACAACAGCCACCTTTTTCCCCGTGGGTTCAGCCTTCGGTGGGAGGTCCCCCTTGCCGTTGTTTCTTTCCCAGTCGGCCACGAAACGTTCAAGATTCCCGATGGCCACGGGCTCTCCCTTCTTTCCAAGAATGCAATTGCCTTCACATTGGGCTTCCTGGGGGCAAACTCTGCCGCACACCGCCGGCATGGCGTTTCGTTCCCAAATCTTACGGATTGATTTCGTAAAATCACCATCCCTGACATGTTTGATAAACCCGGGAATATCCACCGAAACGGGGCATCCCGCCACACATGAGGGTTTTTTGCACTGAAGGCATCTTTCGGCCTCTTTCATGGCCAGTTCAGGACTATACCCGGTTGGAACTTCTTCAAAATTCCGTCTTCGAACCTCGGGCTTTTGCTCCGGCATGGCTTGCCGGGGAATTTTCTCTTTCTTATCCGTTTTTTCTGCCATTCTGTCCTCCATCATACCATTAACTTGCCTCAATATTGAATCATCCGAAAATTCCCGGGAACCATATCACCCGGAAGATCAGGGGGTCGTATTTAGCCCGCCTGGCATTCGGCCGTGAATCTTTCGTACGCGCGTCTTTCCTCCTCCTTGTATGCGTCAAGACGCTGCGCGAGTTCTTCAAAGTCAACCTGGTGGCCGTCAAACTCGGGACCATCCACACAGGCAAATTGAGTCTTACCGCCCACACTGACGCGACAACACCCGCACATGCCGGTGCCGTCCACCATGATGGCATTGAGACTGACGAGGGTCTTGACCTTATATTCGGCCGTCACCTTGGCTACGAATTTCATCATGGGTACCGGCCCGATGGCCACAACGAGTTTCACGTCTTCCTTCTCGAGGACCTCTTTGAGGACATCGGTGACAAACCCATGATGCCCATAGGAACCGTCGTCCGTGCACACATGGAGTTCATGGGAAGCCGCCGTCATCTTGTCTTCCAAAATGAGAAGATCCTTGTTCCTGGCACCAATGATGCCGACAACATGATTGCCGATTTCTTTTAGGCCTCGGGTAATGGGGTGAACCACGGCAACTCCCGTGCCGCCCCCCACGCATACCACGGTTCCCAGATTTTCCAAGTCCGTAGGTTTCCCAAGGGGGCCGATGACGTCCTGGAATTTGTCCCCCACCTGAAGGGTCTTGAAAAGGGCCGTGGATTTCCCGACCACCTGATAAATGATCGTAATCGTACCCTTTTTGGGATCCGTATCCGCCATTGTGAGCGGTATACGTTCTCCGGTTTCATTAGCCTTCAAGATAACAAACTGCCCCGGTTTTGCCTTTTGGGCGATCAGGGCAGCGCTGATCTCGTTCATGACCACAGTACCGTCGGCCATCTCCTGCCGCTTCAAAATTTCAAACATTGCAAACCTCCGACGTATATTATTCACTCAAGACTAGGTTCATTTAGCATATGGCCCCCAACGGTGTCAAAACAAAATTCTTACTAAAAAGTCCTTCTTCAAACGTTTAACAGTCAAAACTTACCAAAACAATTCACTTTACAAAAACATGATTTTATCCTAAACTTCTTTTATTATTTTATCTTCCTTTGCAATACCCTCGCAAAGGTGGAGTTTCGATGGATACCCATAAAACCCAAATTCAAACCTGTCCTTCTTGCCTTTTCCGGTATCGCGTACCAGAGGCATTTCAGGGCCGGAACCTTTCCTGTAAAAAATGTGGCACCGTTTTCAAAATTGACTTCAAGGCCACAAACCAGCAGGTCGAAGTGCCCCCCTTTTCCCCCGAAACGCAGGCCGACATCGAAAAAATCTCACGCGACGATCACGGTCTGGTGATCGGCAGGCTTGCCGTACGTTACAATCTAGCCACAAAGGACCAGATCAGGAAAGCGATCAGCTTACAGGAACAGAAGAAAAAGGAAGGCGAAAACCTGCCTTTGGGCAAAGCCCTTATTCTTCAGGGAGTCATTGATCAGAAACAACTTCAGTACCTGGTGTCCTTACAGGCACTCGCTAAAGCCAGGAAGGTGGATCGTACATTCGTGTCCATAGCCGTAAGAAACAATTTCACCACCCAGGATCACATTGATCAGGCCATCCGTGAACAACAGCGCATCTTCAAGGAGAAGGGTTTTGTTGTTCACATCGGGGATCTCCTGGTAAAGAACAGGGTCCTGACCGGACAACAGCGGGATGCGATCCTCGCAAGACAGAAGGCCCTGCAGGAGGCACCGGATGTCCCAGAGGCCTCCAAGCCGCCGGAGCCGGGAAAAGAAGGGGGCAAGACGGAAGAAAAGGCCCCGGAAGAGGAAAACATTAAGGACATCGACCTGACCCTGCGCGTCTCCGATGACAAATTGACCGCCAGCATCATTACAAAAAAAAATGGTCTGTCTGACGTCACGATCGAGTCTCTCAAGGCATTTATCCAATCAAAAGGGATTGTCTTCGGTATCGTGGATGACGCCCGGATCATCGAATATCTGAATGCACCGCCTAAAGACAACGCCTCCTTCAAGATGGCGAAGGGTAAGCCACCGGAACCATTCGATAAAAAAGATATTCAATACTTTTTTAATACGGATCCGCTGGACATCGGGAAGGTCAAGGAAGGAGGTGAAATCGATTTCAAAGATCGGGGCACTATCCCCCAGGTCAATAAAGACGACCTGCTGGCCGAAAAGATTCGTACCCGAAAGGACCACGACGGCATGGACGTATTCGGCCGGCCTATTGCCGCCCCGAAAACTGCGGAGGCCCCTTTTCGTTGCGGCCGAGGCACCAGGATTTCAGCGGACGGTTTAAAGATCTTTGCGGTCGCCCAGGGCCGGCCCGAATTGTCTCCCGACGGCAAAGTGTCCGTTTTTGCGGAGTTAAAGATCCGGGGTGATGTGGACCTGAAAACGGGTCATATCGATTTTGAAGGGGACGTCATTGTTTCGGGAACCGTTCAGAGCGGTTTCCGCGTAAATTGCGGAAGCCTGTCCGCCAAAGAGATTCTGAATGCAACACTGGAGACCAAGGGAAATGTCCTGGTCCGTGAGGGAATCATCGGCGCCACCATTCGGGCCGGTGGCAGTGTCAGGGCCATGCATATTCGCGAGTCACACGTCGAGGCCCTGGGAGATGTAGTTGTAGCGAAGGAAATCCTGGATACCCGGATAGAAACGAGCGGATCGGTTGTTGCCAAAGAGAGCAGTATTCTTTCTTCCCACCTTGTCGCCAAGAAGGGCATACACGCCCATCAAGTCGGCTCGGAAAAATCGAACCCCTGCACCCTGATCGTCGGCGTCGATACCCGGGTCAAAAGTGAAATAGCGGCCATGAAGCAGAGCATCTCGTCAAAAGAGAAGGAGGTCAAGGGCCTGCAAAAAAAATTGGACTCCCTTCAGGAAGAATCGAAAAAGGCTCAGGCGAACCTGGGAACAATAGCCCAGGAACAGGATCGCGCCATGGTTCAGACGCGGCAGTTAAAAGAGAAAAGAGACGAAGTGGAAGCCAAAGGCGATAGCGACCTGCTCACACAGATCGAAACCACCCTTAAAGACCTCGAAAAAGAAAACGCGGAAAGAGAAAAAAGTCTCGAAAACATCTTTAACGAGCAGGATCGAATCGAAGAGAAAATAGCCGACCTTCAGAAAAAAATTCCCCCCTATGAAAACGAGATCGGAGAGATTGAACAGGAAATCTCAGACCTCGTCGCATGGTCTCATTCCGAAAAAGGCATCCCGGAGGTTAGAATCCAGGGATCGATTTTCCCGTACACCACGGTCAAGGGGCGTCGTGCCTCCTTGAGGCTCCCTGAAAAACATGAAAAGATCCTGCTAAAAGAGGTCATGACCCGCGACGAAAACGATAAATCCCAATACAAGATTCGGCTCACCCGCCCCTGATCACAACGCCCTGTTGCCCGAACAACTCCCCACCCTGAACCACCATCAAGACATCATTCTGTCCCGCGCTTCGCGACCTTCTTTTAGGTGGGGCTCTTCGCTCCCGCTTTTGAGTGGGGTTTCGCAAGCTCAACTTGCAGAGATCGCAACTGGTTAGGTTTTTGAAACACATTCAGCCATGACCAAGGAGCTTTTTTTCAAAAGGCTAAACGCATAAAAAAATCCAACACCTTGCGGGTGATCAAGCATTCCCCTAAGGATCCAGATTTCGGACATGATATCGAAATTCGGCGATGGATTTAGGTCTCATGGGGAGGATCGTATCAGCGACCGTCACCCTTTTATGGGGCCATTTCCGCACGCCTGAATCTTCTTTTCCGGACAAGGCACATGAAAATTATGCTTACAGCCGCCATGGCCACATTAATGGCAAAGGTCGAAGTGTAGCTGCCGGTCAAATCCCGCAGAAATCCCCCCACCCAATGGACCAGGACGGCGCCCAGCCCGTAAAAAGGAGTCCAGGCCCCGATAACGGTTCCCATAACCTCCTTTGGAAAATAATCTCCGGCACAGGCCCCGTACATAGGCCAGGTCGCCCCGTAAAACAGGGCAACGACGGCCACAAGGACATAAAGCAACGGTCCGGAATTCGAGGTAAAAAGGATCCCGACCAGACAGCACGCAATGAAGGCATTGGAGATGATGATGGTTTTTCTGCGCGTCAGATAATCGGAAAGGGGCAGAATGGCCAAAACCCCCAGCACTTGAAAGAAACCGTGTACCGTGGCCAGCAGACTCGCCTTCTCCAAGGGAAACCCCAGTTGGTATTTGGCATAATCCACCATAAAAGTGGTAATACCGTAAAGGCTGTAGGCGATGGCAAAATAGGAAAGACCGATAAGCCAGAAACGACGGTTTTTCAAAACCTGAACCATTGTCCCTTTTCGGTCCCGGCCCGGAGCCGGCTTCTCCTTTGAAGGGCCGGGGTCGTTGCCGTCCCCCCAGGCTGAATAGCCTTCACTTTCCGGGTCACTCCTCAAAAGCAGGCCGTTGATCAGCACCATGACCCCTGCCCCCGCACCCAGGAAATACCAGGCGTAGCGCCAATCGAACCGGTGGACAATCCAGGGAAAGGCCGCCCCCATGGTGGCAAAACCCAGACCGTATCCCGTCGACATGATGCCGAGGGCAAGACCTCTGCGTTTGGGGGAAAACCAGCGCTGAACCACCGTGATGACCGGAGTCCACATTCCGGTGCCGCCCAGCCCGACAACGGCATAGAAGAGACACGCCGTCCATAGCGTGTCGACAGTTCCCATGAGGAGCACACCGATACCGAGGATCAGACTGCAGGCCGTAATGACCCACCGGGCCCCCAACCGATCCGTCAGGTATCCCGTCAGGGGTGTCAGAACGACATAGCAAAGAAGATAGGCATTATAGATCGTCCCTCCGGCTGTTCGGCTAAACCCCAGCGTGCGGATCATTTCCGGCAGGACCACCCCGTAGCCGAGCCGTACCGAGTAATTGATAAAGACATCGATAAAGCAGGTGACCAGGATAATCCAAGCCCAGTGGAAAGATTTTTCTTTCTCCGATCCCGTCATTCACGCTTCTCTTTGCAGGCTTCCTTCGCCACTTTGACCCGCCCGCAGTGCATTATATGCTTTTCTAAAATCAGGATCTCGTCCAGGCAGCGGAAAGTGTAACTGTTTAGCCTCCTGAAACCCATTCAGGCATGACCCAAAACCTTCATTTTTTCAAAAGGCTGAACTCATATCGGAAATTCTATTTTGGACAAGTGTGATGAAAAAACGCAACTATTGCAATCTTTCCTCATAGGTTTCCTGGATCACCCGGACCAGTGAGGTCAGCGCAAAATTGATCGGGGTGGGGAGACCCAGCCTTTTGCCCTCTCGGACAATGGCCCCGTTGATGTAATCGATTTCCGTAATCTTCCGGTTAAGGACATCCTGCAACATGGAAGCAATATTCCCTGCCGTGGCGTCACAGACCTCCATGACACGACCCACGGGATCGGGGTAGGGGAGTTCGATTTTTTTGGCCGCGGCCACGGCCACCGCCTCCCGGACGGCTTCTTCCATGACCGCACGGGTTCCTTCGAATTGGGGTAGCCGGCCGTTTTTCAATCCGGTGAGGGCGGTCAGTGCGTTGATTCCCACATTGATGATCAGTTTGCCCCAAACCAGGTCCTGCACATTCTCAATGGATCTGGTTTTGAATCCTGCCTTGTTGAGTGCCGTCACGAGATTCTCGACCGGACCGCCCGGTTCTCCCTTGGGTCCGATAAGGGTTTCCCCCTGTCCCGCATGGCGGATATGCCCCGGGTCTAAAACCGTAGCCCCTTCCGCCGTCACGCCCCCAAAGACCTGATCCTTTCCAAAGATGTCTTCCAGGGTCTCTATGTTTCCGACCCCGTTTTGAAGGGTCACAACAAGGGTCTCCGGTTTGAGCCACGCCTTGACGGCCTCCCCCGCTTCCTTGGTGTTGTTCGATTTCACGCAGAAGAGCACCGCCTCCGGGGAAACCCCGGGCCTTTCGGCAAGGGCCGGGACCGCGGCGCTGTATTCCCCGGTCACGCCTTCCACCCGGATCCCTTGTGTGTTGATCTTATCGGCCCATTCCGGAATCTTTTCGAGCAGCGAGACCTCGTTTCCTGCCAGGTTGAGCCGCGCGGCGAAAAGACAGCCCATGGCCCCCGCGCCTACAATAAGAAAATGCATAATAGACCTCCACCGCCCCATTAAGGGCTTATTTTATCGTCAGTCCGGCAAGGAGAGAACGGCTTTTTGTATTGCTTCTAGTCGATTTTTTTCGCCTCTTCGGGTTTCATGGCAAAGGAGTGTTCCGGACCGGGGAAGGTTCCATCTTCGACTTCCGTCCTGAATTGAACGAGCGCCTCCCTGATCTGGGGTGACAGGTTAATGTACTTTTTGACAAATTTGGGCGTGAACCTCTCAAAGAGACCGACGAGATCATGATACACCAAGACCTGACCGTCACAGTCCTTGCCGGCCCCAATACCGATCGTGGGAATTTGAAGGGCCTGGGTGATCTTTGCGGCCAGGAGATCTGGGATGCATTCCATGACGATCATAAAGGCTCCGGCCTCTTCCAGGTCTTTGGCCGACTGTACGAGTTCATTCGCGCTTTCGGCATCTTTTCCCTGCACCTTGAAGCCACTCAACTTGGTCGCCGTCTGGGGCGTGAGGCCGATGTGCGCACAGACAGGAACCCCTGCGGTGACAATGGCCCTGACCACAGGGGCCATTTCGCTCCCTCCTTCCAGTTTGACGCAATCACACCCGGCCTCTTTCATGAAACGACCGGCGTTTTCAACGGCCTTTTCCACGCTGACCTGGTAGGACATGAAGGGCATGTCGCCCACCACAAAGGCGCGTTTGGCCCCTTTTGTGACCGGCTTGCAGTGATGAAGCATCTCTTCCATGGTCACCGGCACTGTTGAATCATAGCCCAGCATGACCATGCCAAGGGAGTCACCCACAAGAATGGTGTCGATGCCGGCTTCATCTACAAGACAACCTGTGGGATAGTCATAGGCCGTCATCATGGTGATCTTTTGGCCGGCGGCCTTTTTTTGATGCAATTCCGCAATAGTCACTTTTTTTCTTTCCATTTTTTCCTCCCTTCTCAAGCGGGGATTTTCCCCTCTCTGCCGTCTTCAAATTTTTTTGATGAATTCGTAAAAAGTTGCTCCCCTCAGGATGACAGGTCATAGCCTCTAACCCATTTGAGGGGGGGTGTCAACGAAAACCTTGCGCCGCTGGAAGTCCAGATGCAGCTTGACAATCGTCCGATTTGCACGTAATTTCGGTACAAAATTTCGAGAATCCAGGAGAGATCAATGGCAAGGTTTCTTTGTTTGGTTTCTGTCATTCCCCTGTTCCTTTTTCTGTCATTTTCAACACACCCCCCGGCGTCAGCACAGGAACCCTCCTTCAAGGAAGCGGGCGAAAAAGCCCCTCCCCCCGGACTCAAGCGAAAGCCCGTCCACCTGAGAGAGACCGCCCGGCCCCTGACTCCTGAGGATGTGATGACTCTACTGGACAAATACAATTTCTATGCGACCTGCTGGAACTACAACGGGAATTTTTGCAATCCGGAGGGGGACTTCAAGAATGTTTTTTTTAAAAACCATGACAATACCGTAACCGACCGGGCCACTGGTCTCATGTGGCAGCAGGGCGGCTCATCCAAGCCCATGACCTGGCAGGAGGCCAAGGCATATGTAGAGACAGTCAACCGCGATGCCTTTGCCGGTTATTCCGACTGGAGACTGCCCAATGTGGAAGAACTCGCTTCCCTGATGGAAAGGTCCTGGCAAAACTGTGACCTCTTCATCGATCCTGTATTCGACAAGGCCCAGAGAAGCATCTGGAGTAAGGATACCAGAGACATGGCCACGGCCTGGAAGGCCAATTTTCACATGGGCATTATCATACACTTTCCAAAGACCGCCGACAATTTTGTCCGTCTGGTGCGTTCCGTTCGATGAGCATAAGGGGGGCATAAAAAATCGTCATGGGTAAGGATCGAAGGCCATGAAGTTTTCCTTCTCAAGCCTCTTTTTCCGACACCCCGGCCTCACCAAAAGTGGCCATCTCCGATAGAATCCTTGCCGATGCCTCGATGATGCCTATCGCCAGGGCCGCACCGGTGCCTTCACCGAGCCGCATATCCAAATCAAGGACGGGCTTCAGCCCAAGATGCCTCATCATGGCCCTGTGCCCCGGCTCCGTGGACAGGTGACCGGCAAACAGATAGTCCCTGACGTCAGGTGCCAGTGCAACGGCAATCAGCGCGGCTGCGCCGGATATGAACCCGTCGACGACAACGGCCGCCCCGTGTGCGGCCGCCCCTATCATGACACCTGCAAGGCCCCCGATTTCATAACCACCCACCTTTGCGAGCACGTCCATTGGATCATGCCGGTCAGGTTTGTTCACTTCGACGGCCATCCGGATCACATCGATTTTGTGCACGAGTTGAGCCTCATCTATCCCCGTGCCCCGGCCTGTCACTTCACCGACCGGCTGCCCCGTGAGCACGGCACAAATAGCGGCACTGGGTGACGTATTGCATATGCCCATATCCCCCGTAGCCACGATATCCAGACCTTTTTGGGCTTCTGCCTCCAGAACGTCCAGGCCTGCTTCAATCGCCGCCAGGGCCTGGTCCTTCGACATGGCCGGACCCTTTGCCATGTTCCTGGTGCCTTTGGCTATTCGCTTCGAAATGAGTGCCGGGTGGGGGTCCAGATCGGTGGCAACACCCATATCCACGACAACCACACGGGCGCCGACAGCGCTTGAGATGACATTGATTCCCGCCCCTCCATTCAAAAAATTGAGGACCATCTGGGCCGTGACCTCCTGGGGCCAGTCCACGATCTTTTCCTGGATGACACCGTGGTCTCCCGCCATGACAATGACGGCTTTTTCTTGAATTTTCGGCTTTTCAACCCCCTGTATTCCGGCCAGCCGGATAGACATTTCCTCCAGCCTGCCCAGGCTACCCTGCGGTTTGGTCAGGTCGTCCTGCCTGGCCTGAGCCCTTGCCATGGCCGTCTTGTTCAGACCTTTGATCCCGGCTATGGCCTTTTCCAATTTTTGAGACATTTTCTACGACCTCCTTTGATTTTTTGTGCCTGTTTCGCTTTTTGAAACACGTTCGGCGATGGATAGGTCATGACCAAGCACGTTCATTTTTTTAAAAGGCCAAACTCATAAAAATTTCATAATATTTTTTTCTGATCAATTTATCACTGTCCTCAAAAGGGGCACCCATGTCGATCACAAGAAAAAGGGCTCTGACGCATCGATCGATGCGCCGGAGCCCTTTGCCATCAAGTTCCATTCTATATCAAGGCTTCAATAGGTCTTCTGGCTTTCGGATCTTCCCTATGCCTGTAGCCTTCCCATCCCGGTGATCCGGGACAGTGACTGCGCAATCAAACGCCTGGACAGGCACAGGTCCCCAATTACAGCGGCGGGACCGCGACGGACTCACACCGTCTTCCCTTGCATTGAAGTCTCATGATAACGTTATTTACGGATGTCTCTAACAGACTCTTATATGATTGTCAACGCCATGAAAATGACCCTGATCACCGGCAAGGCATCATCTGCTGCGTTGCTTTCGGTCGCTCCTCCTTGCGGCGTATAACTTATACGCCTCAGTCGTCACTCCTCGGCGCCTTGCATCTAATACCTTGCCGGTGATCAGGCATTCTCCCAGATATTTTGATTTCAGTAACGATATTCGAATCAGGCGGTGGATTTAGGGCTGAATTTCAGAATGCCATGTGACCGGGATCAAAGTGTTGCATCCGGTGCCTTGTTTCATCTATAAATAGAACTGGCCTCGCCTTTTTAAACCTGTAAGGCGTTTCAATGAATGGAAAGGAAAAAGAATGGGCTACCTGGAAGGATTGCAGGATTACCTGGATAAATCTTACAAGCTCTCGGTTTTTGACCAGGCCCTGGATTCAAAGACAAGCTGGACCTTTCACCTTCACAATCACCGTATCGTTCGAGCCAAAGTCCTGGAGAATCTTACCTATGATATCCGCTGCGAAGTGGATGGCGAAGGGGAACAGACGATACAGAAGGTTGAGGTGAAATGCCTTTATCCGTCCGAAGGGACCGATGCCATCGCACCGATGATCAAAACAGATAAAAAAGTTGCGGACCTGGCCCTCGAAGCCCTGTTTTCTCCTCACAAACGTTTTTTTATCAAAAACAAGACGCTCTTCCCCCTCATGAAAGAGAAGGAAGTCCTTTTTTTCACCCTCCTGGAGGGGGAACGGATCAAGGGCCTCATCAATGCGTTCAGCCGATATGATATTACGGTCAATCTTAAGGGCGGCGTCCCGGTGACCATCCTGAGACACGCCGTCTACGATCTCAGGAACAAAAAAGGACGGTGTTTTCTCAAGTCCCGGCAGGAGACCCTGAGAGACTGGGAAAAAAGTCCGCTTTTCGTTTCCGCACCCCAATCCGATAAGTGAATCCTGAACAATATCCGGGAACTGACAGGTGTGTTCGATCCCTATCACGATTTCAAGGCCCGTGAAACGGTCCAGGCACAGGGCATCATCCAACAGGTGAAGGACTTTGTGGGTCCGGACTTACGATCCAGGGTCAGCCTCGCGGCGCTCGGCAACAGTCTGGACTTTTTCATTTTCAAGGCCAAATGCGCACCCATCGAGGACGATGTCAAGGCACCGGCGGATAGCTTTCAGGCCCTCTGGCGCGCCCCCTGACTACCATTACATAGTGACTAAAGTTAAGGTATCGCTTCGCGAACTTCTTTTAGAAAAAAATCTTCGGTCCCACTAATTACCGGGATTTCGCAGGTACAACTTGGAGGAATCGTAACGGTTTAGCTCCTTGAAACACATTCAGCTGTGGACGGATCATGACACTCTCTTTTCAAAAACGAAAAGAGAATGTCATGACCCGGGACCTTCATTTTTTCAAAGACTGAACGGTTACGATTCCCGAAATGGCGGTCTTCCTGTAAAGCTCCCGATGCCTCAAAAACGGGTCAACAGGTCCTTTCGTTCGGCCAGCTCTTTCACGCGTCTTTCAACGGGAACGGGATGGAAGGCTGAGGAGCATCCCGCAACATACATGGCCGTCGAGAGGGTCCCGGGCGTGGGCGTAAAGACCTGGACATCCGTGACCCTCAATCCGAGGGCCCTGAGTTTTTCCTTCATGGCCGATACATCACGCCGGGTCTCGCCCGGATGCCCGAGAATGAGGTAGGGGGCCAACTCGATTCTCCGGTTCAACGACCTGTTGATGCGCTGAAACAGACGCACAAAGGCCTCCAGGGTTTCAAAGGGGGGCTTTCTCATCAACTCGAGCACATGCCCCTCGGTATGTTCCGGGGCAATGCGCAAAAAACGGCCCGAGTGATGAACCATGATCTCTTCCAGGAGCTCCGGTTCCTTCAACAGGCGATCATACCGAAGCCCGGAACCCACGAAGACCTTTCGGGTTTCTTTCATCTTCCTGCACGCCCGCAGCAAATCGAGATACGCTTTCCCGTGAAAGGACCTCGGGCACTCTTCGGGGTAGAGGCATGAAACTCTGTCGCATTGTCTTTTCCTGCAGTCGTTTCCGTAAAGATCCGCTGAGGCGCCCCCGATATCCGAGATGATCCCTTTCCATTCCCTGTGTCCGGAGAGTGCCCGGATTTCTTTAAGGATAGACTCCCTGGAACGGGAGATGATCCGCTTGCCTTCGTGCTCTCCGATGGCGCAAAAGGCGCAACCGCCTCCGCATCCCCGATGTGAAGTGATGGAGAAGAGATTCATGCGGAGGGCCGGGGTCAATTGTCTTGTCCCGGGATGTGTCCGGGTGTAAGGCTGATTGTAAATATGTTCCAGATCAGAGGCGTCATAGTCCCGGGCGGGTTCCTGGACCACATACCGGTCCCCCTGGCCCTGAACGATCCGCGTCCCTTCGATCCCGGCTTTTTCCTGAATGAGCCGGGCTTCAAGGAGCCTGTGACCGTCCTGCAGGATCTGATCCAGGGAGGGCAATTCTCTGAACCCGTCCCGGGCCGGCAATTCCTTCGCAATCCTGGCCGTCCCCGGAAGGTCCAACGATTGCACGGAATGTCCGTCCCGAAGCATTCGGGCGATGTGAACCACCTGCTTCTCACCCATGCCCGTGACCAGGATGTCGGCCCTGGCGTCCAGCAGAATCGACCGGCGGATCTTCTCCTGTTGAAAATCATAATGGGCAAATCGCCTCAGAGAGGCCTCCACCCCGCCGATAATAATGGGCACCTCCCTGAAAAGCGCCTTGATCCGATTCGCGAAGACCACCACCGCTCGATCGGGTCTGATTTTGTACTTTATGGAAGGCGGGTATCCCTCGAAAAAGGCCTTACCATCAAACTGATAGAGATCCTCCCTGCGCCGTTTCCGCAGAGAGGTATAATTCAGGACCACGGAATCCACCGGTCCCGTGATGACGGCAAAAAACAATTCGGGCCTCCCCAGGATACCGAAGGACGCCTTGTCCTGCCAGAAGGGCCGCTCGATCACGCCGACGCGGAATCCCTCCAGTTCCAGTGCCCTTTTCAGGATGCCTTCCGGGAAAGAGGGATGGTCGGAGAAGGGGTAGGGAAGCACAAAGATGATATCATATGAGGACATACGGGTATTCTATAGCAAGGGTCCTGTAAATTCAAACCAAGATGTCGCGGGCCTTTGGGCCGCAGTTGAAAAGGAGGTCAAAGGCGGAGAGATTGGAGAGAAAGTCTCCCCAGAGCTGGGGATAGACCGGAGAGGGTGGTTTAAAAAATTCAAGGGTGATGCCGGCTTTATGAAAGAGATCCGCGTCGAGAACCTTCCTGGCGCCCCCCTGGGCCAGGAATCGTTCGGCACCCATTCGCCTGCAGATCTCGACGAGACGCCGGTCCCCCCTTTCCCCGATGCCGAGTTCGGAGAGCAGGACGACCTTCGTGTCGATCCCCAGATGATTCATCAGATACCTGATTACGGCCAGGTTCAGGTCCACAAGTCTTTCAAATGCATCCGAGAACACATGCCCCAAGAAATCCAGATGTTCGGGGAAATAGGGGGCATGGGCATAGGCGGTCTTGAGACTTTCCAGGTGCTTTCTCGCCCATTGGCCCTCGTGGGCGATCCTCACCTCGTTGATTTTCTGAAGGCCCAGGCCCTTTTTCCAGACCGGCAGGGTCAACCAGAGGGCGCCCTGGTGATTCTTAAACCGGTTTCTGGAGATCCAGGTGGTCCCCCGGGGAAACTGGACCTCGTCCAGGATGACGAAGACGTCGGAAAGCCGGGCCTTTGAAAAGAAGCCCGGATAAGGGGCAAAATAGGGTCGATTGGCAGAGAGGATCATGAACTGAGTGCCTTAAGTGGACGGGTTTTCATCCATCAAAAAAATTTAGGCATGAAGGTGATTTTTTACAAAATCGTCAATTTTAGTCCGTTGAAAACAGCCGGGGATCCTTGTTCCTTAAATCCCGGGACTTCGCCAAAGCAAACCTTACATTTTTCGGACATCACGGCTCGTTCAGAGCCATACGAATCATTTCTTTCGAGGTGTATTCGGCCACATCCGCCAGGCCGTCCAGAGGCATCATGACATCGGCATTGGCCGAGAACAGACAGGTGACCGACGGCGGGAATTCATCATCCGCCCTGTAGAAAACATAGCAGAGGGCAATTTTGGGGAGAGGATACAGCAAAAGAGAAAAGTCTCCGGCGGCGCCCTTCGGGTTGCCCTCTCCCTCGAAAAACTTCAGGATTTTCTTCTGGTTTTTTTCAATCCCGGGGACATGGGGCACTAAAACCCGCTCGCTATTCACGGCGAAGGCCCCATGATAGGGCATGCTTCCGGGCAGGTCCTTGAAAGATTTGAAGGGATCGAGCCCAACGGGATCCGGCCTCACGTAGCGGGCGTAAAGGCTCACAAGCAGGGCCTTCGGCCCGTTTTCCGGCCTCTCCGAAAAGCTTACGCCGTCAGGATCCAAAAGGCAATCCTCTCCAAAGGCCCTGAAATGAAACTGCCTGCCCCTCTTCATGGCGGGAAGGCATCTCTCCAGTTCGTCGAATTTGCGGTAGACCTGGGCGAGATTGTCCCGGATAATTTTTTCGTAATGGGTGCTCATGATCGATCCCACAAAGAATGTATCCGTCACCACAATACAGGATTTTTTTTGGGAAATTGATGCATGGGTGTCCCGGTCATGGGAACCTCTTTTTAAAAACGAAAAAACGTTGCCCGGGAATCCGCACAAGATCCTCGCCAAGGCGGGCAAAGCACATCTCCCACAATGCCACGCAAAGATTTGCATGGTGTTGGCTGACGAGGTTCATCGCCGCCGCCGTTGCCCCGTTTTTATGGTTCTTCCCGATGGCCCCTCGTTTTTTAAAAGAGGTCCCATGACCGGGAATTGTTACTTTTTATAAACCTGGAATGCACCACCGGACACGGCCTGAAAGGCTGATGGCTTTTCCCAAAAGGCTTGCTATCATATCTTTTGACAACCCCTTGTCATGTTTTTTATGCAACTACTTGGGTTCACTATGCCGCTACTTTACCATAAAAGCAGTTCAGAGAAAAGCGATGTATGGTAACGGTCCCGGATCCAGAGAGCCCGGCTTTTTTTAACCCCGGAGGGAATTTATCTTACTGGAATGATGGCGTGATGGTGGATCGGGGGAAAGGGCCCATGCCTGAGGCTCACAGCATGATTTGCTCACGGGTGGGACTCAGCAGATCCGTCACATGGACGAGAGTGATGTTGGATTTTTTGAAGGTTTTGATAAAATGATCGACGGCCCGGGCTGTTTCAGGAAAAGGGTGGCCGATTCCGATAGCCTCCCCGTATCCAAGGGCACACCTTTTTAATCGTCGAAGCTGGGAAAAAATGTCATTTTCATTCAATCGCGTATCAAGGAAAATATTCCTGCACGCGGTTACCATATGGAGACTTCTGGCCGTCTCATAGGCCTTGGATCGGTTGGAGGTCAGGCTGTCCACAAAAAAAAGATCCTTCTGCTTGATCACCTCGAGGGCCTCCCTCATCTCTTTCCGGGAGGCCGTGAACCGCGACCCCATATGATTGTTTACCCCGGTGGCAAAGGGTATCTCCGAGATGTTCTCCTCCATCACCCCGACGATCCTATCGGGTTCGTCCCCCACATACAGGGCACCCGGCCCCGGATCCACCTCCGGATTAAAGGGCTCCATAGGCTGATGGAGCATGATTTCGTGCCCCGCAAGGTGAATCTCGGACGCAAGGCTCTGTGAGTACTGAAGCCGGGGAAGGACTGAATAGGTGATGGGAATGTCCAGGCCGAGGAACTGCCTCGCACGGCAGGGGCTGAAGCCGATGTCATCGATGATCAGGGCGATTCGGGGTTGGAGTGCGCGCCTGTGATTACTTTTCCCGCAGGCGAACGCCTTCGAAAAGCCCTTGATACCGAAGAGACTCCCCAACAGAAAAGTGGCACTTTTCACAAGAAAATGCCGTCTATCCATTACATCTCCCTTTTTCCGCTTTGGGTTTCCCTTCAGAAAAAAAATTAAAAAAATTTTAGTCTTTGTACAACTGATTGCGCAACATGTCAACAAAAAACACAACATGTTGTATGTTGCTGGAAAAGTTCGATTTTTTCGGTGAAAATTTCTGTTGTGTGTCACTTTTTTGTGACACCCCTGATGTTGTGGTGAATTCCACTGGTGAATGGCGGGACCCGGATCCCTATGCGGGTGGCTCAAGGAGGGCACGTCCATAAGATATTAAATTTCTTATGGCCGTCTTTGTTTGCACTTTACAATTAAAGGCCATATAGATGTTACCTTTCTCGCCCTTCCCGAACAATATTTACTATTTCTTCTGTTGTAATATTCGCCTTGACTGTTGGCACATCCAGAGGCGATGAGACCATCTTTTCGGGAACCAACGCGAAAGTTCGTCCATCCTTCCTTCTTATAAGTACTTTTCCTGTATTCTCTGCCTGCTCAAGAACAAGAGCAAGTTTTTGACGGGCTTCTGAATATGTATAAACTTGCATTTTAGACCTCCATGATTTGGATGTTAAATTCTTTGGCAGCTATCTTGAGCCTTTTATCCAAAGTCAATAGCGGGGATCTGTGCCTGATAGCACAATCCAAAAAGTAGGCATCATAAGCATATATATTGGCTTGTTTTGATATCTTCAAAGCATTAACAAAGTCGGGTTTCATATAACGGAGAGGGATCATATCGAAGATGAGAAGGCCCTTCTCAGCCTCATCTATGCTCAACCTATTCTGTTTGAACATCGCGGAAAAGGCATTGCCAATTTCCCATGGGATAGATCCAGGCCCAATGAGGGTATTACCATTGGTAAGTTCAATAATTCTATTACGCTCGGGTTCATCCACAATAACCGCTATCAGTGCAGATGTATCAATAATAACGTCCACTTAGACCTCCCCAGCATTTATTTTAGACAATTGTACAACAAGACAAGTTTTTTGTCAAATCTACAAAAAAGGGGGGGCACGTACATAAGAAACTAAATATCTAATAAAGCAGATTGATTTTTTTTCTTCGCCAGCCGCTCGCCCCTGTCAACGGCGTAACCAACCGCCGGCTGTGTAAGGCCTAGCAACCTTGCCATGCTTGTCATACTCTCACCAATTCCCTCAGATAGGTGTCTTCCTGGCAGATGATCGATTTGTAGCGGTTCTGGAATAGTTGGCCATGACGCTTGTATTTCCGATTAAAGGTCACGGCATAGCCCGTAAGGAGCCGCCTCATGGCCTTAGATATTCCGGCCTCACCGCTTTTAAAGAGGAAATGGGCATGGTTGCTTAAAAATGCCCACGCATAACAGGAGGTATTCGTTTCCGGCAGGATGTTTGACAGGCGTTCAATCAGATCATCTCGGTCTTTGTCATCCCGAAATATCTTTCGACGTTCTATCCCCCGAATCATGATGTGGTGTAAAACACCGGGCGAATCTAATCCGGCTGATCTGGGCATAGCTGCAATGCCACATGATCATTGCACCGCAGTCTAGTTATTTAGTTTCTTATGGGCGTCCCCATTTGCATTTATGGGCGTCCCCATTTGCACATTTGCACAACGGTAAAACTCTTTTTAAGCGATTGGTCTTTGAAAACAACGTCGAGGGGTTTGAAAAACTACTCATTCAGGTGCATGCTCTAAGGGCCCGGCATGCTCTCGATAAGTTGGTTTTCGGTCTTGAACCTACGGGCAGTTACCACAAGCCTTTGGCAGAACATCTTATCAAATGCGGCTATATGGTTGTGATGGTGGCCGGGGAGGGCATCAAAAACAATCGGAAGCTTCTCGATGGGCGTTGGAACAGTAATGACACGAAGGATGCTGCAAATGTGGCTGATCTCATTAGCCAGGGTAAATTTTTATTCTATGAATACCCGGCAATGGCTCTAAGGGAACTGAGAAATCTTTTGTCTTTGAAAAAGCGTTTCAAGAGGCAGGAACACGGCCTGAGGGTACGCATTCGCAATAACCTCATTGCCCAATATTTTCCTGAGTTGGACAAGTACTATGGAAGTGGCGAAAAACAGATCCTTTCCATTGTACAGTGGTGTCTGAATCCTTCCGTGATCGCGGGTCTTGAATATGAGCAATTTCGTCGTATGGTGGCTCCGCAATTGAGGACGGCCGCGCAGGAAAAAAGGATAGAATCCATCTGGAGGCTTGCGGTAGCGTCTATCGGTTGCGATGCGGGGGAATCTTTGGACTTTGAAGGCAACATGATGGTTGAGGCTCTTAAGCAGACCAGAGAGGCCCTCCGAAAAATTACTGACAAAATCGAAGATATTTGTTTGGAGCTTCCTGAATACAGTTACCTCCTCACCATTCCCGGGTTTGGACCAGACGTTTCATCCAGGGTCTTGGCTGCCATCGGAAATCCATTCAGGTTTCAAAATGCACATCAGGTACTGAAATTGGGCGGCCTTGATCTCAGTGCGAAGCGTAGCGGTAAAAGCTCAGATCATGCCGTTCCTGTGATTTCCAAGAAAGGCAAAGCAGACCTTCGGTATGCTCTGTATCAGGCTGCCATGATTGCTTCTATCCGGAATCGAAACTTCATGGCTTATTTCACAGATAAGCTAAGGGGCAGGGAAAGGGAGAAAGGGATCAAGACCAAAATGAGGGTCAAACTTGAGGCCAAGTTGCTCATTATCGCCTGGACTTTGATGAAAAAAATGGAGCCATTTGATCCATCTTATTTGAAAACTGAATAACAGTAAAAGGACATCGTAGCTTTCGGCGAGAAAGCCCGTTTATGGACGTAGAGGCCTGATATGGACCTCGGGAGGGACAATCCAGGGCTTCTCGCTGAACTCCCTAACCTGGATAAGGGATTATGAGCAGGGCTCCCATTGTGGCCCATGCAGGATATCGGTAACGATAAGGTAGAGGGTTCGTTTTAAGCGAGACATTCGCCGAAAGATAAAAAGTTTCAACCGGAACAAGGGGAGCAGTTTGTCCAAATGCACAACTTGACCTTAACTGCCTGTTTTTGTTGTTCATTCATTTTGTTCTTGACAGGAGAATATAGGATTGTCCCCATTTGCAATAGCTTCTCCATAAACCGCCGTCTGTCGATAGTTTATGCTAATGTGTAAACATACCGGGCATTTAGTGTCTTTTATTACCTATTCATTTCCTTAATCGATTCCCATTTTGCAAGCCAAGCATCTTTTTCTTTTTTAAACATTTCCGCCATTTTGTTTTGACCGCCTTTTTGAGCTTGCTCTATTGCTCTATCCATGTAATCGATTCCTAAATCACGCTCCATCAAAAGGAGGTAACAGACACCTAATTGAAAAGTATTTGTCAAATTATCGGTGCAGTTATCTACTGCTTTTTTATAAAAAAATATTGCATTTCTGAAGTCATTCAACGCTTGATAACTGCTTGCGATTTGTTCAAGATAAAGACATTCGCCTGGATTTTGTTCCAGCAGTTCCAAATTTTTTTGTATATTTTCTTTATAGTTAACACCTCTATCGCCAGCGCTGCAAGCGCAGGGAACTAAAAGCATAAAAACCATTATACACTTTATCAATAATTTAAACTTTTGCATTTTCTCTCGCATGCCATTTCTGCTGAACTTTCATTCATGAATGAACCACCAGCCAGCATTTTAGTGTCAGTATCAAAAGCTGCTTTCTCGCTCCTACTGAAAGGCTCCCATCTGTAATATTCATTCGTCCATACGTCACATTGATTGTGGCATATTTCCAAATAATACCATCTTAGATCTGTCTCGGTAATTGTGGTTCCTGTTTTTTTCCTTTCGCAAATACATGTAGCATTTAGCCAGAAAACTGGGTACTGGCCACCTTCAGTGTATGTACTTCTGAGCCCCCATTTACCCCAATCATTCCAATTTGTAGTCGAATTTCTACTATAACCGACGGGTAACCTAAGAGCCAGTTCACACTTCAAGCCTGAAGGATCAGAAAATATAGTTGGATTATTCATAGAATAAATATATGGATTTACCCCACCTCCATACCCAATTGGATCAGATCGAAGGTACCTCCCAAGAGAAGGATCATAGTATCTATTGAAATTGTAGTGCAGCCCGGTCTCCTGATCAAAGTACTGCCCCGCAAACCTCAAATGATTCTCAACGGTTCCGATGGTAACATCCGCCCGGCCAAATGGCAAATAATCCGCGGCCCACACTGCGGCCCCGCTGGCATCGGTCATCTTTTGGGGCGTGCCCAGATGGTCGTTGTGATAGTAGGAAACCGCCCCATCCGCAGCAATCTGCGCCAGGGGCTCGCCCTGGAGCCGGACATATGCCTTGATCAGGACTCCGGTGGCATCGGTCTCTGCGATGAGCCGGCCGGTGAGGTCATAGTGAAACACCTTATCAACGCTATTGTCCTTTTTTACCCGCTGCCCTCTGCTGTTGTAGAAGTAGTCGGCCGGATCGATGACGCCCGGGGCCGGGTTGGTGGCTCCCGGGATACGTTGGGTGGTGTTTCCATCCGAGTCGTACAGGATCTGTTCAGGGCTCCATGCAGGATATCGATAACGATTAGGTAGAGGGTTCTTTTTAAGCGAGACATTCGCCGAAAGTAGTAAAGTTCCAAATGGAACGTAGGATCCGTTTGCCCAAACACATCACATAGCCTTAACTATCCGCTTTTGTTGGAAATTTAATTTATTCTTGACAGGAGAATATAGGATTTCCCCCTATCGGTCCCTGGTAAGGATTGGATCCTACTAGTGGTTCCTAAACGAATACCAAATAAGAAATGAATACAATGAAACCCGCTATAATAAAATAAATACCTTCCTTCTCAAACAGTTCAGCTATCCTCCGTGGTGACATTGATTGAAATAAAAAAGGCAATACTTTGCTAAGAGGTATTTCTTTTTTTCTACAAAAGACTATTGCGACAATGAAGCATAATAAAGAAATAATAGGATATATTGAGTCACTCATTATAATGCCTATCTGTAATTAGTTTGACTTTGTAACGATAATTACAAGAGGTTTATATTAGAGTATGGATTTCTGCCGACGTGTGTGTGATTCGATAGCCCTTTGCCGCTGACGATGTCGGTGTTCCAGTTGATGTATTATCTCTTCCT
>Ga0272441_10000048_pt1 | contig 265557 bp, 321 predicted proteins | sample SSMProp6N_FD_193582 | JGI IMG/M metagenome (GOLD analysis project Ga0272441, IMG submission 193582) | Marine sediment archaeal communities from Little Sippewissett salt marsh, Falmouth, MA, United States - SSM-Prop-6N | ecosystem: Environmental > Aquatic > Marine > Wetlands > Sediment ...
CACAGGCTGACGTCGGCCATGCAACTCCTCTCAGCGTGTCAGGTAAGCCCTTCAGACTGACCTTCATTCTGCTGTCGCTCCTGGTGAGGTTCACGGTGTATAATCTAATTGAACCGCACGCGTCACCCGTTGTAGTGTCTCCCCGCCAATTCCTTTAAGTTTCGGCCTTGCGACTATACTTCCCAGGTAGCACACTCTTCGCCTTCGCTTCAGCACCAATACCTCTCGAGGAGGTACTGATGTTTAGTGTGCAGTGTTTACTGCCAGGACTACACGGGTATCTAATCCGTTTTGCGCCCCTGGCCTTCATCCCTTACTGTCAGAACTGTCCTCGTAGGATGCCTTCGCTGTTGTGAGTCCGTCCAAGATTAAAATATTTTACCACTACTTTGAACGTACTTCCTACGTCTTCCAGTCTCTAGTTAAGCAGTATTTCTTGCTCGCCCTAAACTTAAGATTTAAGATTTCACAAGAAACTTACTAAACAAGCTACGGATGTTTTAGACCCAATAAATGTGGCTGCGACTTGGACCGCGAGTATTACCGCGGCGGCTGGCACTCGTCTTACCCAGTCCTTATTCGCCAAACTTTTTACATTTGGCAAAAGCTTTCCAAATAGGAAAACACTCTGGCTCACTTTGTCACGCTTGCGCGTATTGCAAAAGATTCCTAACTGCTGCACCCCGTAGGGCTGGGAATAGTGTCTCAGATTCCCTCTCAGGGCCTCTCCGCTAAGAGCCCTTACGGATCTTCGGCTTGGTGGGCTATTACCCCGCCAACAACCTAATCCGCCGCAGCCCAATCCTTAAGCACGAGTTTAAGAGATAAGTCATTCCAGGGCATATCTCCTATCAAGTATTAGCCTCAGTTTCCCGAGGTTATCCTTGACTTAAGGGTATGTTAGCTACGTGTTACTGAGCAGTTCGCCTTCTAACTTCCGAAGAAACTAAAAAAACTTGCATGTCTAAATGCAAACCAGAGAGCCGCAGCCGCCAGCAGGATCAACTGGAATTAAAATAATATCATGAATTTATCGTCGATAAACGAAAAATCTCCATTACGCAATTTTCTTTATAAGATAGAAAATCACTTCACACGTCTCCTAACTATTGGCTTTAGCTTAAAATTATTGTATCAAATTGTGTTGAGAATTACAACTATATGACTGCTTCTACATACCTCATACTTTAATGTAACATGTTGTGTCTTTTATTAAAGCACTCATCTTAGTTATGAGAACTCATACGAATATACCTTTATAAAGCTTTCGTGCCTTTTATCGTCATGAAACTAGCCCAATATAAAAAGAAAAGAAAGTTTGACAAGACCCCAGAACCTAAGCCAAAAAAAGGTTCTAGTAAGCTAAAAATATTTGTTGTTCATGACCATCATGCTTCGCATCATCATTATGATTTAAGATTAAGTATTGAAGGGGTATTAAAAAGTTGGGCTGTCCCAAAAATTCCTCCGACAAAAAAAGGAATAAAAAGACTTGCAATCCAAGTTGAAGATCATCCTCTAAGTTATGCAAAATTCGAAGGAACAATTCCCGAAGGAAATTATGGAGCAGGAACAGTTAAGATATGGGACAATGGAACTTATGAATTAAAAGAAAAAGATTCAAAGAAAATAGAAATTATTTTTCATGGTAAAAAACTAAAAGGTGAGTATGTTCTTGTAAAAACAAATTATGGAGCTAAGCCAGAAAAGAGTTGGTTGTTTATGAAAGTTTAAAATTTATCAGCTAAATCTCTTAATCTTTGTCTTGCTTCTCTTAATTTTTTAGAATCAGATTTTTCATCTGCAGGAATAATTAAAAAACAAGGAAGTCTCCAAGTTAGGTTAGCAACTTCTTTTGCAACTCCAGGATAAGTAACTGCTAATCTTTCTTCAGAATAACCAAATCCACTCTTTCTTAATTTCTCAAAAAAATGAGTTCTATATCCTCCTATTCTGTGAGTAGTTCCGTTAAATTCATCCATTATTTAATATTTAATTCTAATTTATTTGGCTTACCTGGACGTTCTTGCTCACCCCTGACATTAGAAGCCCCCATAGAACTTTCATATTGTTCATTATCTTGATTATATTCGCTATTATCCCTTCCCATAGAAATCACACGCCGTACTTAGCACCTTCTTCTGTTTCACCTGTCCACCACTCTAAATCTGGAATATCACATTCTATTTTCTTAGCTTTGCAATATCCTTTTGTTAAAAGATAGAATATTAATCCAAGACTTCTTGCACTCTTGTTGTTTCCAATAATCACTTGATTAGCCCCATGACTAAAGTTGTTTGTATCACATATCATAAGAACTTCCTTATTTACTTTTAATGTATCATTTAATGCATTCTTGTCTAACCAATGATCAGAAACAATAGTTAGTTCATTCTCAAAAAAGTCAGGTAAGTCTGTGTTTGTAAGTATTCCTGCTGGATATTTCTTTGTAAAAGCTCTTATTCCAGTAAGCTTAGCAAACATATCAACAACTTTCCATCCTGCTTGTCTTTTACATACAACAATTATGTCTTTAGCATCAAACTTTGATAAAAATTCAACAGCTTCTTTTATTTTCTCATCAATTAAATCAGTATTAAATATAGCAAGTCCGTCTGCTCTTCTTCTATATACAAAAGGCCTCATATCTGGAGTAACTACTTTGGTTCCAAGATATATACCTGCTTTAACATATTCTTCTAATGGAACAAGCATATCTGCTCTTTTCTTTTCTTTAACTTGTTCTTTAAGCTCTTCAGTTGAAGTAACATCTACTTTTTCTTTAAGTTTCTTTACTCTTTCAAGCAATGCTTTCTTTTTTTCTTCAAGAGTCTTTTCTTCTTTAGTAGTTGATTCTGCTTCTGCTGCTTTTTCTAATTCTTTTCCACTAAGCTGTTCTTTCTCATCTAACTTTTCCTCAGCTTCAGCAACTTCTTCAGGCACGCCTGATTCTTCTATGTCTTCAACAACTTCTTTAGTGGTTTCAGCCTTTTCTTCTGTCATAAGAACTCACAGAGAATTTAGTTTAAAAGGGTTTCTATAGCTTACTTATTTCTTTTATTCTCTTCCCATCAAACACTATCTTTCCTGGAAAATCTTTTTTCAATTTAGCTAGCAATTTTTTAGAAATCTTTCCTTCAATATAAAATCCCATAAAATAAGGGTTTGTTGCTAGATTATTGTTTTTTAATCCAACTATTTCAGTGTATGAATTATTTTCTAAATCCTCTTTAGCTGTTTCAATAGAATAAGGATATTTAGTCCTCATCTCTATTTCTCTTGCTTTTATTATCTTAATTAATTCTTTTTTCTTAGGATATTTCATAATAAAATTAAAAACTTCTTTTTCAGCAAGCCAAAAAGCAAAAAACTTCCTTCTTTTTCCATTTCCTCCAACTCTTAAGTAGGTATCAGTAGCTTTCTTTGTATTTTTATTGTATTTTCTTAATTTCTCAAAATACTTTCTATCATTTAGATACCAGTAATTTATAATTGAAAGATAAATCCTAAATCCAAGAAGATCAGAATAATATTTTAAATCTTTTAGATAATCTAGATCAAAAATAAAAGCATACTTAAATCCATATCCAATATTATAGTCAAAATTTAGACCATAATAAATTGTATTGTCTATTCCTAAAAACTTTTGCAGATAAGGCGACATTCGAGGAGATTTATGTTCTTTTGGAAGCTTAATCATCTTATCATTAAGAATTTTATTAAATACCTCAGGATAATAAGTAGCATGAACTATTACTGGCTTACCATATTTTTTAATAAAAACATTCATCCACTGTTTTCTTTTCTTAACTCTGTCCTTAAATTTCCCTTTATGTTTTAATACTTTTCTTGGAATTTGTTTCATTTTAAACTTTTTTCAATCTCAATTAATCTTTTTATCTTTCCTACTCTGACATCGCCTTCTGTTCCACATTTAAAAAAATCAGCTCCAAACCCAAATGCTAAATCTGCAAGAATATCTTCATCAGTCTCACCGCTTCTGTGAGAAAATATAGTCCTTATATTATTTTTCTTTGCCATTTCAACAACTTCCTTAACTTTTAACAAACTTCCAATTTGATTTGGCTTAACTATAATCGCATTAATACTTTTCTTATCAATTGCTTTTTGCAATCTTTTAGGATTTGTAGTTGTCAAATCATCTCCGACAATCAGTGTCTCTGGACATTTCTTAAGAAGTTCAGAAAAACTATCAAAGTCTTCTTCGTCAAATGGATCTTCAACATATAATAAATTAAAATTCTTGATTAAATTAGCAAGAAACATTAATTGTTCTTCTTTTGTTCTCTTAAAAAGAGGATTTTGATAATTATACTTTTTACGTTTAAAAAAACTTGAAGCAGCAACATCTAATCCCATAGGAAGATGAGTTTCCTTTAAGACATCTAAAACTTCCTTATCTGTAAGAGAAGTCATCCAGGCATTTTCATCATTTTTTTTGCTTGAAAATTTCTTATCTGCTTTTTTTAATAAGGATTCAATTTCTTTTTTTGCTTTTTTATTAGCTTCATAAGATTCTTTAACTGTTGTAGTATCTGGAATTAATTCAAACTCTTGAAAATCTGGTTTTTTCCCTGAAGTTTCACTATGCTTTCCTCCTCCGACGACATTACCAACTAATCTTGGAAGTTTTGAAGCATTTGGATTTAAGATTTGCCATACTTGCTTTTTTTGTTCTTTAGCCATGGCCTTTAAAATAGCAGATTCTAATGCAAAAAGACTATTTGCTCCTATGTTTCTATCTGTAACATCCTCTATCCTTCTTAAGTCTTCAAACTTCTCTAAAATATCCTCAGAAAAATACTCTCCAAAATCTTTTAGTGCTTTAATATCTGATTCAATACCTTTTTTATAGGGTTTTGCCTCAAACTTTCCAGTTGATTTTCCAGTAGGGGAACTTGCAGAAAATGTCCCAATATTAGTGCTTATAGTAACAAGTATTGTTTTTTCTTTTCTAGAATCTAATAGACTTGTAGCTCTCACCCTTTTTATGACAACCATATATCAAAGAATCAATTTCAGCTTATAACCTTTTCTGTATTATTGTTCAGCTGGCCCTTCTTCACTCTCTTCAGCCTCGTCTTCAGGCTTAGCAAGCTCCATTATTTCACCGTCTGCGACAATCTCTTTTTCTTCTTCTTGCTCCATGGCTGCTTTTTTAGCATCACTTACTACTTTTTCTTTTGCTCTCTTTAGTTTCTCTTCTTTTTTTGATGGAAGAGGTTTTTTAACAGAGATAGGAAGAATATCAGAGTTGAATTCTATTTCAGCTATCTTTAATGCATCAAATTTAATCTCTTCTAAATCTTCTTTACTTATTTTTATCAACAAAGGCGCATTCATTGCTACTTGCAATGCTCTTGCTCCAAGAATTCTTGCAATCTCATATTTACTAAACCCTTGTTTTTCCATTATTTAAGAAATTTTTCTATTTTTTTAAATACTTCGTTATTAGCTTTTTCAGACAATTCTAATAATTTATTAAATTCTTCTATTGACAAGCTCTCTTTCTCACCTTTTTGCATTGATGAGATAGATCCAGAATGACTTCCAATAGTAACTCTTGTCTCACTAACATCTTCTTCTTCTCTTGTAGGATCAACTAAAAAGTTATCTCCAATCTTATGCACAGTTAGTGATAAAGGAATATTATCTGTTAAAGGAACTTTTTTATCTGTCCATTCTCCATGGATAACCTTTTCTTCTTTTTCATCGTATTTTGGGATCTTTGCTCTCATTAAAGCAGCAACTGCTCCAATACCTGCAGCATCTAATAGATTACCATCATCATTTATTGAGTAAATATCTACAAACAATGTCCAAACTTTTTCTCCTTCTTTAATACACAACTTTTCAAATTCAATAAATCCACTTTCTCTTAATGCTCTGTCTATTACTCTTCCTATTTCAATAGAAGGGAATCCAGGTCTTCCTAAATCTATTCTAGAAGAACTTAATGGAGTAAGTTCAGCAGTTGTCATTAGGTTTCCTTTGTCTTGAGAATCTGGATATGGTTCTGAAACATCCATTTTAACACCAACTATTACTTCTGTTTTTCCAATCTTTACCCTTACTGATCCTTCAGCTTTCTTTGAAACACCCTCTTCTACTACAATTTCTCTGAATTCATCAGGTTTTCTTCCATCAAATCTTTTACCTTCAGCTAAATATTCTTTTATTCTATCTCCAGTTACTTTTGGTGTTTTCATTTTACATCCTTTAATGCTGTCTTTTGTATCTCGTGAATTCCTTCACAAGCTTTTTTAGCCAATTGAACAGCTTCTTTTAATTGGTCTCTACTGATTTTTCCATCCAGTTGAATATGTGTCATTTTTCCATCTCCAGTCATTGAAATAGGAATGTCTGTAGCTCCTTCACCCTCTTTAAAATCCTCTTCATCTTTATTCAGGTCAACAACTAATTGTTTGTCTAGCTTTCCAATTGAAACACTTGATACTAAGTTCTTCATAGGAATTCCAGCATGTGCAAGAGCCATAGATGCAGCATTTATCCCAGCACATCTTGTTCCAGCATCTGCTTGAATAATATTTATGTGAACATCAATAACCATTCCTGCATATTTCTTAAGCATTAAAACAGGTTCAAGTGCCCATCCAGTTATCTTACTAATTTCCATACTTCTTCTACTTGGTCCAGGTCTTATTCTATCTGTAACTGAAAAACTATTCATATTATATGTACATCTTAGAACACCTTGTTCTGGATTTTGCTGATGTTGAGGATGCATTTTTCTTGGACCATAAACTGCAGCAATAGCAATAGTTTCTCCTGTAGAGAACATTGCACTTCCATCTGCATTAGGAACAACTCCTACTTTTGCACTTACTTTTCTTAATTCTTCAGGTTTTCTTCCGTCAGGTCTTTTTGTTGTCATTTTATTTCTTTTTTTCCTCAAACCATTTTTTTAATTCATCTGTTAAGCCGTGGATAAATGATTTCTCACTTACAAAAAGTATGGCTTCTTTAGCTAAAAGCTCTTGGTCAACACTTTCTCCTTTTATCCATACATATCCATTTTGTCCAACAGTAATATTACATCCAGTCTCATCTTTTATAATCTTTATCATACTTCCTTCTTTTCCTATAACTCTAGGAACTTTATTTGGATTTACTTGCATAATTAATCCTTCATCTATCTTACCTAATCCTCTTGACTTAAGACTTAGGTCTATTCCTCTCTTGTTTATGTTCCATATTTTAACAACAGCCATGTCTCCAATATCCATAACTTCTTCAAGAGCATCTTTGTTTACAAATCTTGGAACTTCCATTAAAGGAAGAAAAGCATGTTCAGCTGTTCCAATATCAATTACCCAGCCATTAAATGTCACATTTTCTACTTTTCCAATCACTACATTTCCTCTTCTTGGACTATATACTCCAGATAATGGAATAACCTTAACAAGTCTATTTGATTCTTCTGCTAATCCATATCTTATTGCAACTATTTCACTTCCTACTTTTTCTGTCCATTCTCCTGGAAGATAATCATCGCCTTTAGCAATAACTTCTCCGGGCACAACAACTTTTCTATCTGTCATTTTATTCTGCACTAAGCTCCTCTGTCAAAGCACTTCCATGAGTGATTGAATTTAATTTATCATAAAAATCCATAATCATTCCCGCAGGAACACTTACTGTAATTTCAAGACTTCCATCATCTTTCCAGCTTTCTTCTTCTTTATATGGACTAATAACTCCATAAGCTTTACCAGTATGCATTGCTGGAACAGTTATCTTAACTTTTTTTGTTTCAAGTTTTATTGGTATGATTGAATTTATCTTTTCAATAATTTCCTTTATTTGGTTTTCAATTGGAACATTTTTAATATTTACATGTGCTTGTTCTAAAGCAGATTTTATTCTTTCAGGAGTGTGTGGGTTTCCAGATTGAGGATCAACAGCATTAGTAGCCAAGAAATCAACAACTTGTTTGAACTTCTTTTCTTGTTCAGCATCTCTATGTTCTTGAGTTGTTTGAACTTCCCCGTCTTTTACTATTTTCTTTGCAATTTCATTAATATCTTCTGTTCCAAAAGCTTCCTTTAAATCAGCACTTGAAGCTTTTTCACCTTTCTTTAAATCTTCAAATATAAAATCTCCTTGGTAAACTAAATCTTCTTCTCCTTTTTTGAATTTTAGAGCATTGTCTAAGTCTACTTGTATTTCAAACCTTTTTCCTGCTTTTTTTATTCTTGCTGTTGTTTCTACCATCTTATAATTTACTTATTTTTTCTCCTTCTACTCTTTCAATATTGTCTTTATCCTTATCAATAAAAACCAATTCAAATTTATTTATGTTAAATTTGTCTCCTTGTATTTCCTTAAATATCTCTAACGCAACTTTTAAACCTTTCTTAATTGTTAAATCACCATTATATTTTTCTCTTAGTTTTTCCCTTATCTTTTCGTCGTTTTCTCCAATTGCATTTGCCTTATATCCTAGATAGTTTCCAGTAACATCGCTTGTATATAACTCTGGCTTTTTTCCATTTATTCCAGCAATCATCAAACTAACTCCAAAAGGTCTAGCTCCACCATATTGGCTAAACTGTTGTTTTAGGTTTGATATTTCCTTAACAATAAGTTCTGGCTCTATTGGTGAATCATAAGTGACTCTGTGTTGTTGCGAAAGTACTTGACTTCTTTCTATAAGAACTCTAGCATCTGAAACTATTCCAGCAACACTGGCAATAATATGAGAATCAACTTCATATATCTTATTAGCAGATTTAGCTACAATAAGTTTATCCTCTATTCTTTTGTCTGCAAGTATAAATACTCCGTCTGTGCACACCATACCAATGCTTGAACTACCTAATCTAACTGTCTTTTCTGCATATTCTACCTGAAGTAAATGTCCTTCAGGACTGAACATAGTTGCAGTTCTGTCATAGCCCATTGCTTGATGTTGCATATCTGTTGGCATTTCCATTTTTTTCTATTTTTTAAGAGAATTTTATAATAAAATTTTCAATTTTCTTTTTCTCTGTTAAAATTTAGGATATTTTAACATTTATAAGGTTTTCTGTTTCAAACCTTTTAATGTGCCAGAAACTTTTACAACATTGAAGTTTTTTGGAGAAGCAGTTAAGCTAGCCCTAACATGATTTAAACTATCTCTGTTTATGCTAATAATTGCAGAGGTTTTTCCTGTTTTTATGAATTTTAAGGCACATTTAGACATTCCTAAAGCTCCTATAAAATCATATATTGCTTTCTCTATAGATTTCTTTAAATCACTCCCTTTAATCAATAAATATCTCTTCTTCTCTCTTATGCTTGGCTTTAGAGATTTCATGTTTTTATAAAAATAGCAAGGTTATTAAAACTATCTTTCTATTTTATTTTAGAAAAAGAGGTAGATTTAGAAAGATGGAAATATGTACTGTAGGCGGATATGAAGAAGTTGGAAAGAATATGACAGCTGTAAAAATAGGAGACGATGTTATAATTCTAGACGCTGGAGTTTATCTTCCTCCAATAGTAGAAATGGAAGAAAGAGATGCTAAAGAAAGATTATCTGAAGGAAAACTAAGAAAAATTGGAGCTCTTCCAGATGATTTAGTTTTAGATAAACTTGGATGGAAAGATAAAGTAAGGGCAATAATAATTGGTCATGCTCATTTAGATCATTTAGGAGCTCTTCCATATGTGGCAAATAGATATCCTAATGCAACAATATATGCTTCTCCTTTTACAATGGCTGTTTTAGATATAATCCTAGAAGATGAAAAGACGAGAATAAGAAATCCAAAGAAAACAATAAATCCTGATTCTAGTTTTAATTTAAAGGGAAAATCTGGAACATATAAAATTGATTTTGTTCATACAACACACTCTACTTTACAATGCGTCTTTCCTACAATACATACAAAAGAAGGTTCACTTGTATATGCTCTTGATTTTAAGTTTGATGATTTCCCTGTAATCGGAAATCCACCTAATTATAAGAAACTAAGAGAGCTTGGAAAAAAAGGAGTTCATACATTGATTGTTGATTCTCTTTATTCTGGAGCAGATAGAAAAACTCCAAGTGAAAGAATAGCTAAGAATTTAGTTGAAGAGGCTTTTTCTTCTGCAAGAAACAGAAACTCAGCACTATTTGTAACAACTTTTTCTTCTCATATAGCAAGACTAAAAAGCATTGTTGATTTTGGACGAAGAACAGGAAGACAAATAATTTTTGTTGGGCGAAGCCTTAATAAATATGTAAATGCTGCTATAAAAGTAGGTAAATGTCCTTTTAGGGGCAATGTTAAACTACTCAAGTATAGAAAACAAGTAAATGCTATGCTTGGAAGAATCCAAAAAAACAGAGGTAAATACATGATTGTTTGTACAGGACATCAAGCTGAGCCAGGATCAATAATGGATAGGATAGTAAAAGGAGAGACCCCATTTAAATTCAAAACAGGAGACAATGTTATTTTCTCTTCAAGTGTAATTCCAACTCCTGTAAATATATTAGCAAGAGAAAAAATGGATAAAAAATTAAGAATGAAAGGAGTAAAAGTACAAACAGATGTTCATGTATCAGGGCATGGGGGAAGAGAAGATATGAGAGAATTAATAATGATGCTTAAACCAAAACACGTTGTTCCAGCACATGGTTCATTACAACAAGAAGCTCCAATGATTGAATTATGCTCAGAATTAGGATATAAATTTGGTGATACTTCTCATTTAAGTTCAAATGGGAAACTATTGAATCTAAAATGATAAACTATGATTTAATTGAGGGATTAAGAATTGCTTTGGCTAAAGGTTATACTTTGGAACAAGCAATGATGAGTTTTTATAATGCAGGATACCCAAAAGAAGAAATTGAAGAAGCTGCAAGAATATTATTATATCATCCTTCTCAAATATTATCCCATCCAAAAGAACCAATTCCAGAAGAAATGAAAAAACCTGTGAAAGGAAAAGCTCTTCCAACTACAAAACCCAAAAAATTTGCTTTACCTTCAAGACAAGGAGTTTCAATTTATGATGAAGAAGAAAAATCAAAAACAAAAGCAGTAATTAGTGTGCTTGTTTTGGTATTATTTGTATTATTAGTTGCCCTTGGGGGAATAATCTTATTAAAGGATAGATTAATTAACTTTTTTGCTCAAATATTCTAAAATGTCAGACATATACGAGCCTGCCGAAGACTCATTTTTACTCTCAGAAGTACTGAAAGACAGACTTCCAAGTCTGTTAAACCTAAATAAAGAATTGACTTTCCTTGAAATAGGAGCAGGAAGCGGAATTCATTTAGAGACTGCTTCAAAAATTGGAGTAAAAAAAGACAATATTCTTGCTTGTGATATTGATAAGCAAGCAGTTAGTCATTGCAATATTTTAGGGTTTAATTGTGTTAAGTCAGATTTATTTAAGAATATTAAAGGAAAATTTGATTTAATTATTTTTAATCCTCCTTATTTAGCACTAGATAAAAGAGAACCAAAAAACTCTAGAAAGGCAACTACTGGTGGAAAAAAAGGTTCAGAAATTATTAACAAATTCTTAAAACAAGCAAAAAAACATCTAAATAAAGACGGCAAAATATTATTAGTTACAAGCTCTTTAACAAAAGATGTTGAATTTGGAGATTATAATAAACGACAACTAGGCAATGAAAAACTTTTCTTTGAAGAATTATTTGTCTGGGAATTATCTTAAAATGGGAAAACTAGGAAAATTAGAAGCTGGAACTCCAGAATGGAAGGATTTAATATTTACAGATTGGCCTAAAGATGCTCCAATTACAGAAGAGACTAGGGAGAATTGTATAAGATATGGAGTTAGAGGAAGTGTAAGAGCGTCAACAGGAAGAATATATACTGACGCAGAATATGAAGATAAGTGTGAAAGAATCTTATCAACTCCTCTGCCTTAACTATCTTGATTTTTTAAGAATTAATTCAATTACTTTTCTTTTTCCTAATTTACGAGTATTGATTAATATTCCTTCTGGATCAAATTTCTCCTTATGAAATTTATGTGTTTGTGCAACTTGTTTCTTTGTAAGAATCTTTTTATGATGTTTATCTTTTTTCTTTACTCTCTGGACATTTCTTACATAAGATGATTCAGGTTTGTTTTCAAACTGAAAAGTTATTATTTTATATCCTTGTTTTTTTACATGTCTTCCAATATATTTCCTTATTGTAGCAGCAGACATTTCTTCAAGAACAATATTCTTTTTTGTCTTAAGTAATTCTTTTAATAATGAAAAAAGAGCTTGCTTTTGAAGAGTTCTTTTATCTTTTAATCCTTCAAACCATTTTTTAAATTCAGGATGGTCAATAATAATCCACTCTTTTGTCTCTTTTCTTTTTGCTAGATTTCTTATTGCCGTAGACTTTCCCGTTGCTGCGCCTCCCCTAAAGACAAGTATTTTTTTCACCATGCTTTTCTTATCCAGTGAGCTTTAGGATGCTTTTGCCTTTTCTCACCAATTTCTTTTAGAATTATGTTTACTACTTGTCTCACTGTTTTATTTTTTGTATGGATAATTATGTCTCCCCTATTTGAAGTTGCTTTTGTCTTTTCCCATATTTCTGGAGTATATTTCTTCTTCCAAAATCCCATTGTTGGTTTTTCTCTTTGAATATCTCTTTGAATAGCACTTTTTAAGTCAATGTCCAAAAAGAAGGTATACACTTTGTAATTATGATCTTTTAGATACTTCCCAAGTTTTCTTTTAATAAAACTCGTTGTTGACTCTTGAATAATTATATTGTTTCCTAGTTTCTTCATAGTATCTTTAACAATATTTACAACAGCTTTTTTAGAAATCTCTAACATGGGCTTCCTATTTTTTAATTGTAATGGCTCAAACATTTCTTTTATCTTCCAAATATCTATGAAAACCCATCCCGGAAGTACTTTAGCAAGTGCATGAGAGGTTGTAGATTTCCCTGCAGTGACTTTTCCTCGGATTATCACAATTTTTTTCATTTTCCCTTAACTACAAATTTTCTAAAATAAACTTTTTCATCTTTTGAGGTCTGCCATGTTTCATCTTCCCCTCCAAAAAACAAACTAAACATAACCTGATTTATTCCGTAACTTTTCTTTTTTCTTAAGTCCCTTTTTTTATCCAACACTTTTTTCCCATTAACCCAGGCCACAATAGTATCTTTTTGCTTTGGATTTTCTGAGAGTTTAATTCTCATTTTTATATTATACCATTTATTTGGTTCAATAAATACTTTTTTTCTTTTATCATTTCCATATCTATATGGAAGATTTTGTCCAAAACGCTCTTTTTTATCTGGAAAATACATGTATTGCACAAGATATGCTTTGTGAGGTTCTTTAACTAAGTCTCTAAAACTCCAACCAAGTTTTATGATTTCATTTTTTATTGAAATTATTTGGCTAAACATTTCCTCTTTCTTTTTCCCTTTTTTAATCATTTCTTTTAGAATAGCAATTTTTTCTGATAATTGGGCTTTTATTGATAGTTCTTTATCAAAATCTATTTCTCTCCACATTAATCTTGCAGAAAATCCATTTTGATACTGTTCTGGGGTTCCTCCGCTTCCCTTAGACTCCCCTCCGCCTAATCCTGGAAGTTTGCCTCCTCTAACAAAATCAAAATTATCTCCAAACATAATATCATATTCAAAAGTAGCGTCTGTAAAATTTCTAGGAAAATTTAATCTCCAGAAAGAACCTCCTTTACTTGTAGTGCCTTTTGGAATTGTTATTTCTAAAACTTTTTTGCCTTTTTTCTTTACAATCCTACACCTTTTTTCTTCAATCCCTCTTCTCGGTTTGTTTTCCCAATCTTTGATAAATGTATCAAGATCATACAATCCAAGTTTATGGTCTTTAAATTCTATAATTTTTGAATAATTTTCTTTTTTCATCTTTGAATATCTTTCCAAGATTTCTTTTCTTTCATTAAGCTAACTAATTGAGGCAATTGCTCTTCAAATGTTTCTCTTTCTTGTTGATAGAAAATTCCTAATGGAATTTTTTTAACAGTATTGTAATCAAATTCATCTGCTTTTTTCATTGCTTGAGATAAACTTGTTTTATCATGCTTTTCCATCCAGTAAGTTTTTTCTTTGTAACCTTTATGTGGATGAAATACTATACAAGGTTGAAGGATTTCAATAAATGCAAATCCCTTATGTTTTAATGCTTCCTTCAATACATTAGAGACTTGTTCACTATCTGCAAAAACTCTTGCAACAAAAGTTGCTCCTGAAGCTAACATTAATTTTATTGGATTTAATGGAGGAACCTTAACTCCAAGAGGAGTTGTTTTGTCTTTATATCCTTGCTCTGTAGTTGGAGTAGGTTGAGCAACAGTCAAAGCAAATACTTTATTATCATGAACAATATATTTTATGTCTGCATTATATCTTGCAGCATGTATTAAATGACTTATTCCTTCAGCATAAGCATCTCCATCTCCTGAAAAACCAATAACATTTAGATTAGGATTTCCAACTTTTATCCCTAACATAGTAGGAAGAACTCTTCCATGTAAGGTATTTATTCCTTGTATATTCAAATAATCAAATATTTTAGCGTGGCAACCTATTCCACTAACAATCGCAAAATCTTTTAGATTTTTTGCTCTAAGTGTTTTTTTAACTCCAGCAAGAATGTGATTATTAAAACATCCAGGACACCAAGTGTTTTTTGTTGATGTTGCTATTCCAAGTGATTTCTTTTTCATCTTCTTAATCTCCTTTTTATTTCTATTTCAAGTTTATCTCTAATAAATGGCCTTCCATCATATCTTAATATTAGATTCTTAGGATATGTATTAAATCCTAATTTTTCTTTTAGTAACTCATTTAATTGAGAACTTGAATTATTTTCTACTATTATGATGTTCTTTCCAATTAATTCTTTCCAGATTTGTTTTGGAAAAGGTTCAATATATAAAATCTGTAAGAATTTTGCATCTATTTCTCCATGTTCAATTGCATCTAATATTGCTCCTTTTGGGCTTCCCCATGAAACAACAACATTTTCTGAATCTAATTTACCAAACACCTTATATTGATTAAAAACTTCTGCTTCTTGTTCAATAAATAATCTTTTTTTGTTTCTCTCTTCTGTAATCTTTTTTATTAAAACTGGATTTTCAGTAGCACTTCCTTCTGCATCACTAGGATAACTATTATATCTTTTTAATGAGGTCCATTTTTTTGATATTGTTAATCTAGGTTTTCCTTCTAATGTGTAAAAACTTTCTGCAATATGTTTATCACTTAATATTATTGAAGGAACTTTGTATTTTTGAGAAAAATAAAATGCTTCTGTTGTTAATTCTTCACATTCTTTAGGATCTCCTGGAGCAAGAACAACTCTTGGAAAATCCCCATGTCCAGAATGTCTTGCTATATTTAAGTCACCTTGTGAATTATAGGTTGCAGCTCCTGTTCCTGGACCATGTCTTTGAGCAAGGTAAAAAACAAGTGGCACTCCTGCACTTCCAGCCATGCTTAGAGCTTCTGTCATAAGATCAAATCCTCCTCCAGAGGTACCTACCATTGTTTTTGCTCCGGTAATTGCACTCCCAATTCCTGCATTTGCAACAGCAATTTCATTTTCTAATTCTAATACTAAAAAATTATTTTCAACTTGTTTTGATGCTAATTCCCACATTACTGGAGTGGCAGGAGTCATTGGATAAGCATAATAAACATCTATTCCAGAATTTATCGCTCCTTCTGCAAGTCCCATGCTACCATTTCTAAATAATCTAGAATCATCACACAGCACACAATTAATATTGTCCATCTCAAATATTTGATGTTCTTTTTCAAACCCTTTTTTAGCTTCTTCTATATTTTCTTCATATCTTTTTTTAAGGTCCTTTAATTCTAAGTCAAGCAATTCAAAATCCAATCCAAGAACCTTAAACAATCTTCCTGCAAAAAACATATTGCTTTCTTTACCTTTTAATATAACACTGCCTTTTTTCATTGCATGCTTATGGATTTCAATAGTATCCTCATCTTGAGCAACTAAAACATCTATCTCAGCATCATTGCTATATGCTGGTTCATTTGAAAAAGTAAGCACATTGAAATTATGCCCTCCCCTTATTAATGATTGATAATCTCTAGAATAAAAAACATAGAATCCTTGCCTTACAAGTGCCCTTCCAAGAGTATGGGTAAGTATATTTGGCCCTTGCCCAGCTTTTCCTCCAAATAATATGCTAAACCTCATTTTTATTATACTAAATCACACTCAATTTTATATACACATAATATCTTGCAGTATTATAAACCTTTTTAATAAAAGATGGTAAGATTTGCTCATATTTCAGATGTACACCTTGGAGGCTGGAAACAACAGCCATTACAAGACTTAAATTTCCAATCATTTCAAAAGGCAATAAGCAAATGCATAGAATCAAGACTAGATTTTGTACTTGTTGCAGGGGATTTATTTGATTCTGCTTATCCTCCAATTGAGATATTAAAAGGTGCTTTTGCTGAGTTTAGAAAATTAAAAGATGCTAAGATTCCATGCTTTATTATAGCAGGAAGTCATGATTATTCTGTATCTGGAAAGACTTTCTTAGATGTTCTTGAAAAAGCTGGTTTTTGTAAAAATGTTACAGATTATGAAGAACTTGAAGATAGTATCTTGCTCAATCCAACAATATACCAAAATATAGCCATATATGGCTATCCAGGAAAAAAATCTGGATTAGAAATAGATGATTTAAGGAAAATAAAATTAAATGATGCTCCTGGAATGTTTAAGATATTTATGCTTCATACAACAATAGACAAAGCAAAAGGAACACTTCCAATAGATTCTTTAGAAATAGAAAATCTTCCTAAGGCAGATTACTATGCTCTTGGACATTTGCATATAGATTTTCAATATGAAAATTTTGTATACCCTGGACCATTGTTTCCAAACAATTTCCAAGAATTAGAAGACTTAAACCATGGGAGTTTCTATATAATTGATACTGAAGCTGAAAGTTCTCTTCAGAAAATAGATTTAAAGATAAAACAAATAGAGCCAATAGAGATAAAAATAAGAAATGCAATTACAGCAACAGATGATATAATAGCCGAGTTAAATAAAAGAGACATAGAAGATAAGATAATTTTGTTGAGAGTTAAAGGAGAGCTTGAAAAAGGAAAGAATTCTGATGTTAAATTCCAGCAAATAGAAGAACACGCAAAGAAAAAAGGAGCTTATTTTATGCTTAGGAACACACATGATTTAAAGACAAAAGAAGTAGAGCTTGAAGTTGATGTTCAGAACACAGAGAATATAGAAGAGGAAACAGTAAAAGTATATTCTGAACAAAACCCCTCTGATTTTAATTCACTTATTCCAACATTAATGAATACATTATCTCTTGAAAAACAAGAAGATGAAAAATCTGAGATATTCACAAACAGACTTTTAGATGGAGTAAAAAAAGTCTTGAAATTCTAATGAAACTAAAAAAGATATTTTTAAAGAACATAAGAAGTTACGAAGAAGCAGAGATTGAGTTTCCAAATGGTTCAACTTTACTATCTGGAGATATTGGTTCAGGAAAGACTTCTATTTTACTAGCAATTGAATTTGCATTATTTGGATTACAGCCAGGACAAAGAGGTTCAGCTTTATTAAGAAATGGAAAAGATTATGCAGAAGCAAAAATAGAATTTGAAGTAGATGGGAAAAATATAATCATTGAAAGATCATTAAAAAAATCAAAGACAGTCTCACAAGATTCATGCTCTATAACAATTGATGATGAAAAAAGAGAGTTATCTGTGACAGAACTAAAAAATCTTGTATTAGAAATTTTGAATTATCCAAAGGAGTTTTCTAAAAAGCAAAATCTTTTGTATAAATTTACAGTCTATACTCCTCAAGAAGAGATGAAACAAATAATTTTACAAGATCCTAAAACAAGAATAAATACATTAAGACATGTATTTGGGATAGATAAATACAAAAGAATTCTTGAGAATACAGCGACGATAACATCTAAACTAAGAGAAGAAAAAAGATTAAAACAAGGTATGACTGCAAGCCTGGAGCAAGATAAAGAAAATCTTATTTCAAAAGAAACAGAACTAGAAACAAAAAGATATAATCTTATTTCAGTAGAAAAAGAACATTCTTTAAAAAAATCTGCAAGAGAAAAAATAGAAGAAGAAAAAAATGAAATCTCTAAAAAAATAGAAGAGAAGAACAAATTGCAATCTGAAATAGACAAAACAAACATAATGATATCTACTAAAAAAGATTCTATTATCAATAATGTAAGAACAATGGAAAAGATAAAAGAGCAAATAAAAGAATTAGATACTATAGAGTTTAAGGAATCTGATATTCAAGGATTAGAAAATAATATACTCTCATTAAAAAATCAAAAAATGGAATTAAATGAGAAAAATCTTGAAATAACTTCTCAAATAACTTCACTAAGTTTAAAGAATCAAGAAAGTGACAGCATGAAGTCAAAGATATCTAATCTTGAGATGTGCCCAACTTGCCTTCAAGATGTTGGTCCGGTGCATAAGAGCAATGTAATAAATAAATTAGAGACAGATGTTACAGACAATGTAAAAAGAATAGAGCAGTTATCTCTTGAAAAAGGAAAACTTGGAAAAGATTTGAATAAATTAGATTTTGATATAAACCAATTACAAGAAAAAATACATGAGTTAAAAATATTAAAAATAAAAATAGAAGGAGCTAATGAAAAGAAGTCAAGAATACAAGACTTAGAGAAAAATAATTCCTCCTTACAAAAAGATATAGATTTGTTAGGAGAACACATAGGAGCCTTAAGAAAATCTGTATTTGAATTAACTAAGTTTGATAATCTTTTTAATGAAAAACAAAAAGATTTTGAAAATGCTCTAAAAGAAGAAAGAATGGCAGACATAAAAGTGGCTGAATTAAAAAAAGAAATAGATGTATTTTCAAAACAAATACAAGAACTTTCAGAAAGAATAAGTAAGACAGAAGAGATAAAAAAGCAACTACATTACATAACTGAATTAGAAAACTGGTTAAATCAGAATTTTATTCCTTTGATCTCTCATATTGAGAAAAATGTAATGGTTAAGCTTAAATCAGAGTTCTCCCAATTATTTTCAGAATGGTTTGCTATACTTGTCCCAGAGATATTTAATGTAAGATTAGATGATGATTTTACTCCAATAATAGAACAGCAAGATTATGAGATAGATTATGCATATCTTTCAGGAGGAGAAAGAACCGCCATTGCTTTAGCATACAGACTTTCATTAAATCAGGTAATCAACTCAATATTAAGCAAGATAAAAACAAAAGACTTAGTTATACTAGATGAGCCAACAGACGGATTCAGCGAGCAACAACTAGACAAAATGAGAGAAGTATTAGATGAACTTAATGTTTCTCAACTAATTATAGTGAGTCATGAGCAGAAAATAGAGGGATTTGTAGAGAATGTTATTAAACTAAGAAAGGAAAACGGAATATCAAGCAACCCGAAAAGTTTATAACTAAATGCATCTAATTAGTTTTGAGGTGATGGCATAGAATCGCCTTAGAATTCTAAAATAAAATGCCAGTGGATTTAAGAACAAGAAAATTAGCGCAATTAGCAGTAAGATATTCTGTAGAAATCAAGCCAGGAAGCAAGGTAATTATTTCAGGAGGAAGTGAAGCAATCCCTTTTTTAGTTGAATTATATAAGGAAGTCATACTTCAAAAAGCAATGCCTATTGTAAATGTTAGACTTCCCGGAGTAAATGATTTTTTTTACAAATATGCAAGCAAAGAGCAAATAGAGCATTTTCCTCAGCATTGGATGGATACAATAAAGCAAGCTCAGGCATACATAGGAATAAACACAAATGAAAACACAAAAGAGCTTTCAAATTGTGATTCCAAAAAAATAACTGCAAGAAGAAAAATAACTCATCCAATTTCAACATATGTTTGCAATACAAGAGATAAAATAAAAAGGGTAACTATTGCTTATCCTGTTAATTCTCTTGCTCAGGATGCAGAAATGTCTCTTAATGAATATGAAAATTTTGTTTATCAATCTTGTTTGCAGGACTGGAAAAAGCTTGGAAAGAAAATAGACAAAATAAAGAACAAGTTTGAGAAAGGAAAATTAGTTCATTTGATTGGAGAAGGAGTTGATTTGAAGTTTTCAATCTCTGGAAAGAATGCAAAGGCAGACAAGGGAGAGGAAAATATGCCTGGTGGGGAGGTTTTCATGGCTCCTGTTCGTGAAAGCTTGAATGGATGGATAAAATTTGAATATCCTGCAGTAGAAGCAGGAAAAGAAGTAACTGATATTTTTTTAAGATTTGAAAATGGAAAAGTAATTGAATTAAGCGCATCTAAAAATCAAGATTTTCTTAAGGAAATGCTTGAAACAGATGAAAATGCTTCTTATGTTGGAGAATTTGGAATAGGATGCAACCCAAAAATAAAAAAGTTCACAAAAAATTTATTGTTTGATGAAAAGATAGGAGGCACAATTCATTTAGCTTTAGGACAGGCATATAAAGACAATGGCGGAGGAAATGATTCTGCAATTCATTGGGATATTGTTAAAGACATGTCAAAGGCAAAAATAGTTCTTGATGGAAAAGTAGTTCAGGAAAATGGAAAATGGAAGTTTTAACCAAAAAACTTATAAATCAAAGACTACCCTAAAATAGTATAGATTCTAATAACAATTAGATTATTCTTAAAAAATGGACGAAGACTTAAAAAAATCAATCCTTAAAACAGGAACTACAATACTAGGAATTGTATGTAAGGATGGTGTTGTAATGGCTGCAGACAGACAAGTAACAGCTGGGACTGTTGTAATGAATAAAGATAAGGAAAAAGTAATGAAATTAAATAATTATCTAGTATTTTCTGGATGTGGGCTTGCAGCAGCAACAGACAGAATAAAAAAAGTACTTCCTGCTGAATTAAGATTAAAAGAACTGCGTTCTAAATCTAGGCCAACAATAAGGCAGGCAGCTAATCTTTTATCTTCTATTGTATATTCAACAATTAGACAACCATCAATGATCCCTGATCAAATGGGAGCATTGATAGCAGGAGTAAATGAAGACGGCTCATCTGAACTATATACTATTGACCCCGCTGGCAGCATTCATAAAGTAAAGGATTATGATGCAAACTTTGGAAGTGGTATGCCTTATTCTCTTGGATTTTTAGAAAGAAAATACAAGCCAGAGATAAGTGTTTCAGAAGGAGTAGAATTAGCAGTAGAAGCATTAAAGTCATCAACTCAAAGAGATGTTGGTTCAGGATACGGGATTGATGTTTTTACTTTGACAAAAGATGGAATTAAAAAAGTGGTTGAACAAAAGATTGAGGCTAGTTATAAATAATTATATTTAGAAAATGGACATTCTAAAGACTATAAAAGATAAACTAGTATCAAAAATAACTGATGCTGGTTTTGAAGGAGCAAATATTGTGCTTTATACAGACAATGAACTATTCTTTAAAGAAGGAGAAGGAAAAATAAAAGAAATTGTAAATGATATTAAGAAACGTATTGAACTTCGTGCAGATCAAAAAATCCTTCCAGATCAAACAACTACTGAAAGCCAGATAAGAAAGATTGTACCTCAAGAAGCAGAAATAACAAATATTATTTTTGATTTTCATAGAAGTATTGTTATAATAGAAGCAAAAAAACCAGGTTTAGTGATTGGAAAGCAAGGTTCAATAATAGATGAAATAAGACAAACAACATTATGGACTCCTCAAATTCAAAGAAGTGCTTCTATTAAGAGTAAGATAACAGATAGTGTTAGAGAAGTGCTATACGCAAACAATAATTATAGAAGAAGATTTCTTAATAAAATTGGAGAAAAAATATACAAGGAATGGTCTCCAGATAAAGTAGAAGAATGGATAAGAATAACTGCTTTAGGTGGAGGAAGGCAAGTAGGAAGAAGTTGTTTCTTACTTCAAACACCAAACTCAAAAATACTTTTAGATTGTGGAATTGATGTTGCTTCTCATGGAAAAGATAAATTTCCTTATTTTAATGTTCCTGAATTTGATATTTCACAATTAGATGCTGTAATTATTTCTCATGCACACTTAGATCATGTAGGGCTTTTGCCATATTTATACAAAATGGGTTACAAAGGACCAGTATATATGACCCCTCCAACAAGAGATATAGCAGCTTTATTATCTTTAGATTTTATTGGTGTTGCCTATAAGCAGGCATCTAAACCCTTATTTGCTTCTACTGATATTAAAGAGATGGTAAAGCATAGTATTTGCTTAAATTATAATGAAGTTACAGATGTTACTCCAGATGTAAGAATTACTTTTTACAATTCAGGACATTGTTTAGGAAGTTCAATTGTTCACCTTAATATTGGAAATGGCCTTCATAATTTAGTTTATACTGGAGACCATAAATATGGAAAATCTAGATTGCTAGAGCCAGCTATTGCAAATTATCCTAGAGTAGAGACAGTAATAACAGAGGCAACTTATGGTTCAAAGCATGATATTCTCCCTCCAAGAGTTCAAGCAGAAGAGGAAATGTTAAGACTTGTTAGCAAAACAATTAAGCAAGGAGGAAAAGTTCTTATTCCAGAATTAGGATTAGGAAGAGCTCAAGAGACAATGTTAATACTAGAAGATGCTATGATAAATAATCAAATTCCAAAGGTTCCAATTTATATTGATGGTATGATATGGGATATTAATGCAATCCATACTGCTTATCCAGATTTTTTAAGTAATAAAGTAAGAAGCCAGATATTTCAAGATAAAAATCCTTTTGTTTCAGATACTTTCTCAAGAGTTGCATCTCCTCAAGAAAGAAAAAAAGTTGTAGAGGGGGGCCCATGCATAGTTCTTGCAACTTCAGGTATGTTGGTTGGAGGAGCATCAGTAGAATACTTTAAAGAATTTGCATCAAATCCAGAGAATTCTATAATCTTTGTATGTTATCAGGGAGTTGGTTCATTAGGAAGGCAAGTACAAGACGGAATTAATGCAACTAAGATGATTGTTGATGGAAAAGAAGAACTAATTAAGATTAATTTTGGAGTTCATACTATTAATGGATTAACAGCACATTCTGGAAGAAATGAACTTGTCGCATACTTTAATAATATGCGTCCTAAGCCAAAAAGAGTTATTGTTAATCATGGAGAAGTTTCTAAATGTTTAGATTTAGCCTCTGCAATATACAAACTTAACAGAGTAGAAACAAATGTTCCAAGAACACTTGAAACTATGAGGCTACGTTAAGACTTAAAAACAACAGATTGTTTATTATAAAAAGAGAAAATGAAACACACATTTAAAGTAACTGCAATTATTCTTGCAATGTTCTTATTAACGCAAGTAATAGGAATGTATGTTGTTAATCATTATTCTAGTGTAAGGACTATTGACGGAATATCTGAGAATGTTACTGCTCCTGAAATTCCTTTTGGATTAGAAACACAAGAACCAAAAGATGCAGCAGAATTTAATCAAGTTATAATAGCTGTTGTAATTGCTTTTGTAATAGCAATTGCATTGTTATTCTTTTTAATGCATTTCAAAGCAGAATTTTTGCTTAAATTCTGGTTTTTTGCAGTTGTTACAATAGCACTAGGAATAGCTTTTGTTGCATTTATGCCTGAAGTTACAAATAAATATGGAATAAGCTTTACAAGTTTTGATATTCCTTTTTCATATTTAATTGCATTAGTTATTGCTCTTCCTCTTGCAATTATAAAAATATTCAAAAGAAACTTCTGGATACACAATCTAACTGAATTATTTATCTACCCAGGTATTGCAGCTGTATTTGCTCCATTATTAAATTTCTATACCGTAATATTATTGTTATTAATTATCTCTGCTTATGACATGTGGGCTGTATGGAGATCTGGAGTAATGCAGAAAATGGCTAAATATCAAATTGACAAGCTAAAGATATTCTCTGGATTCTTTGTTCCTTACATGAACAAGAAAACTAAGGCTATGATTAAAAAAGCTAAGACAAAGAAAGAACTTATTAAAAAGAAGATAAAGGTAAATATTGCCATTCTTGGGGGAGGAGATGTAATCTTCCCTATTATCACAGCAGGAGTGATGCTTAGAATATTTGGTTATGTTAGTATGTTTGGAATAAATGTTCCTTTAGCATCAATTTTAGTTCTTTTAGGAGCAGCATTTGGACTTACATACTTATTTTTCTTTGCAGAAAAAAAGAAATTTTACCCTGCTATGCCATTTATAACATCAGGAATCTTAATAGGAATAGGTCTAAGTTGGATTATTTACTCTAAATTATTGGGAATTCCTGTTAATTTTGGATTTTTGTTCTAGACTTTTAGCTTTTTCAAGAGTATCTCTTGCCTGAACTAGCCTCTCTTTAAATACTTCATACGAGGGTCTATCCTGATTTTCAGTGTATGTGGGCATTGTCCGGTGTTTTCTGTATTTAATCTATCTTTCCCTTATGTTTTTGTTACCTTTTTTGAGTAGTCAATAAATAGGAAGATTTATAAAGAAATGTTACTACTCAAAATCAACAGAAAATGATAGTAAAACAAGAATTAGTAAACAAGATAAAGGACTATTTTGACCTAAATGTATATGAAACAAAGGTCTGGCTAGCCTTGCTAGGTAAAGGAATAGCATCTGCTGGAGAGATTTCTACTATGTCTGGAGTTCCAAGATCAAGAACATATGATGTGCTTGAAAGCTTAGAAAAGAAAGGATTTGCTATAGAAAAGCTTGGAAAACCAGTAAAATACCTTGGTGTAAAGCCACACATGATACTAGAAAAGCTAAAAAACAATGTAAGAAAAGATGCTGATGAAAGAATTCAAGAACTATTAAAGATTAAATCAACTAATGAATATGAAGAGCTTGAATCTCTATATAGAGAAGGAGTAAGTCCTATAAAAAGAGAAGAAGTTTCAGCTTCATTAAAGGGAAAATCAAACATTTCTAATCACTTAAGAGAAATACTATCAAATGCTGGAAAAGAAGTTGTAATCTGTACAAATGCAAAGGAATTTGCATCTAAGCTTAAACTTTTCTCACAAACTTTCAGCAATTTAAAGAAGTCAAATATCAAACTTAAAGTAGCTCTATCTGGCGATGCTAACTTAATTAAACAACTTTCAGACAAACTTGGAGTTAAGATTAAGAAAGCTGATGTAGATGCCAAATTCTTTATTGTAGATAGAAGAGAGATATTGTTTTACTTATCAAATGAACCAGGACAAGATGACTTGGCTATTTGGTTAAATTCTGAATTCTTTTCAGAAGCTTTTGCTTCTTTGTTTGAGCTTGCTATAAAGTAAGATGGATAATAGATATAATCCAGGGGAAGTAACAGCATTATGCGCTCATGGAAGAAAACCTTTGTCTCCAAGAAAATACAAATTTAATACTGCCTTAGACAGAGTTTTAGAAAAATTAGAGTCTGAAGATGATTATTCTTCAACAATGGCGGCCTTATTGCAGAGAGATACAGAGACTAGAAAAAAGATTGGTTCTTCTGATAATCTGGCATTTAAATTAGAACCTATTGGAAATATTTATGAAGTTGTTTTAGGTGTCTATGAAAAGAAGAAGTTTACTCCTATTTGGGATATGCCTTTTCATTTTCCAGAAGAAGGAATAGAAAAAAGATTAAGAACAGAAGAAAAAGCACTTGGAATTAATGCAACATGGATATTAAACGGAATTGTTATTTATCCAGAAAATAGAGAGGAGTTAAAATGAAATATGAACCCCAATTAGCACCATATTTTGAAAAAGATGAAATGGCAAAGATGTTTCTTTTTTCAATAAATGAAAATCCAACTCTTTTTGCAAATACAATCATTTATCCTAGTGGTCCAAAAACAGTTTTATGTCTTGGAGATTCAAGCACAGGAGAATTTAAACAAACTTTTCCTTTTTCTTTTCCTATTCCACAAGAAGTATCTGCTGAAACAGCTCTAAGAACAGAAGCAAAATCTTTAGGATTAGAAAGCTTTCTCACATTAATTAACAATGGAGTTTTAATACAAAAAGGATTAGAATTTGACGGGGTTTTAAATTAAAATGCCTGCAACATTTATTGACACTCTTGTTTCTGAGGAAGAGCAAAGAACTGTGTTTAATCCAGGAGAACACGGAGAAACAATAACAATTGGAAGAAGTCCCCAGTCATTTATTTCCATCAAAGGTTTAACAAACCCTTATTATGCAAAAGTTTCAAGAACGCATTTTTTAGTTACTTATAATGAAATTAGAAATTCTTTTATTTTATTATGTAGGGGAAGAAACGGGTTTTCAATTAAAAATGGCTTAGAAACAAAGAACTATGGGCCAGAAGAATCAGTTGAACTCAGAAATGGAGATAATATATATTTTGCAAGGCATTTCCCAGCATATGGCCCATTAATTTTCACACAAGAGGGAGAAGGAAGCACAGTAAGAGATATAAATGAAACTCAGCTTGTTGAGTAAACATATATTTTTATACCCTTATTTTTTCTTGAAATTATGACAGAAGCTACACAAACAATAAGAAAAGCAGGAAGAACTCTTGCAAATTTATTTATTCCAGGAGCAACAACCTTTTTTGAATTAATAGACTCTCCTAGGGATCCACAAGCAATACAAAGAGAATATGCTGGTTCTGAAGACTTTATTGAAGATGCTACTTTAGCTGGCTCAATAATTATAGATGGAGTTAAACTAGCTGCTTATGTTGGAGCATACTGCCTATATAACAGTTTTTAATCCAGAAACATACATTTCTTTTAATCTATTTTTATGCTTATTTTTCCATAAATCTATAAAACTCTTTAATGAAAAATTAACTTTATCCCTTGCATGAATTCTGCCGGCCTTAATAAAAGTTTTTTTATGCTTCTTTTTAAACATCTTAACGCTTTTTTTATCTTTAACACTTGGTCCAGTAACTACCAATTCCTTTTTACTTTTAGCAACTATAAAGAATCTTGCAGCTTGCTTTCCATTATAATTAAATCCTTTATCTTTTACATCAAAGAATCTTTCAACTTCACTTGCTAAATGCTTATAGAACTTCAATAACTTACTTCCAGCAATATCTCCTTGTTGCTTCTTAGTTTTTATTTCAATTAAGATAAATTCTTGCTTTTTTTTCTTAGCATCTTTTTGTATTTTATCTAAGTCTGTCTTTTTTACTTCAAATGCTTTTACACGTGGATTTTTTAAGAAGCTTTTTGCAGCTTTTTTAAATCTCTCAAAGGTTTCTTTAGATAATGCAGCTAAAGCATTTCTTTGTTTAAATGTGGGGTCAATTAATATTATTGGAGATAATAATTTAGCCTCATTTAAATCAAGTAAAACAGTCTGCTTATTTTTATGATGTTTTTCAATATCTATTACTTCTTTTTTCCCATCTAACTTTATCATTTCTTTAAGGAATTTCTCAAAAGTCTTATAATAATATACTAAAAGTTCAAGAGCATATCCACTAAATCCTTGTATATATGACTCAGCACCATAACAATTATTTGCATAACAAAATGCCTTAGCTATTCTTATTTCATCTAATATCTTTGTATTTTTTACTTTCTTTCTTATATAATTAACATGACTATATGATAAATCAGTTATGTTCTGTGCTTGCTTTGGACTAGAAACTTTTACAACAGGAACTAATTCTATAAAAAAATCAGGAGCTATTTTTATTCTAAAATAATCTCTGCTTCCATGTATAATTGAAACATTTTTCATACCTTTTATTAGTTTTGCAGTAATCTTTGATAAGTCTGTATATTTTTTGTCAAATCTAATAAAAACATCAACATCATATTTATCTTTCTTAATTACTGTCTTTTTTGCAAAACTTCCTCCAATAAATATTTCTGCTTTAATATTTTGTTTCTTTATTCTTTTTTTTAATTCTTGCATTATTTCTTTTAGAGAATTATCTATTATTTTCAAGTCTTCTTTAGGAGGTTCTACTTTTTGCAAGACCTCTTTTAATATAGAATTAATTTTTTTCATCTGGATCTTTTATTTCTTTTAGGTCTTTAGCACTTTGATTCATTGTTGATGCTAGGTCAATTATATATTTTCCTTCTTCTAGCTTATAGATTAATGGCCTGTCTTTTCTAAAAAGATTAATTAAGTCAATCTCAAACTTTCCGCTTCCAATAGCTCTTACTGATTCAATATCAAGTATAACAGGAGCACTTGTATCTGTAATTCCGGCCATTTCTCTTATATCCTTTTCAATAACCTTTTTTTCTTCTTGAGGAATATCAATTGGCTGTTCTTTTAATTTCTGCATCTGCTCGTCTCTAATATAAAAGAAAAAATGACTGCCACAAGCATTACAACCTTCTAATAATTCCTTACTTCCTGCAGGATAAACTTTTCCGCAATGGACACATTGGTGTGGCATTTTAAACTCCTTATTATGAAAATGAAAATCTACTTAATAAAATTATCTATGCTTCTTCACTAGGTTCTATAACCTTAATTTCTATTTTTCCAGCAGAGTTATTTTGAAATCTTCCTCCACCTGAACCTCTTTCCATTAAACAATCAAAAACATATCCATTGATTGTTATATCAACTTGTGCAGCATCCCCAAAATATCCTTTAGGTGAATGCCTTTCAGAAACAGGAGATGATTGAACAATATTATATTTAAGAGAAAACAACATATCTCTTCTTTCCCTGCTATTTACTTCATTATAAACTAATGTACCTACAAGTTTACCTTCAGGAAGATTCTCTAATTCTTCTCTTGTTAATTCAACTTCTACTTCTTGTCCAACTGAACTCGCTCTCATAAAAAATTTTAGAACTACTTGTTTTTAAAGATTTATTTACTCAATAATAACTCAATCTTTTTAGGATTTCTCTTAATTTCTTTAACAACAGTTGCTGGCCCAATAATTGTTATTGCTCCTAAGTCTCCTCCACTAAGAGCATTAACTAAACCACTTCTCATTCTACTAAATACTCCTCCAGCATTTCCACTTCCAATAACTGCTAATTCTATTCCTCTAAAGTTTTTTACATGCCCAATCATTGCCATAGTGTCTTCAATTAATCTTGTTTCTTCTTCTGGCTTTAATCTTCCTTGTAAAATAAGTATATTGCTTCCTAAAATAATATCTAATATTTTTCTTATTCTTTCAGTTGTACTAGAATTTCTTATTTCTGAATAAGGCATAAATTGAATTGAAAATCCTTTTATCTTTCCAAGTTTACCTCTTTTTTTCTTTTTTCCCATCTTATTTTGTGAAATATATAACGAAATATATATTTTTAATTGTTACTACACCTTTTTTGAAAGCCTAAATACAGCTTCATAGAACTCTTCAAGGTTCTTTCCATATTTAGCACTTATTCCAATAGTTTCATATTCTGGAAATGCAGACTCAATCTTTTTGATATCTGCTTTTTTTAAGTCAGTCTTATTAGCCAGTATTAATACAGGTATTTTTCTAGCAACTAAATTCCCAATAATAGTTATATTTACTTGATTATATGGATTTTCAGTAGAATCTAATACTACTACAACTAAATCCATGTCATCTAGCCATTTTATAGCATCAACAACACCCTGTGTTGCTTCTTTTGCTCTTTTTTTAGATTCTTTTTTCTTCATCTTGAATTTTAAGAAGTCTTCATAATCTATTCTTGTAGCAATACCAGGAGTATCTACAAGTTTAAAGGTCATTTTCTTTCCTTTATACTCTATTTCTACTTTTTCTTTAAATTGAACATTTCTAGTTTCATGAGGAATTTTACTTACACTTCCTATTTCTTCTCCAGTAAAATCCTTACAGATTCTATTTGCTAAGCTTGTCTTCCCAGCATTAGGTGGTCCGTAAAAACCTAGTTTTACTTCACCCCTATCTTTGAACAAACCAGAAAAAATCCTCTTAAAGAAATTTTTTATGATTTTTATTACCATATTATAGTTTTATCTTATAGGTTTATTAAGGTTTGTGTGATTTATTGACTATTTTTGAAAAAACCTTTTTTTTCCAGGAGGAAGTCCCTTATTTATTGGCAGTTTTCCAGGAACTATTGGGCTTTTCCCCTGAAATTTTTGTGCAGGAAGAGGTCTTTTTAGCTGAGGAATTGGTCTAAATGGTTTTGGAGGCATTTTTGGTACAACTCCTGAAGCTGGAGGCATTTTCTTTTTTCCAAATTTGCTTAATACTTTATCAATAGGTATTTCAAGCATTCCTGTTCTTTTTCCAACATATTTTCTCATTACATAAGTTATTTGTTCTGAATTCCAGCCTGTTTTTTTCAATTTCTTTATTATTTCGCTGTCTGGAATTCCTTTCTTTTTTGAATTTTGTATATATGTTATTAAATTATATAGGAAATTTTTATTCTTAAATAAATATGCTTCATATTTATTCTTATACCATTGCTGCAATATAATATATACAATAAATCCAATAATCAGTAATAAAATTATTAACATAATAAATAATGCCCATCTTATTCCTTTTTCTTCTCCTCCATTGATATCTTCAACAACTAAATTACTTAGTGCAGGAGAAATAAATATTGGAAGATCTAAAAAGTTTATTTCTTCTGTTGTTGAAAAAGTAATTGTTTTTTCTTGATTATCAAATGGAATCTCTACATAACCTGCTTCTGTTTTTTCTTCATATCCAGTTGCAAATCTTAAACCTTCAAGGTCTTCTAGATAAATGTAAAGGCTATAATTTAGGGCATTTAATTGACTTGCTTTAAAATCAAGAACATTTAATAATAATTCTTCTCTTGCTCCTTCATACACTGCAACAATCTTAGAATACTTAACTTTAGTATCAAGGTTGCTTGTATGCACCCCAACAACTGCATTTTGATATTGCACTTCTTTATCTCCTGGATATGACCCTCCTTGAAAACTTTGTACAACATCTAAATTAATATTGTCTCCTGTGGGATAAAAACTAACCAAGCTTGTACTAACTCCTAAATCTATTGACTCTGGGATTTCCAATAACAATAGTTTCTCAACAGCTTCTTCATATCTTGATTGCCCATATAATGATTCAACCTGTGTTAATTCTGTTCTTAAAACATTTGTATCTATCTTTTCTTTTATTCCATCTTGTTCAAATTGAGTAAAACTTTCTAAGTCAGTTTCTATATTTTTTAAATCATTTTTTGATTTGTTTATTCTTTCATTCAACACACTAATATAACTTCCAACATTAACATTAAATGTTTTTGAAGATCTTCTATCCATACTATCAATAATAGTTACTTTTACTGGAAATATTCCAGTTTCATCAAAAGTATATGTTATTTGAGGTTCAGTTGTTGTGAATGTTTCACCATCAAAGTCCCAATTATAACTGCTTATTGTATCATTTCCTATTTTAGTTGTAAATACTTTAAAACTAGTTGGGAATTTAGAGGCAGTTGTTGTTGGACTTATAGCATATACAGTAGGAACTTCTTGTATAGTAATATCGTTATTAAAGATTTCAGTTCCTTCAAATGTGATGTCATAAGTAACTCCTCCGTGTTCATCTGGAAGAGTAAAATTAGCTTCATCAATATATATTAATTTAAATCCAGTAGTTGAAAGTGTTGCTGAAGAAATATTTACATCATATATCTTTTTTTCAAGAGTTATTACTCCTGCTGGATATTGTATATTGATTTTGTTTATTGTTATATCTTGGTCAATTCCAGATTTTATTTTAAATGGAATAACACATCCTTCTGAACAATTATAATCTCCTCCAGTCATATCCCCAATTTCTTCATAGAATTCTGAAGCAAGACTTACATCTCCGGGAAGACTATCTCTTACTTCAAGACTTCCCACTTCATCAAATTTTCTTCCTGTTGCAAAAATATCAAAAGCAAATGATTCTTCTCCCCCGCTTCCAGTATCATAAAAACCACATCCTTCTCCTGGAACACTATACCCTCTTATTTGAGATTCTTCATCACTAGAATCTGAATATACACAAACATAATAGTCTTTAGAATCTACTACTAAGAAATCAACATCACAGAAAAATTCTCCCATTCCAGAAGCATCAACTATGTCACAACTTTCAAGCTCTTCATCAAGATAACTTTCATCTGCATCATATATTCCTAATGTTATGTCCCCAGAATCATTTGTTAAATTCATCCATGCCCCTAATCTAAATCCAGGAGATTCAGTAAGTTTTATTCTTTGACAATATTTTGCACTTGGTCCTTTAGGTATAATATAGTTAGAAAAATCTCCGTGGTCATCATTAAAGCAACCATCTTTTCTCAATGTAGGATCACATACATCTGAATGAGATTTATTATTGCCTATTTTTATTTCTTCATCTAATAAAAAAGTTATTTCCATTTGATTACTACATGATGGGCCAGCATCACTTGAGATATCAAATTCAACTTTAGTAATATCACCTAATATGCCTGTAAATTTAAATCCTAATGTTTTGGTCTTTCCTGCTTTTAGAGAAAAAGTTTTTGTTTCTTCTCCATTAATTGCTTCATATCTAATACCACAATCCACTGGGTTACAAGTATAATCTGTTCCCTTAAATAATCTTGAATCACTTTTTAATAAACTAATAAGGTCAACATTTATAGTTGATGAACTAACTCCCTCTACTTGCCCTTCAAATTCAGAAGTCAAGGGTTCATTAGTTAAACTCATATTAATCCACCCTCTTAGGTTCTCGCCTGGCCCATATACTGTTTCAATTCTACTTGAGTCATTTCCAACAATATATGAAGCATTGACACTTCCAATTACAATTAATAAAAATAATACTATCACCAACTTTTTCATAACTATAAAATATGTTTTCTATTTTATAAACTTAACTTCTTCGATAGAAAAATGCATATATTATAGAAATAATAGCAAGGCTCGCAATTATGTTAAGGAATCCAAAAAAAGGCAGTCTTACTTGTTCTGGACATGGAATTGGTCCAGTAGTCCATGCATCACAATTTTCTTGACTAGAATTGTATGAAACTTTAAAAAAATCATCTCCTCCATCACAATCTCCTATCTTTGTTGTTTGATCATATACACATGGGTCTAATCTTGCATCTCTACAATCATCTGGATTACTTGGGTCAGCAGTCTCATTAGTTACTTGTTGACATTCACTTCCATTCCAATCACAAAATCCAAAAACATCATATGAACACAATCCTTCAATTTTTGGAGATAAAACATTATCTTCTCCAACATCTTCGTCATCTGCAATACAAGTAGTATTAGTAGAATAATCTGCACATTCTACTATTGATGGTCCAACTATTGTCACATTTAAATCAAGATATTTATAATCATCATCTCTATCCGCAGTACTAATATCTAATCCATCTCCAGTAGCTATAAAATAAAATTCACTATAATCTGTTCCTTCTGTAAGTTCTAAATCTTCTTTTGTTATTTCCCATGTTGCAATAACATCCCCTCCAGAAGCTGTTGCAGTCACAGTAGTTATATCGTCATCTCCTATTAAACCATCGTTTTCTTTTATTTCAAATGTTACTTCTGTACCATCTTCTAATCCAGTATTTCTTACTACAAGTTTTACTTCATCTTCATCAACAACAACTTCTAATTCTTTTATTGCACTCACTCCATCTTCACTCCAGTAAGCTTCTTCAGTAATCTCACAATCTGGGTCTTGCACTGAACAAATTGCTCCATATGTTTCTGGGCATACAAAATCATCTTCTCCACAATCATAACAGTCTCCATTAATAAATACTCCATGGTCTCCTGTTGCTATACAATCATCTAATGTAGCTGCAGTTACAAAGCTAACTAACATAATCAATGCAAATCCTAACACCAACTTTTTCATATCTGATTAAGCAAATAATATTTTATAAATGTTGTTAATAAAAAACAAAACAAATTTATACTATTAATTCCTTAATAAAATAACTAAAACGGGGTATATACCGCAGTGACGAAAGATTTATATACTACTTTGTAGTAACAATAACACTGAAAATGACAGAAAATAATAGTCCAGAAGAAATAGTCTTAGGTTTAGAACCGACCCCGATTACAGATTTCAATAGAAACGCAAGAATTCCTTTTGTCCCAGAGGACTCTGTTTCAGGACAATCACATAAAGTTGAGGTTAGAACTTCAGACGGGCAACCTAATTATGAGAAAACCTATTCTTTTCGTTTTAGTAGAGCACTTGCTATAGGTGCTGGTGGATTAGCTGCTATTGCTCTTGCTGGATGTGGAGGAAATAGTTGTTTTCCTGCAGGAACTATGATTCTTATGGCTGATGGAAGCAAAAAGAAAATCGAAGACGTAAAAGTTGACGATGAGGTAATGGGACATGATGGAGAGAAAAATGTTCCAGTTAAGGTATTAGAATTAGAATCTCCTGTAAGAGATCATATGCATACTCTTGAATTTGAAAATGGAACTAAACTTCAATTAACAAGAGAACACCCCTTATTTACTAAAGAAGGATGGAAATCTTTATCTCCAGAAGCAACAGCTGAAGAAAATGCAGAGCTTAAGGTTAGCGAGCTAAAAAAAGGTGACAGAGTATTAAATGAATCTGGAAATTTTGTCGCCATAACAAATATCACTCTTGAAGAAAAAGAAATACAAACTTACAATCTTAAAAAAGTATCAGACTATAATAATTTCTTTGCAGATGAATATCTTGCACATAATAAAGGAAAATCATGTTTTCCTGCAGGAACACCTATTTTAATGTCAGATGGTTCAGAAAAGAAAATCGAAGACGTAAAAGTTGACGATGAGGTAATGGGACATGATGGAGAGAAAAATGTTCCAGTTAAGGTATTAGAATTAGAATCTCCTGTAAGAGATCATATGCATACTCTTGAATTTGAAAATGGAACTAAACTTCAATTAACAAGAGAACACCCCTTATTTACTAAAGAAGGATGGAAATCTTTATCCCCAGAAGCAACAGCTGAAGAAAATGCAGAACTAAATGTTAAAATACTAAAACAAGGGGATGAAGTATTAAACAAAAAAGGAGATTACGTAAAAATAACAAATATCACTCTTGAAGAAAAAGAAATACAAACTTACAATCTTAAAAAAGTATCAGGCCATCACAATTTTTTTGCTAATGGGTATCTGGCACATAATAAAGATAAAGATAAAGATAAAGACGACAAAAATCATGCTCCTGTTATAACTACTACTACTATTGCTGAATTTGAAGAAGATGTTACTGGAGAAAGAACAATTAATTTTTCTGACCCTGATGGAGATAATCTAAATGTCAGTCTTACTGGAGAAGTTCCACCTGGAATGACTGTTACAAAACTAAGTAATACTCAGGCAAGACTTACTTTAACTGGTGCAGATGAAGACGCAGATAAAACATATAACTTAATTTTTACTGTTTCAGATGGAAAAAAAGCAACCTCAAGAACAATTCCAGTTTATCTTGCAAATACAACAGATCTTAAAATAACTGTAAAAGACGCAGAAACAAACAATGGATTGACAGGAGCTCAATTAACTTTAGATAATGGTGCTGGAAAAGTCTACACTGGAGAATCAATGAACCCAACAGGATTAATTGAAATAGATAATGTAAGAGACGGAGCATATTCTTCAAAATTAGAACACCTTGCAGCAACTCATCAAACATGCCAATTAGGAACAGCAAATGTTTCAAAACTATCAAATGATACAGCAACTGAAATTATATATCAGGATGCAGACTCTACTGAAGTTAATGATGTTCTTAGAAGACATGGAGCAGGACTTGCAAAATATCTTACTAAACCAACAAAAATAAGAATTTATACTCTAGAAGAACAAACAGGAAATCCTGTTGCTGGAGCAACAGTTACATCTGTTTCAGATATTTTTACTAATGAAGCAAACCAATTTACTCAAAACAAATTTAATTTCGCAGCTGGAGATTTAGAAATAATTAATGAAAAATACCCTGGAGGAGAACCTCCAGAAGGATATATTTGTGTTTATTGGGATAGCACCATGCCTGCAGGAGCAGGAGGAAATACTTCTTGGTTAAATGGAAATGAAGTAAAAAAAAGTGCAGTTATATTAAATACTAGTGCAGGAAAACCAGTCCAACTTCAAGAAATAATGGAGTGCTTTTTAGGGAGTAGTACTGCAAATCCAGCAGAAACAGATAGTGTTGATTGGGCAACAAGTGTTTTTTATAATCCAGGAGTATTACCAAAAGCTACAAGTTTATCTTCAAAAGATATTGCGGTAGGAAGATTAGCTTATAGTGATGCTCAAAGAGCAGGTGGAAGCACTAGTCCAGATAATAATCCAACAAGTTTTGATTGGCTTGCAACTCATACTGCGCCTGCTGCAATAAAACTATATAAACCTGCATTTTTCAAATTACCTTCTCCAGATGATAGTGACTGTCCAGATGAAGATTATTCAGAACCATATGCTCTTCCACCAAAAGAACCTGTAAAAGAAGTTTTCTAATTTAATTTTTTAAGAATCAAAATTTATTAATATCATACCAATAACCATAACTTAATCCAGAAGTTATTTGAGCACAATATTGATAATTACTTCCTTGTTTTTTCCATGTCACACCTTGTATTTGTCCTTCTGGTGTAGGCATCCAAACATTATTGCATACTTCTACTGCACTAGTTATGCATTGACCTAGAGAAGCACTCCAAATTTCTTCATCGGGACAACAACCACCCTCAGGATTTGAATGTGTGCCTGGTGGTGTCCATGTACAATTTCTATCTCCTATTGCCCAACAATCTATTTTATTTGTAGCATCTTCACAATTTGTTGGGCCAGGAGGTCCTTGGCCAATATCACAACATATTGAATAAGCATAATTTGAATTATCACATGTTTCTAAGTGTGCATTTGTAGCTGAAGATAATTTAACAACACATTGTTGTCCAGCTCCAACAGGACATGGATCATCATTTGTTTCAACTAACCTACAATTCATATTCCCAAAACAAACTTCTGTTCCATAATTACTTAATGCAGGGTCTTCAGCATGCGCATTTGTAGCTGAAGATAATTTTAACACAGTGTTGTTTCCATTACAAGTGTAAGCATCTCCAGTATAGTTGCTTCCAAAAATATCTCTATATAATATCTCTGTAGTATATGCTGTTCCATTCCATACTTCTGCATGAGCATTTGTTGTTGAAGAAAGTTTCAGAATAATATCATCTGCAGAAATCATACTAATAGCTAATAAAAATACTGCAATAAATATCAAGGCTCTTTTCATATGATTATTTATGAACAGGACTTTAAAAATATTAGTATTAACCAATCATAACTGCAATTGGTTTTAGTTTAGCTACTTTTTTACCTAACATATTCTTGTCAGTAACATTAATCACTTCTTCAACATCTTTGTATGAAAGTTCAGACTCTTCAATTGTAGCTTTTGCACTTCCTTCTAACACAATGTCCTTTTCTTTTAATATCTTTTTTAGTTGAGGCATATTTAATTCTTGATGTGACCATTTTCTTGAATGAGCTCTTCCAGCTCCATGAGCAGAACTACCAAAACTTTTTTCTTCAGCCTCTTTAGTTCCTACTAATATATAAGATGCAGTGGACATACTTCCTGGAATCAATACTGGCTGTCCTGTTTTTCTATATACTCCAGGAATCTCTTTTCTTCCCTTACCTAAACTACGAGTAGCACCTTTTCTCACAATTAATAATTTCTTTCCATCATATTCTTCAATTTTTGAGATATTATGTGCAATATCATAAACTAAATTTGTTTTTGCCTTTGGAAAATATCTCTTTAATAATTCTCTAGTCTTATGCATAATTATCTGCCTATTGCAAAAAGCAAAATTAACAGCACATTTCATTGCTGAGAAATATTTTTTCCCTAAATCAGAATTAATTGGAGCATTAACTAATTCCTTGTCTTTCAAACCCTTAGTTCCAAGTTTATCCTCAAATAATTTTAAATAATCACTAGCAACTTGATGTCCAAGTCCTCTGCTTCCACAATGAATCATAACACAGATATTTCCTTTTTTTAATCCAAAAACTTCTGCTGTTTTTTCATCAAAAACTTCTTCAACAACTTGAAAATCAATAAAATGATTTCCAGCTCCTAATGTTCCCAAGTGACTAAGCCCTCTTCCAAGAGCTTTCTGAGAAACATCTTTTGGATTAGCCCCAGACATTTTTCCATTTTCTTCTGTTCTCTTTAAATCATCTTCATTAGCAAATCCTTTTTCTAATGCCCACTCTGAACCTTTAATCATAACTTCTTTAATTTCTTGTTGACTTCTTCTTTCTCCTCCTCTTCCAACACCAGAGGGAATTGTTCTCTTTAAATCATGAAGAACTTTTTCTCGTTGAGATACAAATTCTTTCTCAGAAATATTTGTTGCTAAGATTCTAACACCACAATTAATATCAAAACCAACCATTCCAGGAGCAATCACTCCTTTTTTTAAATCAAAAGCAGCAACCCCCCCAATAGGCATACCATAACCCATATGAGTATCAGGACATAAAACAACTTTTTTATATAATCCTGGAAGCGAAGCTACATTTTTTGCTTGCTTTATTGTTTCATCTTGTAGTACATTATCAATTAACTTGTCAGAGGAATATATTTCAACAGGAACATTCATCTTTCCTGTTTTAGGAACTTCATATACATACTCTGAAATTTTATTAGCTTTATACATAACAGAACTATTAATCTAACATATTTATCTCTTTCCTTTTTAATCAGTCTAGGCAAATTACTATGTGGATTTGACTCAGCACGATTAACTTATTAATCAGTCCAGCAAAAAAGTCTTAATTGCCTTGGATCAAATTTTTCTCTATCTGCAGCAATAGCAACTGATTGAGAATAAACATCCTTCTCTAGATAAGTATCCATTTCACATATTTCGTCTAACTTGCATATTTTTGCCTCACATGTAAGATAATCTGGCTTTCTCTGTTCTACTTTATCCCTTATATCTTTTGGAACATTTCCTCCAATCTCTGCTTCAAGTATTTGACTTCTTAAAGAATCATCTAATTCAATTTCTCTTAAGATTGATAGTTCGGCATCATATACTTTATCAGAAATATCTGCTTTCCCAATATACCCTTTATTTATAACAAACAACAAAACACCTGCTACTAAAAGTATTGCAATAAAAGCTTCTATTATCTTTATCCATCCTCTTTTGTTCATATGACTGTGTCGATATGGACAAGCTAAAAATCTTTGATTTTTTGTCTTGTTTTTCATTACCATACTTTTATTTTTAAGAATCCAGGCTTTATATGGGCTTCGTTATCTACGTATTGTATTGCAATCTCTTCAACAAAGATATCTGTTGACACTTCTTTTTCTTTTGTCTCTACAATAACATTTCTCTCTCCATCTTCAAAGATAAAACCAAACTCATCTCCAGTAGCCATTTTATATTTTTGTTTTATTTCCTCATAACCTTGGGAATTATCAATAAATCCTGAAAAATTAATTATCTTGCTTTCAAAGATATTCTCAGTGGTTCTTACTAATCCAAGATTATAATCATCTTCACCAATATCTACGCATCCAGAAATACTTTCTCCATTTGAGAATTCTTTTGAATAATACACTTTAATATCATTTGAGTCGCCTCTTTTAATTTCTACTTTATCTCCATCAAAATATGATTCTAATACCTCTCCTGTTTCTTCATCTACTGCAACACTAACTAAATTATCATCTTCTGTATCTATTCTCACACAATCATCTTGAATATTCTTATCTATTACAATGGTCTCTTCTGTTAAATCTGCACTAAAATCTTTAACAAGTTCTATCTTAAGAAAATTCAATAAATCTTGCTTTCCTCTGTCAATATTTGTGGCAGGTTCAGTAATACTATATAAGAATATTATGAAAGTTATGAATATAACAAATGATAAAACTACCCCCACATGTGATGCTCTCTTGTTCAAATAACTGTGTCTATTTGGACAAGCTAAAAATCTTTGATTTTTTGTCTTATTCATTCTTTTTAAACTCCAAACAATAAATTTGCTCCTGCTGATACTATGAATGATAAGAACATTAATGCAAATGAATGTTTTAAACCAGCTTTTACATTGTTCTCTGCAAGCTTTCCTATTGTTAATCCACTAAAAAATCCTTGGATTAATAACAAATATAAAAATGCATTAGATATCTCTGACTGATCTATTGCTTGCCCTCCTTCTCCCAATCCAATTGCTCCCCCAACATCTGCAATTCCTGCAATCATAGGCAATATTCTAAATTGCATTACTAATACAATTATTATGAACACAATAAAAATAATATATCCTTGAACAACTAGTGTTGATATTGCTGCTTTTCTTTCTTTTTTTAGTTTTTCAGACATACTTACTGCTTCAGCAACTGACTCTAATATTACTCCAATATCTCCTCCTGCTCTTTCTGCTTGACCAATTAATGTAAGGGCTCTTGATATTGTTTTATTATTAACATCTTTTGAAAAAGTAAGAAGAGCTTTATTTAATGGAATACCTAATTGTATTTGATTAGCAAGTTTTCTTATGTGTGGTCCCAATACTCCATATGGTCTGTCTTTTACATTTAATATACTCCTACTTATTGGAGCTCCAGTGTTTACACTTTCTACAAGATTTCTTGCAAACTCTAAGAACATTTCTTCTTTTTCATTGGCAATTGTTGTATCTCTTATTACTCCAATTACAAATGGCGAAGCACCAATTAATACTCCAATTCCTGCTAAAAAGAAAAAGATTGCGTCTCCCCAGAACAAAAAGGATAACCCAACTACGATTAATCCAAGAATCATTCCAGCTATTTGAAATCTTTTTATTTCCATTTTATTGTTTTTGTTTTAATTGTAAAAATGTTAAGAATACTACATTTATTATAGCTACTCCCAACACCATAACTAACGAAATCATACCTGTGCTCAATGCCAGTCCTAATCCACTTATTCTCATCATTATCAATAATAACATTAATATCATTGGAGCAGCAATAACTACACTTATGTAAATGTCCATAAATGTCTCTGCAGATTTTGTTTCTTTTTCTCTTTCTAATCTATAATCAAATAATAATGTCTGCGCTCTTTTTTCAAAAAAGTCAGATAAATCTCCTCCAGTTGTTATTGTTGTTGCTAATCCATCAAATAATTCTGTAAGTTTTTTACTAGGAGAGTTAAATGCAAGATTTCTCAATGCCGTCACTAGGTCATATCCAAATACATTTATTTCATTTAGAAGTTTAGTGAACTCTTTTTCTATTGTTGGATATTCTTTTGTTGATATTATTATTCTGAAGATATTGCTTGGCTCTATTGATGATTCTGATATTGCTGCCATATGTATTGTTGCAAATGGAAGCTCTTGATCTATTTTTGATTCTAAAGCTTTTCTTTCAAGTGAAGGATAAAAATACATTACTATATATGTTCCAATTGGTATTACTAAAACAAGCCAGAATATTTTCAATAGTCTTTCAATTATATTCCCGGTGAATATTGTTACAAATGGAAAGCTTGCACCAATATTAATAAATAAAAATATCCCAACTATAAAAAAACCAATAAAAAAAGATATAAGTGTAGAGAAAAACATCATTGACACATAACTCTTTGAAAGATAAGGCATATTTGCTTTCACGAGATTTCTTTTCATGTTTCTGAAGTATCCTTTGTTTAATAGAGAATTTGATATTTTAGAGAATATTTTATTAGACATTCGCACATAAAAACTTGGTTTTCTTTCTTTTTTCACTTCTTCTTTTTTCTCTTTTTTCTTTAGCCTTTTTATTGTATATCTTTCTAGTTCTGTTAGTTTAAACTTCTCAGCTTTTTTTAGCATTTTTGGTTCTGGTTTTGCAACCTTAGGAGCAATAGGACTTAGTGTTTTTGCAGGAAGGCTAGGTATTTTTGGAGAAGGTTTTGGGGCTTGAACCTGAGAAAGCTTCTTAGGCATATTTAGCATACTTAAGGAATTCCGAATATCATCGTTGCTCTTTTTTAATTCCTTTGCCAAAGTTTTTATTTGAGCATCAATCATATTTCTTTCTCCTGGGTCATTGTTTGATTCAAACTCATTATATAGGGAACTTATTTCCTTCGCTGTATTTACTTCTCTTGCTACTTTGGCTCGTAAGTCAGTCATAGAAGTTTTTTTAATCATTTTAATAATCCTGATATTTGATCTTGCATTTCCATCATGAACTTTTTTATTTTGTTGAATTCAATAGCATCTTGCTTTTGATGTGCTTCTTCTAGTTTTTTTTGAGAATCTTCTAGAGATTCAACTATCTGTGCAAGAAACGATATATCCTCTTTTTTCATTTTTCAGTGTTTAATGAAAAAGCGTAGCAAATTTGATATTTGCTCTTTTTTCATATTTATCTCAAGAAAAATATATTATTAAAGATTGTGATTATCGAATATTAAATCTTTTCAAAACCTCTGCTGGTTTCTTATAATATTCATTGATTACATCTTGTGCTTGTTTGAACTTGAAAACTTTTTGTTGCTGCATCTTTCTTAGCAATTCACTTCTTTTTCTAAATTCATTTTCTAATTGCTCCATCTTTAATCCATTTCTTATTGCTATCTTTTCAAATATTTTGTTCCCTTCTTTATAATAAAAAGTATCTTCTTGAGCATTCCATATAAATGGTTTATTAGTAAGAGCAACTCCTGTTTTGTCTACGTCTAATATCTCTACGACTTCTCTTAATTTTCTTGTTTCTATTCCCCTTACATTTGCATGAGTCATAATACATACGCAATCCATTAGATTTACTAAGGTAGGAGATAATTCAATCGGAGGACTTTCTAATCTTTTTATTACAGTATCAACTGAATCTGCATGTATGGTTCCTATTGATGCATGTCCTGAAGCCATTCCTTGGAAAAGCACATATGCTTCTTTACCTCTTACTTCTCCCACTACAACTACGTCAGGATTTTGTCTAAATGAAGCTCTTAATAAGGTGAATAAATCCACTTCTCCTGCCCCTCCAACTCCAGTAGATGTTCTTACCACACTTGGCAGCCAGTTTTCTCTTGGAAGATTTAACTCTCTTGTATCTTCTATACTAACTACTCTGTCTTCTGGAGGAATAAAAAATGCAATCGCATTCAGTAACGTAGTCTTTCCTGAAGCTGTTCCTCCTGCAATTAATATATTAATTCCGTACTGGACTAAAATCCACAAATAAGCAAGCATTTCTGGACTAAGAGTATTAAACTCTAATAATTGAGGGGGAGTCCAAGGAGTTTTTGTGAATTTTCTAATTGTGAATGTAGGCCCTTTACTTGTAATATCTTTGGTATATGTTGCATTTACTCTGCTTCCATCAGGAAGACTTGAATCTAATATTGGATTAGAATATGAAATATACTTACCACTTCTTTGAGCAAGTTTTTCAACAAAACTCTCTACCCTATCCATGTCATTGTATATAAGATTAGTTCTTAGATTTCTATATACCCTATGAACAATATATACAGGAGAATTAATTCCATTACATTCAATATCCTCTACAAAATAATCCCTTAGCAATGGCTCAACTTCATTAAATCCTATAAAGTCTCTTGCAATATAATAAAATATTTTTTTATAACTCTCATAGTTCATTGTCATTCCAAGTTCTACTGCCAATACCTTAAACATCTTATCCAGATAATCTAATAAGGCATCTCTACTTTTTTCAACAACTTTCTCAAAATTAATTATCTCTTTCATTGCAGATATTATTTCTTCTTTGTACTTTTTTTCTTGGTCATTTAATATTGGCTCTTCTATATCATATACTAATTCAAAAAGTTTAGGATCCCAATAAATATGGGCAAAAGTAAATGGAGAAATCAAACCATATCTTACATTAACATGTGATTTATCTGCGATTTTTCTTAATAAAGGAATCTTTGGATTAAAATCAATCTCTACTTTTGGAAACTTAGCTATATCTGTATTTTCTGCTACCATCATCCAAGTTCAAAATCAACCCTCCATTTATCATTATCATCTCTTCCCTTATTTGTTACAAAAATACTATATGCTGTTGAGGCCTTTCCAATTGTTTTTATCTCATCGCTTCCTGAAAAAGTGATGTTGTAATCTTCATAAACTCTTTTTAATGTGACTTTTCCCCGGTTTCCTATTTCTTCTGTGTTTATTAATATGTTTCCATCTTGCACTTCTTTTCCTGGCTCACTATATATGAAATTACTTTCTATTTCAAATACTAATTGATTAGTTACCCCATCTATTTTAAGAGTTCCTTTGTTTATGCCAACCTCTAATTTTCTTTTATTTCCACTTCCTCCTTGAACAATCTCTGTAACAGTAGCGTCCACATCTTTTAGCATAGAGATTGTTTGCTCAATCACAGCCTTGTCTTGCAATTCATCAATCTTTGGTTTTACAAAGGCTAATACAGCTGCTATAAGAACAAATGCAATCAAAGTGTATATAACTGTCTCTATCCAAATCTGTCCCTTTTTTTTAAACATACGTCACCTCTATAATATCAATAGAAATCTCTTTATAATATTTACTACGCAAGCAAAGCACAACTTTCAATAACTTGCAAAGAATCACTTACTTCACATTGAGTGTTTCCTACAACAGGAGATACTCTTATTGAATCTGGTCTTGATGGAAATTCAGATGAAATATATGTAAGTCCACTATTGTTTCCAGGAGCAATTATATTTGTTTCTCCTCCAGGATATCTTGTTAAGCCAGAGATTGTTTGGTTATCGTTTGTAAGAGTATAACTTTTAGTTGTTCCTTGTCCAGATACAGAAACAATAATTTTATCTACATTAATATCTCCAACACTTACTGAGAAAAGAAACTTTTTATCAGAGGTATTATAACAGGTATACGAAGGATTAATAGAAACCTTTCCAAAGATATCAAAGCAATTTCCTGAACTTTCTAATTGTTCTTCAACAAGGTTTGTTACAACTCCCCAAACTATTGCAACTGCTGCAAGAACTAATGCAATCATTATAACTGTTGCAATCACACCAGAAATAGCTTTTTTATTCATTTTAGAAAACTTCTTTACCATGTTGTTTTTCATTACATGTGAATGTTTTTTGGCTTCCAGTTTCAGACTTTCCTAATAATATTGGAGTTATTTTAATCTCTGCTCCATTTAATTCTGAAGCTGTTCCAGAGAAAACTCCTCCTTGGTTTAATCCATACTTTGGCCAATTACTAAAAATATCTCTTGCTCTCTTTGTTTCAAAAACTCCAGGAGTCTCTATTCTTACATTAATGTCATATATTGGAGTGTTTGCAAGATTAGATACTGTTAATTGACTTCCAACTATGCTTGCTTCAAGTTGAACTTTATCACAAGCCAGCTCAATATTTTCTCCTTCAAACTTTGTAACTGTTTCTTGTGCAAGAGCTCTCATCCATAAGAATATAATTAATCCCAAGACAATCACCATACCAATTAACAAAACAGTTGCAATAACTGGTGATACACCTTTTTCCTTCATTTTATCATAAATTATTCTTACTATTTAAATTTAATTACAATTAATTGTTTCGCTAGTTTTAGCATTTCCACATATAACGAGTCTATTCTTGTTCTCCACTACTTCATATCTTATTGGAGTTACTTCAACTAAAAATGCTTCCTTATCTAATTTAAAAACACTTCTTGGTGCTTCTTCTCCTGGCTCAAGAATTTTTCCTGGAAAAAATATCACTCCTCCAGAAGTTGATTGTGCACCAGAAATAACTTCTGTAACAGGTTCTGTTCCAATTTTAATTTCTTCATTTTCAGATACTTTAAGATAGTAAGCATCAATTGCAAATCTTCCATTGTTTGAAAGATTTAATACTAATTCATATTCTCCTCCAACATTTTTACATTCAACATCTTTGATAAATGCAGATGTTCCATCAGGACATTCAAGTGCCTCAGTTGGCACATAAGAACTCATCCAAACATATACTACTCCTCCAATTATAATTGCAAATGTAATTAGCAATACATACCCTATCATAATACTCACACCTTTTTTATGAAATAATAACATGTTCTTCTCCCCCTATCTCTTGAGATACTATAAAATAAAAGTTCTCCCCTCTCTTTAATTCAAACCCATATTCAAGGCCATCAATGATTATCGTCACTTCATTGCCTTCTGGCACATAACTTTCAATCTCCCCTCCTTTAATAAATGTCTGTAACTCAGATCTTCCACTTCCCCCAAAACTCACAGATACTGTTCCACTAACTACTTCTTCATATCTTATCACATATATTTTATTAGGATTTCCAAAAACAAAATATAGATTTCTACCCTCTCCTGCATATTCTGTATAATTGCTTGTGAAATCAGCAATTAATTGTTCTTTATCTTCTTCATTTTCTATATTATATGTACCATAATCTAGCACTTTTCCTCCTTCTATTCCAAGCTCTTCTTTTACATCATATAATTTAATAGAACTCTGCTTTTTAGTGAAATTTTGCACTGCAGCAAACCCAACAATAAGAACTACAATAACTATTGCAGCTGCAAGATAAAATTGCCCCTTTTTCTTCATATTAATGAGAATAAATACTAATTTATTAATGTTTAGATTCAGTGTAGACAGAGTAGTTTGCTTAAAACACCTTAGAAAGCTACCTTTACTCTTCCTCAGCTCTGCAACCCACTAAGCATCTTAATAAATGTTTAGGGCTGCTCCGATCAAGGCCTGACCCAATTCGCATCTACAAGATCAAAGCGGACAAAGCGTCAACGTAGGAATAAAGACTCCCTAACGCGCTTATCACGCCCCACTCGTAGTCTGCCTAAAGCCCGCTTGCAAATGGCGGAGGGCTAAACCGCCGACCTAGTCTACTGAAATACGCATTATCGAGGATATATAAGCTTTACTATCTTCTTAATCCAAGCAGAATTATCAGCAATATAAGAAGCAAAAGACCTGTAAAAAAACTAAAAAATAATATTTGTTCTTCAATATCTGCAGAGGGTTGAATCTTGATTTCTTCTCTACATTTCATTCTTGTTAAAGGCTTGTCATATTCATACTGACAATTATTGTCTTCTATACATATTCTTGTCTTATAGCCATTAACACATTCTCCCCACTTAGTGCAGTCCCAATCAACGTCACAGAATTGTTTTAAATCAGGATATCTGTCTTCTATTTCAACATCTCCTTGTTGGGGGCTTATGAAATTTATATCAACAGCATTTACAAAATTAATAATTAAGATGAGAAAAAGCAAGAAAAAAATAGCTTTTTTTACCATATCTAGTATATGGAAGATTTGTTTATAAGAATTATTGTGATAATTCATAGATATAAATCAACGAAGTTATTTACCTAAAGAATTATTGCGATTTAGTAACTTTTCCATGAAACTAGTTTATTCTCGCTATCTCTTAAGAATAATGTGTCTTGGTCTCCAACTTCAATATTGCCATCACTAACTTCAAAGATATCTCTTCCTTCACCTTTTATTGTCCATCCTTCAAGATTACATGAAAAATAACAGGTATTGCTTAATCTTACTTTTCCAAATGAATAACCTATTTCAATGCAATCAGCACACACATCTTGGGATTTTTCACACAGGTTTTGATTAGTTGCTAAGCACCTCTCCCAGGCTTCTTTAAATTTAGGATAGTACAGGTCTTTTCCACTTGGAAAATAATAATTTGCATATCCTTTTTCAATCATCTTGATATTTATGTTATCCTCGCCATCAAAAAGATATCCTAATATTCTTCCGTACTTGTCTTTTCTTTCTTTTCCATATTCTAAAAAAACATTTTTCTCAAGCACAAGACCTTCAAGATATTCTTTTGCTTCTTCATAATATTCTTCTCCTTTTTCAGGACAATTTATCCCTAGAAGCCTAATTGATTCCCCTGATTCAACAGTATCTCCATCAATAACCCTTTCAATATATATCAGTTCTCTATTTGTAAGAAGATTACTAACTTTTTCATCAAGATATCTATAATTAACAGCTAATACAAATAATACAATAAATACCAATATCAAAACATATCTTTTTTTCATCTTTAGAAATATTTAAAAGAACTCATATTATTAAAATTTTATGGCTTGGAAAACTTATTTGATTTTGCATTTTGGAACAACAGGAAAAAAACCAACTGAGCTTGCTAAAGACTTAGAAGGTCTTGGATTTAGTGCTGAATTTGGTTCAGTTGATTTTGCCTATAATTGGGATGAAAAACCCTCAAAGGAATCTGTTTTAGACCTTGCAGACAAAATAACTGATGTATTGAAAGATAGTGGATCTGTTTTTAATATAGATACTCACGAATAAGACTTTTAATCTATTAAATTAAACTTCTTGTATTTAGAATGCTGTTAATCAGCCATGAGCAGTATTTCAAAGGAGAGGTTGATAAGGAGAACCTTGGTTCTCTTTATTATGCGAGGGACAGGATTTGAACCTGCGCAAGCACTAAGCTACTGCCTCTTAAGGGCAGCCCGTTTGACCACTCCGGCACCCTCGCTTAGAAATACCATAAATCTTCTATATAAAAACCTTTAGAATTTTATTCTCCCGGAGAATAAGAATCACATCTCTTATTGAATTTTGTTCTTCTTTGTGTGTTAACCCTTCCATATCCATTGCATCTTCCTCTGTCTGGGCACACGTGAATATACTCGCATATTTTACCTTCTTCTGAATTAGAGGGGGGTGTAATCTGAAGAGCACTTTGTTCAAGGTTTCCATCTCCAATTTTTTTTGGAAGAGAGAATTGATTAAAACCCCTAACTCTTATCTTCCTTGGCATTTTATTTCAAATAATCATATGCAGACTTAGCAGCAATACTTCCTTGTCCAGAAGCAACAACAACTTGCTTAAGCTTTTGATGAGTTATATCTCCCGCAGCAAAAACACCTTTAACAGAAGTATTCATATTATCATCAACAATAATATAGCCGTCTTTATCTAATTTTAATCCTAGTTCTTTTGAAAACTTACTTAATGGAACAGAACCAATTTCAACAAATACTCCATCAAGCTCTACAACTCTTTTATTTTTCTTTTCTTCAATTTCTAAACCAGTAACTTTATCTTCCCCTATTATTTTTTTAGGAACAGCATTGTATATCATTTCAACATTTTTTGTTTCTTTTAGTCTTTCATAATTAATATCTTCACATCTTAGTTTTTGTCCTCTATAGATTACATATACTTTTTTGCATAGGTCAGCAAGAGCTAATGTAGATACTGCTGCACAATCACTTCCACCAATCACACCAACAGTTTTTCCTTTAAAGAAAAAAGCATCACATGTTACGCAATAACTAACTCCTTTTCCAATTAGTTCTTTTTCACCTTTAACATTTAGTTTTCTTCTTTCTGTTCCTGTAGCAATTATCAATGCTTTTGATTCAATCTCTTCTTTTTTTGTCTTGACAATAAACGCATTTTCTTTTTTCATTACATCTTCAACATCTGCCATTATAAAATTAGCATCTTCATATTCTTTTAACTGATCATAGAATTGTTTCATCAAAAGACTTCCCGCTCCTTTAAATCCAGGCCAATTTTCAAGCATAAGAATAGAATTGGTAGTTCCTCCTATATCTTTGCTTATTATGGCTGTCTTTAAGCCACTTCTAACAGAATAAAGTCCAGCAGTTAATCCTGCAGGTCCTGCCCCGATAATTATCACATCAAATTTTTTCATTTTCTCTTTGGTAAGATTTATAATGTGTGTTAGTTTTTATATTTTATGAAAAAGCAGGTGGCAGAGATTATTAGAAAAGCCCTAGGAAACTTGGGTGTAAAGATGAAACTTGAAGATGTTGAACAAAGATTAGAGATTCCTCCTAAGGTTGATATGGGAGATTTTTCTTTTCCAGTGTTTTTTTTAAGAGATAAGACAAAGATGCTTGCAGATGAGCTTGCAATAAAGCTAAGAGAAGAGATAGGAAACATACCAGAAACTGATTTTGACGATGTTCAAACAGCAGGGGGCTATGTGAATTTCTTTTTAGATAGAAAGAATATGGCAAGAAAGGTTGTATGGGAGGCAATAACTCAAAAAGCAAAGTATGGAAAAAGTAAACTAGGGGCAAGAAAAAAAGTAGTTGTTGAGTTTTCTTCTCCAAACATTGCAAAGCCTTTTGGGCTGCATCATTTACGTTCAACAATCATTGGAAACTCTATAGCAAACATGGCAAAATTTCTTGGGTATAAACCAATAAAGATAAATTATCTTGGAGATTGGGGTACTCAGTTTGGAAAATTAATTTATGCATTTGATCAATGGGGCAATGAAGACAAATTAATGAAGGACTCTATTAATCATCTAATGAAACTTTATGTCAGAGCGAATAAATACAAAAAATATGAAGAACCTTCAAGAGAAGCTTTCAAAAAATTAGAAAGCAAAGACAGAAAATCAATGATGTTATGGAAGCTGTTTAGAAAATTAAGTTTAAATGATTTTGAAAATATTTACAAGCAATTAGAAATAGAATTTGATGTTATATCAGGAGAATCAGAGTCACTTAAAACAATCAATAGAGTTGTGCAAGAATTAAAAGATAAGGAGTTATTAAAGAAAAGCAAAGGAGCATGGATAGTTGACTTAGAAGAATTTAATCTCGGAGTTGTTTTAATACAAAAGACAGACGGAACAACTCTTTATGCATCAAGAGATTTGGCTTCAGCAATAGATAGATATGAAAAATATAAGTTTGAAAAGATGATATATGAAGTAGGACATGAACAAAAATTTTATTTCAAACAATTATTCAAGGTATTGGAATTAATGGGATACAAGTGGGCAGCAAAGTGTGTTCATGTTGACCATGGATTATACTTGGATGAAAAAGGAAAAAGATTCTCTACAAGAAAAGGAAAAACCATCTTTATGCAGGATATATTGGATAAGACAGTAGCTTTAACTAAAAAAGAAATCAAAAAAAGATTCCCAAAAATTCCAAAATTAGAATTAGAGTTGCGGGCAAAGAAAGTCGCAATAGCAGCAATCTTCTACGGAGACCTAAAAAATAACAGATCAAACAATGTAAGATTTGATTTAAAGAAATTTACTTCTTTTGATGGAAATACAGGACCTTATATTCAATATACATTTGCAAGAGCAACATCTATAATTAAGAAAGCAAAAGATCAAGCAAGATTTAAAATAGAAGAATTAAATCCTCAAGAACTTAAATTAGTAAAAAGACTTTCACAATTCCAGGATATTGTTATCGACGCTTATAATAATTTGAATCCAGCAACAGTTGCAAATTATTGTTATGATATCTGTCAAAAGTTTAATGAATTTTACGAGAGTAATTGGGTTATTGATTCAGAGAATGAATCTTTTAGACTTGCTTTAGTAGAGGCATTTCGTCAGATATTAAAAAATGGAATGCATTTATTGGGAATAGACATGATTGAAGAGATGTAAGATAAATTTAAATACAACATTTTGTTAAACATAATATAAAAAGGAGGGTAAAAGATGGTTCAAGCTAAAAAGATGAATGAAGAATTCTTTGCTAGATTGCATAAAGAGATAACTACAACTGGTGAATTGGTTAGAGCTAGACAAGAAGAAAAACAAGGTCTTTTAGATGATTTCGCTTCGGAATCAAAAAGATTTTTCTTTGGTAAAATCTCTGAAAAAGCTTTAGCATCTTCAGTAAAGAAAACCAATCAGGAACTTAAGAGACTTGATGCAAACATAAGAGCAGCTATCTCAAAGACAAAAAAACTTTGTGATAATGTTAAGACTCTTTTAGGAAAACAAGCTCCAATTGGTTATAAGGCAACACTTTCTGGAATCAGTGGCGGAAAAGTTAAGGCTAAGAAAAAGAAAGTGAAGAAGATGAAAAAGAAGAAAGCAAAGAAGAAAGTTAAGAAAAAGAAAAAGAGATAAACTTATTTTTTATTTTTAATCTCTTATTTTTTATTTTAAAAAATAGCGTAGAAGATTTATCTTCTCTTATTTTTTATTTTAAAAGAAATAATTTCAAAAGTTATTTAAATATAGATTGTATAAGATAAATATATTAAAAAAATAAAAGGAGGAAATATGGCAAAGAAAAAAGAGGGCGGACTAGGCAAAGTTGTTGCTTTTATCGCTTGGTTGGTAGGAGTTATTGTATCTCTATCAGTTGGTTTTGCATTGACTGAAAAGGTATTGTTACTTCCATCTTGGATAGGCGGAGCAACTGCAGTAGGTATGGGAATAACTCAGACTGCTGGTTGGATAGTTGTCCTTACTACTTTACTAGGAGTGTTTTTCGCTCTAGTTAACAAGTTGAAGTAAATTTTTATTTTCTTTATATTTTTAAACTTCTTCTTTTTCTATTTTGAATGCTAGAAATTTATTTTGAGACTTATGGTTGCACTGCAAACCAGAATTCTACTGAAATAATGAAGGGTTTAGTTAGGCAAGCAGGGCTTAATATAACTAATAAGCCAGATTTTGCAGATATTATTATAATAAACTCTTGCATTGTCAAGGAACCTACCCAAGAGAAAATCAGGAGAAAAGTTTCTGATTATCTAAAAAAAGACAAAAAAGTAATTCTATCTGGATGCATGCCTAGATTAAATAAAAAAAGACTGAGAAAAGAAAATCTTTTTTTATTAGACACAAGTCAAATAAGGAATATTACTAATCTTTTAAAAGAAATAAAAGAGAATAATTATTCTGAGCAATTCCTTGAGAAAAGAAATGAAATAAAATTAAATCTTCCTAAGATATCAAGTGAAAAATTTATTGGGATAACACAGATATCTGAAGGTTGTTTTGGAGAATGTGCCTATTGTATTGTGAGACTAGCAAAAGGAAAACTTTTTTCATACCCTACGGAAAAGATAATAGAATCAATTAAGAAAGATCTTGAATCTGGATGCAAAGAGATATGGATAACAAGTCAAGATAATGCAGCCTATGGAAATGAAGATTCAAAATATCTTTTGCCAGACCTTCTTAAACAAATATTAGAGTTTCCACATAGATTTTATCTTAGATTAGGAATGATGAATCCAAATAATGTATTGAAGATACTTCCAGAGCTTATTGAGATATATAAACATCCAAAGATGTTTAAGTTTCTTCATCTTCCAATTCAATCTGGAAGCAATAAAGTCTTAAAGTTAATGAACAGAAAGTACACGACAAAAGATGTCTTAAAGATAATAAAGGCGTTTAGAAAAGAAATGCCCAATATAACAATTGCTACAGATATTATTGTTGGTTTCCCGGGAGAAACTGAAAAAGATTTTAATGATACAATGAAAATTTTAAAGAAAATTCAGCCAGAGATACTAAATAGAAGCAATTTTGGAGTTCGTCCTGGAACCCCCGCAGAAAAAATGAAACAAACACCTCCTAATATTATAACTAAAAGAGCAACTAAGCTAATGAACTTTCATCTAAAGATGTGTAATCAGATGCAGAATAAATGGCTTGGAAAAGAGATAAATGTGCTTATAGACAAAAAAGGATTTGGAAATACTTGGTTAGGACGGACAGAGAATTACAAACTTGTTGCAGTTCAATCCAAAGAAAAGCTTCTAGGAAAGAAAATTAAGACAATAGTTAAAAAAATCTCTCCTCATTATTTAATTTGTGATAAAATAATTAGGCCTTAATCCACTTCATAAAAGGTTTTGCCATCAATAAAATAACTGCTCCTAAGAACCATCCCCAATGAACTTTCATCACTAATTCATTAAATGCTGGCCACACAGTCATCAAAAATAAAATAAATATAGCACTAGAAACTTTGATGCTCCATACATCAAATAAATCAAGTTTCTTTAAACATCTCTGAGCTTTTTTTATCATTTTATTTAATAGCTTTCATATCTTTCCAAGCTAATTCAAATAGTTGTTCAAGAGCACTAGCAAAGAATTCTGTATTTATCCAAACACCAAGGTCATAGTTTGGATGGAATTTCTCATCATCTAAAAGCATGAACATTAATTGTTTTCCATCAATAATAATAAATCTAGCTTTCATTCTTTGAAGATTTTTAACTTCTGCAACTTTCTTAAAATCTTTCGCAATCTTTAGATTGTTTTTGTCAATAGGAGCAGCAACTCTTACCTTTACTCCTCTTTTCTTAACTTTAATAAGACTTGGCATCAATGCTTCAAGTTTTCTATTAAGTCCTTCAGCTGTTGTAACAATTGTTATTGATTCTTCAGCATCTCTCACCATCATATCAAGGTGATTGTAAAGATTTTGTCGGCCTTTCAAGCTTCCACTTAAATCAGTTGGCTCAACAAATTTAACTCCTTGAGTGAATAATGTTGTAAGCTCATCAAGAACATCATCGCCTTTTAATTTTTCAAGTCTTTTTGATCTCTCTTGAGCACTTCTTAATAGATTTTTCTTAACCCTCTCTACAACTTCTTCTGGTTTAAGAGCAACAAACTTAATTGGCTTACCTAATTTCATAACAATAAAACCTTTTTTCTCTAAACTTTCTAGAATATCATATGTTCTTGACCTTGGGACATCAGAAATATTACTTAATTCTCCAGCAGTAGATGTACCACGAGATAATAATGCAGTCCATACCTTAACCTCGTATAGGTTCAAGTCGAAAATCTTTCTTAATCGACTTAAAAATTCTTCTTTTACTATCATGTTATTTTTAGTTATCCTCTCTTTTTAAATATTATTATATTAAAGGAGTGAACTTCGTGAATCACCGGTCAGTGATTATTCTAACGAACTATTGCTATCTCTCCTTTACTATCTTTTACTTTAAAGTCAATCTTGTTTTTAAATGTTTCTTTACTGCCAGTGACAACTTTTAGCACTTTTGAGTTTGTCTTATCAGCGACGATATTTTCATGTTTTTCAAGCATTTTTTTAAGTTTTTCATCCACAATTAAGACAGTTTTTACATCTTCCCCAGGTTTTAGTCCAAGCTTCTTTCTGAATCCTTGAATACTTCTGATAACATTTCTAGCATATCCTTCTGCTTCTAGTTCTGGAGTCATTTTTGTATCTAATTCAACAGAAATATCTTTTTCATTAGTTTTACTTCCTTTAAATGCCAATGCCTTAACATTTACTTGTGTCTTAATAATTTCTTGAATTTCTTTATTTAGTTTAAAGTCTTCTCCAAGGACAGTTGCTTTTGCAAGTGGCCACTTTAATCCAATTTGAACTTTATCTCTTTGAGCTAAGCCTGCTTCAATAATTTTTAGTAAGTTGTCAAAATCAACTTCAAGTTTTTTATCAATTTTATTTTTATCAATCTTTGGCCACATACTTAGGTGAACAGATTTTTTTGAAAATATTCCGTAAACATGTTCTGATATATACGGAGCAAAAGGTGCAAGCAATAATGAAAGCTTTTCTAATACTTCTCCAAGAATTTCTTTTGTATCATCTCTATCTCTAGTCATTTTAATATACCCTCTAGAAAAATCTTTTATTGTAAAGTTAGCAATCTTCAAAAAAGGAGAACCAAGGTCATATTTTTCTAAGTCTTTTGTAACTTCTTGAATAAGAGTGTTTAACTTACTTAATATCCATTTATCCTCGACTTTTAATTTTACTTTCTTTTTGTTTAATTGTTCATAGTATTTTTTGGAATTATATAATACTGTTAAAAAAGGAAGAACTAATTCTTTCATTAATTCATATGAAAATCTTTTTGAGTTCCCAACATCTGTTGTACAGAATTGTAATCTTACAGCATCTACTCCTGCTTGATCTAAAATCTCTCGAGGTTTTATCATGTTGCCCTTGGTTTTACTCATCTTCTCTCCTTTTTCATCTACAACATGCCCCATGCATATAACATTCTTGTATGCTGGTTTATCAAATAATAATGTTCCAAGAACATGAAGAGTATAGAACCATCCTCTTGTTTGGTCTACTCCTTCTGCAATAAAATCATAGGGGAATCTTTGTTCAAATTCTTTTTTATTTTCAAAAGGGTAATGAAATTGTGCAAATGGTGCTGAACCAGAATCATACCAACAATCAATTACATCTTGTATTCTTTCCATTTCTTTTCCACATTTACATTTTAGTTTTACCTTATCAATCCAAGGTTTATGAAGATCAATCTTTCCTTTTGGCATATTTGAAGCATTTTTCTTTAATTCTTCTACACTTCCAATTATTTTTTCTTGTCCACACTCACACTTCCATATTGGAAGAGGAGTTCCCCAGAATTTAAATCTAGACAATGCCCAGTCTTTTGCTCCTTCAAGCCATTTACCAAATCTCCCTTCTTTTATATGTGAAGGGATCCAATTTATTTGCTTATTTAATTTCATTAGCTTATCCCTCACTTTGCTAACTTTAATGAACCATGAATTTATTGCATAATATAACAAAGGAGAACTACACCTCCAACAAAAAGGATAGGTGTGTGTTGTTTTTTCAGTCTTGACTAATAAATGTCTCTTCTTTAAATCAGCGACAATATCTTTTTCAGTAGACTTAACAAATCTTCCTCTTAAAAATTCAGGAGCAATATCTAAAAACTTTCCATCTTCTCCAACAGTGTGAACTGCAGGCAATCCAATCTCCATTCCTGCATTATAATCTTCTTCACCATACATAACTGCTGTATGAACAACTCCTGTACCATCTTCAGTTGAAACAAAGTCAGCAGCAATAACTTGATGAGATTTATCATTTTGAGTTTCTTTTATATTATACAATGGTTCATATTTCAAACCAACTAAATCTTTTCCTTTCATCTTTTCAATAATCTTTGGCTTTCCTGGAAGAACATCTAATCTATCTTTTCCAAGAATTAATTTATCTCCGTCTGGAAGTTGAACTTTAACATAGTCTATGTCATTACCAACAGCTAATGCAACATTTCCAGGAAGGGTCCATGGAGTTGTTGTCCAGGCAAGGATATATTCTCCTTTAGTTTGGCTATCAGACGAACTAGCTGAAGACTTTGTCTTCTGACTTTTATCTTTAAGTTTAAATGCAATATAAACAGAATCTTCTGTAACATCTTTGTATCCTTGAGCAACCTCATGACTTGATAATGGAGTTCCACATCTTGGACAAAAAGGAACAACTTTATGGCCTTCATACAACATTTTTTTCTTATATAATTCACTAAGGCTCCACCATACACTTTCAACATATTCATTTTCAAGAGTAACATACGGATCTTTTAAGTCAATCCAGTAAGCTAGTTCTTCTGTAGATTTATTCCAATCTTCAATATTAGAGAAAACACTGCATCGGCATTCATGAATAAATTTGTCTACTCCATGTTTGATTATTGCTTTTTTATCTGCAAGATTAAGTTTCTTTTCTATTTGCACTTCTACAGGAAGTCCATGGCAATCCCACCCGCCCTTTCTAGGCACAGTGAACCCCTGCATATACTTGAACTTACATATAATGTCTTTGAATGTTCTTGCTTCTAAATGATGCAATCCAGGAGGAGCATTTGCAGTTGGAGGACCTTCTAAGAATGAAAACAATGGCTTTCCCTTTTCTAGATGAATAGCCTTATCTATTTCTTTCTTATTTTTCTTCCAAAGCTTTTTAGCCTCTTCTTCTATATTCTTAAAGTCATACATATTCTTGTTTAGGGAATTTTGTTTTTAAATTTACCTTTCTACCTCTATAAAAAATTATGTGCAAACTCTAGCTAGAGCTTGCAATTATATAATGATAGAAATGATAGAGTGGATTATTCCGGCTGAGACAACTTTCCCTATGTGTAAATTATCTACAGCCATACTTAATAGAATATTTTTTTATTTTTAAAGTTTACTTAAACTCTTCTAGCACTTCTTTTTCAACAAAATGCAGCTTACTAGGAATAATTATACAATATGGTTGCTTAACTCCAGTAAATGTTCTTAATTCCTCAATAAATTTATACAAGAATTTTCTCTTTTTTGTTCCAAGAGCTTGGCAAATCAATAAACTCTTTAATTTTATATTGTGGTTTTCAGCAGATTTTTCTAATTGAGCTAAAGCATCTTGAAATTCTAATCCGGGATCAATAAGAATCAATGAATGAGCTTTTATTGACATATTTTCCTTTACTATTTCCATAAAACTATCTGGTTCATATGATTTTTTCCATGCAGGCATAGAAGCAACTTTTCCAAATTTGTATAATTGCAGTCCAGACTCAGCAACAGCGTCTAAAATAGAAGCATTGTAAATAACTTTATATCTTATTCCAAGTCTTTTAGCCTCTTGAATTAATGTAATATGAGTTGTAGCTGTTAATGGACTTCCATATACTAATAATGCAACATCCATTTTTTTTGCCTCATCCACTAAACTTAAACCCTCAACTAGTTCTCTATTTGCAGGGTGAATTTTCTTTTTTAAAATATGAGCTAATTCTTCTTCACTATATGGCAAGTCAACGGTATAATTTTCCAAATATACTTTTTTACACTTTTTTACAACTTCCATTCCATATGTTGATATCCCATCAACATTTAATCCTAATCCTATTATGTATAACATGTTTATCTATACCTTCCTACCCTTTTTAGTGTTTCGAAATCAACTCTTAATGCATCAGCAACCACCGGAAGAATTTCAAACCTTGGTCTACTCTTTCCACTTGCAAATTCAGATACTGATTGTCTAGAGACCTTTAATATCCTTGAAAGCCAATTTTGATTTTTCCCTAGTCTTTTTAATCTAGATTTTATTAATTTTGCAAGACGTTTATTTCTTTTTTGCCTTGCTTTTTTCTGCGCACTTGCATATTCAGCATGAGAATCATATCCATTTTGCCTTGCTCTTTGATCATCATAAGTCATTCTAGGGGATCTTGAATCATCTCCTCCAGCTCTTCTAGCAAATTCATCAAGACGCATACCAGTTCCTTTTCTTCTATCTGGAAATGCTTCTTCTAACACTGCCCTTCCATGATAACTATATACTGTTGAATATGGAACACCCAAGCTTTTAGAAATTTGATAAAGATTATAACCTTCTCCAAGCAATTTCATTACTTTTAATTTTGTTTTATCATTTAATCTTGCCATTTTAACTTACCACTGCTTTTCTTAGTGTGTCTGGGGCATCTAAGGCTTTTAATATCCTTTCAAGAACATCTTTTCTTGGAAAATGTCTCTCATTAACAATATTATTTATTGCCTGTCTTGAAGTCTCTACTCCCTCAGCAAGTACTGTTTGTCCTCCTTTATATTGATTAACATAATATCTCACAAAAGCAGCTAGTACCGTCATTCTCTTTTTTCTTTGTTTTTTTCTATTTCTTTTAAAATCTTTAAATGATTCAAATCCATTTTCTCTTGCCACTTCTTCAGGATAATATTTTCTTTTATTTCCATTTTCTCCCCAATATTTTACATGTCTCCATACAGTTGATGTTGCAAATCCAAAGCTCCTAGCTACATGATGGTAGTTTCCAATTCTATCATACATTACTCTTATTGCAAGCAAATCCTGATCATTTAATTTCAAGTTTCCCATAAAAATTCACATTATTGTCGATATATAAAGCTATCTAAAGCTACGAGAAGTAATAATTGCAATAAAAAAGAAAGAAAATAAGAGTATATCATTTCCAAAAAACAAAGAAGCAAAACCCCCGAATAATGCTAATAAGGTTATAAGTTTAAACCAGAACTTTCCTTGCTTTTTCTCATCTTTTGTAATATGTGCTAATAAATTTCCTATGCCTACTCCCAATACTAATACTGCAATACCTATAATGATTTTTACTATTTCCTGCATTTGGATTTCTCCTGAAAGACAATTGGAAAATCCTATAATCTTCCATAATAATATTTAAGAACGTGTCTTTTTATGTTTTATTATGTACAAGAAATATCTTATTATAGCATCAAAAAAAGATAAGGCAGGAATAAATATAACAACTGCATTAAGTCAATATGGAAATTTTGATTTTCATTTAGTTGAAGGAGAAACAATCTACACTGAAAGCCTGGATTTATGGAAGATAGATAAGTATGATTTTATTATATTTGCATCTAAGCATGCTTCTGAAAAAGGAGGAAAAACATTATCTATCCATGCTCCTGGAAATTGGAAAAATGCAGATTTAGGAGGAAAACAAGGACAAGTTTGTAAAAGCTCTGCTTTGTTTCAAAAACAATTCTTTGAAAGACTTCATAAAAATGTAGATAAATATGAACTTAAAGATTATCAAATAACTTTAGAGTGCACTCATCATGGCCCATTAATTAACAAACCATGCATGTATGCTGAGATAGGTTCAACTGAAACAGAATGGAATGATAGAAGAGCTGCATTTATTATGGCTAAGACTATTGCAGAGACCATAAAGAACTTTGAAGAAAATCCATATAATGAAGTTGCAATAGGAATTGGAGGCCCGCATTATTGCCCTAGTTTTAATAGAATACAAAAAGATTCAAATATTGCACTATCTCACATTATACCTCAATATTCTCTTCCTTTAACAGAGGAAATGTTAAAGCAAGCAATAACAAATACAGAAGAAGAAGTGGACTTTGCAGTTATAGACTGGAAAGGTGTTGGAAAAAAAGAACAAAGAGATGAAATGATCGCATTATTAGATAAGATGTATGTTCAATATAAAAGAACAAGTGATATTCCTAAATAGATTTATAAAATTAAAAATCTTCTTTATTCTAATAAAATGAGGACGAAATTATTAAAGACTCTTATTTATCCTATTTCATTTATATTGGTAATTCTTTTAGTCATATTTTTAAGAGTTGATAGGAATGTTGAATTTATTGGAACTATCTTAGGAGTCTCAACATTCTTATTTGGTATATTCTTGGCTTTTTCCCTTTCAGATAGACATAATAGGATAGATCAGATTAGAGAGAATGATTCTGGTGAAAGGTCTCAGATGATTTTTCTTTTTGACACTTCAAAGATATTTGGCAAGGTTTTCCAGAAAAGACTACAAAATGCAATAGATAAATATATCATGGCAACTCTTGACTATAAGATATGGGATTATGAAAAAACAGAAAAGGAATATAAAAAAGTAGTAGAAGTTGCTTTATCTGCTAAACTTAGAGACAAAAAAGATGCCAGTTTCTTTAGTTATTTCATAGAAGCCACAAATAATTTAGGGATGGCAAGAAAACACACCATTGGATTAATCTCAGATAGATTATCTGTATTTGAGTGGACAACTTTTTTTCTTTTTAGTGTAGTCATAGTAGGCTCTTTGGTTTTATTGAATCTTGGAACAATTGTATCTATAATCATTATAGCAATAATTTCTTTTTCAATCATCTTGTTATTATCTTTTTTATATGACTTAGATAATCTCTCTTGGAAAGAAGAAATAAGGATTTTTGAACCATATGCTAAGACATTTGAATCAATCGGGCTTTTAAGATACTATCCTGAAGCATTAATCAAACAAAGAAGAGTAAATTTGCATAAAGGAAAGAAATGCAGAATAGGCGTCTTTCCGCATCCTTATCCAAATCTAAAAGGAAAGAAAATAAAATTAATAAAATTCTAAATAAAGCGCCCAGAGCAGGAATCGAACCTGCCAGCCCCGAAGGGCCCGGATTAGCAATCCGGTGCAATACCACTATGCGATCTGGGCATTTATGCCGTGTAGCGCATTTAGCCAGAGGTAATCTGAGCCTATGCGACGTTGGCACAATATTCTGATATATCTTTAGCTTTTAAGGTTTTTTATATCCTATGAACAAGCTTAAACTCGGAATCTCCTTCTACTAACTTAAGAACAAAGAAGTGATGAAATAAGTCAGAGACTATTAAACCTAAACCAAGATTAAACCAACCAGGTAAAACATTCATATAAGAATATACTGCTAAAATAACTCCAAAATACATATGATGAATATGAACAACTTTTTTCCAGCCAAATCTCCTTAAGAATTTCTCATAATGTATCTTAGCACTTAGATTTAATCCATATCTTATTATTATAGTCAATATCTCTATAAAACAAGCAAATACAATCAATGATGTCCAATCTAACATAAAAATATTAGGCTAGAAACCTTTAAAAAATATAGCGCGAGTAGGATTTGAACCATACGACCTCCGGGTTATGGGCCCGACGAGCACTCCAGACTGCTCCATCGCGCTATAGTAAAATCTAAGTAGAATTACTTATAAAACTTTCCTTATTGGCTCTTTAACAAAATCATTAAATTCTTCCACTTTATCAAATCTAGGAATAGTGATATAATAACTTCCATCACAATTAGGTCCAGTTAAACTAGAGAATATTTTTAATGAATCTAATAATTCTTTGATATCTTTTAACCCATTAAAATTCATAGACTTTGTTTTCAATCTATTATATCTTTTCTCATGATATGCTTCATCTTCAAAAAAAGTACTTAACCAAATTATTTTTATTTCTTTACCAGACTCTTTGATTATATTTGGAATCCTCCATTCGCGAGATCCAAATTTTCCGAATTTATTTTTTAGTTCTTTATAAATTCTAATACTTCTAACAGACACTTCTTTTCCATACTTTTTTAATTTCATTTTTACTCCGAAGATTTTACCAAAATCTTCTCTAAATCTTTTTAGAAGTTTTTGATTATTATTACAATATCCAGTAACAGCAGAAAAATTCCTACCTTTTTCCTTAGTTTTCCATATGCAAGTATAACCATCACCACATAAATTTGCATGTATTCTTATTAATTCAATGGGTAAATCTTTCATTCAATTATTAATACCTTAAAATTTATTAACTATTATAACTATTTTTAAGTAGAATGAAAAAAGAGGGAATACTTTACTCTAGTGGACAATTAGATTGTCTGAATTACTATTCTAAAATATTCTCTAAAATCAAGAGCTTTGTTGGTGACAGAGAATTAGCAACTAAAACATACATCCCTGAATCTCCCATACCTTTTATTATTCATAGAGGAAGTAATTCTCCAAAATTAGAACTATCAGATATAAGAGTAAGTCAGAGTCTTTTGAAAAAAAGAGTTGGAAAAAAATTACATCATGTTGAAAAAGAATTAAATGAAAAAGAAAAACTAATATGGAGATACTTTGTTCCAAGAAAAATTGTTGAATTGCACTATGCCTGCAATTATGAAGGAGTTAACAAGTCATTTGATAGGGTATTCATTGATATTGATGCAAGCAAAGGAACTTCTGAAGCAACCTATGTAAAAGTTGTCCAGCAATTATTAAAGGAAATCCAAACAGATAAAGAACTGAAAAAGATTTGTTCTTTTAGAATTTATTTATTATGGACAGGAGCAAGTGTCCATGTTTATTTATTATTAAATAAAAAACTTCCACATAGTGCATACACAAAATACTTTGCATTCACAAAAAACACTCTAACAACTAAATGGGCTAAAAACATTTCAGATAAAACTAGAGTAAAAACAAAAGCAGGACATCAAAGAACAAAAGCAACAATAATACTTGATACTTCTGCAACACCTTCTGGAAAACTTGCAAGATGCCCTTATTCATTACATCTTAATTCTAGAGGAAAACTTACAGGAGTTGCAGTTCCATTAAAAGAATCAATGCTTAAAACAGGATTATTCAAACTAAGAAATCTTACTCCTGATCAGGCTTTGAAATACTAAAATGAAAAAAATAATTATTTTACTGGCATTCATATTATTTTTAACATCTGTATCTGCTTATGAAAAACATGAACCTATTTTAATAAAAGACATTCATGCAACTGCAGAAAATCCTTATATTATTGAAGGATATGAAATCAGTTCAGATAGTGCTAATTGCATTGAGGTAATAAATTCAGAACATGTTATTATTAGAGATAATTACCTGCATAATTGTAATTGGTCTGAATCTCCAGAAGAGTCTCTTTCTTGGACAAAAGGAAGAGCCATAGTAATTAAAGATTCAAATAATATCCAAGTGGAGGATAATATTTTGTTAGAAAACAAAATTGGAATCTTTGCATATAAAACTGACAAAATCAAGATTTTAAATAATGATATTAGAAAAACACAGCTTGTAGGCTCCTTAAAATGTGAATATTGCAATAATTCAGAAATTTCTTATAATTATCTTGTGGATAATGGAAGGCCTGATTGGTTTTGGGTTCCAGGAAATAGAATAATTGGAATCTGGGTTGCCGCTTCAAATAATATGAATATTTACAACAATACTGTTATTCGTTCTTCAAGTGATGGAATAGGGATTTCCGGGACAATTGATAGTTCTCTTGAAGAACCTGGAAAAAGAGATTGGACAACAGTATCAAAAAATATTAGTGTTTACAATAATTTGCTTCTTGATAATATGGAATTAGGAATCTGGCTTGCTAGAATCAGCAATATGAAATGTTTTAATAACACAATAAGAGATCATTTTGGACCAATTGTTCTTGATTTTGATGTAAAAGATTCTGAGTTTTATAATAACAAATTAATTTCTTGGACAGGAGGTGCAATAGGATTGGGCATAGCAAAGGATAATTACATACATGATAATATTGAGTATTCTCCTGAAAAAAGAGGATTTAAAATACCTCAAGGAGATGAGCCTGGGAAAAATAATGAAAAATTTGAGTGGTCTGGAATAACTCCTTATTCTTCTTCTGGAAATATATTTGAAAATAATATTGTAAGGCAAATTAAAGGAGAATTAAAAAACGCACTTGAATCAAAGATGCACTGGGCTCAAGAAGATAAAATCTTTGAAGAAAAAGGATGGTTTGCTTGTGAAATTGCAGAAGGAGTAGTTGATGAAGAATGTGTTGAAAAAGAAGTAGCAAAAGGAAATCAAGGAATGCCAAGGGAATTATTTGTTTTTGAACCTTTGATGGAAAATTTTGATGATTTTGTAATTAAGGAAATTAAAAAACAAGAAAACGCTAAAACTCATGAAGGAGACTCAATTATAGACGAGATTATTGAATCATGGAAAGCAGCATTAATAATATTTTTAATAGTTTTAATTTTAATTTTTGCTTTAGTTTTTTACTTTAAAAAATACAAGCACAAACATCTTTAAAAACCCTGAATTTTTCCATTTCCTATGTTAAAGTTAGGAATAGATGACGCAGGAAGAGGCCCAGTAATAGGACCAATGGTTCTTGCTGGTTGTTTAGTAGATGAAAAGATTGAAAGAGAGTTTGAAAAACTTGGAGTTACTGATTCTAAAAAGCTTACTCCAAAGAGAAGAGAATTTCTTGCTGAAAAAATCAAAGAACTTGCAGAGACTTTTGAAATAGTTCTAGCAAATCCAAGAGAAATAGATGGAAGCAATCATGATGGAATTGATTTAAATAAATTAGAAGCATTAAAATGTGCAGAGATAATCAATAAAATAAACAAGGGATATAAAAAAATTCAGGTGATTATTGACTGCCCTTCTGTTGGAATTGTCAAATGGAGAGACTATCTTATGACAAAGATAAGAAATCTTTCTAATCTTGAAGTAGTTTGTGAACATAAAGCAGATAAAAACCATATTGCAGTATCAGCTGCCTCTATACTTGCAAAGAGTACAAGAGAAAAAGAAATGGATAAATTAAGAGAAAAATATGGTGAGCAAATTGGTTCTGGTTATTGTTCAGATCCTATAACTTGTAGATTTTTAGAAAAAAATGCAAGAAAGCATGAAAATGAAGGAATTTTTAGAAAGACCTGGATTACATGGAAAAAAGCATGTGCTAAGCTTGGGCAAAGAAAGTTGTTCTAAAAACTTATAAGTATTAATTCTCTGTTTTTTATATGAAAATACTATTTGTATGCAAAGGCAATGTTGGAAGAAGTCAAATGGCTACTGCTTTATTTAATAAAATGTCTAAAATAAAAGCTTCTTCTGCAGGAACAAATGTGAAAGAGGATGAGGGTCAAAAAATAAAAGAAATCCCCTTAGCAAAGCCTGTTATAGAATTTATGAAAAAAGAAGGGATTGATGTAGCTGAAAATACTAGAACGCAAGTAACCCCAGAGATGCTTAAGAAATTTGATAAAGTAATAGTCATGGCTGAACCAGAGTCAATTCCAGATTATTTATCTAATGCAAATAATGTTGAATTTTGGGATGTGGAGAACCCAAAAGGAATGGATAAAAGAGGATATGAAAAAATAATTTCTCAGTTAAGATCAAATATCAAATCCTTACTCTAATAATCCTTAAAAACTCACTTTTCTTTTGTTATTTATGGCACATATTAAAAAACTGGTGATGCATGGATTTAAGAGTTTTGTTAGAAAAACTGAACTTCCATTTACCCCAGGAATTAATGTAATTCTCGGCCCGAATGGGTCTGGTAAATCAAATGTTTCTGATGCATTATGCTTTGTTTTAGGTAGATTATCTATTAAATCAATGAGAGCGGCAAAAGCTAGGAATCTTATTTTCTTAGGAACAAAAGCTGTTGGCCCAGCAAAAGAGGCAACAGTAGAGATAGTATTTGACAATGAAGATAGGACTTTTTCTGTAGATAAAAATGAAGTATCACTAAAAAGAACAGTAAGAAAAAATGGACAGAGTATATATAGGATTAATGGAGAAACTAAGACAAGACAAGAAGTATTAGCTTTACTTGCTCAAGCAGGAATAGATCCTAATGGATTTAATATTATTCTTCAGGGAGAGATACAGAATTTTGTAAGAATGCATACAGAAGAAAGAAGAAAAATCATAGAAGAAGTATCTGGAATATCAATATATGAATCAAGAAAAGCAAAATCATTAAGAGAATTAGATAAGACAGAAGAAAAACTAAAGGAAGTAATAGCAGTTTTAAGAGAAAGAACAGCTTATCTAAACAATTTAGAAAGAGAAAGACAACAGGCATTAAGATATCAAAAACTCCAAAAAGACTCACAAAGATATAGAGCAAGTGTGATTTATCATGATTTAAGCAAAAAACAAAAAGAAATGTCTGCCATAGACGCTGACATTAAAAAAAGAGACAGTGAAATAATAAAAGTAAAAAAAATAATTGCAAACCTTGAAGCAGTAGTAAGAGATTATGAACTTAAGATTGAAACTATAAACACAACTATCCAAAAATCTACTGGTTTAGAACAAGAAAAACTTAACCAAGAAATAGCTAATCTAAGGGCTGAACTAGCTGGTTTAAATGTTAAGTATGAGAACTCTGATAAAAAATTAAATGAACTTTCAAATAGAAAAACAGAGCTTCAAGATTCTATAAGGCAAGGAGAGTTAGAAATAAAAGAGCTTCAAAAAACTTCTACTCCAAGCACATCTCAAAAACAAAAAGATATTGAAGCAAAGAAAAAAGAACTTGAAAAACTAGAAGAACAAAGAAAAAAGTTCTATATGATAAAGTCAGAACTTAAATCTATAATTGAAAGAATAGCAGATAAAAAAAGCACACTAAATGGTTTCAAAAATGAATCTAATTTTATCTTAAAGGAATTAGAGTCTATGAGTTCAGATTTATTTGATGTAAAAACATCAACAAAAAAGATTTCTGAACTTAAAGTAGAATTACAGGGCAAAAAAGACCTATTAAGGAGACTAGAACAATCTGAATTAGAATTAGGAAAGGTTTCCCATACTAATGAATATGAAATAGCTAAGCAAAACAAAATAGTAGAAAACATAGCTAAGATGGAAGTTTGCCCTTTATGTAAGAGCAAGATAACAGAAGAACATATTAAGGGAATAAAAAATGAAGTTCTTCCAAGAATAAATTCCCTAAAAAAGGAGATTGAAGATTCTTCTAAAAAGCTTTCAGAAATAAGGTCAAAAAGAAAATCATTATCACAAGAGATTGAATCTCTTTCAAGTGAACTATCAAATAGAGAATCTGATATAATTAAGTTATCTAATATTGAAGGTAAAAAACAACAAATAAAATCAATAAGAGAAAAAGCAACACAAACGGAATCTGAATTATCTGAACTTGAAAAAAGAAGAAAGTATTTAGAAGATAATTTTGATGAAAATTCAAATATTGAACAAAAATATGAAACAGTTAGAGTTGAAGTGCAAGAAATATCTTTAAGAAGCAAGGAAAATGTAACTTCAGAGATTTCTTTTAAACAAAGAGAGTTTGAACGTTCAAAAATAGCATTAAAGCAATTATTAAGAGAAGAAGAAGACTTAGATGAAGAATTAGCTAAGATAAAAGAGCAAATTAATCAAAAAGAAGAACAATTAAACAAAAAAAGAAAGCAAGATGAAGAATTAGCTAAAAAATTCAAGAAACTTATTGAAGATAGAGATTCTTTACAAGCTAAAATAAGACAAGGAGATTCTGAGCTTTCCCTAAAACAAAATCTAATCTATAATATAGAACAAGGTATTAATAATCATAAAATAGAAAAGGCAAGAGTAGGTGCTGAAATAGAGAACCTAGAAATGGAAATGCTTGAATTCAAAGGAGTTCAAGTAATAAAAGCTTCAAGAGAGACATTATTGCATAAATTAAACAGAGTCCAGGATATCTTAAATAAAATAGGAAGTGTGAATCTTCGTTCATTAGAAGTATATGATGAGATTAAAAAGGAATATGATGCAGTTAAAGAAAGAGTAGATGTTTTAGCTAGAGAAAAAGAAAGTGTATTAAAGATTATACATGAAATTGATATTAAAAAGAAAAAAACATTCTTAAGAACACTTCAGGAGCTTAATGATATCTTCTCTAGAAACTTTTCACAGCTTTCAACAAAAGGACAAGTAACACTTGATTTAGAAAACAAAAAAGACCCTTTTGAAGGGGGAGTTAATATATTAGTTAAAACCGGGCATGGAAAGTACTTTGATGTTACATCTTTATCTGGTGGAGAACAAACACTAGTAGCCTTATCATTAATATTCGCAATACAAGAGCTTAATCCATATTGTTTCTATATATTGGATGAAATAGATGCAGCACTAGATAAGCGTAATTCAGAGAGATTAGCTAATCTTCTTACAAAGTATATGAGAAAAGGACAATATATTGTAATAACACACAACGATGAAATAATAAGCAATGCAACTAATCTATATGGTGTTAGTATGCATGATGGAATTTCTAAGATAGTTAGTTTAAAGATTTAATTCTAGGCCTCTGGCTTGGATTAAAAAAGTTAAACACCTCCTTTGGGGGGGAGAAAGTAAATAAAAAAAAGAAAAAAATAAAAATTAAAGTTAGTAGTAACTTTCTCCGAATTCTTCAGCCTTTTCAGGTTTCTTTCCAATTAATACGATTAACACAACTAGCAATACTAAGAATATAATTGCTAGAATAACAGTTAATACAACAATTGGGCTTGTAACTGAAGCTTTTTCAACAGTTTGGAATGTGAAAGAATCCACAAGTTCTCCGTTCATAGTCAACACATTTACTGTGTAGTCTTCTGAAGTTGGAGTAACTTCCACTGTCTTACTTGATCCTGCTGAAACAGTAACGAAACTTTCAGTGTCAGGGAAAACAACCTTGTAAACTTTCAACTTTTCAGTTGGGTTAACAATAAGCAAGTCATTACCTGCTTTCATAACCTTACTAGGGAATTCATTTTCCACAACAATTTGTTTCATCTTACTTACTTCAAGATCGTCGTTAAACACTTCAATCTTAAGTACGTAGACACCAGCTTCAACATCAAATGGCACTTCTAAGAAGATTCTACCGTTAGTAGTTTCAGACTCATCGTCATCATCATCTTCACTTTCAAGAGCCACAAGATCACCGAAGTAAACAGTTCTTTCAACACCATCTAAAGCTGTCATACTAGCAGAGACATACAAGTCATCTAAGTCATTGTAACCAACATTCTTCAATACAACATCAACTGGGAAATTTTCACCAGCTTCAACTGAATTTGGGGTCACAATTGACATAACATTTGCATTGTATGAAGGTCTTTGGACTCTAAGAGCGTATTCAACTACAGTCTTTGAGCTTCCATCTTCCTTAATAGTAACAGTAAGTAAAATGTCATCAGAAACATCATCTTTAAGCTCATATGGAACTTCAAGACTCAATTTTTTAACATATCTTTGTCCTTCTTCAACATCGAAAGATGTAGACATGTCACTAACATCTACCTTGTTACCTTCAATTTCTGCTTTAACAGTTACGTCAGATGCATCAGCTAGAGCATTAAAAGCAACTCTAACATCTACAGTTTCACCAGCAACAACTGATAAATCATCGTAGAATGCATCTTCGCCATTAACTTCTACAGTCACATATTGTGCGATATCTGTAGCAGCACTTACAGTAGCAACTAATGAAAACATTAAAGCAACTGCAAGGAAAGAAACCATAAGTTTCTTTGTGTTCATTTTATGGTATTTTGCATGCATTTTAATTCCACAGAAAAACATTGTTTTCTGTATATAAAGTGTACTCTATTTTCTTTATAAACTTTATGGTGACAACAAATTCGTATAACTCTAGAATTACACTACTTGTAACTCACATATAGTTATTTTTGATTCTTTTTTGACAATCTTATGCTTAATACACTATCACCGACGGGATCAGGACTTTCATTTATCACAGTGATTTTTTTGTTATTTGGAAGAATTTTCAAGAGATCTTTTATGTTTTTTACAGATGTTTTTTTATGATGCTTTTCACCGGATTTTCCATATTCAATGCCAGAAAAATGACAGTGCCATTGCTTTTGAGGGAAAGCCTTTTTTATTGCTTCAATTTCATATTTTTCATATCTTGCAAGAACATGTGCAAAGTCAATACAAAATCCACAATCAGTTTCTTTTACTAATCTTGATATCTCATCAATGCTTCCAAAAACATTTTTCTTTCCCATTATTTCTGGGCAAAGAACAACATCCCATTTATTTTTATTAATAACTTCCAGGATTTCTCTAACCTCTAATTTAATGTTCTGGAATGTCTCTTCTCTTTCTTTTTTACCATAATATCCGCAGTGAAAAACAACTCTTTTTGCATTAAGCCATGATGCAACTTCAACGCTTCTTAAAATCCTTTTTTTGCTGTTTTCTACTATCTTTTTATCTGCTGAATTAAGATTTATCCAGTATGGAGCATGTATACTTAATTGAATGTCATGATTTTTAGCAGCTTTTCCTATTTTAATTGCATCTGGTTTATTTTTAATATAGGCCCCATAAGTAAATGCAATTTCACAGGCTTTTATGCCTAGTTCAGAATATGCCTTTAAATTAGCTATTGCTTGTTTTACTCCTCCAAGTCCAGCAACACCAAATCTTATCATACTACAAATAGGAGCAAGTCAATTAAAAACTTTTATAAGAATCTAAGAGCATTAATTTTAATGAAAAAAGTCTATAATCAAATCTTAAAGAAAGCTCTTCCTTATTATAAAAAAGCAAGAAAAGGCGATGTTGAGCATATTAAATGGCTGTTTAACACTATTCCAAAATATGTTGACAAATCTGAGATTGACTTTGATGTATTAATGCCAGTAGTGATTCTTCATGATATTGGATATTCTAAAGTTCCTAAGAATGCAGATCCTTATAATTTAGATATAAGGGAACTTCATTCAAAAGAAGGAGCAAAGATGGCAGAAAATATTCTTCTTAGTTTGGATTATCCTAATAAAAAAATAGTAGAAATTAAAAGACTTATACTAAAGCATGATAATTGGGCATTTGGAGATAATTTTTCAGATGAACCTGTTTTAAGGATATTTAATAATTTTGATTTTATGTGGATGGCAAGTGAAAAAGGTTTTGATATTGTTAGAGGTTTCATGAAAAAAACTCCAAAGGAATTTTATAAGCAAATACAGGAATTTCAAAAAACAAATGAAAAACAAGGAAGAAAATGGTTTAATAAAAAAATAGAGCAACTCTATGATAGACTAATGAAACAAAGAAAGCAAATTAAATAGCTTTTTCCAATTCTGAACTTATCTGACCTATGTTTTCAAGTACATATGAATGAAGTTTTTGTATTATAATATTTTGCATTTCTTCTTTTAACACTCCGTGACACCTTGAAATGTCTGATTCTGGAGCAGAAGAACTTTCCATTGGAAGATAACAATCCATGTTTTTCCCTTCAAGTTTTTCATTGCTTACATCTCCTTTCTTTACTCTAAGAACTTTAACATTAACAACACATCTTCCAGAATCTTTTCCTTTTATGAAATACTCCCAAGTTATATCTTTTTCATCATTTATGAAACTTGTTTTAGCACATTCCCTTTGATGTGCTTGATAACACGATAAATCATCACATGTATATGAAAAAAAGAATGTGAAATATACTGCCACTCCTATTAGTATAACTAATACTATGGCAATAATTGCAATCCAATCACTCTTTTCCATTTCAATTTATCCTAAGGAAAATGTAGCAAGTATTTATTCTTGCTCTTTTCCATGAATCAATCTATAAATGTAAATATTTAAATATATCCCCTCTACTTGATTTTTTATGAGAAAAGCAGCACTTGCAGCACTATTTGCAGGGCTAAGCTGGGCAGGACTTGCTTTAGCAGGAGAGCCAACAGTTAAGCCAAAACCAACACAATTAGAACAAGTTGTTAGACAAGGTTCAACAAGATTCTTAAAAAGAGTAATTCCAGAATCATATAATCCTGAAACATCAGAAATTACATTATGGCTTTATACAACAGGAAAAGAAGATTGTAAGATAAAGCTAGAAAGAAAAGAAGCTTTTTCAAAAGAACAAAGAGATGGAAAACAAGTATTATTTCACCAAAATGATGTTCTAATTGAAGGAGATACTCTAAAACACATAAGAATTGGATATGCTATTAATGGAGATACTCCAATAAAAATTTCTAAACAAGTAATGAGAAAAGAAAGAATTCCAAAAAAAGCAAACAAAGATGCATTAATTATTGAAGCTAAATTTAAAAAAGCTCCATTAGCAAATGCTGTTGGATTAACTCCCTCTTATCGTGAATCAGAAGTTAAGCCATTTTCTTATAGGGATGGAAAATTAACTGCACAAGTTATTGGAAAAGGAATAGGAACAAAAAAACTTAATATGAAAGGTTTAAAGTTAGGAGATAGAATTCCGGATTTTTTTACAGTAAGCCATTTTAAGAGAGATGGAAAATTAGTGGAAAAAGTTAGATATTATGATATTAAAGGAGAAGATTCTTTTGATTTAAGAGCTGAAACTCAAAGACCTGTTTCAGAATCAGAAGTAAAAGATTATTATGCTTATAGAAGTTATGAATTGGTTCCTATTGAAAAATCAGGAATTAGATTTCAAGGAGAGGAAATTACTTCAGCAAAATATCTAAGAGATAAAAAATTATTAAAAGTAGTTTTTGGAGATAAACATGGTTATGCTCCTCTTAGAAGACTTGCAGACAATCCAATTCTTGGAAAACTTCCTCATTTTATGTTTAGAGGAATGCAAGGAACATATTATGCAAGGATTCAAGATGGAAAAATTTTAATTTATACTTCAAAAAAAGGCAATGCAACATTTAGCAAAGAATTGCAAGATAGATGTCTTAAGGTAGATTTAGATGAGGCTGAAAATGAAGAACCTCTTGAGAAAAAAGATTATCCTTTTAGAGGAAGTGTATAAAAAATGACAAACCCACAAGAACAACCAGACTTAGTAGGAAGTTATCTTAATAGCTTAAGGTCTTTAGCAATGGAAGAAGGGATTTCAGCATTTAATCTTAATGAATTAAACTATGTTCTTTGTGTTGGGCGTTATGCTTCTGAGGAACAAAAGTGGGTTACTATTAAGGCCTTAGGAAAAATATTCAGACAAGCACCCTCAACAGTTTCTCCTAGTGTTGACAAGTTAGTTGACATAGGATTGTTCGAAAAACATGTAGCAGATGATAAAAGAAGTAGATATTTGACTCTTACTATACAAGGAAGAGAATATTATCAAAGATTAGAAGAAAGATTAAAATCATTTAATCAAAAAGGGATGAGAATAGATAGTTAAAAAATAAAAAAGAAATAGAGTTTCTTAAACCCTATTTATAGACTTAATAATTGAATTTTTGTGTCAGTTGTTGCAAAGTTGTGAGCAACAATTGCTTGTATACCTGCATCTTCTGCAGCTCTTATTGTAGAACTTGTTACAGTTCCATCAAAAACCATGATTGAGGGTTTATTTCGCATTCTTCTTAATGTTCCACTAAGTGTTTTTGCAGGAATGCTTTTCATCTCATTTAAAGAATCATCTAACAGAAGAGCTTTTTCACTTCCCTTGTTTTTATCTGAAAGTTCTTTAAGCTTTTTCTTTTCATCATCTCCTAGATCTACTTTCTTTGCCTCAACTTTCTGTTCTCTGGGCGCTTCTCTAGATGCGCTTCTTCTAGAAGAAGAAACTCTTCGGCCTTTTCCAAAGTATTCATCTAGTGAAATCTTTTTTCTAAGAGCCATAAGAATTTCTTTTCCAGTAAGTTCTTCAACTTCTTTACCATCAGGCGCAATCGCAATGCTTTCAATTTTAGCATTGTCAGTAACATTTTGGATGATTAATTTTCCTCCTCTGTCACCATCAACAAATAAAATTAATTTTTTGCTTTTACTAAGTTCTCTTATTGTTTGCGGAAGCTTTGTACCATTCATAGCAATAACATTTCTAATACCATTTCTTAATAGATTAAGAACATCTGCTCTTCCTTCAACAACAACGACTTCTTCACCAGATAAATCTCCACTTGGAAGCTGTTCTTTTCCATAAAGTTCAACTTCGCCCATTCTTGCAGATTCTTTAATCTGCTTAGATATCTCTCTTGAATCAGAGCTACCTTCAATCTCTTTCATAAGCTTTTTAGCTCTTTCTAAGATATAATCTCTTTTAGAGCCTCTTACATCTTCGATTTTTTCTACTTCTATTTGAGCATCACTTGGTCCTATTCTTTCAATAGTCTCAACAGCAGCAGCAACAAGAGTAGTCTCAGATTGGTCTAAAGCAGTAGGAATCATAATTCTTCCTGTAGTTTGCTTTCCTCTTCTTTCCAAGTCAACTTCAATTCTACCTATCTTTCCTTCTTTTTGAAGCTCTCTCATCTCTAAATCTGCTCCAAGCAAACCTTCTGTTTGCCCAAACACAGCCCCGATTACATCTGGCTTTTCTAATGCACCCTCAGCTACAAAATTCACATGTATCATGTATTTTATAGATACTGGGCTTATTTTTGCCATTTTTCTTTCTCCATTTATTTAATTTAATTTTTTCTAGAAAAATATCTTAAACTAGTTATCAACTAGTTCACCTTCTTAAAAATTCTAACACAATGAGTGTGAATTGTCTGTGATTGTGATATAATAATCTAATGATATCTTTCTAATACATATAAAATACGTCTTTAGTATATAAGGCTTTCTATTACTGCTCTGTTAAAAGGCCCAAAATATCCGCTTTTTTAATGGCTTCTTCTAATAATTCATTGATTACTTCAATAGAACTAAGTCCTGTTTTTAATCTTACTCGAGCAACTCCAGAAGCAATTTCTTTAATAGCTACCTCATATTGGGTATAACAATATCTACATTTTCTTAAATGATTTATTACATTTCCTCTGATTTCTTCCCTATTTCTCCCAAAAGATGAACGATGCTCGTAATCTCTTATTCCAGAAGCAACTTGTTCTACATCACTTATTATTCTTACAGCTGCCTTAAGATCTTCTTCCCCTTGCATACATCCAACTATATCATCAGACCATCTAGTATCTAAATAATTACGTAATTCTTCAGCCTCTCCTTTTCTAAAATGATTCATTGTAAGAAATCGATTCTGTTTAATTATTTAAATTTTCTCTTTTCAAAGCCATATATTCTCTAATCATGCCTAGATTCTCATATAATTCCATTAATTTTTCTTTTATTTCTCTTTTTTCTACTTGTGAAATATCCATACTAAGCAATTTCTCATATATTTTAACAGCATGGTTCTTTCTTCTCTTAAATTCAAGTATTTGAGCATGTCTCTTGTAGTAATTCTTTATTGTAACAAATATCTCTGCCTTTTCACTTGGACTAGCATCACTCATAGCCTTTTTCATTGCTTGATCAGCCATATCAAACTGTCCAGCATCTATGTATAGCTCAGCTTCTGCAATGTGATGTATCTTTTTCTCTGCAAAAGCAATAGATGCAAGAGCTACATTATTGTGCATTCTTGCAGCATCTACAAACATGCCTTTTGCCTCATATATTACTGCTAATCTCTCATGCAAAAACTTTCTTACATCTGGCTTTATTTTTTGTTTTAATAGCCTTGTAAGTTCATCTATTTGCACAAAATCTCCTTTTCCTTCAAGCTCTTTTTTAATTTCCAAAATAGTCATATCTTTGTCTAACATATGAAAATTATTTTGAAGAACTATTTAAGGATTATTGTGATAATCCATCGATTCAAATCCACACAGTGATTTGCATAAAGGATTATTGTGATAATCCATCGATTCAAATCCACACAGTGATTTGCATAAAGAATTATTGTGATGATTAGTAAACTCTTGGAAGTTTCTCTGTAAGTGTCTTTCTTATTTCAGAACCTTCTCTTGCTCTAAATACACTATGTCCATTTTTTTCATCATCAAAATGATGTGGCTCTAAATCAACAGTTGCAAATCTTATTTTTCCTTCACCATCTAATTCAATTTCCTGAATTTCAAAAACAGGTATCCCTAACAGTTTTAAGTGTCCATTTTCAGAGATTCTTTCTGGACCAGGCATAATAAAACCTCTATATCCTTTAGCAAAATCTTCAAAATATACCTCTCCCCTAGTTAACTGACTAGGATTAGTGATTTTTTCTCCATTTTCTAAAAGATATTTATCAATTGATTCTGTCATATTAAAAAAGTTTAGAAATTAGTTTATTTCTTTTTAACAATCTCAGTACACATACCTGCAGCAACAGTTAATCCAGCGTCTCTTACAGCAAATCTACTCATAAAAGGATTTTGTGCTTGAGCTTCTAATGCTAGATTTCCTACTGGCTTAATTCTAACCTTAGCAGTATCTCCATTCTTTAAGAAGTCTGGGTTTTGCTTAATTGCTTGTCCAGTCTTTGGATCAATTTGCTCAATAAGTTCAACAAACTGACAAGGCACTTGTGCAGTGTGAACATGGAATACTGGTGTGTATCCTTTAGCTAGAACAGTAGGGTGATTAATTACAGTAATTGTAGCTATAAACTCTTCAACAATTGGGATAGGGTCAGCAGCATCGCAAATAACATCTCCTCTTGCAATGTCTTTCTTTCCTACTCCTCTAATATTAACACCAACATTGTCTCCAGCTTCAGCTTGAGGTAATATTTCATGATGAGCTTCAATAGTCTTAACTTCTCCTTCTATACCTTCTCCAGTTCTACCTGGAAGTACTTTAACTTTCATTCCAGATTTCATAACTCCAGTTTCAACTTTACCAACTGGAACTGTTCCAATACCTGTAATTTCATATACATCTTGAACAGGCATTCTCATAGATAAATTAGTTGGTGGTTCTGGAGCAGGGAATTTATCCATTTGCTCTAAGATTGTAGGTCCTTTGTACCAAGCCATTTTATCTGATTTCTTAACAATATTATCTCCTTGTAATCCTGAACAAGCAATAAATTCAGTAGTTTCAGGGTTGATTCCAACACCTTGCAATAATTTTCCTACATCTTCTTTAACTTTCTTGTATTTGTCTTCACTGTATTCAACAGCGTCCATTTTGTTAACAGCCACAGCAATATTCTTTACACCCATAGTTCTTAACAACCATAAGTGTTCTGTAGTCTGAGGTTGTACTCCAGCTGGAGCAGCAATAACCAAGAAAGCTGAATCAGCTTGTGATGCTCCTGTAATCATGTTCTTAACAAAGTCTCTGTGTCCAGGTGCGTCAATGATTGTAATCTCAAATTTTTGAGTAACTAATTTTTTATAAGAAAGATCAATAGTAACTCCTCTTTCTCTTTCCTCTTTAATACTATCCATAACATAAGCAAATTCAAAACCAGCTTTACCATGCTTAGCAGCTTCTTCTTTGAACTTAGTCATTTGCTGTTCACTAACAGCTCCACCGTCAAATAGCATTCTACCTACGCATGTTGATTTTCCTGCATCAACGTGTCCAACGAACACAACGTTCATGTTTGGTTTTTCTTTAGCCATCTTATTTTTAACAAAAAATATCAATAATTTTTTGTATAGTTATTTAATGAAAAAATTAGTTTATAAACCTTTCTATAATTTTGTAAATATATTTTTTAATTATTTCTCCGTCGATAAAACAATTATTTTTTCAAAATAGTAAAATATATAAGGCATTGCTTTATCGCAAGACTATGGCACAAGAAAGAAAACCTTCTGAAGAAAAAGCAGTTTTGCAAAGAGAAGTAAGAAAATTCTTAGATTACTGGAATGAAAGTTCAGAACCTTTTCTTAATAATGTTTATGGGCTTTATGATCTAAGTAAAAATTCTCATAGTGTTTTTTTTCTAAATGATGCAGAATATAGCTTTGAACTTGATGCTCGGCTTGCTAAACTTGAAGAAGATATAAGAAGATTGGGCATTAAAGCAACAGTTGAACAAAAACTAAGAACTCCTATTACAAGTGCATAAATTTATATTTAATAGATTTCTGATTATTTTATGTTAGAGATATATCAATATGTTCTTTTAGGAATAATCCAGGGGATTACTGAATGGCTTCCAATAAGTTCTTCAGGAATGTTAACTTTAGTTATGACAAATTTCTTTAATATAACTAATCTATCTGTTTTGTTACAACAATCTTTGTTCCTGCATTTGGGAACTTTTTTAGCAGCATTAGTTTATTTTAGGGAAGATGTTGCAAAAATAATTCTTTCTATATTTGATAAGAAAAGACAAGAACATAGAAAAATATTGAAGTTTTTGATTATATCGACGGCAATTACAGGCATCTTAGGATTGGCAATTATGTTTCTTTTAGGTGAAATAGGAAGTTTAACTGGAAAGACAATTACTTTTGGGATAGGTATATTATTGTTGGTAACAGCAGGAATGCAGTTTTCAGTAAGAAAAAGAGGAACAAAAAATGCCAATGACATTAAAACAAAAAATTCTGTTCTTGCAGGATTAGCTCAAGGATTTGCAGCCTTGCCTGGAGTTTCAAGATCTGGAATGACTGTCTCAACTTTATTATTAAATAAGTTTGATGACGCAACAGCATTAAGATTAAGCTTCTTAATGAGCCTGCCAGTAATTCTTCTTGGAAATATTTTACTTAATCTTCAAGACTTGGCAATAGTATTTTCAATAGAAATCTTATATGGAGTATTATTTGCATTTGTTGCAGGAATAGTTACAATTCATCTATTAATTACTCTGGCAAGAAAAATTAACTTTGCATGGTTTGCTCTTATCTTCGGTATATTGATGATGTTAAGTATATTATTTTAGAAGATAGTGCAGAAACAATTTATTGTTTTCTCTTATCTTCGGTATCTTAATGATGATTAGTGTTATTTTTTAGAATTAAATAAATAAAAAACAAGGATTTTTTAAAGAAATATTCTTACTTCTTTTTTTTAACTGCTTTCTTTTTAGCAGGTTTTTTAGAAACTTTTTTCTTAGGCATTTTATTTTACAAATGTCATGAAGACATTTGCATACCCTCCTTTTTAATTAAAATATATAACACGCAGAAATATTTAAACCTATTTCTTTATAAGAATTACTGATTCTCAGCTAAGCCTTTTCTATTTCTTATCTTTCTAATTACTTCTTCCTTTAGACTTGCAGGAACAGGCTCGAATAACTGGTCTTTTAATGAAGATGTTCCTCTTCCTTCTGTAGCTGATCTTAAATCATTACTCCAACCAATCATTTCTGCAACTGGAACTTTAGCTTCCATTTGAGCCATTGTACCTTCTTGAGTAACATTAAGCATCTGTCCTCTCTTACTTCCAACAAGCTTTGTAACAGCCCCTAAGAAAGTGTCAGGCATTTCAATCAAATGAATCTGTAAAGGCTCTAAGATTGTAGCATTTGCGTTTCTCATAGCTTCTGTTATTGCTTCTCTTACAGCAGGATAAACTTGTGCTGGTCCTCGGTGAATAGCATCTTCGTGAAGCTTAATATCCATTAATGAAACTTTCATTTTTGTACATGGTTCTCTTGCTAAAGGACCTTGATTTATCACCATTTCAAAAGCATCTAAAATCATTTCAATTACTTCATTCATATGAACTTCCCCACGAGTTTGATCTAAAAACATATTTCCATTATAGATGTGTCTTACATTTCTGATGTCATCTCCACTCCATCCTAATGCAGAAAGTGAGTCTGCTAATTCAGTAGACTTTTTCTTTATTCTTCCTTCTGGAATGCTTCCTTTTTGAATTGCTTCATACACATTATCTTCTAATGGTTCAACAACAATAAAGAAACTATTGTGTTTATTAGGAGAACGTCCTTCTTTAGTATCAGATTCTTTGTTTACAGTTTCCCTATATACTATAATTGGAGGAGAAGTCTTAACTTCTAATCCTTTTTCAGACTTAATTCTATTTTCAATAATTTCTAAATGTAATTCACCCATACCAGACATTAATGATTCTCCTGTTTGTTCATTAATTTCTATTTTAATACTTGGATCTTCTTTACCAATTTGTCTTAATATCTCAACTAATTTTGGTAAGTCAGCAGCCTTAGTAGCTTCAATAGATTTTGTAACTACGGGATCAAATAAATGCTTAATAGCTTCAAAAGGTTCAATCTGATTTTTACTCACTGTTTCTCCTGAGAAAACATCTTTCAAACCAACTACTCCTACAATGTTTCCAGCTGAAACTTCGTCAACAATTGTTCTTTGAGCTCCCTTATATACTGAAACTTGCTGAACTCTTGTTTGTCTCTTCCCAAGATTCATATAAACTTCATCACCTTGTTTTAATGTTCCTGAAAATAATCTTCCTGCTGCAACTTCACCTGCATGTTTATCCACAACAATCTTAATAGGAACAAATACAGGTTCACCTTTTGGATTACAATTAATTAAATCCTGTCCTAATGTAGATTCTTTGTCTCCATGCCATATCTTTGCAATTCTATATTTTTGAGCATCAACTGGATTTGGAAGGTGTTTAATAACCATATCTAAAACAACTTCATGCAATGGAGCTTTCTTAGCAAGCTCTTTATGATTATCATTTGTATAAGCATCAATAATATCCTTGAATGTAATTCCTTTTTCTTTCATATATGGAAAACTTACTGCCCAGTTATGAAATGCACTTCCAAAGGCAACAGTTCCTTCACCAACTCCAACCTTCCATTTTTCCTTATATCCTTCAGGAGCAATGTTTTCAATTAACTTATTAACATGTTCAATAATACTAATGAATTTTTGTTGCATAGCTTCTGGAGTTAATTTAACTTCTTTGATTAATCTATCAACTTTATTAATAAAAAGAGTAGGCTTAACTAATTCTTTTAATGCTTGTCTTACAACAGTTTCTGTTTGTGGCATAACTCCCTCAACAGCACATGAAAGAATAATACAACCATCAACAGCTCTCATAGCTCTTGTAACATCTCCACCAAAGTCAACATGCCCTGGAGTATCAATTAAATTAATCAAATAATCTTTTCCCTCAACTTTATGAATCATAGATACAGAAGCTGAATCAATTGTAATTCCTCTTGATGCTTCATCTTCGTGAAAATCTAAGGCTCTTTGCTTTCCAGCTGTTTCTTCTGACAACATACCTGCCCCAGCCAAAAGATTATCTGAGAAAGTAGTTTTTCCATGATCAATATGGGCAGCAATAGCTATGTTTCTAATTTTATCTTGCTCTTTCATTAATTTTGAAATGTCACCTTCTGCCATGATGATTTGTTTGATTCTGTGTCAAGAGGACGAAATCGTCATTGACCAAAATTTATTTTGAGTCTTGTTATTTTAAAGAAAATTTCTTCTCTTTTAAATTTTATTATGATTATCTAGCTGAATCTGCTTGCTTCCAAAGGTTTTTGCGAAGCATAATCTTTGCACTATCTGCTTGCTTCCAAAGGTTTTTGCGAAGCATAATCTTTGCATCATCATCTTGCACTATCTGCCTGCTTTTCAGCCTCATTCTTCTTTCTTAATGCAAAGCTTTCACCATTTCCTTCAGCAGCCATAGTTATTTCTTCTGCAAGTCCTTGTGCAAGGGTTTTTTTCTTTCCAAAAGCCTTGTCTCCTGCACCATGAACAAGATGCCTTAATACAAGATTCACTCTTCTTAATGGACTTACATCCACTGCTTGAGGATATCTTGCTCCACCATATTCAATAACAGTAATCTCATCTCTTGGAGCTGCATTTTCAATTGCAGTAACTAGAACTTGAACAGGATTTTTTCCTGTCTTTTTTTCAATTATTTTAAATGCTTCAAGAACTATTTTCATATTCTTTGTATATTTTCCAGTTGCTCTTCCTTTCTCAATCTTATGTTTCTTTCCTCTATGTCCAGCAGTTGCAAGTTTGTTCATAAGTCTTTCAACAATATTCACTTTTGTCTGTCCAAGCTTTACAACATTTCTTCCTTGACTTTTAAGAATTAATCTTGGTTCTAAATTTATTGCACTTTTTAATCCAGGATCTTTAACTTCAATCTCACTAATATCATATAAATCAAAAATCTTAAATGCTGGAAGTTGGTTTGAATCTTGTTCTGCCATTATCTTCTACCCCCGAAGGTTTTTGCAAAGCATAATCTTCTTTTCATCATCTTCTACCCTTCTCTATCTTTCCACTAACAAGTCTATGCAGTGGTTGGTCATTTACTTTAAGAACTTGATATCTTACTCCAGGAATATCTCCCTTTGTTCTTCCTTGCTTTCCACCTATTCTTTGAATCATCACTTCATCATGTTCATCTATAAACTTTTGAGCTAGGTTTCCAGGAATAAATGCAGTAACTGTTTTACCATTTTTAGTAAGCTGAACTTTGCAACATTTTCTCATTGCTGAGTTTGGCTGCTTTGCTTCTTTTTGAACTTTAGCAAGCACAATTCCTTTAGCCTGGTTAGCTCCTTCTAATGGGTCTGATTTAGCATAAAGATTTAGTGTTCTCACTTTAAATTTTCTAGAACTCCATCTAAATTTTTTTCTTACTTTCTTTTTCTTTAATCCAGCTTTTAATCCCATTTTAATATTCGAGAATAATTATTGTTAATAAAGTTGATTTATAAACCTTATTATATAATTCTAAACTCTTTTCCAAAGAAATCTTTTACAATCTTTTGCATTTCTATTAATCGTCTTTTATCTCTTCCAATTAATGCAGCTTTACTCTGCTTTCCTGCATTAAGAATCATCTCATTGTCCTTTATCTCAAGGTCCCTGAACTTCACAGGACTTACAATAGCCTCAATAAATGGCTTAGCATGTTCTGCTCCTTTTGGAATTGGAATAACCTTTATTCTTTTTCCTAAGATTTCACTCATTTTTTTTATATTTCTCCCATTTTCTCCAATTGCTTTAGAGACAAGATTTTTTGGAACGCAAAAGATTATCATTTGATTATATTGTAAAACATGTCTTGTAGAAATTCCACTAAGTCTTCTGAATAAATTCAGATACCTCATATCTTGCATATTAATTGTTCCTGCTAATAACATATTTCTATCTTTAGAAAAGAGTTTTATAAACTTATTTGTTTGTTTCTTCAACCACTTTTTTCTTTGCTGTTTTCTTTTCAGACTCTTTCTTTATTAAAGGTCCGATTATCTTAACTAACAATCCAGGTAATCCAGTTCCCACAGGGATTGGTTGATTAAGTATGATGTTCTCTATTACCGACGATAATTTGTCTCCGGTTCCTTTTACAGATGCATTTACAAACTGTTTAACCGGTGTCTCAAAAGTTGCTCTTGCAAGTATTGAAGATTTTTGAGCAATGATTCCCATTCTTGTAACTCCTTTAACAATTCCAATATTTGTCATTGCATCAGCAACTAATTTAAGATGTCTCATGTCAATGTTTAATCCCTGACTTGATAAGGTATCTGAGATTTCATTAATTATTAATTGTCTTGCTACTTCAATTCCAAAAACATCAGCCATTTCATATAAATCATTAGAGATTGTTTTATCTTTATTAACTTCTTTCATCTTTAAGATTTCTTTAAGGTTTGTTCCAAGAGTCATTACAACATAATCTCTTCCCTTTTTCACAACAAGTATTTGTTCTACCCCCTTAACACCAGAAATTATGGTCTCTTTTAATTTTTCTTTTAGTTTGTATATATCTCTGAAAGTCATATCAGATGCATTTAATGTGATTCCATTTGCACTTTCTCTTGATTTAAATCCAATATCATTAAGTCTTTCAACAACCTTCTTTGTAGAAGTATGTGTCTGTCTTAATCCTTTAGGATCAATGACAATTTCTATTTTCTTATCACTGAAGTTCAAGTTTATCTCAGATGATATCTCCTTTAATGTAACTTCCTTTATTTTTTCAGCAAGCACTTTAGCATTTTTCTCGTCGTTATAATTTTGATTTAAATAAACTTCCATCTTAGGTGATGAAGGCTTCTTTCTTGCATCAAAGATTTCAATAATTCTTGGAAGACCCATAGTAACCTGCATTTCTGAAACACCTGCCATATGGAATGTGTTCAATACCATCTGTGTTGAACTCTCTCCAAATGATTGAGCAGCAACGATTCCAATTGCTTCTCCTGAATCTAATTCTTCTCCAGTATGAAGTTTAGCAACATCTTTTCCATCATCTCCATATTTGAATTGGATAATATTATTGTTACTATCTCTAACTGTTCCATCATATTCTTTTCTTACATCTTGAAGAGCATTTGCTAATCTTCTATATAAATACCCTGATTTAGGAGTTCTTAGAGCAGTATCCATAAGTGAATCTCTTCCTGTAATCGCCTGGAAAAAGAATTCATCTGGACGTAGTCCTTTGATAAAAGGCGATTTAATGAAACCTCTTGATTTAGGAGAAAGATCTCCTTTTTCAAAGAATGATAATGTTCTTCCATTGTATCCAATATCTACTCTTCCACCCATAAATGCCTGCTGACCTACACATGAAGCCATCTGGGTAATATTTAGTATATTTCCTCCACCTCCAGAACTTATCATATGACTTACTGGATTTGTCTTAGGGAATCTTTCTTTTACTATTGCTCCAATTTTAGTTCTTACCTCATTTAATACTTGAAGTATTTTTATTTCTCTTGATTCTTCCTTTGTCTTTCCTGGAATTATTTCAAGACTATCATTATTATACGATTCAATTAACTCTTCTGTTTTCTTTTCTGCTTTTTTGATTATTTCATCTCCAAGAGCAATACTTTCATCATCTAAATCTAAATCTTCTACTGAAATAGTAATACCTCTGTCTGTAAGGTAATTAATTCCTAATTGAAATGCTCTTTTTACAGATTCAAATGCTTCTGTTCTTCCTAATGCCTTATCTACAACTTTCACTAATTCTCCGTCTTCATCTCCAAATGTACTCTTATCAATTATTCCTTTTTGCACTTCTCCATCCTTAATATTTATAGAATCATTAGAGAAACTTACTTTTGGAAGTATTTTAGAAAATATCTCTGTTCCTGCAACATTTTTCTTTGATATGCTTTCAAGCAATCCTGATTTATGAAGAAGTTGATTAGCATAATCATTTGAAAATTCTTCTAACCCTAATAAATAATTTCCAGTGATAGCGTCTCCAATACATCCGATAAGGTTTGTATTATTCTTAGGAGACATTATGTTTCTTTTTACATCCAATAATATTTTTGCTTCTGCTCTTGCCTCTTCATTCTGAGGAGAGTGTATATTCATTTCATCCCCGTCGAAATCAGCATTATATGGTCCAGCTGCAGCAGGGTGTAATCTAAATGTTCTTCCAGGAAGAACTCTTACAAAATGAGCCATAAGACTTCCTCTGTGCAGACTTGGGTGTCTGTTGAATAATACAATATCGCCATCTTGAAGATGCCTTTCTACCTTATATCCTGCTTCAAGTTCATTGATTATTTCTTCTTTAAGATCCTCTGTTATTTTCTTTCTTTTTCCATCAGGTCTTATAACATAATTAGCTCCAGGATATTCTTCTCCTTTTTTAATAAGTCCTTTAAGCTTTGCCATATTCAAATCATTTACTGTTTCAGACACTGTAACAACTCTTGCAATTTCATATGGAACACCAACTTCATTTATTGAGATTGCTGGATCAGGAGATACAACTGTTCTTGCTGAATAATTAACTCTTTTTCCAGCAAGGTTCTTTCTTATTCTTCCTTCTTTTCCTTTTATTCTTTCAGTGATTGTCTTTAGTGGTTGTCCACTTCTATGTCTTGCAGGTGGAACTCTTGCAACAGTATTATCAAAGAAAGTTGTAACGTGATATTGTAATAAATCCCATAAGTCTTCAATAATAACTTCTGGAGCACCAGCATTTAAGTTCTCCCATAATCTTTGATTAGCTCTTATAATATCTGATAACTTATGTGTTAAGTCATCTTCACTTCTCTCACCTGTTTCTAAGATTATACTTGGCCTTACAGTTACAGGCGGAACTAATAAAGAAGTAAGGACTCCCCATTCTGGCCTACATGTATGTGGATCAACACCAATCTTTCTTAATTCTTCATCTGGAATCTTAACTAGAATCTCTCTTATTTCAGTAGGGAATATTCTTTTTTTACCTACATAAAAGTTTGTTGGCTTGTCTACTTTTACTTTTTCATGAGCAGCACTACAATGAGGACATTTCTTTTGGTCTTTTGCTTTTTTAGCCCTTTCACTTGGAGAATATTTGTTAAGTTTAACTTCATCTAATAATAATTTACCACAATCATGACAGAAACTTCTTAATCCAACTTCAATTAAAGGAATATATTTTAAATGAATAACTGCTCTTGCCAAGTCAATACTTCCTGGATGCCCTAAACATTCTTTTAATCTTCCTCCACAAGTTCTACATCTAACACCAGGGTCTATTGCACCAAGTCTTAAATCCATTAATCCACCATCTACTGGGTATCCATCAATATCATAAAGTTCTGGAGTTACAATCTTAGCTGATGACAATTTCTTAATTTGTTCTGGACTAAGTAAAGAAAACTTAATTACTCCAATTTTTTTTCTTATTAGATTTTTCATTTTAATGTATTGTCTCCGGGTCTGTTTTTATATCATAATCTTCTTCTGGGTTTGATCTAGTAGCCCTTGCAGGCCCCCTTACTGGGAGCATTAAATTGCATTCGTCAAGTATTTTATACATTCTAAATTCATATTCTCTTGCTCTTTTATCCTCTTCACTAAGATTTTCTCTATTCATTTTATTCGTATTTATTCTTCAAGTCAAACATTGAATGTATATGCAATCCTTGAAGTTCCTCCATTAGTAATTTAAATGCATATGATACTTCAACATGTTCAATTGATTCACTTCCACACATTGGACATGAAGTTTTGTCTCTTATATTATCATCAATTCCTATTGCTCCACATTTAGAACAAATAGGCAATATAACTTTATCTGAATCATATCTTTCTTTTAATAATAAAGAAGCTCCATGAGCAACTAATGCTTGCTGCTCCATTTCTCCTAATCTTAATGCTCCACCTCTAGCTCTTCCTTCAATTGGCTGTCTTGTTAATAATGCCACTTTACCAGAAGCTCTTCCATGCATCTTATTAGCTACCATATATTTTAGTTTCAAATAATATAAGTTCCCCATAAATATTTTAGAGACTAATTTTTTTCCTGTAACACCATTATACATTGTTTCTTTTCCATCATATCTAAATCCTAAATCTTTTAATTGATTTTCAAGTTCTCTTTTGCTCTCTCCAGAGAAAGAAGTACCGTCGACAATTTCTCCTTTTAGACAACCTACTTTACCTGCAAGTAATTCAAGCAAATAACCTACTGTCATACGGCTAGGTAGACCATGTGGGTTGAACATTACATCTGGTTTTATACCTTTTGAAGTAAATGGAACATCTTCTTCTGGAATTATTGCTCCAACAACACCTTTCTGACCATGAGCAGTAGCAAACTTATCTCCTAATTCTGGTATACGCTGATCACGAGTTTTAATTTGAACAATTTTATTTCCTTCTTCATCTTCTGTAACAAATACTGAATCCACTATTCCTTTTTCTTCTTGTCTCATTGTAATAGAAGATTCTTTTTTTGTTCTTACTGAAATTTCTCTTGCTTCTGATAAGAATTTAGGCGGAGACATCTTTCCAATTAATACTTCTCCTTCGTCGACATCTGCTTCAGGATAGATTATTCCATCTGATTCAAGATGCTTATAACTTGTTTCTGTTTTATATCCAGATGAATCTTTTTCTGGAACAGCAATCTCATCTTTTAATCCCCCAGCATAATTCATCTCAACAGCACCATAAGGTCTAAAATAAAAACTTCTTCCAACTCCTCTTTGAAGACTTCCTTTATTAAATACTAAAGCATCTTCCATGTTATAACCTTCATAAGTCATAATAGCTACTGTAAGATTTTGTCCAGCAGGATATGTTTGAAGAGTATCATATACAAAACTTCTTACTATTGGTTTTTGAGGATATTGAAGAACTGAAACATCTGTGTCTAATCTACATAGATAATTTGCAGAATATAATCCAAGAGCTTGCTTCTGTGTTTTACTTCCTCTATTTAATCTTGAACTCTGATCATGATTACCATATGGAACTAATGAAGTAACAACACCAAACAAATCAATACTATCAATCTCAAGGTGTGTGTGCTGAGGTGTAAGTTCTTCTTCATATAATGCAACCAATGCATTTTCTTCTTCAGCAGCATCTAAATATTCAAGAATTCCTCTTTCAATAAGATCATCCCAACTTAATTGTCCTTGTTCAATCTGAACTAAATCTTCATTTTTAAGTTTTGAAGCACCATTTTCTACAATTATTAATGGTCTAAGTGCTCTTCCAGATTCAGTAGAGATTGTAATGTTTTGCAACTCATCATCATTTCTTGCATTAAGCTGTATTGGAAGTTCTCTTGCTCTTCTTCTTTCTCTTATTTTCTTTACAAAATCTCCTGGGTTTTCTACAGTTCCAATAAATCTTCCATTAAAGAAAACATCTCTTCCTACTACTCCTTCTCTGCTTAATCCTTCTGCTTCTAGTTCTTTTAAGAACTTTTCATCATCTAAATCAACTCTTGTAGATATTCTACTTAAAATAGATAAGTTCTTTCTTAATCCAATTTCTGTTCCTTCTGGAGTTTCAATTGGACAGAATCTTCCATAGTGAGTAGGATGCAAGGTTCTTGCTAAAAAATTCTCTTGGTCTGAAGGCAACATACTAGAAACTCTTTGAAGTTGAGAGATAGTTGCAAGATAATTAGTTTTATCCATATTTTGCGTAACTCCGCTTCTCTCTCCTGTCCAGCTTCCAGTTGCTATAGCTGATTCAACTCTATGTGAGAACAAAGTAGATTTAGCAATTGTTTTTATTGAATAGAATTTCTTTCTCTTTGATGATTTCTGCAATGAATATTGAATATCTCTGAATAATATTCCTAAATTAACTCTAAAAAGACTTGATAATAAATCACCAGAAAGTCTTACTCTTTTATTAGCATAATGGTCTTTGTCTGTTTTTAATTTTGGGTTATCTTTAGCAATTAAAAATTGCTTGAATAATTTACATAAAGTAATTGCTTTTTTCATTCTGTCTTCTTTTTTCCCTCCAATATGTGGGAAAAGATATGAATCAATTCTTTGCTTTACTCTATCTAATATTTCTTTTTTTGTTCCTTGAAGATTAGTTGTCTCAGCAATATACATCATTGCATCTTCTGGAGTTGCAAGATTAACAAAATCATATAGATTTACAATAACACTATCTGTTTCTTTTCCAATATACTTTGCAATATCTGATTCCTTTGTTAATCCTAATGCTTTAAGCACAACAATTGCTGGCAGTTCTCTAAATCTTGAAAATGATACTTCAAATATCCCTTCTTTATTTTCTGATATTGTTGTAGGTATTCTATATGTTCCTCTTAATGAAAATACTCTTAATGTTATTCTTCCTTTTTTGTCTTTTTCAATAAATGGTTGATTTTCAGCTAAATCTTCAGCCATTACCATTACTCTTTCATTCCCATTAATAATAAAATAGCCTCCTGGATCCATAGGGTCAATATAATGTTCTATCATCTCCTCCCTATTCATTCCATCTGTATTACATAGCTTACTTCTAACCATAACAGGTATTCTTCCGATTTCTACAATCTCTGAATCTACTTGGTCTTCTTTTTTCACTGTAAGCTCCATTGTTATTGGAGCAGAATATGTAAGATTTCTTAATCTAGCTTCAGTAGGAGTAATAAATGATGAACTTCCATCAGCTTCAATTACTTGAGGCTTTCCTACTTCAATCTTTCCAAGACTTATCTCAAAATCATCACTTACCATGTTCTCTGAGATTTCTGTAACTATCTCTTGAAGTCTTTTTTCAATGAAATTATTAAAAGAAGTTATATTTGATTCAACTAAGGAGTGTCTATTTAAGTGATTTTTAACAACAAGATGATTATTATCCTTTACCATTATACAACCACCCTATAATATACATTGACATTATCACCATCTTTTCTTTCAATCTTAATAACATCCCCTATTTGACAGCCTTCAGGAAGTGCAACATCACTAGAAAGAATCTTTGGCAATTGAGCCTTTGAAACATTTAATTTTTTTAACAACTCTTCAACGTCTTTTTCATTTAATTTAGAATGTTTTGGTTGTAAGATATGCATTTTTAGATATTTTTAGGCTAAGTGGCTGTAACACATAGATTCAGCTTTAGCAACTGTCCAATAATAAAAGAAACTTAAATTTGGTTTAAAAACCTTTTGTTTTAATCTTAAAAACCAAGAATATGCTTTTTTTGTTGTTTTAGACGTAAAATATGGCCTCGACGGGATTTGAACCCGCGACACCTAGCTTAAAAGGCTAGTGCTCTACCAGGCTGAGCTACGAGGCCGCATAGAACTCTTATTTAAGAGTTATAATATCTAACAGAATTAGTTTAAAAAAGCTTTCTTTATAGGTGATTTTTTAATTTCTCTTCAAAATCATCTTCTGACATGCTTCCAACAAAGCTATCCAATGGCTTTCCATCCTTAAATAAAGTAAAATTAGGTATAGAGCTGACATTGAATTTTTGAGCAAGTTCTTGAGTCTCTCCTACATTAACCTTCCCAAATTTTATTTTTCCCTTAAACTTTTCAGCTAAATCATCAACTATAGGAGACATCATCATGCAGGGCATACACCATTCTGCAAAAAAGTCTATTAAAACTAAATCTTCTTTTATAAAATCATCAAACTCACTTGTTGTAAGTTCTGGGACTGTATCGTTTTCTGCCATAGGTCATAGAACTATGGGACGTTTATAAAGTTTATTAACTCCTTATATCTACGTCATCAAAATATTCATCAAGAATTTCTTTTAATTCCTTTAAATAATTCTCTTTTACATCTTTTTTATTATTAAAACTAGAATCTATGAATTTCCCTTGATTCTTAAACCCTTGAAGAGTAAATCTTTTTGGCTTTCCAACACATAATTGATTAAGCCACTTAGCCATTTCTTCTAGTTCTTTTTCATCATGCACATCTTCTAAGATTGTAGTACGAAATTCATAATAATCAAGTAAAGATGCTATCACTTTGATGCTTTTCTCTATTTTCTTTATATTTATGTCTGAATCAGTAATTTTTTGATAATTATCTTTGCTAGATTTAATATCCATTGCAACATAATCTATTAATTTGTCTTTGATAAGTTCTTCAAGTAATTCTGGAAAACTTCCGTTTGTATCTAATTTTATACTATACCCTAGATCTTTTATCTTTTTTAAGAAACCAATATCTAATGTTAATAATGGCTCCCCGCCTGTTATGCACACCCCTTCTAATTGTCCTTTTCTTTTTTCTAAAAAATCTAGTATTTCTTTTTCACTATAGTCTTTGCCAACTGGAGCTAAGACAAGCTCAGGATTATGACAAAATCCACATTTAAAATTACATCCATACAGAAACAGTGTACAAGCAATTTTTCCAGGATAATCAATTAAAGTAAATTCCTGGATTCCTTTTATTTTCATTTTATAACCTCATGCTGCTTGTTTTTGAGCCACTTTGAAAGTTACTCTATCATCAAATTCAGCTTGTTTTCCCTCATTCCATTGCTGAACTGGACGCAAATAACCAGAGACTCTTGAGTAAACTTCACATCTTGTTCTTGCCATTTTTATTTTATCACCTCGTATTTACATTGCTCTAGCCGGAGAATCCGGCATGATTTCTTTGACTTCTAATCTTCTTACAGCATCCATTGCCTGTGCCCTAGTTGCCTGTTTAACTTCATTTCCTTCTGCTTCTTGCTCTACATATCCAGACTCTATATCACACTTTGGACAAAAATGATGCTCTCCTGCTAAATATCCATGTATAGGACATATTGAAAATGTAGGTGTTATTGTGAAGTATGGAAGATGATAACTTTCTGCTATCTTTTTTACCATTATCTTTACTCCGTCTTTTGTTAGTTTTTCTCCAATAAAACCATGCAATACTGTTCCACCAGTATATTTTGTTTGCAAGCCATCTTGCAAGTCAAGTGCTTCAAATATATCGTGAGTATAATCAACTGGGAGTTGTGTTGAATTTGTATAATATGGTTTAGCCTTATTTTCTCTTACTGCTTTTTCATTTGCAACAATAATTCTTCCAAATCTTTTTTTATCTTGTCTTGCAAATCTATATGTTGTTCCTTCTCCTGGCGTTGCTTCAAGATTATATATATTGCCAGTCTCATTTTGAAACTCTTCTAATTTATCTCTCATAAAATCCAATACTTTTACTGAAAATTCTTTTCCTTTAGCAGTTGCAATTGTTTCACCAGGCATAAAATTCATTATTGCTTCATTCATCCCTAATAAACCAATAGTTGCAAAATGATTTTTCCAATATTCTCCTGTTTTTTCTTTTACAGCTCTAAGATAGTATTTTGAATATGGATACAAACCTCTTTCTGTAAATCTTTCAATAGCTTTTCTTTTTATTTCTAAGCTTTCTTTTGCAAGTTCCATTAATCTCTCTAATCTATTTAAAAAATCCTCTTCTGTCAGCGAGGTAAATCCAAGTCTTGGCATGTTTACTGTTACAACTCCAATACTTCCTGTTAATGGATTACTTCCAAATAATCCTCCCCCTCTTTTTCTTAGCTCAGTTTGATCTAATCTTAATCTACAACACATACTTCTAGCATCTTCTGGCTTCATGTCTGAATTAATAAAATTAGAAAAATATGGAATACCATACTTTGCTGTCATTTCCCATATAGCATCATATTCTGGATTGTTCCAATCAAAATCTTTTGTTATGTTATAGGTTGGTATTGGGAAAGTAAATACCCTTCCATCTGCATCTCCTTCAATCATGCATTCAGCAAATGCTCTATTTATCATTTCCATCTCTGGCTTAAATTCTTTGTATGTTTGTTGCTGAGGTTTTCCTCCAATAATAACTGGCTCATCTTTCATATATGTTGGAACTTCTAAATCCATGGTCAAATTAGTAAATGGAGTCTGAAAACCAACTCTTGTTGGAACAGCAAGATTAAATAAGAATTCTTGCAGTGCTTGCTTCACTTCTCTATAACTTAAATTATCATATCTTACAAAAGGTGCAAGTAAAGTATCAAAATTTGAAAATGCTTGAGCACCTGCAGTTTCTCCTTGAAGAGTGTAAAAGAAATTAACTATCTGTCCTAGCACTGTCCTTAGATGTTTTGGAGGTTTTGATGCAACTTTTCCTGTTACTCCCTTAAAACCAATTATTAATAAGTCTTTTAGGTCCCAACCAACACAATATGCTCCTAATGTACCTAAGTCATGTATATGTAAATCACCAGCTTCATGAGCTCTTCTTATTGCCTCAGGATAAATTCTTCTAATCCAATAATTATTAATGATCTTTGTTGCAATGTAATTATTCAACCCTTGCAATGAAAATCCCATGTTTGAGTTCTCTTTTACCATCCAGTCATTTAACCCAATGTAATCGTCAACAACTTCAATAGTGTCAAACAAACCTTTTACATTTCTTAACTCTTCATGACTCTTTCTGTATAATATATATGCCTTAGCAACTTTAGCATGACCTTCTTCAATAAGAAGTTTCTCAACCATATCTTGAACATCTTCTACTTCTGGAATCTCTCTTTCACCATATCTGTCATCTAATTGTTTCATTAATGTGTCTGAAAGTTCTTTTGCTCTTTGCTTGTCTTTTCCTCCAACTGCTTTTGCAGCATTCCAAATAGCGTCTGTTATTTTATCTGAAATAAAAGGAACAACACTTCCATCTCTCTTTCTTATTTTTTTTATCATTGTGGACTCACCTCTTGAACCTGTCCTTCACCACTCCATTTAACCATTGTTCCGCCTCTTCTAGCATCTTCAATTGTAAATTTTCCTTGAGGATATCTTTTTCTTAGTTTCTCAATATTCATGTTTAATATTTCTTGCAAATCCCAATTAAAAAAATTACAAATCATAGCAGTATACCAAAACATATCTCCTATGTTTTCTTTAATACCGTCTTTAACATCATTTTTATGCGCAAATGTTTTTTTAATACATGAAGCAACATCTCCTGCTTCTCCTGTGATCCCTAATCCCCAAGTTGCAATTTCTACTTCGGGATTATCAAATTTCTTTGCAGTTATTTTTGCTAGCTCTTGATATTCTTTTAGGTTCATAGTTCTTTTAGCTCCTTTTTAAAATCTTTAATATCCTGGAAATCTCTATATACAGATGCAAATCTAATATATGCAACATTATCAATTTTCTTTATTTTCTTCATCACAAGCTCTCCAATTATTGAGCTCTTTACCTCTTTTCCTTTTCTTCTTAATTGTTCTTCTATTTCATTTGTCATTTTATCTATAATCTCTTTTTTTATTGGCCTTTTTTCAAAGGCTTTTTCTATTCCTTTTTCAAGTTTTTCTCTACTGAATTTTTCTCTACTTCCATCCTTTTTTATAACATAAAGACCATCACTAACTCTTTCATAAGTTGTGTATCTTCTTTGACATTTGAGGCATTCTCTCCTTCTTCTTATCCCTTCAGGGGAGCTTCTCTTGTCTGTTACCTTCGATTCAAAGCTTGAGCAGAACGGACAATCCATTTTTACCTCTTATACAACATATTGTATATAGTAACCCTTTGGATTACTATTACTTGTAGAATACTATGTAAAAACACATTTAGTATATAAACGTTTCTAACCATCTCAAAGTAACATAAAAAAGGCAAATATTTATAAACTATAGACACTATAGTATTTATAGGTAACATGGAAACCATGGAATCTATAGAAAACAAATGGCAGATAGGACAAGTATACAGATATCCAAGTCATTCAAGGATTGGCTTGAATCAAAAGGAAAAAAAGGAGAGAGCTACGAGGATATCATAAAAAGATTATTGAAACTAAAAAGTAAATCATAGATCATATTTTCAGTAAAAACTTTACTGTTTACCGCAGTTTAGGACATAGGGAAGTTCTAAAAAGAGGGGGCCCAGGCGAGATAAAACACAAGTTCTGGGCCCGAATGTTTTTAAACCATATTTTGTTTAGTATTCTATGGCATTAGGATATGACATGACTGAAATTGCAGCTCAACTTGGATGGAATCTAATATTAGTTACTGTATTGTTTGTTATAATTGCTATATGGTCATTAGCATGGAAGCTTGCAGCACTATGGAAGTCTGCAAGAAAAGGTTCTATAATTTGGTTTGTTGTTTTAGGAATAGTAAACACTGTTGGTATTCTTGAGATACTTTACATATTTGTATTTTCTAAATGGGATAAGCCAAAAAAGAAATCTAAGAAAAAGAAATAATTATATTTTCATTAATTTACATTTCTTACATATTTTTCCTCTTGATGGTTCTCCACATATTTCACAATAATTCAATTTTGTATCAACTGTCTTTTCAATCTTAGGAAGAAGAGATTCAAAATTATTAACAATATTTGTTTTGTCCTTATTTGATATTGTATTAAGGAACTTTCTAACTTGTATTCTATATGAATCCAATGCACATGGACAGCCTTCATATATAACGGGGAGCTTTTTCTTTTTAGAGTATTTTCTTATTTCATCTTCAGGAACATAAAACAAAGGTTTTATTCTTGGTATGAATTTTTTACCCGAAACTTTTCTACTCACTGGTCCTAAGTTTGAACTTAATTGAGGACTTCCCTTAAATATATTTATCAAGAAGGTTTGAGCTTCATCATCAAGATTATGTCCTGTAGCAATATAATCTGCTTTTAGTTTTCTCACTTCCCGGTTTATTATCCATTTTTTAATAACCCCGCATATTGCACAGTTTTTTATTTCTCCCTTACAACGAGATTGAATGCCTGTTCTAAGATAGCACATTGAAGCACCCATCTTCTTTTTAATATCATATATTGTCAATTTTATCCCAAGCTGCTTTGATAATTCTTTTATTTTCTTTAAACATCTTTCACTATATCCTCCAATCTTAAGATTAATATGAAATCCTTCAATATTATATCCAAACTTTTTCAAAAGCACTGCAACTAATGTAGAATCTTTTCCACCAGATAAAGCAACAATTATCTTAGCTTTTTTTGAGACTTTTATTTTATTTAGTGTTTCTTTAACTTTCTTTTCAATATCCATATTAAATTAATAGAAAGAGTGTTTTTATCTCTTACCGTTTTCTCTTGGAATATTTTTTCCTTTAGTCTTAGGAATACCAACATATTTTGGAGCAACAGCATAACTTCTTATGGGCTTCTCAGTCTCAATATAAAAGACTCCTTCTTTTTCATCTATTCTTGTTATGTTTTTTAATCTGTATTCTTCTCCAAGCAAATCTCTCACTTCTAAATAATTTCCTTCAGAGTCTTCAACAATCTTTGTTGTATTTATTGCCTCTCTTGATTTTTCTCCATAACCAAGAGTATGGTTTTCAACAATTGTTCCTAGTTGAAAGTCAGTCTCCCATAATTGCAAAACCAGTCCTTGATGAGTTCTCCATCTTCCATTGCAATAAAAAAATCTTTCTCTTTCCATTGCTTCTAAGTCTTTTTCCTGCCTTCTTAGCTCTCTTTTTCTTAGCCACCTTTTTATAAAATTAAACATTTTATCTTCTGACTACTACCCTGGCCCCCCCATTTTTTTGTGGTTTTATCTTTCTCTTAATTCTATTTAATACATTTTCATAATTCTCATATGTTTCTTCCCATTTTTCTCTTTTTTTACCCAAAGCAAATCCCTTTTTTTGATATGAACCGCATCCACGCATAGTTCCTTGTCCTGGAGCATGGTCTTTTTCAACCCATAGCTGTTTTGTTGGTTCTTCAACTAAGGTAAAATGTTGCCTTACTAATTGTTCTTTGTTAAAACCTAAATCAGAATTATCAATATCCCCAAATAAATATACTGCAAAAGAAGCAGGATATTTTGCTAAGAATTCAGTAAATAACTTTTTAGCATCTCTTGAAGGAGCTTGTAAATATGCTTCAACTTTTACTCCTTGTTCTAACCATCCATCTAATAATTTTCCCCATTGGTTTCCAAAGCAAAGAAAATTAGGGCATCTAGTTAAGTCATACTCTAGCATTCTTACGCTGGTCCCTCTTCTAACAACAAGACTTTCTCCGATATCTCTAGGACTATATGCATGTTCTTTTATTCTTCTGCTTGATTTTCTTGCCATTTTAATTTATTAGAAATAGGGTTTTTTCTTTATAAAGTTTGTTATTACTGAAAAGTAACATTAATCTTTCTTTCTTTTTTGTCTTTTATAATCTTTAATTGCTAGTTTAAGAGCATCAATAGCCATATCAGAACAATGCATTTTCAATGGAGGAAGCCCCTTTAATGACTTGGCAATATCTTTCATTGTTAATTTCCCTGCATCATCTATATTCTTTCCTTTTGCAAGAACACTAAGCATAGAGGCAGTTGCAATTGCAGCAGCACACCCAAATGTCTTGAATTTTATATCCTTAATATTGCCCTTTTGATCAACCTTAATATATGCCCACATTATATCTCCACAAACAGGATTTCCAATCTTTCCTATTCCATCTGGTTTTTTTATCTCCCCCATATTACGCGGTTTCATAAAATGCTTCATAACCTCTTTAGAATATCCTAATGTCATTTTACCAGTGTATTATGTTTATGTAGACTATTGATTTAGTTTTCATAACTTTTGAAATAAATTTATCTTTTCCTTCATAATAGATTCCGTCTCCATCTTTATCAACAACTTTCTTTCCTGTTTTAAGATTTTTATATACAAATCTTCTAATGAAGTTCTTTTTGGATTTTAATCCTGCTTTTTCATAGAACGTAATATTCTTTTTTCCGCAAAATCCAAGCATAGTTTTCCCTTTCTTTTTTGCATGCTCCATCATAGCTTGAATTAATTTCTTTCCATACCCTTTTTTCTTTTTAATAGATAAAACACTGCTAATCCCTAAAATATTATAATTTTTATTTTGATAATTTATCTTTATAGGCATTAACATACCAAAAGCAACAATTTCTTTATTATCTTTTATAAAAAAAACATCTGTCATTGGAGGGTCTTTTTCCCAGCTTCTAACTGCCTTTTTCCCAAATTCTTTTACTCTCTGCTTATCAATCAGTTCTTTTTCTTTTTTAGTAAGATTTTTTCCCTTTTTTATCTGGACTTTCATTTATTCAAGTCCTCTACTAATTTATCAATCTCTTTTTCTTCCATGCCATGTGACATGCATCCTTGTTCTAGTGTTTCCTGTGCCATCATTGGACAACCTACACAATGCATTCCAGCTTCTATAAGAAGCTTAGCAGCTTTTGGTTTTTCTTCAAGTATTTTAGAAATTTTTGTTTTCTTTGTTATTTTCATTATGCAATTGGGGATATTTTCCTTAGTCTATTTACTGTCTTTTTTATTTCATCTAAAGCAAAATCAATTTCTTTTCTTGTTGTATATTTAGAGATACTCATTCTTATAGAACTATTAGCTTGTAATGCATCTAATCCTAATGCTGTAAGAACATGGCTTGTCTCTAATGAATGTGATGAACATGCACTTCCAGTCGAAGTATATATCTTCTTTGCATTCAAAAAACTTCCAATAGCTTCTCCTTCTATATTACTAAATGAAATATTAATATTATTACATAATCTCTGCTCCCCAGTAGCTCCATTAAGTTCTGTATCTTGTATTTCTAGAAGTTTAGCAATAAAATAATCTCTTAAGCTTGTCATATTTTTTACATCTCTTCCACTAGCTATCTTAACAGCTTTAGCAAACCCAATTATTCCAGCAACATTTTCAGTAGAACTTCTTAATCCAAATTCATGACCTCCTCCGTGCAATAAAGGAGTTATTCTTATTCCTTTTCCAGATTTAATATATAATGCCCCAACACCCTTAGGTCCATGAATCTTATGAGCATTTAAAGTAACTAAATCAAGATTATCTTTTGTAACATTCAGAGGAACTTTTGTAAAACTCTGACAAGCATCTGTATGAAACAATACATTTTTCTTTTTACATATTTCTCCTATCTTTTTTATGTCCTGAATTGTACCAATTTCATTATTCCCGTGTATGATTGTCACTAAAAATGTTTTTGGAGTTATAGCATTTTCTAATTGTTTAAGATCAATAAAACCTTTTTCATCAACATCAAGATAAGTAACTTTTCCACCTCTTGTCTCAAGCCATTTACATGCATTAAGAACACAATCATGTTCTATTTTTGTGGTTATTATATGGTTTTTCTTAGGGTAATTAGTAAAAAATAACCCTTTTATTGCAAAATTGTTTGCTTCTGTTCCACTTCCTGTAAAAATTACTTCTTTATATTTTGCACCAATAGCACTTGCAATAACTTCTCTTGCTTCTTCTATTGCTCTTCTTGCTTCCTCTCCTTTAAGATGTGTTGATGAAGCATTTCCATATACTTTAGAATAATATGGCAGCATAGCATCTACAACTTTTTCATCCACTTTTGTGGTTGCTGCATTATCTAAATACACGTCATCTATTTTTTGCAAGCCGAACATTTTTCACAGTGTGTTGAGGCATGTGTCTCAATTAATTTAAATATAGGGAGTATTGTATCTTTATTTAGAAGATATATTCTTTGCTTTCCTTTTTGTTTAACTTTCACAATATTGCAGCATCTTAATACAGCCAATGCATGAGAAATTTTACTTTGTTCTAGTTTAAGGTCTTTTGAAAGTTCTGTAACACTTTTTTCTTTATCTTTTAGACTTAATATAATGTTCATCCTATGTGGATTTGCCAATGTATTAAAGAAAACATGATATGTGCTATTTTTCATATGAAATATTATTCATATGTATTTATAAATCTTTCTTAGGAATCTTTCTCTTCTTTATTGAAATGTCTATTTTAGGTATTCTAGCCATTATCCTCTCCTTATTGAAGTATCCAATAACTCCTATAACTAATATGGCAAATGCTCCTATAAAGATGTAAAATATAATATGTCCTGTCTTGCCCATATTACTCCATATGGCATTGATTTTATTTCCTATGTTCCATGAACTTGCAGTTTCATTTTCAGTACCTATTGTGTCATTACCTGTTGAGTTTGTATCTGCCCCCACTGTATTGTCATTATTTTGGATTGTTCTAATAGGAACAGGCTCATTTATTTGCTTTATCAATATTCTAGCTAAATTATTAACATATTCAACATATGTTACTTCAATGTCATAGACATTATTATTGTCTATATCTACTTTGTCAAGACTCCCTTTGTTAATTGTAACAGTTATAGGATCACTTGATATTGTTACCTTAACTGAACTTGAACTAATAGAGTCTACTTCTAATAGGTGATATTCCCCACCATGTTTGAATTTCATTGAGTCTCCTTCTTTCATATCTTTTCTTGCACCCATTTCAAAATCTTCATCTGATATCACATATATTGTTGTGCTAGTATCAGTACTGCTACTACTACTTGAACTTGTACTACTATCATCGTCATCATCAGCTTCTGTAACCTCTAATTTTCTTGTTGAAGTGGTGTCAACATTTCCAGCTACATCACTACAACGTATTTTCCAATAATATGTTCCTGCTGAAACACTTTTACTAATTGTTTCTGTTTCATCTCTGTCTATACTTGTACCATTTTTTACTAAGTCTCCGTCAATAATCAAACTACAATTTGCTATAGCATTATCATCTGTTACATTGAATTTAAATGGAATACTGGCTTCTTCTAATTCTGCTCCATCTGCAGGACTAACCAATGTAACGTCCGGGTTTGTATTATCATATGTAAATGTATAATTACTAGATTCAGTTATTGAATTAGAATCATTATCCCATGATTCACAGTTCCACTCATATTCTATTTCATCTGTAAATGTATAATTAAACACAGTAGAATTTGAACTTCCAGAGATATTTTCTGTCTCATTATGTATTAATACTCCGCTTGAATTCCATAAATAAAATGTGATGTTTGATAATTCAGCAACTGAATCTTCTACTGAGCAATTAAAGTCAATTGAGCTTGTGTCATCATAAGTATCGTCTGAAGGAGAATTTAATGCAATAGACATTGCTCCTATTTTTAATGTATAATTTGTAGAATTATCTGAATTTCCTTTATCATCAACTCCTTCACAATTCCATAAATAAGTTCCATTCTCTAAAGTAAGATTTAATGTGAATTCATGTTCATTTCCACTTGCAACTTCTGTTGTTTCATTATATAATCCTCCAGTCACATTATATAATCTAAATGTTACATTTGCTAATTGCAATGCATCTGATACAGTACAATTAAATGTTTGATTAGCATCAGAGCTAAGAGCACTTTGTGAATGACTATTTATTGTTATCTCTGGGGCAGAAGAATCTATTTCTTTTAATGCATCTAATATAATTATTCTTGAATAAAAAATTCCTGAATCTCCAGAGTCATCTATTCTTTCTCCAGTATCATTTAAGGCATCTTCTGATTGTGCAGGAGTAAGAATCTCATTTCCTTCTAGTCTTCTAAATTGATTTAATATTGCAATTGCCCCAGATACATGTGGAGTTGCCATTGATGTTCCAGGTAATACCTTATATCCAGAAGAGTGACAATTACTGCAAGAGCCAGTAGGAACTGTTGAATTTATACTTACTGCTGGAGCTAATAATAAGACTAAACTATTTCTGTTTCCATTAGAATACATTCCATCTGTTTTTGTAGTTCCTCCAACTGGAGTTGCATTTTGAATGCATGCTGGTTCTGAAATATGTGTTTTATTTGCATCATTTCCAGCAGCAATTACAACAGATATATTATTTGCAACAGCTTCATCTATTTCATCTGATTCTGGAGATACAGCATCACAATAGCTTGCATTACAATCTTCAGGATAAGTATCACAATCTGCACCTAAACTCATACTTATAACAGATATATTATATGTATCTGCATTATCTACACACCATTGTATTCCTGCTTCAGTATCTGAGCCTGCACAAGTCCCACCTGAATCACATACTTGAACTGAGATTATATTTGCACCTTTTGCAACACCTTTTAAATTTCCATTTGCAGCTGCAATTCCTGCAACATGTGTTCCATGTCCATTCCAATCAGTAGCAGAACAGTTTTCAACACAACTTACACCACTAACACAATCTATTATACATGTAAGATTTTTTCCTTGTAAATCAACATGTCCAAAATTAACTCCAGTGTCTAAAATACATACTGTCTCTCCTGCTCCAGTAATGTTTGTGTCACTTAGTTGATAGTTCCATGTATTTGATGCATTAACTAATGGAACAGAATCCTGAAGAAATATTTTTCTTATTGGAACTTCTTCAATTGATTGAATATTTGGATTATCTTTTAATTCTTCTAGTTCTTCTTGAGATATAACTGCTACAACTTTATCTTTAAAATCATGCCTTGTTCTTAATGAACTTTTTAGTTGCCTTTTTGTATCAGATGCAATGCCCCTTCCAATAGAATCTTTTAATTGAATATATACTTCAACTTCTTCTCCTAGCTCTGCTTCTTGTATAACATTACCTGATATACTTACCTCTGTTTTTGTCAATTGCTGAGCAATAAAAAATCCTAAGATTAAGATTACTAAAAATAGCACTACACCACTTTTTTTCATAAATAAACTAAGTCCCATATATTCTTAAATATTTTTATTAATAGATTTATATATTAAAATAGCTTTTAAAACTTTATGAGAAAGAAAATCACATTAAAGGCAAATAAGAAATTAGACATCATAGCAAAAGAATGCAATGCATTTCAAAAATTTTCTGGATTAATGTTCAAAAATAAAGAAACAGAAGCACTTTTGTTTTCTTTTAATAAAGATACAAATATGGCAATACATTCATTTTTTGTGTTTTTCCCATTTTATGCAATATGGCTTGATAATGAAAATAAGATAATTAAAATAAAAAAAGTAAAACCTTTTAGATTTCATGTAAAACCAAAAAAACCATTTAAAAGATTATTAGAGATACCTATTAATAATAAGTATAAGGAATTTATTGAATTACTAGAATCCTAAGCTAAAACTAAAGTTTTGCAATAGTCTTTTATTTTAAAATCCTAAACAGGACTTATATCCCATCATGCTTTTATATCTCCATGCAAACTTTGCTTTTGATATAAGCAATTCACTTCCAAAGTCTCCTTGTTTCTTTGCTTTTTGAAATATTTCACATACATTATTTTGTCTTAAATTTGGGAGATTTCTAGAATGCAATATTAATTTCATATCTGGATTACTTGGAATTCCTTGTTTAACACTCCCTTTAGATAAAATATAATCTCTTTCCCACTGTCTATATCCTGTATTAAAATTAAAAAAACTCATTTGTATTTCTACACCTTCTGGAAGTGCTTGAACTAAATCTGTCTTAGGCATTATTTGTTCAAATCTATCATAATCTTCAAGAGAAGCAGTGATTATTTGTTTGGGGGCAGAGGGGGTAGAAGTGCTTGGAGGCCTTGGGGTGCTCCCAGAACTTGGTTTAGGAGCAGGAGCTGGTTTAGTATATTCATTATATATTGTAATTCCTGTTATAAGAAATATGCAAACAAATATTGCTATTATATATTGTGGAGGCATTATTTTCATTTATAAAAATAGAAAATTATCTATAAAAATCCTTTGGGATGTCATAATCAAAGTGTTCTGCATCATGTTTTCCTAATATATCATGTCTTACCAATCTTGTAACAAAACAATCGCCATCCATATCTAGTTCTAATAGTGTTCCAAAATCTTTTTTTCCTGGAACTCTTTGAAGTGCTCCTGCATTAAGTATAACTGTCTTTGAACCTGGATATATAATTTTTCTCTGACATGAAGCTGGCTCATTTTTACTCGGAACATTACATCTCCCAGTATGTCCTGTTAATACAACATCTGGAGCTCTTGTTTCAAGATAGTTTTTTAGTAATCCTAAATCCTCTGGAGTCCTTGCTTCTGTTGAGTGCAAAAGAACAACATTAGAATCATGTTCATTCATTAATGTATCATATGTTCCTTGATGAAAAAATTCTGGATTATTTCCACAATAACCTGTAAAATTCACTCCCTTATGTGCTTCAGTCATAACATTTCTAATGGTTGCTTTTTTACCCTGTTCTCTTAATCTTCTTTTTACAGCTTCTTCTGTTGTTCTTTCTCTTTTTCCACAAAGTAAATCAGGATGATCTAATTCACCTGGAACAGCAAATATTCTGTCTGAAAGTCCATTATATGTTTTAAATACTTCTCTATATTGAGAATCTTTTGATTCAAGGACCTTTTGCATAAATTTTATCCATGCTTGAGCATTATCATAAGCTTGAGGACAATCTCTTTTATGAACAATATTTCTTGCTACATCTGTTATATAATCTAGGTTTTCTCCATCTTTTTCTCTAAGACCAATTCTTGGAAGATAAGGTACTAATGCTCTGTGAAGTTCTAATGCTTTTTCTCTTTCTTTATCATTATATCCTTCACCGCATACATCTCCTGTAAGCGCAATAACATCTGGCTTTCCAATTACTTTTTCAATATATCTACCTGATGTTTCAAGCATCTCTTTGTCATCTCCAATGTCTGATATATGTACTATTTTCATGTATTTCAGAAGCAGTTTTTCTTTATAAAGCTTTCTATATGTGTTACCTCACCAGTAGTAACAAATTAGGGTAAAATGGGCCCAAAGGGAATCGAACCCTTTTCCTCGGTTCTGGAGACCGATATACTGCCAGTGTACTATGGACCCATCATTATACTATAGAGAATATCGTATTTTTAAACTTATTTTATTGCCTTTATCTCTCGTATTTCATCACCAGAGATTGCAGCACCTTTGAATTTTAATGCCCATAAAACAGCATCTAAAACCATTTTTCCATCTTTAATCTCAAGGAGTCCTTTTTTCCATGCAACATACATTAACTCAGTAGAACGAATAAATCTAAATCCCCTAAAAAACTTAAAATCCTTTCTTTTTAATGAAACTCTTGTACTCATTTTTCTTGTTAAAAGGTCCTTAAGATTTTCTGGTTTTTCTCCTAACATACGAGTTGTTCTTTCATCTATAGCAATAACATGCGGAATTTTCTTTTCTAATAAAATTCTACTTAATGCTAAACATGAAGCCTCTCCATCATGTATTATATGAATGTTTTTTTTATTTCCAACAAACATAGAATTTGCAATGCTCATCATTTTTTCTTTTCTTTTTGTAACCTCTGCATGACTTATGCCAAGTACTTCAGGCATCTCAATAACTTTATCTCTCATTAGCTTTCTTACTCTTAACGCTTCTAATTCAAATCTCTTAACATTTATTGGTCTGTCAATAACTTCATACTTTACTTCTTCAGTAATAAGAAACTTTCCACTAAATGCTTCTTTTAGTTTTTTTAATTCTCCTAACAACCCATTCATAGATAAACTAATCAATGTGCTTGCATCAAATATTATTGCTCCTTCCATTCTAATAAAACGCCCTCCTTATTGGGATGCATGAAAATTTATTTTCTTCCATTATTTTATTTTTTCCTCGCTTTAATTATTAAAAAACTTGGACGAGTAATTGCTCTTTTATATCTTCTTGGATTTATTTTCTTTGCTTCCTTTGAAGGAACGGGCTCAAGCAGTCTTTCAACAACAAAATCATTTTTTCTTAATAATTCAAATATGTTTTCAAAAGTATGATGATAAGAAACCATCTGCATTTTATTTGCTAGTTTCCATTTATATTTATCATTATTAAAATAGGGTTTTAAGATTATTTTTTTCCTTCCATTAATTTTAGTTCTTTTAGAGACTTCCATAAGAGGATGATGAATAGAAAAGGCATATACTCCCCCCTTTTTTAGGATTCTTTTTACTTCTTTGAATAATTGATTCAAATCTTTTATATAATGGGCAACTAAACTGCTATAAACAACATCAAATTCATTTTTCTTAAAAGGAGTTTTTCTGACATCTCCGACATAAAAATCAAATTTTGGATTCTCTTTTTTTGCAATTTTTATTAATTCAGGGGATAAATCAATTCCTTTTACTTTCCCTTCAAATGAGGCTATTTTTTTACTAACAATTCCAGATCCACATCCTAAATCTAACACTTTTTTATTTTTTACAAAACCTTTTATTAAATTTAGCATAACTTTTTTTTCAATAAACTTATGCCAGATATCTTTAGGATCTGTTATCTTTGCATGATAATCTTTTGCATATTTATCATATGTTTTTTTTGTGTGTTTTGTATCTGTCATGAAAACATGTCCATTGCTAATTTAACTCGTGATTTAGAATCTAATGTTCTTGAAACAGGAACATCACCTATACCAGTCTTACCAGCATAGTCTGCTAATTCATATAATGTAATTCCTAAAAGCTTAGCAGTCTGTGCCATAGAAATTCCATGCTCATATAATCTTGAGGCCTTGTTTATCTGAGCGCTTCTAAAAACTTCTTCAATATATTTTCTTAGTTTTCCAGAAAGCTTATTGATTGCTTTATGAATCATTTCAAAATGAGCTCTAAAACCTTTTTCATTATTATCTCTTACATCAATTATTGCTCCATCCAATGAAGTAACAACAATTCTATAGAAATTCTTCCATCCTTTAAGACTTTGATAGTCTCTTCTTTCCATTATTTTTCCAATTGAATATACAAGAACAGCTACAGCAATATTATCTGGATCTTGTGTTAATGAAGCAGTGTTTGTGGTTTGATTACTTAGTTGTTTAATCTTAGCTGAATCACCTTGTTTTATTGCCTGCTTTGTCTCTTCAAGAATACGCAGTACATTATCACGCTCTTTCATAAAGATTATAAGAAAAAAGATTATTTAAACCTTAATACTCTTATGTAAATATGAAAGCATTATTAGATACAAGTTTTATTTTGTCAGCAATAAGAAATAAAATAGATTTCTTAGATGAAATAACAAACTTAGGTTTAATTCCAATAGTTCCTAAACAGGTTCTTGTTGAATTAAAAGGCTTAGCAAAAAATAAACAAGAATCAGAGCTTGCACTAAGAATTTTAAAAAAAGTTAAGACAATAGACTTGAAAACTAAAAACACAGACACAGGAATCATAAACTATTCTAAAAATCATAAAATAATCATAGCAACTCTTGATAAAGACATCAAGAAAAAGACAAAAAACCAAAAACTAGTTATCAGAGCTAAAAAGAAGTTAGAGATACTATAACAATAATCTTTATATATTTCTAGATAGCATATTTTCTATGGGAAATATTGAAGAAAGAGCAACAATTGCTTTTGACAAACCATTATTTGGAGAAGAGGTAGAAAAATTACTAAAACATCTTGCAAATGAGATTGAAGGATGCCGATTAAATTATTGTCTTGAACACCAAGGAATATTAGTGAATAATCCAAACTCAGAATCAATGGATATTTCTTCTGAAAAATATGTCTCAGGAATTTCCGCATCAATTAGTTGTTTTAGAAAAAAAACCGATAAACCAGGCGAATTAAGAATGGGAACTTTTGAGGGGGTAAGAGAACCATTAGATTATAAAAACAGAATGTATTCTGGGAGACTTATTTATGGATTTAGGTTTTTTGTTTCTCCAGGATATGATGAATCAGATGTTCCAGAATCAGAGCTTTCATTAATGGATGAAGTTAGAGAAAAAATTAACGAATTCTTTGCATAAGTCATAAGAATAACCTTTTTAAACCAACTTTTACTCTATTTTTCAAGTTAAAATGTTCTACTTAACAGAAGTTGAAGATTATGTAAGAGTAGCCCCAAAATTATTTGGATTACCTACTGCAGAAGCTGTTGAAAAGCAGTTAAAAGAAACATATTCTGATTACTATGACAAGGAATTAGGAAGAGTTGTTTCAGTTGTAGAAGTAATCAATATTGGAGAAGGAGTTATTATTCCTGGAGATGGAGCTGCATTTTATAACTCCAAATTTAAAGTTCTAGCTTGGAAACCAGAATTACAAGAACTTGTTTTTGGCATTGTTGCAGAAATAACAAACTTTGGAGCATTTATTGATATGGGAGTAATGAGAGGAATGACTCATATTTCACAGACAATGGATGATTATGTAAGTTTTTCAAAATCAAACACTCTTACTGGAAAAGCTTCTAAAAGAAGTTTAAAGGCTGGAGATTTATGCTTAGCAAGAGTTGTTGCAATCTCACATAAAGGAGATGATCCAAAAATAGGATTGACTATGCGTCAACCAGGATTAGGGAAATTAGAATGGATAAAAGAAGATGCTGCTAAAAAACAAAAAGCTGCTGAAAAAGCTGCAAAGGCTGAAGCAAAAGCTGCTAAAGGAGGAAAAAAGTAAATGGTAAAAACAAAAGCTTGCAAAATATGCAATACAATAATTGAATCAGGAGAAAAATGTCCTAAATGCGATTCTAAGGAAGTTACTGAAGGATATAAAGGAAGAATAATAGTCCTTAATCCAGAGAAATCAGAGATTGCGCAAAAACTAAATCTAAAAGAAAAAGGAAACTTTGCAATTAAGACTAGATAAAATGGAATTAAATATAACTAAAGAAGATCAAAATCCTTTGTTTCCTAGAAAAGAAATTCAGGGAACAATAAGTGCAGAAGCTATTCCTAGCAAGGTTGAAGTTATGAAAGCTCTTTCAGAAAAATACAAAGTTCCTGTAAAGGCAATAAGAGTATTAGATATTCAAGGAAAATTTGGAACAAAAGAATTTCCATTAAGAGCAAATGTTTATGCGACTCCAGAAGAAAGAGATAAATTAGAAGTTATGTCTAAAAAAGAATCAGAATCAGAATCTAAAGCTTTAGAAGCTCCTCAAGAAGAAGCTCCAAAGGAAGAAGCTGCTCCAGAAGAAAAGCCTGCTGAGGAGGCTAAAGAATAATGGCAAAAAAAGTAGCAAAAGGAAAAAAACCAAAGAAAAATAAAAAGACTAGTAAAAGATATTCAAAATACAAAGTTGAAGGTGAAAAAGTTACAAGAGATAGATTCTGCCCAAGATGTGGTCCAGGAATCTTTTTAATGAGTACAAAAGATAGAAAATACTGTGGAAAATGTAAGTATTCTGAGTTTGAAGGAAAAGCTAAAGAAGAACCTACAAAAGAAGAAAAAAAGCAATAATTCTTAAAAACACAACGTTTATTAATAAAAGACGCTTTTTTTAAATACATAAATATAGGGATATTAGCCTTTTGTTCCAATTCCCTTGCCCAATAATGGTGGATTCAAAAACCCCCTTAAAAACAGGAACAAAGAGGTCTATAGAGGTTTCTGTAGCATTGTTATTAGTTATCTTACTGACAAGTATGGTATCTGCTACTGAGAAAACAATTCCAGATTTTTCTTCTACTACTAATCCTCAATATGGAATTATGTGGGGAGGAAGTAGCCCAAGTAATGCTTATGAATTAGATTTTGGGAGCAGCGAATATGAAACATTTTATACTCAAGGTGCTGACAATTGGTTTTACGTTGAAACTTCTTCTATGGGAGAACTTGTTTTTGAACTTTACGATGTCCAAGATAAGGACCAAGAAGATGACCTGGATTTATATGTTTATGATGAAGATCTTAATCTAATGTGCTATAGTTATGAGTCTGGAGGATCAGATGAAGAGTGTAGTTTTTCAAAGACTGACTCAAGTCATGAAAAATTTTATATTTATGTTTACCCTTATTATATCTATAAAAATGCTCTAGGAGCAGGGTTTGCTTCTTGCGATATAAGGACAGAGGCCACATGTGATAGCGATAGTGATTGTGGACTTTATCGTAAATGTGTTAGTGATACATGCGAACTTAAATCCTGTTCTGAAATGGGATATAGCTCATGTTCTTCTTCTCAGGAAGGAGATTTAAAATGTGGGGGCTCAGGAGATAGGGAAAGAATGAGGTGTTGGGAATTTATTGAAGACGAGACTTATTGTTGGATGGGTCTTGGGGAATGCCTCTCTGACCAGTATTGTGATAGTGGATATTGTATTGACTACGAATGTGATTTAACAGATGCTTATTGGAGCAAGGATACAGCAAAAGAAGGAGAAACAGTCACACTTACTGTTGAAGGTGATTATTGTGATGATGAAGACCTTGATTTTGAGATATGGGAAAATGATCCTATGGGAGATGATTATATAGATACAATACACGATACTTTTACTGGAAGCAGCGAATCTGCATCATGGACTGTAATATGGGTAGATGATGCTGCTGGAACAAATCCAGAATTCTATTTTAAGGCAATAACAGAAGATGATACAAAAAAATCAGATGATTTAGATGTTGTACTTAAGGATTGCAGTGATTTTGGATTAACTTCATGCAGTGTTAAAGGAGGATATACAAAACATAGTAATACAGTGTTTGAATGTAAAGACCAATATCCTTGGTGGAGCTTTGATGAAATCTTATGTTGGGAACCAATATCTCATAAAGGAGATTCAGATTATTGTTCTGTCATTGCATGTGATCATGGAGAATCTGATTGTGATTATAGTTCTCAATGTTCTAATGATTTGCAATGTACTGGTTCATTAATCTGTCTTGGAGGAGAATGCGGATGTTGTAATTCTAATGAAGAATGGGATAAAAATAGTAATAGTTGCAAACTTGAAGATGGGCAAAGCTGTTCTTCTGCTTCACAATGTTATGGTGGAAATTGTGTGCATGGAACCTGCGCAGATACTTCGTGGCTTCCTAACGATGGATATTGTGATGAATCAGAAGGAGAATCATGTTCAAATTCAGAAGGAGATTGTAAAAAATGCGATTTAGATGATTGTGATTTTAATTCAGAATGTCATGGAGGATACTGTGTTCATGATTTATGTTGGGGTAATCCATGGAGGGCAGGAGATGGATTCTGTGACGAGGATTTAGGAGAAAACCCATCTAATTCTCCAAGTGATTGTTTTCACAATCTTATTGTCTTAGAAGTAATTGATTATCCAGAAAATGTTGAACAAGGAGAGAATTTCCAAGTAAGAGCGAGATTAAAGAATGAAGGAACTTATGAGGGAGTATTAAAATTAGAAGCAGGAATAGAACCTATAGAATGGAATGGAGGATTTACAATTTCTTCAGAAGAACCGCCAGAACTAGGGGTAATGTCTTATGTTCCAATTACTAAGTGTTGTCCTGGAAATGGATATTATGATGCAGTAGAAATAACTCTTTCTCCGAATGAAGAAGAAATAGTATTGTTTAATATTGTTGCTCCAACAATCCATACCGTGGATGATTGTGATGATGATAAAAGAAGTGCATGGGGAGAATCTCATACATTGGTTGTTGGATTATATGAGGCATGCGGAAGTGGTTATGTAAACTATAAAGCTAAGAATTTGAATATTGCAGAAAGATCTTGCAATAGCAATAATGATTGTTGGCCAGGAGAATGGTGTGATTTTAATAATGGATTCCCTGGAATCTGTGCTATATCTGATTGTGTTGATGAGTGTTTTTCAGAAGGAAGTTATGCTTGTGTTGGTCCAGAGATAAAACTATGTACAAATTCAGATGCAGATACTTGTTTAGAGTTAACTCATGTAGATTATTGTGATGGAAACACCATATGTGTACCTGGAGAAAATTCTTGTCAGACAATCACTCCAAAAACAAAAGTAAGTATTGATTACGCTGATATAAACATCTTGGTGAATAAACAAGTAGAAGATATCCTTAAATTAAGACTAGAACATAATGGAAACGAGATTATTAATTTAGATTATAATCCAGATTTTTTTGAGCTGTTTGAATGTGAATCCAGTTTCACAATAACATCTGATACAGAATGCATATTTGCAATTAAACAAGGAGCAACAGGCACATATACTCTTGGAGTTGAAAACGGACAAAAAGCAAGAGTTAAGATAATTAATAATCCTCAGACTCTGATAATAACAGACAGACAAAAGCTTCTAGACAGATATGATAAAGATGAAGTAGAATCTTTATTACAGCAAGCATACAGAACTGCTTCAAAAGAAAATGGAATTGTTTATGATCTAAGTGATCACTTAGATGGTTCTCCTTGGGAGGACTTTGGAGATTATGATGGAGGTCAGCACATAGTAGAATGATAAAGAAATATTTTGTAAGCTTTTTTATGATATTTTTGTTACTTGGTAGTCTAGTACCTCTAGAAGCAGTAACTGATGATGAAGTGAATTCATACTCTAATGAAATAGCAACTTTCATCAAAGAAAAATGCAGAGATTGTGCAAATGTCATCTTGCTTGGGGGAGATTATATTATTCCTCACTTTAGAAGAGATGTTCAACATCTTACTGGTTGGTGGTTCTGGGAAGAGGAAAGAATAGATAATGTTCTTACAGATATAGGATATGTCCAGAGAAAAACAAAGACATTTGCAGAGTTTGATGATTTATTTAAGATAAATTATGATGATCATAGTTATGATGGAAAAAATGTTTTGATAATCCGTCCAGATGATATAGCCCACATACAAAATGTTTCAATAAATGAATTTATAGATGTCTTGCACAATAAAGGATACAATCCAGATATAGAGGAGAAAAAAGCAAGCGAGGTTTATTGTAATGATGGAGAATTATTTAGTGACTTTAATGGAAGGACTCTTTTTGTATTTGGTACAGAAGAAAACAATCAGGCCTATAATTGTTTCCCATTCCAGGCAGGACTAGAAAACAGAGACTCAGCTTTTATAGACATTAATCCTTGGGATGGGAGAAATTACGCAGTCATCATAAACACAGAAGACCCAGAAGTCATACGGACTTTTTCTATGCTGATAAACAGTGGAGCAAACCAAAACCTAAGTTCAGAATCAGCTTACTTCTTCAGAGTAGGGGTACAGACAGCAACATGGATTATAATGGGAGTTTCCATTGCAATGTTAGTTGTAGGAACTGGTGGAACAGCAGCCCCTGTTGTTATTGGAACTATTGCTGCAGTTGGCGATGGAATAGTGGATAGTGCAGATGCAGTTGATACTTGCGCTGTAAACTATGATGGAATGGGTTGGTGTGGTATGAGTGTAGGATTTGCTATTCTTCCTTTTATTCCTGGAGGACCTGTAAAGAGATTGCTTAAGAGTATGGGGGATGATGCAGTAGAACTTTTTGAAAGAGGATTAAGAAGAATACTGGGGACCGTTGACGAGAGTATAGTCAAGACTTTTTGGAAGAATATGCCTTTTGATGATATAAGAAAGACAAGAGTGACTCACTATGTTGGAAAACTAGATGAGGCTGGAGATGCTGCCAAAAATGCAGATGAAGTAATAGATAGTTTCTCAGATGCAGTAAAAAGAGGAGACGAAGCCATGGCAAGAGGACAATCACAGACACTTATTAAAGGAGGAGAATATATAGAGGATGGAAAAAGAATAGAATTTGAAGTCTCTAATCCAGAAGTTCCTACTAAAAAACCAGATATCCATGTTGTAGATACAGATACTTTTGTAGAAGTAAAGACTGTCAGGGATAATATACAGAATATGGGAGACCGTTTATCAGATGCTTCTGAACAATTACAAGGATTAAAAAATGCAGGGCATGGTGCAGAAGTCTCAATAGCAATAACAGGAGAGACTCAGAGTTCAAGACAACAAGTAAAAAATTATGTTGAACAATGGCTTACAGATCCAGAAAATGCAGAAAAAGCTGCTCAATTTACTAAAATAACAGTAGAAGGAGTAGGAGCTCCAATAACAATAATACTATGATAAACAAATGGACTAAATCAGATACAAAAAGACACGGAGGAACTCTTAGCTGGGAGTATCTTGACAAAAAGATTTCACTAGAAGAGACCATAGAGACAATAAGAAAAATAAAAGTAATCCTGACAAACATAAATAACATAAGAATAGAGAATATAAAATTAAATCTTGCTCTTAAGGATAAAAAAGGAGAGATTGTTAAGGCATGGAGCGAACAACCAAATGATTTAGACCAGACACTAGAACTAATTAATAATTATGATCTTGGAGAACATAGCTTGGATATGGTGTCTTTAAGGATTGATTTAGGTATCTTGGTACATGTTTATGATTCTAAAGGAGAGATTGTAAGAAAATGGTTGGATTGTTCTGAGACTGATTTAGGAAATCGTCCACTTGAATTGACATTTTCTAATACTAAGGAGAGATTGCGTACTATTTTACAGAGTTATACAGATGTCTGGCTTCCTCATACTTGGTATGGGCAGCCTGCAGGAAGAGACCCAGATAATACTGAACTGGCTAAATTAAATCTCCCTGTACTGGATAGAGTTGTTAAATCATTGAAAAGTGGATTGGGTATTGATCTTAAGATTGCGCAAGAACTTAGTCAGACAAATAAAGAAGAGCTAATCTTAGCAGATGATAAGATTGAATTTAAAGATGAGTAAAAAGATATTTTTTGCACTCTGCATGATTTTTCTACTTGTAAGTCTAGCTAGTGCAGTAGATCAGAATATAGAATCTGCCGCCACAACAAGAATTGTAGGAGAATCAGCACCTCAATTAAAGGAACAATTACGAGATGATTCACTAATGAATATGGAGAAGGCATTGTTTGACGGTTCTCCAGGCATTGATAATTCAAAAGTCCACGCTATTTTAGGAGATATCTTTGAACCAACAAGCGTGATAATTGCACAAATATTTAATCTTGAATCAGATTTAGCTAATGAAGATATTCTTTTTGTTATTGATCCATACACAAAAGATTCCTCAATGATAGAGGCAGGAATTGTAAACATGTATTATGCAGAAAAAATAACAGATGAATTAGAAGACAATAATGATCTAATTGTAATAAATTCTCCGTATGCTGGGTTATATATACCTGAAGAAGAATCTCTGACAGCAACACTCTCTCCAAGAGCAAGTCTAGTGGCCCCCATGTCTTATTCTAGTGATGGATTTACAAGAGCATTTGTGTGCAATATTGGAAAATACAATGAAGTAGGAGAGACTTATAGACAAGCAAGAAATAATTACTACTGGAACACACGAGATAGAAATGAATTGATTGGATTGACACTAATATCTTTCTCCCTTTACGGCTCTCCTTTTAAGAATATAGAAGTACCAGCTATTTCTGATAGTTATTATTGTAGAGATTATCAAGATAACTTTCAAGTGGAAAGTAATCCAATGTTTGGAATATCCTCTGCAGAACCTCAATCAGAGACTCCAACATATACCAAGGAATTTCAATTTGATATAGAAGATTATAATATACTAGAACAAGGAAATTTCTCCTTGATTGAGACAGATAAAACAAATAATTTAGTTCTTCCTTATGAATTAGTCCTACCATCAAGAACATTAATAGAAGAATTCCCTTCAAACACAATAGTGACTGACTTTGGAGTTACTAGCATGAGTAATTCTGTTGATTTAAATGTTGAAGATCTTCCAATGTTTGATGGATTTGGTAATGTAGAAAGAGAGTGTTACGAGGATAATAAGAGTGCAGGAGTCACTTTTGAAAACTCCTATACAGAAGAATCAAGATTAGTCATAACAAATATTTATCCTGTGGAAGTTTTAAATTGCACAAATGGGGAATTTAGACTATACCAAGACATTGAATATTATATGGAGTATGTTCCTTACTCTCCTGTCTTTATAAAATCAGTAAGTTCTCCAATACTTACTCCAGGACAAACAATTAATTTAAGTGTTGAGATAGAAAATCTTCAAGCAGCACCTGTATCAGGATTCTTAACAGTGCAGGAAGATGATTATATCTTTAATGGAAAGAACATAACTGCAGATACAGGAGTTTATAAAATAGAATTAACCGCCCCAGAAACACAGGGATTATACACTTACAGAGTTGACTTTTATTATGAAAATGAATCTGTGACATATAAGGAATTTAATTTAAATGTCAATGCTCTTGAATTAGAATTATTTGTTGATGGAGATACAATAGATGAAGCAAATATAATTGTTGCAATAAACAGCAATCTTAATGAAAGTATAGATGCAGATGTTGAATATAATCTAGAATCTTCTGAAGGTATAGAAGATAATGGTGAAGACTCTATTAGTGTTGAGCCAGGAATGAATTTATATGATTTAAGCTTTGAAGGATTAGACAGAACAAAAATACTTTATGATGTAGTTGTTGGAGTTTCTTATCTAACTAGTTATGAAGTAGACAGTGTAGGAATAATAGTAGAGCACGCTCCAACAATTGTTCAACCAAATATTGTAATAAGTGAAAATGAATCTTTAACATTGACTCCTGATGTTTATGATGTAGATGGAGATGAAGTCTCTATAAGTGTGGAGTCTTTATTTGAAAACAATTCATTGATTGATTTTGACAGCAGTGGAACTTATAATATTAATTTAACAGCAGATGATGGAATAAAACAAACAATAAAGACAATAGCATTGACAATCGAAAACACTAATCGTCTGCCTATATTAGATGATATGGAAAAGATAATTGCAAAAGAAGGAGAAGAATTCACTTTTAATCCAACATATTCAGACCCAGACAATGAAAATGCAGTTGAAAATGATGACAATAATCTAAGTTTAAGTTTTTCTGGAGTATTAAATTCAACTGGAACTCAAACAATGGATTATGATTCTTCTGGAAATTATAATGTAACAGTATATCTATCAGATGGAGAATATTCTGTGTCTAAGGAAGTAGAACTTGAAGTAGAAAACACAAATCGTCAGCCAGAAATAATAACAGAAATAAATGCTTCTGAGAATTCAATAATAAATATATCTGATTATGCATTTGACCCAGATAATAATAATTCAGTATTTAATGATGATAATAATTTAACTTTCATAACTAGTGATTACTTTGATGAAGATGGAATATGGGAAATTAGTTATGAAGATGCAGGAGTTTATGAGGTCAATGCAACAGTATCAGACGGAGAATATAATGTTTCTGAAACAATTACAATAAATATATCCAATGTGAACAGAGCTCCTTTAATCTCAACTAATGAATTAACTACCCAATATATTGCAGATGAAAAGAATGTGTTATTATCTGTTCTTGCTGATGATTTAGATATAGAAGATAATGTAAGTGTATCCTGGTATGTTGATGGAAATCAAACAAGCAATGGAACAAGTTTCTTATTTGATTCAGATGGAGAAACAGGGACATTTGAAGTAACTGCTATTGCATCAGACGGAGATTTAACAAATGAGACAAGTTTTGAAGTGATTGTATCTGATGTTCCAATCTTTAATGGATTAGACGGAGATACAAGCCAATTAAACGCTTCACAACTAAGCACAGTAGATTTCTTTACATTAGAAAAATCAGGAAAAGTAAAAATAGTATTTCAAAAAGTAGTTGATTTATCAGAAACAGTAGATTTTGTAACAACTATTGATTTAGATAATTCATATGCTTCTCTTGATTATTCTAGATTAAAAGCACTAGAGGGAATATCTGCTAAAATTACTTTTTATAATGTAGATATAATAGGAAACCCAATAATATATTATGATGAAGGATTTTCATTAGAACCAACAAAAATTTGCCCTTCTTCAATTTGTTCAGATATAATATATAATGCATCAGCAAAGACCCTTAAGTTTGATGTTGCTCATTTTAGTACTTATGGTGTTCAAGGAGGAGATGGAAATCAATTTGACTTAGATGCAGACAATATAACTATTGAAGATCCTTTAACAGGAGAAATACAAGAAACATTTATTATAGAAAATAATGGATTAGGAGATTTAGACAATCTTCAGGTTACTGGATCATTTAATTCAGGATTTGATTTTAATGTATCTCCAAGCTCATTAATTCTTCTAAGTGGAGATTCAGCAACATTAACAATAAGTGGAACAATGATGAATCTTTACACAGATGAAACTGTTGAGGCAGGAACAATCCACTTCCAAGATAATGATTTTGAAAGAGATATAACAGTATATATCTCTCCAACAGACCCAATAAAGATAATTGGATTAGATATTGATATTGGAAGTGAGTCTTATAATAATCTTGATGACGGAGATAAAATAGAAATCTTTCCTGGTGAAGAAATGGAAATCTCCATGGAAATAAAGAATTTGTATAAGACAGAGACAAACGCAGAGGTAAAAGTTGACTTTGAAGTAGGGGAATTTGATGATGAAGAAAGATTGACTTTTAGATTAGATAATAATGAAGATGATAAAAAAGAAACTAAAATAACAATTCCTCTTGAACTTACAAAAGATGAATATGATTTAGATATAAGATTAAGAGCAGAGATAGAAGATGAATTAGACTTTGAATTAGAATGGGAAATCACTTTAGAATATGATGAAAATAATGAAAATAAAATAAGTGTAAAATCTAGTTCAAACTCTCAGCCAAAAGTAATAAATCTTAAAGAAAATATAATTTCTCAAAATATTCCTTTAACTGGAAAGACTGTGTCTAAATCTTTTGCAAAACAATTAGAAGATCTAGGAGCAGAATTCATAATAATTGTGTTCTTGTTATTGTTTATATCAATAATTATTATACTAATAGCTTATTTATTAAGAAACTAAAATTCTTGATTATAATTGGGCAATGTCTAAACATTAATAAGCCCGCTTTTTTAAATAATTTATAATTTATTATAAACCCTGGGATAGATGTTCCAGGCATCAAATAGTCACCCAAAACCTCTATCCTGGGCAAAAAGAGGTGATATAATATAGAGTATTGAATTCTATATAAACCTTTCGGTTCTGTTACTTCTCAAGAATGACAAGAGGTTTTATTTCTAAAGTGACACCCAACCTTTTTAAAGAAAAATAAACCTGTAGTTACTAAAGAATATTATTAGTCACTACAACACATATTTCAAATCAAATAATATTTTATAAACCTCTTTTTCTTCTATAGAATATGGGTGTAAAGCAGGAACAGATACATGATTTGTTATTCAGTAGAGAAATAGGGTGGCAAGAGATAATATACGACCTAATTAATACAGAAGAATTAGACCCCTGGAATGTTAATATAGTTGTATTGACAGATGGTTATCTAGACAAGATAAAAGAACTAGAAGAAGCAGATTTCTTTGTCTCAAGCAAGGTATTATTAGCAGCTTCTTTATTACTAAGAATAAAGTCTGAAATACTTCTTAACAAATATATCAAAAGTATAGATGAAATTTTATTTGGAAAAAAAGAAGAAAAATCACATAAACTAGAAAGAATAGAACTTGATGAAGAAATACCTGAATTAATTCCAAGGTCTCCTATCCCTAGATTTAAAAAAGTAACATTAAAAGAGCTAATAACAGCTTTAGATAAGGCAATACATACAGAGAATAGAAGAATAAAAAAAGAAATAATAAACAGAAATGCTCTTAGAGAATCAGGAATTTCTCTTCCTAAAAGAAAATTCAGTATAAAGAGTAAAATAAAAGACCTATATACAAAATTAGTGCTTTATTTTGATGATAATAAACAACATAAAAAAATAACATTCACAGAGTTTATAGGAGAGGATAGAGAAGAAAGAATAATCTCTTTTGGCCCTCTACTGCATCTTGACAATCAAAAAAAAGTCTGGCTTCATCAGCCAAAACACTTTGAAGAGATAGACATATGGCTTAAACATGTTTTTTTAAAACACAATCCAGATCCAATAAAAGAACTTCAAAAAGAGCTTGAAAGAGAGATAAAGGAATGGGATAGTTCAAAAAGAAAAAGAATACGAGAGATTAATGCTGATTTTGAAAATCCCTTAGGTGAATCTTGGACTAGTTAAAATGAATATATTATCTTGGCTATATCTTATTAATGCAATATTATTAATTAATCATGAGATTGATTCTGCTTATTGGAAAGAATGGGAATTATTCAAACTTCCAGGAGGAATTAATGGCTTTTTATTAGTACACTTCCCTATACTTTTCTTTATATTATTTGGCCTTGCATTACTTATTCAAAACAATCCAATAGGGCTTATTTTCTCATTAATATTAGCTTTAGGAGGGATATTTGCTTTTACAATCCATATGGTTTTTATATCAAAGGGTAAAAAACAGTTTAACACACCATTATCTCTATTTATATTAATATCAACACTAATAGTTTCAATAGCTCAGTTATTTTATACAATTATGGCCTTTTAAGTTGTCCCCAAGCAATAGTAACAAATAGAAAGGTTTATAAAGAAAACCTGCTTTTAGAATACATGGAAAAAGAATTATATGTATGTGAAGTTGAAGGACGTGCAGTACTTTTAACAAATGATAAAGATATGCAGTTAAAAGATATCACTTCTTTGCTTGAAGGAGACATACCAGAACTAAAAAGAGATAGAGCTAGACTTGATTCTCTAAGAAATAGCTATTCAAAACCAGATAGAGAATTAGAAAAGAGATTATTAGAAACAGATGCTCTTTTTAAGGTAAGTAAACCAGATTATACTCCTAATACAGATGTTGGTGTTGTTATGCCGTATGCTGATACTAAAGATGATTTAAGTGTTCCTGATTTTTGTTCACAAAAAGGTTTAAGATTCTTAGGTACACTTGAAAGTAGAGGAGATCAATTCAACGTAAGTGTATTTTTATCAAGAGCGCAAGAACTTGGATTTTTTAAAGGAGTTAAATTAAAACAATTTAATCTTTATCAACCTGGACCAGATTTTGGTTCTTTTCAAACTTATATGCCTTCAGAAATAAATATTCCAGTGAAACTTGGATATAGCCCAGAAAAAGAACCAGATCTTAAAACTGATGGACAAAAACATTATTTTCGTAGAACAGGAAAAGAATGGGTAGAAGTTCCAAAAGACAAGATTCTTGGAGCTGATGCTGTACCAAGACATATGAGAAGAGAAGGACATGGTTATAATGTTGTTGTAGATGATAGAGTAGAGGGAAAAAACACTGTCCATGTATATGAAGATGGAAACTTTGTTTGCTCTATGGATTTAGCAGAAAAATACAAAATAAGATCTTCAGAAAAAGGTTATTCAGATTTACTTGGAAGTGCAAGAAGACCATCTTATGGTCCTCGTCCAAGCAGATGGAGTGATAGTTCTAGAAAAAATATAAAATATAGAGAAAAAGGGAGATAATAAAATGAAAAATATAGATAATACAATGAAAATGCCTGGAGGAGTTACAAAATATACTGTTATTAGCAATGATGGCAGATATACTATAACTGCTAGAGAAACTCTTGATGGAACCACAAAATTTACTGATTTAGAAGAAGTTCTTTACAGTCCTAAAGCTATGGGCATGCTTTTACCTTGTGGACTTTCTGATCAAAGAGCAGCTAGCAATAAAAATTTAGACGGTGTTAGTACAGCAGAATATCAATGGGATAAAACAACTATTGGCCCCTCTAAAATGATTCCTCCGGCTAAATTTGAAGTTTCATTTAATGATTCAGAAGATCATCCAAATGAACCAGAATTAAATGATTCTCTTCCAGAGAATCCAACAGAAATATTCTAAATTGAGATAAAATAAAATGACAAACAAAGAACAAGGATCAATGCCTGGACTTTTTGACTTTTCTGCACCTGAAGGACTAGTATTTGCAATTGGAGGATCAAACCCTACAATATACAAAGGAGTTCCAAAAGACGGTAAAGTTATCTTGACTCAGTCAATGCCAAAAGGAAATGCATATCCTAGAACAATAGGAGAGGCGGAGACTAGAGATCAAGCTAGAGAAGTTCTATTAGCAGCAGCAAAAGATAGAGCTATGGTACGTTATGGTGGTTTTATAGACTACACTGACATATCTCCTCTTGATGTTAATGCTTAAAAACCCTTTATTTCTTTTTTATTTATGAAACTTGGAGTATTATTTTCTGGTGGAAAAGACTCTTGTTATGCAGCATATCTTGCTAAAAAACAAGGACATGAATTAACGTGTTTAATTAGTGTTATTTCTGAAAATCTAGATTCTTATATGTTTCACACACCAAATATAACTCTTACTGAAAAACAAGCAGAAGTTATGGATTTGCCATTATTAATTCATAAGACTCCTGGGGTAAAAGAAGAAGAATTAAAAGATTTACAAGAAGCAATTAAAATTGCAAAAGAAAAATATGGCATAGAAGGAATAGTTACAGGAGCTCTTCACTCAGAATATCAAGCTTCAAGAATACAAAAAATATGTGATGACTTAGATTTAAAGTGCATTAATCCTCTTTGGCATAAAGATGAGATTTCTTATTTAAAAGAACTTATTGAATCTAAGTTTAAAGTAATGATAATTGGAGTTGCAGCATATCCTTTAGATGATTCTTGGCTTGATAGAATAATAAATGATAAGTTCATAGAAGATGTTAAAGAACTAAAAGGTGAATTTAAAATTCACCCTGCAGGTGAAGGTGGAGAATTTGAAACTTTTGTTGTAAATTGTCCTTTATTTTCAAGAGAATTAAAAGTTACAAAACACAATGTATCTTCTTCAGGTCAAAATTCTTTTAAGTTAACTATAGAAGTTGATTAATTTAAAACAGGATTAGCCTGCTTCATTAAAAGAATTTCTGGCTTTCTTTTTCCTTTTGGAGTATCTAGTTCAGCATTAAAACAAATCCCACTTAATCCAACATAATAAGTCTCTTTTCCTCTTGTTAGTCTTCCAGAATAGCCTTTTCCTTCAAGATCTCTTTCTTTTTCATGTTTTTTATGGGTATCTACAACATTCCACATTAAATGAGCTCTATCATCATCACTCACTCCAAAAATATCTGGATTAATAAATACATATGTCCAAACTTCTGCTTCATGCGTAATATAACTTACATAACTCATAGAAATCCACTCCAATAAGGGTTTTTAATTATTTCTTTTTCTTAATAACTAATCCTGTTAGCTTCTTTTCTTTACCTGTCTTCATGTCTTTGACTTTGAAAGTTTTCTTTTTAACTTCTTTTGCTCCAACAAAGACAACCTTATTCATCCTATATGAATTTGCATATTCTAATGCTTTACTTGGTTTGCCGTAAAATGTCTTAACTATATTTCCTTTTATTCTTAATTTCTGTGCAAGTTTTATTGCTTCTCTATCTTGATCAAGAGATACAACAAGATATCTATCTTCTTTTGGTTTTATCTTGCTTAATAGTGCTAATCTATCTAACCCAAAACTTATTCCAGTTGATTGAATTCCTTGAATCATATAACTCCCCCCTGCAACTATTGTTTCTTTTATCCCTTTAACCTTAACTTCAAATACACTTCCATTATAATATGAAAGCCCTCTAACAACAGTAGGAGCAAATAGTACATTAACTCCAAAAGCCTTACAATATTCTACTAACCCAATAACTTCTTTATAAGATTCAAATTGTGAAAAAAACTTTTCCCCTTTTTTAAACAAATCAATTATATTATCTGCCTTATACTTTTTTAGATTCTTTTTTACTTCTTTTTCTCCAAGTTTATCATACTTATCTATCTCTCTCATAACTTGTTCTCTATCTTTTTCTTTAACTCCTTCACTATCAAGTATTTCATTTAATAATTTCCTATTATTAATCATTATAATTGGCTCAATCCCAAGATTTTTTAATAAATCTCTAGTTAATGCAAGAATTTCTGCTTCATCTTTTATTGAACTTCCAATTATATCAACATCTGCTTGAGTAAACTCTCTAAATCTATTCATAGATACTGGCTCATCTCTAAATACGGGGCCTATCTGATATCTTCTAAATGGAAGTTTTTGATTTTTTACTAATCTCTTTAATTGAAATGTAAATTCATATCTTAATGCAAGATTTCTTTTTCCTCTGTCTTGCAGTTTAAACACATCAGACACAGCTTCATCTTTTTCATTATCTCCTTTAACAAAATCTTCATATTCTATTATTGGAGTTTCCACTGGTTCAAAGCCATATCTTTCAAAAATAAATGTCATAAGTTTATTTATCTCCGACCTTTTTTTAGCTTCATTTCCTACATAATCTTTAAATCCTTTTACTGTATCAGTTTTCATTATATGGTCCCTCCTTTTTTAAAAATTCATCAATGTTCTTTTTTATTTTGTTAAGTATTTTCTTAGTGTTAGCAACATTACCATTCATTTCATCAGGAATTTTCCACTCTATTACTTTAACTTTGTAAGGGCCGTAGTTAAATAAACCTTTTGGAAGATCATTTGTAATAGCAATAACAATATCTTTCCATCTAAGTAAATTAGTACTTATTGCTTGGGGCTTTCCTTTTAACTTTATCCCCAATTCTTTACTAATTTTTACTTGAAGAGAATCTAAAGGGTACTTTCCAGGAAATATTCCCGCACTCTTAGCTTTCAAATTTTTATTCTTGTTAACTTTATTGAAATAAGCTTCAGCAAACTTGCTTCTAAATCTGTTATGTCTACAAACAAAAAGGATATTCATTTTCTCTTTTTTATGAGGGCGGAAGGAGAGGATCGAACTCTCTTCTCACGGACCACAACCGTACGTTCTACCATTGAACTACAACCGCCATTATTTAATTCAGTTGAATAAGGTATAAAAAAGTTATTATATGGCAAGCTAGAAAAATCTTTCTTAAGCGTGATGGGGACAACCCCAATCTTTATTTGTTGCCATATTATCCTCGAGAATTAAGTATATTTAAAGTTTACTATGAAGAACAGGATGTTGCCTGTAATACAAGTCAACAAGTGCCTGGTATCCTTCTGATGCTCTAACCCTAACACTAGGATCATCTGAATTTACAACAGTGTAAATAAAGTTAGCTCTTTCTAAATCTAATCTTATTTCTTCCTCTGTTAATTTTATTTCTTCCATTTATTTTACTAACGCCGCCATTATTTAAGCTTTACTATTGTAACTATTATGTAGGGACTACATAAGAAAGATTTAAATAATCTACATAGGTGGTTTTTATATGAAACTTAGAGACATATTAATGACAGCAGCATTAAGCATCCCTATTGCTTTTGGAGCAGTTGGATGTGGTGATGGTAGTGGCAATTCTGCAAAAAATTCAGGAAATCCAGCCCCAGTTGATAGGGCAAGTGGGATTGTGCTTTCATATGCTACTCAGCCAAGCTTTGCAAATGCAGACCTTTTAAAACAAACTACTGGAACAGACGTAGAATTACATATAGTTAATGTAGATGAAGGAAAAGCATACTTTTCAGTACCAAGAGTAAAGGGCATGAAAAAAGATATTGAGTCTTTATGTAAAAATACACATTCTCTAGAATATGGTACATTTGAAGATGGTAGAAGCAAACTTGGAAGATATTCTCTTAATTCTACTGATGTATTCTTTAGAATGCCTGTAGAAAACTTTAAGATTAAACCAAATGCAAAAATAACAATACCTTATGATGGTGTAAGCTATACAATTAATATGAATGAATTAGCTGATTTTTCAGAGAACAAATCTATTTATGGAGGAAGACTTTTAATCCCTAAATCTCCTGGAAAGGTTTTTGCAAATCATGGAGCTTTTATCGCTAAAAAAGGAGAAAAATCTCTATCTAGATTTGTAAATCAACTTGTTCCAAAGGGAAGCTCAAAAGAACAAACTGCTCAAAAGTTACTGGACTTTGTATCTAATCAAATAGGATATAATCATAGTGAAGCAAGTAGAAGTATTGAAACACTAAAAAGACCTAATGAGGTTCTTATGACAAAGAACTCTGATTGCAGTGGTATTACTATCTTATATGGTTCATTACTTGAACAAACAGGAATTGATTATAGATTGTTTTACTTAGATGATCATATTTGTGTTGGAGTAGAAGGAGATTTTGATCAGCATAATGAAAGAGTTTTTAAGGTAGGAGATAAAACTTTTTTTATTGCAGAACCAACAGTAAAAGGATACAAAATCGGTAGAACTAGAGTTAATAGAGCAATGAAGGTTAAAGATATATCAGGTATTCAAAAACCTAGTGATTTTAAAATATATAATCCACGAAAAGGAAGACATTATGATATGTAAGTTCTCAACCCATTATTTTTTAAACCTAAATATTCTCGATTTTCTATGAAAAAATATGAATTATTAGCACCTGTAGGAGACTTTCCAATGTTAGTTGCAGCTATAAATGCAGGAGCAAATGCAGTATATTTTGGATTAAATGAATTCTCAATGAGAACTGGTTCTAAGAATTTTAATTTATTAGACATAGGCAAAGTAAAAGAAATATGTGCTCCAAAAGGTGTTAAGATGTACTTGACTTTGAACACTATTATTTATGATAATGAATTAACTAAACTTGAAAAAATAATAAAAAAAGTAAAAGGAAAAGTAGATGCAATAATCTGCTGGGATTTATCTGTAATTGAATTATGTAGAAAACATAAAATTCCCTTTCATATTTCAACTCAAGCATCTGTATCTAATGTTGAATCAGCTAAATTCTATAAAAAATTAGGAGCAAAGAGAGTAATATTAGCAAGAGAGCTAAATCTTAAGCAAATAAAAAAAATCTCTAAAGTTATTGATGTTGAATGCTTTGCTCATGGAGCAATGTGTGTTGCAGTTTCTGGAAGATGTTTTACCTCTCAATTCTTATTTGGAAAATCTGCTAATCGAGGGGAATGCATACATCCCTGCAGAAGAAGTTATATTGTTAAAGATAAACAAGAAGGATATGAACTTTGTTTGCAAAATGATAAAGTAATGTCTGCTAAAGATTTATGCACTCTTCCATTTATTGAAAAAATGAAAAAAGCAGGTATTGTAAGTTTTAAAATAGAAGGAAGAAATAGAGATCCAAGATATGTTGATGTTGTAACTAGAGTTTATAGAAAAGCTCTTGATGAAAGACTTTCTAAAGAAAAAATCAAACAAGGAATTGAATTACTTAAAAAAGTATACAATAGGCAATTCTCTTCTGGATTTTATATTAAGATGCCAACTGCAGATGATTTTGCCAAAGTAGAGCATAGTGCATCAAAAGTAATGAAACATTTTGTAGGAAAAATAACTCATTATTATGATAAACTAGGAGTTGCAACTATAAAACTAGTATCTGAATTAAAAATAGGTGATAAGTTAGTTATAATTGGAAAGACAACTGGAGTTGCAAGGGCAAATGTTGATTATATTGAAATAAAAAACAAGCCTGTTAAAAAAGCTATTAAAGGACAAGAAGTAGGAATCAAGCTACCTAGAGTTAGAAAAAATGACCAAGTCTATCTATTAAAGACTAGAAAATAATTCTAAAAAATAAAGATTTATGGATATGTAGATACTTGTGAACAGAATCTATTTTCTCCATCTATAGTGAAGTAAACTCTCACTGAAGCACTTGTTACATCTCCTGCTGCTAAGTTACTTAATGCAACTTCTACTGTTCTTGTGGCAGCAACATTGCCGGATATTTCTTCTTCTCCCTCACTATCTGTATCACTACTTAGAGTTATTCCAACACCGTCAACTGCATCTCCTGATGAGCCTAAACCTCTTTCAAGAGTTACATTACAGGTGCTTCCTTCACAATCTAGAGCTGTTGGTTTTATTATTATTCCAACACATTCTTGGCTTACATCTAAAGATTCAGACTGTCCTTCTAGAACATTAAGAATAACTGCCCATACAATACCTACTGCAACTAAAACTAAACCTACCATTATTATTGTAAGAACAATAGCAGATAAACCTTTTTTGTTGTTTAACATTTCAACCTCCTACAATTATATAATAAATCCTTTATTTAAATCTTATTCTTCTACAGAATCTTTATTAAATTCATCTAACAATCTAAAGAATTCTTTTTTATCAAATGTCTTGTCTACTTCACTTAATCCAATATGCTCTGCCATCTTCCAAAATGCTTCTGGTTTATACTTTTTCATTAAGGATGCAATAGTTGGAAGTTTAGGATCATCCCATCCAGAATATTTTCCAGATTCAACTCCTTCTCTAAATTGAGTAGTTGACAAAACCATGCCCTTAAAATGATATCTTCCAAAAAAAGCCTTCCAAGGATATTTTTTCTTAAAAACCTTGAAAATCATCTCCTGTCTTAATGCATTATCTCTATGGTCTTTTCCTCTTATGATATGTGTCATCTTCATTTCCATATCATCTACTGCAACAGCAAGATTCATTAATGGCCACACTCTGTATTTTTTTCCTTGTCTTGGATGTTCAGTCTCATTTATTCTTGCTAATGGAAAATCTCTCATTGCAGGATTCTTATCTTTTAGATTTGATTTAAATCTAAGAACAGCTCCTCCTGGTCTATATTCATTAAACATCTTTTTCCATTTTTCTTTATTTTCTTCAACTATTGAATCTCTGCATCTGCAAGGCTTTTGTTTTTTAATCAACTCTCTAAAATCATCTGGGTCACATTCACATACATATGCTTTTTCCTTTTCAATAAGTTCTTCTGCATATTTATAATACAAATCCATTCTATCTGATTGAACAACAACTTCAGCCAGGTCTTTTGAAAGCCATTTGGATTCTTTTTCAATCATCTCATATGCATTTGGATACACATTGTCTGGATTTGTGTCTTCTATTCTTACATAAAACTTTCCACCGTATTTATGCACATATATTAGATTTAATGAAGAAACAATTGCATGCCCAATATGCAATGGCCCAGAAGCACTTGGAGCAATTCTCATAACAACTCCAGACTTTTTTACATCAGGAAGTTCAGGCAGTCCTTCTCTTTCCACTCTCTTGCTTAATGTTTTTTCAATAGTTTCAAATTCCTTTTTTTGTTCTTCTAATGAGAGTTTGTTTACTTCTGCAACAATTTCAGAAATCTTTTTTCCATATTTTTTAATATCTTCTTTTTTCAAACCTTCATTAAATAAAGCAGAAATAACAGCTCCTTGCTGAGCTTTTCCATCATATGCTATTGCATTTTTCAATGCATAACCTCTTGCTTTTTTCTCTAAATCTCTCATGAAAATAATTAGAATCAATGATTAATAAATTTAATTAAACATTCCAAAACCACTTGTATTGCCAACACTGCCGTCTTTTTTCTCTAAGACTTCTATTCTTTGTTGTAGATGATATATTTGATTGCTTAGGTCTTCTATCTTATCAGTCATATCCATTAATCTCTTAGCAAGCCTTCTTCTTTTTTCATCTGCCCCTGAACTTAAATCAACTACTCCTTCATCTGATGAACTAACTGGAGTTGTTGTAGTTGTAGAACTCATCCCAAATATGCCTACTGCACTTGGAGCACTTTGTTGGACTGAATCAGATGCAGATTGTTGCTCAGCCTCTTCTTTTAGCTCTTTTAGCCTTTGCTGCTGCTTTCTATATCTTTCACCTAAATCAATTACATCATTCCTCTTTTTGAACCATCCCATAAGATTTTATAGTTCAGGGGATTTTTAAACTTAGTTGTTGTACGAAACATTTTTTAAACACCCTTGTTGTATATAATGTATAGAAAAAAGAGAAGATGGCAGAACCAAAAACTATTCCAGAATTAATTGAAGAGATAAGTGGAAGAGAGCCAGAGACAGAACATAAACTTACATACGAGTCTTATGCAGAGTCTCTCGAACCAATCTATTACTTTGTCTTGGATTTAATGAATGATTTTAGATTAAATCCAGAAAAATTAGTAGATAATTTCTCTCCATCTCCAGGTTCATCTCAGTTCCAAGAGATGACAGCAAAAGCAACATCAATGCAACAGCAAGTCTCTCACATAATGGGAAATATAAATGTTGTACTAAAAAGTGTTCTAAATATTATTTATGACTTAAAGGATTTTAAAATAAGATTAAAATCTTATGAAGACCTTAGATCAAAGAATATAGAGAGATCAAAAGCAGCAAGATTGTCATTAAAACAATTATGGATGGATAAGGTGGATGCACTTAAAGGAAATTCTGGAATAAAAGCACTAGCTCTTACTCAAGGAGGATTCACAACATTGATTGATGCTTTTTTAGCAGCAGACACAGTTGAAGATGCTACTCATAAGCTAGATTTAAATGATATTGTAAAAAGGGTTGTAATCCCTAGAATACAAGAATTTAATCAATGGATAACAGAATCAGAAAAAGCACTAAGGACAAGATATGAACTAGAAAGAAACTATCTGAGAACACAAGTTGATAATCTTAAGCTTTATTCAAGATGGGCAAAACCCTATCTTCTTACAGCACAGGAATTAGAAAAAACAATGTCAAAAAATGCAGCTCTTGTTAAATCATTTAATAGAACAATACTAGAATTAACACTTCTTGGAAAATCAGCAGTTAAACCAGAAGAAGTTCTTCCTAAACATCTTAAAAAGAAAAAAATGCCAAGAGAATATTATAGCTGTATTCTTATTGATTTTGTATTTAATGCTGCTCCATTACAAGGAGGCAAGTTTATTGGAAAGGTTGATGTCACATTTAAAGGATATGCATTAAATGAAGATGAATTAAAAAAATTCCATCAAGAACTGAAAAAGAATGATGAATCAGAGGCACTAAGATTAATTGAAGGAATGACAGAAGACAGCCTAAAAGAACTTCAAGAAGATATTGATTTTTTCTTAAAAGAAAAGGAAAGAGAAGAAGAAGCAGCTGAAGCTGCTCAAGATTCTAGTAATCCTTTTTTAGCACTTCTTGGAATATATAGTAAAAAACCAAAGAAAAAAGAAGAGAAAAAACAAGAGGAAGAAGAAAAAGAAATAACAAAAATAGTAAGAGACAATTTCTTAGAAAAAGAAATATTAAGAACAAAAGCTGCTGAAGATGCAGCAGAAACTGCATTTACATTATTTGATATCTATAAGAAAGCTCATGGTATGCCAAGTTATACTTAATCTTCTTCAATTGTTCCAATTGCATAGGGTTCACTTACCCCATTAGTTCGATAAGAACGACTTCTTTCTTTAGCTGTAGGAATTCCTGCCTTGTGTCTATATTTAGTAACAGTTCTTCTAGCTACATTATGAAGCTGTTTAGATATATCGTCATCACTAAGTGCATCTCCTGATTCAAATTCCTTTTTAAGAAGTGCATTTATTCTAGGCACTGTAATATATCTCTTTAATTGATCTCCAGTTACTAAAAGATCTTTAGCTTTAATGTATTTATTCTCTCTATCTAGATTTCTAGCTTCTACCCATCTATTTTCTAGTATTCTTGATATTGTTCCAGAAGAAAGTCCTACTCTTTCTGCTAATTCTTTTTGTCCAAGAAGATTAAATCTAGCAGGATTATACTTTTCAAAATATTCTCTTTGAACATCTCCTATCTCTATGTAGGATTTTCTTAATTCTCCTCTCTTCCATGAATCAAATCTTCTTAATTGAGCTAAAAGTTTTGCAGTTTCAGGATATTCAGAGCTATCTACCTGAAGCATGTGCAATCCAAAAGAACCCTTAAGATGGTCTGAAAAAACTACGTCTGGTTTATCATTTTTTCTACCAATATAAGTTACATCTGGTGTAACACTTGCTTGAAAACCAGATAAACATCCTTCTAAACTTCCTATATCTGGAGCACCAATTGTTCCTCCATTAGTTCCTATTCCCATAGAATCTGTTAACCCAGTATAAATAGCTTGAGATTTTTCAGCAGCATCAGAGTATTTTCTTTCTGCTTTTCTTCTTTGAAGCGCCTCTTCTACTCCTTTAGGATTATATGCCAGTGCACCAACTACAACATTTAATACTTCATCAGGAACAGCCATAAGATTAGTAAGTTCAATCTTCTGTGCTATTGTCATTTCCTGTCTTAGTTCTTGTGCTTGTGATAATTGTATTTGCATGTATTTTTAACCCCTCTAAACCTTTTAAATCTTTCCCTTATTTACTCCTCTGCAGTTACGTCAAATAGTAAGGTTTATAAGCTAGAGTAGATATAATAAATTGTTTAAAATGACAGAATATCTAAAACAAGCAGAAACATTGAGGAAAAAGTTTGATAGCGGAGAGATGAGTGCAACAGAAGTTCACTATGCTTTAGAAGCTCTTGAAGAGAGATTTTCTCAAACATTGCCTGAAGAGCCAGGACAAATTCAAACACCAGAGGTAAATCAATTCTATGAAATATATAGCGATTTAATTAATGAATGTCACGAAGCTATAGAAATCGGTGTTAAACCAAGAAGAGGGGAAGGAAAATTAGAAAAAGATCTTGAGTAATTACATATATTCTTCAAAATATCCTGGTTTGTTTATCTTATTTAGTTCCCAATGAATATGCGGACTTCTTTGAATTTCATCGGGATTATCTATTGCTTCTGGATTAACAATCTCATGTGCTTTAATTACTTGCCCTTTATTTAGACCTTTTTTAGTATAAAACTGTTTGCCCCTGCCCCGATATTTTTCTGGGCCATATATAACCATTCTCATTTTCTGTCCTGGAAAATTCCAAGATCCTTTTTCAGTTTCAATATATAAGGGAACAAATTCCCCTGAACTTACCTTGTCATTAAACCTATGGATAAAATTTAAAGCTTTTTCTTTAAATTCTTGATATTCCTCTGAATTATCTACTTCAGGCTTTATTCTTTTTTCAGGAATATTCTCTGCTTCTTTTACATGTTCTAAATATCCTCTTTTTTCTGCTGATTTTAATCTATTTACAATTTGATCCACTTCTTCTCCTGAGAGATATCTCCCATTTTTATCTTTGAATGTATATATGTCTGGTAAGTCTAAGTCCTTGCTTTTCATATATCCATCACTTATTTCAAAATCCACATTATTATAAAACGTATCTAAGAATTGCCTTTTATTTTCTTCATAACTTTTACTTGGATCCCATAAACCATTTACATCCAGCCCTCTTTCTGCAAAATCTTCAGCCCGATGAGCATCACTTATCAACTCTCTTCTTATTTTGACATCAGATATTTGCCCCAATTTTCTTTCTAATCCACTGACTTCAGCAGCCATAAAAGCTGCACCTACAAAAATTAAACAAATTCCAATAATAGAAATAAACCCTTTTTCTGTACTGCCAATAACATTCCCAGTCATAGAAAGACTTCCAGCCCCAATTATAATTCCAGCTATAAATAAAATTAATCCAAATATCTTTACCTTCTTTTTCATATAATCATCAATAAAAAGATATTTTTATATATTTCTGCACCATGTATTTTTATGGCAAAAAAGAAAAAACAAACTAATAAGGAAGAAGAAAAAGAAGAAAAAGAGCCAGAGATAGAAGAAGCTAACGAAAAAGAAGAATCAGAACTAGAGGAACAAACAGAACAAGGATTAGAAGAATTACAAGAACATTTTGAAGGTTTTACACCTATTCAAGGAAGATTTTCATCCCCTGTTCTTGAACAAGCAGCAGAGGCTCCTGCAACTCCAGATATAGAATGGAATCTTTCTCCTAAAAGAGATGAAGAAAAAAAAGAAGAACAAAAACTAAATTATCAATTAGAAGAACAAGTGTCTGATTATGAGGCTCCTCAACAACAAGATACTGGTTTTTCTGCCCCTGTCTTAAGAGCTGAAAGAATTGATATGCAATCTATTGGGAGAAGTCCGCAAAGATTAGGAAGAGAAGCACACATGATGGAGTGGGATGAATTACGTGGAAAAGGAGATGAATATAATGTCATGGAAACTGAAAAGATTGATAAGACAAAATTAGGAAGAGACACACCAAAAGTAGGAAGAGAATACAAGCCTAAACATTAAAGCTCATCTACATCATACTCAAATACTTTGTCATAAGGAATAAACCATTTTACTGTTTCTGGTATTGAAGTTTTTTCAACAATCTTTCTAAATAATCTTATAGAATTACCATGAGCTGAAATTGCAACACTAACTTTATTTTTCTTCATATAATTTTTAAGCCATTTAATAAAAGGCTTGACTCTTTTTTCAACCATCTCAAAACTCTCTCCACCAGGAGGAGGGGTGTCCCACCCCCTATGAATAATATCATATGCTTGTGTTCCTAAGAACTTTTCAACTTTTTTTCTTTTTGCAGGAGATAAATTTTCAATAGCATCTCCTTCAACTCTTAAGTCATAAGCTTTATCTCCCATTCTTTCAATAAAAGTATCATGTTTCTGACCTTCTAAATCTCCATAACTTCTTTCAATCATTTGATTTTTCACAAGAACTTTTTTACATTCAGGATGACCTTTTAAAACATACTTCAAAGTATCCTTACTTCTAGATAATTTAGTTTCGATTGCAACTTGAAACTTTTTATTTTTTAATTTTTTTGCAACAGTTTTGGCATTTTTAATTCCTTTAGGAGTTAGTTCAGAATCTTTCCATCCAGTAAAATAACCATTCTTATTATAGAATGTCTGCCCATGCCTGAATAAGTATACTTTTAGTTTTTGTTTTTTCATTTTCTCGCTTTAAATATTATAGTAGGAGGAACTTTATTAAGATTCTTAGGAGTATAATCCCATAACCCATACCAAGGATCTCCTTTGTATTTTTTTCTTGAATCAGGTTCTATCATTTTCTCCACTATAAATCCTGCTTCTATAAGATAATTAAATAATTCACTCACTGTGTGATTATATGCTACAAAATCCTCTTCCCCAAAATTCTGAACAATTTTTCCTGTATCAAAATAACTTTTTTGGTCTCCGATACTAACACTAAAAAAAGGATGGTCTAGACTAAACACAAAAATCCCTTTTTCCTTTAAGACCCTATAACTCTCTTTAAAAGTACTTAAGAGATTATCAGCATATTCAAATGCAAAAGCAGAAAATACAATATCCTGGCTATTTGATTTTACTTCAGGAAACCTTCTAAAATCTCTTTGTATAAATTTTATTTTTACTTTATTTTTCTCAGCAAGTTTTTTTGCAAACTTAAGTTGCTCGTCTGAAATATCAATACCAGTAACTTTAGCTCCTTTTTTTGCCATAGCAATTCCACACTGAGCTCCACCACACCCAACTTCAAGAACTTTCTTGCCTTTTAGATTTCCAAGAAGTTTTAGTTTATCTTCAAATGGGGCACCAGGACCATAATGAATTCCAATCTTTATCTTAGATTCTTTTTGATAATCCTTACTGACACTCTCCCACCACTTTTTTGTTTCTTTTGTCATTTCTATCCTCTTTTTTATTACTAGTCATAAGGTATATAAATAACTTTTCACTATATAATTTATCAAAAAAAGGTGTGAAAATGGCTGAAGGACAGTACAATATTAATGATATTTATCAGGGAGGAGTCTCTAGTTTTGATCCTGAATATGGAGATTTATTCACAGGATATAGAGTTGCAGCAGGAGAATTAGGAGCCCCTACAAAAGCAGATACAGCAAATCAATTACAACAAGTAGGAATGCTTCTTAATCAAGGAATAATCCCTATTGAAGTTGGAGCACTAGACCCTAAGGTTTTTGATGCTATTCCAAAAGAACATTTTAAAGAGATAAATAGAAAAGCAAAACTTGCAGGTGCAAAGATATCTGTCCACGCTCCAATTGTTGCTGCTTCTGGTATAACTGACCAAGGTTTTGAAGAATCAAATAGAAGACTTGCAGAAAATCAATTAAAACATATGATTGATATGACTGCTCCATTAAATGATAAAGGAGGAATGTCAATAACAGTGCACGCATCTGGAAGAATTCCAGGAGCAGAATATGAAATGGTTGATGGAAAGAAAAAACAAACTTCTATGTTTGTTGTGAATAAGGAAACAGGAAAACTTACCACAGTATTAAAAGAAGAAAAAAAAGCATACCCTCTTGAGATTGGAACAACAGGAGAAATAACAGAGTTCACAATTCCTGAACAATTAACATCTCTTAATAAGACAGAATGGGAAAATACTCTGTCTCAAATATTACATCATATTGAAGATGCAGATTCAAGAATAAAAGATAGTTCTCAAATACTTCTTCCAGAGATACTTCATAAAGTATTAGATGGAGAAATGCCACCAAACCTTCTTAAGCCAGAAGAAATAAATGCTTATCATAGATTGCAATCAAGTCAGGTTTTTTTATCTGATGCTAGAAAAGCAGTGAATGGAATGTTTGATAAGGCATGGAAATATGCAAATGAAGAAGATAAAAAGAGATTAAAAGATGCATCTGAGCATTTTGCAAAACATATTGCAGCAGCTCAAAGAATTAAAAATAAAGATCTTCCTCAAAGTGTTGCAAATGAATCTATGGCACTTCATAATTTAATTGAATCAATGCAGCAGATTGTTCCAGAAGTATATCAGCCAATAGAAGATTTTGCTTTAGATCATTCAGCAAAGACTTTTGCAAATGTTGCACTTCATGGATTAAAAGAGCATAAAGATAATGCACCAGTTATTAATGTTGAAAATGTTTTTCCTGAAATGGCTTTTTCAACTGGAGAAGAATTAGACAGATTAGTAACTAAAACAAAAGAGGAATTTGTAAGTGCTGCAGTAAAAGAACTTGGAATCTCAGAATCAAATGCAAGACAAAAGGCAGATAAATTAATTGGAGTGACTTTAGATGTTGGTCATTTAAATCTTTCAAGAAAACATGGATTTACAGAAGAGGATTTATTAAAAGAAGTAGAGCAGGTTGCAAAGCATGTAAAACATGTTCATCTTACTGATAATTTTGGAAGAGAAGATTCACATCTTGCTCCTGGAATGGGTAATGTTCCATTTAAAGAGATTTTAGAGAGATTAAACAAAGAAGGATTTAAAGGAACAAAAATAGTAGAGGCTCCTGGAATCCCTCAACATTTTGGAGTTTCACCATTACCATACACATTAAAGGGTATGGGCTCTTCAATATTCAAAGGCGGACAAGCTCCATATTGGACTCAAAGTCAAGGATTGCTTCAGCAATATAGTGGAGGGTTTGGACACATGCTTCCACAGATAAACTATGAGACTTTTGGAGCAGGTTTTACTCAACTTCCACTAGAATTAGGAGGTTCAAGACCTGGAGCACAAGGAAGTAGATTAAGTGGAAAGGGTATGGAATAACCACTTTAAATTAATGAAAAGTCATTAAATTTAAAAACCAAAAATACCTAATATAAACACAAAAAGATGGTGAAAAAGAAAACTTCTAAGAAAAAAGTAAAAAAGGCTTCTAAAAAGAAATCTAAGAAAAACATTAAGATAATAAAAGAAGAAGATATCCCTACACTAAAGCTTAAAAGAGAACATGATATTGCAATGGATTTTGCAATGAAAGTATATAAGAAATTTGAAAAAGCAATAAAATCAATTGTTCTTTTTGGTTCTACTGTAAAGCAAACAAATGTTCCTGGAAGTGATATTGATATAATCATAATTATAGATGATGTATCAATTGAATGGGACCCAGAATTAATTGCATGGTATAGAGAAGAACTAGACAAGATATTAAGAGCTAATCCATATCAAAAAGGTATTCACTTAAACACCATTAAATTAAGTACATGGTGGGATGATTTAATGAAAGGTGACCCAGTAGTATTAAATGTACTAAGATATGGAGAAGCAATGATTGACATGGCTGGATTCTTTGAGCCACTAAAATATTTATTAATAAAAGGAAAATTAAAACCAACTCCTGAAGCAGTGTATAATGCTCTTCAAAGAGCTCCATTACATCTTCAAAGAAGTAGAGCAGCAGAGCTTAATGCAATAGAAGGATTATATTGGAGCATGGTTGATTCTTCACAAGCAGCTTTAATCTCAGCAAATGTAGCACCTCCTTCTCCAGAACACATTCCAGTAGATTTACAAGAAACTTTTGTATCAGCTGGCATGTTAAATAAAAAATATGTTGAATGGTATAGAGAACTATTAATCCTTCATAAAAAAATAGTGCACGGAGAAATAACAGAGCTTAAAGGTGTAGAGATAGATGATTGGCAAGCACGTGCAGAAGAATTCTTAGATGTTATGATAGGATTAGTAAAAGATATAGTAAGTAGTTAATTACTCACTTGATTCTGAAGGTTGTGGGCTATATCTCCTTCTATCATCTTCCATATTTGATGCATCTAAGAAAGCAAGGTATCTTCTAATTGAATCATGTGTTATTCTAGCTAAGAATTTCTCGGCTTTTTCTGCTCTTTCCTTTTTCTTAAGATTTTTCATAGGAGTCTGTTTATGTTCATCATCTACTTCATATCCCATAAGAGTCATATAATCTCCTAATGTTATATCATCTAGTGATCTTAATATTAAAGAGGTTGCAACCCTTTCTGAACCTCTATCTCTTTCAAGCATTGGCCCAATTATTTCATCATAAGCAAGTTGATTATCTCTACCTTGTACACTTCTTTTAAAATGATTTAGTGATTCTGCTCTTGCCATTTTTACAAGATTACCATATTCTGGTTTATCTTCTGCATAAGCAGTAGCAGCTAATCCTTGATAAAAAGGACTTTTTAATCTAATTAAGGCATTATCATGATTTATTCTTCTATCTCTTTCTCTTCTTTGTTCTGGTGTCATATTGTTTGCCATTTTCTTTAATTTATTACAGTGCCTTCACTTTATAAATCTTTCTATTTGATGTATCTTAGAAGTAGTAACATATAAGATTATATATATGCAAGACTCTAGTAATATATGAGATTATATCAAAGAATTGCCTTGGCAGGAGTTGCCATATTAGCAACTCTTACTGGATTAAGTATCTCTAGGGCAGACCCTGTAAGAGACTACTATGCTAAACTAGGATTAGAAAGAAAACTTACTCAAAATCCAACAGAGGCTAATAAAAGATTAAGAGTCTTTCCTGATAGTTTTAAAAAAGCAAGTGTAAAAAAATACGAGGTTCCTGAAGCAAAATATTGCTTAGCTCATGTAAAACAATTACACTATAGAAGCCCTTTGATAGTTGGAGATATTCCATTTTTGTCTAAATCAGATAATCAAATACTTCAAGAAAGAAATAAGACACAGCATAAAATAACATATAATTATGTAAATAATTTTCAAAAGGACATTTATGATGTTCTTAAAGAATTAAGTAAAAAAGGATTTAATAGAGTAAGACTTGAGGGAGCTACTAAACCTGCAGAAAGAGCAAATTGTACACGTGAATTTAGAACAATTCAAATTGAACTCCTTGCTTTTCTTGGAGATGTAGATTTAATTAAAAGATATTATTTTGTTCCTGGAGCAGGGGTAATGCTCGGATCTCAAGGAGATATAAAAGTTCTTCCTGCAGAGAAACCAATGATCTTTGAAAGAGCAAGAAGAAATCCTAAAAATAAAAAATATGTTTTTGATGCAAGAGAAAACGCATTGCTTGAATTAGTTGATGAACAAGGAGATGCATTCTCCATTGTCTTGTATGGGGCTAAACACGACTTTAAAGATAATATATATGTATGGAATCAACAGAATCCAAATAAAAAGTTTTCTTTAATAGAAGTAACTGCAAAAAGTAAGATTCCTATGGAATTTATGCTATCTTCTCATAAGTAGCTCTTGTCTTTAAAGGAAGCTTTGGCTTAATCTGTTTGATTATCTTTCTTACCATTTGAACTGCTTTTTCATTAGGCACTTCAAACACAAATATAGGAGAGTCTTTCTTCACTATAGCAGCCTTTCCTACTGATTTTCCAAAAGATAATTGCATACCAGTCTGCATTCTATCTGCACCAGCACCAGTAAGCATCTTGTTTTCTCTTTGAATATGGTGTGGAAATGGAACAACTCTAAAGAAATACTGTCCTGCAAGTGTTTTGTCTAGTTTCTTATTTACAAATTGTCTGCATGCTTCAAAAGCAGAATCTCTTATTTGAGCTTTTTCAGTTGCAACCATCATTAGTCTGTGAGGATATTTTCCTTCATTACCCATCTTAAACTTAACAATCTTTTGCGGAGGAACTGTTTTAATATATGACTTACCTTTCTTTTTACTTACTCTTGTAAAAGGAGTTACTTTTCTTTTTGAATATGCTGCTGCTTTTCTTGCTGTTGCCATTTTATTTAATATCTACCTCCATTGAGATTGCTTGTCCTGGAAGTCCTTTTTCAAAAATAGCTCTTACAACTCCTTTATTCCCATGAGCTGCCGCAACTTTACCTTTGATTATCTTTCCTGCAGGACTTTTCCATTCTACTGCTTTACCTACAAATTTTTGAGCATCTTCTCTCTTTTTAGTTCCTTCTACTTCTATAAGAAAATGTCTTTCTTTCATAGTTTTTCTTCCTCTTCTAAATTGTATAACTTTGCCCTTCATTTGTATTCCTTGCAAGACATATGAGCTAAAAATAGCCCTATTTTTTGTCTTGTCATAATATCTATCAATAAAACGAGTTTAAAAAGCTTACTTAAAGTTTATATTTATGTCTCTGCCCTTGTTTTTTTACCCACTCAATTGAGTCAAATCCCTGCTCTCTTGAAACTCCTGCAATCACCTCTGCACCAATTGTTTCAAACAACTCAGAATAATATTGTTTTAATTTAGCTCTTGAAAACTTTCCTTCATATTCTGAAAATCTCAGAGGTTTTCTAAAAACATGTGATACAACTCTTGAATTTTTTTTATCAAACTCAATTATTTGAGAATCACTTAATCTTACTAATTCCCCATCACTTAATTCTCTTTCAAATCTTTGACCAAGTGTAACATAAAAACTTCCCCTGTAAATTCTTCCAAATCCAAAATCCTCAACTGTTGCTCTGACTCTATGAACTCCTTTTGAAAGAGGAGGAGCTCTTCTCTTAAGCTGGGGAACCCATACTTTCCCAACTAAAGGAACCCTAACATATTTATCTGTTTCTGGATCTGTCCTGGACAATAAAAGATAATCCACCAAAGAAATGCTTTTGTCTTCTGGACATCTTAATAAATGACTTGGACAAATATCTATTGTATCTAGTGTCATAAGAACTAGTAAATCGAAAAATTGGTTTAAAAAGCTTCCCCTTTATTTTTTCTTTTCTTTATGCTTAAAATCTTTTTTTAGGATTATGCTATCCCCTACTTCCTTAATATCTTTATATTTAATACCTAATCTCTTTCCTAAAATTCTTCTGTTTGCTACTGTGAATTCCTTTATTGTTGAATTAAATATTACCATATCTATAACTCTTCCAAGAACCTTTCCTTCTGCAGTTAGGACTTTAAGCCCTTTAAATTTAGGTGCAGGAACTTTTTTTAATAAAATAGCATCATCACCTAAGCTTTTTACATGACTTATTCCAACATATAAATCTGGTTTCATAAGTCCCATATCAATAGTTATCCCAACGATTTTCATTTTATTTCTATCAACATGAACTTTAGTAACTCCTCCTAAAACACTTCCGTCTGGGTCAACTGCATCTTTACCTAAAATGTCATCACTTGTGATTATTTCTTTTTTTCTTGCCATGGTTTCTTTAGAATAACATTTTTCTTTGCTATCTTAATATCTTTTTTATTAATAAATGCTGATCTTGAATATATGTTCTTTTTTACTCTAAGTTCATTATATGAATTTCCTGTGCCCCTTCTTTTTAATTCAACAACCTTTCCAATTCTTTTTCCTGTGGAATCAAATACTTGTTTTCCTAAGAGATTTGTAATTAGGTCAATACCAAGCATTATTGCATCTTCAGTATATGATTTAAAAAACTCTTTTCCAATAAATATTTTTTTAACTATTACTCCAAGCATTATATCATTTTTCATTACAACGTCTTTTACTGAGCCAACTAATTCCCCAGATTTAGAATATACTTTTTTCCCAATATATGAACTAAATGAGTTAGTTCCTTCTAACTTCTTAGTCTTAGTTGAAATCACCTCAATCTTTTTTGAAAACATCTTATACAATATTTAGGATTTTATAGTATATAAAAATATGCCAGTGCAAACACTGAAAATTTAATTGTTTGTCCTAATATAAATGCAAGATAGAATTTTGCTTTACTATACTTAAACACACCAATAATTGCAGCAAGTGGCTGAGCAGGCAATGGCAAGGCATTAAATGCAAATATTGCCCATATTCCATATTTGTTTAATGTTACTTTTATCTTATAGAATCTTTTTGGAGTTATAATCTTCTTGGATATCTCTGATAGTCTAGACCCAACAATATAATTCACAGTAAATGAAATTATCATCCCCAGAACATATATTCCAATTAGCAATGGAGGAAAAAGCCCTGCCCTTAAAAATGCAAAAAATAAAATCTCCATTGGAATAGGTAAAAAGAACAACCCTCCAAACATTGTTGTATATAATGCTCCGAGAATACTAAAACTTGTAATTGTTGATTTTACATGATTAATAATAGCGTTAACAGCATTTACAAAGAAATTATTCATATGCTGCAGTGAGAAGTAATAATAAAAACAAAACCCCGCAATAATCAATGCACCAATTGCTACGTATGTAAGAAATCTTAGCTTCTTTCCTAGGTTATATGCAAATATCCTGTTTTTATTGAATTTGTTCATTTCACCTTCCCCCATAATACTAAATCAACATACTTTCCATTCTTTTTGCATGTATGCTTTCTTATTCCTTCTTTTTTGAATCCTGCTTTTTCTAATGCTCTTCCAGAACCAGGATTGTCTGAATCATTGTCTGCCTGTATTCTGTATAGTTTTAATTTTTTAAAACCAAAGTCACATATTTGCTTTATGGCCTCTGTGGCAACTCCTTTATTCCAAAATTTTCGTCCAACAAATGCTCCCAAGTCATATCTTTTCTTATCTTTACTAGGATTTTCTAAGATTATACTTCCAGCAATCTCTCCATCAGCAAGAATTGTAAAGGCATAACTATCTTTTGTTCTCCAGCCCTTTAAGCAATCTCTAACATCTTTTTCCATCCTGCTTAATGGACACGGATAAGGATATCCAACAATTTCTTTAATAACTTTTTTATCACTAATTAAATCTCTCAATTCTTTTGCATCAGACATTCTTGGTTTTCTCAATGTTATTTTCATTTCAACTCCTCTATACTCCTTATTTTCATAAGTTTATTTTTTATTTTCTTTAAATCTTTTTTATTAATATAATTCAAAAGCTTTGATTTTGGTTTTGATTTAAAGTAATCTTTTATTTTATCCCAAAGACTTTCTGAAACCCTCTTTAGTCCAACCTCTTTGTAAAAAGGAAGCATTATTGTTGCTATCCAATTATATCTCTTTTTGGTTTTCTCTGGTTTTTCACCTTTTTTCTTATGTTTTTTGCCAGTAATATCACTTAATTTACTTAATTCATCTGAGGCATGAACAATTACAACATCAACATCTTGTTTAGAATAATCCATTATCTTTTCATAAAATCCTTTTCTATCTTTCAAATATTTTTTCTCTTTTGGATTCCATTTTCTTTCCCAACTCATTCCATCAACTAAAAAAGCAGTTCTGTGCCCAAAAATAAATCTAATTTTATCCAATGCTATCTCGCAATCTTCCACAACATCATGCAATAATCCAGCACAAACAGCTTCATATCCTCTTTTCCATTTAGCTAATAAATAACCTGCATAAGCAGGATGTAAAAAGTAATCATGTTTTGTTCCATCAAATTTCTGTCCTTTATGTGCATTTTTAGACATTAAATAGGCTTTCTTAATTAATTCTCTTTCTTTTTTATTAAAATTCCCTTCTTGTAATATCTCTTTTAATGGCGTTATCATTTCAACTCACCTTTACTACCTTTTTTAACATAAACTCTCTTGCTTCTTCCTTTTAGTCTTTCTTTTGCTACATGTAATTTATCTCTTTTTACAACCAATACATCAACTTTATGGTCATTTCCATCATAATCAAAATGCCTAAAGCTCTTGTTTAAATAACCATCAAACCATGATTTATGAACATCTAAATCTTTGAATGCTTCTGGAATATCTTTTCCTTCTTCTAATAATAATACAAGGTCAACATCACTTCCTGTATGCCCCCTATATTCTTGTTCATAAGTTCCAAACTTTCCTTCAGCCAGGCTAGCCCATATCATTGCCTCTTTTATCTCTGGAATCTTCCTTAAATGAGGAAGTATAAACTTTCTAAACTTCTCAAATGCATCTTTTTGATTCGGATAAATTGTCTTCTTTGGTTTTTTCATTTTAATTTTTTCTCTAATTTCAGAGATTTATCTTTAAACTTTAATTTTTTATATAGATTAATAGCACCCTTATTAAAAGTTCCAACATCTAAAATAATTTCTTCTTTATTTTTACTCTTAGCCCATTTTTCTGCTTCTTTAATTAATTTCTTTGCAAAACCTTTCCTTCTACAATCTTTTTCAATATGTAAATCGCTAATATATGCAGGAGAATATTTAATTGCTTTTTCCATCCCAGGCATAAAAGTTAATACAAAAATATATCCCTTGAATTTTCCATTATCTTCTAATACAAAAATAGCTCCTTTTTTTGATTTGATATCCTTTTTGAATATTTTTTCCTTAAATTTTAATGCAACCCTAACTGAGACACTTGTTTTCATTTTTGTAATTTTTCTATATTCTTCTATAAAATTCTCTGAAAGTTTCAGGATTTTAGGAATATCCTTCTTAGTAGCTTTTCGTATTTTCATTTCAATCCCTTTTGTATTGTATACAGATGATGATAGATTCCTTTTTGCTTTAACAACTCTCTGTGATTACCCATCTCAGCAATTCTTCCGTTGTCAAATACAACAATTCTATCTACATTTCTAATGGTTGAGAATCTATGAGCAATAATTATTGTTGTTCTCCCCTTGATAAGTTTCTCTATGCTTTCCTTTACTTTTTTCTCTGATTCAGCATCAAGAGCTGAAGTTGGTTCATCCATAATTAATATCTTAGGGTCTCTTAAAAAAGCCATAGCAATTGCAATTCTCTGCCTCTGTCCCATAGATAGCTTTATTCCTTCTTCTCCAACCATTGTATTATACCCTCTTGGAAGTTTCTTGATGAATTCTTCTGCATGAGCTGCTTTAGCTGCTTTTTTTACTTCTTCTGATGTAGCTCCTGGCTTTGCATACTTTAAATTATTTAATAGAGTGTCATTAAACAAATTAATATCTTGAGGAACAAGGGCAAACTGATCTCTTAACCACTTTAAATCAAGTCTTGAAATATTTACTCCATCAAGATATATTTTTCCTTTTCCTGGCTTATAATATCCTAAAATTAACTCAGACAAGGTTGTTTTACCAACTCCACTTTTTCCAACCAATGCAATGCTTTCTCCTGCCTTAATATCTAATGTAATGTCATTTAATACTCTCTTATCTTTAGAATAACTAAAATCAATATTATCTATCATTATGTTTCCTTTTACTTCTTCTAATATTTCATCTCCATGCTTCATTATCTCTGGAACTCTGTTCTTTAGTCTTGTAAGCCTTCTAATAGCAACTGCAGAACGTTTGAATCTTCTGTATATTCTTCCAAGTCTTCTAAATGGATTAAATGACATATGTATATAACCCATAAACATAACAAATTGCCCAGCACTTATTGAACCTGTTCTTAAAAATAATAATGCTCCCCCCAACAATACAACAAGAGTTACACTAAATATCATGTCTTGCATCATTGATAGAGAATTCCATTCTTTTTGATTAGCAGAAAATACAGGAAGAAGTTTTTTTACAAGGGCATCATTAAATCTCTTTTTTTCTATATCTTCCATTGCAAAATTCTTTACAACAAATATATTATACAGCTTATCATATACTCTTCCATATTGTTTTTCAAATGCTCTGCTTTCTTTTTTCTGAAGTTTTAGCAATCTCTTTGTCTTTTTTATTGTAATAGCAGAGTATATCATAAAGAATAATATTAATACTAAAGCAAGTTGCCATTGTATCCAAAACATAACTCCTAATGAAATTACTAACATGATAAATTGAGGAAGTATTTCTGCAACATTTTCTATTGTGTCTTGAAGATTCCATGAACCTCTTGAGATTCTTTGCAATATTTCTCCTTTTTTATTTCTCTTATGAAAAGGAATAGGAAGACTAACAAAATGTCCATATGCTTCTGCCTCTGCTTCTAATGAAATCTTAGAACCAAGAATTAATCCTAAAACACCTACTTTGTTAGTTATATAATAAGATACAACTCCTAAAACAAACCAAATAGCAATTATAGATAAAATAATATTCATAGGGCTTGCCGGAATAATAGCTAAATCAAATAATCTACCTTGAATAAATGGAATAGAAGCTCCTAAAACTGCACCAATAAATGCAATTATCATTATAAAAACCAATTCTCCCTTATGTCTTCTAAAGTGCTCTAAAATAAATTCTTTTGGTGTCATTTCAACTCCTTCACATATAATTTTTCATCAAAGTATTTTCCATGTTTCTTAAATGATTTTTTCTTTTCTCTTTTAAATTCAAATCCTGCTTTTTCAAGAACTCTCTGAGATGCTTTATTATGTGCAAATGGAACAGCAGTTATTTTTTTGAATCCAAATTTTTTCTTAATATGCATTACAAATTTCTTTATTGCTTGTGCAGTTATTCCTTTCCCCCAATAATCTTTTCCAATCCAATATCCAATTTGAGTTGATTTTCTCTTATAGTCTGCATGATGAATTCCAATGCTTCCCACATATTCGCCATCCACAACAATTGCAAGACAATACTCCCTAGGATTTTTTTCTTTATATGATTTAATATTAGTTTGAATCCAATCCCTCTCATCATCTTTTGAAATATCTTTAGCTTCTATTGGAACAGCGAGATTTTCTATTACAGAATCATCTATAAAAATCTCACATAATCTTTCTAAGTCAGATAGCTTATGACGTCTTAGTTGAACTTTCATATTAATTTCCTCTCTTTTATTTAAATAAGAATAAGATATTTATAAATTCTATTTATATTCAATGTTTGGAGCCTTATACTCCATTGTGTATTTTTGTCCTAAATCATATCCAATCATATTGTCAGCATATTTTTCTTTTGCTTCTTCATATCTGCCTTGCTGCAAAAATCTTCCTATGCTTTCTATTTCTGACACTATTGCTCCCATATTTTTGTGTAATATGCTTAATTTATAAATTATTCTAATTTTATAACTTTCTCAACATCTTTATCTCTTTTCTTAACAGACTCAAATCTCCCTTAGGAACAACCCCCTCTATTATCCATAATGCTTTTTTTGGAAGAAATTTAGGTATTTTATAATCACTTCCAACAACCAAGTAATGTCTAGAAGGAGTTTTATGGGGATAATCATATAATTTATTGTTTAATGCAGAAACATGTATTTCTTTTATTCGCCCTTTTACATGTTTTATTTGTTCTTTTAACTCTCCAGGAAAAGTTTCTTCTAAGTGATCTATATCCAAGCAAATATCTTCTTTGAATTTCTTTAAATCTTTTAAGTTTTGAAAACCCTTTTTCCTTTTATCACAGTTTTCTATTAAGATATTAAGTTCCTTAGGAATTTTACCAAATTTATCTCTTTTATCTGCATGAAGAACAAAACGTCTCACTTTTAATTTGTATTTGATTTCTTTTAGTTTTGATAATGTTGATTTTTTCATTTTCTTTGGAAGGTGAATTGTTACAATATATTTATCAAGCTTTCCAATAAACTTTTTCCAAGCACCATTTAAGATTTCTTTTTCTGAGATGTGCAATTCAACACCATCAATATCAAGATTTTTTATTAGATTAAGATATTTAATTTGATTATCAACACTATGGGGTTTCTTCCAACACCAAAAATCATTAAGACTAACACCTATTTTCATATATCAAAGAACAAAAATCTATTTATTAATTATTCTAAAACAATGATTTCTCTTCCAACAATTTGATTATCTCTAAATTCAGGAATCTTAAGAACTAATTCTTTTCGTGTTCTTACTGCAATCTCTTCTGCGTCACATCCAAATCGCCCTTTATTTGTTTTAATATACGGAGCAGTAAAGACTATTCTTCCAGAAATATTTTCCTTTAGATTATTTATAACTGAAATAATAAGATTATTGAATTTTCTTAGTGTTTCTTCTGCTTTCTCCTTTGTGGGCATTTTCTTTAATATCTCTCCTAGATCTGGTTCAGATACCATAACTTCACAATCAGGAATTCCAACTTTTCTTGAATCTGATTTAATTAATCTAAAATCTTTAAATTCTCCCCATTCTAGATTCTGCTTAGCCCCTTCTAATGCACTTTTATCCTTATCAACACCAATAACTGGAATTCCTTGTAATAATGATTCATAAAGTATAACTCCTATTCCACAAAAAGCATCTACAAGCTTTCCTTTTTCAACTTCTGAAAGATTAATCATTATTTTTGCAAGTCTAGGAGAGATAGATAATTCCTCTCTTCTTACTGGCTTTTTCATATCTCTTTTTTCAATAGCTTCATAATCACATACTTGATTGATCCTTCCAAACTCACCATCAAACATAAAGAACTGTTCATCTATATGCCTTGTAGAAAGGGTAGATGCAGTTCCTCCATCTTGCAGTTTAATCATTCTTCCTAATTTTTTTTCAGTTGCTTTTAATCCCTCTGCCTTGAATCTTCTTTTAAGATGATTTCTTACTCTTTCACAATTTTCCTTATCACAAAAATCCCATATAACATAATTCATCTTATTGCTTGTGCCAAAATATAATTCTTCTTTATGTATGTCAACAATCTCTCCAAAAGCAATCACTCCTCCAAGCTTATCAATTATTTTTTCATGAATATGTTTAGAAGTCTCAACAAGAATAGCATTCTTTTTCTTTTTCATGCTTTTTATTTCATTTCCAGTTCTTTTTAAAAAACTCTTTACTTCTTCAATAGATAATTCAACATTCCTACCTAATATGAATATATATTTCATTTCCTAATAAATAATCTCGGTCTTTTAAATCTCTGCATCTTTTCACTAACTAATTTATATTTTGCAAAAGCTTTCAAATCTTGATTCTCTAAATCAGATATTTTTCTAACAAAAAACTCTACTGCTTGCTCTTCTGCAGCTTTTTCTCTTTCTTCTTGAGTCATTCCTGGTCTAATTAAATACTTATTATAAGAATAATTTGAAGCATGTCCTGGATGAAGTCCTTGAACATTTTCTACAAGACTTAAATCAATTCTTGTAAAAAAGTCAGTAATTTCTTGTTTGTCTTTTTCTGTAAGATAACCATAATAAATATGACCCAGTTCATGAATTGTTGTAGAAGTCATTGGATGAGGAAATTTACTATCCCAGTCTTCACTAGAATCTCTTTCATGATCATACATTCCTTTTATGAAAATTAAATGATAATTTCCAAACTTTTCATAATTAAAATATCCTGGAAGAGCAGACTTATTATTTTTACATAATCCATGATATTCGCCATTATTTTCTTGAGTTCCTGGAACAAAAGGAGGTCTTCTTGCTTTTTTCCTTATAAATACTATATCTGGAAGATCATATCCTTGTTTTTTAACAAGATTTAGTCCTGTTCTAATACAATTTCTCTCTACTTCATTAAAATCAAATATTTCTTGTTTTGAAACAACTCTTTCTAATTTTACTCTAGGTTTTTTAGAAGGAGTACATCCAGTAAAAGAAAGAGGAATACCATGAACTAGTATTGCTCCTAATGCTAACACTTCTAAAGGTCTTTTCATTAATGACTTTTTCATTTTCTGGTGAATTTAATCATAAGTCTAAGAATTATAAAACAATCTCAAAATCACCAAGCTCTTTTTTCAATAAAGTAAAGACTTTTGGATTAATCTGAACATCACCCTTTGATTTTTGAGCAGTCATCGCTTCTGTTACTTCATTCATTGTTGAGTCTTCTGCCTTATCTGTTATCTTTCTTATCTTATTACCTACAAACAAGAATGTAGCACCATCTGCATTTAATATTTCTGCAACACCATCTTTATGTTTTAATCTCATTCTTGATTTATCAAGATTAGCTAATTCACATCTTTGTGTATATTCCATAAGAGCATTAACAAGTATAGTTGAATTCTTTCTAGCTTCATCTACTTTTCTTCCACTTAATTTTCCTTTTTTAAATTCTTTTCTTGCTTCAATAAGTGATTTTAATATCTTTAAATGTTGAGCAGTAAATTTCCCTTTTTTCACAAAGTTCTTTTCAAAGTCTGCAACTGTTTTTTCTTGCGATAATTTACCAACAACATGCTTCATTAGCTCAAACACTTCATTATAAATCTGTTCAATTGTTCTCTCTTCATATCTTTTTTCAATTTGTTTTCTAAGTTCTTTTAATCTCTTCATATATTTGTCAGAATCTTTTAACATAGAATCAATTTCTTTTCCTTGAACTTTATATTTTGGATCATGCTCAAATGCCTTAAACATCTTAACTGCCTTTTCAAGAATAGCAATATCTGATTTTTTCAGCATCTTTTCCTTTTTCACAAATATTTCTTCCATTAACTTAGGGGTTTCCTTATGTGTTGGAGGAGAATGCCCATTCAACATAATTAATGCTTGACTTGGATTTAATACTCCATAATATATATCTATCATAGCATCAACAAGTCTTCTTTCAGCCATATCTGTTGTCTTATCAGCACTTTTCATAAACATGTCAATAGCTTCTGGACTTGGTTTTAGCTTACCCATTTTTAATAGAGCTTTCCATGGCATAAATGTACCTCTGTCATATAATGGAATACCATCTCTAATAAAAGTAAAAATAACAGGGCTAGCATCTTTAACTGATTCCCAAAAGTCAGTTAATAAATAAGTTTGAATATGTAATGTGTTCTTTACTCCTGCTAATGCAATAGCTTCTTGCAAATGCTGTCCTGCAATCATGCTTCTTAATCTTTCTTTAAGTTCAAGTCTTGGCATTCTTTTTACATCTGTATCATTAATAACAATGAAAACATCTGCATCAGATGTTGGAGTTGCTTCTCCTCTTATTAAACTTCCACCTATAACATATGAAACAACATATCTCTCAAATTTTCTTAAAACAAGATTCTTATGTATCTCTGCAACTCTTAATACGCCTAAAAATCCTTTATCATATAATGGATATGACATTGCAATAGCCCCAGTTATATCAAACTTGCTATCTAAACAATTTTCCCACACATCTACTGGACTTTTAATTTGCAACCATATCTTCTGCCCTTTTATTTTTTCAATCTCTTTTACAATATCTCTTTTCAATTCATCTAATAATCTCTTACCATCTTTCTTTTTTTCAACATATTTTTCCTCAGGAATAATCATATACAATTGTAAATGTTTTTCTGTTTCTTTAGGAATTTCTTCTTCATCTACAAAAATAGGAATAGCTTGAGGAGGCAATATGCTTATTGCTTGTGTAAAAGGGTATTTTTTAATAATGTAATTTTTTAGTTTATCTAGTTCTTTCTTTGTTTTTTCCATTTCTTTCTGGACTTTCTCAGAAGTCTCAGGAACTACTGGTTTTTGATTAGAATACTTGTCATCTAGGTTCATTCCAGGAATGTTGTCATCTACCATAGTGAAAAAATGGCTTCTTAATTTATAAAACTTTGCTAAAATTATTTATATTAGAATGTATAGTGAATTTATAACATGGATAAGGATTTTTATAATAGAGTTAAAGAAAATATCAATAGAGTCCTAAAAAGAAGTCCAAAGGACATGGATATTAGGGCAATAAGAGAATTAAAACAGAATTTTGATAGATTATATCATTTAACTGTAATTGAGGAAAAAACTCATTTATACAATCATAGATATTTTAGTATTGAGTTTAAAAAAGAAATAGAAAGAGCTACAAGATATAATAGGCAATTGTCTGTATTATTATTAGACTTAGATAATTTTAAACAAGTAAATGATATATTTGGACATGATAAAGGAGACGAGGTGTTAAAGAAAGTAGCTCAAGTAATTAAATCAAATTTAAGAATGGGAGATTTTCCAGCAAGATTTGGAGGAGAGGAATTCATTGTTATGCTTCCAGAGACAGATTCAAAAAAAGCTTTTAGAGTTGCAGAGAAACTAAGAATAGCTATTTTATCTGATAAAATATTAAGTTATTATGATGTTTCAACAAGCATAGGAGTTGTTACATTAGATGGAAAAAAACTAAATGGAACCTTTAGAGACAATGTCAAAGCAACTCCGCATGACATGTTTAAGAAAGTAGATAGGGCATTAATGTGGGCTAAAAAACATGGTAAAAATCAGACTAAAATTTGGGATAAGTCCTTAGATAGTTAAACTTAAAAGCTTGAAATATATCTAAAAGTATAAGGTCCCGTAGTCCAACGGCTAAGACGATTCGTTTACACCGAATAAACATGGGTTCGACTCCCTTCGGGACCATTTAATTGTGATTTGACTTGGACCACTCTCTAAATCTTTAAATATAAGTTATTTCTATAATGATTATGCGCTTGTAGTTTAGTGGCAGAATATCTCGTTGCCATGGCAGGATTTATCATGACATTCTGCTTGCAGAAACGAGGTGACCCGGGTTCGAATCCCGGCAGGCGCATTTGATTTGAACGTAGTTTAATTTAGATTGCTTGCAAGATGAATTAGGTTGGCTTCAGTGTTTCAGAGAAGCCCGAATCCCGGCAGGCGCATATTTATTGTATCTCAAAAGTGGTTACAAATAGCAATATTTATAAATAACCGCTCTCTTGTTTTTTTATGACAACAATATTTGGTTTAAAACCGACTAATGTAGATTATGCAGTATTAGTAGCAGATAGACAATCAACGGTAATGGATCAGGCAGGAGCATCTCATGGAAAATTCTTAGAAAGAAAATTATGGAAAAGTAAAGATCATAATTTTTGTGTTGGCCATTCTGGAAATAGAGATGAGAGATTACAGGAATTTATGCAAAAACTAACAGATGGAAAATATGATATGGAAGCTGTAGTAAAAAAGGGATATTTTCCTGAATTAAGAAAACTTAATCTAACTAGAGTAGGAAAGAAAATACCTGATTTAGGACAATTAAGTGGTTTATTGCTTGCAACAAGATTTAATAGAGAGCCAAGATTATTCACATGTTTTCCACTAGGAGCTGTAGAAGAAAGAGTATGGACTTGCATAGGAAGTGGGGACAAACAAATAACAGAGTATATGGCTGCTTTAAAAATTATGTCAGAAGCAAAAAATTATCTAGAGGATAGGAGTATGAATATTCAAGATACAATATTGGTTGGACTTGAAGCAGTAAGAAGGGCTCAAAGTCAAGATATTTATTCACATGGACTAGATATGATGGTATGTTCTAAAAAAACAATAAATGATCACTATGCAGACTTAGGTGATGATTTTGCAAACAAATTAAGAAGACTTCAAGAAAAATACAAACCCAAGCAATAATTCTTAAGTTTTATAAATACTGATTTCTTTAGTACATCATGGCTAAAAAGAAGGTGAAAAGTAAAAAAAAGACTTCTAAAAAAAGAGTTACAAAAAAGAAATCTACTCTTAAAATCTCAAAAATAAGAGCTCCTAGGGCCGGAGATGTTGAGAGAAAAATAATTCAGACAGAAAAACAAGCATTAAAGACATTTGAACTTGAAGATAAACATCATTGGAAGCCATTTATAATATGTGTTCTTATTGTATTTGCAGTTGCTGCTCTTGGAACAATGTTTACTTCTCCTGTTGTAGACACTGATTGGTATAATAATATAAAACCAGATATTACTCCTCCGAGTTATGTTTTCCCAATAGTCTGGAACATATTATTCTTTTTATTAGCAACATCACTATATCTTGCATGGATTCATACTAAAAAAGCAAAGAGAAAATTAGTTGCATGGGAATACGGAATAAATCTTTTCTTAAATGCAGCATGGAGTTTTGTTTTCTTTGGATTAAAATCTCCTTTCTATGCATTTATTGTATTGCTTTTCTTATGGGTATCTATATTCTCAACAATGTACTTAACATGGGATATAAATAGAAAGGCGTCTTACTTTTTACTACCATATTTATTATGGGTTAGTTTTGCTGGAGTATTAAACTTCTTAATGATAATATGATATACCTTCCAATTATAGGAGCATTAGCATTGGCTTCTCTTACTATAATGGAAAAGATTGCTTTGAAAAGAAAAAAACTAGACCAAAAAACCTTTCAGACATTCACATTTTTTGCAGCAGTTATTGTGATGATTCCATTAATGTTTTTCTTTTATAGATTAGATCCTTTAGCTTTTCAAACAAAAAATCTCCTTATATTTGCAGGAGTAATAATTTCAGCCTTTTTAGCAAATATATGTTTATTTTATGCAATCAAATGGGAAAAAATATCCAATATTGAACCTGCTCTAATAATGGAACCATTATTTACTGTTCTTTTAGCAATAATATTTAGTTTCTTTGTAGAAGGATTGTATGATAGGAATATGATGGTAATAATACCAGCAATAATTGCTGGGCTTGCATTAATCTTCTCTCATATAAGGAAACATCATTTAGATTTCAATAAATACTTTTTAGCTGCAATGGCAGGAAGTTTCTTATTTGCTCTTGAGCTAGTAACATCAAGATTAATCTTAGATTTCTATACTCCAATATCTTTTTACTTTTTCAGATGTACTTTCATATTTATCTTAAGTTTCTTAATATTCAGTCCTAAACTTTCAGAAGTTAAAACAAATAAACTAAGATGGCAAATGCTTCTTATTGGTTCTTTATGGGTATTGTTTAGAGTAATAGTTTATTATGGATATCTTGCATTAGGAGTTATTTCAACAACTCTAGTAATTATGTTAGGTCCTGTGTTTGTATATTTATTTGCAAGAATTTTCTTAAAAGAAAAACTTGATAAAAGAAACATAATAGCGTCAATAGTAATTATTGCTTGTGTGCTTTATGTTTTATTGGTTTAAGGATATGGCAAATAAATTACATACACAAAAATCAAGAAAAAGTAGATTAGGAATGATTTTGATAGGGATATTAATCTTATTATCATTATTATTTTATATATTATTGAGAAGCCATTTTTCTCTTTTTGGAACAGATCCAAAAGAATTATTAAACTATACTCAGGGAGAGTTTATTTTAACGTCTTATAATCCTATAACTTTCCAAGATTATTATTCACAAGTATTACCAACTGAAGAGAAGATGATAACGTCTGATTATGATGAATTGCCCGTCATATATTATACTGTAACAACTCCAAGATTAGATATTGGTTATACGCCTTCTGTGGAGCCAGAATATTATGCTCATTGTGGAGGAAAGAAAGTAGAAATTAATTTTACTAAGCCAAAATATTCAAAATTTAAGTTTAATTACGCATTCACAACATTCTCTTATAATATCAATTTATATTATGATCTATATTCCTTTTCAAATCATTTAAAGGGACAAGATTGTTATTTTGAGACAGATAAATATATAGAGGGTTTTTTAGAGGATCCTTATAATAATAACTTTATCAAATCAATATCAGAAGATTTTTTATCTTTAAGGGAAAAAGGGTATTCTAATAACGAGATAGTAGAGATTGCAACTCTCTTTGTTCAATCAATACCTTATGGAACTGATGATAGTGAATTAAATAAGTATCCTTATGAGACAATATATGAAATGGAAGGAAATTGCTTAGATAAATCTTTGATTTTAACTGGAATTTTAGATAATTTAGGGTATACTTCTTATATAATCTTAGGCCATTTTGAAGAAGAAAGTCATGCAATAGTTGGAATTGTTTGCGATAATGGGAATCTAAATTATCAAGAAAAAGAAATATGTTTTATAGAAACCACCGTTTTTTCTCCAATAGGATACAAGGAAGAGATGAATATAGAAGAATATATGCAAGTATCTAATGGGTCATTAATTTATTCTGAAGTAAGATATGGGTTTAATTTATCCAATTATCTATCAGATCTGTTAGTAGAAGTAACTAGCATTAAAGGTCAGTTGGATATCATGGAGTCTCAGTTAGCAGATTTATCTTATAAAATGTGCCAGACTGATTGTACCTTTTGCAATCCTGCTATTCCCGATCCTCGTTTTTGTTATGATGCAAATAAATATAACAATTATATAAGACAATATAACAAAATAGTAGAGAATTATAATTCTCTACTAGAAGAATGGTATAGAATTTATTATCTGCTTGAAAGAACGATGTTTGAGAATGTGGAGTATCTTCAAAGAAATTCTGAAAGTGCAGTTTAAGGAATAATCTCAGGTCCAAAGTACTTCTCATACTTAAAATCAGAAAAATCAATTATTTTTTTATCAATTAATTCAATAACCTCTGGAAGAATTATTTTAAGTTCAAATATCAAGGCCTTAACTGTATCGCAAATAAGTTCTTGTCCTTCATCTGGCCACAGCTCTGCTTTATTTGCATATAAACATCTTCCACCACAAAGATTTAGATACTGGCAACTATTGCATTTTCCTCCAACTGAAATTTCTCTTAATTCTCTTGGATTAGAATTTAAATCTCCAACATAAAAATCAGTTATATTGTTCATAATCGGACAAGTAACAATATCTCCTTTAGTTGTAATTGCAAATCCAGAATGTCCAGCACCACACCTTAGTTTTGTTGGTTGTCTGTCTAATAGGCTTTGCATTATTCCTAAAAAAGGATAAATCTCCAGAACTTTTCCTTTTTTCATGTTTTCAAGCCAAAAATCAACTAACTTGCTTAGTGAATCACAGTATTCTTTAACAAACCTAGTAACTTTTTCTTTATCAAAATCTGTTTTATAAAATCCCATATCTAATTGCCAGTGAACAGAATCAATCTCTTCAATCTCTAGTAAATGTCTTACTTGTTCATAAATATCTGGAAAATCAATTGTCATTCTTGCAACAATCTCTCCTTTGTATCCATGAAATCTAATTAACTTTAAATTTGAAATTACTTGGCTGTAAGTTTCTAATCCCCTGTTATAATCTGTTCTATTTCTTTCTCCATCAAGAGAAACTAATATCTTAGAAAACCTATTCATATAATTATCTGGAAGCTTATGCAATAATTTTCCGTTAGTCTGCATGCAAAATCTAACCTCATAATCTTCAAACGCATCCATAATCTCTTTTATCTTATTTACCTGAAGCAATGGCTCTCCACCATAAAAAACAATAACTGGGTCTTCATCTTTTAAAATAAACTCTCTTAATTTTTTTACATCTACTTCAGTATCTGCAGGAACATTAAAATCAAATTTCCACTTTTCTTCTAAACCATTATCAAACTCTTTCATAGATTTCTCATAACAATATCTACATTGAGAATTACATTTTTCCGTTAATATAACATGCCAGTACATAGAAATACCTCAAATAAAGACTATAAAAATTAATCTGTTTCTCTTAGTTTTATTCCACTTGCAAATCCGAATGCCCATAATTGAAAATATTCTGTAATGTCAAATTCAGGATGAATACATATTTGTCCAGGAGAAACTTGTTCTGGCTTTCCATTTTTTCTAACCTCATAGATACACCCATTTTGATACATCATACATTCTTCATGACAATATTTTGTTCTCTTAGACATTTTATGTTTTTATGGAGTTACTTCTTCGCCTACTTTCCATCTTCTTTCCTTGTATATTTTTCCAGTTTTACCGTCAAGAACAGTCATTCTTGTTCCTTTTACAGAATCTTTTTCATAAAGAACATACTTACCTGGAATTAATGGATCTTCTCTAACATGAGAAAATGTTTCATATCTGTCTAATTCTCTTTCATCCATTTTAAAAATCTCCAGACATTGGAGGCATTCCTCCAGTCATAGAATTCATTTTTCCTTTTTTTCCTGATGCAGCAATCACATCATCAATTCTTAAAATCATAACAGCAACTTCAGAAGCTGAATTAATTGCCTGACTCTTAACTTTATATGGTTCTAGAATTCTAGCTTCTAAAACATTCTCAACTTTATCTGTGAATAAATTCAAGCCAGCATTTTTTTCACCAGCATCATGCTTTGCTTTTAATTCAGTTAAAACATCTATTGGATCCATTCCTGCATTCTCTGCTAATGTAATTGGAATAAACTCTAAAGCATTTGCAAATTCTTCAACTGCTAATTGTTCTCTTCCACTTAATCCCTGAGAAAATTCTTTTAATTTCTTAGATAATTCAATTTCTATTGCTCCTCCCCCTGGAACTACTAATCCTGTTTTTAATGATGAAGCAACAACTCCTAATCCATCTTTTATTGCTCTTTCAATTTCATCTATAACATGTTCACTTCCACCATGAATTAATATAGTAAGAGCTTTAGGATTTTTACATCCTTTAATATGAGTCATACAATCATCTCCATGTTTAACTTCTTCAACAACTTTAGCATCTCCTAATTCAAATGCATCTAATTCATTTATATTAGAAACAATCTTCCCATTTGTTGCCTTTGCTATTTTTTCCATATCACTTCTTGCAACTCTTCTTACAACATATATACCATCCTTAGAAAGAAGATATTGAGCAAAGTCATCTACTCCTTTTTGACAAAACACAACATTAGCCCCTGTTGCTTTAATCTTATCAACCATAGAAGATATTGTTTTTTCTTCTTCATTTAAGAAATTGTGTAATTGTTCAGGTGTTGATACAGATATCTTTGTATCTATCTCTGGATTCTTAAGTTCAATTGGAAAATCAACTAATGCAATCTTAGAATCATCTACTCTTGTAGGCATATCTCCTGAAACTTTTTCTTTGTCTATTACTATACCAGAAATTAATTCAGTATCTTCAACACTATCTCCTTTTGATTTTTCTATTTTAATATCATTTAAATCAGCTTTTCCATCTTTTTCAACTTGCTTAACTGCATTAACAACAATAGAAGCAAGTTTATCTTTAGCTCCTTCTGCTCCTTTTCCAGTCATAGAGGTCATTGCAATCTGCCTTAATACAGATTCATCATCAGGAGTTATTCTTAATGCTATTTCTTTTAATATCTCTTGAGCTTTTTCAGCTGCTAATCTATAACCTTTTGTTATAAGTGTTGGATGTATTTTCATATCTAATAACTTTTCAGCATTTTCTAATAACTTACCAGCAATCATAACTACAGAAGTAGTTCCATCTCCAACTTCATTATCCTGTGTCTTAGACACTTCCACCATCATCTTTGCCGCAGGATGTTCTATCTGCATCTCTTCTAATATTGTCACCCCATCATTTGTTATTATAATGTCTTCACTAGGACTTACAAGCATTTTGTCCATTCCCTTAGGCCCTAAAGTTGTTTTAACTATTTCAGAAATCATTTTAGCAGCAAGGATGTTATTCCTTTGCGCATCTTTTCCAATCATCCTTTGGATATCTTCGGGCATAAGAACTACTGGTTTTTCAGCCATATAAAAAATTCTCAAAGTAGTTATTTAAACATTATTATAATATAAAGTAACTATCAAGTATTGAACAATATTTATAAGGATTTTATCTATAAAGAAAATAATGAAAAATGTATTGGTTGCTGATTTAATGACTCGTGAACCAAGAAGTGTTAAACCAGAGACAAATCTTCTACAATGTGCTAAAACAATGGTCCAAAAAAGAGCAGGAAGCCTTCTTCTTGTATCTGGAAAAAGACTCGTTGGAATTATTTCTAGAAAAGATATTTTATGGGCATTAGTAAAGAAATCAAAAGAGGATTTATCTCAGATAAGGGCAATAGACATTTCCCCAAGAAAAATAGCTACAATCAAGCCAACAAAAACAATTGGAGAGGCACTAAAAAAGATGAAGAAGCTTAAGTTTGAGCGTTTGCCTGTGATAAAAAATAAAGAGCTTGTAGGAATAATAACTTTAAGGGATATTTTGAATTTTCATCCAGAAATATACCCTGAGTTAAAAGAATATGAACAAATTCAAGAAGAATCTCAAAAACTTCAAAGATACAAAAAAAGAAAGGTTTCAGATGGAATATGTGAAGAATGTGGAAATAGGGACATGTTAATAGAGTTTAATGGAATGTTAATTTGTGAGTCATGTAGAGATTCAACCTAAGAAAACTATTTAAATGAGATTTCTTTATTTTACATATAAAAAAGATGGCAGAAAAAGATAAAATATATTCAAGTAAAGTAAAATATGCAGGAATCTTTGATTTTTCTAATTTCTATAAATTTTGTTATGAATGGCTTAGAGATGAGCTTGGTTTTACTGTTGCAGAAGATCAGTATGTAGAAAAGATAAAAGGAGATACAAAAGATGTTGAATTTAAATGGACTGCAACTAAAAAAGTTACTGACTACTTTAAATTTGAAGTAAAAGTTGATTATAGGGTGCTTGGTCTGAAAAAAGTAGAGGTTGTTCAGAACAATGCAAAAGTAAAGACAAATGAAGGAAGTGTAGATGTTAAGTGTGGTGGAACATTAATTAGAGATTATGATGCTAAATTTGAGACAAATGCCTTTCAGAAATTTATGAGAGCTATTTATGAGAAGTGGATAATTGCCTCAAGAATAGCAGACTATGAAGACAAATTAGCTGGAAATTGTGATGAATTCCTAGCTCAAGTAAAGGCCTATCTAGATTTAGAAGGCAAGAAATAAATTTCTTACTCATTTGCTATTGAATATTTGAATCTAATGAGGTAAAAAACAATTTTCATAGCATAGAAATCCTTAAATATGTCTTTTTTTATCATTTCTTATGAAAAAGTTAATGGGGTTGTTAATCTTAAGCTTGTTAGTTCTACCAACAGTCTTAGCTATTAATATAAGTCTTGAAAAAAAAGAAGCTGTTGATGTTGTAATCCCTGGATTAAATTCTACAGCTAAATTCACCTATGATATTACAAATCATGATGACAGTGATAAATTCTTATTTTTTAATCTTCTTGGATTTACTTTATCTCCAACTGAACTTGTTTCAATAGGAAAGAATCAAACTAAATCCGTTGATATAGAAGTATTGCCAAGGTCTGACCTTACAGTAAGAGGTTACTATACTTTTCCTATTTATATTAGGGGCCAAGACAACTCAGAAATAGAAAAGAAACTTACAATAAAATTAATTGAACTAGAAGAGGCTTTTGAAGTTGGCTCTGCTGACTTTGATCCAGATTCTAATTCATTAACAGCATATATACAAAATATAGAGAATTTTGATTTCAAAGATTTAAAAGTTACTTTTAAATCTAAGTTCTTTGAACAAGATGAAGAATTTGACTTAGCTCCTTTGCAAAGAAAAGAATTCTCAATTAAACTAGAGAAAGAAGATTTTAAGCAATTAACAGCAGGATTCTATACAATAACTGCAGATATCTCAGTAGAAGATTTAAATGCAGAGGTGGAAGGAGTAATAAAGTTTATTGAAAAAGACATTGTTGAAGAATTAGCAAAAGATACTGGAGTATTGGTTAATACAAAAGTAATTGAAAAGACAAATAATGGAAATACAATTCAATCTACACAGACTATTATTGAAAAGAATATTATCTCAAGATTATTCACTACTTTTTCTCCACAGCCAGATGAAATAGACAGACAAGGTGTAAAAGTTACATATAGATGGAATCAAGAAATAAAACCTGGGGAAACAGAAGAAGTTACTGTAACAACTAATTGGTTTTATCCACTAATAATATTAGTTATATTAGCAGTAATTTTATTTTTTATCTACCAATTTACAAGCACAGATGTTGTGCTTAGAAAAAGAGTCTCTTTTGTAAAAGCTAAAGGTGGAGAATTCGCACTAAAAGTAACTTTATTTGCTTATTCAAAAAAATATGTAGAAAGAGTAAATGTTGTTGATAGACTTCCTTCACTTATGAAAGTATATCAAAGATTTGGAGGAGAACAACCTTCAAAGGTAAATGAGCAGACAGGATTAATTGAATGGAATTTTGAAAAACTAGAAGAAGGTGAAACAAGAACATTATCTTATATTGTTTATTCTAAGAATGTGGGTGTTATGGGTAAGTTTGCTCTTCCTCCTGCAACAGTTATATATCAAAGAGATGGTAAGATACACGAGGCTCAGTCTAACAAAGCATTCTTTGTTGCAGAGCCAAAAAAAGATTTGGAGTTTGATTAAAATGGCACAAACAAAACTTCCATTTAAAGAAGGAGAGTTGGTTTTACTTGTAAAGGATAAAGAAGAGGAAAATCTTTGCGGTTGTAATGAACCTGTTCAACAAGCACTTCTTGGACGATTTTTAAGAAGAGAAGATGGTGATGGAACTCGACCAGAGAGAATTTACGGAAACTTTACAGAGATTCAACCTGCTACTCAATTATCAGGAAGAACCTTTATTCCAGTAATACAACCCTACAGCAAAAAATTTATCCCACTATCTGAATTTAAAGGTTATGAGATATTCACTGAAGATGAAGTTCGTACAAAAGGATTTAGCTCAAAAGCCTGGCTGTTTCCTTATAGATCTTTTATGGAAATGGCAGAAGAGGTAATGGTTCCGGAACCCAGGGAGGTTTAAAATGGCACAAACAAAACTTCCATTTAAAGAAGGAGAGTTGGTTTTACTTGTAAAGGATAAAGAAGAGGAAAATCTTTGCGGTTGTAATGAACCTGTTCAACAAGCACTTCTTGGACGATTTTTAAGAAGAGAAGATGGTGATGGAACTCGACCAGAGAGAATTTACGGAAACTTTACAGAGATTCAACCTGCTACTCAATTATCAGGAAGAACCTTTATTCCAGTAATACAACCCTACAGCAAAAAATTTATCCCACTATCTGAATTTAAAGGTTATGAGATATTCACTGAAGATGAAGTTCGTACAAAAGGATTTAGCTCAAAAGCCTGGCTGTTTCCTTATAGATCTTTTATGGAAATGGCAGAAGAGGTAATGGTTCCGGAACCCAGGGAGGTTTAAAATGGATGAAAGATATGATAGATTTGAAAACTTTAGACAAGTGAGAAGACTTGGAAATATGTATGTAATCCAAGAAGATGATCCAGTTAAAGGAGCAAGAACAAGCATGGTAGATGCTGAAACAGGGCATATAAAGAGAGAAGTATATTCATATAACACAATCTTTGCTGATTTTAAAGAAGGGATTGTATCTTCTGCTAAGGATGCACAAAAAATAAGTAATATGCCAGAGGGACTTTATATGTTAAGCATAACAAAATCTCCTGTAGCTGAAGGAGAGCCTCAACAAGAATATTGTGCAAGACCTATTTCAAAAAGAAATGCTTTCTCTGCATTAAGAGAAAAATTAATGGATTTTGAAAGTGGAGTACTAAGATTAAGTTTTGTAAGGCCACTTGGAATAACCGGACTTCTAAGAGGATAATAACCAAAGCTTTAAAACCTCAACTATATAGCCCACCATAGGAATATTTATATATTTTATTGATCTATCTTATTTATGAAGTGGAATAAACAACTAGTTCTTGATGAAGTTAAAAAACTTGGAAAAAAATTAAAAAGAAAACCCGCTAAAAGAGATAATTCTAACTTATATTCTCTGTCTAGGAAATATTTTGGAACCTGGAATAATATGATGAAAAAAGCAGGATATAATGTTAAATTTAAACAAAAAATAAACTTACCTAAGATATGTCCTGAATTTTATTATTTCTTAGGACTATTATCTACTGATGGGCATATCCAATATGAAACAAAGGGAGGAAAATATAAGATAATGATTTTTACAAGTAAAAAAGAAGAGGTAAAGATGATTAAAAGATTAATAAAAGAATTATTTAATTATGAAGCTTCTCTAAGAACAAAGAATTATGGTTTTTCCAAATGGGAGAATTACGAAATTTATATTTCTTCAAAAGAATTAGCAGATTTCTTAAGTAAATTAGGGATTCCCCCAGGTAAAAAGTCTTTTTCAATAAAAGTTCCAGAGATAATATTACAGGATTCAAGTGAAAATGTTTGGCACTTTATTAGAGGTGTTTTTGATGGAGATGGTTCTATATTAAAAACAAGAAATCAAGTAATTTTTAAGATTGCAATGGGTTCTGAAAATTTCCTTAAAGGAATAAAGGATATTTTTGAAAAAAAGGGTTTTGATTCGGTTAAGTTTAGAAAAGAAAGAGATACATTATGGGATTTAAGAATTAATAAGAAAAAAGATATAGAAAGATTATATGCTCTTTTATACAAGAATTCTAAAAGATATTTTTATCCAAGAAAAAGAGAAAAGTGGAAAACAATACATTTAAAACCTACAAGACTTTAATTATTTTGTAAAGCTTGTGCAGAAGTTTTAGTGTTTCTGTTACTAGTTTTATCATAATCCCTCCATAGCTCAGACTTTTCTGATCCGTAAAAGGTTGAAGAAAGGAGCAATGGTTAGAGCGTCTGGCTGTAGATAATCATATCTAATGCAGAGATTCCATATGGATGACTATGAAGCATGATAAGCAGATAGTTCACGGCTCTGTTAAAAATTCGATATAAGCAGAACCCGGAAGATCCCAAGTTCGAATCTTGGTGGGGGGATTTCTTTTTTTCTTAATATTTATATAATATAGTTTCTTATACTAATTATGCCAAAAAAAAGAAGATTCACAGCAATTTTTATTGAACTAATAATTCTTGGGATATTCGCAGCAATTTTATTTTACTATAATTTTAGATTAACTTTATTCTTTTATTTAATTGCAGTATTTTTAGCATTATTTAGAGGATTAATCTTTAGAAGAAAAAATATTTCATGGATGATTATTACAGGAACAATTCTATCCTATGTCGCAGGAATATTGTTCTGGATAGCACTAGGAAGCTATCTAACAGGGGATATTGTTAGTGCAGTTATATTAGGATTGCTTATAATTTACCTATTTAGAAAGTCTTTAAGATTAAAAAAAGGCAAGAAATAAGATTCCTTGCTCATTCTTTTTCAAAAAATGAGGCAAGAAATAACTTTTGTCATTTACCGAGGATAAAAAACTAAAACATGCTTTCTCTGATATGCTTTTTTCACCTTAGAAATGTTTTTAAACTCGATAACTCTTAAGATTTTAACTTAAAAAACGAGGTTAAAAAATTGGAAGAAGCTTTCAATGAAGACGAAGAATTTGACGAGGACGTAGATTCTTTAGACCTAGATGATTAATTTATAATCATAAATTTTATTTCTTTTCTTTTCTTTTTTTGCAAACAGAAAGAAACATCAAGAAGATACTTCTAATGTAATTAAATTATTTTCCTTATCTAATTCTTTATCTGTAGAATCAATATATATTTGTATTGTATCTAATGTTAATTCACTTACAAATATGTTAGTAAGAGTAATCAATCTCCCACTTCCAATTTCTAATGCTTCTAATTCAATCTCTTTTATTTCTTTTCCACCAGAACTCACCTTTATCTTAGAAGCAACAGCATCTCCTATCCCTGCATTTCTAACACTTATATTAAGATGCAGATATCTTCCCTGCATTAGTGCAGAGATATCTTCAAACATAAGATCAGGAAGGCTTTCAACAGAATATAATTCATTTATCTTTTTAGGAATCTGAGCTCCAATTGTTTGATGACATTCAGAAATCTCATACATTATACTATCTGGATTATCAGAGTGTTTAAATCCAAGAGCGTGCAAAAGTTCATGTATTGCAACATTAGGTCTTTCACATCTAGAATCTCTTGACAACAAGATTTCTCCTGAATATATCACACTATGTTCTCCTGAACGAATAATTCTAGTTGGACCTCCTTCACCTGCAACAAATAAGTTTCTTTCAATTCTTGTTGCTTCATCACATGTTATGTATATCTCTTCTCCTTCACTTACTTCATTGAATTCAAGTATAGTAGCCCCTGCAAGAATATTAAGAGCATCTCTCATATCTTGAGATCTCTTTTGTTCACAATTAAATATCTTATATGTTATCTCCTTGTTTTTATACCTCATCTTTGGATAAAACTGCATACCTGATTCACTTTCTCCTATACTAAAATTATAATTCTTAGGATTAGCTGTGAATTCTAGTTGATTATTTGAGAAAAAATACATATAATATCCTATAAGTAATCCACCAACAATTATTACTGCAGCAAATCCAATCAATGTTTTAACACTCATATATCATATAGAAAAATTTGTTATATAAATGTGTTGAAAAAATAAAAAAAATAAGAAAAAGGTTTTGAATCATGAGTAAAATTACTCTGATGATTCAGCAGGAGCTTCTTCTGAAGCTGGTTCCTCAGCAGGAGTTTCTGCCTCAGCAGATCCTTCAGGTGCTTCTGGAACTTCGTCAGATGATTCCTCTGCAGCTTCCTCTTCTGGTTCTTCTGAAGATTCTTCAGCAGGTTCTTCTGCAGCTTCCTCTTCAGCTTCTTCAGCTGATTCCTCTGCAGCTTCTTCAGCAGCTTCTTCTTGAGGAGCTTCGTTCATTTCGTTTTCTTCCATTTTGTTTTTTAAACCTCGCTTTTAATTTAAAATCAAAAGAAAAATTGTTTTTTAAAGCTTTGGTATTACTCTAAAGCAACATTTTATGCTGTTTTATAACAATTATTCTTATAAATCCGGTTTTTCTACAAATTTCACATGGAAGACATAAAACTAAATTGTTTAATTATTGGGGCTGGAGACAGAGGACATGTTTTTGGAAATATTGCTCCAAATTATGGTGCAAAAGTAGTTGCAGTAGCAGACATAGACGAAAAAAGAAGAGATTTAATGGCTGATAAACATGATATTCCAATTGACTTAATGTTTGAAGAAGCAGAAGACGCTCTTAACTCTGGATTACCTTTTGATGCAGTTTATATAGCAACTCCAGACAAAACACACTCTAAAATAGCTAAAATGGCCTTAAACAAGGGTTACAATGTCTTATTAGAGAAACCAATGGCAACTACAGCTAAAGATTGTATTAGTTTAGTAAAGGCTCAAGAAAAATCAGGAAAAAGCATGGCAATTTGTCATGTATTAAGATATGCTCCATTTTTTCAAAGCTTAAAAAAAATAATTGATTCTGGAGAACTTGGAGATGTTCTAAGCATGGACCTAACAGAAGATGTTGGTTATTGGCATTTTGCACATAGTTATGTAAGAGGAAACTGGAGAAAAGAATCAGAATCTTCTCCAATAATCCTAGCTAAATCTTGTCATGACCTAGATATTCTTTCATGGCTAGCTAATTCAAAAGCAAAAACAATTTTTTCAAATGGTTCATTAAAGACATTTAAAAAAGAAAATGCCCCTCAAACTTCAACAGAGAGATGTACTATTGACTGTCCTGTAAAAGATTGTTTATATGACGCTAGAAAATTCTACTTAAAACATGGAATAAGTGTAAAATGGCCTTTTTCTACTATTTCTCCAGAAGACTTAACTGAAAAAGGAAGATTAAAAGCAATAACTAATGGACCTTATGGAAGATGTGTGTTCAAATGTGATAATGATGTTCTAGATACTCAAGATGTATTAATAGAGTTTGAAAATGGAATAACAAGTAATTTTGCTCTTAGAAGTGGAGGAGAAAACCCAACACGAAAAATCTTCATTCAATTAGAAAGAGGAGAATTATCTGGAAATCTAAGAAAAGGAAAAATAACAAAGACAACTTATACTGGAAGAAGACATGAAGGAAAAGTAGAGGAAATAGACACTCAACAACTAGGAAGCCATGGTGGAGGAGATCCATTACTAATTAAGGATTTCTTTGAGAATATAAGAAGCCAAAGCTCTGAAAATGCTCTAACTTCTGCTCAAGAGTCTTTACAAGGGCATTTATTAGCATTTGCAGCTGAAAAATCAAGAAAAATGGGCAAATTTGGCAGAGTTCTTAACTATAAACGATATCTAAAAGACCTAGGATTATAGCAATCAAAAGGTATAAATACCCCTAAATAGTGCCTTTTTTATGATAGAAAGATATGAAATAAAAACACCAGCTGATTTAGCTCTAGGAATAGCGTCTTTTTTAGCAGTCGCAGTTGCATTACCAATAGGGCTTGTATGGTCAATAAATAGTCAAAGAGAGACTTCTGATTTAGTTAACAAAGCAATTGCAATCTCAGCAGGAGAAGATAAAGAATGGTCAAGAAAAGAACAAAGAGCATTCTTAGATGATGTTGGCCTAGAAAATGTAGAACTTCCCGCAAATACAGAAGTTTATGTTGATTCTTCTCCAGGAACACATGCAAAAGTATATTTAAAACCAAGACACGCTAAAGATGGTTCTTTTCTTTCAAGAACACAATTTAGAGATGTTGGATCTATTCCAAAAGGTTACTTAGCAGGTTATATAGATAGAAGTGAAAAAAAATAAAATGATAGAACAAGATAATCATCCCACAATGGGCCAGGCAATTAGTCTAGGAGCAGGCTCATTTGCAACACTTTGTTTCCTTGCTTTAGGGGGACTAGCATTATTTGGGCATTCAGTAGAAATGGATACAAAAAACAATTCTAAATTAGCAAAAAAAGTTATTGCAGTATCAGAGGGAAGAGATGGAATATGGACTAATAAAGAACAAAGACATTTTCTAAGTGAAACTGATTTAGATTATGTAAGGCTTAATCCAGATCAAAAACTTTATCTTGAATCAACCCACAGCGGAGTAAGAGTATATAGAGTACCTAAATCAAACAAACCTTCAGCTAAGCCCCATGCAGATGAGGAAGTTGGATTTGTTTCAACAGAATTATTATCTGAATATATAAGAAATCACGGAGAAATAAAATGACAAAACCACTATCAACACTTGTGATAGGAGCAGGAGACAGAGGAAATGCTTGGGCACATCATGCTAAAGCATCTGGAGCAGGATTAAGTATTGATGCTATTGCAGAACCAGATGATGATAAAAGACAAGCATACGCAGAAAAACATAATATCTCTTCACAAAATATTTATGATGAAGGAGAAGAGGCTCTTAATGATGGAAGAGATTTTGATGCAGTAATTATTGCAACTCCAGATAAAACTCATCATGCAATAGCATACCAAGCATTAAGAAATAATTATAATGTTCTTCTTGAAAAACCAATGGCAACTACTGAAGATGATTGCATAGGAATTGTTGAAGCTCAAAAAAAATCAGGAACAGTTCTTTCAGTAGCTCATGTTCTTAGATACTCGCCATTTTTTCAAACATTAAAAGATATTACAAATTCAGGAGAACTAGGAAAATTATTACAAGCAGATTTAACAGAGGAAATAGGACATTGGCATTTTGCACATAGTTATGTAAGAGGAAACTGGAGAAACTCAGAAGAATCATCACCAGTAATCTTAGCTAAATCATGTCATGACTTAGATATATTAACATGGCTAGCAGATGCACAAGCAGGATTAGTATCATCAACAGGTTCATTAGATTTTTTTAATCCAGACAATAAACCAGATGGAGCAACTGAAAGATGTACAGATGGATGTTTGGTTAAGAAATGTATATATGATGCTAGACAATTTTATATTGGAAAACATACTATAGCAAAAAAATCAGGAGAAGTAAGATGGCCATATGCTGCTTTATCTCCAGAAACAGACCCAGAATTAAGATTACATGCATTAAAACAATCTCAATATGGAGAATGTGTTTTTGCAGGAAACAATGATGTATGCGATAATCAAAATGTTTCAATAGAATTCATAAATGGCGTAAGAGCTAATTTTAGATTAAGATCTTTAGGAAATATGTCAAATAGACAAATAAGATTATATTTTGAAAGAGGAGAACTAAGAGGAGATTTAATGAAAGGAAAAATAGAAAGACAAACCTATCACGGAGATAGAGATGTTAATGATGTTCAAGAAGTTACATTAAAAGATATGAATGCTCATGGTGGTGGAGATGGATATTTAATTAAGAATTTTGCAGATATGATAAGAACTGGAAATACTGAAGGGAATAAAACCTCAGCAAGACAATCTCTACAAAGCCATTTAATTGCTTTTGCAGCTGAAAAATCAAGAGACATAGGAGAAGCAATTCCTGTAGATTCTTCTTTATAAAACTACCTAACTACTTTTCAATAAAAAATGAATCACAATAAGCTTTTTAAACAAAAATTAAGTTTCATAATCATGATAGGCTGTTAAAATGAGAATAGCAATCATAACTTTTTTCTATAAACCAGCTGGTGGAGGGATTCCAACTTATGTAGATAGTATCTCAAAAAAATTAGCAGATATGGGACATAAAGTTGATATTATTACTGCTTCATATAATGGGCAAAAAATAGAAAGAGATGGAAAAATCACAACATACAGACTACCTTGCATGAATATCATTGGTAAAAAAATGCATGAAAATAAAAAAGGCTCGCATGAATTATTAGATTTCTTAAGAAACTATGCTAAACGTAATCCAGATATTTTCTTAGTTCAGAACACACACGCAGCAATAAGTGCTATGGGGCATTCATTATCAATAAACATGGCTGCTCTTGAAAATAATATACCCATGATACTGACAGTTCATGCATTTCTTGATGATAATGAATATACTCATTTAAAATTAGGAATGATAAAAAACATGCATTGGAATAAAATAATCAGTGTTGGTTCAAATCTTGCTCAAGATCTATTTAATAGAGGAATTGAATCAGAATCACTAGAGATAATCCCTCCTCCTGTTGATACAGAAAGATTCCATAATAAACTTTCAAAGAAATGGCTCAGAAGCAGAATAAATGTAGGAGATAATGAGACATTACTCATTCATGCCTCAAGAATAGATAGTGATAAAGTAGCAGTAGATAAAGGAGTATATACTCTATTAAAGGCATTTTCTCTTCTTAAATCAGATAATATCAAATTATTAATTGCATGTGCTCCAACTGTGCCATTAAATCAAAGAAGAAAAGAAGAGACAATAGGAAAACTAAAAGAAACTTGCAAATTATTAAAAGTAGGAAACCAAGTTATTTTTGAAACTTTTGAACCTCAAGATATGCATCATGTATATAGTGGAGGAGATTTATTTGTAATGGCATCTAAAAATGAATCTTTTGGATTAGTATATGCAGAAGCTCTTGCATGCGGTATTCCTGTAATTGGAACAAGTGTTGGGGGGATTCCAGAGATTGTTGATGACGGAAAATCAGGTCATTTAGTTTCTCCAGGCCAGCATGTAGAACTTGCAAAAACTATAAAAAAGATGCTTAGAAACAGAGATTTAATGAGAAAGCGTGGATTATATGGAAGAAAGCAAATAGAAGACAAAATAAACATAGAAAAAGTATGTAAGAACCTTTTAGGTATATGTGAATCAGTAATCAAAAATAATAAAAAAGGCAGTAGCTTCTTTAATACATTATCAAATGAATAATACTTATATCTCTCAGCTTATTGAATTAACGTCAAATAGTGGATTAAGTTTAGTTTCACAGATAGCAGTGGATGTTCTTTTAGGAATTTTTATTATTATTGTAGGTGTTTTCTTAGGAAAGCTTGTTAAGTTTGTATTAAGAAAAATAACAGAGAAAATAGATTTAAGAAAGATAATTAATTATCAACTAATAAACTTAGGATTGAATCTTATTAAATGGGCAATTTATCTAACATTCTTTGCATTGGCACTTCAATTAATGCCTTTCCCTACTCTGACAACTCTTCTTGCAAAATTCCTAGTTGTAGTTCCAGCAATAACTTCTGCATTAATATTATTGCTAATAGGATTCCTTATTGCTAATTATTTAAGAGAATTAATCATAGACACAGAAGTATCAGGATATAGATTATTTGCAAACTATATCTTTTACTTTTTAATTTACATATTTGGTGTATATACTTTGAACATAGCATTAGTATCATTAGAAGAATTTACAACAAAAATAATAATGTTATTATATTCATTCTTTTTCGGTGCATTTATATTAGTGTATGCTCTTGCAAAAAGAAGATAAATTGAGGTAAAAAATGGCTTTATCAAATAAGACACAAGGAATCATTTTGCTAATAGCTGCTGTTTTAATATGGGCTCCAATCCCAACTTTTAATTTAGTTAATTGGACTAGTTTAGCAGCTCTTGCAATATTAGTACTTGGATTATATAATTTAATGAGATAATTAGAGTTCAACAAACTCTGTTTTGATTTGTTTTAAAGAAGTAACAGAAGTACTTTTTCTAAACTTGTATTTCTTTATTTTTTCTTTTACAAATTCATAATATTCATCTATGTCCTTAGTTCTTAATTTAAGCAATAATTCATAATCTCCAGTACAAATGTCAATACTTTCTACTCTTGAATCTTTTGCAAGTTCTTTTGCAATTTTCTCAGGATCTCCATAGTTTTCTCCTGCAAGATTAATAAAAACATATGCGCAATGTCCTTCTCCTATTTTCTTATAATCAAATACAGCCTTGTAAGTTTTTATTGCTCCCTCTTGTTCTAGCCTTTTTATGTTATAATGAAGTGTTGTTGAAGGAGTTTTAAGCTTTTTTGCAAGTGCAACTATCTGAGGTGTACAAAATCCTACTTTAAACAAGTCTATTAGCTTTTTTCTTATATCTTTCATAATTCGTATAATATTCTAATATTTATAAATATTTCGCTAAAAAGTCGAATAATCTTCAATCAAATATATATAGGAACTGATTTTACTATTATTACAATGAAAACAAATCAAATAAGCAAACTAGGAACATTGCTAGGAGCAGGCGGTTTAACTGGCCATGTCTCTTTAGGAGCACTGGCTGGATTATTTCGTCCAGAAAATGCTCTAATGCTAGCTGTGCTTTTCATGGCTGGACCAGGAGCAATAGTGACTGCAATCTTCTTAGATGGAACAATGAAACAAAGAATGTTAGCAGCATTACTAGCAGGGCTTATAGCAACAGCAATTGTAATACTTGCTGCAGGAATTGGAACAAAAGCACTTTCGTTCCTTAATACAGATATTCTAAAGGTAGCTGGAGGAATAGCAGTTGTCCTTATAGGACTTATTATTGCAGGAGTAAAGATTCCAGATAAAATACCCTTAATAATTATTGGACTAGGAGTAATTCTTGGTCTGATATGGAGATAAAATGAAAGAAATAACTATAATTGGTTTTGGAAACTTTGGAAAGCTTGCAGCAAAGAATCTAGTAAAAGCAGGACTAGATGTAACTGTCACAGATGTAATAGATAAGAGCAAAGAAGCAGAAGAGATAGGAGCAAGATTTGCAACTCTTGAACAAGCACTAAAGAACAAGATAATTGTCTTAGCTGTTCCTATGGAAAATCTAGAAGATATGTTAAATAAAATAAAAGATAGATTAATCCCAGGAACATTAGTTTTAGATGTATGTTCATTAAAGATGTTTGCATGCGATTTAATGAATAAGATGCTTCCAAAGGACATAGAGATAATTGGTACACACCCATTATTCGGACCTCAGAGTGCTCCAACTAGCATCAAAGGAATGAGAATTGTCTTATGTAAAGTAAGAAACAAAGAAAAGACATTCAATAAAGTAAAAGAATTTCTTGAGAAACTAGAATTAAGAGTCTTTGTAGTAACACCAGAAGAACACGACAGACAAATGGCAGTATCTCAGGCACTGACACACTTTATCGGGCAAGTTGTAAAGAAAATGAATCTTCAAAGAGTTGAATTATCAACAAAGACATTTGATGATTTGATGAACATAATGGACATCATAAGAAATGACACTCCTGCATTATTTAATAATATGCAGACAAGGAATCCTTTTGCAAAAGCAAACAGAGAAAAATTCATTGATGCAAGTATAAAATTAAACACTCAATTAAATGAAACATCAGGAGGACAAATAACATGGCAGGAGAAACACCAGAAGAATTGCTAATTGAGATTGAAAGACTCCATAAGGAAAGAGAAGCAAGAAACAGAGAGATAGAAATGTTAGAAAGGCTTAACGGTGGAAGAAGAAGAATTCATATCGAAGGCGAAGCAGGACTTTATATGATTCTTGCTGAACAAAAGGCAAGAAAAAACTATCAGGAAGGAAGATAAAATGGCATCATTCAGAGTGATTTATGAAACAAGAAACAGAATTTTTCCTTTATTTAGAAATACACATGAACTCTTGTTGTATGCCAGATCTCAAGAAAATGTTGAGAACTATCTTAGAGAAGAACAACTCAGAGAACCAGAAGTAGCAATAGGAAATGTAAGGATTGAGAAACTTACCCAAGAACAAGGTTTAGAATTATTTAAGAAGCTGCACTGGGGGAGATGGGTAGGAGATTAAAAGAGGTGATTAATAATATCTTTTTTTTCTTACTTTTCGAATAATTTTTCTAATTTGATTATCAGCATTTAGATCCTCTCCTCTCCATTTTCTTGTATAATCAACATATTCCATACAACTTATTATGACAATAATCTTTCCAATAACCAATATCCCCCAACTTAACCACAGATTAAAACCCACAACTACTAATAATAAAATCCCCCCTAAGGTGATAAGTGTTCCTATAATCAAATCTTTTTCATATTTTTTCATTGAGAATAACCCCTTTTTGAGTAATATAACTAAGTAAATGAATTATTTAATATTTTTGTATAGAAAAATATTTTCATCTTTCTTTGTTATTTTTAAATTTGGAAGTTTCCAATAATATGAAACCACTCTTGCCTGGTGTTTGAGTTCTTTTTTTAATTTTTCTTTTAATCTTTTCATTATTGTATGAAATTGAAACATAATAACAACATCATATTTTCCTAAGTTTTCTTTCCAAAAGCTTTTCCAGTGAATAAAGGCCTTTCCTTGCAATCCAAGATTTTTTATTTTTCTTTTAGACATAAGAACTAAAATAGGATTTATTTCAAATCCATGTGCTTCTGCTCCTTTTTTAGCCATTGCAATAACTAATCTTCCATCTCCACTTCCCAAGTCAATTGCTTTTTCTCCTTTTTTTATCTTAGCAAGTTTCATTATCTTCTTTAGTTTCTTTTCACTTGTAGGCTCAAAAGGAGCTCCAAACAACCAAGGAAATACAAAAAATATACTTAGCACAATAGCAACAACAATAAGAAATAATAATGTCCACACATTAATAGGAATCATTCTTAACTATATTTTCTTTTATAATGAACTGCCCCATATACTCCAGCAAGAACAAGTATAGTAACAATTGTTAGTATTCCACTTCCTGATCTAGCAAAACCAATTGCACCACCAGTAATTCTAGCAAATAAACCTCTTGTATCTTCTTCTGGTTCTTCATATACTATTGGCTCTCCTTCCGGTATTGATGTTGGAGGAACTTCTGTTATTGTATATGTTGTACAATCTCTTGTCTCTCCTGCATCTAATTCTTTTGATGTGTTTCCTTTTCTACATGAAACTCTTTCTCTATCTAAACATGTTCTATTTTGCAAGCCATCAATACAGGCACTCCATTCACTCCACTCAGTACAATTCCATACTGTCTTGCAATCACTTCCTCCAGAAGAACTTCGTGTTTGCTCATTTACTGTAACAAAAAGAGTATCAATACTTGAAGTATAGTTCTGAGATGAATAACTCACAGTAATGTTATATACCCCTTCGAATTCCCAATCAGTTTTATTTAGATATTTTCCATCTTCACTTAAATTAATATTAGGGTAGGTTATTTCTCCTCCCTCAATAAATAATCTAATTGTTCCATTATCATTTCCTGTTGTAACATTACCTTCAATTAAAAAAGGTTCTTGATACCCAACACTTATGTTTGAGTGAGCTCCATTTAGAGATAAATTCACTGAACTATTAGCTTTTGAAACCTCTAAATATCCTGTAACGCTTCCTGCAGTATAGTTTTGACATCCAGAGGTATTATATACATAATTAATAGTTCCTTCTCCATAAACAATATTATCCCAGTTATTTGCAATTAAATTTCCTTTAGAGTATAAAGTGTAATTACATCCCGTATCATTGTTATTTGTTTCATTAGCAGAAACATTTGCTGAATTTCCATAAACTACTGAGTTGTTATTAATAATCATACCAGTTTCAGGATTAGCTCTTTCAACAGCAAAATTTTCTTCATCATAAACATTTGAATAATTTTGAGAGTCATCTCTAATAACTGTGAAATTATAAACTCCTGCCCCTAAAATTTGCTCTGAATTATTATCAATAATTGTTCCATTTCTATATAGTGTAAAGTTTGAATTACAATTACTATAGACTGTGAAACTGTTTGGATATGTCACAGGAGAGCTTGTATTAAATAATACATCGCAAGGAGAATCATTTGGAATTACTGTTAATACTTTTGTTGTCCAATTTCCAGTATAATTATGATCCCCTGATGTTGAATAATTAAATGTGTAATTTCCTACGCCATATGTGCCATTTGCAAGATTCATAGAACAAGATAAATCTTCTGGACAATTTATTCCAGTAAAATTACTTTCTTCAGGATACATTATTGGAGTATCACCAATTATTCCTAGTTCTGGAGTAGCTTGTATAATTGTAAATATTAAATTACCTGTAGTCTCTCCATTTCCAGCCATATCTGAGGCACTCCATGAATAATTATAACTTCCAACTTTCCAGTCAGTTATATTTGAAGAATAAACTCCATTTCCTTCTGGAAACCCTTGTTTATCATTTCCTTCAAAGCTAAATAAGACACTGCTATCATTAATCCATGATGTTGCATCTTCCCAGGTTATATTAAAATTATATAATTTTCCTTCTCCATAAACATCTGAAGTTTGAGACGGAGTAGAATTAAAAGGAGGAGTTAAATCTCTAATAATTGTTCCCGTCAAATTCACTTCTCTAATTGTTGTTCCATTTGGAAAGATATCTTTAGAAAAAGCAATCCAAGTATAATTTCCTTCCTTGAGATCTCCTGCAGAAGGACTAATATTCTTTACTTCAGAGAATGTTTCATCATCTGAAGATTGATTAATAAGGGTAGGAGATTCAAAAGGTCCAACTAATGAATTTGGCTTAGTGACTTTCAACCAAAATGGTGCAAAATTGTCTTCATCATAACTTTGCCTGTTTGTTTCATTTAACCAAAATTGAAAATTAAAAGTATCACCGGTTGTAAAAATTAATTCAGAAGCAGGAGTTACATAAGTTAAATTAGGTTTAATACTATCAATCCAAAAATTAACAGAGTCGCTTTCATTTGTTGTTCCATTACTAACATAAACAATTAATTCATTCTGACCTTCACTTGAATTAATAGTGCTTACAGAACTCTCACCGCAAGTAAAAGTCCGATTTGTTCCATTTAAATTATATAAGCAAGAACTTGCATTTTCTATATCATAAGTAACATCAAATGAATTAACAACTTCTTCATAAGTAGTATTTGTTGGTTCAGTAATACTAACACTCCAAGCACTAGCAACTCCAACTAGCAATAAAACAATAAAAACCGATAATAATATTTTTCTCACCATCTTTTCGTAAAATAGATTAGGCAAATTTCATTTATAAAGTTTATTCTAGTCAGAAACTATCTAAATGACTTACTAATATTAGTTCCCCAAAACGAAGGCAAGGGATTTGTAACAAATCCATTAAAACTTTCAGCATAAATATGTGTTAGTCCAGGAGTCTCTTTGAATTCATCAAAGTGTTCTTGAGCAGAGTCATATATTTTTTGAATAATTTTTCTTTCAAAGTTTCTCTGCAATAATGATGATGGCTTTAAGATTAAGAAATCTGCTTGCCTTAGAATATTAATATCTAAGTTTGAAGAATTCTGCGAAATAAATAATATAGTTAGATTCTTATGTCTAGCTATTAGTATAAGATCACTTAGCAATTTATTTGCATTACTCATTGAATCTCTTGAACTAAATAAAATTCCACCCTCATCTATTAATACTATTGCATTGTTTCCTAATTCATCTATATTATTAACAGCTGTAATCCAGCTAGGAAGTTCATCTGCATTAAATCCCATTGCATAACACTTTTTATTGTACTTAGCTCTTGAGTTTTCTAAGAACTTCATTCCAAATGCAGTCTTTCCTGTTCCTCTTGCTCCTAAGATAACTCCAATCTTTGAATCAGATTTATTTATCTTTTTTTCAAATTCAAGATAATCTCCATCTTTTGTATGAATAACATTAAAATCTTCATGAACAGCAGTTATTGCCTCTCTTTTTTGTTTAACAGCTTTTTTCTTAGAACTTTCTTCAACTTTATTCTTAGTATATTTGCTTGCTTTATAGACGCCCTTACCTATATAATATGGAGTTTTCATAAGAAACCATGTTCCTTTTAATGCACCAATTCCAACGGATTTCAAAATAGAACTCTTCTTTTTTCTTGGCTTAGATGTTTTCTTTTTAGGCATACTTTAGAGTATTAATAGAATTATATAAATGTTTCAATAGTAAGCTTAATAAATTGATTTTTTATTGGATTTAAGTAATAAATTTATTTTTCTTTTAAGATGACAGAACTATATGAAGTACAAGAACGAGCAAGCAATGACATCAAGGAAATGATGCATCCCTTAGTTAGAGAGTGGTTTTTCTCTAAGTATAAGGATTTCTCACTTACTCAGAAGTATGGAGTAATGAGTATCTGGGAAAGAAAAGATATTTTGATATCAGCTCCAACAGGAGGAACAAAGACGTTGACGGCTTTTTTATCAATATTAAATTATTTAGTTACATTAGCAGAAAAAAATGAACTTGAAGATAAAATATATGCACTTTATACTTCTCCTCTTAAGGCACTAACTAATGACATCGCAAAAAATCTAATTGAACCCTTAGAAGAAATTCAAGAACTAGCTAAATCTAAGAAAATAAAACTTCAACCAATTCGTGTTGGATTAAGAACAGGAGATACAACTGCATCTGAAAGAGCTAAGATGGCAAGAAAACCTCCACATATTTTTGTAACAACCCCAGAATCTTTAGCTATTATATTAACAACTAAGAAATTTGTAGAAAACTTAAGATACTTAGAATTCTGTGTTGTAGATGAAATTCATGCTTTAGAAAATAAAAGAGGGACATATCTAAGCATTACACTAGAAAGATTAAATGAAGCTAGTTTTATTTATCCAGTTAAAATAGGATTGTCAGCAACTATCGAGCCATTAGATGAAGTTGCAAAGTTTCTTGTAGGAATAGATAATGAAAGAGCTGTTGGAATTGCAAAAGTTCCATTGCAAAAAAAAGCTAATATAAAAGTTCTTACTCCAGTAGATGATTTAGTTGAAGGAACAAATGTCTATCCAAAGATGTATGAATTAATGGATAAATTAATCCAAGAACATAAAACAACATTAATATTTACAAACACACGTTCAGCAACTGAAAGAGTTGTTAATCATCTTAAAGAAAAGTTTCCAACTATTTACGGAGATGATAATATTGCTGCTCATCATTCTTCATTAAGTAAAACACATAGATTTGATATAGAAGAAAGACTTAGAGACGGAAAACTAAAAGTTGTTGTATGTTCAACTAGTTTAGAACTTGGAATTGATATTGGTTATATTGATCTGGTATTAATGTTAGGAAGTCCAAAAAGTTCTGCTCGTGCTTTACAAAGAATAGGAAGAGCAGGACATAGATTACATGAAACAGCTAAGGGAAGATTTATTGTTATGGATAGAGATGATTTAATTGAATGCAGTGTAATACAAAAAGAAATGATTGAGCACAAGATAAACAAAATAAGATTTCCAAAAAATGCTTTAGATGTTCTTGCTCAACAAATATACGGAATGGCTATTTATAAGATATGGAATATAGACGACATATTTAAGTTAATACGAAAGAGTTATTGTTATCATCAATTAACTAGAAGTGATTTCTTAGATATCATAAGTTATCTTTCTGGAGAATACTCTCTTGAAAAAAATGCAGTATATGGAAAAATATGGTATGATAAAGATACTCGTGAAATGGGCAAGAGAGGAAAAATGGCAAGAGTTCTTTACATGACAAACATAGGAACAATTCCAGAAGAGTCTTTTGTAACTGTAAAGCTTGCTCCTGCAGGAGAGCCAGTAGGAGTTATTGATGAGACATTTCTTGGAAGAATGAAAAAAGGAGATGTATTTGTTTTAGGAGGAGTAAAATATCAATATGCTTATACCAGAGGAATGAATCTTTATGTTAGAGGAGATGTTCGTAGGCCTCCAACTATTCCATCATGGTTTTCAGAAATGCTTCCACTAAGCTTCGACTCCGCCTTAGAAATAGGCAGATTCAGGTCACTGATAAAAGATAGGCTAGATGCAAAACAAAACAAAGATGAAATAATCCAGTTTATTGAAGAGTATCTTTATACAACCAAGTCAACAGCAACTGCAATCTATAATTACATGAACTCTCAGTATAGATTCTTAGAGATACCAACTTCAAGCTCACTAATAATAGAAAGATATAAAGGAGATAAAAATTATCTAATCTTCCATAGTATGTTTGGTAGAAGAGTTAATGATGCTTTGTCAAGGGCAATTGCATATATGCTAGCAACAACCAAAAAAAGAGATGTGGAAATTGGAATAAGTGATAATGGTTTCTTTCTTGCAGGAGCTAAGGTAAATATAGACGCTGTTCTTAATAAAATAAAAACTATAGACTTAGATAAAATTCTTAAGGAAGCAATAAATAAAACAGATGTTTTATCTAGAAGATTCAGGCATTGTGCAACCCGTGCACTAATGATCTTAAGAAGTTATAAAGGAAGAAGAAAAACAGTTGGTAAACAGCAAATGAAATCTCATTTCTTAATTAATGCTGTAAAAAAGATTTCAAATGAATTTCCAATATTAAGAGAAGCTCGAAGAGAAGTTCTTGAGGACTTAATGGATATTGAAAATACTAAAAGAGTTTTATCTTGGATAAAAGACGGAAGCATTAAGATAAAAGTGTTAGACACTCCAATACCCAGCCCATTCGCATTAAACCTAGTTATCCAGGGGCATTCAGATTTAATTAAACTTGAAGACAAGCAAGAATTCTTAAGAAGAATGCATGCTTTGCATATGAAGAGAGTAAAATGAATCTAAATTTTGATAATCCCAAAAGAGGATTTTATGTTGAAAGAAGATTAAATGTTCCTATTTTTTCAGAAGTTGTTTATATTTCTGGAAAAAGAACTCCTGCAGAAGACATCTTTGGAACAAGAACTGATGTATTAGAAGCGCGAAAATTCTTGTATAAATCTCCTTTCCCCATATCAAGAGGAGAAGCAGAAGATTTCTATAGGGTTACAAAACGTGATATTGAATTAACTCTAGTAACCATGGAACAACAAGAGTCTTTCAAAGACCATCCTGATTGGCCTCAAAAGTTTAGAGAATGGGTAAAAGGAGTATCCAAACAATGAAATACGAATTCATAGACAAAACATTATATTTTCCAGAAAAAGGAATTCTTGTAATCGGAGATTTACATTTAGGATATGAACATCAATTAATTCAATCAGGAGTTCTTACTCCAAAAATGCAGACACAAAAAATAATTGATGAACTTAGAGAAATAATCTTGAAAATAAAAGAATCAAAACAAAAACTAAACAAGATAGTCTTCCTCGGAGATATTAAACATGCTTTTGATTTTCAATACGAAGAGAAAATAAGTTTTAATGATGTTTTAGATTTCTTAGAGCAATATTTCAAAGAAGAAAATATAATTTTCATAAAAGGCAATCACGATACAATAGACTTCACTCTAAATGGTATGAAAGACTATCATATAGAAGACGACATAGCTTTTATTCATGGAGATAAATGCTTTGCAGAGATATTACCTAAAGAAATAGATGTTATTGTTATGGGGCATATTCATCCAAGTGTGGTTTTTCACGACACTGATACTTTAAAAAAAGAAAAATACAAATGCTTTCTTGTTGGAGACTTTCATTGTAAAAGAACAATTGTTGTTCCAAGTTTTTCAGACATCTCAATTGGCAGCCCAATTAATCATTATGATACTTCTTATAGAGATGAATTTTCAATTCTTTCAAAAAAAGATTTAATGAAATTTAATGTGCATGTAGTAGGAAAAGATAAAGTATACAAATTCAAGCGAGTAAAAGACTTACTTGATGCTTGATCTTATATTAGCCCTACGATAAAGGGCTTTTTCTCTTTCAGCTTTCCCAATAAGCCCACAAGTTTGATAATCTCTTGGGCAGTCTATGTCCTTAAACTTCCCTGCATAAGGATGAGTACATTCCTTTCCCTTACGCAAATGGCACTTTGATTCTGTTTTTGTTGATAGGTCTTTTGACATAAAAATACTAAATGTAAGGCATTTATATGGTTTATTATAGAATAAACGCCCACGCCGGTAGTAGTGGGGGAGTCGAACAATTATAATTTTATATTATTCTTAACAATATCTTGTATATTTCTAATTGATTCTTTCATATATTTAATTTTATTATGAGTATCTTTTTCCATAAAACAATATGCCCAAACAAACATATCAACACTAGCATATAACATTAGGGGAATTATCAATTCTTTCTCCTTCTTACTAATTTTGGATATTTTTTCATATTCTCTCAAAAATATTTTTACTTTCCTTAAATCTAATTTCCCACGATTATTACAAGAATCTCTCAATGAAACACAAAGATCAAATGCTCTTGGACCATATTCAAGATCATCAAAATCAATTATCCCAACAATTTTAACTTTATCAAACATTACATTGCTAGCATCAAAATCACTATGAAGATATAATAAATTAACATTTCTATTCACTTTAATTACTTCCCTATATATATCCTTAAGAAAATCTCTATGTTTTAAGGCAAATTTATCAGATTCATTTTTTACTTTTATATTCTCCATGATTCTAAACCCTTTTTCAATTCTCTTATCTGCAGAATCCCAACAAAATTTTCCTTTTAACCCTTTTACATATTTATGATAAAAAGAAAGAGTTCTAGCAAGCTCTTTCATCTGAAGTTTATTTGGAGTATTATAACCTCTTCCTTTAATCATCTTATAAACCCAAACCTTATTTTTCCCAACATTAATTATTTTTTTATTTCCGGCCTTTAAGGGAAAAGGTAACAAATAAGGGAATTTCTTTTTTTGTAAATATTCAAATATCTTAAATTGTAATTTTATATGGTTTAATCCAGAAGAGCTTTTATCCCCAACAATTCTTATTATATATTTTCCTTTATCACTTGTTAAAAGATAATTATGGTTAACACAACCCCCTTTAATTAATTCAAATTTCTTTATTTTTCCCAAGGAATATTCCTTAGCAATCTTTAGAGATTCAGATTTTGCAATCTTCATGCCTTAAAATAGAACTAAGATATTATAAAACTAACTATATACTCCAATATATATTTTGTAGAATATAAACGCCCACGCCGAAGCTGCTAGGGTTTTGCCAGAATCATGGTGCTGACACTTGTATCTATTCTATATCTAATTGCTCTTATCTATTTAAAGACCTCTGAGGAATTAATCATAAATGTTTTTTCTATGTCCAATATCAAGAATCAGAATCAATAATTCATTATTTCTAATTTGATATAATGCTCTATATTTTCCAACCCTTAAACTCCACAAGCCAGAAAGCTTTCCTGTAAGAGGTTTTCCAAGTTCAGGATTTTCTTTTAATTGTTTTAACTTTTTTATTATTCTTGTTTGTTCTTGCTTTTCAAGTTTTTTTAGAAATTTTTTTGCAGGATCTTGAAGTCTTACATCAAACATTTTTCAGTCCTAATTCTTTTTCAACATCCTCAAGAGAAGTACCATAATTTCCTTTGTTTATTTGTTCCAATGCTTCTGCCAAATTTCTCATTGTTTCAGGACTTCCAAGAATCTCTATTGTTTCTTTAAGACTATCATCATCTAAATTCATATTCTTGCATTCATTAATCATCCTCAATAAAACATCATTATAACTTTCTCTAGAATGAACTTTCAAAGAATCAAGTTTCTCTTTAACATTAGTATTTAGTCTAATAGTTGTTTCCATATACTTATGTATACATATGTATACTATTTAAATATTTCTATTTAAAGACCTCTATTGTTGAGAGCAGAGTTAATCGTAAGACTATATTGTTACTACTAGCAAATAACATAAAATAGTAATGTTTATAAATCTGCTATTATTCTTTTTTAGATGGAAAATCAAGAAAAAGTACGAGAATATTTAAGACAAAGACAAATTACTGATAGATATGCTCAAAAATTAGGGATTACAGATTTTCAAATGAATATGGTTCTTTATTTGGGCTCAAGAGAAGGGACAGAGACTACTCCTCAAGATGTAATTAATTCTTTTCCTTTATTAGCACAATCAACAGTAGCTACAGCATTAAGATCCTTTAGAAAAAAAGATTTAGCTACAATAAGTCTTGACCAAAAAGATTTAAGAAGACACTTCATAGTTCTTACTGAAAATGGAAAAAGGACATATAAGGAAATAGAAGAAAGATTATCAGGATAGATTATTTTCTCTATTGCTCTAACCTGTTCTTTTTAATATTATCTAATAATTCAAAGAAGGACTAGTTTCTTTTTTTATCTGAGGGATAACAATTGTTGCATTCTCATTGTCTATGCTTATTCTTATTGAAGCCATATTCCTATAATTAACTGCCTGGGCTTTCATCTCCTTAATCTTGCTAAGTTGCAACATCTTAGAAAGAAGTTTTGAGAGTGTTTCAGAAGCATCAATTATCTCAAAAGCCACTAATTGCCCTTTATCATCAAAGTCAAATACAAAATTACCTAATTCAATAGCCCCAGATGATTTTTTATTCTTAAGATATACAAATAAGTCATCATTTCCTTCATCATAATCAAATTCAAAAGTTTTCATCTTCTTTCAATTATCCTTTGCCAATCTCTATTTATTTTAATGATTGTGACTATAATAACCTTACTATTTACAGTCAGAACATATCTATGACACATCTCTTTAGAATAAGAAAAATAACAATTATACTTTTTCTCAGTATTTTTTAGTGCTTTCTGTTCTTCTGCATAAACTAATCTCTTAGGATTAACTATGTTCTCTTTAACTTCCTCTAAATCAATATCTCTTACAATCGCCCTTATTTCTGCATGATGCTTTATGATTATGTCTTTTTTATCATAACTGCTTAGTTTTTGTTTTAATTTTTCAATATCCATATTTGGATTAAACTCTTTCCATATATAAAATTTGTTAGAAAAGTCAACCCCTTGAATCAGTCAAAAAGGTAATACGCCCACTGCAGAGACTAGCACAAAGTGTCTAATCTTTTGAGCGTTAATTTGTTTTCATTTATTTCCTTTAATATTCTGTGAAGAGGGATTTTCTTTATAATAGTTGTGGACTACTTATGCGAAGAGTCATATGATCTCCTTAAAACTTCTTCAATTTCTTTAAATGTCATATGAAGTATTTTTGGTTCTTTAATCTCCCCTATCTCATCCATAACTTCTAAATCCTCTACCAATTCCTTATCTTTAATATTAAGTTTGTCATATTCTTTACTGTTACTGTTTAGGATATTAGAGCAAAGTTCGGCAATTTCTTGTCTTAAATCTGAGTTAGATTTAATTAATTCTTTTAATTTTTCTTTTATTTTACTAATTTTCATTTTCCCATTCCATATACTTATCTATTATCTTGTTAACATAATCAAAATTTTTAAGATTATAAAAAATAAAATGTATAAACTTACATCCACAAATAATATCGGCACTCACCTTTTTTGTTATTAAGGGTATCCATTGATCTTTCCATTTTTCATAAGTTAATCCTTTAATCTGTCCTTGCATATCAATAAAATAATCATCTCCAAAATCCTTAAATATCTTCTTTATTATCTTGATAGAATCGTCTGTAGCCTTAACTTTTAGATAAAACTTCTTTTCCCAATTTGTTCTTGTTTTAATAATCAATTTTTTCATATTTATTATACTCAAATATTCTTTAAAAAACTATAGAAAATAAACGCCCACGCCGAAGCTGCTAGGGTTTTGCCAGAATCATGGTGCTGACACTTGTATCTATTCTATATCTAATTGCTCTTGTCTATTTAAAGACCTCTATGCTTGAGAGTAGAGGTTTATAGTAAGATTTATATATGTACAAAAGGAGGGGGATAGTATGAATGAAACACAAACAATAGAAAAATCTAAAGCACAAAGAGTTATAGAAAATCCAGAAGGATATACTAGCAATACATTTTTTAGAGCTGTTCTTAAGGAAGTTAGAGAAAGATATTCTCAGCTTCTTAAACAAGGAGATACAAAAAAAAGTCCTACTTTTGAAATAAACGATTCTGGAGCAATTCCGGAACAAGAGTATACTTTATATCAAATTAAGATTGAATGTTCATTTAGAAGGCCTTTTCCTTTTTTTGCAAGAAAAAAGAGATGGATTGCTTCTGAAAGAGTAGAACCAATTGCAACAGTTAATTATAATGGTGAGATTGGAGAGAGGGTGCTCACGATATTATCTAATAATTCTAAATTAGTTAAAGCTTGTCAAGATGTTGTGGATATGGCAAATGGGAGTTTAAGAGGGAATCTTCCCCAATAAACTGATTTTCTTTTTAATACTTGTGGACTACTTATGCGAAGAGTCAAGAGTAAGATTTAAAACAAAAATAAAAAATTTATTTCTTTGAAGGAAATTTTGGAAGTTCAATAACTTCGTCTCCTTTAGGAATTACCAATTCTTTACCCCAAGTATTATCATGTATATTTCTAGGAAATCCTTTTCCTATTACAAAAACTTTTCCGGATTCATAAGATAAAGAATTTGAATAATCTCCAATTCCTCCTCCTAGAAGGGAAAGTTGTAATCCTCCTAAGCTTCTATTAGCTGTGACAGCATAAGTTACTGCGGTAGGTCTGTGTTCTTCACATCTTGTAACAACACAGGCAGGATTTCCAGAAAAATCTTCAAAAACCTCAAACCCATTGTCATGACAATATCGTAAGATTTCATCTTTTACTGCACGCACAATTTCTTCATGTGCAGAGTAGTCACCTGCTTTATTATGTCCAACGAATAGATTACTAATTTCACCATCCCACTCTGTTCCGTATTTGGGGTTAAAAACATGTCCCCATTTTTCTCTAAACTCAAGGGTGCTATTTAAAATTCTGCTCCCTCTAATTTCAGAAATGGAATCAAATCTATTTTGAAGCTCTTCTAGCCTTCTTTGATTATCTTCTGTTCTTTTCATTTTTCTTTTACCTCCTTGCATTTAATTTTTGAGTCACAGCTAAGCTGCTCATTCTCATTTCTTTCTTGGTTTGTTTCTTTATTTACCATAGATAAGTAGCTACATGAAAAGATTTAAATATAACCCCCCTCTATGTGGGGGGTAATAGAAAGAATTATAAAGGTAATTTATTTCTAGGATATATGGAAGAAAAAAGTTTGGAAAAAATTGGATTAACTAAAAATGAAACAAAAGTTTATCTTGCACTCTTGAAGATAGGAACCTCAAAAGTAGGAGAAATACTAAAAGAATCTAAACTAAATTCAGGGAAAATCTATGAAGTCATTAATTCATTAGAACAAAAAGGACTTGTTAGTGAATCTACTATTAATAATGTGAAACATTTCACAGCAACCTCTCCAAAAAGATTATTGGATTATATTGAAGATAAAAAAAAGGAATTAGCTGAAGAAACTTCTCTAGTAAAGTCCTTATTGCCTTCATTGGAAAATCTTTCAGAGAAAAAACAAAATAAGATAAAGGTCCTTACCTATATTGGATTTGAAGGATTAAAAACAGCAGTAGATGAAGCCATTGATTCAATGAAACAAGGTGAAGAAATATGTGCTATGTCTGTTACCCATAAAAAAGAGAAAAAGTTTAATGATTTCTGGATTAATTTAAATAATAAAAGAATTGCTAAAAAAATAAGATTTCGTCCGATATTCTCTGAAAAACAGAGCGATTTCTATAAGATTTTTAAAAAAATGCCCCTAACTTCTATAAGAGTTTTTGATCTTTTTCCTCAATCACCAATTTCAATATATGGTAAGGATAAAGTTTTAATTAATCTATATGAAGAACCTGCTATTACTCTTTTAATCTATAGCGAGAAAATAGCAAATACTTTCAAGAAGATATTTGAAGAAATTTGGAAAATGTCTAAGAAATAAACGCCCACCAATGTGCCAAAAATGTAAACGCCCACGCCGAAGCTACTACCATTTTGACTGAATCACTGGGCTGACATTTGTTTATATTAAGAATCTGTAGATGTTTAGCTATTTAAAGAGCTCTATAATTGAGAGTAGAGGTTGTTAGGGGAAAGAGTAAATCATAATACTTATATACAGGAACATATACTTAAATTAGAGGTGTTGGCCTCTTAGAAGCCTAATTCTGAGAAAGTTAAGATGAAAATAATTGCAAAAGGATTAGAAAAGCTTTTAGGAAAAGATAAGTTTGAAAGACTTAGAGATAGTTCTATTTATAAATATGTGGTAGATACTGCAGCGATGATTACATTCTCAACTCCAATAGCTATGACTAATGAAATATTTATTGCAGGCATGGATGTTGCAGAATCATTAAAAGCTAGAGCAATAGGAACCGCATTAAATATTGTTAGTGCTAGACCTTATGGTAAATATAGGGATTGGGTTTTCAAGAAGTGTAAAACAAACGAAAAAAGTGGATTTTTTAAGAAATTCTTTACTGATGTGGCATCCTTTTCAACATTCCAACTTCCAATATATGCCGGAATATTATATGTATCTGGAGCAGATGCTGAAGGAGTTGCCAAGGGATCAGCAACAATTGCAGCATTATCTGGAGTAATCGGAAGACCTTATGGTGTTTATATGGATTGGTTAAGGGAACAAAGTGGCTTAACACCAGAATATAAATTAGGAGAAGAATCACTAGAACTTCGGGAGTTAGAAGAATAAAATGGTAGATTGGACAACTGTTGCATTTAGTATTGGAGGGGCTTTGGTAGTTGCCTTCCTTGGACCTTATTTTACTCATAAATTTAGTATTAAATATTTTAAGAAGAAATTTTTCTTTAAAGAAAAAATCTCTCTCTTTGAGAAGATTGGAGCAATTTCATGGAAAAATCACCTTCTTTTAACAACCATAGAGAGCCTGAATAAAAAGGGGGTTATCAACGAACAAAATAAAAATATTCTTAGAGCTCAACTTAAAGAAAATATAATTGAGTTTGGGATGTTAATGGATAAAGCTATTTATTTGTCTTCAGATTTAAGATTAAACATTGGAAGATATATAACATTATTTGAAGAATATCTAAATGATAAGAAGTTTGGAGATAAAAAAAGAACCGAAAAATTAAGGAAGGATTATAGTATTTATATGAAAAAAGCAAATAAGATTATTGAGAAGGAAATTAATGAAATAAAATGAATCTAAAGATTATTCTTATTGGAATTGCATTAATTATAATTGGATTTGTAAGCCTTGTTCCCTCAATAGTTCTTAGAGTGGCGGGTTCAGAGATAACTAGTGAAGGTCAAGCCATGGGAATGGTTTTGGATAATTTAGGAGAAGTAGCAAATAATTCAAATGTAGATAATATTGTCAATAATGCTAAATCGTCAATAAGTATCTTAGAATTAATTCCCATCATGTTTATTGTAGTGGGTTTTATAATTTTAATAATTGGATTAATTGTTGAATAGAAATCCCGTCTCAGTTAAATTCCATAATGGTACTACGCCCACGCCGAGGACTCGGATAAGTTATAGGATTTTAAGGGTGTAATTTGCCTTTTCTTTAGCCTCCATTTTCATTGTTGGTGTTGGACTGCTTGTCTTTAAAATACTTGTGGACTATTTTGGTGTAGAGTCAGTGTTTATTGTAAAATTTCCAGAGGCATCAACTAAATCAAAGCCTTTCAGGCTTTAATGCGATAGAATATTTGAATATTCGCATAAAGTGTGTTAAGTCTAATTGTGAGAAGGCACTAAACTTTGAGAATTAAAGATAGTAAAAGATGGCACTTCAATACCCCCGACCACCCACCCCTAATTTGGAGATGTGTGCTGGGTTTTTCTTTCAGAAAAACAGATAGTCTTTTTCTTCGAAAAAGAATTTAATTTGAAATAATCTTTCCGCCCCCTAACTACATTTACAAAATTCTTCAATCATTTTTAGATAAATTTCTTTCCCTTTAATTAAATCTTCTTTTCTTATTTGTTCTTCATCGCTGTGAGCAAATTCATATTTACCCGGACCAAAAACAATCGTTTTTGATTTTTTTGCCCAAAAATACATCTCTGTAAAATAAGGAACACTTACTTTGTCAAATTCAAATTTTTTAATAAACTCTAGATTTTCATTTAATACAGGCTCATAACCATAATTTATTTCTAAGCATTCATTTGGAACAACTTCTTTCAATAGGTTTATTATTTCTTTATTTGGCTTTGTTGTTCTAATTTCAATAATTGCTTCTGCACTTTCAGAAACAACATTTGGAGCAGAGCCACCTTTTATTTCTCCTATGTTAATTGTAGTTTTTCCTAACTTTTCATCTTCAGGAAATTTTATTTTCTTTAAATTTCCAAGTATTTCTACTAAGTTATCTATCGCAGAAATACCTTTTTCTGGTGTAGAACCGGGGGCAGATTTACCTTTACATTCTATTTTTAATTGGATTAGTCCTTTTTGTCCAAAAACTATCTTAAAATCTGTTGGCTCTCCAACTATTGCAAATTTTGGATTTATTTCATCTTTTGCCTTTAATATTCCTGCAAAATCTGTTTCTTCGCTTACATCAAAAACCATACCAAAATTATTTAGTCCTTTTTGCGATGCTTCTTCAGAAGCACAAATCATACAAGCAAGTATTCCATTTGCATCACAAGAACCTCTACCATAAAGGTTTGTTTCATCTTCATTAACTTTAATTTGTTTTGGAACAGTATCCATGTGTGTCGTTAAAATTACATTTGGCTCTCCTTTTATAGCAAAAATATTAAATCTGTTGTCTACTTTTTGTATTTTAACCTCAAAATTATTTTTTAGCCTTTCAGCTATAAAAAGTCCAATTTCTCTTTCTTCCCCAGAGGGGGAAGGGATTTTTATCAAATCCCTTGCTAACTCTACAACTCCCATTTTATACCTCTCTCCTCAGATATATTCTATTTGGAAATTGAGGGTCATAAACTTTTCCCCTTGAACTTTCCGAGTCAGTAATACCTGAAAGTCCGAGCTTTCCAAAAAGAGACATTGAAGACGCATTTCTTTCATCTGTTCTTAAAACAACTTCAGAAAGTCCTTGTTGTCTTACTGCTTCAATGTATGCTCTACCAAGAAGTGTTCCAATTCCTTTTAGTCTCTTGTCTCCTCTTACAGCAATTTCATCCATATAACTGGATTCTGCTGGAACTTTTCCTTGTAAAAAAGGAAATTTCTCAAAAGGTATTCTATACCCCCAAGTCATTCCTGCAAGTCCATTGCTGTTTTCAGCAACTAAGACTATTGGATTTGGTTGTGCTAAAGCAAATCCCAAATCTTCTACAATTTCTGCATCACTCCAAAACTCAACTAAGTCAAGCGGTTGATCGCATTTTTTGCAGTCTTCTTGTCTTGTATTTAATTCTTGTCTGCCATACTCAACACCGCAAGATACACATTTCATGTATTCGTTCCATGGTGGTTCTGCAAAGGCAGATTTATAGACCTGAATTAACTGGTCTAAATCTCTTTCTCTATAAGGTCGCACAGCTACGCTGATGAATACAACCAGCGCTTTCTTGCGCCTTAGCCCCGTTCAATTTATTTTTTGTTTTGTTTTCCATTTTTGTTTTCTCCTATTTAGTTATCTTTCTTTAGAAAGAATATGATAGAAAATTTAAATGGTCTGAGAATAAACTCCAGAATAATCAATAAAAAGAGATTCAAATCTGGAGAAAAACCAGACTATTTAATGATGATGAGAAGTACAACTAGCAAAATCTTTTTCTTTATTCACATTTGTCTTTAATTTTGCTGTCATAATAATAGGTATTTGTTACTCCTTTTTAAAACTTTCGGAAAGCGATTTTGAAAATTTCCCCCAAAAGATTATTTCATCTTCTTTCTTAGGAAGAAAGAAGCAAAGAAGACGCACACATCTCTTATTTATTTGGACAGCGTCCCGCCGTCCTGAAGTGCCATCTTTAAAATTAATACAAGTGCCTTCTCACAACTCTGCAAAAAATCAAAGATTTTTCTTGTCACGCCTTGCAGGCTCTCGGGCTAAAGCCCTCGGAAGACATAACAGGGCTTCAACGAAATTTCTAATTCTCCTAAAATAAACAAGTAAAAACAAATAGCTAAAATCTCCCTCAGCCATCCCCCGACCACCCGCCCCAGTTACGAGGTGCGCGCCTGTCCTTCGGACAAATAGTTGAAAATCAAAGATTTTCAAGAATACTATAGTGAAATAATCTTCCCCCCACCCTACTTCTTTTTTAGAACATAAAAAAAGTGCTTTTTATGAAATGGAAACAAATCTGCTTTTTGAACAATCATAAATTTATCTCCCAATTTTTTCTCAATCTCTTTCGCGGTTTCTTTATAATTTTTCTGCGAAATACTTTGAGTTTTTAGAGAAAGAAAAATTTTGCATTTTTTATCAACCAATTCAGACGCTTTTTCTAAAATTTTTATTTGGTCTACTGAAGGAATATCTTGAAATAGAATATCGACTTTTTTACCAAAAATCGCTTTTTTTAGATATTCTATATTTCTTGCATCTGAAAAAATCGGAGCAATATTTTTATTCTTCTCTGACAATCTAACTAATCTTATTGCCATTTGCGGAGAATTTTCAACCGCAAAAATAATTCCTTTTGTAAGTTTAGAAATTTGTCCAACTGTTGTTCCTGAAGAAGCCCCCAAATATAAAATATTTTCATCTCCAGATAAATTTACATCCAACTTTTTCTTTAATGCCGCTTTCCATTTGCTACTATACGGATTCCATTCTGTTTTTTTGTTCATTATGAAAATTTCGCCCTCAGCCGCTGTCGTAAGGTGTCTCATCATCGGGCGAAATTTTGAAAGTAATCTTGCTTTATAGATATTGCGAGTTTATTTGCTAATTGCCTCGCAGTTTTTCCTTTGTCTTTTGCTTGTTTAATTATTTCTGAATAAAAAATTAAACCATACTTTGGACAAGGTTTGTTTTTTGCAATATGTCTAAACATGGCTTTTTCTGCTCCGATTAGTTGTATAGTGCTTGAAGGCATTTTATACAAATTGTCAATTCCCCCAACTGAACTAATAAGTTTTCCTAAAATATAAGGTTCTATAATTTTATTAGAATTAGGAAAATATTTTTCAACCAATTTCGTTAAATCTTTCTCAATTAGTTTAACTTTTTCTTGATTTACTAATTTACATTCATTATCTAAACTTTTCAAAAATAATTTTACAAAATGCTTTTCTTGAGGACTTAAAACTAATCCTTCTTTTGAATTTAAATCTGAATTTTTTAATTCCTGAAAAATTATTTTTGTGTCTTCTTTTTCTTCGTAAGGATAAATCAAACCATAAAGTTCTTTAATTCTTCCATAAAAATTTGGGTTTCTATATCTTTTAGAATCCTCTACAACTCTGGTGAAAAAGATTATAACTCTGTCTTTCAAAATACTTTTTTGAATTTCTTTCTTTGATTGTTCAATATTCCATTTTATTATTGTGTCGTTTTCCATAAAAAAGTAAGAAAAAAGCACTTTTTAATCTCTTTCCTTAAACCCCAAAAAGATTATTTCATCTTCTTTCTTAAAAAGAAAGAAGCAAAGAAGGGCGCGCACCTCAAATTTAATGGGATGGCTAAAAGCCCACCTGAACTAAGAGAGATTTTAGCTATTTTGTATTTACTTGAGGTTTTAGGAGAATTAGAAACTTGCTCCGTTTCACTCCGCACCACGCCTTGCAGGCTTTCAGAAAATCAAAGATTTTCTTCAGGTCGCTGAACAGGGCTTAAAGTAAATAAAAATTGCTTTTTTCCACCCCCAAAATGTTTGCTAACCTTGGATAAAAATCCACAATCTATGAAAACTAATGTTTTTTCCATAGAGAATAAATATCTAAGAACTTTATAATCTTAACTAAAAATAAGTCATCCAGTGACCATAAGATCACTGGGGTTCATGTTAATATATTAATGGTGTAACACTATTTAAAGGTTCCTTTTTATTAAAAACTCCCACCAAAATGGACAAAAAATCCGAACGCCCACGCCGAGGACTCGGATAAGTTATAGGATTTTAAGGGTGTAATTTGCCTTTTCTTTAGCCTCCATTTTCATTGTTGGTGTTGGACTGCTTGTCTTTAAAATACTTGTGGACTATTTTGGTGTAGAGTCAAATTTTTATATTTATTAAAATATAGTTCATTATGGAATGGGAGGGAGATTATAATAGTTATATTAGTGAAGAAACAAAAAAGAAGTTTGGCATGCTTAATTATGAAAAAAAGAAGAAGTGTGAATTATGTGGAAAAGAGGGAATAGAAAAAAAGGATATAATTGGTCATCACTTAAATTATTACAAAGAAAAGACTATTTGGGTATGTAGATCCTGCCATAGTAAATGGCATAGAGATAATAATGCAATTGGAACAAGAAAAGAGATGTTTTTATTAAAAAAGATTAAAGAAGGAAAATTAAAGGGAAAAGAGTGGGAAGAATATTCAGAAAAGTTCTATCAACTATTGGAAGAAGGAAAAATTTAATATTAATCCAGTAAAGTCTATAAACACTTTCTTCCTCTCGTTTTTATGACTAATTTATGGATTTTAACTGAAGAAAGACCAAAAAAAGAAGTTTTGGCTAAGATATTGGAAAAAATCTCCTTGGACAAGGGATTCTCGCATGAATTTCGAAAATTGATAATAAAGCCTATATTAGATGGGGACAAATTCACTTTTACCTATGAATTGTTAGGATTTGTATCAGACCAAATAGAAAGAATCTATATCAAGAGTGTAAGTGGGAGCGGTAGTTTTGTAGATTTTCTTATTTTTTTGCAAGATGATGAACCAACAATAAATGATGAACCACTTTATGCAATAGAAGAAACTAAAACTGATGATAGTGAATCAAGAAATACTGGAGTATATCAAAGATGTTCTAAATTTGTTTATGTGGATTTATATTATCCTAGTTGTAAAAAAATAATGCTTTATAACTTAAAGATAAACCAAAAAGAAGAACCTACGGAAACAAATATCTTTGGCACTAGAATGTTATTAAATTTGGGAGTAGAGATAATGGGAAAAAATTTGAGCGAAGAAGTTTTTCAAAAATTTGAGGATATAGACGAGTTAATAGAATTCAAAGACAATATGCGGAGTCCTCCTGGAGGAAATGTTCCTATTCTTCTAAAAAAAAGTAACAACTCTATAGAAATTTCTGGTAGACTTTGGAAAGCAAATAGTTTAAGCCATGATCCTAATATGGGGGCTCTTTCTTTGATATCAAAAACTTTAAGAGAACTTGGTTGGGAAAATAAAATAATTATAACTCAACACGGACTTTCTCAAAAACATTTAACTGGAAGAAATAAATTTGTAAGGATTGCGAATGAAATAGGAATAAGCTTGAAAGGACTTAAATTGCCTCAAAGCAACTTACCTGAAGATTATTGGCATTATGAACAAAATTCAGAAAAGATAGGAACAATCTTTTTACATTTAGTTTTAGATGAATTAAAAAATGTTAAAGGAATTTATGAAAATCATGCAGGTTGCGAAAGAGGATATTTTTATACGCAAGATAACATCCCAGTAGCATTGCATAAATATATCAAAAATGATAAGAAAAGAGGCAAGATACCAAAAATCCCTGATTTAATAGTTGCAGATAATGAAGGTAAATTAATCTTAAACTTGGAAGGAAAAACTCAATCAAATTTAGAAGAAGGACTTGAAGATATAAAATTATTTGATACTATAGAAGAAGAGTATATAGAAGTATATTATCCCGATTTTGAAATAAAGAGAGGAGTTGTATTATTTGGGGGAGATGAAGAGGAAATAGAAAATGAAAAGGTTCTTTTTTTGTTAAATAAAGAGGGGAAAATGATTCTTTCAGAGAATACTCCAGAGATTATTTCTAAAGCAATTGATTTAATCAAAAACCTTAACAAAAAAGAGTAATTCTTTTAATATCTTTTTTGATTGATTCCCATTTGAATTGCTTTTATATCTTCTATACTCCTTTTCATATATTTTGAGCTCTCCCTTATCTTTTAGTATTCTAACTATCTCTTTATAAGGAATTATTCCTTCTGTATTATAACTGAATAAAATAAATTTGCATTTTGCTTTTTTTATTAAATCTTCAAAATTTTCAACACATTTTACTGGAGAACAATATTTTGATTTTTGATGTTCATAATCTCTTAGCCCTGTTTTATTTTCTTTTATCTTCTTATCCCAAACTGCAATAGATTCTAACATATGATAATTTGAAGCATATTGCCTCTGGTTATATGGGGGATCTATATAAAGAATGTCACAGAAAATTCTTTTAATAAGTTTATTTGAATCCTCATTATAACATTCATGTTTTAATCTACTCTGAATTAAATCAGGTATTTTTAATTTGAATTTTTTAAACATTCTTGGATCATTAATTTTCATAAAAGCTCCGAAAGTTCCAGCAACATTTGAAATAGATGGAATAATTTCTAAAAGAGAAGCTAACAAAATATAAAATTCATTATCGGATATTTTTTTATTTTTGTGCCATATTTGTAATTTCTCTCTAACTGCATCAATTTTCATAGCATTTGTGGAAGAGAAATAGTTTCTAATAAATTTTTTACCTTTTGTTCCTTCTATGCAATAATTATGAAAGATGAATCCCTCTTCTCCCTCTAATTCATTCAAAAATTCTATGACTTTTATTAAACTGGGTTTTTTTATTTCTTTTGAAAGTCCCTTAAAAGAAGGGAGATCATTATTGCATATATAAGCTCTTCCAAATACATATGAATAAGTCATAAAATCGTTAGATATAATCTTAAACCCTTTTTTCTTAAAAAATTTTGAAACATTAGTTGTACCCGAGAAAATGTCGCAGAAGATTCCTTTAGGTAATTTATTCTTTTTTATCACAGAATAAATAAATTCTAAAAGATTTAGTTTATTTCCTATGTACCTCATTTTTTAACCTCTCTCTTAATTTTTTAATTGCATTCTCCCAAGATCCAAATGCTTTCACATATTTATCGTACTGTGGTTGCCCCTTGTACCATCTCAAATGCAAGGTTGTAGGAATCCTTCCGACTTCTTTATAGACTTCTAATAAATGATCAATTAGTTCTTTTTTATTCATCTTCTTTTCTAAATACCAGTATATATTGGTGTAGTTGATTAGCCACGAATGAAAAAGGGTAACCATAAGGGTATAGATTTATTGATTTATCATACCAAATTTTATATCCTTTAAAACGTAATGAAGGAATTTTTATAAGTTCTTGAACTATATCTGCATGAAGAAGATTGTGATGTTTTTTAGAAGGTTGGATATCTTTACAAAAAATTATTACATATCCTTTATTTTTTAGAAACTCTAATGTTTTTTCGATTATCCTTCTAAATTCTTCAAGAAATTCTTCATAATCTATATTTCCTAAATCCCTATCATCGTCTGTAAAATTTCCTTTATCTTTTCTATCTCCTCCAGTTCTCTTTTTAGAAAGCATATTTGCATAAGGGGGATCAGTTAGAATTAAATCAAATTCTCTAGAAAATACATCAGGGATAATATGGGCCTTTCTAGCATCACCTTTAATGACAATTTGCTCTTTTAATCCTTCTTGTTTTGTCACTTTTTTATAAATTTTTAGATAGTTTTCTTCCAAATCAATTCCTACTGCATTTCTTATTGGGTCGCATAACGAAGCACCTAAAAGAGTACCTCCGACTCCAACAAAAGGATCTAAAATCCAACCATCTGCTTTTGTAAAAAATTTAATAATATCTTTCATTAACATAGGAGGTTTTGGGGAAGGGTGAGCTTTTCTTAATTTATGTCCTACAGAATTTTTCCCATTTGTAGAATAACAGGTAGGAATTACTGATTCTTGTAAAAATCTCCAAAGTTCCAATTCATCTTCATTTGATGAAAAATCAGTCTCTAGAATAGAATTTGTAAAATGAGTCCATTCCTTTCCAGTTAAATCATTAAGAGGATTCCTTATATCATAAATTCCTCTTTTTCCTAAATCCTTTCCATATTTTTTAACTTTTGGAGCATTTTTGATTAATTCAGCTTGTTCCTCTCTTTTCATAAAATCCCAAATAGTTTAATATTTATAAAACTTGTCGGTTACTTACGAGAGGTTATTTCCTCCTTATACAAAAACATCAAAATAGGCATTAATTTCTTATCCTTTATGATTTCCTTTAAAGCTTCAACCATTTCTTCCTCATTTCTCCCAAAAATCATCTCGTAAGAGAATTTAGATCTTTTTTCTCTTAATTGTTTAAATTCATTAAGAAACTCTGATTTTAGTTTAATTGTATTCCATGCCTGATTACTTTCACTATAATGGACTTTTCCCTCTACATTTATCACTTTCCTTGGAGCAAGAGGTTTTTTGTCTTTTTCTTGCATGGGAACATCCTATCACCTCTCAACATCACAGTATTTCTAAGTTTCCATTTATGTTAAATGTATTGATTACAATTATTTTACATTATGGGAAAGATTTATAAAATATTCACAATCTGAACTTATATGGCTAAATTAGATAAATCAAGCTTATCTTGGAAAGAGAAAAAGATACTTAGAGAACTTGACATCAATGCAAGACAAAGTGCTTCTGCAATTGGAAAGAAAATTCATATGTCCAAACAAGTTGTGAAATATAATATTGAGAATATGATTAAGAAAGGCGTGATTAAAGAATTCATTACTTATGTTGATACAGAAAAATTAGGATACACTTTCTATAATATTTTTGTTAAGATGAAATACACTAATGATGCAGAAAAGAAAAAGATTGTGAACAGACTAAAAGCAATTCCCAATGTTGTATGGCTTTCTTCTTTAAGAGGAGAAGTTCAAATGGTTATTTCAATTCTTGCTAAAGATGTTGCAGAATTTAGCATTGTGCTAGATGAGGTATTAAATGCTCTCAAAGGAAAGTTATTAGATTATAGCTTTTTCATTGTTCTTAATGCTTCTCAGTTAGGATATAAGAGTTTGTATAATCCAGGAAAAGGATATAATTATCAAGCTAAAATTGGGCATAAGGATTTAGCAAATTTATCAGAAAATGATCTTAAAGTTTTGAAGTTGATTTCAAATAATGCAAGATTATCTAATGTAGATATTGCAAGAAGAACTCAGATGACTCTTGAAAAAGTAAGATATTCCTTGAAGAAACTAGAGAAAGACAAGGTTATTCAAGGATTTAAGCCATTGCTTAATCTTTCAAAACTAGGATATTTATGGCATCTTATGTTCTTGAGATTAAAATCTTCTACTGAAAATCAAAAACAGGAACTAATGACTTATCTAAAGAATCTTCCTCAAGTTTTTTATGTGGTTAGAGGAGTAGGTAATTGCAATCTTACAATAGAGTTTCAAACTAAGGATTTAGATGAATTAGAGAAAGTTAAAGATAAAATTGCTACAAAATTTAGCAATTTAATTGCTGATGAAAAAACAGTCCAATTAATTGAAGAACATAAATGTACCTATTTTCCTGGAAGTTTGGGTTAATCTATTTTTTTTATTAGTAATGTTTAAGAATATCTTATCATTGATATTAATATGAGTTGGTTTGGTAGATTTTTATCAGGTAAAAAGAATAAAAGAAAGAAGGAAAATAAAAACATAAAGAAGAGTCAGAATAAAAAGAAAAAGGAAGAGAAATGGATTGCTAAAAAAGAACGTTTATCTGGATCAATCCTTCTTAATAAAGAAGGAAAAATTATAGAAAATATTCCTTCAAGAGAAGTAATTACCTTTACAAAAAAAATAATTGACCCAAAAATACAAGCTAAAATGCTATCTAAAATGATTAAAACAGATAAGCAACTAAAAAAAGAGATTAAAGATAGGATTAGGTTTGATAAAGATTGGGAAAAAATAATGGAAAAAAAGTTTAAAAAACTCTCTCCAGCAGATAAAAAAAGATATAAAGGACTTCTTAAACAAGCTAAAATTAAAAGAGATTTTGAAAAAGAATACGAAGAGGCAAAAGAATTAAAAAAAGCTTTTAAAATGGAATTAAAATCCTTGAAAAAAAAGGCAAGTAGAAAAAAATGAGATTACAAACAAAACAAAAACTTGCAGGCGCATTCTAAATATATTATATGTATACATATAAATATATTAATATCAAAACATTTTAATTATTGTAGTTTTTAGAATACTATAATGATTAAATTCAGATTTAGAACACTTATTTTATTTCTCTAATAATTAGAATACTAAACAACAATATCATAACACCAAATATAAGAAACCATACATAATCAGGCAAAGGCTTGATTATTTCTGCAAATCCATATAAACTATCTTGCATTTAATCAACAACCTCATATTGTTCTTTATTCCATTTTGGAGAATTCATTACTGCTAATAATAACTTACTTCCTTTTATCCAGTATCTTTCTCCTCTTTCAAAATGATATGAATCCCCTTCATGAACCTCAAAATCTCCTTTATCTGAATGAATCTCTCCCGAGCCAGATATAACATAATATATTTGTTCACAATCAAGATTAACAGCTCTTTTATCTTCAGGATATCTCCCATTAATTAGTGCTGTTGCACAACTTAATCTATCTGTAGGATGTTCATATTCTCTTATAGAACAATTATCAGAACTTTTATGCTCTCTTGCACCCTCTTTTTTAATCAGCATATAGTTATTAGAAATTTGTTATATTTAATGATTTTGATAATAGAATATATCTTATTCTATCTTATAAAATTCTTTCCAAGTTTTTTTCATACTTTTATAAAATGTTTTCCATTTTTCTGGCAATTCTTCTAACTCTTTTTTATATTCTTTTGTATTGGAGAATTTTTGGATATTCTTTGACTTGCAGTTAGGACAGATTGAGGGTTTTCCAAATTTTTTCTTACTTTCCCACTTATATTTACATTTTTTACAAATATATCTTTTATCTTTTTCTTTCATCAAGTTAATTTTAATTGGATCTTTTAATTCTTTTAATTTTTTTCTTAATTCTCTTTCATCTTCTTTAATTTGTTCTTCGTATGCTTCTTGACTCCTATTTGTTATCCCAAAAAAATGCAATATTCCCATAAAATATCTAAGGAAGAGGATTATAAAAACTTAATTAAAGCTCTTAAGTATAAAACAGCCACTAGATAGAAAGAATATTATTATAGGGGGTGGCTAAATTAGTATATTGCCTAATTGATTCTTTAAGTATCTAAAATCAAGAGTTTTTCCAAGTTTCCTATATTTTTTGATGTAATTTTTATTGGTTGGAATGAAGTACCATTCATCATAATTTCTATTCAGAATATCAACTTTTTTTAGAAGTCTTTTTAGGTGTTTATCATATCCAATTCCAGTTTCAATTTCCAATGCAATTTTCTTTCCTTTAGTTTCAAAAACTAAGTCAGGTTTTTTAGTTGCATATTTTATTAATTTAATATTTTTCTTTTCAAGAAATTGAGCAATATTTTCAATCAAAAATAAATGATTATCACTTTCATTAAATCTAGGTTTAATCAAATACTTCTGAGATTTTTTATCTAGCAACCCTTTTCTTTCAATTTCTTTATATCTTCTTTCAAGTAAAAATCTAACTTCATCTTTATTCAAATCTTTCTTTCTAAAAAATCTCTTACTTTCATCAACATTTATTTCTATCTTTTTTGGAGTTTTCTTTTTCTTAGTCTTTTTTATTTTTTTCTTTGACTCTTTCTTGATTTTCTCAACTTTAACTTCTTGCTTTTCTTCAACAGACTTTTTGCCATTAGCCAGAATTTCATCAGCATTAGTTGTGATTAAATCGTGTTCTTTATTTGATGCCACGATTTTAAGATTAGAATGTTCATCTTCCATAATTAAAATCCCTTCACCAAGCAATGCAGTCAAGAGAGCTATTCTTTCTGAGCTACTTAAATGAAACACTTTCTCTATATTATCAATTACGGCTGGTTTTTGTTTTAAGAGAATTGTATAAGAGCTATTAGCTAATACAGATCTCCCTGCTTTAGAATTAAGCATATCTTCAACTTCTTGATTAATTAAGAATAATCCAAGATTAAATTTTCTACATGTTTTAACAATCTCAAATATGTAAGAGGCTTCATTAGTCTTTCCAAGCAAAGCCCAAGCCTCATCAATCACTAGCAGTTTTCTTGATAAATCCTCCTTCATTTTAGAATAAACATAATCTAAAATAAGGAACATCATAGTTGGCTTAACTTGTTTAGGAAGATTTCCTATGTCTACACATATGAATTTATTTCCAAAATCTATCTTTGTGTGCTTATTTAAAAAAGAAAATACTCCATTTACATAAAGGTTTAGCCTATTAATTAGACTTCTTACAGAGGTTTTTTCTAAGGAAGTTAAATTTTTTCCGTACTTTTCTAGAATTTTTAGGAGATCTCCCAAAATTGGGGGCTCATTGCCCCAAGAATCCCTATCATTGAGGTAGATGCCCTTTCTTTCATAAGCTTCTGTCAATGCTTTATCAATCATAGCTTTTTGAGGTTCTGATAAATCTCCTAACATAATTGGCATTAAATCCATTAAAGTAAGTCTTTTTTCAGGATATTCATGTCCCATTAAATCAAGAGGATTAATTATTGTGTCTGAAGTTCTGCTTAAATCAATTGATTGCCCATTAAATTTATCTACTAAATTTTTATATTCACTTTGAGGATCTATGACAATTACTTTAGTCCCATTAAGAAGATGCCTCCAAATAAATAACTTAGCCATATAACTTTTACCTGCACCTGAACTAGCTAAACAAATCCCATTTGCATTAGACAACTTAAAGACATCCCTAATTATAGGGATTTTATTTTTATTCAATCCAAACCAAATACCTGTCTTATCGAATTTAAAAAAAGATGACGTAAAAGGAAAAAAGGCAGATAATCCTTTAGTTGTTATATTTCTTCTTAAATTTAAAGAATCTTCATTTAATGGCATACAAGATTTAAATCCCTGAATCATCCTAAAGTCTGCTTGTTTAGGAATAATCAATAAAGAATTTAATTCAGATTCTACTTTTTTAGATAATAAATCAAGTTCTTTTTGATTGTCGGCTCTGCAATTAACATATAAACTGACATTGAATAGTTTTTCATTTCCTTTTTGTAGATTTTCAAGAGTCTTTAATGTATCTGCATATTTAATCTCTAAACTAGGATTTAATTGATTCTTTAATTTGGCAGAATACAAATCAGCTCTCTGCTTTTGAAGTTCTTTATTTAAAAGAATCATAGTTTGTTCCAAAGATAATGGTTCTATGTGTATTGAAAGATTAAAATCTCCTAGTGAGCTGACTATTCTATCTAAAAATCCAGATTCAACAATTCTAGGATAACCATATGCATAAATAACCCTGCTAAATTTATCATTTACCTTAACAAAATTTGATTTATTTTCTGTTTTATCTGGAAGATACTTTATTTCTTTTTTCTTATCTTTTTCTTGAGTAATGTTAAAGACTTGGGCTAAAAGAAGTTTAAGTTGCTCGTCTTTTAATCTGCAAGTTCTTAAATTCAATCCGTGAAGCCTTTCTTCACAAAGTTTAATTTGAATATCTATATCTGTCTTCTCTGGAATTATAATATAAAAATTTCTGTTTGAAACACTATTCTCATTAATCATTTTTTGAATGTGTTCTTTATATTCTTTAAAAATCTCTTTAGAACTCTCTCCAACAACTCTCTCTTCAAGACTTTTAAGATAATCTTCCATACTTAGACTTTCAGTTGTCATTAAAATCTGAACTGGAAAATCCAAAGAATTAAGGAATTTTTGAAAAGCTAATGTTATTGTCTCTTGTTCTTTTTTTGGTTTAATTTGAAAATTTATAGAATCTATTTTAAGAACAGCTAACTTTTCTTTTTGAGTATAAATTAAATTATTTTTTACTTCCTTTATTGAGAAAAATTTCTCTATCTTTTCTTTTTTCTTTAATTCCCTTAGTTTAATCCAAATAAACCATTTCTTTAAATGATTTCCTAAGTCAAAGAAAATAAATGCAATTGCTAATGTTACTGGGATTATAGTTATTGCAATCCGAGTATATACTTCTGCATTTAACTTAAACAAGAAATAAAAGGCAAAAGGAAAAAATACAAAAGCATAAGCTAACTGAGAAAAAGTCAATCCAAATATGATTTTCTCTTTATATTCTAGTTGTTGAGGTATTTCATACATTTTATTTTAATGTTACAATTTTCTTTACTTTGTTTACTTGAAATGCTGCCTTAATTGCTACAAATAGCAAAATTAAGAGAGTAGAAACTATGATTAGATTTAGTGAGCCAACCATTATCAATGTCTTGAAGTCCTTGAATGTGGATAAATGAGATACTTTGTCTCCAATTAGGAAAATTATTGAGAAAAATAATGGAATAAAAATTAATGTCATAGTCCAATTTATTATAAGTTTCCCATATTGATTTAATGGAGAGAAAAAATAACATAAAATTCCTATTGGAAAGAAAATAACCCCTGCACTTACTGAAATATATCTTAATAAAAGAATTACTAAAACTATCATTAAGCTAATTATATAAAAGAATGCCCAAATTAAATCAAAACCAAAATTAAATCCTTCTGCAAGTTTTAAATGAAAGAAGCTACTGCTTACTAAGTTTAATATTACTTTTGTCATTGCTGAGCCAATAGCTAAAATTAACTCATACAAATGATAACTTCCTTGAATTAACAACATCATTATAATTGTATTTTTTAAATCGTCTTTTGCTTCTTCTCTTTTCTCTGGAGAACCTTCTGAGACTATGAATTTAAATCCAATCCAAACTAAGAATAATCCATAGAACATTGAAAGGACATAGACAATTGTTGCCCAGACTCCTGAAAAGATTGAAATACTCACAGCTTCAGATAATAGTTTTCTAATGAGATTAAGGATAGGCTCACATGCTAAGTTTAACATATCTAAGATAAACTCAAAAAGAACTTCCACGAAATATGAACCTATCTCTGACCAATCAAATATCATCCTTAATCTCCTAATATCAAATTAACAACAAAAGGTGCTGCCCAAATTACCATCAGTCCTATAATCACATACATCACCATGCTCTTTGCCTTTTCTCTTTTCTGAGGATCTGAACCTCCCATTATATAAGAGACACCAGCAAAAACCATAACAAGTCCTGCAATAATAGTTGCAGCATATTTGACAAGATTGTAAATTGTTGTTAATGGCTGTAGAATTTCTTCAAAATCATTTGCAGCTCTAATTGTAATGACTTGAGAAATAAATATAGCCAAAAACAAAGCAATAATTACAATCCCCTTTGTTTTTCTGCATACTTTTTGTGACATTTTAACCTCCTTTCAAGACATTTAGCATTTCTGTGGCTACATCTTAAAACTTCGAGGCAAGTGAAACAAAAATCTTTCTCATATCTCTTCAATAAAGCACCACATAAAATACATCTCATAAAATGTGGAGACTGGAAGATTATAAATTAAGTCGGAGATAAAATAGTAGCTAAAAAGTAGTGTAGAAAATAGTCTATTCTTTCTCTGATTTCTTATATAGTTTTTAGTGTTAAACTTTTTATGATACAAAAAGACATTGGAGAAGAAGTTATTGAAAAGTTAAAGGAATTAATAAGAGAACTAGAAAGATTGAGAAATGCTCATGAGAAAAAATTCACACATACACATAGTAATAGAAACTGAATATATAGATAAGTTAAGGAGAGAAGCAGAAGAAAAAGGAATAACTCTTTCTGAGCTATGCAGACAAAAATTAAGATGTTATACTCAACTTGATAGAATTGAAGTTCTACTTGAAAGAGCATTAAAAAATGGAAAAGGAAATACCTCTAAATCAAATAATTAAAGAAGATTGTATAAAATTTTTAAGAACTCTCCCAAATAATTGCATTAATTTGATTATTACTGATCCTCCTTATGGAGATAATGTTGCTTATGGTTGGAATAATAAGACAATAAAAAATAATGAGAACCCCTTGATTAATTGCTCAGCATTAGTTGAATTTTATAGGGTGTTAAAGAAAAATAGTTCAGCTTATATCTTTACAAACTGGAAACATTACCCTTTCCTAACAGAGTTTATTTTAAGATACACAAAGTTCAACATAAGACATTTAGTTGTTTGGAAAAAACACAACTTTGGATTAGGTTGGGCATTTAGACATCAATATGAACTTATTCTTGTTCTAGAAAAAGGCAAGCCAAAATACAATTTAACAGATTTTTCAGATGTTCAAACTTGCAGTCATATAACCCATAATAAGGAAAATCATCCTCATCAAAAACCAATAGATTTAATCACAAAAATGATTCTTCATAGTTCAAAGGAAAAAGAAGTGATTTTAGATCCATTTTGTGGAAGTGGGGCTATATGTTTAGCTTGTAAGCAATCTAATAGAAATTTTATTGGAGTAGAATTAGATGAGGAGTGGATTGAGGTTGCTAGAGAAAGGGTTAAAAATCTCTTTTGAATATTTTCTTTTTATTAGTATATTCTGCAATGATATGATCTTCTATCTTAAAATCCAATTTTCCAAATTTCTCATCTGCGATAATTTCATCATCTTCATTTAATGTTAGAATATATTGGAAATCCAATTCTGCAGATTTTTCATTTAAAAGATTCATTGCTGACACAAATTGATTTTTATATATGCCATTAAAAATGCCATCATGTATCCAAAATTTTGGATAATGCAAATTTTGTTTTATAATATTAAATAATAATGTTAGATCATAAACTAAAATACATCCTTTATTTTTACCATACCCATCAGCATCTTTTGAGCTTGCAATTATATATATTTTTGATTTTTTACCTTTATCGTAGATTATATCAAAGAAGCCCTCTTTCTCATCACTTGAATAAAGACGATCATAAATATTATTATAGATCAATCTAATCTCACTAATCTGAATCTTAATTCCTTTGAGGAATTCGTTAATATCTTCTTGTAATTGGGCATATTTTGTTTGTTGGCTTAAATAAGATTTATTCATATCTTCAATTAGTGAAATTTTTCCCCTTAAATCATCATAAATTTGTTTTTTCTCAGAAATAATATCAAACAATCCTGTTAAATCCTCTATCGCTTTTTTATTCTCTAAAAAATTAAATATTTTAGATCTTTCGATATCTAATTTATAAATTTCTTCTTTATTCCTCTCTATTCTTTCTCCTGTTTCATTAATTTTATTCTTAATAAAATTTCTTCTGGATTCTATTAGATTATCTTTGAAATTTTTAGCATCTTCAAGAGTTTTTTTTAAAACAATCCCTAATTCTTTATTTAACTCCTCATAAATACAAGAAATCTTTCTTATATCAACATCAATATCTAATTCATAACTTCCTTTATACTCTTCTATAAGATTTTTTAATGAATTATTTTCTAAAAGTAATTTTTTTATCTTTTTTGTAAGTTCATTGGCTTCTAATTCTTCTTGTTCATAATTAGCTTTTAATTGGAACTTATCTTTAGAAGATTCTGCCTTTTTTATCTCTTCTGATAATTTATCTAATTGGTTATTGATAGATTCTATATCCCCATATTGATCTTTAATTGCTTCTGTTATTCCGTCTAGATCTTTCTTTTTCTTTTCTAATTCTGCTAGAAAATCACAATTATCTATCGCTAATTTATTATTAATTCCCATTAACATAAGAAGATAAATAGTAGCTTCTCTCCTTTTCATTTCTGTTATATATTGTATTGGATTATCAAAACCATTTTTTTCATTTCGGATTAATAAAGGGATAAATTTTCTAAACCATTTATCATTTGAAATTCCTTTATAATTAGAATCAAAAAATATTTTTTTATATAAAATTCTTTTTACATCATCAATTTTCTTCACCTCTTCTTCGCAACCTTCCTTTGTAAAGATGATATCTGCTGGATTTGCGGTACTTCTTTTAATTATATATTTCTCATTATTAATTGTTATTTTTAATACAATCTTATATTGATCCATAAATTCCTTAGCTTTGTATAATTTATGACGTTTATCAAAGTTAGATAACAAACAAAAATCTATTAGACTTATTAGTGTAGATTTTCCTATGCTATTCAGAGAAGCTTTTTTATTTCCTTCTTTTTCTTGTTTTCCAGAGATAATATTAATACCTTTCTTAAATAAAACCTTATCGAATAACCCTTCTGGTTCAGAATATATTTCTTTTAAGAACATTTTTTATTAATTCTCAAAAGAGAATCCTCCATTTTGATTGAATCTATCATCCATAAAAAGATAATGGCTAGGAAAAAATTATCTAAATGTATATTTTTATGTTTATCTTTAAAATTTTCAAATAAATCTTCTATAAACTTATCTCTTTTTTTTAAATCTCTAAGAATTTCCGATCCTATAGAGATAAGACTATCATTCAAATTTTGATGTTTTGTTGGGATTAACATTTATTTTTTCTCCCTATAGTACAATCATCAAAAAAGAAAAGTACAAAAGCTCTAGCTAAATTATTATATGAAGGATTTTTTGACTTTTGTTCTGGAGTATAATGTTTAATCATCTTATCTAAAGCATCCGAAACATTTTGATTAGTTTCTTTCATAGCAAGATGATATTGTTCTTTTATATCTATACTTAGTGTTCTTTGTTGACTAGCATCTAATTCAGAAATAGTTTTTTCTATCAGGCTAATTTTGTCATAAATACTTTCAAAAAGTTTTTTTATTCTTTCCCTATCAAGTTTATTTTTTATATTAAGTTCTATCTTTTTATTTATATCCAAAAAATCTCTATCCTTAGAAAGTTCTAGATTCTCTTTCTCTTTATTTAAAACCATCTCATAAATCTCATTGATTATTCCTAAATCCTCTTCAAACCCTTGAAGGTTTATATTTCCTATTCCGATTTGTTTATTATTTTTATTGAACATTTTTGTTCCTTTTTCCAATCTGAATGTTCTGTTTATTTGAATCCCCTAGATGAATATTCTCAGAATTATTAATATTTGCAATCTCTAAGAAGGCTCTTTTATTTTCTTTTTTAATGGCTAAATATGCAAAATAAACTGCTAACCATGTACCTATAACTCCTATAATTGAGATTATTATATCAATTTTAGCCATTTTTAAGCCATATTCAAAATAAGAAATCCTATTTAAATTTATTCTCTTTGTAAGAAATAAACTTTTTTCATCATCTCCAACATCTGCTTCATCTGATTTTCCATATTATTCACCCTTTCAGATAAAATCTCTTTTTCTTTTTCAGATTTATTTAATCTTCTTTCTAGCTCAGTTTTTGTTAAATCATCGAGCATATCCTCTTCAGAGATAGTATCTTTCATCCCAAGCATCTCACTATAATAGTGGATTTTGTCTGATTTCTTCCAACCAAACCTATATTTTAATGCACTTTCTGATTTATATCTCGGCAACCAGTAACAGCAAGAAGAATGTCTAAAATGATACATTGTAAGTTCAGTGTATTTCTTACCTGCAGGACTTGTCTTATCTCCTAAAATATTCTTAGCAAGCCTTTGAATATAAGAATTCATTGAATCTGGTTGCAATTCAAATAAAAAATCATCTTTTTGGAGTTCTTCACTTTTAATATAATTCTTTATCAAATCAGAACATAACAGCAACTTTATTCTTCTTCCAAAGGTTTTACTTACTTCTTCTCTTATGTGAACTTCTTTAAAATTATTATAGAAATCAGAAACTTTAATATTCATTAATTCGGTTGGAGCCCGTATTCCTGAATCAAAAAGAAACATCATCAAAACCTTATAATAGTATTTTGCATTATCACATAAAATCTTAACATCCTCTTCGGTTAAATAAACCCATTTGGGTTTATCGTTAGAAGTATCTAAATCAAGAGTTATATCCGCAATCTTATTTCCTTGTTTTCTGTTGATTTTCATCCACCAATGCCAAAAAGATTTAAACATCTTTACAAAATCTGAAGGAGATTTATATTCTCCTCCGTCTTTTCTCTTAAATTCTCCTGTTCTCATATCATTAAAAAAATTAAATATTTGTTCTTCAGCTATATCTGTTATTTTGATTAAATTAAATCTATCTTCAAATGTCTTAGAAAGAAAGATAATTTTTTGCCTTAGATTATTTAATCGTATATAACTACGAGCACCCTTAGTTACTGAAACATTTATTCCCTTTTCCATATCTCCCAAATATTGAAGGATTATTGAAGAGTTCTGAGTACTTACTTTTGGAATTTTATTTCCTACTCTTTTTTTCCAGCTAAGGTACCTTTCTTTATGTTTATAAGGATCTTTTTTCATTCATGTCTTCAAAAGGTTCAAACTTTATATAGAGCTTGAACAAATGTTGACAACATTTACACCCCAAGAAACCGATAAGTTATCCGTACGCCCACGCCGGGAGTCGAACCCGGGTTACCTGCGCGACAGGCAAGTGTCATAGCCGTTAGACCACGTAGGCGCGATGTTATAAATCTATATTCTATAAGAAGAAAATTTATTTTTAAATCTTCCTATACTTAAATTTTAAATAGTGTTCTTTCTTCTTTCTTTTATGGCAGATATTAAAAGAGGTTTTAGAAGAAATCTAATAACAATCATAATTATCGCATTTGCATTATTTGTTATATTTATTTCAACATATTTCTATATGTCTTATTCTAGTGAAATAAGTGCAGTTCAAACAACTCTAAGTGCTCTTAGAACTCAAGGAACAAATGGAGCAATAAACTCTATATTAACAAATATCGGAGATATGAGATTTTTATTTACATCACAACTAGCAACTCTTTTAGCAGCTGTTATTTCATTAGCAATTGGATTATGGTATACGGTCCAATTATATAGTGTTGAAAAAAGAAATGCGCTTATTGATCCTTTAACTCAATTATATAATAGAAGGGCTGTATTCTTTGAATTAAAAAGAGAATTAAGAAAATCAGAAAGATACGGACACCCAACAAGTGTTGCAATGATTGATTTAGATTTTTTTAAGAAATACAATGATCAACTAGGACATGTTGCAGGAGACAGATTATTAAAAAGATTTGCAAGATTAATAAAAGAAAATGTAAGGGAATATGATATTTATGGAAGATATGGTGGAGAAGAATTTATAATAGTATTTCCAGAGACAGGAGTAAAAGAAGCAGCAAAAGTGTGTGAAAGACTAAGAAAAGCAATAGAATCTACTAAGTTCTATGGACAAGAAAAAATGCCCTTTAAAAAAGTAACAGCAAGTATTGGTGTTGCAGAAATAAAGGGTAGAAGAAGAATGAAAAAAGAAACACTAATACACAATGCAGATGAATGCTTATACAAGGCTAAAGAATCTGGAAGAAATCAAGTCCAAGAATGTCCTTTTGGAGCTTAATTCCTTTCTCTATCTCTTGCTTCTTTTTCTGCTTGAGGATTAATTGCAGGATATAATGGACTACTATCAAATTCAAGAGGCTTATCTCGCAGGTAATTTCTCACCCACTTGTATGTTTTTAATGCTGCAATCCCCACTAATAAAACACCTCCCATAATTGCCACTAATTCTAATCCACTTAATCCAACTCTTTCTCCTTTTGGCTCTACAGCCTGATAAGGGATTTCTACCATAAAATAACATAGACTTAGAATTTTTTAATACTTAGGTGTTTTAAAATAGACAATTATTTTATCTTTTTCTGATTCATATAACTCTGCAATACTTTTGGAATATTGATACTTCCATCAGCATTTTGATTGTTCTCAATTAAGGCAATCATTAATCTTGTCATTGCTAATCCACTTCCATTAAGAGTGTGAGCAAATTTTAATCCTTCTTTACTTTGATATCTTAAGTTCATTCTTCTTGCTTGAAAATCAGTGCAATTTGAACATGAAGCAGCTTCAAGATATCTTTTCATTGCAGGACTCCATACCTCTAAATCATAAGTTTTTGCAGAAGCAAAACTTGCATCCTGAGTAGCAAGAATAACTTTTCTATAAGGCAATCCAAGTAATTGCAATAATTTCTCTGAATATGATGTCATTTCTTCTAATAAATCCCAAGAATCTTCTTCTTTACAAACATAAACCATTTCTACTTTTTCAAATTCATGAACTCTAAATAACCCTTCTTCTCCAGCATGCCTCCCTCCCTCTGTTCTATAACACTGAGTAAATGCAGCATATTTCTTAGGAAGTTCATTTTCCTTAAGAGTCTCTCCAGCATGAAGATTAGTCACAGGAACTTCAGCAGTAGGAATCAAATACATTCCTTCTCTTGTCTTATAAACGTCTTCTTCAAACTTAGGAAGATTTCCAGTTCCAAACAATGTTTGAGCATTTACTAACTGAGGAGGATTTACTTCAACAAATCCATTTTTATTATGAAAGTCAAGCATAAAGTTAATCAAAGCTCTTTGCAATCTAGCTAAATCTCCTTTAAGTAAGTAAAAACCACTTCCAGCAATTTTAGCTCCTCTCTTCATATCAAGTAAATTACCTAATACTTCTGTATGATTCTTCACATTTGCTTTAGAAATCTTACCCCATTTAGAAACTTCTTTATTCTTAGTTTCATCACCAACTGGAGCTGATTTATCCTGAAAATTTGGAATCCCAGACATTAAATCAAAAATCTCTTTTTCTAGTTTCTTCCTCTTAACTTCTAATTTCTCAACTTGAGCTGGAATCTTTTTTGCATCTGCAATTTCTTTTTTAGCACCTTTGCCGGCTTTTTTTAATTCATTTATCTTCTTAGAAATATCATTTCTCTGCTTTCTTAATGCATCTTCCTTATATTTTATCTTTCTCCAATCTTCATCTAATTTTATTATTTTATCTACATCAATATCATAACCTCTATCTTTGATACTTTTCTTTAGAAGTTTAGGATCATCACGCACCAATTTTATATCTATCATATTTTCAATAATAAAAGATTGTATTTAAATTTATTGAAAGATTTAAAAACATCATCAACTAATAGTAGTTATGACAGAGGTGTTTCAATCTATTAGTAATGTTCTTATTGATGCTTACAATGCATTATTAGCTGCAGTGCCTCAAAGTGTGCAGCAATTCATACTTTTCTTTGGAATAGCTTTGTTTATTGTTGTTTCTGCTTTATTGATCTATTTATTCTATCAATCAATTTCAAAAAAGAATCTATTTGGACTTAATTTAAACAAATATAATCGTTCTAAACATCCTTTAATGACAAAGCTATTAGCAGGAGTATTTTATATTTTAGAATATCTTTTATTGCTTCCATTTGTAATTTTCTTATGGTTTATTGCATTTACTTTCTTTTTAATCTTATTAGCAGGTGAAGCAGTAGAAGTAAACACATTATTACTTGTTGCAGCAACAACAATTGCAGCAATACGTATGATTTCATATCATAATGAAGATTTAGCAAGAGATGTTGCTAAGTTAATTCCATTGACATTATTGGCAACTTCATTATTAAATCCAAACTTCTTTTCAATAACAAGAATATTCGGGCAAATAAAAGAAATTCCTTCATTATTTGGAAGTGTTCTTGTTTTCTTATTCTTTATAATAATTTTAGAGTTTGTAATGAGAGTTTTAGATTTCTTGTTTTCATTGTTTCAATTTGGAACATTAGGAATAGAAACAGAAGAAACAGCAGAGGAAGAGGAAAAAGTAAAAAAAGAACTTGCTAAGCCAGCAAGAAAAAAGAAATAATTAATTCCTTGAAGAATCTTCAAAAGGTATTCCCTCATCATTTAAATATTTTCTAAGTTGAGGTGGACTTGGAAGAAACCCATACTCTCTTTTAAGAATCTTACATGCTTCTTCAAGTGTTTCAGCTTTTCTCACTATTTTTTCAAGATTTGGAAAGCTTCCACCTATTAAACCAGCCCTTACCTCATGAAGCTGCCTAAGTGTATAAGGAGGGATTATTATCATGCATTTATAATGCAACAGAATTATTTATTATTTTCTATTTAATCTTTCTCAACATCAGGATGTCTTTGTCCTTTATGCGAAATAACTGCGTTGATGAGCATTTAGGATTAATCTTTCTCAACATCAGGATGTCTTTGTCCTTTTCTAAATCTTTCTTCTAACATCTTAATATGTTTCTTTTTTTCTTCAGCATATTTCTCTTTGTTTGTCTTTATTTGCCCGACTAGTTTACTAAGATATTCTCCTCCTAAGAAATGCGGAGTAAGAACATAACTTGCTCCTTTCTTATATAAATCAAAAGCATCCTCTATTGTGTGTGCTCTTACAATCACAATAGCATCAGGATTCATTCCTCTTATTGTCTCAACTAATAATTCATTTGTTTCATAATCTGGAACAGTAGATACAACAAGGTCAATCTTTTCTAAAGGAAGCTCTTCTAATAATTCAGGGTCATATACATCTCCATATAGGCAAGGGATTCTCATCTTATTTAAATCAGTAATAGTGTCTGGGTTAAAATCAACAACTAGATATTTCTTTTTAAGTTTCTTAAAACTTCTTAACATATTAAATCCAATTCTATTATATCCAAATAATATTGCTTGATAAGTTTTCTTAACCTTTCTCTCACGTTTGATGCCTCTTCTCTCAAAAAATGCTGCAAACTTAGACATCATTCTATAGAAAGTATTAGAATATATTATCATATATGTAGACAAGGTAATAGTTAATATCAATGTTAATGTAATTGTTGAAAATAATTCAGAAGTTATATGCCCCATTGCTAGGCCTAATGTTAATACAATTATTGAAAATTCTGAAATCTGTGCCATAGTACTTCCAGTTAAGAAAGTTGTTCTTTTTGTATATCCAAACATTCCAGTCAAAGACATTAAAATAATTGGCTTTAATATTAATGCAATTAACGAGAATACAACAGCAGCAGTTATTATTGTAGCAATACTTGATACTTGTATATTTAATCCTAGAATAATAAAGAAGATTATCAAAAAGAAATCTCTTAATGGCCTTATCTTTGAACTTATTTCTACACTATACGGAGATATAGAAAGAACTACTCCTGCAAGTAAAGCACCAATCTCAATTGAGAAACCTCTCCAGGCAAATAAAGCAGCAACTAAAAAAGCCCATGAAATTGAAAACAAGAATAATAATTCTTGAGACTTAGCAACACTCTTTGTTATTTTTGGAAGTATAAACACTCCTGCTAAAAATAATAACACAACTAATCCTAACCCACTTAATAATCCTTGAATTGCAAATGTTGTCCAAGAGTTTCCATTACTTATAGAAGATATAAACATTAAGACAGCAATAGCAACCAAGTCCTGCACAATTAAGATACCAATAGATATCTTTCCGTATAAGGAATCTAATTGTTTTTGATCTGATAATAATTTCATAATAATAATTGTACTAGAAAATGATAATGCAATACCCACATAAGCTGCAGAGATTATATCAAATCCAAAAATATAAAAGGCAGCTCCAAATCCAGCAGCAAAAGTCAGTAATATCTGCAATATACCTATAACAAGAGAAGAAGTACCTATTTCCTTTATTACTTTAGGATTCAAATGCAATCCCACCATAAACAACAGGAATGCAATCCCAAGTTCAGAGAAAAAATGAATCATTTCAGTAGAAGCCCCAGTCTCAAATACAAAAGGACTGACTAATACCCCTGCAATAATATACCCAATAATTAGTGGCTGTTTAAACAGTTTAACTATATATGATACTATAAATGCTACTAGCAATATAAGCGCTAATTGAATAAATACTGGATTCATCTTACCTCTTCTTAATATTATAAGAATATTCTATATAAAAAGGTTTTTAAACTATTCTTGAAATTTACTCCTATGCCAAAACTCAATAAAATGAGTAAACGCATTTAACACAGGAGATTAAAATGCCTAAAGTAAGAATAAAACTAAATAGTACAGATATAGAAATGCTTAATGAGATTTGCAACTCTATCCAAGAGATGGCAAAAAACTCAGGAATAGCTATAAGTGGGCCAGTTCCACTTCCTACTAAGAAGCTTAGAGTTACTACAAGAAAATCTCCATGTGGAGATGGTACAGCTACTTTTGACAGATATGAAATGAGAATACATAAAAGACTTATTGATCTTCCAGCAAATGAAAAAATTCTTCATCACATTATGAGAATGAAGATTCCTAAGTCTGTTAATATTAAGATAGAAATGAAAGATTAATTTTTTGGGTTTCCCATATCATCTACAAATACAGGAGGTAATAGATTTGGATTTGGATATTGTTCTTCAAGATAATTATTAAAGCTAGGGTCATCGTCTCTGGCACCTCTTGCAAAGTTTAGGCTAAATTTAGAAATCTCATAAAGACTTTTAACAGCAACTCCAGTAGCAATTAATGAAATTGTAGAAAATGCAATGCAGTTTATCATATCTTTTGGATAATAATAATGTGCCCCAACAGCACTAGCACTTCCAACCATTCCTCCAATAACTGTCCATACCAGATTCATGCAAACATCCTTTGCTGCAGCATAGCACCTTCTTCTATCAATTACGTCTTCTTTACTCTTTCCTGAAATCCTGGCTTCATGTTCTAATGAAATCATTTTAATCCTCTTCTTTTTCTCCAAACTTACAAAATCTTTTTCCAAGCAAATCCTCTCTATAAGGGCATTCATCTGAATCAGCATATAGACATAAGTTCCTTCCATTAAATCTATATTGTTCTCTATGTTCATCTGGAATATTACACAGAGGCAGATTCAATCTTGTTGTAGATTTTCTCTCTAAACTCATTTTATTTTAAGGTGTTTTTTAATTATAAGGATTATTATGCTCCATCATATCCATTGTCTAAAAGAAATTCTACATCAGGATATTTTTCTCTTAAGAAATCATCAGACCTATTTCTTAAATATTTTATAGCTTTATAACCTCCTATCGCAATCATAGCTAAGCATACTAAAGATGTTCCTACCATTATCTTTGTTTTTTCTCCTGTGTCTCCTCCAACTAAATTATAATAAGCATATGGCAATGCTTGAGAACCTAATATAATCCCTACACCAACACCTGCAAGATTAACCATAAAATCTTCTAATCCTTTATTTCTTCTTGCGCTGTCTATTGCTTGTTCACGAGCAATAGCATCTTTTTTTAGATATTCTTTAAATTCTCTTTTAGCATTTTTCTTTTCTCTTGTTTTAGCTATATAATCATCAAAATCTGTTATCTCTCCGAATCTGAATCTAGATTCTTTTTGAATTCTCCAGTAAGGAGGAATATCTTCTGCTTCTAGCCTTCCATTTCGTTCTCTTAGTAATTTTTTCATAAAAATCCATCAAGCCTAAACTTTTTATACCTTTCTTTCTTAAACTTTTCATGGCAAAAAAGAAAGCGGTGAAAGCAAAAAAACAAACCAAGAAAAAAGATTCTAAAGCAGGATTGGCTTTTGTTGGATGTCTTATGTTAGGCCTTGGAACAGGTTTATACTTTGGACGTCCAGATGTTGGAGTTCTTATTGGGCTTGGTGTTGGATTTATTGCAATGGCTATTTTAACAAAGAAATGAGAACAAAAGTAGTAATATTTATAATAGTTGTATTTTTAGTCTTAACTATACTTGGAGTATATTATAAAATGCAAGATTCAATGAGAGTAAAACTTGAGACAACACATGGAGATATTGTTATAAATCTATACAAAGATATGCCAATAACTTCTGGAAATTTTAAGAAACTAGTAGAGCAAGGATTTTATGACGGAGTTATCTTTCATAGAATAATTCCAAACTTTATGATTCAAGGAGGAGATCCTCAAGGAACTGGAATGGGTGGTCCAGGATATACTATAGAAGATGAATTTACTAATCCGCCTAAGCCAAATGCTCGTGGAACAATCTCAATGGCAAATGCAGGTCCAAATACAGGGGGAAGCCAGTTCTTCATAAACTTAGTAGATAATAATTACCTAGATTCAAAACATCCTGTCTTTGGAAAGGTAATAGAAGGCATGGAAGTTATAGATAAAATAGCAAATGTAGAGACAGATGCAAGTGATAGGCCATTAGAAGAAGTTAAGATAATTAAGGCCTCATTAATATAAAACTTTAAATACGCAATTCTTTAATTAATAAAATGGAAAAAGACATCGGCAAAATAAAAAAGAACGATACAACTGATATTGTAGTTAGAGTTGATGACTTTGGTGGAAAACGAGGATTAACTATCAGAGAGTTTGTTACATCTGATAGATATACTGGCTTTACAAAAGCTGGTGTGAGAATCCCCGTAGCTGAATTCGCAAAGTTCAAAGAAATGGTTAACTCAATACCAGAAGATGATATGAAAGAAGAAGCTGTTCCTGAGGAGCCAGAAGCTCCTTCAGAAGATAGTGGCAAGGAATCACTTCCAGACTACTGAAATTAGTTTCTTCAAAACATTTAAAAGAAAGATTGTTTTATTTTTAATAAGATGAAAAAAAAGAGCTTGGTTTCACTTGCAGTAGTTATAGCAGTAATTATAATTGCTATTATAATTCTAACACGTTCTCATCCTCAAACAAATGGAAATGTTGCAAAGTGTCTAGGAGAAAAATCAACACTTTATATTCAATTAGGATGCCATGCATGTGAACTTCAGAAAGATTATTTTGGAGAGGATTATAAAGATCTAACAGTAGTTGATTGTTTTTTTGAAAAAGAAAAATGCATAGCAGATAATATTGAGGCTACACCTACTTGGATTATTGATGGAGTAAAATATAAAGGAACACGTTCAATTGAAGATTTAAAACAATTAGCTGGTTGTTAATGCAAATGACTACGTCGATTTGTATAAACTCAAACAAAAAATAAAATGGTTGACGCTTTAAATTTCACTAGAATAACTTCATTAGCATTAGCAGATTCTGTGAATCCATGCGCTATTGCAGTTTTAACTATGGTTCTTATAGCAATCCTAACTCATAATCCTGAAAAAAGAAAAAGAGTACTTTATGCAGGATTAGCTTTTATTTCTGCAGTCTATATAGGATACTTAATTTATGGGGCAGTTATAATCCAGTTCTTTAATGTTTTTGCAGAGTTATTAAGAGAAAACGCAACATATATCTTTAATGGATTAGCAATATTTGCAATGGTTATTGGAGCATTAAACATAAAAGATTATTTTAGTTATCAACCAGGAGGATTAGCTACTGAAATGCCTATGTGGATGCGTCCATATGCTAAGATGATAGTTAACAAAATGACCTCTCCTACTGGAGCATTTTTCATTGGATTTTTAGTCACAATATTCTTATTACCTTGTACAATTGGCCCCTATATTATTGCTTCTGGACTTTTAGCTCAATTTGGTTTTATAGGAGCTCTTCCTTGGCTGTTATATTATAATCTATTGTTTGTATTGCCAATGGCAGCTATTGTGATACTTGTTTACTTTGGGTTCTCTCATGTTCAGGAAGTTTCTGGATGGAAAGAAAGAAACATTAGAAGATTGCACTTAATTGCAGGATTATTACTTTTCATAGTAGGTATACTGCTTCTTTTAGGGTGGATGTAAAAAGTTTTATAAATAGCCTATATCTCGGATTTTTATGGCAAGAGAGATAGGACATAATGTAATATTACAAGAAGGCGTTGAACTAGGAGACAAAGTTTCAATAGGACATAATGTAGTAATAGAAGAAGGAACTAGAATAGGAAATAGTGTAAGAATAGCAAATAACTCTGTTATTGGTAGAGATTCTTTATTACAAGATTATTCTGGTATTGGCAATTTAGTTTATGTAAGACCTCAAGCTGTTTTAGGGAGATTTTCTTATGTTGCATCACATAGTAAAGTTAATACAAATGTTCTACCTTATTCAGTAATTACTGGAAATCCTGCAAGACTTAAGGGAGCAAATGTTATATTGGTAGATAGGATTCTTGGAAGAGAAAAAAGAGATGAAATGAAAGAAATATTCAAGTTATTTCATAGAGGATATAAAAGACCAAGATTATTTGATGAGCTAGCAGCAATAGATTCAGAAATATCAAGAGAAATTACTACTTTTATGCAAGAATATGTTGCTTGGCAATAATATATTTCTTTTAATATAAATCCTTAAAAAAGATTTTTTGTTTTGTTTTTGATGATAGTTGGAATCACAGGGACAAATTCTGCTGGAAAAGGAAATCTTGTAAGGGCTTTGACAGAAAGAGGGTTTAAACACTATTCTGTTAGAAGATTTTTAGAAGAAAAAGGTGCGAAAAATCGGCCTCAATTAGCAAGACTTGCAAACAGATTAAGAAAAAAACACGGGCCATCCTATATAGTTGAGACCTTATATAAAAGAGCAAGGAGAGCAAAAAAGGATGCAGTAATAGAAAGCATAAGAAATCCAGGAGAGGTTGCAGCACTAAGAAATTTAGGCGAATTCTATCTTATAGCAGTAAATGCTCCTGTAAAAAAGAGATTTATAAGAGCAAAAAAAAGAGGAAGTGCAACAGATGATGTTTCTTTTGAAGAATTTAAGGAACAAGAGGAACAAGAGATGCGTTCAGATGATCCAACTAAACAAAATATTTCATTTTGTATGAGTAATGCAGATTATTTATTTTGGGCAGATTATGTTAATGCTGAAGAAGCAAGAAAAAACTTTATGTTTGGAAAAGAGGCTTTTCTAAATTTATTTCCAAAAGGAAAAAGAAGACCTCCTAGTTTTAATGAATTATATATGAGAAAAGCTTTTGAAGCTAGTGATAGGTCTAAATGTATAAGAAGACATGTTGGAGCTGTAATAAGTAGAGGAGAAATAACTATTTCTGATGGATATAATGGGCCTGTAAGAAATGCTCCACATTGTACTGATGTTGGATGTAAAAGAGAACAATTAGGAGTTCCATCTGGGCAAAGACAAGAAATTTGTAGAGGAGCACATGCAGAACAAAATGGAATAATAAATGCAGGAAGAAATAATACAAATGTTATTGGAGCAACAATTCATTCAACAACTTATCCTTGTTCTTTTTGTGCAAGAGCTATTGTAAACTCGGGAATCGAAAAAGTAATTTATGTTGGAGATTATGCAGATGATATTTCTGGAGAAATTTTAGAAGAAGGAGGAGTAGAAATTGCCCCATATCATGGAGTAGCTCCTAAATCTTATTCAAAGTTCTGGAGTTAATAACTCGGCATCAACTCATTATGTCCGAATTGAATCATCATATCTATCTTTGGTTTAATCTTATCAATTCCAACAGGAGTATCACATGCTCCAAAACATGTATCTAACCATATTAAAAATTCAGCATTAGTTTTTTCTTCAAGATAATCAACAACAGCAGTAGCAGATTGTTTTAATCCATCTGGAAATTGTAAAAGAACTAACTTAGCTTTATTCTTTTTTATATTTGCAACTACTTTTTCTAATTCTAAATCATATCTTTCATTTAATTCCTTTAATGTTTTCATAGAAAACTGAGATTAGGTTGCTTTAAAAAACTAACTTTTATATAGATATGAATTATGTAATAATATGAAAAACACAAAAGAGGCATTTTTGTGGATTGTATCCCTATTCAAGAAGAATAAAATTCCTTTTCAGTTAACAGGAGGCTTTGCAGCTAAAGTATATGGAAGTAAGCGTAAGCATTATGATATAGATTTTGAAATCCCAGGAAAATATTTTAAAAATATTCTACCAGAAATAAAAGATTATCTTGTTTGCAAACCAAGAATTTACAAGAGCAGTTCATTTCAATTGCCATTAATAACCTTAAAATATAAGGGAGAGAATATTGATATAGCAGATGCTGATAATCAAAAGATGTTTGTTAAAAATAAAAAGAAATGGGTTAAAACATCAACAGATTTGACAGATTCATCTAAAAAGAAAATATATGGAATAATTGTTCCAATAGAGCCAAAAGAAAGTTTAATAGAATACAAAAAAGCTATATCTAGACCAGAAGATATAGAGGATTTAAAATATCTAACCTAATATACCAACAAGATAATAAGCTATTCCAGTAGATAATCCTCCAGCAATAACTCCAAGAAGAATATCTTTCTTTTCTTTCTTTAAATAAGCCAATGCAGCTAATAATAACACATAAGCTACTATAGAGAATATCCCAAACCTCATATCTTGATAATATAAGTTTGTAAACATTAATATAACTAATCCTAGTCCAGCATAAAAACTAATTCTTAAGAATAAGGCAATTAATATGAATATTAAACCAGCAACAACAAATTGTGCAAAATACATTGGTTTGTTTAATAAATATACTCTTACTAATACAAGAACAAAAAATGGCAACCCTCCAAGAGCAATTAAATCTCTAGCAATTTCTTTTATTTTATCTCTTAACTTTTTTTTCATTTAAAATTCCTTGTGTCTTCCTTGCAGACAGTGTGGATAAGTCGATTCCATTTTAACAGAGGGATTTACTCCCATATAATAGATTACTCCAGATTCTCCTCCTTGTTTTGCCATTACATTAACTAAGTCTTGCAAATCTCCTTTTGGGATTAATTTAGAATATCTTTCACTTAAACATTCTACAGCATTTTCACAAGAAGTAGCAGAAAAATAATCTTTTGCATTATTTAAGTCACATTCTTCATAAAGATACTCCTCATAAACATAATCCCGGACTTGTTTTCTTAATGCAATGGTTTCATTATCTTCTCTCACTCCAATTACAGAGCCCTTACCTTTTAGTATAAAAAAACAGATTCCAAGAATTATTAAGCTTAGAATTATGATGATTATCCACGTCTTTTTCATATATTCTCCTAATCAAGAGTATTTTTATAATTATGCTTGATTTTGTGTTAATTATGAGATAGTTAGAAAGCCTTAAAAACCTCAAATACTCAATATAAATGTCTAACTTCGGTTAGACACTTGCTTAACTTCGGTTAAGCGCTTGGGTTAGAATTTCGGTTTTAACCCTACTCTTTTTATCCTAATTAGAAACGTTTTTAATCTATTTTCTATATTCATTCTCATGACTAACATACGTCAACCAATTGTAACAGTTTGTGGGCATGTAGATCATGGAAAAACATCTATCCTTGATTGTCTTAGAAACTCATGTGTTCAAGAAAATGAAGCGGGAAACATTACACAAAAGATTTCATTCACTAAATACCCTATGGATCAATTAAAATCAGCTTGTCCATTAATTGAAAAATCCGGAATTAAAGTAAATATTCCAGGATTCTTACTTATTGATACTCCAGGGCATGCAGCCTTTACAAATTTAAGAAAAAGAGGAGGAGCATTAGCAGATTTAGCAGTTCTAGTAATAGATATTAATGAAGGAATAAAACCACAAACAGCCGAAGTTATTCAAATTCTTAAGATGAATAAGACACCATTTGTTATTGCAATGAATAAAATAGATAATATCTCTGGATGGAATGAAAATAAGGGAAAAGGCATAAAAGAAAGCATTGAATCTCAAAGACCAAATGTTTCACAGATATTTCAAGAAAGATATATGACTTTAATTGGTTCATTAAACAGCCATGGATTTGAAGCTGATTTATATTACAATGTTGAAGATTTCACAAAAAAGATTGCATTAGTTCCAACCTCTGCCCAAACAAAAGAAGGAATACAAGAACTTATCATGATGCTTTGCGGATTAAGTCAAAAATATCTTTCAGATAAACTAAAACTAGGAAAAGAAGCAAAAGGTGTTATGCTTGAAATAAAAACACAAAAATCTCTTAATTATAATGAAGCTATTTTATATGACGGGGAATTAAGTAAAAAAGATACTATTGCAGTTGCTAATCTAAATGGTGAACCAATAATCACTAAGATAAGAATACTAGAAGAAATAGAAGCATTATGTCCTAAATTTAAACCAACTGAAAAAGCACAAGCTTCTACTGGATTAAGAATGCAGTTAATTGAAAAAGCAAAGATTCTTCCTGGAATGCCTTTTGAAGTATTCAAAGATAATCTTAATGAGATAACAGAGAAATTCAAAAAAGAAATATCAGAAAACATCAAAACAAGCAAGCAAGGAATAATTGCCAAGGCAGATTCATTAGGAAGTTTAGAAGCATTATTAGTTCTATTAAAACAAAGCAATATACCTGTTGTAAAAGTAGGAATAGGGGACATTAATAAAACAGATTTAATTTCTGCTAAAGCTAATCTTGATATAAATGAACTTGATGCAATAATTGTTGGATTTAATATTGAAAAAGATGACGAAATAACAGATACAGGAAAAGTAAAAATAATAACAGATGATGTTATATACAAATTAATAGAAAACTTAGAAAAATTCAGACAAGAAAAAGCAAGAGAAATAGAAAAAACAAGACTTATGGAATTAACAACTCTATGTAAACTTGAAATATTACATCAATATGTATTTAGAAATACAAAGCCAGCAATATTTGGAGTAAGAGTAAATGCAGGAAAAGCAACTGCAAATCAATTACTAATTAATGAAAAAGGAGAAAAAGTTGGAAGATTAAAGAATATTCAAGCAGATAAAGAATCTGTTCAAGAAGCAACAGAAGACATGGAAGTTGCAGTCTCAATTCCAGGGCAAAACTATGAAAGACAATTAAAAACTAAGAAAAATCTTTATTCTGATATTTCTGAATCACAATTTAGAAAGTTCAAGAAAAACAAAGACTTGCTTTCTCCAAATGAGATAAAAGTTCTACAAGAAATAGCTGAAATAAAAAGAAAAGATAAACCTGAGTGGGGGATGTAAGATACTAAACTTTATATGCAAAAAATTAAAGATTTTTAGCTATAACCTTTCTAAGAGAAACTTTATAAACCAAATTTTTCATAGATAAATATGAGTTTTAAGATTAATATATCAACAAAAGATGGAAAGACTTACAAGTTGGAAACAGAAGCTCCAGCTCTAAAACAACATAAGTTAGGAGATACTGTAAAAGGGGAAGAAATCTCCCCAGATTTAGCAGGATATGAACTAGAGATAACTGGAACAAGTGACTTTGCTGGTTTTACTTCTATGAAGGGTGTTGAAGGAATTGGATTAAAAAAAGTTCTTTTAGGATATGGAAGAGGTATGCATAAACGTTCTAAAGGTGATAAAAAGAAACCTAGACCTTTAACTGGTGGATTAAAATTAAGAAAAACAGTAAGAGGAGAACTTATCTCTGATGCAATCACCCAAGTTAATACTAAAGTTGTAAAAGAAGGAGCAAAAAAACTTACAGAAGTTTTTGCAGACCAAAACAAGAAACCAGAGGTTCCTAGTGAGTCCGCTAGTGAAGCAGGAAACGAACTAAACAAGACTGAAGAAGCTCCTAAGGCTGAGGAAAAAAAGCCAGAGGAAAAAGCTCCTGAAGCACCTGCTGAAGAAAAAACAGAGGCTCCTAAAAAAGAAGAGCAAGCACCAAATGAAGCACATCCAGAACAAGAACCAAAGGAATCAGAAGCTTCTAAAGAAGAAAAAGCTAACCCCGACGAAGAACCTAAATCTTAATTTATTTCTATATAAGAGTAATTTAAAGATTAATTAAATAATTTTTTCTTAAAAAATAATCTTAATTAAAAACCGCCACCAAAAGGATTAGTCCATACTCTACAAGGATTTGGATTATATCTCACTATTCCACAATAAGGATTAGAAGAACTAATATCTATTCCTCCTCTTTCTAGAGTTGAAACCGAAGCACTAGAAGATTTTTGATTGCTATTAACATATTCTTGAGCAGTTCTCCCATCTGATAACTGTATTTGAGAACCTGCATGGTTTGAAATAGCAGTATTTACACCATTAAAATTTCCTTGAGTTTGAGAACCAACACTAATTTTAAAATTACTAATACACATTGCATATAGATAATCATCTCCTCGATTAGAACGAACTTTAATTTGCATTTTATCTCCTTTACTCCATCCAGAGATACTTGTGGAACGAGTTCTTTTTTTATTTCCTGCTCTTTCAAGCTCTCCTACCTTATTACCATTTCTATAAATTCTTACAGTAGCATATTGATTTTTAGCTGTTTGAACATCAGCAGTAACAGTTAAAGTTCCATCAACATTAATTCTAAATTCATAAAGCAATTCATCATGACAAGCATTTCTTATTGTGTTTTCAGTTTTAAGGGTATTTGATGTTCCTCCTTGTCTTACTGGACTCCAAGAAACAAAATCTTGAACATTTCTTCCACTATCTAATAAAAATTGTCCTGCATCATGATATGCCTGTGACATGTCTACTCCATTATTTGTTCCTGAAATATAATCTTGCAAACTTCTTCCATCTGATAATCTAATCTGAGATGCATTATGATAAGGATTAAGAACATTTACCCCAGCACTAACTAATGAAATTAATAAAATACCTAGAAATAATCCAGCAACCCCTTTTTTCATAACTAAGATAAATATCTGGGATATTTAAAGATTTCTTTAATCCATAAGCTTTAATAATAAACTTTTTCTAGATTTCATATGACAAAAGAACTACCTGAATTAAATGTTGGTGTTGTAGGACACATTGACCACGGGAAAACTACTCTACTTAGTAGGTTATCTGGAAAATTTGCAGATACTCATTCAGAAGAACTAAAGAGAGGAATCACAATTAAATTAGGATATGCAGAAGCAACTATCTCTAAAGACAAAGATTCTTATAATGTAGAAGGAAAAGGTACTCCAATAAGATATTTATCTTTTATTGATGCTCCTGGACATGAAATGCTTATGGCTACAATGCTTTCTGGTGCTGCTACAATGGATGCTGCTATTCTTGTTATTGCAGCAAATGAGGGAATCAAACCTCAAACAATGGAACACTTATCAGCTTTACAAGCTAAAAACATTAAGAATATTATAATTATACAAAATAAAATAGATTTAGTAGATAAAAAACAAGCCTTAGAAAACTACAAGGTAATCAAAGACTTTGTTAAAGGAACTATTGCAGAAAATTCTCCAATTATTCCAGTTTCTGCACAGCAAGGAGTAAATATTGATAAAATTCTTGAAGAACTTACAAAGATAGATATCCCCAAAAGAGATACTACCTCTAAACCAATCTTTTTAGTTGCTAGAAGTTTTGATATAAACAAACCAGGCAAAAAAATAAAAGATCTTAATGGAGGAGTTCTTGGAGGAATTCTTAAGCAAGGAAAACTAAAGGTTGGAGATGAAATAGAAATAAAACCAGGATTAACAATGAAAAAACATAATGAGCAAATTTACCAAACTCTCACAACAAAAATACTTTCATTACATAAAGGTTCTAATAAGGTTAATGAAATAACTCCTGGAACAAGCATTTCAATTGAAACAGAACTAGACCCAACACTAACAAAGACAGACTCTTTAATTGGATGTTTAGTTTCTAAAAAAGGAGAGCTTCCAGATATAACTTATAATATAAAAATCAAAGAAAAACTATTTCAAAAAGTAGCAGGAACTCAAGAACATGAAAAAATTGCTCCATTAAAAACAGGAGAGACATTAATGTTCAGTGTTAATACAACAATTACAGTTGGAAATGTTGAAAAAATAAAAGGCGACGAAGTTGAATTATCTTTAAAGATTCCAATAGTAGCTCTAAAAGGAGCTAATGTAGGTATTGCAAGAAACATTGGCGGACACTGGAGACTTATTGGTTATGGTGAAATAGAATAATTATAATCCATCTAAAGGGCTTATTGTCTGAATTAGACTTGGAGATGCAATATGAGTATAAATTAAAGTTGTTTCTGGAGATTTGTGTCCTAATAATGCCTGAACATTTGTTACATCATAGCCATTTTCAATTAAATGAGTTGCAAAACTATGTCTTAGTGTGTGAGGATGAATTTTTCTTTTAATCTCAGCTTTTTTGCAGGCTTTTTTAATTATTTCTTGTATTGTTCTTGGAGAGTATTTTCTATCTCTGTTGCTTTTAAAAATTAAATCATTTTCTTGTAATTCCTGCAAGTCAATCATTCTTTTTAGAGCAGGAATTAATCTCTTGCTTAAGATAAATAATCTATCTTTGTTTCCTTTTCCTTTTCTCACCCATCCATGCCCTTTATCAAGATTTAAATCTTGAACTTTTAAATTAAGCAATTCTGAAACTCTTAATCCAGCAGAATACATTAGCATAATCATAAAACTATGCTTGGGATTTTTAATGCTTTCAAAAATCTTTTTTGTTTCCTCTTTTGACAAAACTTCAGGAAGTTTTTCAGGAGTCTTTGAATATCTAATATTAATCCACATCCTTTTATCAAGAACTTGTGTAAAAAGAAATCTTAATGCCATATGATAAACATTGAGTGTGCTTCCTGCCTTGCCTTTGTCAGAGAGTTCTTCTAAAAACAAACGAACATCTTTTTTTGAAATTTTTCCAATATCCTTGCCACACCATTTTAAAAATTTATTAATGCAAAACAAATAACTCTTGCAAGTCCTTTCAGAATATCTCCGTCTTTTGCATTCTTTAGCAACAGCTTTGTCAATATCTACAGGAATATAGGGCATAGGCAATTTAAGAACAAGAACTTTAAATATTTCTCTTTGAATTTAAAAGTGATTACAAAATTTCTAAAGGCATCAACTAAATCAAAGCCTTTCAGGCTTTAATGCGATAAAATATTTGAATATTCGCATAAAGTGTGTTATGCTCAATTTTTTGGGGCAAAATAGTGGAAAGGGCAAGAAGTTGATTTACCACTCGCAAGTTACTATAAACCGAAAGATTTAAATGCCTCCTGTCTATTTATTATTTATGGAGGTAAACCAAAATGGCAAATCTTGACGATAGAATCACAGTTTTCCTAAAAGATGGAGTTCCACGTGGCACATGCCCTGCTGGACAAGAAGCCGAATGGGGAAGAATGAAAGATGGACCACAGCATCCGTATGATTCCACCATCTCGTCTACTGAAAGAAAATGGCAGGCATATGCGAGACATAATGGAAAAGATTACACTAGGGAAACTCAATTAGAGGCAGTACAATTATTGTATTAATTTTTACTTCTTGCCCTTTCTTCTTTTAATCAATGGCACTTCGTGCTAGATGTAATTTTGCCCCAAAAAACTCTAAAATTTTCCTTCGAAACGTTGCACTAAATTTTAGGTCTTCCCGTTGGTCAGACGAGCATAACAGGGCTTAAAGTAAATAAAAATTGCTTTTTCCCACCCTTATTACTAAAAATTCTTTCAGAATTTTCTTATTTAATGTAAGTTGCCTTAGAATTATTGCGAAAGATTTAAGCTCTTTGTGGAACTAGTCTAATTGGAGTATATCCATAATGTTCTGCAAATTTTTCAACAGCATCCATCATTTCCCAAGGCATTTTCCCCCTAACAGAGTTTTCTACTGCCTTGTAAAATTGTTCAGAATTTGAAAAATTTCCTTCCCCCTCTACTTGAAATGCTTCTCTTACATGAGGAGACATTCCTAACGCAAGACTAGTCCCAAATGCACTTCTCATTACTAACGTTTTTCTTTTTCCTTTAACTTCTGCATCCGGAACAATGTATGCTCTATTTTTTACCATAAGAAAAACATTGAATTATACTTTTTAAATCTTTCGCTTACTTACTACCTAAAAGTTACTACAAAGGCAACTTACCCCCCCTAAAGTAATTTTTACTTAAAATTTGCAAAGCAAATTTTCCCTCTCATCCAGTTTTCGCCAGCACTCACTCCATTTTCATTTCGTGGTGGGCTCAAACGGGCGAGGCAACCTAACATCGTTATAATCAATTGTATTTAGGTTCTAATTTTCTTTTTAGAAAAAAGAAACAAAAAGAGAGAGGGGCTAGTCCTAACGGACAGATAGTCTTTTTCTACGAAAAAGAAATTAATAATAAAGAAAAATTACCTTTGCAGTTTAACAGTCATTCCGCCATCAGACCTTCCAGTATATTCTGGTCCGGGTCTTTCTAATGCCTGCATACATAATTCTAAACTTCCTGCTGCTTCAGGTCGAAGTTGTTTGACTTCCTCATAATGAGGTCTTAACATTGGATCAACTTCTGGTCCTCTATTAAGTATTTGACCTGGTCCACTCATGTTTCCATAATTGAAACCAGTAATTTGACCATCTTTAAAAAAATGTTGTGCAATTCCACCATGACCATGTTCATTGTCTTGCCATTTTTTAGCAATAGATACAACTTCTTGTTCATCTTTAATAGCAACAATAAGTTCATTTACTGTTCTGCCATTACCATAAAGAATTGTAGGCATTTTCTTCAGCCATTCGACACCATCTTGGTTAGCTTCTGTCTCCCATTCAGTATACAATGCTGAAATCCTGTCATAGAGTTGTAATAGTTTATTTGGATCAGTTCCACTTGATGCCATACCATGCAAGGTACGAATAGCTCCTGCAAGAGCATTTAGACCTTCTTGAGAATCAACATGATAAGAATCAATTTTTCCTGCACTATTTGCCCACTCATTTGGAGGAGGACATCCACAATGACCTGCAACTCTTACTACTTGACCATATGTTTCAGGTTGCCTTTCACTTTTTACAGCATATTCTCTATTGTGAAGTTCAGTAGCAACTTCTAAAGGTAAACCTTCTTCAGCATTAGCTACCCAATAATACCAAGCTCTTGAAAAATTCCAATCGGCAAGTTTTCCTGTAAGAGTGTGCGGAACCTCTCCTCTTGATTTTTTACCTTCAACAACTTCTATACCTGCTTCTCCAAGTTCTTTAAGAATATGTAAATCTGCTTTTGTTTCTCCTGCTAAATTTTTCATTTTATAACCTCATAATATTATGATTAAATGGGATAATAATCATCCATATATAAAGCTTTCTGTTGAATTGTAACTTTATAGTAAGAACAATTATTTCTAATAAGCTAATCCGAATGTTCTTTTAGAAAAAGAACCAAAAAGCCCCTCTCTCGTCCTTCGGACATATACACTCCCTGCGGTCGAAATTTATATGAACCTAAATACAACTCTTCGGAATTTTTTTGCTTCGCAAAAAACCGTCTTGCAGACTATTCCTCGTCCTCCTTTCAGTCGGAGATTATAACAGGAATTAGTTTCAATTGAGAATTCGCCTTGATAGTTTAGTAAAAAGTAAAGATAGTAAAATCGTCCTTTAGCCATCCCCCAGCCGCCCACCCTTATTAGTGAGGAGTTGTTGCATCACTTCGTGATAATTAGTCTTTTTCTTCGAAAAAGAGATCTATAGAAATTTTTTCACACCCCAAGGACTCGCAATTAGTCAAAATCAAAGATTTTGAATTTATTATCTTCTAATTGTATGCAAAGCATCTCTAATTCTTGGTTCTAGTACTCCCCCCATACAACCAACAACGTATCTTGTTTGCCAACTACCTAGCAATTCTCCCATTATTTCAGCGTGTCTTGTCGCTGGAGTTCTTTCATCTTTTGGAAAAACTTCTGTAACTAATTTTCCCATAAATTCTGCTAATTCTTCAGGTCGGCTAACTAAGTTTGCTTTTGTACCCCTTAAAGCATCATAAACTCTTTGATTTCTTATTCCTGTACTTACGAATACTGACTGTTTTTCTGCCATTTCGGCAAGTTGCTCAGCATATTTTACTGGATCTACAGGATTTCCATCATACCATTCTGGAACTTTAATTCCTGTAACAATTACATCAGCTTTTGGATTAGCATATTTGCCAGTTGCTGATTCCACAAGTCGCCCAACACATACTTCTTCCCAAACATGCCTATCGGAAGCAGTAAAATAGGGTCTATCTAGATTTTCTAGAACTTGCCAAATAATTCTATCCCTTTGGTTACCTCTAACTTTTCTGTAATTGAAGGGACTATGTCCTTCAAGTAAAAATGCAGTATTTCTTGTTACGAAGTAACCATCTGGTTCTTGAGGACGTTCAGAATTATATGTATTAGTTCTCCTGACCTGTCTAGCGAAGTCAGTCATCGCTTTAATTTTCTTCTCTAATTTTTTATCTTGGTTAGCCATTTTATTCCTTTATAATAGTAATAGAATTACTATATATTAAGTTTTTACCGACAATTGTCGGAAAATACCCAAGAATCAGAGTTCTTCATAGATGGAAGGAATTATTTTACTTTCAGCTGTTTTAAGATGTTGCTGATAAGTTGAATAAGAGACTTTCATTATTTTTGCTAATTTTTCCATCTTAACTTTCTTTGGATAATCATAATAACCATTATTGATGGCAATTTCCATCGCTTGTTTCTGTTTGGCAGATAATTTAGGCAATAATCGAGTTATTGAAATATTTGAAATTTTCTCTTCCTTAAATTTCAATAATTCTGCTCCAAGATATTTTTTAGCAAATCCAAGAACTTTCTCTAAGATCTTTCTATCAAAACTAGCCAAATCCCAAATATGCTTTTTTTCCTTACAATTTATTATTGTTGGAGAAGGTCTAATAATTTTTGGATCCCAAACAGGTTCAGTAAAAAGAGGCTGTTTTGTAACTAAGACTGCAAAATCATCTTTTATTTCTAATTTGACTAATTCTGGTTGTTTTTTTACTTCCTTAACTAATGCTTTTTTATTCTTCTCTTCTCCAAACATAAAGCCACAAGTTATCAAATAAATCCACTTATCATCTTTATAATATGAAAGAGGATAACCAGTCATAGAAACTTTATATTTAATTGCCATTCTTCCAAGAAACTGATTCTTAGATTCAACTTTTAATTTCATTATCCACATAAATACAGTAATGCAATAGTTCCTATAAATAGCTTTCTAAACCAAAATTCTTTTTTAGAAAAAAAGAAGCAAAAAAGCGAGTCTTTCCCCCAAAAAAATTTCTATCTTCTTTTAGAAAAAGAAGCAAAAGCAACAACTCCTCATTATTTATTGGGATGGCTAAAAGCCCACCTGAACAAAAGGGCGATTTTAATTATTGACAACGGCGAATTCTCAACTTTGATTTTTTGCCTTCGGCATCGTTGCACTAAAAATCAATTTTTACTTCGTAAAAAGAAACTAACAGGAATTATATTCAATTCAAGTCGCCTTGAAGTCATCAAAACATTTATATAATTTAGAAATTAAATCATTCATATGAAGGAGATATTCAAACCAACTTTATCAAAAATTATTTTCGCATTAATCCTATTATTTATAATTTCATTGTTACCACTAATTCCTGCCAAAGAATGTGGAGAAGGTACAGGTGTATGTAAATCTGTAATGCCACTATTCTCTTTTTCATCAGGATTTTATATTGGTGACTTTTCTCCACATATGTATCTTGGATTTATTGGATTATTTTTTGTTCTACTTGAAATTATCATTTCTTATAGTTTGGCTTGTCTAATAATTTCTAAATTTAAGATTAGAACAGCGACTTGAACTCTTCGGAATTTTTTTGCTTCGCAAAAAACCGTCTTGCAGACTATTCCTCCTTCCAGTCGTCGGGTCGTCTAACAAGGATTATATTCAATAAACCAATGGGCACAAGTTTAATAAAGTAGCTGTGCTCAATAACATTCTTATGGAGATACAAAATTACGCGCAGAAAACATTTGAAACTTGTTTAGCTGTGGACTTACTACAATTAACTGAAAAGAAGATTTCTAAAGATGCCGAATTAAAGACGATTAATTATGCTATGAATTTTTCCAAGGAGAATTTTACAATTGGACATTTAGATTTTATAGCTAAGAATTACAATTTAGAGCTTGATTTTTATGTGGATAATAACTGGTTTTTGAATTTCATTAATAAATTCAAATTCTCTAATAAAATTAAAGTTTTCCATAAAAAAATTGATTTGAATTTAATCAATAATAAAATAAAAATCTCACCAGTAATTGTATATGTTGATTCCTATGCTCTCTGGAAAATTACTCACGCTCCACATTTTATAATTATAATTCAGCAAACTAAAAAAGGATATAAAATCTATGATCCTTGGGATGGAAAGATTAGAAATATTAGTTCTGAAACTTTGTCTAAAGGCATAATTAATCTAAGAAATCTTCTAAAATATTGTCCACAGATAATTCAAAGAAGATAGGGCCCATTGGTTTACTCTTCGGAATTTTTTTGCTACGCAAGTTTATTTCTTCGCAATTTTCCACAGAAAATTGAAATATTGTTTAAATCCTTCTGCAATTTTCTCATTCTTAATCATAAAAACAAATGGTTTTTCTTCCCAAAGAAAAATATAAACATAATCTTGAAAAATATCAATCGCTCCAGGACTTATGTAACCTTTTGGCATATATTTAACTTCTGTATATTTTTCTTTTTCCCTATCTTTTCCAAGACTTTCTTTAACAGAACTATCTAAAAGAATTTTTAATTTTTGTTTTTTCTGTTGGCTTTTCAAATTCATATTTGTCAAAAAAAGCCTTAAAGATTCATTTGAATATTGTTGCTCTGAGAATCCAAGAACATTAATTGTTTCTTCTTTTGGGCAATCATTTATTATTTTCTTAAAAGCAGTTTTGAATCCTTCAAAACCCTCAAATACTGCTGTATTTGTTCTAAATTCTTTTTCTGTTTTTAATTTCTTAAGTTCAGGAACTAAATCCTCAATCAGCTTTCTTCTCTCTTCTTCTTTTTCCATAAACTTTTCTGGAGAAGAAGCATCAAAATATTTTCCCTCTTTTTGCACAACATAATTTACTAATCCTTTAGAAATTAAAAAATTTAGAGATTCATAAACCCTTGAATTTGAAATTCCTGTTTCTTTTATTATTGGTCCTGTTGTAATATGTGGGTTTTTCAATAAGAATAAGTAAATGGTTGCCTCATTCTTTGATAGCCCTAAATTTATTAGTTTCTCTTCCATATCTTTAGATAATATTAGCAGATATATAAATGTTTCTCCCTTACAGGAGAAATAATATTTATTAGCTTACTCAGAATCTTTAATTCTATGAAACATAAAACATTAACAGGAATCATAGCAGGAACAGCTATAGGAATCACTGCGCTAATCGGGACTATAAGCCAGAAGAATAATACTCCCTTGCCAGTCCAAAATTCAAGGTATGTTGCCGAATTCGTTGATAGAAACAAAAATGGACAATTTGATGGCTATAGAATTTTAAAAATTACTGGAGACAAAAAAGAATATGTAACAAAACATTATGATAGTTGGTTAACTCCAGAAGATCCAACATGCATTTACTTTCACACACCATTTGGTGGAACAATGCAAGGAGAATTTGATAAAGAATATTTAAAAAGTGTTCACGAATACTTAGATTATCCTAAAGTGGATGAAATTAGGTTTAGTGAATAAAAAAGCGCGCGTCTCTCTAATACATAGCCCGCCAAATTTTTCATTTAATTAGAAATAATCTTTCCCCCCAAAATCAAAATTGTTTTTTATTTTTTCTTAGAACTCTTTAAGGATTTTTTCTTTTTGTTTTTTATCCAAAAAAATCCTGCAAATAATCCAACAACCAACAAAACACCCCCAACCCAAGAAGTTGTATTAGTTGATAAATCTGCGATTGCGTTCCCAGTTATGTTAAGTTGCAAAAAAAATATTCCTAAAAAAAGGAACAAGAATACAAAACTTCCTCCCAATTTTTGTAAAAAAGACCTCCTTGTTTGATATGTTCCTTCCTGTGCTTCTTCAAGTCTTTTGTATGCAGAATCCATTTCTGTTTTATATCCCTGTAAGCTTCTTTGAGCATCTGCCAAAACTTTTTGTTGTTCTGCTAATTTTGAAAGCATTCTTTGACTGTCCTCTCCTGCTGATTTCAATCTATCTAAAGTTCTGTCAATCAATGCAGTATAATCTTTGCCTTCTTTTCTTTTTCCCATATTTAATTAAGAAAAAACAAATTTATAAAACTATCAGTGCCCGCCCGCAAACTTCAAAATAAAAACGACGACTCTAAGATTTTCCTTTGCTTCGCAAAAACTTCTCACTCGGGGGCACTTTGGTAAGATATTTAAAATAACTCTTTTATCCAATTATTATGATACAAATAGATTGTAATGAATGTAAAAACCATTGTTGTGGCAGAAATCCTAATTTGACTCCAGTCCTATTGCCTTCTGAGGAAGAAAAATTTGAAGAAAATTCACGAAGTGTCCAAACGCCTTATAGGTCGATGCGGATTTTGGCAAAGAAGGATAATGGCAACTGCATTTTTCTTGATGATAAAACTACAAAATGCACTATCTATGATAAAAGACCTTTAGAATGCCAACTTTATCCTTTTTTGCTTGATTTTTCAAAAGGAAAACCTGATGTAAAGCTAGACACGAGGTTTTGTCTGCATCTCCAGACACTTCGTTTTGATAAAGATAAGATTTTTGCCCTTATTCAAAAATATTCATTTCCAAAAGATTGGATAAAAGCATACGAAACTTTAGAGGATTTCTGACGCGCCCCCTCGTTCGACCACGCTGCACTCTCGCTACGCTCGGGGCAATTAACAGGAATTCAACGAAATTTCTAATTCTCCAAATACATACCTTTATAACTCAACTTTTTCTGAATTAATTATAGAATAATATAAGGTTACACAATTTCTTTATGTTATAATTATGGAGGAAACCAAATGGGAAATTTCAATAATGGACGTGGATTTGATTCTGGTCCAAGAAAAATGCATAAAGCAACTTGTAGCAAATGTAAAAAAGACTGCGAAGTTCCTTTCAAACCAACTGAAGGAAAACCAGTATATTGTCAAGATTGTTATAGAAAAGAAAAGAAGTTTTAATAACTGACTTTTCACAAATTTTATTTTTATATTTTTATTTTAAACTCTAATCTTTAGTGCTTCAACACCATTAGGGACAGCAGGGATACAAAATGATTCTAATCTAATTCTTTTTAGTTCTTCTCCAAAAGGTTTGACTGTATGTAATAAGTCTCTTGCTGTATCTGGTTTTTTCCTATGCAAATATAATACTATTGATTCAAGATATTCAAACTTTTTTTCATCAGTATCTAACCCTAATTGTTCGTAACACCAATCAAATGCAGGTCTACTTATTAGTTCATCTGTTGCAACTTCAATAACTTTAGTTTTTACTACATTCCCTTTTGAATCTTTTTCATATTTTGTTATAGGAAGCATTACTTTTCTTTCATGAGGAAGACTTTCAAAAAACCTCTTTGCTCTGCATCTTCCAATAAAATTATTCTTGAATGTTTCATGTTGTTTAGAATATTTCTCTGTCATTGCAAGTTAGAGATACTGGATTTATTTATAAATTTTTACATAAAAACTTAAAAACATAACTAATTTTTTATTAGAGAAAATGGTGATATATTCACATTCTAGACTAAGCACATTTGAACAGTGTCCACTAAAATTTAAGTATCGTTATATAGACAAGATAATACCTGAAATAGAGAAATCTATTGAAGCTCACCTTGGAAGTTCAGTTCATGATACTCTTGAATGGTTATATATTGAAGTAAAAAATGGAAATCTTCCAACATTAGATGATACTATTGTGCATTATTCAGAAGCCTGGCAAAAAGACTACAAACCAGAATTAATAATTGTTAAAAAAGAACTTACAGCTAAAGATTATTTTAATAAGGGAATACAATTTCTTATTGATTATTATACTAAACATCAGCCATTTCAAGATGGAACTCTTGAATTAGAAAAGGAAATAAGACTAAATCTAGATGAACAAGGAAAATACAAGATAATGGGTTTTATAGATAGATTAGTTAAAAACAAAGAAACAGGAGAGTATGAGATACATGATTATAAAACAGCAAATTCTTTGCCAACACAAGAAAAAATAGACCAAGATAGACAATTAGCACTTTATGCAATAGCAATAAAACAACTATTTGGACAAGACAAAGAAGTTTGTTTAATTTGGCACTACCTTGCACATAATAAAAAAATATGCTCTAGAAGGACTAATCAGCAACTAGAACTTTTAAAACAAGAAACACTGGATTTAGTAAGAAAAATAGAATCAACAACAGAGTTTCCACATAATAAAACAAAGCTATGTGATTGGTGTGAATATAAACAAATGTGTCCAGCATGGAATGCAAGTCAAGAAAAACCAGAAACTCCTCAAAAAACTATTGAAGTTGATCCTTCAAAGTATCCAACTATTTCTAAGTATATTAAGGATTAACTTAATAGTAACAACAAGAGTAAGATTTATATATCTAAGAGATATTTGAAAAATATGACACATATTAAAGGAACAGGGGAAAATTCTGAAAGGAATTCTAAAAAAGGAAGCCTCCTACTAGGAATAATTAATGTAGGATGTATAGCTGCAGGAGCAATTTTTACTGGTTTTCTTGGGATGAAAATAGGATATGATTGGGCCTGTGAAAGAGAATATAATAAAGGATATAATAAAGCAAAAAGAAAATTTGCTGTAGTATCAATGCACCCTGTAGAAGATATTAACAAAGATGGTTATTTTGATTTTGTAATTATTTCGCCATCTGGAGAAAAAAGAATTTTAGTTTCCGATAATCTAACTAATGGTTTTATTCCTTATGAAGAATATACTAAAAGAGAACTTCCATATGCTATAAAAGAATTAGAAGGTAACTAAGCACCTTGAATTGCAGGATATTCTCCTGTATCTTCTGCTGATTTGGTTTTTCTAATACTTAAAATATCTTCTTCAGGAACCCCTTCTTGCATTAAGTATGCTTTTTCAAATTCAGATACTCCTTTAAATACAAATTTTCCTCCATTAAAGTGCTTATAATAATCTGCAAGATGTTTTAATGCTTCTTCATTTGCACATGAGTTTGTTAAATCAACTTCTTTATACCTTACTCTCTCAACTAATGGACAAAGAACCCCAAATCTTTCCTTAACAAGAGGTTCATCTGGAGCAACAACTACGCTTCTCTTTCCAAAAATTTTCTCAAGAAAACTCTTTTCTTTATATGGAGTAATTAAAATAAATCCTCCTGCATATTCCTTAGAATCATCTAATGGAACATAAAATCCTTGAACATCAAACCCAACTTCTCCTATTTTAAACACAAATTCATCTAAATTATGCCCAACAACACTAATCATTTCAGACTTAGCCTTAAAAAACTTAAAATAACTTTGCAAATAACTTTCATCAGGAACAACACTACTTACATCTATTCCAATTAAATCATCTGCAACCAAATCCAAATATCTGCAAGCAGTTTCATTTATATCTACTACTTGATAATCCTTATTAATAGATAACACTCCTACTTTAGATAAATCTCTAACAGCCTCCCCTAATCTAGCTAAATCCTCTAAACCCTTTAATTGCTTTATTTTTCTTATAGCTCCTTTTAATTCTTGTTCTGTTTTTGCGCTCTCTATGATTGTTCTGCTCATAAAATCTGCATATTGAATTTCTGTGTCCTGACAAGCATTAATAGCCCTAGTTAATTGCTGGTTTTCATCATCTAGTCTTTGATTTTCTCTTGTTAATTCAGAATATTCCTCAGAATCAAGAACTAAATCTCTTTGAGAAGCTTTAGATAAAAATAGTGGTTTATTCAAGAAATCCCAAAATCTTCTTGCCAATCCCATATTAGAACATGGGTTATTATTTTATAAATTTAATTATTCCTCTGGAAGGTCGCCATTTTCTAGAACTTTTACTAAATCAGTTACTCTGTCTCCTGCTTGCAACTTAACAATTCTAACTCCTTGAGCAGCTCTTCCCATTACTCTTATATTTTTTAAAGAAGTCCTTATAACCATTCCTTTAGCAGTTGTAATAATCAATGAATCTTTTTCATTTACAGCAACTGTATTAACAACATCCCCTGTTTTAGCAGTTACTTTAAGATTAATTACTCCTTTTCCAGCTCTTGCAGTCTTTCTATAATCTTGAACAGCGGTTCTTTTACCATATCCTTTTTCTGTAATTGTCATAACTGCAGAAGTATCTAATACCTCTAAACTAACAACCTCATCTACTTTATCCATCTTTATTCCTGTAACTCCATATGAAGCTCTTCCCATTGGCCTGACATCATCTGCATTAAATCTAATTGCCTTACCTTTTTTAGTAGCTAGTAGTACTTCTTGCTTTTCTTTAACAACTTCTACACCAATTAATGAGTCTGAATTATCTCCTGGAAGATTAATTGCTTTAATACCTGAAGCTCTTGGCTTAGAAAAATGATTTAAAGAAATCTTCTTAACAATTCCTTTCTTAGTTGCCATAAATAAGAAATCATCAAAATTCTTAACTGAAATAACTTTTGTAACTGCTTCATCTCTTAAACTAAGCATATTAACCATTGCTTTTCCTTTACTATATCTTTCAGCAGCTGGAATATCATATGTCTTTAACCATAATACTCTTCCTCTTGTTGTAAAGAACATTAAATAATCATGAGTAGAACATGTTATTAACTGCTTAACAAAATCTCCTGTTGCTAAACCTGAACCAATTACTCCTTTTCCACCTCTTCTCTGTTCCTTATATGTTTTAATATCCATTCTCTTACAATATCCTTTCTCAGTAATTGTAACAACAACATCTTTCTTTTGTATCAAGTCTTTTTCTTTAATTTCCTTTATATTCTTTAGAACTGTTGTCTTTCTATTATCTCCATATTTATTCTTAAGTTCATTAACTTCCTTAACAATAATCTTTAGAATTTCTTTAATATTTCCTAGAATCTTCTCAAGTTCAGCAATAGTTTTCTTTAATTCTTCTTGCTCTTTCTTTAGTTTATCTCTCTCTAAAGAAGTTAATTGTTGCAACTTAGTTTCTAAAACAGCTTGTGCTTGCCTTTTTGTTAACTTAAACTTCTTCATTAAGTTCTCTAAAGCTTCTGTAGTTGCTTTAGATTTTTTAATTGTAGCAATAACATCATCTATTTTCTTCAATGCAATTAATAATCCATCAACAATCTCAAGTCTTTGTTTAGCTTTCTTTAATAAAAACTTAGATCTATTTGTAATTACAATCTTTCTATACTTAACATATTCTTCTAAAACATCTTTTAATCCAAGAACTCTAGGTTGCTTCCCAACTAAAGCAAGCATATTAACACTAAAGCTATCTTGTATTCTTGTATATTTGTATAATTGATTAATAATAAACTTAGGATTAGCTCCTTTTTTAAGTTCTAAAACAATTCTTGTTTTACCTTTAGAAGATTCATCACGTAAATCACTAACGTCTTTAATCTTCTTATCTCTTGCAAGATTAGCAATTTGTGTCATTAAATTAGCTTTATTTAACATATAAGGAATTTCAGTAATAACAACAAGTTCTTTTTTCTTAACAGTCTCGGTTGTAATCTTTCCTCTAAGAACTAATCTGCCTTTTCCAGTTTTATACAACTCTTCCATATCTCCTGTAACACTTCCACCCGTAGGAAAATCAGGACCTTGCACAATATTTGTAAGTTCTTCAACTTCAATCTTTGGATTTTTAATATAAGCAATAATAGCTTCACAAATTTCAGTTAAATTATGAGGAGGAATATTTGTACTCATACCAACAGCAATACCTGTTGCACCATTTAATAATAAATTAGGTAATTTCCCCGGAAGTAATACTGGTTCTTTAAGAGAAGCATCATAATTAGGAGCAAAGTCTACTGTTTCTTTCTCTATATCTTCTAATAATTCACTAGAAATTGGCATTAATTTAGCTTCTGTATTATGACTAATAAATCCATTAGAAATAAATGAATGACAGTCACTATTAACTTTTATAGAATAAACTCTTTGGATTCCAGTATCCTGAATATCTGTTACTTTATCAAATAAATACTGGTAATTTAAGAAATAATCAAGTAATGGAGCTATATTTGTATCTGCCTTTTGAGCTACAATTTGACAAACCTGATTTTTATGTCTTAGCATATTTGGATATCTATCAAAATTATTCTTTTTTAAGAATTTAGAACCGCATAAACTTCGTATATATGTTGAGATAAATGGAACAAAATCTTTTAGAGATGTTTCTTTTTTATATGAAGATAAGACAAATTCTAATAAAGCTTTTTTTCTTTGAGAGACAAATCCAAGTTCTTTATAAAATCTTAAGAAATTTCTTTTTCCTCTAAGTTGTAGGAGATGCAAATCTTTATACTTATCATATCTCTTAAATGAATCTATTCCAAACCTTAATAAGGCAATTTGAAATTTGTCAAGTAAGTCCTTACTTGTAGAGCATAATCTGATTTCCTTAAATTTTCTTGCATATCCAATGCTCCCTTCTCCCTCATAAAAACTTTTTATGAATTCAGATAAAACTTCTTTTGGAGACTCTAATAATAATTGAGGAAAAACTCTATGCCTAGATTTAGTAAAAGATAATCCAATGTTTTTTAAGAATTCTAAAGTATATCTGCAATGGCATTCCAATCTATAATAATCTTTCTTCCCATAAGAAGAGGGTTTTCTTTTAAATTTATGTAATTTACTATCTGGGAATACTTTTTTCCACTTTTGCTCAAAAAGATTAACCCATTCCTCATCTATATTACAAAATTCAATTTTATTTTTACAAGAAAGAGTCCCTTCTGACAGCAAAGAACCTAATAAAAATGCCAGATCTTTGTTAAGAGTTTTAGGTAATATTCTCTTTTTTGTTTTCTTATTCTTAATCAAAGGATATTTATCTTTTAAGTTCACTTCTTTTTCAGGCCAAAAACTATCTTCTAATCTGTCTAATACAACATAATCTCCTTTTTGGATTTGCTCCATCAATTTCCACATAAAAACTGGCTTCCCAAATTCATCTGAAGTTATAGTTAGTAGAGGATGATTATAACTTCCTGTCAAGGAATATCCTTTATCAGTTATTATTCTTTTTGTTTCATGCATACCAGAGTCAAACCATTTGCTCGCGGAATTTACCTTTTTATCCTTGCTCAAAATATTTAAATTTATATCCTCTTTATTTGAAATTTCCTCAATCTTTTTCATTCCTTCTTCTGTAACAACAAGAGTATCGCCTGAAACACAGTATCTCATAGCTGCTGGTTCATCACCGTCTACACTTCCAAAGTTACCTTGACCAAATACTAAAGGATATCTTAATGAGAAATCTTGAGCTAATCTAACCATAGTTGAATAAACAGCTTGGTCACCATGAGGATGATACTTACCTATAACATCCCCTACAATTCTTGCTGATTTCTTAGTTGAAGTATTAGGTTTAAGACCCATTTGCTGCATTGAATATAAAATTCTTCTCTGAACTGGTTTAAGACCATCTTCTACAGAAGGAATAGCTCTACTAACTATAACTGACATAGCATAGTCTAAGTAAGACTTTTTCATTTCAGTAGATACTTCAGTGTTTACTACACCTTTTTCTGAATCTTGAATATCTTTTTCAACTTTTTCAGACATTTTCTTCCTCTACTTCTTTTAATTCTTGCTCAGTTTCTGGAATTTTTTTCCATTTCACATTTTCAACATTACAATTATGATTACTTCCCCCATCTTCACAATCCATTATCCCAGCATCTATACAAGCTCTACAATCTGTTGTAACTATTTCTCCGCATTCTGGACATTTAGCTATTGCTTTCATATTTTTTCTCCTTTTTCATCCATATATTTCATTAATTCATCTTCTGTAAGTTCTTTCTTAACGATATCTGCTCCTTTCCATCCACATTTATGACATTCCCAGGTATCTCCGCCACCTTCTTCAGCATCACTATTGCTAAGAACAATTCCAACATCATCACTTCCACACTTAGGACACTCTCTTATCTTGAAAGTTTTACCTTTCTTTTTCTCTGTCTTAATTCCTTTTTTCTTATTGTATTCTTCTTCAGAATCAAAACCTTCAAGTATCCATTCAGGTGTTGCAAGTTTCTTTTTCTTTTTTGCCATTATTAGTTCACTTTTGTTTTTTCTCCTTTTGAAAAGAGATATACATCTCCAATAAATTTTAATTCTCCATTTTGAACAATAATAATACTTTTCTCTGGAATAGCATAAAGATCTTTTTCATTAAAAAACTTTTTTATTGAATCATTATGTTTTTCATTATAATGAACATCAATCAAAATATCTACTAATCCTAATCCCTTAATAGGTTCTCTATTTTCATAAGCACATATAGCTTCATCACATAACATCATTGCACCGGCACTAACCCCCATAATAATTCCTCTGAAAGACTTAATTATTTCAACTAACTCTTTTTCTTTGACATTTTTTATTAAAATTTCAGTATCTCCTCCAGGAATATAAAGTAAGTCTGATTTTGAAATTTCTTCTTTAATTTTTTCATTATCTAATTCACTAGCAAAATTAATATTTCCAACATTTAAATCAGTAAAATAGGTTTTGAAAAATTCTCTATAACGATCAATCTTTTCTTGATCATTAGTAGTTAAATTAAGAACAAACACTCTTTTATTTTCTGTTTCAGATAATGCCTTAGTGTCTATTTCTTTTGATTCCCCTTTCATAATATCTGCTCCTCCATTAAGATAAATTTTTTTTGCCATTATGATTTATACCTCTCATTTAATTCATTTAGTTTCTTTTCAACAGCTTCTTCTAAATCAATATTATAAAAACTAGCAAGTTTTGATATAAGCATCACAAGATCTGCTAATTCTGATTCAAATCTTTTTTTATCAAATTCTTGATTTCTATTTTGAGGTTTGTTAATTTCTTCTCCAATTTCTCCTAATTCTTCTATCATATGTATAAAAGTGCTTTGAGCATTATGTTTTCCATTATAAAATCTATCACTTTCATTAACTATTTCATCAGACTTTTTTTGTAATTCTTTTATATCCATTATGATCTTTCCTCCCTACCTTTAATTCCTCGTCTTTTATTTTGTAAATAACTAGGACAATTCTTATAATCTGTTGGACAACTTTGAGCCCAACACTCATCAACTTTACTTGCACAAGGACTATCTCTATAAAGATAAGGACACCTATCTTTTGGTATTTCTAATTGAGCTTTTTCTAATAAATCTAACATTTTATATGTCTAAATCAGCCTCCTTTGCATTATCTTGAATAAATTCTTTTCTTGATTGAACATCATCACCCATTAACATACTAAAAGTTTGGTCTGCTTCTAGGGCATCCTCAATATATACTTTCTTAATCATTCTAGTTTTAGGATTCATAGTAGTTTCCCAAAGCTGTTGAGAACTCATCTCTCCTAAACCTTTAAATCTTGTAACATTATCTGTATTAAGTTTCTCTGTTATTTTCTTTAATTGCTCCTCAGTATAAACATAATGATCTTTTTTCTTTCTTACTCTATATAATGGTGGCATAGCAATATACAAATTACCATTTTCAATTAATTGAGGTAAGAATCTAAAAAAGAATGTTAATAATAATGTTGTAATATGCTCTCCATCAACATCTGCATCAGCCATAAGAATAATTTTACTATATCTTAATTTATTATAATCAAAACTCTCTCCAACTCCAGTTCCAATTGCAGTAATTAAATTTGCAATTTCTTCACTTGATAATGCACGAGCAGGATTTGATTTTTCAACATTAAGAATCTTACCTCTTAATGGTAAGATAGCTTGTATTTCTTTATTACGAGCTTGTTTGGCACTACCGCCAGCTGAATTACCCTCGACAATATATAATTCAGTTTCATCTGATTTTTTTCTAGAACAATCAGCTAACTTTCCAGGCAAACCACCAATACCAAATGCATTTTTTCTTCTTACTAATTCCTTAGCTTTTTTAGCAGCTAATCTAGCTTTAGCTGAATCTAATGCTTTTGATGTAATTCTCTTTGCAATACTTGGATTCTCTTCAAAGAATTCAGATAAAGCAGCACTTACAATTGAATCTACTTGACCTTTTATCTCTGAATTACCTAATTTTGTTTTAGTCTGTCCTTCAAATTGTGGGTCAGGAATCTTTATACTTATAACAGTTGTATTTCCTTCTCTTACATCATCTCCTGTCAAACTTCCATTCTTTAGCATATTAGTTTTCTTAGCATAGTCATTAATCACTCTTGTTAATGCAGTTTTATATCCAGAAACATGTGTTCCACCCTCGACAGTATTAATAGTATTTACAAATCCAAAAATATTCTCTTGATAACCTCCATTATATTGAACAGCAACTTCTATTACTGTATTCTCCATAGCTCTCTTAAAATATACTGGCTTAGGATGTAAAACATCTTTAGTTCTATTTATCCACTTAACAAATTCCATTAATCCACCTGCAGCATAGAATTCTTGCTCTTTTTCTTTTATCTCATCTTTAATTTTTATTTTTAATCCAGCATTTAAAAATGCAATTTCTTTAAATCTAGTTTCAAGGACTTTATAATCAAAATCTAATACAGAAAATATTTCTGGATCAGGCCAAAAAGTTATTTTTGTTCCAGTTTTATTATCAGAAACTTTTCCTACAACTTTTAATTTTGTTTTGGCTTCTCCTCGAGAATATTCTTGCTGATATACTTTTCCTTCTCTTTTAATTTCAATAATTAATTTTTTAGATAAAGCATTAACACATGAAACACCAACACCATGCAAACCCCCAGAGATTGCATATGATTTTTTATCAAATTTTCCACCTGCATGAAGTTTTGTCAGTGCAACTTGCACAGCTGGAATCTTAAATTGAGGATGCTTATCAACTGGAATACCTCTTCCATTATCTTCTATTGTTGCACTTCCGTCTTTATTCAAAGTTACTTTAATTAAATCACATTGTCCAGCTAAAGCTTCATCAACTGAATTATCAACAACCTCATAAACCATATGATGTAATCCATCTTTTGCTGTTGAACCTATATACATTGCAGGTCTACGTCTAACCCCTTCAAGGCCTTCAAGCACCCTAATACTCTCTGCTCCATAAGATTTTTGCTCACTCATTTTATCAGAAAATTTCTAATTTATAGATGTATAAATGAAAATTAGTTTTTAAAGCTTGCTACCCAAATTTAAGCATATTAGAGCTTAATATAGCTAAATTCACTTTTTGTTTTTGTTTTCGAGGATAAGATTTTCAGAGCTTTTTTTATAAAAAAATAGCTAATTTGACCCAACTCATCAGTGACAAAAATAACAAGGTTTATAAATAAATCAGCATATTAAAATATATGAAAAAAATATCAATTGCAATAATTATAGCACTTATACTTTTAGTTGCAGGTTTAATGTACATTGTATATCAAGATAGATTAACTGGTCAAGTAGTTGAAAGCAGATACACATATACAAAAGCGGTTTGTGATGAAAATAATTTTTGCCAAGATTATGAAGTAACATGTCTTGATGGTGAGGTTATTAATACTCAACCAATATCTGGAGCTGTTATTCAACATAGTGATGATTGGGAAGATCCTAGAAAAAACAAATCAGAAATAACTTGTGAAATAAAATAATTTATTTCTTTAAGTAAATCACTGCGTGGATTTATTTCTTTTTCTTTAAGTAAATCACTGCGTGGATTTATTTCTTTTTCTTTAAGTAAATCACTGCGTGGATTTATTTCTTTTTCTTTTTACCTTTGACTTCTATTACTGGTTCTGTAAGACTTCTATACAATCCACTGACTCCAGGAAAAACCATTGCTGTTCCTATCAATAGAGATATGATTGCCATATAGTCTGTAGACATGCAAATCAATCTATCCATTTGCGGTGGCTGTTCAACAGTTATCTCTTGTCCCTGAACATTTTGGGTTATAGAACCAATCTCGCATGGTCTTAAAAGAGCATATCGAATTAAAAAAGCTCCAATAACAATAAAGACTATGCTTATTATCAAATTTTTATAATTCATTTTACACCTCTTATAACTTATTAGAATTATTAGTATTTAAATCTTAAGAATTATTCCTTTATGCGAAGTAACTGCGTTGACGAGCGTTTAGAAATAATTTACTTCTTTTTTCTTTATGCGAAGTAACTGCGTTGACGAGCGTTTAGAAATAATTTACTTCTTTTTACTCTTTTTTCTTTTAATAGGTTTTTTTCCTTTAATCCATCTAACCTTTCTTCTTTTCATATTCATATTTTTTCTACACTTAGCAGAGCAAATATAATTAACACTTCCGTCAGTTTTAACTAAAGTAACTCCTTTATGAGATTCATATAATTTTCCACAATAAACACATTTAGGCATTTTATGTATACGCTCCCTTTATGCAAATGACTGCGTCGATTTGTATCATTTAAGTATACGCTCCCTTTGATACTTTAGATTTGATTCTTCTTGCTTCAATCTCTGTCTCTCTTAACATAAGTACATCTCCGGGCCTTACTGGCCCTTTAACATTTCTTCTCATATGTCTTCCTTCATCTCTTCCCTTTTGAACTAAACATTTAACCTGAGTAATCTCTCCTCTAAAACCAGTTCTTCCAATAATCTCTTGAACTACTGCTGGGACTACTTCTCCTAGAAGTTTATCACTACCTTTTGATTTTTTTTGAGATTGTTCTTGTTTCTTTTGAGTCTTTGCCATTTTAATAAAAGATTGTTATTTATTTAAGAGCTGCAATATCTTTCTCTGCATCTCCAGCCTCAATAACAGCTATAGATGAAGCAGATACAGGAATACCAACAGCAATACCTAATTTTTGTTTACTATCAACTTCCTTACACACAATTCCTTTTTCTTTGCATAAAACTGGCAGATGAGCTACAATTTCTTTAGGATCAACATCACTAGCATATGCAACTAGTTTAGCTACTCCTCTTTCAATAGCTTTTGTAACTTCATTTGTTCCTTTCTCAATTTTTCCTGTCTTCTTAGCCTTTTCAATTATTTGATATACATCCATTTTTTTCACGTCACAAGTTTAATTACAGAACATTAGGAAGAGTGGTAAATCCTCACTAGTGTTCATCGGATAATTTATTCAGATAAAATTGGTTTATAAATTTTTGTATTGCTTCCAAACAACATCATCAGTTCTTTTTCTAGGCAAATAACTATTTTGATTTAACTTACTTCCACGTAACATCGACTTGGTCAGTTCTTTCACGAGGATGAATATCAATCTTATCTAATTGTTTTGTCTTTGCTTTATCATACATTATCTCTCCTAAAAATGCAATCATTGCAGCATTATCTACTAATAATGGACGTTCAGGGCAAAAGAATTTAGCTCCCCTTTCTTTACACATTATCTTACACATTTCTTGAAGTCTACTATTGCATGCAACTCCACCTCCTAATAATAACTCTGTCTTACCTGTATGTGCTAAAGCTCTTTCAGCAGTTTCTACAAGCATAGCAAAAACAGTTTCCTGTAATGAAAAAGCTAAATCTTCTAATTTATACTTCTCTGATTCTAATAATTGTCTTAACTTAGTTTGTATTCCTGCTAATGCAATATCCATTCCTTTTACCTTATATGGCAATTCAATGTAATTCTTACTATTATTAGCTAATTTCTCTATTTTAGGCCCTCCTGGAAACCCTATTCCAGCAAATCTAGCAAAGGTATCTATAAAATTACCCACACCAAGGTCTAAAGTCTCTCCAAATACCCTGTATTTGCCTGCAGCATAGCCTATAATTTGCGTGTTAGCCCCAGAAACATACAACATTATAGGATCTTTAGCTCCTGTTATTTTGCCTATTTCTAGGTGTGCAATACAATGATTTACAGGAACTATTGGCTTATTTAGTCTCTTAGACAACTCTTTTGCAAATTTCATACCCTCCAGTAAACATGGAGCTAATCCAGGACCTTGAGAAAATGCAATAGCATCTATATCCTCTTCTTTAATCCCTGCCTCATCAAGTGCTTCAAAATATAATTCATTTTTAACACTATTATGATGCTTAGCAGATTCCATTGGAATAATCCCCCCAGATTCAGTTGTGTACATTGCTCTTTTATTAGCAATAACCTTGCCCTTTTTAACAATACCAACTCCAAATGTATGTGCAGTTGATTCAATACCTAAGGTAATCATGTAAAATAAAAATAGAAATAGTATATAAAATTAATTAAAAAAAGAAAAACAAAAACAAAAACAAAGACGGATTATCTCTTTTTCTTTTTCTTAGCTTTCTTCTTAACAACTTTCTTCTTCTTAACAACTTTCTTCTTTTTCTTCTTTTTTCCGCCTCTAGCCATCTTAGCTTCACAAACATTACCTTGACCGTCAATGTAGTAAAGGTGTCCTGGCTTTCTTGTGATTACTTTCTTAACAACAATCTTTCCCATCTTTTTTAAAAACCTCCTTTTAATAATATGATAATTAAATCAAATCATTTCTATATATAAACCTTTCTAATCACCGACGAGGAACTCTACATCCTCCTCGGACTTCTTAGCTACATATATTTTATAGCATTTATTGATGTTATTTGCACATACAAAGTCATGATGTCTAAATCCCCCACCAAAGGTTTTAGGGATATGCATTAGCTCATGGATTATTACTTTTACCCTTTCTTCCGACGGCAACTTATCAAATCTCTCTGATATAAATTCTAAAGGATAAAATGCAGGAACTCCTAATGCTTTTTGCATTAATTTTCCAAGAGCATGGCATCTTGCCACAGTATTTCTTGAAGAACTTCCAAAACTTCTATAACACTTAATCCTAGAAACATCTATCCAAGGAAATAATTTATTAGAAACATCAATTGCAATTGCTTGCAAGTCAGGGGCATATTCATATTTCATTTTACCTCAATTAGTTTATTTTTACTTCTCAAACCAGAAATGATTTTTATATTTTTCTTGTAATGCTTTTTGAGTAACTTAATTAATTTTTCATTAGCCTTTCCATCTATTGGTTTTTCCTTTAGCCATATTTCTAATCCTTTATCAATTTCTTTTATTTTTTCTTGAGAAGAATTAGCATGAACTTTCACACTAATAAAAACCATATTTATACTCCTTGACCAATCAAAGCAACATTTCTTCTATGAAGTATTATTGTTGTTATTGTACTTGCTAAAATAATAAGAACTGTTATTAAGAAAAGGCTCCAATTAGGAAGAGAACTTGTAGTAAAAGTGTCAGCACTTGTAGCATATCCCCCTGGATAAGTCACTCTAGCATAAAATACATAATACGTATCTGTTTCATCTTCAGGAAGATATAATTCTCTATGTACTGTTAATCCATCTCCAATACTTAATCTCTCTTTATCAGAAGTAATTGTCATATTATCAAAATCTACAATTGAATAATACAATGTAACATCAGTTGCATCAATATCCCCAACATTAGTTAATTCAATCTTAGCTATAGCATCACTTCCAGGATTAACTCTACGTGTTATCATGCTTGTAAATATATCAAACAATGCTTTTTCTGGTCTTTCTTTAACATTTAATATCATTTCTAAATCTTTTTCTTCTCCATCTCCTCTAACTTCTATCTTTCCTATATATGAATCAATTGGAGTATCTTCATCAATATCTATCTCTACTTCTACTTCTCTTTCCTCATAAGCATCTAAGGTTATCACAGCATCACTAACATAAACAAATTCATCAAGTGCCCCATAATCAATAACTATATCTAATTTTTCACCTAAATTATTTGTAATGGTTATTATTTCTGTAGTGCTTTCTCCTTGATTTAAATCAAGTATTAAATTATCTGGAGATACATCAAATGGATCTACTTCTTCTACTTCATCAGGAGTAGTTCCTCCGCCTCCTCCGCCTCCTCCTGAACTACATCCACCTGTATTATAGGTACATGAAGCTGTACAACTTAATGATCCTGATTTATATCCTAAAGAGATACATGTAGCTGTTATATTACTTCCATCACATTGTTCTCCTGCATCTATTATTCCATTTCCACAAAGAAGCAATGTTGAATTAATAGTAATTGAACTATAATTTAAATTTCCAAGAGTATCATTAACAGTTATATTAAGAACATAAAAATCTCCTGTAACTAAATTAGTTGCATTTGTCAACACACCTGCACAAGTTATACTAAAGTTTGTATCATTAACTGTAAAACAACTAATTGTTCCAACACCAGAATCTGTAGCATCAATATCATAACTTAATGATGCATTATCATAAACCAGTTGATTTGCAAGATTAGTAAAGTATGGAGCAGTATTATCTAATACTATTGTTCTTGTCTCTGTTGAATTCTGATTATTGCTAGTATCATTTGCAGTTGCATTCAAATAATATGTTCCATCACTTAAAGATGTAAAGTTATAAGAATAATTCTCAGATGGATTTGATTGACTTGACACTAAACTAGTATTATATAAATTAATTTCAACTAAAGAAATTCCAACATCATCTGAAGAACTAACATTTGCTTCTATATAATCTTGAACATAACTTCCAGCTGAAGTTGTATTATCAACAAAACTAATATTTGGAAGATTGTTATCTGCAGCAGCAGTTACATTAACCCACCATGTCTCAATATCTGCACTATAATTCTCATTTCCATTGTAAACAGCACTAATATTATGCAAGCTTATACTGTCAAATAATGTATTATTATAAATTAATCCAGTTCCTTGATTAATTAATGTATTATTTTTATACAGCTTTATACTTCCACTTCCAGTATTTAATTGAGCACTTAAATTAATATATGTCCCATTCTCAGTAGTTATGTTTGCTCTGCTTCCATTAAGTCTTGCATAAACAACCCCTGTTCCTTGATTAATAGTTGCGTATAATGTATTTGATGTATCTGTATAGTTTTCATTTCCAGTAACATTGAAGTCATATCTATAATATCCAGCAGCTAAAGAAATATCAAGATTATTTTCTGAAGTAACATCTGAAACATTTCTATATATTGCAACTGTTCCAACATCTGTTGATGCTGAAGCATTTATTGTATTAGGATATGTAACACTTGCATTATTAGTAACATCATTTAAGTAATATGAAAGACTTGGACTTGCCTGACTAACAACAAAGTTTCTTTCACTATAAATATTAGAATAATTAACACCATCATTTCTTATAACTGTAAAATTATATGTTCCTGCTGCTAAGCTCTGAAGTGAACCATTAGTAATAGATGTTCCATTTCTATAGATTAAATATCCACTAGTACAATTAGTATATACATTAAATGTTGCAGGATAAGTTACTGGTGAACTAACACTAAAATAAACACCACAATCTGAAGTATTTTGAGACACTGTTAATACTTCACTATAACTATCTGCAGTATAATTTTGATTTCCAGAAGTATTATATGTATAATTATAAACTCCAACTCCTAAAGTTACTGTATCTGGGTCAGAAATACTTCCAGTATCATTTCTATAAAAGTTACATACTACTCCACTTGGACATCCACTAGCATCAGCACTAGTTTGTGTAGGGTATGTTACAGAGTTTGATGGTGTTATTGTTATATCTAATGAAGTTGTTGCTTGATTTACAGTAACAGTAAAAATAGTATAATTACTATTTCCAGAAGAATCATTAATTGAAACATTTAAAACATAAACTCCTACTCCAAGCTCAGTAACATTAACTAATCCTCCACTCGAGTTTATTGAGAATCTAGTATCATTTACATAATATCCTTCAAGGTTTCCTGCATCATCAACTGCATCAAAATCAACATTTAATGATTCACCATAAGTTAAATTAGCATTTGGAGGAGTAGATGTAAAGTATGGAGCTTCATTATCTGGATATTCACTTACATTTACATATATAATAGAATAATTTTCATTTCCAAAACTATCATTCACTGTTATATTTAACCAATGCATTCCTAATGAAAGATTTGTAGCATTTTGTAATACTCCTAAACAATCAATTGTAAAGTCTGCATCATTAACATCAAAACAATTTACTCCACTTGGATCAGTAGCACCTATATCTTGATAAACAGATTCATTATCATATACACTCATATTTGAAATGCTTGTGAAAATAGGGGCAGTTGTATCATTAACTGAAACATACCATGTTTCATAATCTCCTGTATAATTTTCATTTCCATTGTAAAATGCAGTTACATTATATATTCCATATGAATTTATTTGTGTTATATTAGATATTGTATTTGCTCCCTGATGCATAATACTATTATTAAAAAACAATACTATATTTCCAGTACTAGGAGTAATTATTGTAGCATTTAAATCAACAAAATCTCCAAGTTCAATTGTAAAATTATCTCTAGTATTATTAATATAGGCAGCAACTTCTGATGTTCCTTGATTAACAGTAGCATAAAGTGTTTGACTTGTACTAGAATAATTTTCATTTCCAGTTACATTAAAATCATATCTATAATAACCAGCACCTAAATTAACATCAATATTATTTTGAGACGTAACATCACTAGCATTTCTATATATTGCTAAGCTTCCTGCATTTGTAGACGCTGATGCATTTATTGTTGAAGGATAAACAACATTAGCATTGCTTGTAACACTATTTAAATAATAATTTAATGAAGGACTTATAGCATTTACAGTAACTTGGTATATTGTATAATTAGTATTTCCTTCTGTATCATTTATTGAAATATTCAATACATAAACTCCTCCACCTAAGAAAGTTGCATTAGTTAATGTTCCATTTGTTGCTCCAATAGTAAATCTTGAATCATTAACTCCAAAACTATCAAAATGATCTCTGTCATCTATAGCATCAAAATCAACATCCCAAGTATCTCCATAGTTTACAGATGCATTTGCAGGTGTTTTATTAAAATAAGGAGGTTGATTAACAGATACATTTACATAAAAAGTTTCAATTGCAGAAGTATAATTTTCATTTCCTGGATAAATAGTGCTTACATTATATATTCCAGCTGTACTAAATAATGTATAATTAGCTAAAGGAGTTGCTCCAAAATTAATTAATGTATCATTATTATATAGATATATTATGGACGCTGGTTCTCCAACCTCAAGGGTACCATTTAACCATATAAAAGTTCCTACATCAATAGAAATATTATCTCGTGAGTTATTTAAATAAGTATAAACTAATCCGTCTTCTTTACTCACTGTTGCATATAATGTTGCTGAAGTGCTAGAATAGTTTTCATTTCCAGTAACATTAAAATCATATCTATAATAACCAGCAGCTAAAGAAACATTAATTCCATTTTCAGATGTAACATCTGAAGCATTTCTATATATTGCTAAGCTTCCTGCATTTGTAGATGCTGAAGCATTTATTGCAAGAGGATATTGAACACTTGCATTATTAGTAATACTATTTAAATAATAATTTAATGAAGGACTTATTGCATTTACAGTAACATTAAACAAGGTCCAATTATAATTTCCATTAGTATCATTTATTGAAATATTCAATACATAAACTCCTCCAGATAAAAAAGTAGCATTAGTCAATGTTCCATTTGTAGCTCCTATTGTAAATCTAGAATCATTAACTGAAAAACTATTAAAATTATCATCTGCATCAACAGCATCAAAGTCAGCGTCCCAAGTATCCCCATAATTTACACTAACATTTGCAGGTGTTTTATTAAAATAAGGAGGAGCAGTATCTGCTGTCACATTTAACCACCAAGTTTCAATTACAGAAGAAAAATTAGTATTTCCTTCAAATATACCACTTACATTAAATACTCCTGGAGAAGTCATCTGAGTATAATTATAAATTGTTCCTGTTCCAGTATTAATTAATGTATTATTAAAATAAAGTTTAATTGTTCCTGTTCCCGCAATAAGAGTTGTACTTAAATTAACATACGTTCCATTTTCTGCTGTTAAATTAGCCCTAGATGAATTAAGATATGTCTCTATACCTGCTGGAACTTGCAATATTGTTATTCCCTGAGGACCGTCTGTATCTGATAATCCTCCAGTAGTTTGATTACAAAACCATTCATAAGATAAATAAGTATTGGAACTAAGACTAGGCATACTAAAAATAAATGTGTTTCCTGAATTGCTTATTTCTCCATCTTTATAAGAATAATTAGTAACACTTCCTGTATGATTTGAGGTAAATATAACTTCATCTACACTTCCACCTCCAGCAACACAAGTTGCATTATAACTAGTATTGCCTGTTGTATAATTATAATCTGCAGTTGGAGTTACTATTGTTACTGTAGGTCCTGCAGCGCCTTGCATATAAATATCGTTTACACAATTATCATTAGAGCCACAACTATTATTTGTTGCTTCTCCATAAAGTCCAAAAGTAGAATTAGAAGCATTAGTATAGATACCATTAGGACAAATATCAGAACAATCATCAAAAGGAGAAATGCCAAAAGTAATACCATAACCATCATTAGGAATTCCTGCGGGAACTCCTGTTTCGTTGCTCCCAGATTTCATACAAGTAACATTAACTGAATTAGCAATTGTTCTTGAACTTGTAGAATTATAAATATATCCCTGAACACTACAAAGAGCAGAGATATTTAATAAAGTGCCAACTAATAAAATAATAAAAATTCCAATCAACAATAATCTTTTATTTCCCATATTTTTGAATTAAAATTATAATAAAGATAATCAAAATAAAGATAAAAATACTCAAATATATTCTAGGATAATCAACCGGAGCAAAATCTTCCTTTATTCCTTTAACAGTTTCATTTGGAGTAACATTACTTTTGGGCATAGGACGAGGAACAGGAGAGCCAGTTCCAACATTTGGTCCAGAACTATAATAATCTTTAGAGGATAAATCTTCACTAATCTGTCTTAAATAAATGTTAGTATGGCAAGTTTCAATATTTTCTGAGTTACAAGTCTCATTAAAATATTCCCCATAGAGATTTTTTTCATCTTCAAATGCAATAACCTTAATTCCTAAATCACAATATGTGCAATCATCATACCAATCTCCAAATGGAAAACCATATCCAATCTCTCCCTTAACTTCACTTATTAAATCCCCAGCACTTCTTTTACAAATAACATTAACTTTACTAACATTTAAAAAATCTTTATCTTCATCAAGCAAATATCCCTGAGATTTGCAAAAAGCAGAAACACTTGATATACTCAATAATAACAAAGCTACAACTAAGAATTTCTTCATCACCATAATATTATCTTTATTTTTCATTTTAATAAGGGTTCCTCTCATAAATCACATTTACTGGGGAACTAAAGTCATCACAAAGATAACCGGTTCCTGCTTCAAATTCATTAAAAGTTCCAAACCAATCACCACTTAGTGAATAAGCATAATTCCAAGTTTCATTTTGAGTATAATCGATAGTATACATCCAAGAAAAGTCATTTGGAGGAGTAATTAGCTCAGAGATATTTCCATTTGTTGAAATAGATTCCCATGCCAAAATTGTCTGTCCAATATTATCTTCTCCATAAATAACCTGAGTAACATTTCCTGTTGGAATTGGTCCAGCACTAGCTAAATGAACAGGATTAGAGAAATCATCTAACAAATAACCATATCCAAACTCTATTTCATTAAAAGTTCCATACCAATTTTCACTTAGTGAATAAGCGTAATCCCAAGTATCATTAACACTATAATTTATTCCGTACATCCAAGAAAAGTCATTTGGAGGATTAACAAAAGAAACACTAATATTCTCACTAAGAGGCGTACTCAATAAAGTCTGCCCAATATTATCTTCTCCATAAATAGTCAAATTATATTTCCCAACCTTAACATCAGCAGTTGTAAAAATATCTCCGTCATTTGTATAGGCTGCAACAGCATAAAATCGTCTTTGAACAGTTCCTGCACTTGTATCATTCCATGTTGTATTATATTTTCCAACTAAAGTAACATTAGGAGTAGAAACATTGCTTAATTCAGAAATATTTGCATTTGAATAATTTAATTGAAGTATTTCAGTAACATTATCAGAATACCATATATAATAACCCTGAGCATTTGAATCACTCCAATTTAAAGTTGCATCTCCAGTAGACTGATCTTCAATAGTAATTGTAAGATTATCAGGGGCCCTTAAATCAACTTGAATCTCTAAAGCAACATTAGCAAAACTTGTAACTAATCCAGTAACAGTTCCCCAATTAACTCCAAATAATGCTATTATTAAAAGCACTAAACTAGTGTATAAAAAAATACGAAATCCTCTTTTCTTATCCATAAATAATAAGATGAATTTTTAATTTAAATACCTTTTTATATTCGAAAAATAGTGTTATTTAATCCACTTTCTAACCTTTACATAAATATTTCCAGTGTAATAACCAGATGGCTCATTTGTTATAAAAATTGTAGAAAAAGTAACTACCTTTGACTCACCTACATCAAGATAAACAACACTAGGAAAACTTATGTATTCGCTAATATTTCCTTCTGAAGTAAATTCAAATTTTACCGGAAAATCAAAACTATTCCCAATAGTAATATTTCTTTGAGCATAAGAATTAGAAGTCACATTGCCAAAACTTAATACATCTGGATCAGCATCTATTCCTCTGTGATCTCCAATACTTACTTTTGCAAACATAACCTCTGTTTGCAAAACAGTTATCTTTTCTATATTCAAGGCAATAATCACTAGTACAACCGATAACATTACAAGGATTAATGAAAAAATCAATATCCACTTATCTCTTTTTCTTAGCATTTTTCACTTTTAATCTAAAAAATTTATTAAAAATCCAAACAACTAAGACTATAAAAAGAATTATACCAAATAATATAGATAATATAAAATAATAATCAATCTCAAATTTACCTTTAGGATAATAAAAATCTACCTTACCCTTTGTACTTGTTGTTTTTTCTTCACCCGCTCCAAAATAATAAACATTCATAAAAACATTATAAGTTCCATTAGTTGCTTCACTTGTATTAAAATAACCCTTGATTAATTTCTTTTCCCAAGGCTGTAAACTAGTAGGAGTAGTAGTAAAGCTAGCTATTTGAGTTGTATCATTAGAAATTCTAACTTTTGCATAAGCTCCCTCAATAACATCGTTCCATCCACTTTCTAAAGTCATTCTAAATGGCTGAGTACCTGAAATTTCAATTTCCTTAGTATAATTAACAACATCTATTGTCAATTCTCCTATTCTAAAACTTACATTTCTAACTGAACTTTTTCCTTCATTATAATCTACAATTGACTTAGCAATATAATTTCCTGCATTAGCTCCATTACTCTCCCAAACTTTTGTTAATGCTACACTCTGGTCTTCTTTTAAATCTCTTTCTTTAAAATATAACGTATCAATTAATTCATTAGTTTCTGAATAAATTTCAATTCTTGGCTTAATAGTAACTGCTTCTTTTCCCCTGCTAATAACATCTAAATCAAAAGTTAATGGCTCATCTAAATTAATATCATGTGCTTTTAATCCTGATTCTACATACTTTCCAGGATAAGGTACAAAAATATATATTGAAGATTGTATCTCTGCTGCTGTAGCAATTGCTCCTCTTAGTTCTTTATCAAAATCAACAAGCTCCCTTGCTCCTACTAAAGTTCTTGTTTGTCCGGGGAGATCAATAGTTTCAGGAAGTTCAATGCTCACAGTAAATGTTCCTGATTTGTAAATTTTATTTTTATCAAGAGTCATATATTTAGCTAAATCTCCTTGAACATATAATTCTAACTCTCTGTCTAATTTAGTACTTACAGTAAAAGTCAGTTGTGTATTTAATCCAGGTTCAAATCTTCCCTCAACTTTAGCTGGACTTATACTAACAGCACTAACACTATGAATAAACAAAAAGCATATTAACAAGAACATAACCACCTTTTTCATTTTCTAAATAAGAAAAATTGCTTTTTATATATTACGTATGCTTCGCAGAGTAATAAAAAAATAAAAGAAGAAAAATAAAAAAATAAACTAAAATTAAGCTGTACCTACTGCAGTTATTACTGTTCCAGTGCTTCCTGATGGAGCATCTTCTGGAATTGTAAGTTCGAAATCTATTTGTGACGTAGCAGCTGCTGCCCAATTATCACAAGCCGATTGTGCACTACCAGTAACTTCTGTGTATGATGCTAAGTTATCTGTTCCAGCACAAGCACTAGCTACTGACTTCATCTTTAGACTTGGTGAAGTTCCACCAATAAAAGCAGAAGCAACAGCAGATGATGCCACTGTTAAAGAAACATTAACATTACCATCGTTACTTACTGTAAGTCCATCAGTACATCCAGTCCAACCAGTACCATTAATAACAGTACCATTTGAATAAGCTAATGCAAAAGTTGGGTCTTCGTCAACATAACCAGAACCAAAATCACAATCAGCATCAGTAAAACTAATACTAGCTGATGAGTTCTTTGTTAAGTTAGCTGCACCATAGTCAGTTGCTTTACCTGTAATACCGAACTTATTAACTGTTACAACAAGAGTTACCAAAGTAACAACAACAGCTAGAACTGCTAATACCATTAAAAGTTTAGAACCTTTCATTTTAAGAAGATCCTCCACTTGCTGGATTAGGCAGAATCTCTAACTGAACATTAGCAGAACCAGTATCAACTAAATTAGATGGATTCACTTGTGAACCAGCATCCATTGATACGTCTACACTCATTGTAATAGCCAATGTAACAACTGATAACAAAATAGCTATTAGTAACAGCGTCACAATAACCTTTTCATTATCCATTTTGTTATAATTCAACCTCCTTTAATTTAATTATAAACTTAATAACTAAGTTATTAAAGAGAGTAAATTCTTCTTTATAAAGTTTTTTACGTTGTGAAACAATCATTTTTTTACTATTTTCTCTTGATAAATTTATTTAATACAATTAAAATTAAAGAAATTAATAAAATAATTAAGATAAGTGCGTTTACTGCTCTTACATCATAAAGACTTTGCTTTTTTTCATTTGAAAGATTTTCTTTTCTTAATTCAATTGAAGATTCAGTAACTTTTAATGCAACCTGACTATTTAAGGTCAGGGCAATTCCAACTCCTTCTTTTTTTTCTGGAACCTTTTCTATTATTATTTTTCCCTCATAAATTCCAAGACTATCAAATTCATCTCCAATATCTAAAGTAAACCTAAACAAATGATATTTTTCATCAGCACTCATAACATATTCTTTTTCATCTAAGACAATATATTCTCCTAAATCTCCAGAAGTTGAAAACTTCAATGTAACATCTTCTGCTTCTGAATTTATTATTGTAAAGAAAAATTGCTTATCACTATTATCATAAGTTATAGTAGTTCTTCCTGGAGTTACTCCTAGTGCTAATATAGTTTGCAGACTTAAGAGTAATAAGATTCCAATTGCAAGCATTTTTGTTGTTTGTTTTTTCTTCATTTTTTATGTATAAATTTCATTAAATTCTGATTCAAATACAACTGTTGTATTTTTATCAAATCCAGGTTCATCAGCAGGGAATGTAACTTCTAAATCAACTTCTGCTGTATCTGTTGAATCTTCCCAATCAAAACCTACAATAGATAATATTTTTGAAACTATTGGCATATTAGTCCAATCAGTTAAACTATCTGCCCATGAGAAACTTCCCTCTTCTCCAGTATTATTATCAATTTTATATCTATAATTTGTAGAGGCTGTCTGATTTACATCAAAGAATGGAGTTGCATTAATACTTATATTAACAATACAATTTCCATCATTCTGCAATAAGAATGGATTAGCTACTCCTCCATCAGAAGTATTCTTAGTTTGTCCAAGATTAAAGATTCCCAAGTCAATACTTGATTGAGGTAGACTTATTTCTATTAATGAGCTTAATCTTAATTCTCTTAATGTTGCCCACTCTCCATACGTAACTCCAGAATCATCACTTGCTCTTACACTCCAATAATAAGTATCAAGATTATCATAGAAACATTTCAAGAATGGTGAGGCAGTATGATTCTCATCGCTGATTGAAGAAACACTTCTATTAGCTTCTGAACACGAAGTCACGTTTGTTAAATTAATTTGTATCTGATATTCTAAAGTATCTCCGTCAACATCTGTTCCATTCCACATAAATGTTGGTGTTCTATCTGTTATTGCTGCTCCATCTCCTGGAGAATATAATTCTACTGTCGGTAAACTATTACCTGCAATAAAACACCAAGTATCTGAAACATTAACATTGCTAAACTTATCAATACCATAAAATTTCCAACAGTAATGCTCTCCTTTAGTAATAGGGATTGTAACAATTTCATTATGTGTGCATGGAGTTACATTTCCACAATCATGTGTAGACAAATTAGTGAAACTTCCACTATCAGATGAATTCCACGACAATATACTGCTCATAACTGCAGTATCATCACTCCAATCAATACTAAAGTAAACAACATCATTGTATTTTGTAGTTCCATTTGTTACATTAGTATCATTGTTACTCCAAGTAGGAGGATTAGGGTCTTTAATATTCAATGTTCTATTATCATCTCCCCAATCATCACTACCAATACATCTTACATTCCATAAATAAGTTCCAACAGGGAATGTAACATTCTCGTCAAAGTTTGTTACTGTATCATTAGATACTGTTCCAACTGTTGTTTGATTAATTGACCATCCAGAGACATTTGTATATAATGAACAATTATCTATGTTATTAGAATAACCATATAATACTGAGAAATTAAATTGTATACTATCATTATTATTATACCATGCATTATCATCTGGAGAAACTAAAGTTACATTTGGCCTTTCACGACACTGATTACTATCAGTACAATAATAATCTGCAAGACAATCTGAATCATTTAAACAATCCTTAACTTCATTACTAATACAATAATCAGTTGCACCATTATCCCCATAAAAGTATGGACTTGCAGAGAAATCAAAGTAATTCACGTCATTAGTTCCACTTGCCTTACACTCTGCTGTTGAACCAGCGTCATAACAACATCCAGTTCCACAATCAGTAGTTGCATCTCCTACATCAGGCCCATTAGGGTCTCCTCCTGTTCCACATGCAAATACATCATACTCAGCGTCACCAAATCCAGTAGTAGGAACATCACTTGTACATCTGTCTGCAGTATCTGAACTTGAATATAACGAAGCTGAACCAGTTACATAACTTCCACCTGAACAAACTTGCCCACTTGCAGCATTGTCACTTTCACTTCCACAATAACTTCCAGTTCCTGAACAATCATCTGTCTCTCTGCTTCTTGAACAACTATTAGGACTTCCGCTTCCTGAACATCCCCAAGTTCCTAATGAACATTCTCCTTCTGGATCCCCACTAGTATAATATGAACATGTTCCTACACTTCCTCCTTGATTACAGTTCTCACATGTTCCTGAACATGGACCATCACAACACACACCATCTACACAATATCCAGAGGTACATTGACTTCCAGAAGTACATGGATCTCCATTATCTTGTTTATCAAACACATTTAATGTATTAGAGCATCTCTCAATACCATCAAACATATTATCATTTGGAGTAATGCATGCCTTCCAATCTTCATCTTGAGATGTTTCTTGTGAAACAATTAAATCAGTTCTATTATTATATAATGCTGATATTTGTTCTTCTGATAATGCTCTATCCCAGATAACTACTTCATCAATAGTTCCGTTGAAATTATATAATCCTCCATAAACTCCTCTTTGATTCATACCAATCATAAAAGAGTATTCTACTGCACTTGCAGGATCTATGTGTGTTCCCGAAGTTGAAGTATTATCCATCCCATCAATATAAATTTTAACTGAACTTCCATTTCTTGTTGCAACAACATGATGCCACTGATTAAATTCAAGAATGTCTGTTGAGGTTGTTTGCCAAGTTCCAGATTGATAAGTTCTAAAATTAATGCCTCCTCCTAAAAGTAAAGCATATCCCTTATGGTCTGTCCCAGTACCATCATATCCTCCCTTAACAAAAATTCTATGCATCCCGTAATCTCCCCCATCATAACCAGGTTTTATCCAAGTAGATATACTAAAATTTTCAGAAGTAAAATCTAAAAGAGAGGTATTTATCTCAATACTATTATTTTCAGTTCCTGTCCCATCAAACTCATAAGCTCCCCAACCATCATAACCTCCATCAGAAACCCAAGTTGCTCCAATAACTGTTCCATTACTATTATTAGAATAATCTTTAGTTTCATTTGAAACATTTGCAGTATTATTTTCAAACGGCATATTCAATAACATTATTGAATTCCCATCTAAATACCAATTAATTATATTCTTAACATCATCGTCATTAATATCTGCAGTTGATTGATTATACACAGTAAGATTATCACTCGTTGTATTATTCACAGAACTTGCACTTAAAATTGGCTGAGTATGTGTTGGTGGTGCTGGAGCTGCAAGAGGCTCATATAATGGAAGATAATCTCCTCCAGCAACAATTGAACCTGTTCCTTTCCATGGTAATTCAGTGTCTCCTATTCCATCCTCTGAAATATTATTAGGATAACTTCCTGAACCATCATCACTACCATTATAATTACTCCAGTAATTTCCACCCTGACAACTTCCATTAATTATATTTGTATATCCAGAAATTGAACAATTATAAGTCACATTCCATGTGTTTCCGCTTGAAGAATCATCAACATTATAATCACTATCAAATTTATTGTCATAAATAATATTATCATTAATTCCAGTTGATTCAATTCTAATGCTTGCATTATCTGCATTTTCAATAATATTTCTTGTAATATTATTATCAGAAGAATATTGTTGTATATAAATTCCATAATAAGAATCACTTACATTATTATTTGAAACATTATTTCCTGTTGCATTATTTGGTGAGTTTGGCCCATAGATTAAAATTCCAGCATTAGTTGCATTTTCAATTACATTATCTTTTACACTTGAATTCTCCAAAGACCAAACACTAATAGCATTTCCAGTTATATTGTAAAGTTTATTTCCTTCAACAGTAAGATTAACTCCAACTGCAGATATTCCACCATAACTTGTTATTGGAGTATTATAAGAAGTATTAACAATAGTATTATATCTTATAGTTGAATTATCATAATCCTGAAGAATGTAAATTCCTCCTCTTTTTGCATTAGTTAAATTATTATACTCTATAGTCACATTATAAGCCCCAGAACCCATAGTTATATGGTTATAAGTTGCAAAACTAAGATTATTATAAGCAACAGTTGTATTTTTAGCAGCAGATAATTCAAGGGAGTTTGTTGATGAACCTAAGACAGTATTATAAGATATATTTGAATTTGTTGGATTACTTATCTCAACACTTCCAAGACTTCCTCCATCTGAAATATTATTCATAAAAAAAGTAATATTATCTATTCCTGAAGTTTGAATATGATTGCTATGCTTTCCATCATAACCTACAAAATTATTATATGCCACAAATGAATTATCTGCAACAGATAATATTAATGCAGCAAGATTTGATGCATTTTCAATATGGTTGTTAGTTACTGTTTCATTTTCTCCATTTAATAAAACCCCAGAACTCCCCCTTCCATTAATTACAGTATTATTATGAAAAATTAGTCCATTAATTACACTTCCAAAACAATATACTGCACTTCCAGTATTTAAATCTCCTTCACAATTTGAAAATTGATTATAAGATATATTTAAATTTTCAACTTCTAAACCAAATGAAGACCTTGA